>Ga0228699_1000002_pt1 | contig 395201 bp, 389 predicted proteins | sample McNCre217_Aug_MG_FD_178016 | JGI IMG/M metagenome (GOLD analysis project Ga0228699, IMG submission 178016) | Freshwater microbial communities from McNutts Creek, Athens, Georgia, United States - 2-17_Aug_MG | ecosystem: Environmental > Aquatic > Freshwater > Creek | place: USA: Georgia... | reverse complement strand
TGTCCCTCTACTGAATCAAAGGAGTAAATATGCGGTCTACAACACCAGCCCGAACTGGGCGTACTTCCCCTCTGGGCTCCCCAGCTCATGAATCTCTTCCAGCCGAGCGCATGGTTTTCACGGAAGCTGACTTGGCCTCCCGTTGGGGCATGAGCCCCAAGACCTTGCAGCGTTGGCGAACCGAAGGTCGTGGTCCTCACTACCTCAAGCTTGGCAAACGCGTGACGTACACCGTAAACGCCATCGAGGCGTACGAGAACTTCGTGCAGCACATCTCGACTTCACAACGCGTTGCAAGCTAAGGAGCCAGAGATGAACCACCTCCAACTCCACCAAGCCGCTTTGCCTGATCTTTCAGCCAACCAAATCAGCCGACTCCCTAAAGACCAATTGGCTCAGTTCAGCCATGCGGTGCAAGAACTCCATGACTGGACCATCCAGATGCGTGGGCGAATCAATCGTGGTCTTGAACAACGCTACGACGAGCAAATCCGCCAAGCCAATAGCTTCGGCGAAGAAGAGTCGGCGCGTTTTCGGATTGACGACGGAGATTTGCAGATCGATGTCTCACAAGCCAAAGAGATCGTCTGGGACCAAGAGCATCTCACCCAAATCGCAGACCGAATGGTCGCAGCCGGAGATAGCGTGCAGGACTTCATGGAAGTTCATTTGTCAGTGTCCGAACAGGACTACGCCAAGTGGCATCCATTGTTGCGCGCTGCTTTTCAGCCCGCACGCCAAGAGCTTGTCACTGAGCCTCAATTCAAGATTCGTTGGGTCGGCGAAGTCCAGCTTTGACTCCACTCTTTTTGAGTCACCCCCTCATTCACACATTCATTGGATTTACCCGCCTTTGCGAATGCTTGGCCAAGGGTCCTATGGCTAGACAAGCCATCCAAACGCAGCGCTAGCTGCTGCGTCTTATTCAATTTTTCAAACCTGATGCTGACCATGCGAATGGTCAGCAGGGAGAACTCTTGCCATGACAAATCAAACAAACCGAAATCAACAGGGCAACACAAACACTTTCGAGACCATGCTCTCGTCCGAGCAAGCTGCCGTTGCGTTCAACCTGCCGTTCTACTTTTTCCGCAATCCCTACAAGCGTAAGAAGCTCCAGATCCCGCATTACTACATCAACAAGCTGGTTCGCTAGGAACATACACCTAGCGGCTTTTTCTTTGGAAAATCAATAAGTTACAAGGTGCGTTTGCACAAAGAGAGCTATTGACAGCTAATCAATTGTGGGGGTACAAATGGGGGTATGGCAGGTGATTTTGTAATTTTTTAATGTTGTACCCCCACTAGGAGCTGTGCCCCATGCTGACAGAAGCCGAATGTAAAAACGCGATATGCCCCCCTAATAGGAAGCAGGCCCGATTTACCGACTCTGGTGGTATGTACCTTCAAGTCAGTCCAACCGGGTCGAAACGCTGGTTTCTCAAATACCGCGTAGATCGGAAAGAAAAGCAAATGGCTTTAGGAAGCTAACCCAAGCGCATGGTCAGACAAGTTGCTCTGGGTGCAAAAGTACCTTGGTGCCTCTGCCTACAAGCGCTTGATTCTTTCGCACCACAAAAACCTAAATGATGGCCATTTCTTAATTGATGACCGAACTAAGAATGGCGTGGAACGATTTCGTGGTGAGCACATTCACTTTGGTACTGAACGATTTCCAGATTGGCCAACGATCGTGAAATATTTGAAGTTATGAGATTCAACAAATGCGCGATGAAGAGATGACTGGTAAGAAGCATCAACGCGAGCTTGCAACAGCTATTGAGTGTTTGATTGAACGGTTTGAGGGGCGCCTCACGTGGACTGTTGGGTTGAGCCTTTATGTGTGGTTCAACTTTGATTTCAACGATATCTGGATAGCTTTGGTCGCCAAACACGCGTGGTTACATGATTGGTCCTATAGTGACATGCTCGGAGGCATGGTCCAATTTGGCAGTCTAGGCATTGCGCTGCTTATTGGGAAAGTCATTGCCAAGATACTCATAATTGATTTAGAAAAACGGCTTTGAAGCGCTCACTACTTGAGTGCGTATTTCATTCCCAATTGACCACCCGAGCCAATTCTTCGTGACCACCATTTCCAGTCGGAGCTGACCACTCAGTCCAGCCATGTGGCCAAAGTTAAAAAGTATGACGGACTTGACTAGAGAGACAGTCAGCATTGCTGATGACTACTTTCGGCCAGTAGGCGTCGTTGGTGTGTCCGCCCTGGAGGTCCGGTCTAGGCTGAGAGCAGACTTAGCCATGAGAGAAACGACTGGCAGTTGCCGACCCCTAGCAGTCGTGCTTCATTGATCGAAGCAGTCGTTCTATGCAAAAAAAAGAACACACCCTGAGATCAAAAACGCATTTTTGCTGTGAGCCTGACCGTCCGAGGCTCTGCTGGATGGACATGCAAGGCGTCAACTCCTGCCAACGGTTCCCCTGCCACGCGGGAGATGTAGTAGTAACTGATGTCGTTGTTCTTGCGATCAGCAAGATTCAACACGTCAAGCACAATATCCAAATCGTTGGTCATCTTTCGGTTGATGCGAAGGTTGGTCGTAAGGCTTGAAGTTGAACGAACCGAGTTGTCTTCGATCAATGAGGCGGCACCTATGGAGCGAACACCCAAGGAGGCTGACCAAGACCCCAAATTACGTAGAGCAAACGTCAAATTGGCAACCTTCTGCACTGCGTTGGCAATGTAATTCACGGCAGGGTCATTGTCGGAATACCGCGGGCGAGTCCATGCAAAATTTGCATCCATTAAGAAATGCTCAGCCGGTGTCCAATGATTGCTCCACTCCACCCCAGTTCGGCGACTTGGACGCCCAGCCTCTGTGTTGCCAGCATCTCCAACGTAAACCAACTCTGAGTCAAAGTCTAGTCGCCAAACGGCCAAGGTTGTTTGCAGGTCAGGAATGATTTGTGATTTGATGCCCAGCTCTTGTCCACGAGAACTCACCAGTCCTGGTACCACATCGATTGGCAATCCTGTTTTGGGATCAACTTTAGCTGTGGTGCCACGTGCATCGTTGCTGTGAAACCCATTGCCTGCGTTGATGAAAAACTCTGTTTTCTGCCAAGGGCCGAAGATCACCGATAGCTTGGGTGAAATCTTTGAGGCATTTGCGCTACCCGAGTTCAGTGCTTGTGTGTGGCTTGTCACCTTGGTATTGAACTGATCGAATCGTAATCCTGCCACTGTTTTTAGCCATGAATTCCAGCCCACCTCATTTTCACCATAAACACCAACCAAGGTCTGATTAACGTCATCATCACGAACAATTGACTGGACCTGTCTGGCCACGGTGTCATTCAAGCCAACGCGAATTCGATCTTGACGCATTTGCAAACCTAAGGTGTTTTGCATGCTGCGACCATCGCTGAAGTAAGCGAACCATGACCTGTAGGCTTTACCACCCCAAACAGATCTGTCATCGGTCTGGGCGAACTGGTCATTTGCCCTGTCTAGGCTGTAAGTGAAGTTAGAGAATAAATTCAGGTCGTATTTGATCGCGTACCACTCGACCTTGGTCATTTCATCATCTGAGGCCTGGTGCCAATTTCCTGACAAACTGGTTCGATGGGTGTTAGCGCCATCGGTCGGATCAAGCGAATCAAACCGACCGAATAGTTGGCCTTGATATGTACCAGCATCAATGAGGCGTTGGGGCACTTGATCGGTCGAGTTCCAGTGTGCTGAATATGAAGAAAGGCTCGTAGACCAGCCCTCGCGTGGACTACCACCACTCAAAATGAACTGAGCGTTGGTTTTGCGGATGCCCTCTGGCACGGACCATGGGCCATTGTTGTTCAGTCTCTCGACGGCTGTAAGGAACGTCACGCCTTCGCCGACCTCCCGGGATTCAGCTGCGACGCCTCTCAAGTAGCCTCGCTGCCCAACCGTCACATCAGCAAAAGGCCTATCTAGCTTGGTTCGATATACAAAGTTGGCAGAGCCCGCAGAGGAAAAATCTCCCTCAGATGCAAAGTAAGGGCCTTTACGGTATTCGACCCTCTGTACAAGTTCAGGGACCAAGAAGTTCAAATCGCTGTAACCGTGCCCGTGAGCATGGGTGGGCATGTTGACGGGAACGCCATTAACCGTGGTTGCGAAGTCGGTACCGTGGTCGAGGTTCATACCTCGCAGGAAGTATTGGTTGGCCTTACCGTCACCAGAGTGCTGGGTGACCACCATGCCCGGGATGTATTCAAGAACATCGGCAGGCCGCAGAATGGCACGATTTCGTAGCAACTCAGGACCGACCACTCCTTGACTGGCTGCGTCGCTGCTGCCAATGGAGTTGTCGTAGTGGCCGGTGATCACAATTGGTGCAAGCTCGTGTCCAAAGGAAGGAGAGGAGCCCCAAAACAATGAGACGGCAAGGCAAGGGGCAACAAAACGGTGAAGCATGCACTAAAACTGCAATATATGGACCAGACGTCCAATGTAATTGCGCTTGGTATGGTGCGAGGAGTCTACTTGGAGCCTATCTGGTCTGCGTACGACGGCTTTCGGAGATAACCATGGCCGACCGCTTTTGGCCGATAGCTGTCGGTTGAGCGGCAGAAGTCGACGACCGCCCCCGCTGCAGAGCAGACGGTTAGACGCACGGCAGGAACGACAGCAATGGCTCGTAGCTGTCGATGGCCGCCCCCCCAATTGATTCGCAGCTCGATGGTCACAACGATTGGACTAGTTGGTCACGTTGCTGGATTGATTGGTCAACTCACTGGAATACGCATTAAGCTAACCAGATTGAATTAAAACCGTAAGAAGACGGTTACTGAGTGCAACTTGAACCTGATTGGCAAAGTCACTTTACACACAAGGTAGCAATGACAAAGTGGGGGTACAAATGGGGGTACAAATTGAAATTTAATAGCGTAAAACTTAGTAATCATGCGGTCTGCAGAAGATGATTCAATAGACGCCAGCCAATGATAAAGGCCGCTAGGAACATACACCTAGCGGCTTTTTCTTTGCGTCAACGCTCAATCATGGGTTGATAAATCTTTCAGGCCTTCTCGCCCAAACGTCCATCGCGAAAATCGCTCATGGCTTGGTAAATCTCATCTTTTGAATTCATCACAAACGGACCGTATTGAACGATGGGCTCTTTGAGGGGTTTGCCGGAGATCAAAATCAGCTTGGCATCGGCACTGGCTTCGATGACCACGCCATCGGCTTGCGCTGTGTTCGCCAAGATGGCCATGCGTTGCACGGGGACGGTTTGGCCGCCAACGGTGACTTCGCCACGGTACACATACAAAAATGCGTTGTGATCGGCGGGCAGCGTTTGTTCAAACCGTGTGCCTTGTGGCATGTGCACATCTAGGTACAACGGCTGGGTGATTTCGCGGGTCACCGCACCCTGCACCCCGTGGCTGGCACCGGCAATGACGGTCACCGCCACGCCTGCTGGCGTGTGCAGCTTGGGCAATTGGTCATTTTGAAAATCGCGGTACCAAGGCGCGTTCATCTTTTCGGTGCTGTGCAGGTTCAACCAGAGCTGAAAGCCTTCCATTACGCCTTCTTCCTGTTGCGGAATTTCGGAGTGAATCACACCTTTGCCAGCGGTCATCCATTGCACGCCGCCGTTTTGTAGCAAGCCTTCGTGGCCTGCGCTGTCGCGGTGCAGCATGCGTCCGGCAATCATGTAGGTGACGGTTTCAAAGCCGCGGTGTGGGTGGTCAGGAAAGCCGGCAATGTAGTCATCGGGCTTGTCGCTGCCAAATGCATCGAGCATCAGAAAGGGGTCAAGTCGGTGCTGTAAATCTTGCGTGAGCACGCGGTTGAGCTTGACGCCTGCACCATCTGAGGTAGCTTGGCCTGTGACCAAGCGCTCGACCGTGCGTGAGATAGCCACTGCGTGTGTGGGGGCGGAGTGAGACATGGTGGATCGCCTTTCAAAATTGGATGAGCCTCTGAGCGTACAGAACCTGAGACTGGTTTGCTGCGGCCAAGTTACTCAACACGTACGTGATTTTGTTTTGCTTCAATCCAATAGAGAAGGGTTGATGCAGGTGGTGTGGTGTTCAATGCAGCTCTTTTGAGTAGTAGTTGCGTAGATATAATGTAGAAATATCGTAAATTGCAAAAGTAATTTGAATATGCGTAGATAAATGTCTCAAAATCCTACTCATTAAAGGTAATGACATGATTTCAAAGAAAACAATCCATGCGATTGAGCTGTGTGTCGCGCTTGCTGGGCAGCGCAATGGCAGCTACATCACAACAACAGAACTTTCGCCCAGGCTTGCGTTGTCTGTCTCCTATTTGGAAAACATCTTGAAGCTTTTGAAGGATTGCCACATTGTGAGTTCCATGAAAGGACCGGGCGGCGGCTATAGGATTCATGGCGACATTTCGTTGGTCTCTATTTGGGACATTGCCTGTGTGTTTGAACAAACGCTCACTGAGGCTGAATCATCAGAAGAGATCGCGTTTGCAAAGCCGGCCAGCTATGAGCTTGGATTGCAGGAAATCGTGCAAGAGACCTTGAGTCATTTCACTTTGTCAGACTTTGTGGATTTCTCATCGGTAGACGCCAAGTCGTACGTTCAGGAAATGGGACGTTTCAAATTCAAGCCGCTTGTGGCGCCGTTCATGCCCAAAGCACCTAATTCGGTATTTCAGCTTCACATGACGTTTTGAGTCGTTGTGAAGTTGCCGCACAAGCATGCACAAAACATCTTCTGAGCGCCTTGCGCATCTCACACCAGGTGATATCTCTGCTGTGATTCAAATGGCTTGGGAGGACAGAACCTCTTTTGAGACCATCAAAGCGCGCATTGGGTTGACAGAGTCAGACGTGGTTCGATTGATGCGCAAGGAGCTCAATCCCAGTTCATTCCAGTTGTGGCGTATGCGTGTCAAAGGACGCGCGACAAAACACCGGGCACTGAGAAGCCCAAGCATGAAGTTTGATGATCGTGCGATTGCAGACCATCGTCGTGCAAATTGTTAATCCACTCTGAGTTTTTGCATCTTTCAAGACCTGCGCGTGAACGACAGCGTGACATCACCCAAATGGATGCCGAACTTGGTCATACGCGCTTTGTTGAGCATCACGCGGTCATTCATCAAGTACATCCAGTCATCCATTTGGACATTCATCACAGACCCATCCACGGGCAGGGCGAGGGTGTAGCGCCAGTTGAACGCGTTGCCTTTGGTTTTGCCTTCCGCGATGCCCACGACATCGCCTGCTGTGCCCGTGAATAAGCCCTGTCCTTGATCGGTGAGCTTCCAAATTCTTTTTTCGCGGGTGCCATCCGAATAGACAAAGTCTTCATCCAAAGTGCCTTGACCATTTGTCCAATCGCATCGCATCTCAACCGTGAAGCGCTTGACGACTTTGCCGTTGCGGTCGGTGAATAGGCCCCAAGCGTCCACGATGCCATTGAAGTAATTTCGCAAATCAAGTGCAGGCTTTTCAGTCGCGTAATCATCGACGGTGGGGCTTGCGCAGCCGCTCAGGCTGGCTGCGCCCAGGGTGGTGGTGGCCATGCCACTCAGCAGCAGTAATCGACGATTCATCATTGGAAACCTCACTTGGTGCTAGATATTGTTTGAGCCATGAAGACCATCGCAGGCAAAGCGAGCATCCATGTGAATGCCAGCACAGATACATGGATGACCGAAATTTCGAATGACGCAGCGCCCAACTTTGTACCTGCGAAATAAGTGAGTGGACCAAAAATCAACCCAACAAGCGCAGAAACAAGCAATGGCCTTACTTTCAAGAAGGCCAGGGAGGCGTTCAAGGTCATGGCAAACATCACCCAAAGTGCCCATAGCCAAAACGGGCTCAGGGGCCCGAGTGACCAGCCGTAAAAATGGATCACTGAAAAATATTGCAGCAGCGTGTCGATTGCGATGCCCATCACAAGCACGCCAGTGGCGAGCTTCATTTCTTGCCAAGGGTGTTCAACGTAGAAGAGGTGGGCGCATGCGAGTGCGGTACAAAAAATAAGAGCGGCTATTTCCAGCCCTTGACCAACGCTTGCGACACAGGCCCACCAAGCGGCTTGAAAACCGAGGGCATTCATTAGATATAAACGATGCATGCCAAATTCTAGAAACACTTTGTGAGTTCCTCTGTCGCATTTGAAATAGGGCGCGCATCCTCCATGAGCGATTGTTGTTGCGGGTTGCGTGCGCTAACCCTTGGCAGTGAGGCCTGAGTTGCAGTACAAAGGAGATCTTCATTCCTTACACAACAAGGTGACTTTATGGACAAAGCCATTCACCGTTTCAGTGAACTCTTTGCGCAACTGGGTTTGGCCAATGACGCGAAGAGTATTGCCAGTTTTTTGGTAGAAAAAACACCGCTGCCAGGTCACATCAGTTTGCCTGATGCGCCTTTTTGGTCTCAGGCGCAGGCCTCTTTTTTGCGAGAAGCGTTGGCCGATAACGCCGATTGGGCCGAGCTGGTGGATCAGCTGAATGAGGCCCTGCGCTTGCCCTGAGCCGGCAAGTTCAAATCAAAAGCCTGAGCGATTGCGCTGTTTGTTGCAGCAAGGGCAGCCAGCGTGTCACCAAATCTGGCGCATGCGAGGTGGTGTGGCTGCGCACCAAATTCAAGGCGGCGATGGTGTCGCCGCGTTCGTTGCGCAAAGGTACGGCCAAGGCCTCGACGCCTAGTTCATGTTCTTGGTCTGCGGCGCAGTAGTCTTGTTTGGCAATTTGTTTGAGTTTCTTCACCAAGTCTTTGGGCTGGGTGGAGGTGTTGGCCGTCAAGCGGCTCAATGGGTTGGCTTTCATCCACGTTTGCAGTTGCGTCGGTGCCAAGTTTGCCAGCAGCACCTGCCCAGTGGACGTGGCGTGTGCGGGCAGACGTGTGCCAACGTGCAGGCCGTAGGCCAACACGTTGTGACTGGCTTTGGTGGGCACGTCCGGGCCTTGCCAGATGCCGCGTGCCACGATGATCACCGCATCGTTTTGCAGCACTGCGACCGAGCAAGAAAGCTGCGTGGCCAAGCTCAACTGGTGCAAGGTGGGTTGCACCGTCCGAGGCAATCGCGCACCCGACAAATAGCTGCCCGCAAACCCGAGGACTTTGGCCGATAGCCAGTAATACTGACCATCGGTTTCTAAGTACCCGAGGTGCGTCAGCGTGAGCAAATGCCGGCGTGCCGCGGCACGTGTGAGGCCTGTGCGCTGTGCGGTCAAGGTGGCGTTGAGGCGTTGGCGCTCTGTGTCGAAACTCTCCAAGACGGCCATGCCCCGGGCCATGCCTTCAATCCAGTCGGCTTTGTTCATGGTGTTTGCGGTGGCTGTAGGTTGCGCGATCATCGTGCGCCTATTCTATTCATCGCGCAGCATTCGTTTTTGGAGTTTGCGCTAGATCAAACGGGCCTTTAATCTCGCTGCACTTCTAAACACACAAGGATTTGAGACATGCGTACACAAGTGGTGATTGTTGGTGCTGGCCCTTCGGGCTTGTTGTTGGGTCAGCTGCTGCACAAGGCGGGCGTGGATGCCATCATTTTGGAACGTCAAAGCCCAGACTATGTGTTGGGCCGCATCCGTGCGGGCGTGCTGGAACAAGTCACCTTGGACGTGTTGGCGCAAGCCGGCGTGGACCAACGCATGAACAAAGAAGGCCTGGTGCATACCGGCTTTGATTTGTTGTTCAAAGGCGAGCGCCACCGCATCGACTTGTCGGGTCTCACAGGCGGTCAAAAAGTGATGGTCTACGGCCAAACCGAAGTGACCCGTGATTTGATGGATGCCCGCCAAGCCGCAGGCTTGACCAGCATCTACGAAGCCGACGATGTGCAGATCCACGACTTCGACAGCGATCACCCCAGCGTCAGCTTCAGCAAGGACGGCAAAACCCAGACCATCAGCTGCGACTTTATTGCCGGCTGCGATGGCTTCCACGGCGTGTGCCGTGCCAGCGTGCCGCGCAAATCCATTCAAGAGTTTGAGAAGGTCTATCCCTTCGGCTGGTTGGGCGTGCTGTCAGACACACCACCCGTGCATGAAGAATTGATTTATGCCAACAGCCCCCGTGGTTTTGCCTTGTGCTCACAACGCAGCCTCACTCGCAGTCGTTATTACTTGCAAGTGCCACTGACCGACAAGGTGGAGCAGTGGAGCGACGACGCGTTTTGGGGTGAGTTGCGCAACCGCTTAGACCCAGAAGCCCGCGAGAACCTGGTGACTGGCCCGAGCATTGAGAAGAGCATTGCACCGTTGCGTAGCTTTGTGACTGAGCCCATGCGCTTTGGCACCTTGTTCTTGGCTGGTGACGCGGCGCACATCGTGCCACCTACAGGTGCCAAGGGTTTGAATTTGGCTGCTACCGATGTGAAGTATTTGTCCGATGCACTCATTGAGGCGTGTGTCGAAAAATCACACGCAGGCATTGACCACTATTCCACCCGTTGCTTGGCGCGCATCTGGCGTGCTGAGCGTTTCTCTTGGTGGTTCACCAGCTTGATGCACCGTTTCCCTGATCAAGGTGAGATTGGTCAGAAGTTCCAAGAAGCCGAATTGGATTACCTGATTCACAGTGAGTCAGGTTCACGCACAGTGGCCGAAAACTATGTGGGTTTGCCATTGAACTTTGGTGAATAAAACGACCTGAGGCGGGCGATGACAACTTTGGTTGTCATCGCCTTTTCCATGGGCAGTTATTTCTTGCTGCAAGGCATAACAGAATTGCATATCTGCTAGATTCTGTTTGTGATGCTGGAAATATCAATCGGTCGAGAGAATTGCCCGGCTAAATAACAAGATCTAACAGAGGAGCATTTATGAGTCAAAACAAGACGCCAACTCATGGCGTCGATCGTGTCTTGCAGCGCTTGTGCGATGCCAGCGCCACCATTGGTGGGGTTGTGCTGGTCGCTATTGCATGTGTAACGGTCGTCAGCGTGGTTGGTCGCGCCTTCTTTTCACACCCCATCTTGGGTGATGTGGAGTTGGTTCAGTTGGGGTGTGCGGTGGTGGTGGCGTCGTTCCTGCCCTACACACAATTTCGCCACGCCAACATCATTGTGGATTTCTTCACCACCAACGTTTCAGAAAAACGTCAAAGCCAACTTGATGCGTTTGGCACCTTGCTCTACACCGTCGTGATGGCCTTGGTTGCATGGCGCGTGGCGGTGGGCGGTGTGGATATCCGTGCCTCGGAAGAGACCTCTATGCTGATGGCCTTGCCATTGTGGATTCCCTATATGTTGATGGTGCCAGGCTTGGTGCTGTGCTCGGTGATTGGGTTTGTTCAAACCCTGCAACATCTTGGTTTGATCGCGAAGGAAGAAGTATGAGCACGATGAGTATTGGCTTGTCCATGTTTGGCGCCATGTTGGTGCTGATGGCCGTTCGCGTGCCCATCGCCATTTCCATGTTTGTGCCCGGTGCCCTGGGTTACATGGCTTTGGCGGGTTGGTTGCCTTTGCTGTCGCACCTCAAAGGCGCTGTTTACAGCCGCGTGTCGATTTACGACTTGTCCGTCATTCCTTTGTTCATGCTGATGGGCGCTTTCGCTGTGCACGGCGGCTTGTCCAAAGCCTTGTTTGACTTTGCCAACGCTTTGCTGGGTCGCTTCAAAGGCGGCATGGCCATGGCGGGCGTCTTGGCCTGTGCGGCATTCGGTTCCATCTCGGGTTCGACTGTGGCTACCACCGCCACCATTGCGCAAGTGGCTTACCCCGAAATGCGTCGCATCAATTACTCAGGTCGACTCGCGACTGCCGCGTTGGCCACGGGCGGCACGATGGGGGTGTTGTTGCCACCGTCTGTCACGTTGATGGTCTATGCCATCTTGACCGAGCAGAACATCACCAAGATGTTCTTGGCTGCCTACATCCCAGCGTTGCTGGCTGCTGTGGGTTACCTGATTGCCATTGCGGTGATCGTTCGCATTTACCCCGACCAAGCGCCTCAAGCCAAAGCAGCGACTGCCAGTGAGCTGATGACCACAGCTGTGAATGTGTGGCCCATCGCGGCCATCTTCTTGGTGGTGTTCGGTGGCATCTACGGTGGCATGTTCACCGCAACAGAGGGTGCGGCCATTGGTAACGTGTTGACTTTTGCCATCACCTTGCTGCGCCGCGAAATGACGTTTGACAAACTGGTGGCGTCTATTCGCACCACGGCACAAACCAGCGGCATGATCTTTTTGATCTTCATTGGTGCTGACATGATCAACGCCTCGTTGGCTTTGTCGCAGTTGCCTGCGCAGTTGGCTGACATGGTGGGCCATTTGCAGATTTCACCGTTGGTGGTGATGGCTGGCATCATGATTTTCTACATCATCCTCGGTTGTGTGATGGATGAAATGTCCATGATCTTGTTGACCGTACCCACCTTGTTCCCCGTCATTTTGGGCATGGACTTCTTTGGTTTGAATCCTTCAGACAAGGCCCTGTGGTTTGGTATCCTGATCCTCACCGTGTGTGAGATTGGCATGATCTTCCCGCCCGTGGGTTTGAACGTGTACATCATGAATGGCTTGGCCAAAGATGTGCCCATGGTCGAGACCTACAAAGGTGTTGTGCCGTTCCTCATCACAGACGGCATTCGCTTGTCGTTGTTGATTGCATTCCCTGCCATTTCGTTGTGGCTGGTCCATTTGTTGGCTTAAATTTTTATAACCTGGAGACAAAATGAAAACTCGTTTTCTTAAAGTTGCCGCTGCTGCGCTGACCGCTGTCGCGCTCAGCCCCGTCGTGATGGCCCAAGAAGTGACGCTTAAAGTGCACCACTTCTTGCCCGCTTCGTCTTATGCACAAACCTTGTTCATCCAACCTTGGTGCGACCGCATCGCCAAGGAATCGAACAACAAGATGAAGTGTCAAATTTACCCATCCATGCAACTCGGTGGTTCACCCCCTCAGTTGTTTGAACAAGCACGTGACGGCGTGGCCGACGTGATTTGGACATTGCCTGGCTACACCGCTGGCCGCTTCCCATCCATCGAAGTGTTTGAATTGCCCTTCATGATGCAAAGCCCAGAAGCCACCAGCAAGGCGCTGTGGGACTACGTGGACCAATACGCCAAAGCTGAATTCAAAGACGTCAAGCCTTTGGCTTTCCACGTGCATGGTGACGGCGTGTTCCACATGACCAACAAGCCCATCCGCACGGCGGCTGACTTGAAGGGTTTGAAGCTGCGCGCCCCCACACGGACCACCAACAAGTTCATCGCTTTGTTGGGCGCGACACCTGTGAGCATGCCTGTGCCACAAGTGGGTGACGCTTTGTCTAAAGGCGTGATCGACGGTGCGGTGGTGCCTTACGAAGTGGTGCCTGCGGTGAAGATTCAAGAGTTGGTGAAATTCCATTCTGAAACCGACCCTGCTGAACCCGCGTTCTACACCGCCACGTTTGTGTTCGCAATGAACCAAGCGAAGTACGACTCTTTGTCGCCTGAACTCAAGAAGGTGATTGACCACAACAGTGGCCAGGCTTTGTCGGGCATCGCTGGCAAGGCGTTCTTGCAAGCCGACATCGAAGGCAAGAAGCTGACTACCAAGAACACCACCAACGTGATTCCAAAAGCTGAATTGGAAAATTGGAAAAAGATCGGTCAACCTTTGACCGATGCTTGGGTGGCTGACATGAACGCCAAAGGCAAAAACGGCAAAGAAATGCTGGAAGGTGCCAAGGCATTGATTGCCAAATACGCTACTGGCAAGTAAGCGTTTCACGCATGAAAAAGGGGCCGTTCGCGGCCCCTTTTTTTTCGTCTGTGCGGTTGGTGCTTCAGTGACGGCTGTACACCAACCCCGAAGCCACACCGCCAAACAAATCGCCTTCCACCAACGGAACATCTGCAAACTCAGTTTGCAGCGCTTGCTGAAAGGTGCGCAGTGCCGATGAACCCCCTGTGAGGTAAATCGCATCGGGCTTGCCATGCGTCAGTCCCGCACGCTGCACGCATTCGCGCGCGCACGCCACGGTGCTGGCCAGCAGCTGTGCCAAGTGCGTGTGCAGGTTCGCCGTGCTCAGAGTCGCGGTCAAAGTTGTTTCTACGTACGACAAATCAATGGCCGTGTCGCTGTCGTTTTGTGAGCAGCGAATCTTGGCTTGCTCGATGTCGTGGGCCATGTGGTGGCCGTAGCGCTCGGTCAGCACGCGCATCAATCGGTCATGCAAGCGCACATCGCTGTAATTGACTTGCAAGGCTTTGGCTTGCGCCATGGCCTTGGGTTGGTATTGCCAGTTGATCAAGTGCCAAGTGGCCAAGTCAAAGAACACGCGGTTGGGCACTTCTCGGTTTTGCGGGCCGATGTGGCCGTAGCCCAGCAAAGGCATGAGTTGTCCCAAGCTGAGCTTTTGGTCAAAGTCGGTGCCGCCAATGTGCACACCTGTGGTGGCCAACACATCGTCAGTGCGGTTCGGTCTGTGCATACGTTCAGGCCCCAGGCGCACCACGGTGAAGTCAGACGTGCCGCCGCCAATGTCGGCCACCAGCACGGTGGTTTCTCGTGTGAGGCGTTGTTCGTAATCCAACGCAGCAGCGATGGGCTCGAGTTGAAACGCGATGTCTTTGAAGCCCACGGCTTCAGCCGCATGGCGCAGTGAGGCTTTGGCTTGTGCATCACGCGCCGCATCGTCATCCACAAAATGCACGGGGCGGCCCATCACCACGCGTGTGGGGGCCACGCCTAAGTGACGGGTGGCACGTTCACGCAAAGTGGCCAGATAAGTGGTGATGATGTCTTGGAAGCTCACCAACTGGTTGTTGATGAGCGTGGTCTCCATCAGCAGCGGGCTGCCTAGCAGGCTTTTGAGCGAGCGCATCAAACGGCCCTCGGTGCCTTCTAGGTAGTGCGTGATGGCTTCGCGGCCAAAGTGGGTGCTGTTTTCTTCGGCGTTGTAAAACACCGCCGTGGGCATGGCCAGTGCATCGCCCTCTAAGGGGATGAGTTGGGCTGTGCCTTGTGCCGACGCCCAAGCGATGGCGGAGTTGGAGGTGCCGAAGTCAATGCCTAAGATGCCAAGGCCATCCTGTGTTGCAACTGTCATGCGTGAAACTAACCTGCCAGCCCCACGTAGACGTTTTGCACATCGTCGTTGTCGTCAATCGCAGAGAGGAAGGCTTCGACTTCTTCTAAAGCTTCGGCGCTCAGGCTGCTTGGGTCCACCGGGTTCTTGGGCTTGTAGCCGAGTTTGGCAGACAGCACATTGAAACCGTGCGCGGGCAGGGCGCGGCTGACCAAATCAAGGTCGGTCGGCTCGGTGATGAACACCGAGGTGCCTTCGTCGCCCGCTTCAAAGTCTTGCGCACCGGCTTCGATGGCGGCGATTTCGGCATCGGCATCGGGGGCGGTGGGTTCGGCTTCAATCAGACCAATGTGGTCAAAGTCCCATGACACGGAACCTGATGTGCCGAGCTGGCCTTTGCGAAACAACACACGCATTTCGGGCGCGGTGCGGTTGACGTTGTCGGTCAAGCACTCGACCATCACGGCCACTTGGTGGGGTGCGTAGCCTTCGTAAATCACGCGTTCAAACTGCACAGATTCACCTGTCAAGCCAGCGCCTTTTTTGATCGCACGGTCCAGAGTGTCTTTGGGCATGGACACTTTGCGGGCCTGCTCCATCACCATGCGCAGGCGTGCGTTGGCTGCAGGGTCTGCACCGTTGCGTGCCGCGACCATGATGTCTTTGGCCAGTTTGCTAAAAACGCGGCCCTTGGCGTTGGCGGCTAAGTCTTTGCCTTTGGCTTTCCATTGAGCGCCCATGTGTGTGTTCCTTTGTGTTTTGTAGGGAGGTGTTTAGTTGTCGGCACTCGCGCTCCAGCGCTCGTTCCATGCGTGTTCAATTTGACGGCGGTCGCGCTTGGTGGGGCGGCCGTGTTCGATGCTGTGTGCGGGCTCTGCCGCCATGCGGTTTTGTTCAGCAAGCTTTGCGCGCAAAGCCATGCTCTCAGCTGTTTCTTCGTACAACAGTTGCGCGACGGGCGCTGGGCCACGCGCGGCGCTGATGCCTTTGACTTGAACCGTCTTGGTGATGTTGCCTTGGCACACGGTGAGGGTGTCGCCCACTTTCACTTCACGTGCAGGCTTGACGTCTTGGCCGTTGATTTGCACGCGGTGCTTGGTCACTTCATCACACGCGAGGCTGCGTGTTTTGTAGAAGCGTGCGGCCCACAGCCACTTGTCGATGCGCAGGCTGTCCATCAGTGGTTGAACACGTCCAACACGCGCGTCAGGTCATGGCCGGTGTAGGTGGGTTGAGGGCCAATCGCTTCAAAGGGCAAATGCTGGCGATTCACCCACAGGGTGGTGAAACCAAACCAAGTGGCACCCAGCGCGTCCCAACCATTGCTGGACACAAACAAAATATCTTGCTTCTCAGCGGGAATGGTTTGTTGCACCAAGCCGTAGGCCTCGGGCGAAGTTTTGAACAGGCGAATGGGGTCCACCGAGATGACGTGGTCAATCAAATCAGTCATGCCTGAACTCGATACAGCGGTGCTGAGCATGTCCATGCTGCCGTTCGACAGAATGGCGGTGGTGATGCCGCGTTCTTTCAGGCTTTGCAACACGCCCAAGTTCTCCGCGAAAGGCGTGAGCTTGGCGTATTGGCCCATCAAAGCGTCCACATGTTCAGGTGCGGCGTCGAGCTTGAAGCGTTCGAGTGTGTAGAGCAAGGCGCTGCGCGTGATGTCCCAAAACGATTGGTAGTAGCGGCTGCCTTCTGCGCGGTGCGGGTCAGACATCGTGATGAGTCGCGTGTAGTCAATCTGCTTGTCGCGCCACAACACTGAGATGGCCGCGCCTTGGCCGGGGTACAACTGCTCGGCCAAAGCACCAATCGAATACACATCGAACAAGGTGCCATAGGCATCGAACACAACCGCTTGGATAGACATGTTCAGTCCTCGTTGGGCAACAAGCAGCAGGTGTCGCCACTGGCGGGACGCTCAATCTTGATGCGGTGGATGTTGGGCAACGTCGCTTTGAGGTCGTTGTAGATGAAGGCGCACAGGTTCTCGAGCGTGGCGGGGCCAATGCCGGCCACTTCGTCGAGGAAATGGTGGTCGAGCTTTTCGCGTACCTTCTCGACTTCTTGGCGCAAAAACGCGAGGTCCATCATCATGCCGGACTCGGGGTCAGGCTTGCCTGCAAGGGTCACTTCGGCGTGGTAGGTGTGGCCATGGATGCGCAGGCTGCCTTCTGCATCAATTTTGCGGCGCAGGGTGTGGGCAGCTTCAAAGTAGAAACGCTGGCTGAGTTCGTATTTCATCGGATGCCAATCAACTTATGGGTTTGCACGCTCAAACGCCAGCGCGGGTGGGCTTGGCAATAGGCGACGGCAGCAGCGGTGTTGGCCGCAGCATGGGGCCCATCCATGGGCTGCAAATAAAAATGTTCAAAGTTCAAAGATTCATAGAGCGCGGGCTCTGCGCCCACTTGCGGAAACACCAGCTTGAGCTCTTGGCCGGTTTCCACCACGCGTTGGCTGCCCGCCTTGGGGCTCATGCACAGCCAGTCAATGCCTTTGGGCGGAAGCACCGTGCCGTTGGTTTCCACCGCAATGGTGAAGCCATGCGCATGCAGGGCGTCGACCAAGGCCTCGTCCACTTGCAACAAGGGCTCGCCACCCGTCAGCACCACAAAGCGGTGCTCGGTGTCAGTGGCTGGCCAAAAGCTGGCAATGGCGGCGGCCAAGGCTTGGGCGCTGTCAAACTTGCCGCCGTGTGTGCCATCGGTGCCCACAAAGTTGGTGTCGCAGAACTGGCAAATGGCCGAGTTGCGGTCCTCTTCACGGCCGCTCCACAGGTTGCAGCCAGCAAAACGGCAAAACACGGCGGGTTGCCCGGCATTGGCGCCTTCACCTTGCAAGGTGTAGAACATTTCTTTCACGCTGTACGTCATACCGCTATTTTCGCAGCAAGTTACGTGTCACCTTTTTGTGGGCCAATTGGGGCATGACCAACCTTTCTCAAGCCTTCGCACCCACCGGTGAACTTCGCGTCGCCATCAACGTGGGTAACCCCATCTTGGCCCGCCGCCACCCTGAGACGGGTGAGCCCGAAGGCGTGTCGATTGACCTCGCCACCCAACTGGCCCAGCGCTTGGGCGTGCCCTTGAAGCTGGTGGTGTTTGAAGCCGCCAGCAAATCGGTGGAAGCCGTGTCGGGCGAAGAGGCCGATGTGGGCTTTTTCGCCATCGACCCGCTGCGCGGTGCCGCCATTGCCTTTACAGCGCCCTATGTGTTGATTGAAGGCGCTTACATGGTCAAACAAGACTCACCTTTGCACAGCAATGACGAGGTGGACCAAGCCCCGCACACCGTGGTGGTAGGCAAGGGCAGTGCTTACGACCTGTATCTGAGCCGCGAAATCAAACACGCACAACTGGTGCGCAGCCCCACCTCGCCCGAAGTGGTGAGCTACTTTTTAGAACATGGCCAAGATGTGGCGGCTGGCGTGAAGCCCCAGCTCGAGGCGGAGCTGCCTCGCATTCCCGGCCTGCGCATGCTGCCCGGCCACTTCATGGTGATTTCGCAAGCCATGGGCCTGCCCAAGAGCCGTGGTGAAGCCGCTGCCGCCTATTTGCATCAATTCGTGGAAGACATGAAAGCCACAGGTGTGGTGGCCCAAGCCATGGCGCGTCACCGCATCGAAGGTGCGACACTTGCACCTTTGGCTAATTAACAAAAGGTTTGGGCGATGGACGTCTTGACGACGCAAACCCTCTCAGGGGTGCAAACAAGCATTGAGATTGCAGGCACGGTGGCCTTCGCCCTGTCTGGGGTGATGGAGGCTGCCCGCAAAAAGCTCGATGCCGTGGGCGTGTGCGCCGTGGCCAGCGTGGCGGCCTTTGGTGGCGGCACCTTGCGCGATGTGTTGCTGGACCGCCGCCCCTTGTTTTGGATTGAGCAGTCTTGGTATTTGTGGACGGTGTTGGCTTTGTGTTTGGCCGCGATGTTTTTGATGCGCGCCAAACATTTCAAGCCCACCGAACAATCCATTCAGTGGCCCGATGCGTTGGGCTTGGGGTTGTTTGCGGCCAGTGGCACGCAAATCGCGCTCGGCATGCAAATGCCAGCCCTGATTGCCGTGTTGATGGGCGTCATCACCGCCACCTTTGGCGGCGTGTTGCGTGACATTGTGTGTAACGAAATTCCCACAGCTTTTCATGACCACCACCCTTATGCCGTGTGTGCGTTTGCGGGGGGCTGGGTGGTGGTGCTCTTGCACTACTTGGGCTTTGACCCCAACGCGGTGGTGGCCATTGGTGCTGCGACCGTGACGCTTCTGCGCTTGGCGGCGTTGCAGTTTGAGTGGCGGTTGCCCACGTGGAAGATTGAAGACTGAGTACGTGTCACCTCTGAAACAAACAAACCCGCCTAGGCGGGTTTGTTTTTGTGTGCGGCTTGTGTTTACTTGGTGGCTACTTCGTGAGCGGCCATCAACTCCAGCGATTTCACCAAGGCCGAGTGGTCGAGTTGACCCCAACCGTTGGAGGCACAGGCTTGCATGAGCTGTGCGGCCGATGCGGTTTGTGGCAATGAGACACCAATGGCTTTGGCGCCGTTGAGGGCCAGAGCCAAATCCTTTTGATGCAAGGCAATGCGAAAGCCAGGGTCAAACGTGCGTTTGATCATGCGCTCGCCGTGCACTTCCAAAATGCGGCTGGAGGCAAAGCCACCCATCAAGGCGGCGCGCACCTTGGCTGGGTCAGCGCCTGCTTTGCTGGCAAACAGCAAAGCTTCGCCCACGGCAGCAATGTTCAAGGCCACGATGATTTGGTTGGCCACTTTGGTGGTTTGGCCGTCGCCATTGCCACCCACGAGGGTGATGTTTTTGCCCATCAATTCAAACAAAGGCTTGACCGTGTTGAAGGTGGCTTCCGCGCCGCCCACCATGATGGTGAGGCTGGCGGCCTTCGCACCCACTTCGCCGCCTGAGACAGGTGCATCCAGGTATTCGCAGCCGAGTGCATTAATTTTTTGAGCGAATGTTTTGGTGTCCATGGGCGAGATGGAGCTCATGTCCACCACGATCTTGCCTTGGCTCAAACCTTCGGCTACGCCGTCTTTGCCAAACAACACAGCTTCCACATCGGGTGTGTCGGGCAGCATCAAAAAGATGATGTCTGCATGGCGGGCCACGTCGGCGTTGGTGGCGCACACATGGGCGCTGGCCAATTCGGCGGGCACTTTGCTGCGTGTGCGAATGAACATCTCGTGTTGGGCTGCCAACAAGTGTTGAGCCATGGGTGAACCCATGATGCCTAAGCCGATGAAACCGATTTTCATGAAAACTTCCTTTGTGAAATTAGTAAGTGCCAGAAGACGTGGCTGTCTTCGAAGCGTGCATTTTTGAAATAATTTGTTGCGCACCAGCCGCCATCAAGCGTGCATCCGAGCTGATGGTGACGAATTGAAAACCTTTGGCGATGCGTTTGAGTGCAGACTCTGGCGTGCCGCTGTGAATGCCAGCCACCACACCGTGTGCTTTGGCGTGCGCCAAGATGTGGTCCACCGCCTCGGCTGCTTTGGGGTCGAGGTCGTCGAAGGTGGGGTTGCAGCCCAGGGCCAAGGACAGGTCGGAGGGGCCGATGTAAATCGCATCCAAACCTTCCACTGACAAGATGTCATCCAAGTTGTCGAGCGCGGCAGCGGTTTCAATCATGGCGAAGGTGACGATGGTGTTGTTGGCGTGTTTGGGATAGTCAGCACCGCCGTAGAGCAGGGCGCGCACAGGACCAAAGCTGCGCGTGCCTTGGGGTGCGTAATGGGTGTAGGCCACCAATTTTTGAGCGTCTTCTTTGGTGTTGACCATGGGACAAATCACGCCGTAAGCGCCTGCGTCTAAGGTCTTCATCAAGATGCCGGGCTCTAACCAAGGTACGCGCACGACAGGCACGGTGTCGGTGGTGGAGATGGCTTGCAGCATGGTGACCATGGCTTGGTAGTCGACCACACCGTGTTGCAAATCGATGGTGAGGGAATCCCAGCCTTGGTGGGCCATGGTTTCTGCGGAAAAGCTGTTGGGAATGGCGAGCCAGCCATTGACGACGGCTCCGCCTGCTTGCCAAATTTCTCTGATTTTGTTGGGGCGCATAAATGTCAGGGGTGAAGTTTTTATCGAACCATGCAAGGACGTTTGTGGTCAAACGTCCAGCCGGGAATGAGGTATTGCATGGCCATGGCGTCGTCGCGCGCGCCCAAGCCGTGTTGCAGATACAGCTGATGGGCTTTTTCAACTTCAACCATGTTCAGCTCAACACCTAAGCCAGGCTTCTTGGGCACTTCCACATGGCCATTGACGATTTGCAAAGGCTCTTTCGTGAGGCCTTGGCCGTCTTGCCAAATCCAGTGGGTGTCGATGGCGGTGACCTTGCCGGGCGCTGCTGCTGCCACGTGGGTGAACATGGCCAGCGACACATCGAAATGGTTGTTGGAGTGCGAGCCCCAAGTCAGACCCCAATCGCGGCAGGTTTGCGCCACGCGCACCGAGCCGGCCATGGTCCAAAAGTGCGGGTCAGCCAAGGGAATGTCCACGCTTTGAAGCGAGAGCGAGTGCACCATTTGTCGCCAGTCGGTGGCGACCATGTTGGTGGCGGTGGGCAAGCCGGTTTCGCGGCGGAATTCAGCCATCACTTCACGACCGCTGAAGCCTTCTTCTGCACCACAAGGGTCTTCGGCATAAGCCACCACGCCGCGCATGTCGCGCATCAAACGCACGGCGTCTTTGAGCAGCCAGCCGCCGTTGGGGTCTAGGGTGACGCGTGCTTGTGGGAAGCGTTGGTGCAGGGCTGTGACGGCTTCAATCTCAGCCTCGCCCGCGAGCACACCGCCTTTGAGTTTGAAGTCGTTGAAGCCGTATTTTTCGCGGGCGGCTTCGGCCAAACGCACGACCGATTCGGGTGTCATGGCCTTTTCGTTGCGTAAGCGGAACCACGCGTTGTCTGCGTCGTGTTCAGAGCGGTAGGGCAGGTCGGTTTGGGTGCGGTCGCCGATGAAAAACAAATAGCCCAACATCTCGACCGAGCTGCGTTGTTGGCCTTCGCCCAAGAGCGCGGCCACGGGCACGTTCAGGTGTTGGCCGAGCAAATCGAGCAAGGCAGATTCAACGGCCGTCACGGCATGGATGGTGGTGCGCAAGTCGAAGGTTTGCAGACCACGCCCGCCTGCATCACGGTCTGCGAAGCGAGATCGCATGGTGTTGAGCACCGCTTGCACATTGCCAATGCTTTGGCCCACCACCAACTCGGTCGCGTCTTCCAGCGTGGCGCGGATTTTTTCACCGCCTGGTACTTCGCCAATGCCGGTGCGACCGGCGTTGTCGGTGAGGATGAGCAAGTTGCGCGTGAAGAAAGCGCCGTGTGCGCCTGAGAGGTTCATCAACATGCTGTCATGCCCGGCAACGGGGATGACGCGCAACTGTGTGATGACGGGAGAGGTGTGAGGCATGGCGTGAGGTCTAAAAGTGACCGACTCAGTCGGCTTTGATGTTGCGGGTGTCGATCAGTTTTTTCCAGCGTGCGAATTCAGCAGCTTGGTAAGCGGTGAATTGCTCGGGCGTGTTAGCCACGATTTCGAAGCCCAAATCCAGCAACTTGGTTTTGACTTGCGGGTCGTTCAAACCAGCAACGATGGCTGTGTGCAACTTGGCTTTGATGTCAGCAGGCAAACCTTTGGGTGCTGCAATGGCTTGCCATGAATAGACGTTGGCTTCTTTGATGCCCAACTCTTCGAGCGATGGCACATTGGGCAAGAGCGGTGAACGCTTGGCGCTGGTGATCGACAGTGGTCGCAACTTGCCCGCCAAGATTTGCGGTATGGCGGTGTTGATGTTCATGAACGACGAGTCAACTTGGCTCCCTAGCAAATCGGTCATCACAGGGCCACCGCCTTTGTAGGGCACATGGATGCCTGAGGTACCGGTTTGCAGCCAGAACAATTCAGCGGTGAGGTGGTCGCTGCTGCCGTTGCCCGAAGAGGCGAACGTCATTTTGTTGGGATTGGCTTTGAGAAAGGCAATCACATCGGCCATGGATTTGTGCGGCGAGTTGGCGGGTACCACCAACACATTGGGCGCTTGCACGGCGATGCTGATGTAGTCGAAGTCTTTCAGTGCGTCATAGGGCACTTTGGCCAACAGATGTGGCGCAATCACATAAGGGCCGAGGGACGACACCAACAGCGTGTGGCCATCGGCAGGGGCGCGAGCCACAAAGCCTGCGCCAATCGTGCCGGTGGCACCGGCTTTGTTGTCGGTGATGAAACTGCCGCCTAGTTTTTCTTGCAGTTTGGGGGCCAAAGTGCGGGCAATCAAATCGGTGGCACCGCCAGGGGGGAAGGGCACGACCAAGGTGACGGGTTTGTCCGGCCAAGCGTGCGCCGCGCCCATGAACAAGGCGCTGCTCAACACGGCTAAGAGCAGATGGCGTTTTTTCATTCGGGTTCTCCTGTGCGTGCTTAAGCTGCACCGCGTGTGTTGGTGTAGATGGCGTACAGCGAATGGCTGCTGGCCATGAACAGCCGGTTGTGTTTGGCTCCGCCAAAACACAAGTTGGCGCAGCGCTCGGGCAGATGGATGTGACCAATGGCGGTCCCGTCCGGTGCGAACACGCGCACGCCATCGAGTTCTTCGGGTTGGGCGTGTGCCGAGCCGTCGCTGCCCCAGCCGCACCAAATATTGCCGTCGATGTCGACCGTGATGCCGTCCAGAGCGCCCGGGCCTTGGGCATCAATGGCCAAGCGTTTGTTGGACAAGCTGCCCTGTGCACTCACGTCATACGCCCACACTTTGCGGTGTGGTTTGGCGCGACTTTCCACCAAATACAACACCGATTCGTCGGGCGAGAAGGCCAAACCATTGGGGCCTTGCACATCGGTCAGCACTTGTTGCAGCTGACTATCGCTGGGGTTGATGCGGTACAGCGCATGGGGCAGCTCGGCTACGGCAGCGTTGCCCTCCCAGTCGCCTGAAATACCAAAGGGCGGGTCTGTGAACCACACCGCACCATTGCGTTGGCACACGATGTCGTTGGGTGAGTTCAAAGGCTTGCCGTCGAACGCATCGGCCAGCACCGTGATGGCACCGTTGTATTCGGTGCGCGTGATGCGGCGTGTTTGGTGTTCACAGGTGAGCAAGCGTCCTTGCGCATCACGTGCCAAACCATTCGCGTTGTGCGAGGGCTTGCGAAACTCACTCACGTGTCCCGATGCATCGTCCCAACGCAAGATGCGGTTGTTGGGAATGTCCGACACCAACAGATAGCGACCATCGCCAAACCACACCGGACCTTCGGCCCACCGCATGCCCGTGGCCAACTGTTCAACGCTGGCGCTGAACAAACGCAGTTTTAAAAAACGCTCATCCAACACCTCGACGCGTGGGTCTGGATAGCGTGCGTTGACTTCAAAGGCAATGGCAGGTCCAAAAGCTGTGGCAGGTCTGTCAGTCATGGTGTTATTTCAAAATCAAATTGGGTAACCACATGGAGAACGCGGGCACATAGGTGACCAGCATCAAGGCGGCAATCAGGCCGCCGTAGAACGGCCAAATGGTTTTCATCACCGTGCCCACCGACACTTCACCAATCGTGCAGCCCACAAATTGCGTGGTGCCGACGGGTGGGGTGTTCAAGCCCAACGCGCAGTTGATGAGCATGACGATGCCGAACTGCTCGGTGCTCATGCCCATTTGTTGACAGATGGGCAAGAAGATGGGCGTACAAATCAAAATCGTGGCAGCCATGTCGAGGAAAGTGCCCAACACAAACAAAATGACGTTCACGCACAAGAAGATGACCCAAGGTGTACTGCTGAAGCCCGACAGCAAATTGCCCGTCAACTCAGCCACGCCGTACAAGCCAATCAAATAGCCAAACATGGAACTGATGCCAATCAACAGCAACACCGCGCCCGTGCTTTTGACGGCTTTGGCTGCCGCTTTCAAGAACTGTTCGCGGGTGAGCTTTTTGTAAACCATTGTGGCCAAGAACAACGCCCAAATCACCGCCACAGAGGCTGACTCAGTCGCCGTGAATGCGCCCGACAAAATGCCCACGATGATGATGACCACCACCAACAAGCCCGGCAACGACTGCGCGAACGAGTGCCCCACAACAGCCCAGCCGGGGAAGGTGCCAGCAGGGTAGCCGCGCTTCACGGCCACGGCGTAGGCAGCGACCAAGTTGCAAATGGTCAACACAATGGCAGGCACGATGCCCGCCAAAATCAAGGCCGCAATGCTCACCTTGCCGCTGGCTGCCAGCGTGAAGATGATGAGGTTGTGGCTGGTGGGCATCAAGGCGCCCACCAAGGACGCATGCGTGGTCACGTTGACCGCGTAGTCGGCGTCATAGCCCTCTTTTTTCATTTGCGGAATCAGCACCGCGCCCATGGCTGACACGTCGGCCACAGGCGAGCCTGACACGCCACCAAACAAGGTGCATGCCAACACGTTGCTCATGCCTAAACCACCGCGCACATGACCGGCAAGCGACTTGGCGAAATCCACAATTTTGTCGGCGATGCCGCCGTACATCATGATTTCACCGGCAAAGATGAAAAAGGGGATGGCGAGAAACGAGAACGGGTTCATGCCCGAAATCATTTGTTGAAAGCCCACCGCCAAAGGCAAGCCTTCAAACAACAAGGTTGCCAAAGAAGACAAACCAATCGAGAACGCCACGGGCACGCCCAGCAGCAACAGCAGCGTGAAGCTCACGCACAAAATGGTCAGTGCCATGCGGGCTCCACCTCTTCACCGCGAATCAAGGCGATGATGTGTTCAATAGAAAATAAGGCAATCAAGACGCCTGCCATCGCAGGTGGTGCGTATTTGAAAGCCTCGGACAAGCCGAGGGTTGGGATTTTGTAATCCCACACGCTTTGTGCCAGCACGGCACAGTTGTAGGCCATCACCACGCCAAAGCCTAAAACGAGGACGTGGATGAGCAACTCCATCTTCAAGCGCACGGCATCAGGCACCAGCACCAACAAAGATTCCAAGCCAATGTGGCCCGCATCGCGCACGCCCACGGCCATGCCCAGCATGGTCACATAGAGCACGAGCAACACGGCGCCACTCTCCGCCCAAGTGGGCGTGTCGTTGAACACGTAGCGGCCAATGACTTGGTAGAGCACAGCGGCAATCAGCAGCACAAGACCGCCGACGCCCACCTTCAAACAAAGCCGCGCGAGGGCGGCACAAAAGCGTGTGTACATGGATAACTTTTATTTAACGGCGTTGATGCGCTTGACCATGTCTTGCAACTTGGGGTCTTTCAAGAACTTGTCATACACGGGCTTCATGGCTGCTTGGAACGGGGCTTTGTCCACGTCCACAATTTCAGCGCCGCCAGCTTTGACGATGGCCAAAGATTTGGCTTCACGCTCGTCCCACAGCTTGCGCATGTAAACCACAGACTCTTTGGCGGCGGCACGAATTTGTTTTTGTTCGTCAGCTGACAGCGTGTCCCACACTTTCTTGGAGAAGAGCAAGATTTCTGGGGCCATCGAGTGCTCGGTCTTGTTGTAGTACTTGGCGACTTCAAAGTGACGTGAGCTCTCGTAAGAGGGGTAGTTGTTTTCCGCGGCATCGACCAAGCCGGTCTTCAAGGCTGTGTAAACCTCGCCGTAGGGCATTGGCGTCGCGTTGGCGCCCATGGCTTCGAGCAAGGACACCCACAAATCGCTTTGTTGTACGCGGACCTTCAAACCTTTGGCATCGGCCAAGGTTTTGATGGGCTTCTTCACGGTGTAGATGGAGCGTGCGCCAGAGTCGTAAAACGCCAAGCCCACAAAGCCTTGGGCTTCACAGTCTTTCAAGATTTCTTCGCCGATAGGGCCATCCAACACTTTGCGCATGTGCTCGGTGGAGCGGAACAAGAAGGGCATGGTGGGCACCATGGTGGCGGCACAGATGTTGTTCATGGGTGCCACGTTCACGCGGGCCATGGCGATGGCGCCGAGTTTGGTTTGTTCAATCGTGTCTTTTTCGTTGCCCAAGGCCGATTTGGAAAACACCTTGATGCTGTGCTTGCCGCCTGTTGCCTTGTTCAGCTCTTCACCCATGTGGCGCACGGCTTGTACGGTGGGGTAGTCGTCGGGGTGAATGTCAGACGAGCGGAATTCGGTGGCGTGTGCGCCAAAAGCAAACAGCGAGGCGGCCGCAGTGGCTACCAAGGTCTTGAGCAAATTCGAACGTGCGTTCATGGGTGTCTCCTGTTGTGGTTAGAAATTCAGAAAGGACCGGCTTTGACAAAACCACCGCCTTGGTAAATCACGGCGGGGTCATTCAAATCGAGGGTGAGTTGCTTGGCTTCTACGGCGGCACGGAACGGCTCAGAGCTGTCGAGTGGGCGGTAGCCAATGTGTTTGGCGGGGGTGTTGTCCCACCACACGTGGTTGTTGTCGGACATGCCGTAAATCACGCTGTAACCCACGACGGGGGAGTTCAGACTGGAGATGACCAGACGCTCCAAGTCGTCGAAGCTCATCCAAGTGGCGAGCATGCGGCGGTCTTTGGGTTCAGCGAATGAAGAGCCAATGCGCAGGCACACGGTTTCAATGCCATAGCGGTCGAAGTAAAAGCGGGCAAGGTTTTCACCAAAGGCTTTGCTCAAACCGTAATACCCATCGGGACGCACGGGCATGGTGGCATCGACTACTTCGTCTTGGCGGTAAAAGCCGGTGACGTGGTTGGAACTGGCAAACACGATGCGGCGCGTGCCGTGGGTGCGGGCGGCTTCGTACAGGTTATACGCGCCAATGATGTTGGCTTGCACGATGTCATCAAACGGTTGCTCGGTCGAGATACCACCCAGATGCACCACCGCGTCCACGCCTTCGAGCAGTTTGAAAACGGCAGGACGGTCTTGCAAGGGGGCGGGCATGACTTCTTCGCCAGCATGGGCTGCACCCAAATCGCCCAAGTCGCTGACGCGCAGCACATCACAACGCGCTTTCAGGCGCGGACGCAGGATACGTCCTAGGCCACCGGCGGCACCTGTTAACAGCAGGCGTGAGTACATGTGTGAGGAGGAGGCCATAAATGTGACGTGAAGTTTGGGTTGTGCGGGATTTGCTTTAAGGTTTAATTTGGTAGCGCTACCAAATTGAATGAACGCATGTTAGCCACGCCAAAACGGGTCGTCAATGCTTTTACGTCAGGGTTTTCGCTAGGGCTGTGCTGTCGCGCTCGATGATGGAAAAGCCCACATCCACAATGCGCGGATCCACCGTGCGGCCCTCGGCACGGTCCATCAAAAAGCGGGCTGCGAGCGTGCCAATTTGCCCGCCATTGATGCGCACGGTGGTGAGCGCGGGCACCATGTCGGCCACAAATGGCACATCGCCAAAGCCCATCACGGCGATGTCGTCTGGCACGGTCAAGCCACGTGCGCGGGCTTCGGTCATCACGCCCAAAGCCAGCAGGTCGGAGCTGCAAAAAATGGCTTCCACATCGGGGGCTTCTGCCAAGATGCGGGCCATGGCTTCGCGGCCACTTTTGAGTGAGCGCGAGGCGCCCACATTGGCCACAAACACAGGGGGCAAACCAAGTTGCGCCACGGCCTCTTGAAAGGCTGAGGTTCGGCGGTCGGCGCGCTCGTCTTCGGCGCGCACGATGGCAAATTTTTTGTAACCTTTGCGTGTCAGAAATTGGGCCACTTCACGCCCAATGTCCGAGTGAGAGAAGCCAATCAGCATGTCAATCGGTGTGGGGGTCAAGTCCCAGGTTTCGACCACCGGAATGCCCGATGCCAGCAAGCGTGTGCGGGCCTTGCCTGGCGGCAATATGCCGGTGATGAAAATGCCGTCAGGTCGGCGACCAATGATGGCTTCGAGCAGCAGCTCTTCGCGCTCGGCGGAGTAGCCCGATTGGCCCAGCATCAGCTGGTAGCCCGCATCAAATAAGGTACCGTTCAAAGACTCGATGGTTTCCATGAACACCGACACCACGGTGCTGGGCACCACGGCTGCAATCAGGCGACTGCGCGAGGAAGCCAAACCACCCGCCATGCGGTTAGGCACGTAGCCGGTGCGTTGCACAGCCTCTTGCACTTTGCGCAACACATCGGGTGAGACTTGGTTGGGCGTGTTGATGGCCCTTGACGCCGTGATGGGGGCCACGCCTGCGAGCATGGCCACATCGCGCAGGGTGATGGCACCGCTGCTGCGGCGTGAGCGTTTGGGCTGTTCTTTGTCGGTCATGAAATTCTTTGGCGTGTCTACTTGCACGTTCGATTATGGTACCGCTATCATTGCGTTTGTAAAGGCTTTGAACCTGAGCCGAATGATAGGAGACCTTGATGACCCCACTCACCATCCGCATGCAGCCTCGAGACAACGTGGCGATTGTGGCCAACCACGGTGGTTTGCCCGCAGGCACGGTGTTGCCAGATGGCTTGTGCTTGCGTGACGCCGTACCTCAGGGGCACAAAGTGGCGTGGGTCGATATTCCTGCGAATGGTGCAGTGCTGCGCTATGGCATTGCGATTGGCTATGCCTTGAAAGACATTCCTGCGGGCAGCTGGGTGCATGAGCGTTTGCTCCAAATGCCTTCCGCTCGCGAATTGGACAACTTGCCTATGGCCACCGTGAAGCCTGAACCTTTGCCGCCTTTGGAGGGCTACACCTTCGAGGGTTACCGCAATGCCGACGGTTCAGTGGGCACGCGCAATATTTTGGCCATCACCACCACCGTGCAGTGTGTGTCGGGCGTGGTCGAGTTTGCCGTTGGGCGCATCAAGGCCGAATTGCTGCCCCAGTTCCCCCATGTGGATGATGTGGTCGGCCTTGAGCACACCTATGGCTGCGGTGTGGCCATTGATGCCGATGGTGCAGAAATTCCCATTCGCACCCTGCGCAACATCAGCCTCAACCCCAACTTTGGCGGTGAGGTGATGCTAGTGAGCTTGGGCTGCGAAAAACTGCAACCCGAACGTTTGATGCCGCCCGGTGCCATCCCCATCAACGACCAACGCGGCGAAGCGCTCGATGTGGTGTGTCTGCAAGACGATGCACATGTGGGCTTCATGTCCATGATCGACGACATCATGCAAACCGCCACGCGCCACCTGGAACGGTTGAACCTGCGCCGCCGCGAGACGGTGCCTGCTAGCGAGTTGGTGGTGGGTGTGCAGTGCGGTGGCAGCGACGCGTTTTCAGGCGTAACTGCCAACCCTGCTGTGGGCTACTGCACCGATTTGTTGGTGCGTGCTGGCGCGAGCGTGATGTTCTCCGAGGTGACCGAAGTGCGCGATGGCATTGACCAACTCACCTCACGCGCGACCACGCCCGAAGTGGCCGAGGCCATGATTCGTGAAATGGCTTGGTACGACGCTTACCTCGCACGTGGCCGCGCAGACCGCAGTGCCAACACCACGCCTGGCAACAAAAAAGGCGGTTTGTCCAACATCGTGGAAAAGGCCATGGGTTCGATCGTCAAGTCGGGCTCTGCGCCGATTTCGGGCGTGCTGTCGCCGGGCGAAAAACTCAAACAAAAAGGCCTGATTTATGCCGCCACGCCGGCCAGCGATTTCATTTGCGGCACGCTGCAATTGGCCGCAGGCATGAACTTGCATGTGTTCACCACGGGGCGCGGCACGCCTTATGGTTTGGCGGAAGTGCCCGTCATCAAAGTGGCCACACGCACAGACCTGGCCCGCCGTTGGCATGACCTGATGGATGTGAACGCCGGCACCATTGCCGATGGCACCAAGACCATTGAAGAGGTTGGTACCGAGCTGTTTCAGCTCATGCTTGATGTGGCCAGTGGTCGCAAAAAAACCTGGGCTGAACATTGGAAGTTGCACAACGCGTTGGTGTTGTTCAACCCCGCGCCTGTGACTTGAAATTTGAGCTGCAACAATTTGAGCGTGATGTTGCCCATTCTTTATTCCTTCCGCCGCTGCCCCTACGCTATGCGCGCACGCCTGGCTTTGCGTGTGAGCGGTGTCGCTTATGAACACCGCGAAGTGGCGTTGAAAGCCAAGCCCGCCGACATGTTGGCGGCATCGCCCAAAGGCACGGTGCCGGTGTTGTGTTTGACTACGGGCGAGGTGTTAGAGCAAAGCTTAGACATCATGCGCTGGGCGTTGCAACAAAACGATGCCGAGGCTTGGTTGCCCAACTCGCCTGACGAGTGGACGTTCACCAACGCGGGCATTGCGTTGAACGATGGCGACTTCAAAGCCCATTTAGACCGCTACAAATACCCGCAACGTTTTGGCTTGATTGATGGCTTGCAGCATCGCGCACAAGGTGCCGAGGTCTTGATGCGCTGGCAAGCGCACTTGCAAGCCCATGCGTTTTTGTCGGGTCACCGTTGGGGTTTGTTGGATGCTTGCGTCGCACCTTTTGTGCGTCAGTTTGCACGCACAGACCGTGCGTGGTTTGATGCACAGCCTTGGCCACAGTTGGCGCAGTGGCTGGTGGCATTTGAAAACTCAGAGGCGTTTGCTGCCGTGATGCACAAGCACCCGCTGTGGGCGTCGTCGCAGCTTGAACACTTGCCTGCTTAGCCAGCAGCTTTCAAAAAATCCATCACCAACTGCCACTGTGCAGGCACGTTCAACGCAGGCGCATGGCCGCAGCCCGCAATCTCCTCCGAACGCAACAAGCCTTTGGCGCCCGGGCCGCGCGTGTGCATGGTTTGGATGGTGTCTGGCGAAATTAAATCTGAGTTGGCCCCGCGCATCACCATCACGGGGATGTTCAGCGCGTCGTATTCGTTCCACATGGGGTACTCAGGCACTTCGCGGAAAAACTGTTGGGTGATGTTGGGGTCGTAGTGCGGCGTCACGCGGCCATCGGGCAGACGGCGGATGGAGGTTTCGGTCAGGTGCGTCCATTGCGCATCGGTTTGAAAGCCAAATGGTGCATAGGCTTGGCGAAAGAAAGCCTCTAGCTCAGGCACGGTGTCAAACGCCGGGGGCTGGCCTGCGTAGGCTTTGATACGGTCTACCGCTGTCGCCGAAATTTCAGGGGCGATGTCGTTCAGCACCAAGCTGCGAATGCGGCCTTTGAACGCGGGCAGTTCTAACGCCGCAGCGCACACCAAACCCAAAGCACCGCCCATCGAGGTACCAATCCAGTGGGCTTGGGTGATGTGCAGCGCATCCATCAAGTCCAGCGTGATGCGGGCGTAGGTGGCAAAGCTGTAGTCGTTTTTGGGGGCGTGGCTCCATTGGCTCAGGCCTCGGCCAAGGGTGTCGGGGCAAATCACGCGGTAGTCGGCGCTCAGCTGCTCGGCCAGCGCGTCAAAGTCGCGGCCTGTGCGTGCCAAGCCGTGCCAGGCAATGACCACGGGCAGTGAGGTGTCGCCCCACGCGGTGTAGTGGATGTTGAAGCCGTGGCATTGCAAATAGTGTGAGCTGGGTTTCATGGTGAGTTCAGTTTACGATTGCCCCATGCAATTGCAAGATATTTTGTATTCCCAAGGTTTTGGCACGCGCCGTATTTGCGCAGGTCTCATTCAACAAGGTTATGTGCAGGTCGATTTGGGCGAGGGCTTGGTCACCTGTGACGATGCACTGGAAGACATCGACGTGCACGAAAGCCTCCAGTATTCGGTGCAAGGCGTGCTGTGGCCGTACCACGCCAAAGCCTATGTGCTGCTGCACAAGCCTGCGGGCTACGAGTGTTCGCACAAGCCTTCGGCTTGGCCCAGTCTGTACACCTTGTTGCCCCCCGCGCTGCGCCAACGCCCGCAAAAAAGCGCGGTCCAAGGCGTGCAAGCAGTAGGGCGCTTGGACCAAGACACCACGGGCATGTTGGTGCTGACCGACGATGGCCCGCTGATTCACCGCATGAGTTCGCCCCGTCACCATGTGCCCAAGGTGTACGAAGTGACCACGGACGATCCGCTGGATGCCAAGCAGGTGCAGCGCCTGCTCGACGGCGTGGTGCTGGACGATTCACCCAAGCCCGTCAAAGCCGCAGCTTGCGAGGCGGTGGCCGATCACCACATGCGCCTGACCCTGACCGAGGGCAAGTACCACCAAGTCAAACGCATGTTGGCGGCGGTGGGTAACAAGGTGGTGGGTTTGCACCGTTCGCAAATTGGCGCCATGCCATTGCCTGCAGATTTGGCACCGGGTCAGTGGCGTTGGATCAGCGAAGAAGAGTTGAAGCTGCTAGCTACAAACGCTTAATTTTTTCCCGCGTTCGTGGCTTGTTTGCGTTGGGTCAAACGGATTCCGTTTGAAATCAAGCCCTTTGCGCATGTGTACTTAGCTTGGCTCGTTACACTGAGAGCAGATTTTTCAAGGTGTTTTTTGTGTTTTTGATTCAACGTTTGACACTGGCTTTGGCCAGTGCGCTGCTGCTGGCAGCGGCCCCTGTCGCGCAGGCTGGCAACCCCATTTTTGTGCTGAACTCGCAAGATGCGAATGTGAGCGTGATTGACTCTGCGACCTGGAAAGAAACCCGTCGCATTGCCACCGGCAAAGAGCCGCATCACATCTACCTGACCCCCGATGAAAAATCGGTCATCGTGGCCAACGCGGGTGGCGACTCACTTACCTTCATCGACCCACGCACCGCTGACGTGCAACGCGTGGTGCGTGGCACCTTGGACCCGTACCAACTGCGTTTCTCGCCCGACATGAAATGGTTTGTCACGGTGGCCAACCGTTTGAACCACATCGACATTTACCGTTGGGATGGCAAAGAGCTGACGCTGGCCAAGCGCATCCCTTCGAGCAAAACGCCCAGCCACATTTGGATTGACGCCAAAAGCACCACCGCTTACGCCACCATGCAAGACAGCAACGAGTTGGTGGCTGTCGATCTGGCCACGCAAACCTTGAAGTGGCGAGTCAAAACAGGCGAAATGCCTGCGGACGTGTTTGGGACCCCCGATGACAAACACCTGTTGGTCGGCCTGACTGGCGGTGACCATGTGGAGGTGTATGACGTCACCGGCCCACAAGCCAAGCTGGTGAAAAACATCCCAACCGGCGAGGGCGCACATGCCTTCCGTGCGTTGGGCGATGGTCGTCACGTGTTTGTGGGCAACCGCGTGGCCAACACGGTCAACAAGATTGACTACACCAAGCTCGAATCCGTGGCGCAGTTCAAAGCCCCAGGTGGCCCCGACTGCATGGAAGTGACAGCCGATGGCAAATTGCTGTTGGTCTCTTCGCGTTGGATTAAAAAGGTCAGCGTGATTGACATCGCCACAGGCCAACTGGTGCGTCAAGTCAAAGTTGGCAAATCGCCCCACGGCATTTGGACCCTAGACCACGCCAAGCGGTATTGATGATGCACATGCGTTGCGTAAGTTTTGGTTTCCTCGCCTCACTGAGCATCGCTGTACACGTGGCTCACGCGGCTGCGCCTTGCAGTAAGCCGTTGTACCTCACGTTTGATACGGGTCACATGGGCGTGGCCCCGCTGATTGCGGAGGTTTTGAACCGTCAAAACGTCAAAGTCACTTTCTTCGCAGCCAACGAACCCACCAAAGAGGGCGACGGTTCGCTGGGCGAGCATTGGGCCCCTTGGTGGAAGGCCCGTGGCGCCGAAGGCCACGCCTTTGCTTCACACACCTTTGACCATGTGTATTGGCGCTCTGACTTGCCGCGTGGCAGCTGGCAGATGCGCCCCACGGCTGGCGCTAGCAAGGGCCAAACCGAGGTGTGGACCAGCCAACGCTATTGCGACCAGTTGCAACTCGCCAACACGCGCTTGGAACAAATAACGGGCGTCAAGCCCCTGCCTTTGTTTCGCGCACCTGGCGGTAAAACATCTCCCTCGTTGTTGACCGCGGCCAAGCAATGCGGCTTTGCCCACGTCGGATGGGCCGATGCCGGCTTTTTGGGCGATGAGTTGCCCAGTGACAAATACCCCAACGCGCTGCTGCAGCACCGCGCGTTGAGCAACATCCGTTCAGGTGACATCTTGATGGCGCACCTGGGCATTTGGTCGCGCCAAGACCCGTGGGCTCCTGCGGTGCTGGAGCCCTTGATTGAAGGCCTCAAAGCCAAAGGGTTTTGTTTCGCGACGCTCAAAGACCATCCACAATTCAAAACATGGACGCGTTAATCGACCTCTTTGCCAACACCCAAGCTGCTTTGTATGAAGACGTGATGCAGCCCATCGCGTTCGCGGTAGGCCTGGGTAACCGCTTGGAAGATGTGTTCGACGGCACAGGCTGGTTGCTGGTGGGATTGCTGCAAATAGCCGTCATGTTGTTGGTGATTGGCCCCTTGCAACGCTGGCGTCCCGTGGAGGCGGTGACTGACAAGCGCGCCGTTTACACCGATGTGATTTACACCCTCATTCACCGCTTGGGTTTGTTCCGCATCGTTTTGTTTTTGTCGATCGAACCTGTGCTGGACACGCTCATGGGCGCGTTGCGCGTGCAAGGCGTGGGCACCTTTCATTTGGAAGACCTGTGGCCGGGCGTGACCGATGGCCCGTTCACTAGCTTTGTGATTTATTTGGTGGTGTTTGACTTTGTCAATTACTGGTTGCACCGCGCCCAACACCAATGGCACTGGTGGTGGGCCTTGCACGCGGTGCATCACTCGCAGCGCCAGATGACGCAGTGGACCGACAACCGCAACCACTTGCTTGACGATGTGTTGCACGCGGTCATTTGGGTGTTCATCGCGCAGCTTATTGGCATTGCACCCACGCAGTTTGTGGCGGTGGTGGCCATGACCCAGTTGTTTGAAAATTTCCAACATGCCAATTTGCGTGTGAGCTTTGGCTCGCTGGGCGAGCGCTTGTGGGTCAGCCCACGGTTTCATCGACTGCACCATGCGGTTGGCTTGGGGCATGAGTCCACCCCGAAGCCGGCGGTGAGCACCGTGCGCGAAGCGACCAGCGTGGGGGGCACATTGGGGGGGCACAACTTTGGCGTGCTTTTGCCATGGTGGGATGTCCTATTTGGCACCGCCAACTTCGATTTGCGCTTCGAGCCCACGGGCATCCGCGACCAAGTGGAGCAGGGTGTGGATTACGGCGAAGGTTTCTGGTCTCAGCAGCGATTGGGTATCAAACGCTTCATACAAGCCTTAGGTTTTTCATCCGCACGTTAAATAGCTGCGGTATGCTTTTGGCATGCGTTTGTTTTTGGATTCTTTTTGGCGCGCACTGGCTTACTGCCTGATGCCGCGTGTGATCACCCTCTCTTTGCTGCCCCTCGCCATGTTGTTGGTGTTGTCGGTGAGTTGGGGGTATTTCTATTGGGCGCCCACGCAAGAGTGGGTGCGCGAGATGCTGGCCTCTTGGCAAGTGCTGCAAAGCATGATGGATTGGCTGCAAGACAACGGTGCGGGTGAATTGCAAGCGGTGATGGTGCCGTTGGTGGTGATTTTTGCCATCACGCCTGCTTTGGTGGTGGTGTCTTTGTTGGCTGTGTCCTTGATGATGACGCCCGCGTTGGTGAACTTGGTGGTTCACCGTCGCTTTGAACACTTGGCGCTCAAGCATGGCGGCACAAACCTCACCAGCTTGGCTTGGACCTTGGGTTCCACCGTCATTGCGTTGTTGGCCATGCTGATTTCCTTGCCTTTGTGGGTGGTGCCGCCTTTGATGTTCATCGTGCCGCCGCTCATTTGGGGTTGGCTCAGTTACCGCGTCATGGTCTACGACGCCTTGATGCTGCATGCCAGCCGTGACGAGCGTTTGGCGATTGCTCGTAAACACCGCGTTTGGTTGTTGTTGATCGGGGTGTTGACCGGTTACATGGGCGCGCTGCCCAGCTTGGTGTGGGCCTCTGGTGCTTTGTTCGCGGCTGCATTTTTGGTCCTGATTCCCTTGGCTATTTGGATTTACGCCTTGGTGTTTGCCTTTACTTCGCTGTGGTTTACACATTACAGCTTGGGTGCGTTAGAAGCCCTGCGTGCGGAGTCGGGCACTGTGGTGATGGGGGCCTCGGTGCCGCTACCCACGGTAGCATCGGTGGATGACTCACACACACCACAACTCCCCAGTGTCTAAAGCCCGACCCGAATTCGGCCTCATCATCGTTGGCGACGAAATCCTTTCGGGCAAGCGTGCCGACAAGCACATGCCCAAAGCCATTGAGTTGTTAAATGCCCGTGGCCTGTCGCTCGACTGGGCGGATTACGTGGGCGATTCGCCCGAGCGCATCACCCGAACTTTGGCCCGCGCGTTTGAAAGCAACAGCATTGTGTTTTCCTGCGGCGGTATTGGCGCAACGCCTGACGACCACACCCGCCAATGCGCAGGCAAAGCCCTGGGCCTTGACATCGTGCTGCACCCCGAAGCCGAAGCCCTGATTCGTGAGCGCATGCAAGACACGGCCAAAGAGCAGGGCGTGCCGTATGAGCCTGATCGCCATGACAACGTGCATCGCTTGAACATGGGCGTGTTCCCCGTGGGGGCAAGCATCATTCCCAACCCGTACAACAAGATCCCAGGCTTTACCTGCCAAGGTGGAGGCGGTGGCGTGGTGCACTTCGTGCCTGGCTTTCCCGTGATGGCATGGCCCATGATGGAATGGGTGCTCGACACCCATTACCCGCATTTGTTTCAAAAGGCGGCTTGGATTGAAAAATCCATCGTCATCTATGGTTCCATGGAGGCCACGCTGACCCCCCTCATGGAGGCCTTGGAGCGAGACCATCCGGGCGTCAAAGTGTTCAGCTTGCCAAGCGTGGACCACCCCGAGCATGGCCGACACATCGAGTTGGGCGTGAAAGGCTCACCAGACCATGTGGCGCTGGCCTACCCGGCGATGCTGGCAGGCCTTCAAACCTTTGGTTTGAAATTCGGCCCCGAATTGGTGCGTGAATAACGTGGAACCATTTTGGTGCAAAATTGCACCAAAATAGAGCATCTTGTTTTTCGGGGTTTAGCGCTTGGAATGCGCTTTTGCTGCCAATTTGGTTCAATCTCGGTGCAAAATAGGCGCCTTGACGGTGAAGCCGGTGATGGTGGCTGTGACCTATATGTTGGCACAGAAACTGCATCCTCCCACCTCGAAACACTTTTTAACCCAACCTACCCTAGCAGGAGAACTTGATGGCCAAGACCGTCGCAGACGTAATCAAAATGGTGAAAGAGAACGAAGTTAAATTCGTTGACTTCCGTTTCACCGATACCCGTGGCAAATGGCAGCACATCACTGCGCCCGTGTCGCAGTTCGACGAAAGCAAGTTCGAAGAAGGTCAAGCGTTTGACGGTTCTTCTATTGCTGGCTGGAAAGGCATTGAAGCCTCTGACATGTTGTTGATGCCTGATCCAAACAGCGCCATCATCGACCCCTTCTTCGAAGAAATCACTTTGGTTTTGATCTGCGACGTGATCGAACCTACAGACGGCAAAGCCTACGAGCGTGACCCACGTTCGATCGCCAAGCGCGCCGAGTCATTCCTCAAGCAATCTGGCGTGGGCGATACCGCTTACTTCGGTCCAGAGCCAGAATTCTTCTTGTTCGACGACGTGCGTTGGAGCACTGAGCCAAACAACACGTTCTACGCCATCAACGAATACGAAGCCCCTTGGAACAGCGGCGAGAAAATCGAAGGCGGCAACCGTGGTCACCGCAACCGCGTCAAAGGCGGTTACTTCCCCGTGCCTCCTGTTGACAGCACACACGACATGCGCAGCGAAATGTCTTTGTTGCTCGAGTCCGTGGGTATCCCCGTCGAAGTGCACCACCATGAAGTGGCTGGCGCAGGTCAATGCGAAATCGGCACCAAGTTCTCTACTTTGGTCGAGCGCGCTGACTGGACATTGCTGCAAAAGTACGTGATCCACAACGTGGCCAACGCTTACGGCAAAACTGCCACGTTCATGCCCAAGCCTTACGCTGGCGACAACGGTTCTGGCATGCACGTGCACCAGTCCATCTGGAAAGACGGCAAGAACTTGTTCGCAGGCACTGGCTACGCTGGTCTGTCTGACTTGGCTCTGTACTACATCGGCGGCATCATCAAGCACGCCCGTGCTTTGAACGCCATCACCAACCCAGGTACCAACAGCTACAAGCGCTTGGTGCCTCACTTCGAAGCGCCCGTGAAATTGGCTTACTCGGCCAAGAACCGCTCGGCTTCGATCCGCATCCCTAACGTCGCCAGCGACAAGGGCCGCCGCGTGGAAGCTCGTTTCCCAGATCCATTGTGCAATCCATACCTCGGCTTCGCAGCCTTGTTGATGGCTGGTTTGGACGGCATCGAGAACAAGATTCACCCAGGCGAAGCAGCGACCAAAGACTTGTACCACCTCCCACCCGAGGAAGACAAGTTGGTGCCAACCGTGTGCTCTAGCTTGGACCAAGCTTTGGAAGCCCTCGACGCAGACCGCGCCTTCCTGACCAAAGGCGGCGTGTTCACCGACTCATGGATTGACTCTTACATCGAATTGAAGATGCAAGAAGTCACCCGCAGCCGCGTGGAAGTGTCTCCTGTCGAATACGACATGTACTACTCGCTGTAATTCGTTGCAACGGCAAGTGCAATAAGAGGACGGCGCAAGCCGTCCTTTTTTGTTTCAACCAACACTTTTTCATGCGCCCACTTTTGTCCCTCCTCATTCATGATCTTGCTTTGTTAAGCCTGTGCTTGGTTGCGTGGCCAGCCGAAGCGACGTCTGAGCCGCAACGCATTTACCGTTGTGGCAATGCGTATACCAATCAGCCTGATCCAGCACTCAATTGCAAACCTTTGGCTGGCGGCAGCGTGACCGTGATTGAGGGCACGCGTGTGCAGGGTTCGCAGGCGGCGTCGCCTAGCGTGGGTACCGCTTCAGTCGCGGTGAAAATTGATGCCGCTGACCAGCGTCAACGAGACACACAGGCCCAAGCGGTGCTGCAAGCTGAATTGCAAAAAGCGCAGAAGCAGCATGCGGAGTTGCTGCGCGAGTGGAACAACGGCGAGCCTGAGCGGCGCGCGGATGAGTTTCGCCAACCCCAAAAATACCAAGACCGTATGACACAACTGCGCGCTGCATTGCAACGTGTAGAAGCCGATGTGGCGGGTTTGCAGCGCGAACTCTCGCGCTTGCCCGTGGTGTCACAAACGGGGAGCAAGCCATGACATCTGTTTCTCAACCCCAGCCCAGTTATACGCAGGCCTTTGATTTGCTGGCCACCTTGGTAGCCGTGGTGCGTACCGATGGCGTGGTGGTGTTTGCCAATGCCGCGTTGGAAGATGTGATGGGTGTATCTCGCCGGACCATTGAGGGCTCTGCGCTGGCAGGTTATTTCAGCGAAACACAATCCTTCGAAAACGCCTTGCAAGGCGCGCAGACCAACGCCTTTGCCACCCTGCGCTATGACGCACAGTTGCGCCGTCCGTTGCAAGACCCCATGCCTGTGCACGTCATCGTGGCCCCCACGGATGTCAAGGGTGAGGTGCTGGTGGAGCTGCTGCCTTTAGAGCAGCAAACCCGCCAAGACCGCGAAGAACGCTTGATTGACCAAGCCCAAGCCAACAAAGAGCTGATTCGCAACTTGGCCCACGAGATCAAAAACCCGTTGGGCGGCATCCGTGGCGCAGCGCAGCTGCTGCAAATGGAGGTCGAAAGCAAAGACCTCATCGAATACACCCAAGTCATCATCCACGAGGCCGACCGCTTGCAAGTGTTGGTGGACCGTCTGCTGGCACCGCATCGCCGCCCGCATGTGGTGGGCGACGTCAACATCCATGAGGTGTGCGAGCGCGTGCGAAGCCTGATCTTGGCTGAGTTCCCCAAAGGTCTGCGCATGGTGCGCGACTACGACACGTCCATCCCCGAGTTTCGTGGTGACCGTGAGCAGCTCATTCAAGCGGTGCTCAACATCGTGCACAACGCGGCGCAAGCGCTGGCTGAACGGGTGGCCGAGGGCGATGCTGAGATTGTTTTGCGCACCCGCATCAACCGACAAGTCACTTTTGGCAAACAACGCTATCGGTTGGCACTGGAATTGCATGTGATAGACAACGGGCCCGGCATTCCGGAAGAAATCAAGGACAGGTTGTTTTTCCCCTTGGTTTCTGGACGAGATGGCGGTTCTGGCCTTGGACTGAATTTGGCACAAACATTTGTGCAACAGCACCATGGCTTGATTGAGTGTGACAGTGTGCCGGGGCGAACAGATTTCAAAATTCTGATCCCGCTACCCTGAAACCTCGCGTGGCCTCTAACTTAGAAACAGAAAGTGCCGAGATGAAATCGATTTGGATTGTGGACGACGACCAGTCAATTCGCTTCGTGCTGGAAAAAGCGCTGTTGCGCGAGAACCTGCCCACCCGCAGCTTCACCAGCCCCCGCGAGGTGCTGCAAGCGCTCGACTCGGTGAGCGAGGAGGACGGCCCGCAAATTTTGGTCAGCGACATTCGCATGCCCGGTGGTTCGGGCTTGGATTTGTTGACCAAGGTCAAAGAGCGTTTGCCTGCGTTGCCCGTCATCATCATGACCGCCTTTTCCGATTTGGACAGCGCCGTGTCTGCCTTTCAAGGCGGTGCGTTTGAGTACCTGCCCAAGCCCTTCGACCTGCCCAAAGCGGTGGAACTGATTCGTCGTGCCTTGGACGAAAGCCAACGCGAGCAAGCACAAACCGAAGCGCAAGATGCCACGCCCGAAATGCTGGGCCAAGCGCCCGCCATGCAAGACGTGTTTCGTGCCATTGGCCGCTTGAGCCAAAGCAATGTGACGGTGATGATTACTGGTGAGAGCGGCTCTGGCAAAGAGCTGGTCGCACGCGCCTTGCACAAACATTCGCCACGTGGCGATGCGGGCAACAAAGGCCCATTCGTCGCCATCAACACAGCGGCGATTCCGAAAGATTTGCTGGAGAGCGAACTCTTTGGGCACGAGCGTGGTGCGTTCACGGGGGCGCAAACCACACGCCGTGGCCGCTTTGAGCAGGCCGAGGGCGGCACCTTGTTCCTTGATGAAATCGGCGACATGCCGTTTGATTTGCAAACCCGCTTGCTGCGTGTGTTGAGTGACGGCACGTACTACCGCGTTGGCGGCCACAACGCCATCAAAGCCAATGTGCGTGTGATTGCAGCGACGCATCAAGACTTGGAAAAACGCGTCAAAGACGGTGTGTTCCGTGAAGACCTGTTTCACCGCTTGAACGTGATTCGTTTGCGTTTGCCCGCTTTGCGCGAACGCCGCGAAGACATCCCCACCTTGACGCGCCACTTTTTGCAGCAGAGTGCACAACAATTGGGCGTGGAGCCCAAGCGCATCTCTGAATCTGCACAAACAGTGCTCAACCAATTCTCGTTTCCGGGCAACGTGCGTCAACTAGAAAACATTTGCCATTGGCTGACCGTGATGGCGCCTGCGCAAGTGATTGAACCCAAAGACTTGCCACCTGAGGTGACCTTGTCTGCCGATGCCTTGGCCGCTTTGAGCCACACAGGACAAGACACATCGGGTTTCAGCGCGCCTGTGGCTCAAGAGCTCAGCCATGCCGCACCTGCGGTTACGACAACAGGGGAGGGCACGGCACCCGTGGTGCTCAACATGCCTGGTGCCGATTGGGAGCAGGGCTTAGAAGCCGAAGCCATGAGCTTGCTCGTGGCTGGCCGCACGGATGTGTGGGATGTGTTGGTCAACCGTTTTGAAGCGCGGTTGATTCAAACCGCCTTGGTCAACACGCGTGGCCGTCGCATTGAGGCTGCGCAAAAGCTGGGCATTGGTCGCAACACCATCACGCGAAAAATTCAAGAGCTGGGCTTGGACGACTAAGAAACGCCCATGCGTGTGATCAGCCCAGCGTCACGATGACAGGCACGTGGTCGCTGGGGCGCTCGTTTTTGCGCGGTGCTTTGTCAATCACGCAGGCTTGCGTCGACGCTTTCAAGGCATCGCTGACCAAGATGTGGTCAATCCGCAGACCACGGTTGCGGCGGAACGCAAACTCGCGGTAGTCCCACCAGCTGTAGCTCTTGTCGGCTTGTTCAAACAAGCGGAAAGCATCGTGTGTGCCCAGGTCAATCAAGGCTTGGAAGTGGTCACGCTCTTCCACGGTGCAGTGGATGGTGTCTTTCAAGGCCACTGGGTCCCACACATCGCGGTCGTCCACAGTGATGTTGAAGTCGCCCATCAGCACCAACTTCGGGTGTTGTTTGAGCTCTTCGCGCAGCCAGTTTTGCAAAGCCTCAAGCCAACGCATTTTGTAAACAAACTTGTCGCTGTCGGGCGCTTGGCCGTTGGGGAAGTACGCGCCAATCACGCGCACGCCGTCGACTGTGCCAGCAATCACGCGGGCCATGTCATCGTCAAAGCCGGGGATGTTTTTCACCACATCGATGGCCTCGCTGCGCGAAAGCAGGGCGACGCCGTTGTAGGTTTTTTGGCCGAAAAATGCGACCTTGTAACCCGCAGCTTCAATGGCTTCGTGTGGGAACTTATCGTCTGTGGTTTTGGTTTCTTGCAGCACCAAAACATCGACTGGGTTGGCCGCCAACCAGTCCAGCACTTGCGGTAAGCGCACGGTGAGTGAGTTGACGTTCCAGGTAGCGAGTTGCATGTGTGTGTTCTTTTGAGGTCAAGCGCCGCCCAAGCGGCGCGTGGCTTAACGGGTGCGAGCGAGGGTCACCAAGCTGTAGGTCAAGCCGTTGGCGGCGACATGCGTGTTGCGTGCAGTTTCTTGCCAGCTGCTATCGAAAGTGGGGGCGAAGGCGTCGCCTTCAAAGTCGGCATCGATTTCGGTGATGACCGCGCGGGAGGCCAAAGGCATGGCCTGTGCGTAGACCTCAGCGCCGCCAATCACCCACACCTGCGCGTCCGCAGGGCAGTGCTGCACGGCTTCTTCGATGGAGTGGGCCACGACGGCGCCGTCGGCTTGCCAATCGGTTTGCCGCGTCACCACAATGTTGGTGCGGCCGGGCAGAGGGCGAAATTTAGGGGGCAAGGATTCCCACGTTTTGCGCCCCATCACCACGGGTTGCCCGAGTGTGGTTTGTTTGAAGTGGGCCAAGTCCTCAGGCAAGTGCCAAGGCAGGGTGTTGTCTTTGCCAATCACGCCATTGCGCGCACGCGCAAAAATCAAATTCAAAGCCATGCTTTAACCGCCGCGTTCACACCGCCACAGGGGCTTTGATGGCCCCGTGGCATTGGTAGTCCAATACCTCGAAATCTTCAAACTGGTAGTCGAAGATGGAGTCGGGTTTGCGCTTGATGTGCAGTGTGGGATAGGCAAACGGTTCGCGGCTGAGTTGCAGCGCCACTTGCTCGTGGTGGTTGCTGTAGATGTGGCAGTCGCCGCCGGTCCAGATGAAGTCGCCCACATCCAAGTCGCACTGTTGGGCCACCATGTGGGTGAGCAGGGCATAGCTCGCGATGTTGAATGGCACGCCCAAAAAGATGTCGGCACTGCGTTGGTACAGCTGGCAGCTGAGCTTGGCTTTTTCGCCTGGGTTTTGCGCAGGCGCCACATAGAACTGAAAAAACGCATGACAGGGCATGAGGGCCATCTTGTCGAGCTCCGCCACATTCCAGGCGCTCACGATGATGCGGCGGCTGTCGGGGTTGCTTTTCAGCGTGTCCATCACTTGCTGGATTTGGTCGATGTGGCCACCGTCTGGGGTAGGCCAGCTGCGCCATTGCACGCCGTACACGGGACCGAGGTCGCCGTCTTCACGCGCCCATTCGTCCCAGATGGAGACGTTGCGTTCTTTGAGCCAGTTGTTGTTGCTTGAACCCGTCAGAAACCACAGCAGCTCTTGGATGATGGAGCGCAGGTGGACTTTTTTGGTCGTCACCAGCGGGAAGCCCTCGTTCAGGTCAAAGCGCATTTGGTGGCCAAACACGCTTTTGGTGCCCGTGCCCGTGCGGTCGGTTTTGGCGACACCGTGGCTGTCCACGTGTTGCATGAAATCTTCGTATTGGCGGCGGATTGGGCGCATAGGGTAAGTTGGTAAAAAACTCTTCAGAGTTTAAATGCTGAAGCCCTAATCAAGGTTAGTATTAAAGTTTTATACGCCAGCGGGCGTATTGACGCTGTTCGTACACACAGCGACAGTACACTTTTAAATTTAGACAAATTGTGACAAAACTGTCAATCATGACAACGAATCAACACATTGAACCCAAGCGCAGTGTTTACGACACCTGTGACCCGCAATACCTACGAGCCTTGCGCGAGGCTGCGGGCATGGATTTGGGCGTGTTGGCTCGTACGGCGTGTTTGTCAGTTGCTCAGGTGCGTCAACTTGAGAGCGATGCGAGCGATGGCTTTTTCTACTCGGATGCCATCAAGCGCCAAGCCTACAAACGGGTGTTGATGATTTTGGGGGCGGAGCCACCCACGGTCGAGCTGCCCGATGAGTTGCGCGATGCCGCCAAAGTTGCGGATGCACACCTGAGCACCTTGGACCAAATTGTGGCCATGAGCGAGCAGCCTTCGCTGCAGCGTTCTTACTTAGACCTGATGCGAGCAGGTTTTGCCAGAGTGGTCGTGCACAAACAGGCCTTGGGTGCGCTGTTGTTATTGGTTGTCGCGGTTGTTTTGTTTCTTTTGAACGGTCCTCAAAATTCGGGTGAGGCAGCCGCCACGCCGACCAAGCCTGTGTTAGTTCAACCCGTGCCAACTTCTTCTGTTGCCGTACCGCCTCCACCCGTGGTGGTGGTGCCTGCGGCCCCAACGCCAGAGACGCCCGCTTCTGCACCCACGGTCGCTGCCGCTGCCGTTGTTGCACCAACGGGGGCATGTGCTTATTCCAGTGAGTCCATGCCACAGTTGACGCCCTTTACCGCTCACAAAGAAGGCCGTTATGTCTACTTGGTGAGCAATGCAAATGCCGAGATTTGCGTGGTGGATGGCAATAAGCAAGCCACAGTTTTGCAGCTCAAAGCAGGCGAAAACCGCAGCGTTTATGGTGTGGCACCTTGGCAAGTGTCTAGCGCGAATCTACAAAAAATTCAGATTTATTTCCAAGGTGGGCGCGTGTCCTTGCCTGATGCCGCAGTCAACCGTGTGCAGTTGGTTGAGATGCCTGTCGTGCGATAAACCCCATGTTCAAAAGTATGAAGTTTAGGCAGCCTGTGTCAGCTGCCTCCACTGAAAAAACCATCATCGGCCAATCTGCCGTGGTGGTGGGCAACATCGTGTCGCAAGATCTGGTTCAACTCAAAGGCCACGTGGTGGGCAACATTGACGTGAATGGTGGTCCGAATGCCCAACTCTCCGTGCTTTCGCAAGCCCATGTTGAAGGGGACATCAGTGCGCAGCAAGCGGTGGTGAACGGCGTGGTCACCGGCAATATCGAATCGACAGGGCGTGTCGAATTGCACGCTGGGGCCGATGTCAAAGGGAATATTTCTTACGCCACCATGGCGATTGAGCATGGGGCAAAGTTGTACGGAATGATGAGCAGCACCGATGCAAAACAGCACTGAGTTTTTGCCGTCTTTGGGGCATGTCATCGTGATTGACGATGATGCGTCTGTGCGACGCAGCTTGTCCACCATGCTTGAACGTGTTGGCTACAACGTGAGTTTGTACGACTCCGCCGATGCCTTTTTAGTCAATCCTGTGGTGCCTTCACCTGCCGTGATCTTGCTGGACATGCGAATGCCCGGCACAACGGGTGTGGGTTTGCAAACGCAGCTCAAAACGTTGGCGCAACATGTCCCTGTGATTTTTGTCAGCGGCGATAGCCGTCCAGAAGAAATCATTGCCGCCATGAAGCAGGGGGCGGTGGACTTTTTGCTCAAACCTTTCGCGGCACAAGCCATGATGGATGTGATTCAGCGCGCCATGCACATGTCTGAGCAAGCCGTGGTGAATGCGAACAAAAACATGCAAGTGTCTGAGCTCTTAAAGCGCCTGACGCCGCGTGAAATGGAGGTCTGTCATTGGATGGTTCGCGGGTATTCCAATCAGCAAATTTCCATCATTGATGGCGGGGCGTCTGCCACGATCAAACTGCACCGCGCCCGTGTGATGGACAAAATGGCCGCACGCACCTTGCCGGAATTGATTGACATGCTGATTGGCATGGACATCCCAGCGCCTCAGCGCCAAGTCTCAACGAACCACACGACCCGGGTTGAGTAAGCCCTGTGGATCAAGTGCGCGCTTGATGTGCTGCATCAAGGCCAAGGCCACTGGGTCTTTGTAGTCGGGCAAGCTATCAACCTTCATACTGCCCACGCCGTGTTCGGCTGAGATGGAGCCGCCAAAACGCTTCACCGATTGATAGACCCATGTGTTCACGCGGTCTTCGTTGTCGCGCAGAAAAGCCTTGGTGTCGCAGTGTTCAGGTGCTTGCACGTTGTAGTGCAAATTGCCGTCGCCCAAGTGGCCAAAGTTGACCAAGCGCACGCCTGGAATTTCGCGCATGAGCAAGGCATCTGTTGCGTCGACAAAGCTTGGAATCGACGAGATGGGTACCGAAATGTCGTGCTTGATGTTCAAGCCTTCTTCGGCTTGTGCCAGCGTGATGCTTTCTCGGATGTGCCACAGGTTGCGTGCTTGGCCCAAGCTTTCAGCCACCACCGCATCGCTCACACAGCCATCTTCAAAAGCGAGTTCGAGCAAGTGCTCAAACCGTTCGCGAGCATGGGCCTCAGATTCAGAATCTGAGTTTTCAAGTAGCACGCAGTAGGGCGTGTCTTGCCACAAAGGCACGCGCAGGTGTGGGTAGTGCTTGTCAACCAAGCGAAGCGCGAACTGGCCCATCATTTCAAACCCAGTGAGGCCCGCGCCCAAATGTTGGCGTGCCAAACCCAGTAGTTTGACCGCGCAAGCCACCGAGGGCACCGCAGCCCACGCGGTGAGGCTGACCGCAGGCATGGGGTAGAGCTTCATGGTGGCCGCCGTGATGATGCCTAACGTGCCTTCGCTGCCAATCATGAGGTTGCGCAAGTCGTAGCCCGTGTTGTCTTTGCGCAGGCCGCTCAAGCTGTGCATGACCTCGCCTTGCGCCGTGACCACCTCCAGCCCCAAACACAGCTCGCGTGTATTGCCGTAGCGCAGGACTTGTGTGCCGCCCGCGTTGGTGGCTAAGTTGCCGCCAATCGTGCAACTGCCTTCGGCGCCCAAACTCAAGGGGAACAAAAAGCCAGCTTGCTCAGCTGCTTGTTGCAGATTTTGTAAAACGCATCCTGCTTCGACGGTGATGGTGAGGTTGTCGGTATCTACCGCGCGCACGGCGTTCATGCGTTGCAAACTCAGCAGCACTTGTGTGCCTGTGTCGTCTGGGATGCCGCCTACCACCAAGCCCGTGTTGCCACCTTGCGGCACGATGGACACGCCTGCTTTGGCACAGGCTTTGACCACCGCTGCCACTTCTTGTGCATTGCCTGGGCGGACCACGGCCAGTGCTTTGCCGCGTGTGCGCTTGCGCCAATCTTGTTCGTAGGCCGACAAGTCGCCGTCGGTCAACACATGGGCTTCGCCGAGAAGCTGGCGCAGGTGGTTCAACAAGTCAAGCGAAGCGGCATTGGGCATGGTGGGCCTTATGTGTTGGGCTCTTCGATCAGTGGATTTTCTTTGGCGTGCTTCAACCGCAGGCGTACATGCAGGGCACACGCCACAAACAACACGACGCATAACAACACTTCAACCAGGGCGAAGTAGTTGCTGGGTGCGGCATCTCCCCACGCACGCACCACACCTTCTGTGAAGTACAGCCAAATCAGCAGGCTCAACCAGCGGTAGGTGTACATGCGATTTTTCAGCAAACCCGTGAGCGGAAAGCACAGCGGCAGCACCTTGAGGGCCAGCAGCGTGCCACCAGGTCGCAAGGGCGCGAGCCACAGCTCCCAGGCCAAGCCGAGCACGATGAGGCCCATCAAACTGCTCACGGCCATGAAGCGAGTGAGCGTCACGTGACGGTGTGAATTTTCTTGAGGGGCGAGGGTGGAGTTGTGCATAGAAAGTGGGATGATTCAGCCCATGATTGTCCCGCAAGTCCATAACTTTTTTGAACGCCTCGCCCGATTCCCTTGGCGCAACACCGCGCGCACTTTGCGCCAACGTTTTCGTGAAGACCGCTTGGGCCAAACGGCCGGCAGTTTGACCTTCACCACCACCATTGCTTTGGTGCCGATGGTGACAGTGGCGCTGGCGGTGTTGACGGCCTTTCCTTTGTTTGGAGACTTCCAAACCGTGCTCCAAAAACGTCTGGTTGAGAGTTTGGTGCCTGACAATATTTCGCGCCAAGTACTGGGCTACTTGACCTTGTTTGCCAGCAAAGCCAGTCGTTTGGGTGTGGTGGGTGTGACCGCGTTGTTGCTGTCCGCGTTGGCCTTGGTGTTCACGATTGATCGCACGCTCAACGCCATTTGGCGCGTGCGTAAGCGCCGCCCCTTAGCGCACAGCATGTTGTTGTATTGGACGGCGATCACCTTAGGGCCCTTGCTGATGGGGGCGAGCTTGGTGATGATGTCTCAGTTTGTCGCGGCATCGCGCGGGGTGGTGCCTGATGGTCTGGGCAATTTGCGTTGGTTGTTCAGTACCTTGGAGTTTTTGCTTTTGGCTTGGGCGGTGAGTGCGCTTTACCGCTTTGTGCCGTACACCCAGGTGCGCTGGAGCCATGCGTTGGTCGGCGGTGTGTGGGTGGCTGCTGCGACTGAGATTGCCCGCAAAGTATTGGCCTATTACTTTGGTCAAATGCCCACCTATTCGGTGGTGTACGGCGCATTTGCGACGGTGCCAATTTTGTTGGTGTGGATTTATTTGGCTTGGTCCATCGTGTTGATTGGTGCGGTGTTCGTGGCCAACTTACCCAGTTTGCTCGGCGGCATTTCGCGCGACGGCCGCAGCGTGGGCTGGCGCTTTCAGTTGGCCTTGGAAGTGTTGCAGCGCTTGCAGCTTGCGCGTAAAACCGACGACCATGGCGCGAGCATGACCACCTTGTGTGAAGACCTCGCCCTTGACCCTTTGCAAATCGAAGACGTGTTGGCCACTTTGGTTGATTTGGATTGGATTGCGCGTTTGAGCGAATCTGTCGATGCCAGACAAACCCATGTCAAAGAAGCCCGCTACGTGATGTTGGCTGACCCGCATCGCACACCGCTGGCACCGTTGATGGAGCGTTTGCTCTTGGTGCGCAGCCCCGAATCGCAAGGGCTGTGGATGAAATGGCAAGACTTGCGCCTGTGCGATGTGCTTTGATGCGGCGCAATTCGCGTTAAGTGGTCAAGCCTAAAAACGTTTTCAGGGCAGCCAAGCTTTCTTCGGGGGACTCGCTCATTTGGTGATGCCCCATGGGGACTTTCACCACGCTGAATGTTTTGCCCTCAGCCTTGGCTTGGTCGATCAAACTCTTGGCGGCGCGTGGTGGCGTCATCTGGTCGCTCTCACCCAACACAAACAACACGGGGCAGGTCACGGCGGCCATGGCTTCTAAACCATTGGCATAGCTGTCACACGCGACAAAACCTCGGTGAAAGATATTGACCTGTGTGTTGCTGGCCAACACGCGTCGGCCCAAAGCCATGGACGCACCGTACACCCATGTGCCGGGGCCAAGCGCAGATGGCGGTGCAGCCAGCGTGGCGCGTGAAAACACATTCACCATCTGCAGCGCTTTCATGGGCTCGTTCAACGAAGCCTCAATCAAAGCGGGCGACACTTTCATGGGGAAGGCGGTGCCGACCAACGCCAAGTGCGTGATGCGTTCTTTCAAACGCGCTGCGGCTTCAAGCGCGATCAACGAGCCCCAGCTGTGGCCCACCAAGCCTGCTTGTTGTACACCCGCAGCATCCAACAACGCTTCGATGAATTGCGCCGCTTCTTCCACGCTGGCGGGGGCATCGCCACCGCTGCGTCCGTGACCGGGCAAGTCGACTGCGAGCACATTGAAGCCGTGGTGTGCCAAGTAGCGCGTTTGCAAAATCCATACGCTGTGGTCGTTGAGCACGCCGTGGATGAACACCAGAGTGGGTTTGTTTGCATCAAACGCTTTGCCGCCTGTGTAGGCGTAGGCGTCGTAGGTTTGGCCGGCTGAGTTTTGGAGGGCGAATTTCATGTGGCTTGATCCTCAGGCCTGGCTGGCTTTGCTGCCCGCTTTTTCAGCAGCCTTCAAGGCGCGCTTCAAATCGTCAATCAAATCGTTGGCATCTTCAAGTCCGATGGACAAGCGAATGGTGCCCGGGCCAATGCCTGCACCTGCTAAGGCTTCGTCGCTCATGCGGAAGTGGGTGGTGCTGGCGGGGTGAATCACCAAGCTGCGGCAGTCGCCCACGTTGGCGAGATGGCTGAAAATTTGGAGGGCTTCGATGAACGCCTTGCCTTGCGCGCGCGAGCCTTGGATGTCAAAGCTAAACACCGAGCCAGCACCGCGCGCGCCAAAGCGCAACAGCTTTTCAGCCAGCGCGTGGCTGGCGTGGCTCTCGATGAGTGGGTGGCCCACGCGGCTGACCAACGGATGGCTGGCCAAGAACTGCACCACTTTTTCGGTGTTGGCCATGTGGCGGTCCATGCGCAGTGACAGGGTTTCAATGCCTTGCAAAATCAGCCACGCGCTGTGCGGGCTCATGCATGCGCCGAAGTCGCGCAGGCCTTCGCGACGCGCGCGCAGCAAGAATGCACCAACTGTGCTTTCTTCGCTGAACACCATGTTGTGAAAGCCTTCGTAGCTTTGCGTCAGCTCTGGGAATTTGCCACTTTTCTCCCAATCAAAACTGCCGCCATCCACCACCACACCGCCAATCACGGTGCCGTGGCCGCTGAGAAACTTCGTGGCTGAGTGGTACACCAAATCAGCCCCCAGCTCAAAGGGTTTGACCAAGTAGGGCGTGGTGAGTGTGCTGTCCACCAACAGCGGCACACCCGCTTCATGGGCGATGGCGGAGATGGTGGGAATGTCCAGCACATCCAAGCCAGGGTTGCCCACGGTTTCACCAAAAAACAATTTGGTGTTGGGTCGCACGGCAGCGCGCCAGGCGTCGATGTCGTTGGGTTTGACAAAGGTGGTCTCAATGCCAAAACGGCTGAGTGTGTAGTGCAGCAGATTGTGTGAACCACCATACAACGCCGTGCTGGCCACGATGTGCGAGCCCGCACCCATGAGGGTGGCAATCGTCAAATGCAGCGCTGCTTGCCCGCTGGCAGTGGTGATGGCTCCGATGCCACCTTCAAGGGCTGCCACGCGTTGCTCCAAGACCGCGTTGGTGGGGTTGCTGATGCGGCTGTACACATGGCCTGCGCGTTCTAGGTTGAACAGCGATGCGGCATGGTCGCTGGACTCAAACACAAACGAGGTGGTGAGGTGGATGGGCACGGCGCGTGCGCCTGTGGCGGGGTCGGGTGCTGCGCCTGCGTGCAAGGCGAGCGTGTCAAAGCTGGGGTCGTTGTAGCCGGGCATGGTTTCCTCGGGTGTTTTGTCAGATTTCTTTGGGTCATTGTGGGCTATATTTCATGCCTTAGCGGAGGAGACAAACCATGAAAGTCAGCGATATCTTGCGAGTCAAAGACCAAGGCGGCGGCACCTTGTTCACCATCGACCCCATGGAGCCACTGGCTTTGGCCGTCAGCATCATGGCTGAAAAGGACATGGGTTCACTCTTGGTCATGGAACACGGCGACTTGGTGGGTTTGTTGACCTTCCGTGAAGTGATTCAAGCCCTCCACCGCAACGGCGGCGCGTTGGGTGACTTCACCGTGCGCAGCGCCATGGATGACCACCCGCTTACATGTTCGCCCGAAACTGCGATTGACGACGTGCGTCGCATGATGCTCGAAAGCCATGCCCGCTACATGCCCGTCATTGGCAACCGCCAACTCCAAGGCGTGATCAGCTTTTACGACGTGGCCAAGTCGGTGGTGGACAGCCAAAACTTTGAGAACAAGATGCTCAAGGCCTACATCAAAGACTGGCCCAGCGGCACGCCAGACCCAGACGACAAGTAAGCAGGGGCATCTCGTGGTGGTGGGATAATCTCACCCCATGAGCGGCAATACCTTCGGAACCCTTTTCAGCGTCACCAACTTTGGTGAATCCCACGGCCCAGCCATTGGCTGCGTGATTGATGGCTGCCCTCCGGGCATGTTACTGTGCGAGGCGGACATACAGCATGACTTGGATCGTCGTCGCCCCGGTACCAGTCGCCACGTGACCCAACGCAACGAACCCGACCAAGTGCAAATTTTGTCTGGCGTGTACGAGGGCAAAACCACCGGCACACCGATTGCACTGTTGATTCAAAACACCGACCAACGCAGCAAAGACTACGGCAACATTTTGCAAACCTTCCGCCCGGGACACGCGGACTACACCTATTTCCAAAAGTTCGGCATTCGCGACCCACGCGGTGGTGGCCGTTCTTCGGCACGCTTGACCGCACCCACGGTGGCTGCGGGTGCGGTGGCCAAGAAGTGGCTCAAAGAAAAATACGGCACCACGTTTCACGGCTGCATGACGCAAATTGGCGAACTGCCCATTCCCTTCGAGAGCTGGGACCGCGTAGGCCACAACCCGTTTTACGCCCCTTGCGCTGATGTGCAAGCCTTTGAAGATTACATGGATAGCCTGCGTAAAGCGGGCGACTCCTGCGGCGCACGCATTCGTGTGGTGGCCACGGGCATGCCTGTGGGCTTGGGCCAACCGATTTACGACCGCTTGGATGCCAACATTGCTTACGCCATGATGGGGCTCAACGCTGTGAAAGGTGTGGAGATCGGTGCAGGTTTTGCCAGCGTGGCGCAGCGTGGCACCACGCACGGCGACTCGCTCACATCTGAAGGTTTCCGCACCAACAACTCAGGTGGTGTGCTGGGCGGCATCAGCACCGGTCAAGACTTGGATGTGAGCATTGCCATCAAGCCCACCAGCTCCATCTTGAGCCCGCGTGACTCGATTGACCAAAACAGCCAACCCACCGAGGTGGTGACCAAGGGCCGTCACGACCCTTGCGTGGGCATTCGCGCCACACCAATTGCCGAAGCCTTGTTGGCTTTGGTGGTGATGGACCACGCCCTGTTGCACCGCGCCCAATGTGGCGATGTGCAGGTGGCAATGCCGGCCATCCCCGGCCATATTGGTGCTTGATACATTGCACGTAGGTTTGCTTTGACATCTCCCACCTCAGAAGCGCGTTCGAGTAACGCGCTTTCTCGTTTTCAGCTCTTTCCATTTGCGGCGCTGTCCGCCAGCTACTTTGCGCACATTGGGTTTTTCAACCCGTACTTGCCGCTGTGGCTCAAAGACTTGGGTTTCTCAATCACCATCATTGGTTTGCTCACCGCGGTGCAAGCGGCCACGCGTGTGCTGGCGCCGTATGGCTGGGGTTGGCTGAGCGACCACACCGGCGAGCGTGTGAGGCTGTTGCGTTTTTGCGCGGGGGCTGCGCTCATTTGCTCTGCGGGTTTGTTGGTCGAAGGCAGTGTGGTGTGGATTGCCGTGGTGCTGTTGCTGATGTTCATTCACACCAGCGCCATGATGCCCATGAGTGAGGCGGCTTTGGCGCATTTGGTCAGCACGGACCAGGGCTTTGATTCGCGTCGCTATGGCCGGGTGCGTTTGTGGGGCTCGTTGGGCTTTTTGGTCACGGTGTTTGTGGCGGGCGCATGGTTTGAAGTGCAGGGCATGCAGAGTTTTCCGGCATGGTCGGTGGGCTCCTTGGTGTTGCTCAACCTGAGCGTGTGGTGGCTGCCCAATCGCAAAGAAGCGGTGCACCACGACGAGGTGCGTCCGTCGGTCATGCCTGTGTTGCGCCAACCCAAGGTGCAGTGGTTTTTTGCCACAGTGTTTTTCCATGTGCTGTCGCACATCGGCATCTATGTGTTCTTCTCGCTCTACCTCGATGAGCTGGGTTACAGCAAAACCATGATTGGTGTGCTGTGGGCCGTGTCAGTTGCTGCAGAGATCGTGTGGTTCTTCACGCAAAGCCGTTGGTTGCCTAAGTTCAGCTTGTCGATGTGGATGTTCATTTGCGCCGCTGCGATGGTGCTGCGCATGGTGCTCACCGCATGGGCCGCCGAGTGGTTGTGGGCCTTGCTCTTTGCGCAGGTCTTGCATGCGCTCACGTTTGCCACGCAACACACGGCCTGCATTGCTTTGTTGTCGCACCACTTTCCGGGTCGCTTGCGGGGCAGGGGGCAGGCCTTGTATGCCTCGATTGGTTATGGCGTGCCGGGTGTGCTGGGTGCTTTAGGTGGTGGCGCTCTGAGCGATGCCTTGGGGCTGTCTTCGGTCTATGCCGTGTCGATTGCGACTGCTGCTTTGGCCTGTGTGTGCGCATGGCAATGCATGCGGCAACACGCCAAGCATTGACGTTGTGATTAACGACCCAAGCGCGAGAAAAGGAGCTTGGTTTTTTGAGAGACCCAGTGGTGGATGGGAACCTCTACTTTTTCGTGCAAAAACAAGCCCATGCCCACACAGCACAACCAAGCAAAGCACGTCAAAGCCAACGCCGTGTCAGGGTCATAAAAGTGGCTCTTGTTCCACATGTCGCTGAACAGCACGATGACACCGAAGTGCGTCAAGAACAACACATACGCACTGTTAGATAAGCGGTGCAGCACCCGTTTCATCGGGGTCCAATGCACCATGCCCTTAGGTTTGATGACCAACCAAATTGCAGTCAGTGTGGCCAAACACAAGCGCGAACGAAACTCCAGCCACAACGCACCCACAGCAAGCAATGCAGTGACCCAAAACACGGCAGCATCAAAGCTTGAACGCTTGGCCCAAGCCGCCAACACGCCTAAACCGTAGGCAGCAAAGAAATAGATGGCCCAGATATCAAGCGTTTTCATGCGGTTGAATTGCCACATGGAGGCTGCGCACAACATCGCAATACCGATGGATAAGCGCTTGTGATGTGGGGTACGCAAGAGATAGCAAAACACAATCAGCAGCGCGTAAAGCTGAAAATCGATGGCGACGTACCAAGCACCGCTACTGAGCGCTTCGACGCCAAACAGGTCGTGGACCAATAGCGCGTGCGCTAAAAATTGCCATCCAGTAGGTGCTGTCGGTAACCAGTCGCTGTGTATGGTGCTGTGTGATGCTGCGACAGCCAAGGTGATGAGCGCCAGAGCCAGTACATAAAACGGAGCAAGCCGGAGATAGCGTTTGACGATGAGCGTGAGCGGTTGCTGAATCGGCTTGTGGATGACGGACTGTCCAGCCAAATACCCACCCACCACCAAGAACACTTGCACAGCAAGGCGTGCATCTTCATAGAGCCAGTTCACCAAGTTCGGCCACACCAAAGTCATGGTGTCGGCCATGGGCCCGTACGCTGAGAAGTGGTGCCACACAATGAACTGTGCGGCCAGAACTTTCAACACATCTACAGTGAGGGAGCGCTCTAACAACCGAATTTTTCCTGTGCCGCTTTAGTCGTTCGGCTTGAACACCAGCAGCAGCGGTGAGTGCACGCGGCCATCGGTGTCGCGCGGCAAGATTTCTGTTTTGTCGATGGCTTTGAGCACCGCGTTGTCCCAAGCCGCATTGCCGCTGGACTTGGTGAGTTTGCGGCTGACGATGGTGCCATCGGGTGCGCAGCGCACTTCCACTTCGGCGGCGTGGTTGCCCGACACAGAGCTGGGGTCAAACGTGATGTTGGGTTTGACGCGTGCGCGGATGCGGCCGCCGTAGCTGTCAGACGGGCCTGAGGACTTCATGGCTGTGCCCGTGGCGTTTTCGCTACCGCTGGCGCCCGCCAGACCTGCGATGCGCTTCATGTTTTCTTTGCGGATGGCTTCTAGCTTTTTGGCTTCTTCAGCCGAAGCCTTGCTGTCTTTTTGCTCTTGTTGCTTCTTCGCTTCTTTTTCTTTGCGTTCTTTCTCGGCGCGCTCTTTTTCTTTTTCCTTCTCTTTACGCTCTTTGTCCTTGCGCTCTTCTTCTTTCTTCGCTTCTAGTTTGCGTTTGTCTTCTTCCAGTTTGGCCTTGGCTTTTTTCTCGGCTTCTTTTTTCAGCTCTTCTTTGCGGCGCTCTTCGGCCTTCAAAGCGTCTTGAAGTTTCTTTTCTTCTTCGACTTTGCGTTTCTTCGCCAACGCAATTTCAGCATCACGGTTGGGAGCCGGTGGCTCAGGGGCTTTCACCACAGGTTTTGGCGCGGGTTCAGGTTTGGGCGCAGACGGCGGGGGCGGTGCGTCGACCTCCACCAGCTTAGGCGCAGCGGCCATGGGCACGGCGGACCACAACTCGGCCTCCACCGACAAACTGTTGTCTTGTTTCCACTGAATGCCTGCCGTGAGTGCGACGATCAGCAAGGCATGAACGACCAAGGCTGCGCCCACTGAGCGGCCCGTGCCCTCCGGGGGAGGCGGTGCGAATTCAAGATGCTTGGGCAGTGCGCTCATGGCTCAAAAATCAATCCACCAACTGAACCGACAGGCCCACGCGCTGCACGCCTGCGCGTTGCAGCGTGTCCATGGCTTTGACCACGGTTTCGTATTTGATGGTGCGGTCGGCGGTGATGACCACGGGGCCTTGCGAGCTTTCGCCTTGCAGCTCTTGCACATCGCGGGCCAAGCCTTTGAGGGTAGAGCTGACCGACTTGTTCACTGTGCCCGTGCTTTTGACGGTGATGCGTTCTTCTTTGCTGATTTCGACGTGAATCACTTGGTCCGGCACGGTGGCGGCTTTGCCCACGCTGGGCAAATCAATCACGCTGGGCGAGATGAGCGGTGCGGTCACCATGAAGATGATGAGCAAGACCAACATCACGTCAATGAACGGCACCATGTTGATGTCGTTCATGGCGCGGCGGCCGCGTCCTGAGCGAGGGGCGATAGAAGCCATGCTGCGTCTTTCGGTTTAGTGGGTCATCGTGCTGGCGCTGTTGCGCTGCAAGATGTTGCTGAACTCTTCGATGAAGGTTTCCAACTTGATGGACACGCGGTCAATGTCGCGTGAGAAGCGGTTGTAGGCCAACACCGCAGGAATCGCGGCAAACAAACCAATGGCGGTGGCCACCAGTGCTTCGGCAATGCCGGGGGCGACTTTGGCCAAGGTCACTTGCTGCATACCGGCCAAGCCTGTGAAGGCGTGCATGATGCCCCACACCGTGCCAAACAGGCCGACATAGGGAGACACCGAGCCCACGGAGGCCAGCATCGACAAGTTGGATTCAATGGCATCCATCTCACGTTGGTAACTGGCGCGCATGGCGCGGCGTGCGCCGTCCATCAATGCGCTGCTGTCGTTGATGCGACGCTCGCGGAGTTTTTGGTACTCGCGCATGCCGCTGGCGAAGATGCGTTCCATCGGGCCAGATGTTTTGGCGTTTTGAGCAGCCGCAGCAAACAGTTCGTTCAAGCTGGTGCCCGACCAAAAGTCGCGCTCGAACTCGTCGTTGAGTTCTTTGATGCGTTTGATCGAGCCGATCTTGCGAAAGATGGCGGCCCAACTCACGATGGAGACGCCCATCAGCATCAGCACCACAACTTGTACAACCCAACTGGCGTTGAGCAATAAATGAACGATGGAAAAGTCTTGTGTCATGTCAGGCGTTCCAATACAGAAGAGGGGATTCTCGCAGGCTTCATGGCGGCAGCATCGACCCAACCGATACGGATGGAGCCTTCGCAAAGTAAAGTTTCACCAAGCCATGCTTGTTGGGCAATGACGAGGCTCGCGCGGCCACCTTCAGCCAATGTGGCGGTGACGCGCAGTTGGTCGTCGAGCTTGGCGGGACGGTGGTATTTGACGGTGGTTTCACTCACCACAAACATGCCGCCGGTTTCCTCGCGCAGCGCGTGTTGGCCAATGCCAAGCGCGCGCAGCCACTCGGTGCGTGCGCGCTCGAAGAATTTGAGGTAGTTGGCATAAAACACGATGCCACCGGCATCTGTGTCTTCCCAATACACCCGAATGGGGTGTTCAAAAACGGTGCTCATGGTGTTTAGCTCAGCAATTTTTGTAAACGCCCAATCGCGGCTTGCAACTCAGGCAACGAGCGGGCGGTGGAGAAGCGTACAAAGCGAGACGTGTCGGCATGGCCAAAGTCACGGCCAGGCGTGATGGCTACATTCGCTTGGTTCATCACTTCAAACGCAAAGTCCCAGCTGCCTTGGATGCCCAGTTTTTCGGCGGCTGCCGTGCAATCAGCCCATGCGTAAAACGCACCATCGGGCATGACGGGCACGTTCAGGCCCAGTGCATTGAGCGCGGGCACAAAGTAGTCACGGCGGGTTTTGAATTCAGCGCGGCGGCGTTCGTACTCGGCAATGCTTTCAGCCTCAAAACAAGCGAGTGCGGCATGTTGCGCCACGGTGCTGGCACAGATGAACAGGTTTTGTGCCAAACGCTCCACCACAGGGATGAGCTCGTCAGTCACCACCAGCCAACCCAAACGCCAGCCCGTCATGTTGAAGTATTTGCTGAAGCTGTTGATGCTGATGATTTGGTCATCAATACCCAAAGCCGATTGTCCAAATTGGTCGTCGTAGCTCAGGCCCAAATAAATTTCGTCAATCAGCGTGGTGCCGCCACGTTGCGAGACCTCGTTGTGAATGGCGCGCAACTCATCGGGATGAATCGAGGTGCCTGTGGGGTTGGACGGTGAAGCCAGCAACACACCACGTGTCTGTGTAGTCCAGTTTGCACGCACTTGTTCAGCGCTGAGTTGAAAGCGTTCAGCTGCTGTGGTGGGCACCAACACCGCACGGCCTTCTGCCGCGCTCACAAAGTGGCGGTTGCAGGGATAGCTCGGGTCGGGCATGAGCACTTCGTCGCCGGCTTCAATCAGAGTCAAGCAGGCCAACTGCAAAGCGGCAGACGCACCAGCAGTGATGACGATGCGACGCGCGGGCACGTTCACACCAAACCGGGTGCTGTACCAAGCGCTGATGCGTTCGCGCAATTCTGGAATGCCGAGTGCGGGTGTGTACTGCGTCATGCCGTCGTGCACCGCACGTGCCGCGGCTTCTTGCACCAAGGGTGGCGCTGTGAAATCGGGCTCGCCGATGTTCAGGAAAATCATGGGCGCATCGGTGTGCGCCACCAAAGCGGCACGCTCGGCGGCGGCCTTGGCCACCTCCATCACATAGAAAGGCTCAATGCGTTGTGCGCGCTGGGCAATCTTCATCATCAGTCGCGCAGCTTGCCTTTGGCACGGTCAGACTCGACTTCGAGGGCGCGCAGTTTGGGGGCCAAGCCGTTGAGCACGCCGTTGACGTACTTGTGGCCATCGGTGCCGCCGAAGGACTTGGCGAGTTCGATGTATTCGTTCAGTACCACGCGCCATGGCACGTCGATGCAGTGTTGAAATTCGTAAGCACCCATCCACATCACCGCGTGTTCGATGGGCGAAATTTCGTCGAGCTTGCGGTCGAGCAAGGGCTCAATCAACGCGTCCAAAATTTCGCGTTGTTCGATGCAGCCGTACAGCAAGGCGTCGTAATGCACCGAGTCAGATTTATGAAAACCGCTCAGATCGCGGGTGAACATGTCGATGTCGGCCGCGTCGTTGTTGCCTACTAAGAATTGGTAGAGGCCTTGCAAAGCGAACTCACGTGAGCGGCTGCGGCCAGATTTGGCGGCGCTTTTGGTCGTGCCATTGCTGTCCGTTTTTCTGGCGGTTTTGCGTGGGGCTTTGTCTTCGGTATTCAGATGTTCGCTCATGCCAAGCGCTCCAACAACAAAGCCATTTCGACGGCCACGCGAGCGGCGTCACGGCCTTTGTCGGTTTGACGCGCCACCGCTTGTGGCATGTCTTCGGTGGTGAGGATGGCGTTGGCAATCGGCACGTGGTAGTCCATGCCCACACGGGTCACGCCTGCGCCCGACTCGTTGGCCACCAATTCAAAGTGGTAAGTCTCGCCACGGATGATGCAGCCCAGCGCGATGAGGGCGCTGAATGGTTCTGGGTCTTCAATTTGCGCGAGCGCAGCCAAGGCCAAGGGCACTTCGAGTGCCCCCGGCACATGCACGTGGGTGATGCGGTCATCGCTCACGCCCATGGCTTTGAGTTCAGCGATGCAAGCAGCAGCCAGTGCGTTGGTGATGTCGTCGTTGAAGCGCGCTTGGACGATGCCAATTTTCAAAGCGCTGCCGTCGAGCGTGGTGGTGGAGGCGAGGTTAGAGACAAACATGGTTTTTATTCTTCGTTGGTTTTATTCTTTGATGGTTTTACTCTTTGGAGAGGTAGCCCGTGATTTCAAGTCCGTAGCCCGTCATGCTGGGCATGCGGCGGGGGTTGCCCATGAGGCGCATCTTGTGCACACCGCAGTCGCGCAAAATTTGCGCGCCCACGCCGTAGCTGCGCAGGTCCATGCGGCCGCGTTCGGGGCCGTGGGCTGAGCGGGCGGTGCCGTCAAACTGGGCCAGCAGCTGTTCGCCGCTTTCGCCGCAGTTGAGCAACACGACCACGCCTGTGCCCTGTGAGTTGATGCGTGCCAAGGCTGCATCCAACCCCCATGAGTGCATGACGCGGTTAGGTTCGAGGGCATCGAGCACAGACAGTGGCTCGTGCACACGGGCCAGCACTTCGGCATCTGCGCCCCAAGTGCCTTTGACGAGTGCCATGTGCACATCGCCGCTGGTCATGTCTTTGTAGGCGTTGGCGGTGAATTCGCCGTGCGCGGTGTGCATGGTGCGCGAGCTGACTTTGTGCACCAGCGATTCATTGCGGCTGCGGTAGGCAATGAGGTCAGCAATGGTGCCAATCTTCAAACCGTGTTCGGCTGCGAAGATTTGCAAATCAGGCAAGCGGGCCATGGTGCCGTCGTCTTTCATGATTTCGCAAATCACGGAAGAGGGCGAGCAGCCTGCCATCGCGGCCAAGTCGCAACCCGCTTCGGTGTGGCCTGCGCGCATGAGCACGCCGCCGTCCACCGCTTGCAGGGGGAACACGTGGCCGGGTTGCACCAAGTCGGTGGGCTTCGTGGCTTTGGCCACGGCCACTTCAATGGTGCGTGAGCGGTCAGCGGCAGAAATGCCGGTGGTCACGCCTTCAGCCGCTTCGATGGACACGGTGAACGCGGTGCTGTACACCGTGCCATTGCGTGCGGCCATGGGCGGTAGCTTCAGGTATTCGCAACGCTCGCGTGTGAGCGTGAGGCAAATCAGACCACGGCCAAAGCGGGCCATGAAGTTGATGGCTTCGGGGGTGACGTGGTCAGACGCCAGCACCAAATCGCCTTCGTTCTCGCGGTCTTCTTCGTCGACCAAGATGACGATGCGACCGGCCTTCATGTCGGCCACGATGTCTTCAACAGGGGAAATAGCGACGGGCGTTAAGCCTTGGGTTGCGCTCATGGTTGGGCTTTCAATGCGGCAGCGTCACCCAGCGAGGCGTCAACACGCAACATGCGTTCAACGTAGCGGGCAACGGTGTCAATTTCGAGGTTCACTGTGCTACCCGTTTTGAGCGAACCCAAAGCGGTGTTGTCCACAGTGTGAGGAATGAGGTTGATGCTGACTTCTGAACCGCGCAAGCCCAAGGGACCGTCCGCGTTGAAGAAGTCTTGCACACGGTTCACAGTCAGGCTCACCCCGTTGATGGTGATGGAGCCCTTGAAAGCCAAATATTTGGCGAGGTCGGTGGGGGCCATGATGCGCAGCTCCCAGCTTTCGCCGATTTGCGCAAAGTGGCTCACGTGCCCTGTGCCATCCACATGGCCCGACACAATGTGGCCACCTAAACGGTCATGGGCACGCAACGCTTTTTCAAGGTTCACGCGGCCAAGCTCGCTCAGACCACTGGTACGAGCCAGTGATTCCACAGAGATGTCGATGGTGAAGGTGTGTGTGTCGAGGTCGAAGCTGGTGACCGTCATGCAAGCGCCGTTGAGCGCGATGCTGTCCCCCAGTGCGACGTCGTCGAGATACCCAGCAGGCGCTTCGATGGTGAGACGCTTGCCGTGGTTTAAAGAGCTACCCAGGTCGTGGACAGCGGTGATGCGCCCCACGCCGGTGATGATTCCGGTGAACATGGGCGATATTTTCGCAGGTTTACGCCCCGCTTACCGGCTCAGGCGCGCCAATATCCTTAAATCAGGGCCGATTTGTGTCACTTCGTGAAACGCGAGAGCCTTTGCATCGTCCAAAGTCGTGAAAGGCCCCAAATTTGTCATGCCTCGGCCTTGGCCCATCAGTTTGGGCGCGAGGTAGGTGAGCAGCTCGTCTACCAAGCCCTCGCGCAACAAAGAGCCATTGAGTTTGTGGCCTGCTTCTACATGCACTTCGTTGATTTGCTTTTGGCCCAGGTCTTGGAACATGGCCGCAAGGTCCACCTTGCCAGACGCATTGGGTAGGCAGACCACTTGGGCACCTTTGGCTTCAAGCGCTTGGCGGCGCTCGGCGTTGTCGACCGCACAGTAAATCCACACAGGACGTTGCGGGGTAAAGAGCTTGGCCGTGAGCGGGGTTTCGAGTCTGCTGTCCATCACCACCAGCGTGGGCTGACGCGGGGTGGGTAGGGCGCGAACATCCAGTTGCGGGTCATCTTCTAAAACGGTGCCTATGCCCGTGAGCACCGCGCAAGCGCGCGCGCGCCATGCGTGGCCGTCGTCACGTGCGGGGGCTGAGGTGATCCACTGGCTCACGCCGTTCTCCAGCGCGGTTTGGCCGTCGAACGAGGCGGCCACTTTCATGCGCACCCAGGGCGTGCCGTGCGTCATGCGTTTGAAAAAACCGATGTTGAGTTCGTGTGCTTCGTCGCCGAGTAACCCCACGTCCACCTGCACGCCTGCGGCGCGCAAACGTGCCACGCCTTGGCCTGCCACTTGTGGGTTTGGGTCACCTTCGGCTACCACCACACGAGCCAAGCCCGCTTGGATGAGCGCATCGCAGCAGGGGCCGGTGCGGCCTTGGTGGCTGCAGGGTTCTAGCGTCACATACGCCGTGGCGCCTTTGACATCGTTGTTTTTGGCTTGCGCATCACGCAATGCCATCACTTCGGCGTGGGCTTCGCCTGCACGTTGCGTGTGGCCGCTGCCCAGCACTGAACCGTCTGCGCTCACGATCACGCAGCCCACGCGGGGGTTGGGCGATGTCAAGAACAAAGCCTCGCGCGCTAGGGCCAAGGCGCTCGTCATGTGGGTGGTGTCGTGCTCAGAAAAACTCATGGCGCAATTATGAATGGCGAGACCTGCAGTTCACTTGGGTGTGTTTCTTTTGCGTGTTGGCCTGCGTGTGGCCATGGCAACGGCCTATCGACTCCAGCACTGCGCCGCAGTTTGGCTGGCACCTTGCACGCTGCGCACGCCGAGGTGGTTGACCGTCAAGGTGCCGCAGGCATCAGCCGCTTGTGTGCCCAGTGGCATGGTGCTGAGCGTGTAGCTTTGCGCAGTGCTGATGACGCTCATCTTGTAACGCTGTCCCTCAATTTGCAGCACGCTCGCGGGCACATCGTTTGCCAACGGATAGCTACCGTTGGCGCTGGCTGCGCGTTCTAGCCAATGGGCGGCTTGCAGCAGTGATGCACGAGCTTGGGCGCGTTGACTTCGCAAAATCAAGCTTTGGTAACTGGGCCATGCAAGACTGGCGAGCAGAGCCACGCAAGCGAGCGCGATGAGCAGTTCGATGAGGGTGAAGCCTTGTTGGCGATGAGCGTTTGTCATGTGCATTCAGTCGTGCAGCACATGCCAGCTGTGCCACTGACCTGTGGGGGAGGCGTCCATGTTTCGGGCCCAAATGGCTTGCAGCACGGTGGTGGTGCCGGGCATGACGCCTTTGGCTAAGGTGGTGATACGGTAGATGAATGGTGGGGTGGAGGCGACGGTGGCCGAGGCATTGCTGTATTGCGGAAACACTTCGACCCAATACCACGCGGTGTTATCGCCATAGGGCGTATGACTTGCACTGATAGGCATCGCCGAGGCAGTTTGCGATTTCCAGTAGCTGGCTTTGGTGGCGTTGGCATTGAGCGCATGGGGTACGCAAATGCCTGCGCTACAGATGTTTGTGCCTAAGTGTTGGCGCAGCACGTCGTACTCAGTCATGGTGTTGGGAAAGATCGCGTGGGTTTGCGTGGCGCTGCCTGCGGTGTGACGCAGGTTGGTGGTTCCGTCGTTGTTTGTGCTTGTGCTCAGGATGTCGACCAAGGCCACGGGCAACACCGCCTCGGCTTTGTGTTGCGTGCGTAGTTGGTCCGCTTCTGCGTTGAGCAGTTGCTCGTTCACCCATAGATTGCGCATCGCCAATAGCGTGGCGATGCTGGCCAGTGCGAGCATCGCCATCAAGGTGGGTAGTGCAAAACCTCGCGTGGTGATGCAACGGATTGCAAATCCGTTTATGCGTGTTGAGTGCCTCACGGTATGGCCCCTTCGCGGTTGCGCAAAGCCATCACGCGCTTGAAGGTGCGACGTACGCGTCCATCGGACGGTAAGGCCTCATCTTGGCAACCTTTGAGCGTTGTATTTGCTTTGGTGTTGTGCACTGTGCTGATGCTGGCCACACGCAAACACACTTCGATGGCTAACACCTGTGCCATGTCCGTCACTTGGTTGGCGGTTTTCCATTGAAGGGTTTGCGCACTCGTGTTGGCTTCGGCATAGCGCAGTTGAAAGTCTTCCACGCCTTCAGCCAAAGCTTGATAGGTGCTGTTGGTCAGATTCAGGTCTTTGCAGCTGAGTTCTTTGTTGGTGTTGAGCTTGTAGTCATTGCGCACAGCGGTATGCGTGCTGCCGGTGTTGCCTTGGCAGTCGATGGCGTCGAGCGCATGCCAATGGCCGAGGGTGATGCTTTCCACAGATTTGGTGCCATTCACACCTGCCAAAGCGGTTTGCCCCGCATCTTCATTGAGTGAAATATCCACGGCGAAGTTGCCGTTGTTGTTATTGGCTTTGAGGTAGGCCGCCCCTGCCATGTGTGCTTGCTCACGGATGTTGCGCAAAGCCACACGTACGTTGGCGTGCACAGCATCAGCCGCCGCCATGGCGTTCCATGTTTGTTTGCTTGTGCCATAGGCCGCAGTGGCTGCGGCGATGACGAGTAGGCCTAGTGCCATGCCAATCAGCAGCTCAGGCAGGGTGTAGCCCTTCGGTACGGACGTGTGTTTTCTGGGCGAATTCATCGGTCTAGCCTGAAGAGCAAACGCCAGCAGCTCATCTGTGCGGGGCAGGGTGGTGTGCCCGACGCCGTGTCTGTTCGGTAGGTTTCATTCGCATCGCGCCAAGCGATGACGATGCCCCACCAGTTGGGGATGTCCGTCAAAGCAAACACGGCGGCATCGCCTTCGGGGAGCTGACTTTGCAGGTTTTGTTGCAACTGCTGCTTGTCCCATGCTGCCAGTTCTTGGCGTGTGCAGGCGGTGGCTGCGCAGTCGGGTGCTGCGGCAGTGACGTTGCCCCATGCTTTTGCGTACAGCGCGCGTTGCGGTGCGTTGGCACGCATGCGCTCAGCCAAATCGTCAGCGATGCCCATGGCGACCGAGCGCATGAGTTGCTGTCGCTGCAAGACCAAGGCTTGTTGGTGCATCCACAACAAGCCCAAGATGCCAAGCACCAAGACCAGCAGTGCGGCCATTGCTTCCATCAAGGCAAACCCTTGCATGCGCTTCAGCTGCATGACTCACCCGATTGCCAGCGCAAACGGCTGGCGCTGCTCAAACACAAGGTGTTGGCTATGTTGAAGGCGATTTGTCGTGACTTGATGACCCAACGGTCACCCACGGTGCCAAGGTCGCCGCGTTGGCTGATGTCGAGGGGCTCTGACTTGCTAAACGTCACTTGGAGTGGGGTTTGGCTTTGCGAGGTTTGCAAGACAGCTTGGCTTGATTTCACGCGCAGTTCCCAGCCGCAACTCCAATCGTTGTTGGTGGAGGCTCCCCAAGTGCAATCGCGCAAACGTGCGAGTTGCAAGGTTTCTCCGCGCTGCATGGCACGAAGGCGAGCGCTTTGTAAATCGTTCACCAGTTGATCGCGCGTGGCCTCGACACGGCTGCGTTCTTGAAAGCGCTGCCAGTTCGGTGCTGCCAATGCGGCGGTGATGGCCATGATGGCTAGGCATGCCAGCAGCTCAACGAGGCTGAAACCTCGCAGGTTGTGGCGTTGAGACAGTAAAAAACCCAGCGTTTGCATGGCGCAAATGCTAGGTTTGTAACGTGTGTCAGCGCATGGCTGAGACTCGAAAACTACTTGCGAACTTCGTCCACCAAGCTCTTGAAGTCGTCGATGTCTTCGAAGCTTCGATACACGCTGGCAAAGCGGATGTAGGCCACTTTGTCGAGTTTTTTGAGTTCGCGCATGACGAGCTCACCAATGCGGGTGGAGGGCACTTCGCGTTGGCCGAGGCTGAGTAGCTTTTCTTCAATGCGCTCGATGGCGTTGTCGACTTGTTCTGTGCTGACGGGGCGTTTGCGCAGGGCGAGGCCCATGGATTCGAGGAGTTTGTTGCGTTTGTAGTCGATGCGGCGACCGTCTTTTTTGACGATGTTGGGGAAGCTGACGTCGGGGCGTTCGTAGGTGGTGTAACGCTTTTCACAGGCGCCGCATTGGCGACGGCGGCGAATGGAGTCGCCGTCTTCGGACATGCGGGTCTCGACGACTTGGGTTTCTAGGTGGCCGCAGAAGGGACATTTCATTTTTGTGCTCTCTTTTGCTTTTGTACTTTTTACTGGGCTCGCTGAGGGTATTTGGTATTGGCCGCTTCCTCATGCTGGGGTACCAGAAATCGTCAGCGGCCAATACCAAACACCCTCAGTCTGCGTCATGCTTTGCTTCGCTCGCACATTTCACTCGGGCCCATCCTCAGGCAAAGTTGCGTAGCAACGAGCGAACCATTTCTAACCTCAAACAGCGCGGGTTGCAGGTGCGGCGGGCAATGATTTCTGGTACTCCAGCATGAAGAGCCCGCCGCACCTGCAACCCGTGCCCTCTCCGGAGAGAACCCGTCACGAGCGAAACAACACAAAACAGAAGCAGACAAACAAAAACCCCCGACACAAAGGACGGGGGTTAATGGCAAGTTACTTGTAAACAGGAAACTTAGAAGTCAGCGCATGCACTTTGGCACGCACCGCCGCAATGTTGGCTTCGTCGTGTGGGTTGTCCAACACGTCGGCAATCAAGTTGGCGGTGATGCGGGCTTCGTCGTCTTTGAAACCACGGGTGGTCATCGCGGGGGTGCCAATGCGCACACCGCTGGTGACGAATGGTTTTTCTGGGTCGTTCGGGATGGCGTTCTTGTTGATCGTCATGTGCGCCGCGCCCAAAGCCGCCTCGGCTTCTTTGCCGGTGATCTTCTTGGAGCGCAAGTCCACCAACATCACGTGGCTTTGTGTGCCGCCGCTGACGATGCGCAGGCCGCGCGCTGTCAGGGTCTCAGCCACGATCTTGGCGTTTTTCACCACTTGGGCTTGGTACTCTTTGAACTCAGGCTGCATGGCTTCTTTGAATGCCACGGCCTTGGCGGCGATGACATGCATCAGTGGGCCGCCTTGCAGGCCTGGGAAGATGGCGCTGTTGATGGCTTTTTCGTGCTCGGCCTTCATCAAGATGATGCCGCCACGTGGGCCGCGCAAGCTCTTGTGGGTGGTGGAGGTCACCACGTCTGCGTGAGGCACGGGGTTGGGGTATTGGCCCGCGGCAATCAAGCCCGCGTAGTGAGCCATGTCGACCATGAAGATCGCGCCAACTTCCTTAGCGATCTTGGCAAAGCGTGCCCAGTCGATGTGCAAGCTGTAGGCAGAAGCGCCAGCCACGATCAGCTTGGGCTTGTGTTCGCGGGCTTTGGCTTCCATCGCGTCGTAGTCGATGGCTTCGTTGCTGTCCAAGCCGTAAGACACGACGTTGAACCACTTGCCCGACATGTTCAGGGCCATGCCGTGGGTCAAGTGACCGCCTTCGGCCAAGCTCATGCCCATGATGGTGTCGCCGGGCTTCAAGAACGCGAGGAACACGGCCTCGTTGGCGGAGGCGCCGCAATGGGGTTGCACGTTGGCGCAGTCGGCACCGAAGATGGTTTTGATGCGGTCGATGGCTAATTGTTCGGCCACGTCCACGAATTCGCAGCCACCGTAGTAGCGCTTGCCGGGGTAGCCTTCGGCGTATTTGTTGGTCAGTTGCGAGCCTTGGGCTTGCATGACGGCAGGAGACGCGTAGTTCTCGCTGGCGATCAGCTCAATGTGGTGCTCTTGACGGGCGTTTTCGGCCTGAATAGAAGCCCAGAGTTCTGGATCGGTTTGTTCGATGGTGATGTTGCGGTCGTACATACTGGCAGTCCTAGAAAAAGGTGGTGTCCCGGCTATAACTCGGAAAAGAGCGGCAGGGCTGCCCAGGCGAACGGCAAAACACCTCTTCATGAAAGAGGCTGCGCGCTTCCCAGTGGTCATATATCCACGTCAGCGGTACGGGGCTGTGCCCCGCACGCCTATCGCCAGTTGCGCGCGAAACAGAGTTTACCGTGGTTCCTCGTCGTCTTTGGGGTCTTTGCCGAAGGGCGTCAAGCGCTGGGCTTTCTCCCACAGACTTTCCAAACGGGCCGTGGCGGCCTCGGCAGCTGTCGACGGTGGCGGGGTAATTGGCACTTTCACGCCTTTGGCCACTTGTTGCAGGCGGGCGTTTTCGGCCATGACCTTGCCAGCGTAGCCTTGGTCGTCTTTCATATTGCCAGCGCCCACATAGAGCTTGAGGCCACCTTCCAGGCTACCCGCCCGGTTGATGCACTCTTTGAGCACATTCACGCCCACGCGGACGTTGGCCACGGGGTCAAAGGCGGCCAAGGAGCCGCCAAAACCTTGGTATTTCTGTTCATGGACCTTGGTCATCACTTGCATCAGGCCTTGGGCGCCGACGTTGCTTTGCGCGAAAGGGTTAAAGCCCGACTCAACCGCCATCACGGCCAAGATGAGGGTGGGTTCGATTTGGTTGCTCGGGCCCACGTCGTAGGCTTCCGAGACCAAGGCGCTCAAAGGTTCAGGCGCCACGCGGTATTTTTTGCTCAACCAATAGGCGAGGTTGGCTTGTTGTTTGGGCAGGTCGCGGGGGTCGGTGGCGGTGGCGCGGTCCACGGCGTCGGCATCGGTGGCGATGCCCAGTTCGTCGTATTGGCGTTCTTGCAGCCAGCTGATGACCTTGGCTTCGGTCACCACACGCAGGTCGGGGCGCACCGTCAGCGCCACAGCGAAAAAGAAGATGGACAAGCCCACCACGGCCAAGCCGTTGTGAGAAATGGCAAAAAAGCCTTGCGCCACGTCCGTTGCAAAGGTACGTAGACCTAGCTGTAATCTGGCGAACATAGGAATAGACATAAATTTATAAATAGCGAATAGGCCAAAATTTTAAAGCCTCGGCGACAATCGCCTCTAATTTACTGTGAGCCCTACTTGTGACTGATTCTTCGAACAAACCTCTCGACCTCGCCGCCTTAGACAAATTGACTGGCGGGGCCTTTACCGTTTCCACCTCGGCAGACCGCACCGCGCGCCTGCGCGACTGGCTGGCTGGCCAGCCCACGTTGGAGCAACTGCAAGCCGTCTTCGACGAAATGAGCCACCGCGACAAGGGCGCGGCCAAAGTGCTGCGCGAGAAGCTCGACGAGCTGCGCCGCAGCAAAGACCAAGATGCGTTGGTGCAAGAGTGGGCCGCCAAAGGCGAAGCCCTGCGCGATGCGGCCCACATCAATTTGGGCGATGCCATGGGTTGGCAGCGTGATGCTGCCAAAGCCGGTGCCCCCTTGTCTCGCGAGCCATTGGCCGGTTTGAAAACCGCCTTGGCCGAGCGCGTCAAAGCCATTGAAGACCTGCAACACCAAACCCAAGTGCAGCGCGAAGCCGCTGTGTTGTTGGCCCAGCGCATTGAAGTGTTGTCCACCAAACCTTGGCAAGACGCCTTGGCCCAACGCGATGCGCTGCAAGCCGACCTCGACCGTTGGGTGGCACAAGCCCAAGCCTTGGCGGCAGACGCCCAATGGCCCAGCGTGGACGCCAAGTTCGCGCCTGCCTTGCAAACCAGCACCCAACAGGTGCAAGCCGTGTGGACCGCTTTCTGTGAGGCGTTGACACTGACCGAGGCCGCTGCCGCCGATGCCGCCGCGCCATTGCCCGCCGTGCCCGCCTGGTCTGACCAAATTCGTGTGGCCCGTGGCGAAGTGTTGCCCCAAGCCGCTGCACCTGCCAAAGCCCCCAAGCCTGCCGCCGCTGGCGTGGATGCCACCCGCAAAGTCAAACCCACTGCCGACAAGGCTGTGGTGGACCAAAAGCGTTTAGAGCTGGCCATGCAAGCCGAGGCTTTGTTCAAGCCCGCGCCTGCGGCTAAGCCTGTGAAGGCTAAAGCGGCCAAGGCGGATGACGCTGTGCAAGAAGCCGTGGTGATTGAGCCTGTTGTTACAGAGGTGCCTGTCACGATTGATGCGGTGGCGCCAGAGGCGGCTGTCGTACCCGAAGTGGCCGCGGCACCTGCCGCAGAAGTCGCCCCAAACGTCGCAGAAGCAGCGCCATCGGCTGAGACCGCCGCACCCGAAGCCACAACGCAAGCGGCGGAAGCTGAAAAACCATCGGCCAAAGCCGATGACGTGGCGCGCATCCCCGCCATGGGCGGGCGCAAAATGCAAGAAACCTTGCGCAATTTGCGCGAGCAATGGAAAAAAATCGACAAAGAAGCCGCCCCCAACCCCGCGTTGTGGAAGCGTTTCGACTCGGCTTGTAACCGCGCCCACGAAGTGGTGGACGCCTGGCTCAAAGAAGCCCGCGCGCAAACCACCGCGCACAAAGCCCAGCGCTTGGCCTTGATTGAAGAAGTCAAAGCCTGGTCAGTTGAACACGCCAATGGCCCAGACTGGAAAGGCGTGGCGCGTCAGTTGCACCAGTTCGCCCAACGCTGGCGCGAGAGCGGCCACCTGAGCGAAAAAATGTTTGCTGAATTGCAGCCCGTTTGGAAAACTGCCATTCACGCCGCACACGAGCCGTTGGAAAACGCACAAAAAGCCAGCTTGGCTCGCCGTCACGCCTTGATTGCCGAAGCCCAAGCCTTGGGTGCGGCCGCCAGCTTGCGTGTGGACGCTGTCAAAGCGCTGCAACAGCGTTGGCAAGAAGAAGCCCACACCGTGGTGTTGGACCGCAAGCAAGAACAAAAATTGTGGGACGCCTTCCGTCAACCGATTGACGAAGCCTTTGCCCGCAAGTCGTCGGTGCGCGAGCAATCGCAAGCCGCGCTGACACCGCACGACAAAGCCGTGCTTGACGCCGCCAAAGCGTTGGACTCCGCCACAGCCAAAGGCGACGGCGCGGCCATTCGTGCGGCCATGCAAGCACTGGAACAAATCGCACGTGGTGAAGTGGTGGCAAGCCCTGCGGCTGCGGCCACCCCAGCTGCTTCGATTGAACAAGCCGCAGAAGCTGCGACACCAATCGATACCGCTGAAGCACCCTCTACAGAAGCCGCTTCTGAACACGCCTCAGAGGCCGCTGCTAGCGACACAAGTGCTGACGAAGCGACGGACGTCGCAGCCGCAGAAGATGCCGTTGCCGAACCCGTGGCTGAAGCTGCGCCCGTCAAGCCCAAAGCAGCCCCCCGTCCTGTGGTGGCTGTGCGTGGCGATGACCGCCCAGGCCAAAAGCGCACCGAAGCTGCCCCTGCAGCGCGCGGTGGTCGCGATGGCAAGCCCGGTGGCAAGTTTGGCGACAAGCCTAGCTTTGGCCGTGATGGCAAGCCTTCACGCGACGGTGGTCGCGAGGGCTTTGCCCCGCGTGGTCCTCGTTTGGGTGACGCGGCTTTCCGCGCCCAACGTCACGCGTTGGAATCTGCGCAAGACGCCTTGCGCCGCTTGGCTGCACAAGCCCATGGCGAAGTGCTGACCCAGCTCATGCATGCGTGGGAAAAGCGCGACGCTGCGCAACTGCCAGCTGCGCAAGCCATTGGCAGCAAACTGTCGCCAGCCCAACGCACGCAATGGTCACAAGCCTTGTCCGCTCAGCCTAAAGGTGACGCGGTTACGCCGTTGTTGCGTTTGGAAGTGGCCGCTGATTTGCCCACGCCCGCTGCGCAGATGGATGCCCGTCGTGCTTTGCAGTTGCAAATGCTCACACGTCGCAACGACCCGTCTCCGCAAATGACTTGGGCGGCTGACGCCGCGCAAGTGTTGGGTGGTGCGTATGACGAAGCAGCTGCACGTCGCTTGCAAGCTGCGCTGAAAGTGTTGCTCAAGCGCTAAGTTTTCAGCACGCACATAGGGGGCTTGCTCCCAAGTCAAACAAAACGGCGCTGAGAGGCGCCGTTTTTATATGTGCTGCGATAAACAGCAAACCCGAGTTGGGTTTTTAGTTTGTATTCAAAGGCAATCGACGCAGCCCGTGCGTGGGGTTGTGCGCGTCTTCTCGTCGCCAGCTCAGCACCTCCAAGCGAGGTGGTTGGCTATCCGCATGCCAATCGCTCAGTACCCAACGGCTCAGGCCGTCACCTAAGTCATGCACAGCAGGCTTGTGGGTGTGGCCGTGCAGCAGCACTTGGGCGTTCGTGGCCTTGAGCCATGCGATGGCGGCTTGGGTGTCTACATCTGCGTAATCAGCGTGGCTCCGTTTGAGTGCTTCGCTTTGGGCGCGCACGCTGCGCGCATAGGCTTGGCGCTCAGCCAAAGGTTTGGCTAAGAAGGCGGCTTGCCATTCGGGTTGGCGCACTTGGGCGCGAAACGCCAAGTAATCGTGGTCGTCCAAACACAGCGCGTCGCCGTGGCTGAGCAAGATGCGCGTGGGTGTTGAATCGCCCACAGTCCCAAGGTCTAGCACCGTAGGGTCGTTCAGGCCTTGCATGCCCGTGGTGCTGAGCAACTCAGCGCCCACCAAAAAGTCGCGATTGCCGCACATGAAATACACAGGCATGCGCAACGCCGTGGCTTTGAGCACGGCCATGCATTGCAGGGCGAAGGGGTCTTGGTTGTCATCGCCCACCCACACTTCAAACAAATCACCCAAGATGAAAAGGGCATCTGCTGGGGTGTGCGCCATGTGCTGGACCCACGCCTGGAAGGTGGCAGGTTCGCCTGCATCTAGGTGCAGATCGGAGATGAAGTCGATGCGCTGCCACGCGGGCTGGGACCGCACACACGGTGTCTCGCTAGGCGCGGGTGGCAGATGCGTCATCCGTGATTAGAGCGCGACTGCTTTCTCAATCACCACGTCTTCTTTGGGCACGTCGTCATGGAAGCCTTTGCGACCGGTTTTGACGGCGGCGATTTTGTCGACCACGTCATTGCCGCTCACGACTTTGCCAAACACGGCATAGCCCCAGCCTTGCATGCTGGGTGCTTTGTGGTTCAAAAAGTCGTTGTCGGCCACGTTGATGAAGAACTGGGCGGTGGCCGAGTGTGGGTCAGACGTGCGGGCCATGGCCAGCGTGTAGTGGTTGTTTTTGAGGCCGTTGTTGGCTTCGTTTTCAATCGGGGCATCGCATTCTTTTTGCGTCATGCCGGGCTCGAAACCGCCGCCTTGGACCATGAAGCCTGGAATCACGCGGTGAAAAATGGTTTTGTCGTAGTGACCTTTGTTCACGTAGTGCAAGAAGTTCTCTGTGCATTTCGGTGCTTTTTCAGCGTCGAGTTCGATGGTGATGACGCCGTGGTCCAAGATGTGCAGTTCGACTTGTGGGTTGCTCATGGTGTTTCCTTATGAAAGAGTGAAGCCAGCGCGTGCTCAGAGCAGCGTGGCGGATTGAATGACGATGGGTGTGCGTGGCACATCCGAGGGGAAGGGACCGCCGAAGCCGGTCTGTACGCTTTTGATCTTGGTGATGGTCTCCATGCCCGAGATCACTTTGCCAAACACGGTGTAGCCGGGTTGCTGGGGGGTGGGGTCCAGAAAACCGTTGTCCACCACGTTGATGAAGAACTGAGCCGTGGCTGAATTCGGCACATTGGTGCGCGCCATGGCAAGGGTGCCCACGGTGTTGCGTGGGCCGCCTTTGGCCAAGGCTTCGCGGCCTTCGTGTTCAACAGGGGGGCGTGTGCGGCGCTCAATGTAGCGTTGGTCATAGCCACCGCCTTGCACCATGAAGTTGCCAATCACGCGGTGAAAAATGGTGCCGTCGTAGTGTTTGTCGCGCACGTATTGCAAAAAATTCTCGACCGTCTTGGGGGCTTTGTCTGGGTAGACCTCAACCACAAACTCGCCCGCGTTGGTGACGAATTTGACGCGGGGGGCGTCTTGGGCAATGGCGGCTTGCGCCAAACCCAGCCAGGCGAGGGCGCAAAAACTGAGGCCACACAAGGTGCGGCGGTTCAACAATGAAAGTGTCATGGTTTGCCTTGGGTAATTGCGAGAACGGGTTTGAGTTGCTCGATCTTTTGCGAAATGCCGCGTTGCTTGGGCTCGGCGGTCAACGAGCGTTCATACGATTGACGTGCCATGTTGACCAGCAAGTCGCCCATGTTCTCGTGTGCAGCTGCATAGTTGGGATTGGCACGCAATGCCGCATCAAGCGAGGCTTTGGCATTGGGGTAGTCACCTTTGGCGGCATAGAGCACGCCTAAGTTGTTGAACGGCTCAGCCAACTCTGGGTACTCTTGCGTGAGGCCTAAGTAGACCTGCAGCGCCATGTCGGGTTGACCCAGTTGCTCAAAGATGAAACCTTGCCAGAAACGCATTTGCGGGTCGCGCGGGTTGGTGGCTAACTGTTTGTTCACCAGCAGCAAGGCTTGCGGGTACTTGGCTTGGCGCAACAGCTTGCGCACATCGTTGTGCGGGGTGCTGATGACCGTTGGCATCATGGATTGGCCTGGCTGCCACTCCAGTGCCTCTATGCTTTGTGCTTGGCTAGTACCCACTGACGCGCCAAGCAATGTGAAACCCAGCATGAGGCAACGCAGCCCGTGGTGCAACCAAGGGGTGGATGTGCGGCGCTGAGGGGCGACAGTCAGTGCCAAAGACTTGGCTGAGGAGGGGGCGTGAGGGTTTGTCATGTGCTTTGTATACTGGAGGCATTGTAAAACAGAGGGTCTGGACGACTCTTTGGCTTTCACCTCATTACCGACCCTTCATTGCGGTCTTCTCTCGATTCACTCATGACGCTTCGCATTCACAACACGCTCACGCGTGCGCTGGAGAACTTTTCGCCGTTAGAACCTGGCCATGTGCGCATGTACGTGTGCGGCATGACCGTGTACGACCTGTGCCATTTGGGCCATGCCCGCTCGATGGTGGCGTTTGACGTGGTGCAGCGCTGGCTCAAGGCCAGCGGCTACCGCGTGACCTATGTGCGCAACATCACCGACATTGACGACAAGATCATCAAGCGCTCACTAGAAAAAGGCGAAACCGTGCGCGGCCTGACCGATCGCATGATTGACGCCTTGCACCAAGACGCCGACGCGTTGGGCATCGAGCGCCCCACACACGAGCCGCGCGCCATGGACTATGTGCCGCAAATGCTGGCCATGATTGGTACTTTGCAAGACAAAGGTTTGGCTTATCAAGCCAGCAACGGCGATGTCAACTACGCCGTGCGCAAGTTCCCCGGTTACGGCAAGTTGTCTGGCAAGTCGCTGGACGAGTTGCAAGCGGGCGAGCGCGTGGCGGTGGACGATGGCAAGCAAGACCCGCTGGACTTTGTGCTGTGGAAATCGGCCAAGACAAGCGAGCCCGACGAAGTGAAATGGGCCAGCCCCTTTGGCGCGGGCCGCCCCGGCTGGCACATCGAGTGCTCGGCCATGAGCTGCGAGATGTTGGGCCAGAGCTTTGACATTCACGGCGGTGGTGCTGACTTGCAGTTCCCCCACCATGAAAACGAAATTGCCCAAAGCGAAGGCGCCAACGGCCAAAAGATGGCCAGCGTGTGGATGCACAACGGCTTCATCAACGTGGACAACGAAAAAATGTCCAAGAGCTTGGGTAACTTCTTCACCATCCGTGATGTGTTGAAGGAATTTGACGCCGAGACCGTGCGTTTCTTTGTGGTGCGCAGCCACTACCGCAGCCAGCTCAACTACAGCGATGTGCATTTGAACGATGCCCGTGGCGCCTTGAAACGCCTCTACACCGCATTGGGCACCGTCACCCCCGACGCGGTGACGATTGACTGGACCGAACCCCACGCTGCTCGCTTCAAAGCCGCCATGGACGAAGACTTCGGCACACCCGAAGCCGTGGCCGTGTTGTTTGAACTCGCCAGCGAAGTCAACCGCACGCAATCGGCACAGACCGCTGGCTTGCTCAAAGCTTTGGGCGGCGTGTTGGGTTTGTTGCAAGACGACCCCAAAGCCTTTGCCCAAGCCGGTGCAGGCGTGGACGAAGAAGCCATTCAGGCCCAAATCGCCGCCCGCGCTGCCGCCAAAGCCGCCAAAAACTTTGCCGAGGCGGACCGCATTCGCCAAGCTTTGGCTGCCGAGGGCATCGTGCTCAAAGACTCGCCCACCGGCACCACGTGGGAGCGTGGCTGAACATGGCCACGATCGAAAAAATCACCATCGCCACGCCCGAGTATTGGGCGGAAGCGTGCAAGCACCTGATGAAAAAAGATCGGGTGATGAAGCGCCTCATCCCTCAGTTTGGTGAGGCATCGTTGCAGTCACGCGGCGACGCATTCGTCACGCTCGCGCGCAGCATCGTGGGCCAGCAAATCTCGGTCAAAGCGGCTCAGACTGTGTGGGACCGCTTTGCCTTGTTGCCCCGCAAAATTACGCCCACCAATGTGCTCAAGCTCAAGGTCGACGACATGCGTGCGGCCGGTTTGTCGGCCCGCAAGGTGGAGTACATCGTTGATTTGGCGCTGCACTTTGACAACGGCGCTTTGCATGTGAAAAAGTGGTCCGAGATGACGGACGACGACATCATCGAAGAACTGGTGGCCATTCGCGGCATTGGCCGTTGGACGGCGGAGATGTTTTTGATCTTTCACCTCATGCGCCCCAACGTGTTGCCGCTGGATGATGTGGGCTTGATCAATGGCATCAGCCACAACTATTTTTCAGGTGAGGCGGTCAGCCGCAGCGAAGCCCGAGAAGTGGCTGCGGCATGGGCCCCCTATTGCAGTGTGGCAACTTGGTATATTTGGCGCTCGCTAGATCCGCTGCCAGTGGAATATTGAGCAGCTAAGGAGTATTAATTTTGGCTAAAAAAACCTTCCTCGACTTTGAACAACCGATTGCTGAACTTGAAGGCAAGATCGACGAGCTGCGCTATGTGCAAAGCGAGTCAGCAGTGGATATTTCGGACGAGATTGACCAGCTCAGCAAGAAAAGCTTGCAGCTGACCAAAGAAATTTACAGCGACCTCACACCTTGGCAAATCACCAAGATTGCCCGCCACGCCGAGCGTCCTTACACGCTGGACTACATCAACGAAATCTTCACCGACTTCGTGGAAATGCATGGCGACCGCCACTTTGCCGATGACTTGAGCATCGTGGGTGGTTTGGCCCGTTTCAACGGCAACGCCTGCATGGTCTTGGGCCAACAAAAAGGCCGTGACACCAAAGAGCGCGCTGCGCGTAACTTTGGCATGAGCCGTCCCGAGGGTTACCGCAAAGCCTTGCGCTTGATGAAGACCGCCGAGAAGTTCAAGCTCCCCGTGTTCACGTTTGTTGATACGCCCGGCGCTTATCCCGGCATTGACGCAGAAGAGCGCAGCCAGTCCGAGGCGATTGGCCGCAACATTTTTGAAATGGCTCAGCTCGAAGTGCCCATCATCACCACCATCATTGGTGAAGGTGGATCGGGCGGCGCGCTCGCTATCAGCGTGGCCGACCAAGTGCTGATGCTGCAGTACTCGGTGTACTCGGTCATCAGCCCCGAAGGTTGCGCTTCGATTTTGTGGAAAACATCTGAGCGCGCCGAAGACGCTGCGGAACAACTGGGCATCACTGCCCATCGCCTGAAAGCTTTGGGCTTGGTTGACAAAATCGTGAACGAACCCGTGGGTGGCGCACACCGCGACCCCAAGCAAATGGCGGCCCAGCTCAAGCGCGGCTTGAACGACGCGTGGCGCCAAGTGACTGACATGAAGGTCAAAGAGCTGCTCGACAAGCGCTACGAGCGTCTGCAAAGCTATGGCCGTTACACCGACACCAAAGCTGACGCCCGCTAACTTTCCCTCGCTGGACGCCCTCCAGCATTTAGGCCCATTTGCCGTTGCGCTCAGCGGCGGGGCCGATTCCATCGCTTTACTCATCGCCTGTGCCACCCGCTGGCCGGGCAGGGTGCATGCTGTGCATGTGCATCACGGCTTGCAAGCGGCGGCGGATGGTTTTGAGGCGCACTGCGTGGCTTTGTGCGAACGCTTGCATGTGCCACTGGTGGTGCAACGCGTGAACGCCACGCATGCCGCAGGCGAAAGCCCAGAAGACGCGGCCCGCCAAGCCCGTTACCGCGCACTGGCCGAGGCGCTGCAAAACAACTGGGGTGGGCACATCCAGCACATGGCCTTGGCCCAACACGCGGATGACCAAGCCGAAACCTTGTTGCTGGCGCTTTCGCGTGGCGCGGGCTTGCCGGGGCTGGCGTGCATGCCTGCTGTGTTCGTGCGCCATGACGTGATCTACCACCGACCTTGGTTGGACGTGCCAGGGCAGGTCTTGCGCGAAGCTCTTCAAGCTGTCGGTGAGACATGGGTCGAAGACCCCACCAACACTGACACGCGCTACACGCGCAACCGCATCCGTGCGGCGCTGCTGCCCGCGATTGAGCAAGCGTTTCCATCATTCAGACAAACCTTTGCACGCAGCGCCTCACACGCGGCACAAGCGCAAACCTTGTTGCAAGAGGTGGCGGATCTTGATTTGCAGCAAGTGGGTAACCCGCCAGCGATCAAGGCCTTGCAGCAACTGAGCGAGGCTCGGCAATCGAATGTGTTGCGTCATTGGTTGGCGCTCGAACACTCACAAGCCAGTGCGGCGCAACTGCAAGCGTTACTGATTCAAGTGAAAGCTTGCACCACACGCGGACACCACATCGACATCAAGGTGGGGCGTGGGTTTGTGCGCCGCGATGGGGCTGTATTGCGTTGCTACAATCTGTAGGTTTTTTTGCCCATAACACAACAGTTTTAAAGAAATATGGCATTGATCGTTCATAAATACGGCGGCACGTCGATGGGCTCGACAGAGCGCATTCGCAACGTCGCCAAGCGCGTGGCCAAATGGGCCCGTGCAGGTCACCAAATGGTGGTGGTTCCTTCCGCGATGAGCGGCGAGACCAACCGTTTGCTCGGCCTCGCCAAAGAATTGGCGCCCTCCAAAGCCGACTCGGCCTACAACCGCGAACTCGACATGTTGGCCTCCACGGGCGAGCAAGCGTCTTCTGCGCTGTTGGCCATCGCCTTGCAAGCCGAAGGCCAGCCTTCGGTCAGCTACGCCGGTTGGCAAGTGCCGATTCGTACTAACAACGCCTATACCAAGGCCCGCATCGAGTCGATTGACGACGTCCGTGTGCGCGCCGACTTGGACGCTGGCAAAGTGGTCATCATCACGGGCTTCCAGGGCAAAGACGAAAACGACAACATCACCACCTTGGGCCGTGGCGGCTCTGACACCTCAGCTGTGGCTGTGGCCGCAGCCCTCAAAGCCAAAGAGTGTTTGATTTACACCGACGTCGATGGTGTGTACACCACCGACCCCCGTGTGGTGCCTGAAGCCCGTCGCTTAGAAACACTGTGTTTTGAAGAGATGCTGGAAATGGCATCTTTGGGTAGCAAAGTTTTGCAAATTCGCTCGGTTGAATTTGCAGGTAAATACAAGGTGCCGCTGCGCGTGTTGTCCAGCTTCACCGCGTGGGACATTGACATCAACGAAGAAGCCAAATCAGGCACGTTGATCACCTTTGAGGAAGACGAAAAAATGGAACAAGCAATCGTATCGGGCATCGCATTCAACCGCGATGAAGCCAAAATTTCTGTGGTCGGCGTGCCCGACAAGCCAGGCATCGCGTACCAAATCTTGGGCGCTGTGGCTGAAGCCAACATTGAAGTCGACATGATCATCCAAAACATCAGCAAGGATGGCAAAACCGACTTCAGCTTCACCGTGCACCGCAATGACTACGCGCGCACCACCGATCTGTTGAAAGACAAAGTGTTGCCAGCCTTGGGCGCAAGCGATGTGCAAGGCGACACCAAGATTTGCAAAGTCTCTATCGTCGGTATCGGCATGCGCAGCCACGTGGGTGTGGCCAGCAAGATGTTCCGCTCATTGAGCGAAGAGGGCATCAACATCCAAATGATCTCGACCTCTGAAATCAAGACATCGGTGGTCATCGATGAGAAATACATGGAACTCGCTGTGCGCGCGTTGCATAAAGCCTTCGATTTGGATCAGCCTGCCGCATAAGTTGGTGCATAATACGCACCTGCTGGAAACGTGACCGAGTGGCCGAAGGTGCTCCCCTGCTAAGGGAGTATGGGGTGTAGAGCCTCATCGAGGGTTCGAATCCCTCCGTTTCCGCCAAGCATCAGTCTATTGAACTCCTTCAAAGTTCAATTAAAGACTAGAGAGCCCCGAAATACATAGTGTTTCGGGGTTTTTTCGTTTCTGGAAGTCCAGCTAAGTTTTTTTGAGTCTCGTTCTTGCGTTGGTAAATACGTTGGTACCCACCGTAAAGGTTGTTGGTATTTAAGGAACTTAGAAATGGCACTTTCAGATTTAGCAATAAGAAAGGCAACCCCTCGGGAGAAGCTCTACAAGCTTACCGATTCAGAAGGGTTGCAACTACACGTCTCACCACAAGGCGGAAAAATGTGGCGCTATGCATACCGCTATCTAGGCAAGCAAAAACTACTTTCGTTGGGTATTTATCCCACCGTAACACTGAGCGAAGCCCGAGAAAAGCGTAACTGCGCAAAAAAGCAATTGGTGGAAGGTATCGATCCCTGCCAAAAAAAACGTTTAGACAAGCTCACTAAAATGGCCAGCGCAGACAACAGTTTTGAAAAAGTTGGCCTGCAATGGCACGAAAACTGGAAGGAGACTAAAGCAGAGCGACACGCAGAGTATGTGCTTCGGCGATTAAAGCTCGATGTGTTTCCTGTTATCGGTCATCGACCAATAGAGGCGATTTCTCCCATCGAAATGGTGGCTATGGTGAAGAAGATAGAAGAGCGCGGCACCCTAGAAATCGCAAAACGCAACTACAACACATGCGGTCAAATCTTCAGATATGCGATTGCTCACGGTCAAGCAAACAGAAATCCAGTCGCAGAGGTAAATTGCAGTGACTTTATGAAACCACGCAAGGTTGAGAACTTTGCGCGACTGGAGCACAAGGAGCTTCCTGATTTTTTGACTCAAGTGGAGGCTTATAAAGGCTCTAATCTCACACGTTTAGCCATGAAGCTAATGGCTTGCACGTTCTTGCGAACTAGTGAGTTTATTGGGGGGCGATGGGCGGAAATCGACTTTGATAACGCTCGTTGGGTTGTGCCAAAAACTCGAATGAAGATTGAGGCTAATGGTGAGCATGTTGTCCCGCTAAGCCGACAAGCAGTTGAAACGCTAAAAGCATTAAAAGTTTTAACAGGGCACAGTGATTTGATTTTTCCCGGTGAGCGAGACCATGAAAAACCAATGTCAAATAATACGATTTTGGCTGCTATCAAGCGTATGGGGTATCAGGGGCGAATGACTGGACATGGATTCAGGGGATTGGCTTCGACGGTCCTGAACGAAGCTGGATTTAACTTCTTTCATATAGAAGCTCAACTAGCTCACGTTTCTAAGAACCAAGTCGCCAGCGCATATAACCATGCAAAGTATTTGGACCAACGTGCGCAAATGATGCAGTGGTGGAGTGACTATCTTGATGCGGCCAGGGGAGGTCTTACCTACCCCTATCCGAAGCTACCTGAAAGTTATATAGGTGGCTAATTAGGTCTGAATCAGTTTGGCGATGTCACTTGCTCGCCAAACTGAGACTCTACCAAGTTTGCAGGGTTTGGGGAAGCGCCCACTGGCCACACCAGCCCACCAGGCACTTTTTGAAATTGGAATAATGGGAGTTACCCCAGATTTTTTGTCTCCGATGATGTCCTTTAATCGTAAAAATCTATCGGTAGTCATATTAAATCCAGTGATGTAATGTGGGTATATATATTTGACATGTAGGTTCTCCTTGTAAAGATGTCTAGGTATTTAGTGGTCCGCGATAAGCCGTAGAAATTTTTTTCATCCACAAAAATTCATAAATAAAGACATGAACAACTATGAACATGAAAAAAGAATACGGAACTGGATAGCTAAGGAAGGCATAAGCCCGAAATTCCTATCCGATACAGATATTGAAACAGATTTTTTAATAGCACAAAGAGGAGCCAATAAATGTCTTAAATGCTATTTGAGACACATGGAGCCCGATGAAATTCAAACGTTCATCAAATTTTTGAGAAAGTTAAACTCGAAAAAATCTAGGGAAAATTTGCATATAAAGGCAGCAAATAAGGTGATGAATCTGGCTACCAAGATTACGCGTCGTGCGTATAGAGCACGTAAAAAATTTCTAAGAGAAAATAAAATAGCTAAATAAATTTAACTGAACTTCCTGCGGTTAGGCTAAGGGAAGGTAAGTCAATTTATAAAATAATCATCATGGCAAAAATAGGAGAGATCCACTCCTCAAAAATGGAAAAAACGCGGGTTGTAATATGACGGCTAATGACCCCGCACTTAATGAATCAAGCTGTAGAAGTGATTCATGGAAATAAGTGGATGCCGCTGGATTTACCACGCAGTGTACAAACGCTGCTTTGGGTTGGGAGTTTCATGAAGTCCGTCTCCCCTCAGAATCATTCTACAGACGTGTAGCAACGGGATCAGAAACCTATAGCAACACGAGGCGACGACTAATGTTCCCTTTTCAAGATTGGGACATAGCCGTCGTGTGCTCAAAATCAGGATGGATTTTAAGAGGAGGAGAACTAAGTAAGAAAAAAATAGGTGGGCGACCTATAGGGAGCACACAGACGAACGTAGTTCGGCTTCCTTACTATAGATCACCCACAAGGATAGACTACATAATTAGGGTGATTACCTTTATAATTACCCTAATTAAATTCTATTAAATAGCATATTGAGCTAAATATTTTCGAGCTATAGCCTCCCATTTGGTTAGATATATTCGAGTGTAATCTGGATCAGCTGCATCATGATAAACCGTAAATCCAAGATCTTTGTAATAGTTACGGAACTTTATAAAGCGATCGATTTTAATATATGCAGATACCACATTGTGATTATCTATGACATTGGCTAGCATTGCGCGTAAAACACCCTGACTTCGATATGGGCGTTTTACATAAGCTTCGCTAGCATTCCACGCTTGTAGGTTTGTTAGTGCACTAAAATTTTTTGTGTAGTCCATAATGTGTACAAATCCTAACTCCTTGTTGTCGTATGAAGCAACAATATATTTGGAATATTCATTGTATATACCATTTGAAACTTCTGGAATTTCCAAATGGTATTCTTTACAAAATCGATCTATCCATTTCTTTTTTTCTGCTAACTTGGTGAGTACGCGATATTCGATTTTGTCTACATCTATGGTATGAATTTTAATTATATTTAAATCTTCATTCGATTCGCATAAGTGGTGGTTTTTATCCGGAGGATTCTTGAATATTTTTAGTAACCATTCATTTTTGAGTGAACTCTCAAATGTTTTACTTTGCGAGGGGCGTAGTAAATCATAGCTAAAATCCATATTGTCTGATAGTTCTAATTTGTGATTTTTCATGCGAATACCTCCGAAAATTGGATGGCCTGATTTTTGGCTTCACGAATTGTCATTAAGAGAGGTTGAGCTAAATTAATCCATGAATTTTTGATGAGATCTTCACCAGTTAATGTCACGTATTGTTGGTATTTAATTTTGTTATTTTTTGACATGATTTATCCTTTAAGAGTAGTCAATTTTGGGCGTGAATACGCCTGGTCACAATCTGTGACTTTTTATTAATCGAAGCGATTTGTTTGGCTAGTAAATGAATGAATTCCGAGCGTAGCTAGGCATTCCACGTACGCGGAAAATTCAATTTTTAAAAGCTAAACCAGATATTACGGGGTGTACGACCGTCGGTTAGTAATGTTTGTACATAATTTATCTCCTATAATTAGATAGGCAGGAGTCTCGCGTTGAGTTATTCCTCAATATAATGCGAGCTTTCCTGACGCTACAGACGAATTATACGCGATATTGAATTTAATGTCAATGTCAATGTTATTGGTAAATTTTTTGTATTCGTTTCGCAAATGTCATTAATGTCGGTGCCACTTAGCCTTCCTTTTTTTTGAATCTGCAATCGTATGACTGATACCTACACGTCTGAACAGCTACAAGATACGGTCGAAATTCTTGATCGCTTATTGATTAGTAAGAAGTGGGAGTTTCTTCGAAAAACATTGAAAAAATACTTGATTTGTTTTGATTTTTTATTGTGTGAACAGGATGAACTTTATCTTCAGTATTGGCACGCAGTGGAAAAGGAGCTTGGTGTCAAGATGGAGGTTGAGCTTGCTACCGTATACGAGGAGTGGTTGGCGGGTTATGGCATTGACTTCATCATTCGAACAGGCGCGCGTCTTGGTGCTTTATTACGTTCTATTGGCTGCCATGGTGATTTCACGCTTCGATTAACTTTGCAAGAGTTGCGAGTCTTGGAGATTTGGGAAGAGCAGTATTGGTTAGAACATGTCTGCTGGCAACTTCAGAAAATATACATAGCGCGAGGGCAACTCAGTGATGCTGAGTGTCTTGTGCGGAATACATTATTTACACATGTAAAATGCAATACTTCTGTCGTCAGTTTCGGTCATGCATTGATTGATGCTGAGTTATTAGAGGCGACCGAACCTGTGTTCATGAATTGCACTCAAGACTTACCTCGTGATACATTGCTAAAACGCTATAACCTTGCAAAATACTTTCAAAATATTCCAGCAAATGAGTCGGTTGAGGTTGTTCATTAAATCTTACAGGTTTGTCGAATAAGAAAGTTTTCTGTGACTGACTTATCGATATTGTTAGAATAGAAAATAGCGACGCTAACGCCATTTACTCAACAGGAATTCAGGTATGCATCAAACTCAATCGCAGTTTTGTATCGCAATGCATAGCGGGCACGTTCGTTTTTTTTCAACGACACGTAGATGCCCTGCTCATATCGACTGATCTAGCTGTCAGATGAGCGGGGTAAGCCCCGGCAATTCCCGGAATTTCTTTATATATCCATCTCCTTTTGTGGAGAAGGGTGTGCTTTTCTCATGAGGTTTTTCATGAAGCGTCGACGTTCCCATAGCCTACTTGATTCACTCTCTGATTCGGCAGCTGAGTATCAGGTAGAGCAGGAGTTCAGCATTTATTGTCAGAAATGGACTCTACGTGCCCTTATTGATCTCGGTGGTCACAACACAGTTTTGCATGAGGGTCATTGTTCAGAGCCTGGTCTAATTCGCTCCCTTGGCTTGGATATCGACTTTGATAATGATTACAAGCAAAGCGAGGTCCTTGATGCGCTAAAGAAGAAGCATCGAGAACTTGTTGATTCGTCATTGCCAGAGGTATCAAGTTCAGCATTGATGCAAAACATCTGTTGGCTCACCGAGCAACTCAAGTTAACACTGGATGAGCAGAAGATCCTGTTTTTTTGCGTACTTGAACGTCAGAGCATTTATTTGCGCCAAACTATGGCAGCAATGGGGGCTATGAACAGCACTCGTCTGGTGACAGTGTTGTCAGTCCTTCTGGAGATTCCATTGCACAACGTGCACATGGCATTTTCTTCAAATTCCGGATTAACACGTTCTGGCCTAGTGACAGTAGATGAAGTAAACGGGTTTGACTTTCGTAGCAAGATTGATTTGATTGAAGGGCTTGCCGATAGCTTAGTTCTTCATCAAGTAAATCCATTCAATATTTTTGCAGACAACTTTGTTGTGGCGCCAGTCGCAGAGTTAGACATTGCGCGGTTTGACCACATAAAGGGCAAACTGCATCGCATCATCAAGCACATAGAGTCTTCTTTGGTCAATGCTCAAAATGGAGTCAACCTCCTAATCTATGGCCCACCAGGAACTGGTAAAACAATGTGTGCACGGGCGGTTGCAAATGCATTGGGGGCCAACCTATTTGAGGTAGCCGTTGAAAACCGTCAAGGGGATCGTATTAATGGAACAAACCGTTTACTTGCCTATCGTTTATCGCAACGTATCTTGGCTGAAAGTGGCAATTCGCTGATAGTTTTTGATGAAATTGAGGATATTAACGTTGCCTCTCGCAGCGATGAGTTTGATTTGTCTGGCAATCGAGGGAGTCGAACAGGGCAAAAAGGCTGGTTCAATCAATTGTTAGAGCACAACCCTGTACCTGCCATTTGGATTACAAACAACATTCGTTTCCTAGACCCTGCACATCTGCGTCGTTTTGACTATCACCTTCAAATGGACATACCTCCGGCGCGCGTGCGCTCAGCAATGCTTAGCGAATTTACTGCCGAATTAGATGTCAGCAAGCAGTGGTGTGATGCGATGGCTGCAAATGAACAACTATCGCCGGGTTTGATGGCTCGTGCTGCAAAAGTTGCAAAATCGATGAGTGAGTCAGGGGCGAATGGAACGTCTACAGAGTTGCTGGAGGACGTCATTGAGTCTGCTTTGACGGTCCAAAAGTCCAGCATTCGGCGTCATTCAACTAAGTCCGTACAGGTCGACTATCAACTTAATGCAATTAATGCGGATTACGACCTGCTTCATCTCATTGAAGGGTTGCGTAAAACAGAAGAGGGACGTTTGTGTTTGTTTGGCCCTTCTGGGACCGGGAAATCCGCCTTCGCCCAATATGTGAGCGCGCAACTTGATAAAACTGTTCTGGTCAAGCATGCATCGGACATTTTGGGCAAGTACGTTGGCGAGACAGAACAGCGTATCGCTGATATGTTCAAAAAAGCAACTGATGATGGTGCTGTTCTCATCTTGGATGAAGCCGACAGCTTCTTGCGATCTCGGGAAAATGCACGCAATAGCTGGGAAATCAGTGGGGTGAACGAAATGCTGGTTCAGATGGAAAATTTTCAAGGCATTTTCTTTGCCACCACTAACTTGATTGATGAACTCGATTCGGCCTCGTTACGCCGCTTTGATGCCAAGATTAACTTTGGATTTTTGACATTTCAGCAGTGCGTTATGTTGTTTGAAAGTCTGTGTGAAAAACTAGGCATCGAATGCACCGAATTTGCATACGGCTCATTGAGTCCATTGGATAAACTTACACCTGGTGACTTCACTAACGTCCTGCGTCAATCTCGTTTTTGTCGAATCCGCAATGCGTCAGAATTAATTGAAAGTTTGATGCACGGGATGAGTATGAAGAAGCTCAGCTCTTCTCTACCTATGGGTTTTCTTTCGCGAGCGGCATGACAAATGTGACAGTCCAAGAGCTGGTCTTTTTTGCAACTGACGTTGAAGCCTCTGGTTCAAATCCCCTGTGCTCTACATGCATAAGTAACCTGATTTTTATATCATTTGCTTAGACGCTCTTGGTTTTTAGCTTGAAAGTCATTTTTTATGAGTGGATTCTGCATGCTTGATTGATGACTGCTTTGCAGCGAGAGCAGACTATCAGTTCGTGGTTACCTAGGTCGGCAACTGATCAGGTGCTGCCTGTGAAGGAAAATTCTCGACCGTTTGCAATCAGCGGATGATTCACCTGACCCTAATTTCTGATGCCATTGTGTGTCGAAGTTAAATTTAGCCGATGCTGAAAGGAGCCTATCTAGGGTTGTAGCCAGATAATTGACAAATGCGCATCAAATCATTGATCTTTTTTGTTTTACTTCCTTGGCTTATCTCTACGGCTACGTTCGCGCAAACGGTTGTTGGTTCGGTAGCACCAAAATTCGACGCAACCACCATTGATAGAGCAACGACACTTGGAACATCAACTGTCGGCGGGAAAGTAACCATTGTGAATTTCTGGGCAACATGGTGCGCGCCATGCAAAGCTGAGATGCCAGCGATTGACGAATATTACAGACGACACAAAGGTGATGGCCTAGAAGTCATCGCAATCAGCATGGACGCAGCCAAAGACCTCAACAAGGTCAAAGCCATTGCTCAGCAATTTAGCTTCCACATTGCCCACAAAGACGATGTCAATTTCAAAGGCTTTGGCCGAATCTGGCGGCTTCCGTCTACCTTCATCATTGACCGCCACGGGGTCTTGGTGAAGAACGGGCATGAAGGGGAGCCAGAAGTCACTTTGGAGCTTCTGGAGTCTGTCGTATCCCCTCTTTTGAAGTCGCAGTGATTCAGAACTCGATGCGCGTACCGACTGAAACGGTATATTTCGGCGCCAGTTGAAAGCCATTGAGGTTCTGATAGATAGGCACTTGAACGAATCCGTAGACTTTCACTTGCTCATTCATAGGAATGGTGACGCCAGGGCTCAGATAAACAGTTTTCCCACCGCTGTTACTGGGTGTAGCTTGTGTTCCTGAATCTTTGGCCGAGGCTCGCGCATTGATTTGCAGATGAGGCGTGAACGTCTCGAAGCCCATGTACCGCATCCCAAAATTCAGGTTGAGTGAATTGCCCGGCTTGTAGTCGTCCCTGGAGTTCATTGGCATCTGAGCCAATGCTTGGGTGAAGTAGTCCCAATTTTGAGAAATCGAGCCGAATTTGTACACGCCAATCAATGCGTCAGTCGTGCCAGTACCTGGCTGTAAGCCTCTGTCCAAAGGCGTTCCGACAGCATCGCCAGCGCTGAAATTCTGCGTGTGGCTGCCGGTAGGTAACTTCAATCCGAATTGCAGGCCGACCGTGCCGTCACCAAAACCTGAATAACGGCCAATAACTTTCACATCCCCTAGGCTTTGAGTTTTGGATGTGGAAAGCGCCGGGGCAGTTGGATCTCCGTTCGTGGCATGGCTGCGATCTATGTAGGGCAACTGAACGTTCACCCCCCAATCCTGATTCCAGTTGTAGTCAACAGTGGCTGTTAGATAGTTGTTCTTTGTATAGAGCTCTTGCTCCCCTGTCGATACCGCAGTTTTGGTACCGGAGCGCATTTGATTTTGATTTAGGTAGTCATAGCGCAGATCAAAGCGCAGGCCTTCTCCAGACGACACGCCCTGCGTGCCCCAATCCGAACTCAATGAGCATCCGCAACTTGCACAAGCAAAAGCACTTCCTGTGGCAAGCATGGATGCGGTAACAAACAAAGTAAGACGTAGTTTTTTCATGATCAATTCCTGAGTGAATACCAGATGCACCACACGCCTTGAAACGTGTGATGCTGGATACCAGGTACAGCGACGAGCCCTGGTGACTTACAGGAAGAGAGCTGGAGGTCCTCGCGACGGAAGAGGCGGAGCCGTAAGGGATGCAATATGGGCCACTGCAATGGGCTGCAGGGCATACGCCAGTGGCGAGTTTTGCTGGAAATAAACTGCCAATGGAGGTGGAGGCGGAGTTACAGACGCACACAGAGGGCAATCCATACTGACAGAGACTTTGAGCTCTTCGCCATCACCGCCCATATCTACGATTTTCATGCCACCATCGTTCGTGCAGACCATTTGCATGTTGCTAGGTTGGATGACAGTGGAGGCGAGCGCAGAGCCCAAGTAAAGCGCAAACCACACCAACACGAGGCTGGCGATAAATTTGGAATTGCGCAATGCTTGCATGATGCAATTATGACAAAACTATTTAAATCCCCAGGTGGCCCGTCTTTAAAGAAGAAAGCGATCCGACCACATCTGCGTCAAATTGGGCAGTAGTACTTGATCGTGATTGACGCTTAGGCCATGAAATTTTCCAATCGATCGAGGGGGAATATGTTGCTTCTCAGTGGTTGGTAAATCAAGCCCAACGTCATTCAATAGCCGGTGTTCGTGATTGCAGCCACTCAGACCATGAGTCACGAATGACGCAAATCAGCCTTTTGCAGTTGTTCGCTCGATGTCGGCACTGCAGCGAAAACAGACATTACTCAGACACGCTAGCCGATGATTACGTGCTGTGTCCGGTCTTTAACGGGTACCATAACCTGCAGGGACAGACGTCGCAGATGTTGATTCGGCATGTCCATGACTGGTTACTTTGGTTATGGCCTGAAGATATAACTTTCTGAGTTTTTCATCAGCGCTCTTTTTTGCAACTCGCGAGCAATAGAGCCAATGTTCTGTAGGCACTAATGCATCTAGTTCAACTGCGGTGCACAGTCGAATCATAGCGAGGCGACTATGTCCAAACTCGATGCTACGTGCTAGCAGTGCAAGCGCGCAATTCTTACTTTCATTTCGCAACGGACCGAGTCCTTCTTGCATACCAATATGAATGGTTTTTTTGAGAGAACGTATTTTTTTTCGGCTCATAATTTTCACATATTCTGAGTATGGTATTAAAAATTACATATAGTTATTCCTTGGATAGAATCCCTAGTTTGTAAGAGACATCTATTTTGTTGTAAAAACAACAAATATTTATTGCTCACAGAGTAAAGAAAAAGGTGAAGCCCCGTATTTGATTAATGATTGAAGTCAGCTTCTGGATCTGCGATTTGATCGATTTTCTCCATGTTATCTAACAGCTTGGTCAAGTAATGTAGGACGTGAGCTAGATCACCAGTTGAAAAATCTTTAAGCGCAGACTCGTAATAGTTATGAATTTTCGGTAACGCATCTTTTTCCCAAACCTTTCGACCATGTGTGGTCATAATCACCCGTTTGGCTCTGCGATCTTTCGCATCTGTAAGTACTTCAATATTGTTGTTTCGTTTCAAGCGTTCAATCAGACCGGATAAATTTTGCCTGCTTGTTTTTAGATAGCGACATAGTTCACCAACTGTCATTCCACGTTCAACTTTTGTCCTGGAAAGGGCGCCAAGTATTGCCCATTGCTGTGTCGTAAGGCCTGCTTTTTCAACTGCTTTTGTTCCTGTTTTGTGTAACATGTTTGCACTTTGATACAAGCGAAAAAAAAGCCTATTAGCAATTTCTTGCCTTGCAATATTGTTATTCTCATTCAATTCCATTTGAACTTTCGAAGTTAGATTTGAGGTCTATCAGGCCACTAAATTTGAATTCAATAATTAATCATTTAAGCGTTCTATTTGACTATATTGAAATTAGAGAAAAAACTTCTGACCCACTCAGGGATTTGCAGTGGTTTTCGTGTATTTTCGTCAATCATCACTAGAACTGACTCAGAAACACTTACACAGCGTTCACCAATAAAGAGAGCCTGTCCCATTCGACATGAGGCTTGGCCTATTTCCAAAATTCCAGTACCCACGTCTACATCGCTCGGCCAGTGAATTTCGTCTAAATAGTCCACACTCATGCGTGCCAACACCATCAAAATACGGCGTTCGGCATCTTTCGCAATGAGTGTTTGAAGGAACTCGGTACGGCCAGTTTCAAAATAAGTAGAAAATGAAAGATTGTTGACATGACCCACCATGTCAGTATCAGACCAACGCACATGTTCCTTTATAAAATGAGGATACAGGGCACGGTTTTTTAATGAACTTTTTTTATACATTTAAATAGCCAAGGGTTTTCGATATAAATAACGTACTGATATAAATTAGGTAGTCAAAGTATGTTTTCGAAAGTTGTTGCTAGCTATTAGGCATCACCATTTTTTACATATTCCGACGGTATTGCCCACCCACTTCAAACAAAGCGTTGGTGATTTGACCCAGCGAACACACACGCACCGCATCCATCAACACCTCAAACACGTTGGCGTTGTCGATGACGGCTTGTTGCAGGCGTTTGAGTTGCACCGCAGCCGCGTCTTTGTGGCGTGTGTGGAAGTCGTTCAAGCGGTTCAACTGGCTTTGCTTTTCTTCTTCGGTGGAGCGGGCCAGTTCGAGCTTGTCCATCACTTGCTCGCCATGTGGGTTGCGGAAGGTGTTGACGCCGATGATGGGCAGCTCGCCGGTGTGCTTGAGCATTTCGTAGGTCATCGATTCGTCTTGAATCTTGCCGCGTTGGTAGCCGGTCTCCATCGCGCCCAACACACCACCGCGCTCGGCAATGCGCTCGAACTCGGCCAGCACGGCTTCTTCCACCAACTCGGTGAGTTCTTCGATGATGAACGCGCCTTGGTTGGGGTTTTCGTTTTTGGCCAAACCCCACTCGCGGTTGATGATGAGCTGAATCGCCATGGCACGGCGCACCGAATCTTCGGTGGGCGTGGTGATGGCTTCGTCAAACGCGTTGGTGTGCAAGCTGTTGCAGTTGTCGTAAATCGCAATCAGCGCTTGCAGCGTGGTGCGGATGTCGTTGAACTGAATCTCTTGGGCGTGCAATGAGCGGCCTGAAGTCTGGATGTGATATTTCAGCTTCTGTGAACGCTCATTCGCGCCGTATTTCTCTTTCATGGCCACGGCCCAGATGCGACGTGCCACGCGGCCCATCACGGTGTACTCGGGGTCCATGCCGTTGCTGAAGAAGAAGCTCAGGTTCGGCGCGAAGTCGTCAATGTGCATGCCGCGCGCCAAGTAGGCTTCCACAAACGTGAAGCCATTCGACAACGTGAACGCCAATTGTGAAATCGGGTTCGCGCCGGCTTCTGCGATGTGATAGCCGCTGATGGACACGCTGTAGAAGTTGCGCACTTGGTTGTGCACAAAGTACTGCGCGATGTCGCCCATCACCTTCAATGAAAACTCGGTGCTGAACAAACAAGTGTTTTGGCCTTGGTCTTCTTTCAAGATGTCGGCTTGCACCGTGCCGCGCACGTTTTGCATCACCCACTCTTTGATCTTCGCGGTCTCTGTTTCGGTCGGGTCGCGGCCGTTGTCCTTTTTGAACTTCTCAATGTTTTGGTCGATGGCGGTGTTCATGAACATCGCCAAGATGGACGGTGCGGGGCCATTGATGGTCATCGACACGCTGGTGGTGGGGTTGCACAGGTCAAACCCGTCGTACAACACCTTCATGTCGTCCAACGTGGCCACGTTCACGCCTGAGTTGCCCACTTTGCCGTAAATATCCGGACGTGGGTCTGGGTCGTTGCCATACAGCGTGACCGAGTCAAACGCGGTGGACAAGCGCTTGGCGTCCATGCCCTCGCTCACCAGCTTGAAGCGGCGGTTGGTGCGGAAGGGGTCGCCTTCGCCTGCAAACATACGGGTGGGGTCTTCGCCCTCGCGCTTGAATGCAAAGGTGCCAGCCGTGTAGGGGTAGCTGCCGGGCACGTTGTCGAGCATGAGCCACTTCAAAATTTCGCCGTGGTCTTCGTACTGTGGCAGTGCCACTTTGCGAATCACCGTGCCGCTGAGGGACTTGGTGGTGAGTGCGGTGCGAATCTCTTTGTCACGAATCTTCACCACGTACTCGTCGCCGGCGTAGGCGGCTTGCATGTCGGGCCATTGGGCGAGCAACTTCTTTGAGTCTATTTGTAGTTGATCTTCTCTTGCAGTCGCTAATTGCAATAACGTTTCACCAATTAAAACTGTTCCGTTATCAGCAATTTTTTCTTGCACCATTCGACGAGATGCCCGTAGCTGCTGAATTTCGCGGGCCAGCTTGGCTTGTGTGCGGGCTCGCTTTTTGTAGCCGCGCACGGTGTCGGTGATTTCTGCCAAGTAGCGCGTGCGTGCGGCTGGCACCACGGGCGTTTGGTTGCTGCTGTGGCGCACATTTACCAATGGCAAGCGGCCTTCTTTGAAGGTTAAACCCAGCTCGGTCAAGCGACCTTTGAGGGCTTGGTACAGCGCGGTCACGCCATCGTCGTTGAAACGCGCGGCCATGGTGCCAAACACCGGCATTTCTTCGGTCGGTGTGTGCCACGCTTCTTTGTTGCGTTGCACTTGTTTGGCCACATCGCGCAGGGCATCGCTTGCGCCTTTGCGGTCAAACTTGTTGATGGCGATGAACTCGGCAAAGTCCAGCATGTCGATTTTTTCCAGCTGGCTGGCTGCACCGAACTCAGGCGTCATCACATACATGGGCACATCCACATGCGGCACGATGGCCGCATCGCCTTGGCCAATGCCTGAGGTTTCCACAATGATCAGATCGAACCCTGCACACTTGGTTGCAGCCAACACATCGGGCAAGGCCGCGCTGATTTCGCTGCCGAAATCGCGCGTGGCGAGTGAGCGCATGAACACGCGCTGTCCGCTGCTCCATGGGCCGATGGCATTCATGCGAATGCGGTCACCCAGCAAAGCACCACCGCTCTTGCGGCGGGATGGATCAATCGAAATGACGGCAATGCGCAAAGCATCGCCTTGGTCCAAGCGGATGCGACGCACCAGCTCATCGGTGAGCGACGACTTGCCCGCACCGCCGGTACCGGTGATGCCGAGCACGGGCACCTTGTGGTTAAGCGATTCTTTGCGCACAGCCTCAACCAGTTTTTGGTCAGCTTTTTCGTTTTCGAGCGCGGTGATGAGTTGCGCCAATTTGCGCCATGCCATTTCGTCATGGCCTTGAATCTCTTTGACCGCTTTGGGTGCGTAGCCCGACAAGTCTTTGTCGCAGCGCATGATCATCTCGCCAATCATGCCTTGCAGGCCCATCTTTTGGCCATCTTCTGGGCTGTAAATGCGGGTCACGCCGTAGGCTTGCAGATCGCGAATTTCAGGTGGCACGATCACGCCGCCGCCGCCGCCAAACACTTGGATGTGTTCGCCGCCGCGCTCGCGCAACAAATCCACCATGTACTTGAAGTACTCCACGTGGCCGCCTTGGTACGAGCTGATGGCAATGCCCTGCACATCTTCCTGCAGTGCGGCAGTCACCACTTCATCTACCGAGCGGTTGTGACCCAGGTGAATTACCTCGGCGCCCATGCCTTGCAAGATGCGACGCATGATGTTGATGGCAGCGTCGTGGCCGTCAAACAAAGACGCAGCGGTGACGAAGCGCACTTTTTGCGTGGGCTTGTAGTTGGCAAGGGCTTGGAATTCGGCGGACAAGTTGGTCATGGAATATTTATTTAAAAATCAAACTGACCAATCTCTTTGTGGTCATTTTGATTTCATTTGATAATCTAATTTCAGTTCTGAGCTTAGAAGGCCACGTTGTTTTTTCCTTTGAGTTTCAGAATTTCACGTGCTTCATCCGGAGTTGCAATTTCAAGGCCAAGACCCTCTAATATTTCTCGTACTTTCAGAACCTGTTCAGCATTGGTTTTTGCGAGATTTCCTTTACTGATCCAGAGACTGTCTTCCAATCCAACCCTTACGTTTCCACCCATTGATGCGGCCATGGCTGCAATCTTCATTTGATTTGCGCCTGCTCCTAGAACTGACCAGCGATAGTCATCACCAAATAAACGATCGGCAGTTCTTTTCATATGCATCACATCATCTGGGTGTGCGCCAATACCGCCAAGTATTCCAAATACAGTTTGAATGAAGAACGGTGCTTTAACTAAGCCGCGTTCGACAAAATGTGCAAGATTGTATAAATGTGATGTGTCATAACACTCAAACTCATAGCGAGTCTCATTGGCAGATAGTTCTGTCAAAACAGTTTCAAGGTCGCCGTAGGTGTTACGGAAAATTAAGTCCTTACTACCTTCAAGATATGGTTTTTCCCAGTCGAATTTGAAGTCTTTGTAACGTTTTAGCATGGGGAATAAACCGAAGTTCATTGTTCCCATATTCATAGAAGCTACTTCTGGACGAAGAACCTTTGCAGGCATCATCCGCTCTTGAACAGTCATGTAGGGGGAGCCACCAGTTGTTAAATTAATAACGGCGTTGCTCTTTGCTTTAATTTGTTCAAGAAATGGAACGAACGCTTCTGGTCTTTGATCTGGTTTTCCTGACTGAGGATCACGTGCGTGCAAGTGAATAATGGCGGCACCCGCCTCACATGCGGCTATGGATGACTCAGCGATTTCATCTGCAGTAATTGGCAAGTACTCAGACATCGATGGCGTGTGAATTGCGCCAGTTACTGCGCAGCTAATGATTACTTTTTTTTGCTGAAACATTCTTACTCTCCTTGAGATGTGGTTAGTTCTAAGCGGTGATAAGTACAGTTGCAGTATTTAGTTCAGTGCAGTCACCAACTCTGGCACAGCGGTGAAGAGGTCAGCCTCCAAACCGAAGTCCGCCACGCTGAAGATCGGTGCTTCTGGGTCTTTGTTGATCGCCACGATCACCTTGCTGTCTTTCATACCGGCCAAGTGTTGAATCGCGCCGCTGATGCCGCAGGCCACATACAACTGAGGTGCCACGATCTTGCCGGTTTGACCGACTTGCAAGTCATTGGCGGCATAGCCTGCGTCCACCGCTGCGCGGCTCGCACCAATCGCTGCACCGAGCTTGTCAGCCAAGGGAACCATGACTTCGTCAAACTTCTCTGAGCTGCCCAAGGCACGGCCACCAGACACGATGATCTTGGCTGCTGTCAATTCTGGGCGGTCGCTCTTGGTGACTTCACGGCCCACGAAGCTACTCTTGCCTGAGTTTGTCGTGGCTGCTGTGGTTTCGACAGTAGCCGCGCCACCAGTGTCTGCCGCCGCATCAAAACCAGTGGTGCGCACGGTGATGACTTTCACTGGATCGGAGCTTTGCATTGTGGCAATGGCATTGCCTGCGTAGATGGGACGCTCAAATGTATCTGGGCTGTTTACCTTGGTGATGTCACTGATTTGGCCCACGTCCAACTTAGCGGCCACGCGAGGAGCCACGTTCTTACCGGCGGCTGTGGCGGGGAACAAGATGTGGGTGTAGTTAGCGGCGATGGCTAGCACTTGGACTGCCACGTTCTCAGCCAAGCCTGCTTCCAGCGTAGCGCCATCGGCGTGGATGACTTTGCTCACGCCAGCGATTTGCGCGGCAGCAGCTGCGGCTGCACCAGCGTTGTGGCCAGCCACCATGACTTGAACGTTGCCATCCAAATGCATGCTGATTTGAGTTGCTGCCATTACGGTGTTAAGCGTAGACGACTTAATTGACTGGTTGTCGTGCTCTGCAACTACGAGAATTGTCATAACTGTTTACTCCTGCGCGTGTTTTCTTTAAATGACCTTGGCCACGTTCTTGAGCTTGTCCACCAAAGTGGCCACATCCGGCACTTTGATGCCGGCGCTGCGCTTGGCAGGCTCGACCACTTTGAGGGTCTTGATGCGGGGGCTCACGTCAACGCCCAAGTCTTCGGGCTTGAACACATCGAGTTGCTTCTTCTTGGCCTTCATGATGTTGGGCAAGGTCACGTAGCGGGGTTCGTTCAAACGCAAGTCGGTCGTGATGACGGCTGGCAAGCTGATCGAGAGGGTTTCCAAACCGCCGTCGACTTCACGGGTCACGCTGGCTTTGTCGCCAGCCACTTCGACTTTGGAAGCAAAGGTGGCTTGAGGCATATCTGCCAAAGCCGCCAACATTTGGCCCGTTTGGTTGCAATCGTCGTCAATCGCTTGTTTACCCAAAATCACCAAGCCAGGCTGCTCTTTGTCCACCAAGGCTTTGAGGAGCTTGGCCACAGCCAAAGGTTGCAGCTCTTCAGCGGTCTCCACCAAGATGCCGCGGTCAGCGCCAATGGCCATCGCGGTGCGCAAGGTTTCTTGGCACTGGGCCACGCCGCAAGACACGGCGATCACCTCAGTGATCACACCCTTTTCTTTGAGGCGCACGGCTTCTTCCACCGCGATCTCATCAAACGGGTTCATGCTCATCTTGACGTTTGCAATGTCAACGCCCGAGTTGTCCGACTTGACGCGGACCTTGACGTTGTAGTCCACCACGCGTTTGACTGCGACCAAAACTTTCATTCAAATCTCCATAATCATATTTTGCTAAGACGTAAAGCAACTAATTTTTTAGTTAGCCTGCAGCTCGTTGAGCTTTTTGTTGCTCATCACGTCCGCGAACTAATGTTTTTGCTTCTGCCCAGTCTTCGGGTGTCAGATGGCTCAGTGCGGCGAATGTACTAGGAGCAGCGAGGTGGTGCCCTCCGTCAATTGCAATGTTTTGGCCTGTTAAATATTCGCATCCATCGGCTTGTAAAAATGTGAGTAAATTACAAAGTTCGTGCATTTTTCCGAAGCGTTGCATTGGAACTTCATCCGACGATGCAGCGCCAACATTGGCCTTAGGAATAGGAGCTAATTTTTCCCATGCGGTTTCAGTTGGAAACGGCCCGGGCGCAACTGCATTAACCCTAATATTGTGTTTTCCCCATTCCACGGCTAAGGACATCGTCATTGCATGAACTGCTGTTTTTGCCATTACAGAAGGAAGAACGTATGCCGAACCTGTCCAGACCCAAGTCACAAGCATGCTCACAACAGAACCAGTTAAGCCTTGGTCTATCCAACGGCGTCCGCAGGCCAATGTCGCGAATAATGCGCCATCCATGACTGTCGAACGAACTGCTGCAAAACCTCGCGGACTAATATCAACAGATGGAGAAATAAAATTTGCAGCTGCATTGTTGATAAGTCCCGTCAATGGACCGCCTTCCCATATCTTGTCGATCATGGCTTCAATTTGATCTGCATCACGCACATCACAAATGTGGCTTTCAACTGAACCGCCATGTGCAGCGGTTTTCTGCAACTCATCCACTGTTTCATCTAAGACATTCTTTCGACGTCCGCAAATGTGCACAGCAGCACCCCTTGCACTGAAGGAGCGCGCTAGCTCTTTGCCTAAGCCAGTTCCTCCGCCAGTAATTAAAATTCGTTTGCCCTGTAATGCGTTATCGCGCATGCCACTTTGTGAATGATTTTTATCCATAAAAATTTATGTATTAAGTTTGAAATTTGAATAATTCAGGCTTCAACTTGAGAGACCATTGGCTCGATAGTCAGCAAATAATTTGCGACCAATAATGAGCTTCATCACTTCTATTGATCCACCTGCAATTTTTACAATTCGAGCGTCAGCGTAGGCGCGTGAAATGGGATATTCCCACATGTAACCCCATCCACCGAATAACTGTAGACACTCATCTACGACTTTGCAATGAAGGTTACTTAACCACATTTTTGCCATTGCAGCGTCAATGGCATCGAGTTCGCCGTTCATGAAGTTTTCTATGCATTTGTCGGTAAATTGACGGCCGATAACGGACTCAGTTTTTAGTTCAGCAAGCTTAAATTGCGTGTTCTGAAAGTCACCAATCGTTTGGCCAAATGCTTTTCTTTCAGCTGTGTAGGCAACCGTATAGTCGATAACTGTTTCAGAAACAGTGGCTGAACGTATGGCTTGCGCGAGTCGTTCCTGTGCGAGCTTGGTCATCATTAGTTCAAAGCCTTTACCTTCTTCGCCAAGCATTGCCGAGGCAGGGACTCTTACATCATCAAAAAATAACTCAGATGTGTCTTGTCCTTTCATTCCAAGTTTTTCTAAATTTTTACCGCGCCTGAATCCTGGCAAACTAGTGTCAACTAAGAAAAGAGTAACGCCTTTAGCTCCTGCGGACAGATCTGTCTTTGTTGCAAGAACGATGAGATCGCACATCTGACCGTTGGAAATAAAAACCTTTTGACCTGAGATGAGATAGTCATCACCGTCTCGAACAGCTTTTGTTCGAATCGCTTTCAAGTCACTACCCGCGTGTGGTTCTGTCATCCCGAGTGAGCCAATAGCCTCACCGGACACCATCTTGGGAAGCCATGTTTTCTTTTGCTCTTCAGTTCCGAATGATTTCAGATACGTTGCAACTAAATCACAGTGGATCAGAAAACCAGGACCGGTAAAGCCTGAGCGTGCCATTTCTTCAAATACAACGACATCGAATAGGTAATCAAGACCCAGACCGCCGTATTCCTCAGGAACGGTGCAACACAACATACCAGCAGCGCCCGCTTTGAGCCAAATTTCTCGCGGAACAATCCCGTCGTTTTCCCACTGTGCATGATAGGGTGCAATTTCTTTATCAATGAAACGGCGAACCGTATCGCGAAATGCCTCATGATCTTCGTTGAAGAGAGTGCGTTTAAACATGGTGATCCTTTGAGTTATCAGTAAGACTTGGGAAGGCCTAAGACCTTTTCAGCGATAAAGCACATGATGAGTTGTTCGGTGATCGGAGCAAGCCGAGTTACGGTCACTTCACGAAGTAGCCGTTCAACGTGGTACTCCTTTGCATATCCGAATCCACCAAACGTAAATACTGATTGCTGTGCTGCAGAGTGACCTGCTCGTGCACCCAAAAATTTCGCAGTATTTGCTTCTGCACCACATGGTTGATGTTGGTCATAAAGCCAAGCACCTTTCATCGTCATAGCCCATGCGGCTTCTAGTTCCATCCATCTTTCAGCCAAAGGATGTTGAATGCCCTGATTCATCCCAATAGGTCGATCGAAAACTATGCGATCTTTTGCATATTGAGTTGCGCGTCGGAGTGCATCCTGACCAATAGCAATTGCTTCAGATGCAATCAGCAATCGTTCTGGATTAAGACTATGCAAAATGTAGCTAAAGCCTTTACCTTCTTCTCCGATACGATCTGAATCAGGAATAAAGAGACCGTCAATAAAAATTGCATTTGAATCAACTGCTTTCCGACCCATTTTTGGAATACGTCGCACTTCAATTTTTGATCGATCTAGATCAGTGTAGAAAATTGTTATGCCATCGGTGGATTTTTTGCAGTCTTCCAATTTTGTTGTGCGCGTCAGGAGCATGATTTTGTTTGCTACCTGTGCAGTGGAGGTCCATACTTTCTGACCATAAACCATATAGCCACCTGGAACCTTTTCTGCGAAGGTTTTGATTGCGGTTGTATTCAAGCCAGCATCTGGTTCGGTAAATCCGAAGCAACATTGATCTTTCCCTTCGATCAGACGTGGCAACCAACGTTGCCGTTGCTCAGGTGTTCCAAATACTACGATTGGGTGGGGGCCAAAAAGATTTATATGAACCGATGAAGTCGCACACATTCCCCCACCGTGGCTTCCAACCTCATGCATCATGATGCATGCCTCGGTTACACCAAGGCCAGCTCCACCGTACTCTGTCGGCATTGTGATTCCAAGCCAGCCAGCATCAGCCATTGCTTTGTGAAATTCGCGTGGAAATTCACCATCTTCATCGCGTGCTAACCAATATTCATCATCGAATGAACGAACAATGGCGCTTACGCCATCACGTATGGCTCGATGATCTTCTGAGAGGGAAAAATCCATCTTTTTCTCCGTTATTTAATCGTTAACTTGACTGAGCGTTCGGAAAGCTTGAGTCAAGTGTGGTTTGTCGAGCATCACACCATCTAGGCTCAGTGTTCCTACATCTGGCTGAGCGGAAAATGCATCCACAATACGTTGTGCATGAGCCAATTCAGCATCAGAAGGCGAGAAAACCCGATTGATTGTTTCAACTTGAGCAGGGTGAATTGCAATGCGTCCGCGAAAACCTCTGCGGCGCGAAATCCCGCATGAAACAGCTAGGCCTGCATCATCTTTAAAGTCAGCATATAAAGTGTCAATTGCTAATACACCTGTGGATGCGGCAGCACAAAGGCACATAGAGTTTGCAAGCTGATACAAGGGTGATAGGTCGCCACTTTCTTCTCGATTTGAAATAGCGCCGATTGCTGCGGAAAGGTCTTCTGCCCCCCACGTTATTGCAGCCAGACGAGGTATTTCTCCGGTGTAACTTTGCATGTTCAACATGGCTTGCGCTGTTTCCGTAGCAACAGGTACGATCACAATGCTTCCTTGTGCAATTTTGGCTTTTGCTTCAAGCGCATCTAAGCAGTACCCAAGGCGAACAATATCTGCCGCACTGTTTGTTTTTGGAAGCATGATTCCTGCTATTCCTGGAACAACGACGGCTGCAAGGTCGTCCATTGCCATTCCTGAATCCAAAGGGTTGATTCGAACAAACAGTTGTGATTTGAGCCTACTTGAGTTTTCACTGATGAACTTTGCAGCGCCTATTCGCGCATCAACCTTACGGCTTGATGCCACTGAGTCTTCTAAGTCAAGAATTAGTGCATCCGCAGCACTGGCGGTTGCCTTTGCTAGCTTTTTTTCGCTGTCAGCAGGAACAAAAAGCATAGACCTTAGTTTCATGCGGCCACCTTTTTAAGCATGAGAGCTTGTCGTGTGCATGTGCAAACTTCTTCGCCGCGTTGGTTGAACCCCTGATGCAAAAAAGTAACGATGCCTGCGTTTGGTCTTGACTTGCTTGGGCGCAAATCTTTCACCGTGGTGCGCGAATTGATTGTGTCGCCTGCAAATACTGGGTGTGCGAATCGCACATCAGTCATGCCTAGGTTTGCAACTGTTGTGCCAAGTGTTGTGTCTTGTACGGAGAGGCCAATGACTAAGCCAAGAGTGAAGATGCTGTTCACTAAGGGGCGACCAAATTCTGTTGTTTTGCAATACTCTGCATCAATATGGATCGCAGCAGGGTTGTAGGTTGCATTGCTAAACCACATGTTGTCGGCTTCTGTCACCGTGCGACGGATTTCATGTTTGAATTGCTGGTCGATACTGAATTCTTCAAACCAAAGCCCTGCCATTCGTTGCTCCTTTTTTGTCCTATTGTTAAATAGAGTTCGCTTGCACATCGTATGCAAGTGTAATGTATCATAGCAAACGGATATTTTTACTAGGTGTAACCCTGCACTGGAGATGGATATGAATGCGTTAATAAATCGTCAAGTCAAATTGCGGAGTCGGCCTAAGGCAATCCCTCAGGCTGAAAATTTTGAAATCGTCGAAGAGGCTCTTCCGGTGTTGAGTGATGGCCAGGTGTTGGTGCGAAATATTTTTCTCTCCGTTGAGCCGGCCATGAGAGGATGGGTGAGTGCGATTGGCAATTACAGCGAACCTGTTCCAATTGGTGGTGTCATGAGATCGTTCGCAGCAGGGCTGGTGGAGGCATCGAAAGACAAGAATTTCCCTGTCGGCACTTGGGTGACAGGTATGTTTGGGTGGCAAGACTATGCATGCGTTAATGCAACTGAAATCCAAAGAAAGGTGATAGACCGAGATTTGCCGCTTTCTACTGCCTTGGGCGTGCTTGGCATTAATGGTGTCACTGCCCACTATGGACTATTGGAAATTGGACGTCCAAAAAAAGGCGAGGTTGTCGTGGTTTCAACTGCAGCAGGAGCAGTCGGTTCTTGTGTCGGTCAGATTGCAAAAATCAAAGGTTGCCGTACTGTTGGAATTACAGGGGGAGAGACGAAGCGAAATTTATGCATCAATGAATTTGGTTTTGATGTTTCTATCGACTACAAAAGTGATGAGTTTGAAAGTCAGCTAGCCGATGCTTGTCGTAGTGGAGTAGATATTTATTACGACAATACAGGGGGACATATAAGTGATGAGGTCATGAAGCACTTGAATGTAGGTGCGAGGGTGATTATTTGTGGAACAGCATCCGTAGCAAGTTGGGATCCCATCCCTGCAGGACCACGAGTTGAAAGGCATCTACTAGTCAAAAGAGCCAGTATGCGGGGTTTTGTCATATTTGACCACCGCGATTATTACGAAGGCGCTTACAGCGATCTTTCACAATGGATACGAGAAGGAAAATTGCGATACCTAGAAGACATAAAAATTGGCATTGAGCATGCGCCTGATGCGATTGCAGGTTTATATCGTGGTGAAAATTTGGGCAAGAGAATTATTAAATTGACCAATTAATTCGCAACCTAGAGCTTTATGCGAATATTGTCCCAGTCAGACTGCAATTTAGAACGGAATTCCGGCGCTGCAACACTGATTAGTGCTTGAGCCCTTTCCTCTAGGCTTCGACCCCGCAGCTCTGCAATCCCGTACTCGGTGATGACGGCATCCGCCATATAGCCAGGGAGCGTGCACAAGCCACCAGTATCAAGAGTAGGAACTACTCTTGATACCTTGCCTCCGGCTGCGGTAGAGCGTAAGCAAATTAACAGTCTGCCGCCTTCAGAATGCAATGCGCCTTGCGCGAATGCAGGAAGCCCGCCTGAGCCTGCTTGAAGTGAGCCCCCAATACGTTCTGAATTAACTTGTCCAAACAGATCAACTTCAACGGCAGAATTGACAGCAATAAATCTGGGAATTTTTGCTATTGCTTGAATGCTGTGCGTATGCTCAACATCTGTGAACCAAAACTGCGGATTTTTGGCGACAATTCTGTAAAAATCGTTGTCTCCCAATGCGACGCCTGACGTGATGCTCGCATGAGGATCAATCGCACCAGACTCAATGAGTCGGCGTACGATGGGTGTAACCATTCCTGCGTGAATTTTTAATTTTTTATGTCCAGAGAGCGCTTGCCCAAGGGCAAGTGGGACTGTACCGATGCCGAACTGAAGTGTGTCACCGTCTCTGACGAGCGAAGATGCATATCCAGCAATCCGAAGGTCAATATCACCTGGTACAGGTTCTTTGTACTGGAGCAACGGCCGTTCTGCATCAATCCAACAGTCTATTTCGGATCGATCAGTATAGAAGGAGCTCTTTGTATAAGGCATCAAAGGATTGATGTGCACAATTCGACGCTTAGCCTTTTTCCAAACAAGGGGAAGAAAGTCGTGACTAAGGCCAAAACTATACCTGCCATTGGAATCGGGCAAACTCACTTGTGCGATTGCAATATCTGGTGGCGGTGAGCTCTTTAAATGATGTGCAATGGTTAAGTAGTCCAGGGCGTGTAGCTTGGCACGGTTTTCCTGTAAGCCTTGGCGGACGGCCTTGGACATGAAGAAGGATGTGAGTTGTGACTCGGGGTGTAGGCTCAGGTAGTCAGTTGAATCAATGCCAGGAAATTGAATGGCTATGAAATTAACACCATTAGCATGCTCGGGATTTTCACGTAGAGCCTCTGCAAGCAGCGCAGATTCAGTACTCATGCTTGAGACAAATACACGGTCTCCAGATTTGAATTCAGAACTGAGATGCTTGAGTAATTTTGGCATGTCAGATCAATAGAAGTTATTTAGAGCGAATTACAGCTGAGCCAGAAACAATTTCGACGCCAGAATCCGTATGACCAGTTAATTCATATGCTGCAGTACCGTGATCACTTTCCATGAGTTTTGCGCTCAATGTGATCAGGTCACCGCGTTTAGCTGCCCCAATAAAACGGGTACTGATGCTTACTAGCGAATCGGCTCCAAAATTGTTAGTGAACAACCTCCCAGCATAGGCCATCGTAAGCATTCCGTGCACGAGAGGTTTGTCAAAACCTGAATTTTTTGCAATTCCCTCATCCAAGTGAAGAGGGTTCAGATCACCAGAAGCTGCTGCATATAACGATAGATCAACAGCACTAACTGGGCCGCAAGAAATCTCAATATGATCCGGGAAATATGATGTACTCATGCTGATAAGGCCTTGTCATTTCGAATCATGATGGTCTGGATGCTTTTGCCAATAGAAACGCTATCAACTCGATAATTTGTTTCAATGACAATGAAAATCATTGCACCACCGCGCTTTTCATAAATGTCTGTGATAGTGCGTGAAATTTCTACAGTATCGCCAACATGGACCATTCCCGAAAAACTAAAACTTTGTTCAGCATGTAGAACTTTACCCATCGGAATCGTCAAAATTTTCAAAAGCGCTGCACTGCTGAAATGTTCAGTTTCAAGTGCCTTGAGAAAAGTAGGAGGGATTAGACAAGTTCGATGACCAGCGGCTCTCGCAACTTTTTCATTCCAATAAATTGGATTGGGCTCGCCAATAGACTGACAAAAAAGCTTAACGCGCCATGGATCCACTTTTACAGTGGAGGGGGGCGTTGTGTAGCCTATAAATTTAAAGTCAATCATGAGCAAGCGGATTTCAAAATTGAACGAACTCTTGACCACTCGCTTTGCAGATTTGGATCAAACCTAGACTGTAATTTTTCGTTGTTAGCCCACAAAAATGTGAGAGGCCCACCTGTCCAGGTTGGGCTCAAGCCAGCGGCGCAAGCTGCAACATCTAGAAACTCGGCATGTTTGACTGCTCCTGAGGCAAATAAACGAAGAGCTTCTAGTGATTGTGCTTCAAGTGACTTTTGACCAGATAAAGCAAGCCTGTTCAGAACGCTTTGACTGTCATAGGTTCGATAGGGGAGCGCACCTAAACGCCCTGCAAGAAATGCAAGAAGATCAGCAATTTTTTCGTTATCTGCAATGATTTCTAGAACGCATCCGTTGGAAGTCACTGGTGATAACACAGCATGTGCAGATTCATATTTTTTGTTCTGGATGATGGCGGCTGTTGTTTCTATCGTTACGTTGTAAGAATTCTTATCAGAGTCTATTAAAGTAATTGAGTTTTTTGGTAGTGATTCGTCTTCCACCACAGTTAAGCGACTCTTTTTCAGAAGCTTTCCCCAAAGAGCATTCTCTGTACTCAACCAGCCAACATTCACTTGCTCAATGATTAGTTCTGAGCACGCTGCCAACGTTTTATCTGCGCGTTGACGATTTAAAAACAGAGTACGTACCATGTTGCCTGCAACCGGATTGAACATCAATTTTAAAAATTGGTGCATTTCAACGGAACTAGCCTCATCTAAAGGTAAGCGGGCACCTAACAAGACGCAGCTAATAATGGTTCTGTATGCAGGATAGTTTTCAAAATCTTCGTCACTAACTCCAAATTTAGTGGCCAAACTCTTGACAGTTTCAGCTGTGTGTTCTGGTACATCATTTTGATTGATATGAGAGAACTTAGTGCTGGGATTAAACGGTTCAGCTTGTATGCTTTTCGCCAAATTTGAGGCTTCTGAAATAAGTCGTTCGGCAGTTGTGACAGATTTAAATAAACCCATCTGAACCGCTTCAGTTGGACTCATTGAACGAGCGTTTATTAGATAGTTCAGCCCCTCTTCAAACCCAATGAGTCTTGGCATTCGCTGTGTTCCCCCCGCGCCTGGTAATAGCCCCCATCGAGCTTCAGGAAGTCCAATTAGTGCACGAGAGTTGTCGCTAGTAATTCGCTCACGGCATGCCATTGCAAGTTCTAAACCCCCACCCAATGCTGTCCCATTGACTGCGGCTATCCAAGGTTTTTCTGATGCTTCTATACGTACGAATTGGCGACCTAATCGACCGCAAAGTTCAAACATTTGTTCTTCGTTTAAAGTACGTGCACTTTCGGTGAAATCACGAATCATTGACAGGTCAGCGCCTGCTAAAAATGATGATTTACCAGATGTCAAGACAACACTTTTAACATCAGGGTCAGTTTCTACGCGTGCAATTAACTCGTCAAGCGCATCCATTAACTCCACTGAAAAAACGTTCATCGAACGCCCAGGCATATCAATCGTTGCCAAAAGTACGCCATCTAAATCGAGACTTATGGAAATTTGGTTTTGCAAAATTATGACTCCTGATAATCCCGTCTATAAAACAGGATTTCCATTTGGCTGATTAAGAAGATTGGCGAAGTAAGCGCTTGAGAATTTTCCCGGCAGGACTAACTGGCAGCGAGTCAGCAAATCGAATTTCTTTTGGAATTTTGTATCCAGCAATCAAGCTTCTACAGTGCAAATTTATTTCTTCAGCAGTTGCTTGCATTCCTGATTTGAGAACAATCACTGCTACAACGCGCTCACCCCATTTGGCGTCTGGTGCCCCGATCACTGCTGACATTGCTACAGAAGGGTGCTTTTGTATAGCCTGCTCGACCTCGGCTGAGTAAACATTCTCGCCCCCACTCACAATCATGTCTTTGACACGGTCAACAATATAAAGTAGTCCATCTGTATCGCGATATCCAGCATCACCAGTGTGATACCACCCATCTTTCAAAACGGCGTATGTCGCCTCAGGTTGATTTCTATAGCCTGAAAAGATCGTAGGGGAGCGAACTAGAAACTCTCCGATTTCTCCATCAAGGAGTTCATTTCCTGAGCTGTCAACAATCTTGATTTCCATCAGAGGCAATACCGTTCCACAAGATTTAAGTTTTTTTTCATTAACCAAATCATGTTGCTCTGGTCGAAGTATCGTTATAGCGCCAAGGCTCTCCGTTGCTCCATAGAACTGCATAAAATTACACTTCATTTCCAATAATGCACGTTTTAGAAGCTCTGCATTAATTGGCGAGCCTGCGTACATCGTCAATCGAATTGAAGAAAAATCGGTCTTCTTTGCTTCTGGATGATCAAGAATCATTTGAATCACTGTCGGTGCAAGCACGAGTACGCTTGGCCTATCAGTCTGAATAAGATTTAGTAGTTTTCCCGGTTCTAGCTGAGACAAAATCGATACTGTGGATCCGTTGTACAGTGACTGAATTGGAAGACTGGTTCCAAGTAAATGAAAGTTGGGCATTACCATGAGCAGGACATCTTCGCTTTGCCACTGCATCGCAGGTTCTAAACTTTCACACAGACGCATGTAGTTGATGCCTTGGTGGGACATCTCTACACCCTTTGCTCGTCCAGTTGTGCCTGAGGTGTACATCAACAAAGCGATTGAACGTGGATCTTCTGGTAGTCCCAGGTCTTCACTGCTGGCACCTTCGCACCACTTAGCTAGACCACTGTCACTTTCTGCGGTTGAGTCTAGTTCTATTAACTTAAAGGGGTGACAAACTCCATTAAGAACGGTTTGAATCAACGGGATGTATTCTTTATCAGCAAAAATAAGTACAGGCTTCGCATCATCAACAATCGGAATGAGCTCGGTAGCCGTCAGTCGCCAATTTAAAGGGAGGACGGTGCATCCTGCTTTGCTAGCACCAAAAAGAATTTCAAAAAATGGGATTGAATTCTTTCCGATGTAGGAAACAACGGAGTCAGGAGTTGCTCCTTCGCGTTTCGCCGCTTGAGCCAATCGATTGCTCGATTGGTCAAGTTCGTGAAAGCTAATTCTGTGGCGCCCCTCAATCAACGCGGTTTTATCCGGCGTGATTCGAGCGTAATGTCGAACAATGTCAGGTAATGATTTGATGTCTGAGTGGTGCCACATATCTGTCTCCTTTTTCGCTTTTTAGCCTGCGAATTTTTTGAAGTCAGGTTTGCGTTTTTCGTTAAAAGCACGCACCCCTTCTTTAGATTCCTCAGTCTGGTAGTAGTGTTTCACCGTTTGAATTCCAAGGAACCCAATGCCGCGAATGTTTTCACTATCAGCATTGAAAGAACGTTTTGCAATAGTTAGCGCAGTCGGACTCATTTCATTGATCTCATTGCACCATTGCGCAACCTCTGCGTCTAATTGATCATGCGGCACTACTTTGTTGATCAAACCCATGTCTAACGCTTCTTGTGCTTTGTAGCGTCGGCACAGGAACCAGATCTCGCGTGCTTTACGTTCGCCAACTAAGCGTGCCAGATATGCCGTTCCCCAACCAGGATCGACTGAACCTACTTTGGGACCAACCTGTCCGAATGTGGCTTTTTCGCTTGCTATAACTAGGTCGCAAATTGTGCAAAACACATTGCCTCCACCGATTGCAAAACCTTGCACTTTTGCGATAGAAACTTTTCGCAGATCACGCAATGCAGTTTGAAACTCTTCAATCGGCATGCCTACGGTGCCACGGGGTCCGTATAGACCGTCTTCGCTCAGATGAACTTTTTGATCACCGCCTGTACAAAATGCTTTGTCACCGGCGCCAGATAAAACCATTACGTTGGCAGACTTTTCTTCATCTGCACGATGCAATGCATCAATTAATTCTTCAAGTGTTTGGTTTCGAAATGCGTTGTATACCTCTGGTCGATTGATAGTGATGTTGACAACGCCGTTGTTAACTTCATACAGAATGTCTTTGTATTGTTTTGTCATGTTGATCTCCTTAACCATGCATAGTGAGACCGCCCGAAACGCTGATGGTTTGGCCGGTAATGAAAGCTGCGTCATCGCTTGCTAAGAATGCAACGATGCCGGGGTAATCTTCGGGAACGCCAATACGACCCAGTGGTACACCACGTACCATCGAATCGCGAATTTTCTGACCTTGCTCACCTGAACCAATGAACAAGTCCATTGCAGGGGTGTCAGTCGGACCTGGACAAACGTTATTGATTGTTACTTGACTACGTGAGAGCTCTCGAGCGAGTGCCTTTGCGAATGCGATCGTTGCACCTTTGCAGCCTGAATAAACAACTTCGCCAGTCGAACCAACACGACCTGCATCTGAAGCAATATTGATAATTCGACCTGATTTACGTTCAGCCATTCCTTTAGCAACTGCATGCGTCATATGCAGGGGACCAAAGTAGTTGATGGAAACAACTTTTTTCCAAAAACTCTCATCGGTTTTTAAGAATGGCATGGGGGTATCCCAGCCTGCGTTGTTGACAAGAATGTCTGTAAAGCCAACCGCCGTCTCAAATGTGGAGACGGCAGTAACCACTGCAGAGTAATCTGTGATGTCGCAAGTGGCAGCAGTTGCTTTCCCGCCTGCTGCAGTGATAGCTGCCACTGTCTCTGCTGCCCCTTGAGGGTTGATGTCAAAAGCGCCAACATGAACACCTTCGGCGCCGAGTCGAAGAGCAATTGCGCGTCCGATGCCGCTTCCAGCACCAGTCACAATTGCTATTTTATTTTTAATGCCACGCATTACATATCTCCTATGAGTTGAGTTAAAAGACGATAAACCTGTAAAAAGATCAGGCGCCGTAGCGTCCGACGATTGAGATAGCGGAGACGTTTTGGTGTGGATGACCGCCTAAGTTGTGCGTCAAGCCTATGTCAATTTTTTTCAACTGACGTTCGCCTGCGTTCCCGTGAATTTGTTGATAAATTTCATACACCATTCGCAAACCTGTGGCTCCGATTGGGTGTCCAAAGCATTTCAAGCCGCCATCCGGCTGAACGGGCAGTTGACCGTCTCGATCAAAAACTCCATCAAGGACATCGTTAACGACACGGCCCTTTTGACTAAAGCCCAAATCTTCCATGAGTACGGCTTCCGTAATTGAGAAGCAATCGTGTACTTCGGCCATGTGAATCTGTGTACGTGGATTGGTAATTTTTGCTTTTAAGTAAGCCTGCGATGAAGCTAATTGAGCAGTCGCGACATGTGCGCCATCCCAAGTGTTAAATCCAGCCTCTTCACCGTTGCTGACGCAAACTTCCAGCGCTTTGATCGTTATGATTTCATCATTCGGTCGCAATTTTTTTGCAATTTCAGGGGTGGTGAGAATTGCACACGCAGCCCCATCACTTACGCCGCAACAGTCATAGAGACCAAGTGGGGCAGCGATCGTTGCTGCCTTCAGTACATCTTCTTCGGTGATCAAATTTCGCAAATGTGCTTTTGGATTTAACGCTCCATTTACATGACTTTTTATTGAAATATGAGCCATTGCTCTTTTCAAATCTTTCATGACTAAACCATGCTTTGCTGCGTAAGCCGATGCCAGTTGAGCAAATGCGCCAGGGGCCGTTGTGTTGGGGAGCCAGAGATCGTTGGTGACTCCTCGTGTTCGTGCAGGAAGACCGCCATATCCGGTATCCTTCAGTTTCTCTACACCAAGCGCCAAGACAATGTCATAAGCGCCTGATGCAACCGCGTACGCAGCACCTCTGAGGGCTTCGGTTCCTGTAGCGCATGCATTTTCTACACGCGTAGCCGCAATTCGTGGCAGTCGAAGTGCTTGTGCCAATGGGCCTGCAGTCTTACCCACATTGTTTTCTTCTAAACAGACGCCGAACCAAGATGCTTCGATCTGCTTGATGTCTATTCCTGCGCTCGCCAATGCTTCATTAAATGCTTCAAGCATTAAGTCATCTGCACCGGCGTCCCATCGTTCTCCAAATTTTGAGCATCCCATGCTCAAAATTGCGACTTTGTCGCGAATTCCTTCAGCCATTTGATGTTCCTTGATCTATTTCACGCACTGGCGTAGCTTTCCAAAAATATCTGCGAAATCCTCTGTTGTTGTCAAAGTCCTTGATTCGATAAACCATGCGGAGCGGCAATCCAACTTGCAGTTCATCAGGGTCTGTGTCGGCAAATTCCATCATCACGCGGCCACCTCCTTCAAAATCGATATGTCCAAATTGAAAAGGAGGGTTTGGTGTGTAGCCTAAATAATCACTTGTATGTGAAAGAACGTGCGCGGGCAAATTCGAAAAACTCATGGGCTCTTGACTATCTTGCGCCCTGCATTCAGGATTGACGCAAAGTCTTGTTCGAGGGAATTGAACCGTTCCACAACATGAGCATCGACTGCCTTCGAAGCTTGCAGCTCTTGCATGGTCTCGCCAGGCTGCAGTGAGCGCCGTCTTGTTATCAATTTCTGCCCTCATGCCCCATTCGAGTTCAATTTGCCCTGTGAAGGAGAGATATTTCATATAGCTCTTCTCTACGCGAGCCGGGCATGGCACAGTTTCAGGACACGGATGATGTGATCGTTGAAGAAGAATGGCATCGCAGCCACTTCCGAAAGCGACAACCAAGACGAATGCCCCTGGAGCCGCATTACGAATAGCCGAGTCCAACATCGCCAAAGGCTGAGCACTGCCCAGATCTCCAACAGATTCGTGCTCCGTGGAGACGATGGAGTTGGGTTGAATTCCTACACGTTTGGCAACCATTTCGTTGACACGAGAGAGTGGGGCTGGCATCACAAAGTGGGAAATTTCAGCTGCTGTGATGCCTGCACTTGTTAGGCAATCTTTAACTGTATTTACGACTATTTTTTGGTAACCCTCTTCTCGCACCCAGCGCTCTTCCCATCCGTAGTCATAAATCTCACCGGTTTGACGGAAGTGATCCACAAGATCTGCTTGCGTACTCTTGCTCGCTATGAGTCTTGCAATCACATCACCTGTACCGATGAGTACACCTGCTGCACCATCACCAATGATCATTTCCTGGGTGCTAGCGGGTCGTCCGATGCGGCGTTCTGACGCAAGCAAGAGGTGTCGTGCATTAGGGTTTGGTTGACGCAATATCGAACCTAGCTCAGTGCAAGCTGCACGTGGGCTCGATGCAATATCTCGAAGCACAACAGAGGAGTCGAGTCCAATTGCTGCAGCAACAATTCCAGCGTTTAATCTGTCTGCAAATGGAAAACTGGTAGATGAGAAGGTCAGATCTGAAATGTCCCCTGACGCGGTGGAGTGTTGAATTAATCTAGCGGCTTCGACGGCCATGGTGACACTGTCCTCATCCCAGCTTGCCATCGACCTTTGACCTTTAGCTAGCGATCTAAGGCCTGGCGCCATCCATTTGTGTTGAACCAAGATTTCTTGGCGATCAAGGCGCAGTCTTGGAATGTATCGAGAGGTTGCGAGTAGGCCGTATTCAGCCTTGTATGTTGTCATTTTTTTGAGCCTGATAAAGTCGTTTTCATGCACATGGTAAGTTAGTATATGATAAAGTTAGAGATGTTTCAGGATGATGTGCTTTAAATCATTTAGGGTTTTCCGGGGGGTGTGCCCCGAAGGACTTTTTCCTGCATCAAGTTGAATTCAAATGAATGGCTAAAAGGTGATAAATCATGAGTAAATTGCTTCAAGGAAAAGTGGCGGTGGTTACTGGTAGTGGGCGTGGTGTAGGACGCGGCATTGCGATTGCGCTGGCTCAAGCCGGAGCGAAAGTTGTTGTGAATGATCTTGGTGCTTCGTTGGACGGGACATCTAATACGGAGCAACCAGCTCATGAGGTAGTTGCCGAAATTGTTGCGATGGGTGGCGAAGCGGTTATCGACGGTGGCAACGTAGCAATTCGCAAAGATGCGGATGCAATGATTGAGTTAGCTGTAAAAAAATTCGGTCGTATTGACATCGTGGTGAACAACGCCGGTATTTTGAGAGACGCCATTTTTCATCGTATGACTGAGCAAGAATTTGATGATGTTGTTGCTGTTCATCTGAAAGGCTCCTTTAACGTCAGTCGAGCGGCTGCTCCATATTTCAAGGAGCAGGGCGGCGGTAGTTATATTCATATGTCATCAACTTCTGGGTTGATCGGAAATATGGGGCAGGCGAACTACTCTGCCGCAAAGCTTGGTGTTGCAGCGCTTTCCAAATCTATTGCGATAGACATGCACAAGTTCAATGTTCGTTCTAACGCGATCGCTCCATTTGCTTGGACACGCATGGTTGGTTCCATACCTGATGAAACACCGGAGCAAAAGAAACGAGTTGAAGGACTAAAAAAGCTTGTGCCAGAACGAGTCGCCCCGTTTGTCGTTGGCTTGTGTGCGGATGAGGCATCCGATGTGACAGGGCAAATATTTGGTGTCCGAAACAACGAAATTTTCTTATTCAGCCAACCTCGTCCAATCCGTTCAGCTCACCGAGGGGAGGGTTGGACGCCAGAGTCTGTTTTGGATACTGCAATACCAATGCTGAGAGCTGATTTCTACAAATTAGATCGTTCAGGCGATGTATTTACGTGGGATCCCGTCTGATAAGGTAAGCGTGATAAAATGTAAGCTTCCATACAGTAAATATTTGGGGTTCGTCGAGCTTCAATTCGATGTGCACCAATAATTCTTCATGACAGCTCAACTTCACACAACCGATTGGGAGCTTAGGCTCGGATTCCTTATTCACGACGTTTCTCGTCTGAGACGTAGTGCATTTGATCGATGCCTCAAGCCTTTGAACGTCACCCGTGCTCAGTGGTGGGTGCTCGCTTATTTATCGCGTGAAGATGGGATGACACAGTCTCAGTTAGCTGAAGAGCTTGACATTGGCAAGGTTGCTGTTGGTGGTTTGATCGATCGGTTAGAAAAATCTGGTTTACTGCGTCGAGAAAACGACGCATCTGATCGCCGCGTGAATCGGGTTTTTTTAGAACCGAAAAGTAAGCAACTCATTGCGAAAATGCGGAAAATCAGCCATCAAATGAATCTGCAAATCTTAGATGGAATAAAGGACGATCAACTTGAAGCTGCGGCTGTTACGTTGGATGTCATGAAGGCTAATTTACTCACTTACATGAATGAAAGCGAAGTTTGATTCGCCACTCAATAAGTGCTACCGAGTAATTTGAATAAATAACCACAACAGTGGTAACTTCACAGTCTCCTTTGCTCGCCGTAATTAGTCTACGCAACTATATAGGCCCTCTCTTTGAATTGTTGGCCTGCAACTTTTTAAAGTTTTTGTAGGAGTTGTCATGCAAATTGATGTTCCCGCCGAAACGATGACAACGTCGACCGCTTGCAAATCAACGCGCAAAACTGCGTGCACGGCAAGACCTGCGACATCAAAGACCCCACGCAAAACATCGTGTGGGTCACGCCCGAAGGCTGCGGCCACAACTACAGCGGCATGTGATTTCTAACTTTGATTCCTTAGAGGAAACTTCATGTTTCGCACCCTCCTGAAATCGAAGATCCACCGCGTTGCAACAACCCAGTGCGAATTGCACTATGAAGGCTCCTGCGCCATCGACGAAAACCTGCTCGACGCCGCCAACATTTGTGAGAACGAACAAGTCCACATCTGGAACATCAACAACGGCGAACGCTTCATCACCTACGCCATCAAAGGCGAACGTGGCTCGGGCATGATTTCGGTCAACGGCTCTGCCGCTCGTCGTGCCAGCGTGGGTGACTTGTTGATCATTGCCTCATTCGCGCAAGTGCATGAGACCGAAGTGGCCAAGCATGAACCGCAACTGGTGTTTGTGGATGAGAAGAACCAGCAAGTGGGCTTGCGCCACCATGTGCCTACACAAGTAGCCAAGGGAAGCTACGGCGACGAGTGTTAACCCTAGCTGTGCCATCGCAACTAATTGAAATTTGGGGTGTAGCATTTACTTAAAGATGAAGATGTTCTCAGGGTTATGCGTAGTTTTTCGGCAGCACCGTTTCTCATTTTTTCACTTCAATATTTAAGGTTCTTATGCGTCGCTTTCAACTTTCAGCTGTTTACTTATTCGCACTATTGCTGGCTTCGTTACTTATGAGTACTGAGGTTCTCGCTCAATTTGGCGGGAGCGCCATGGGAGGTAGTAGGCGAGGGGGCACCGATGATAGATCGACTACTTCTGCATCCTCTAGAAAGGACAGAGATTCGAATTTCGATCGAGCTCTGCCACCTCTAAATACCCCAGAACAGCTAGTCAGTCGTATGAGCGCGCTGAAAGCAGAACTTCAATTGAAGCCAGAGCAAGAACTTGCATGGATGAAATTCGAAGGGAAAGTGCAAGTACATATAGATGACCTTGTTCGACAAAAAAATAAAGAAGTTCCTGTATCCACTTCTGCAGCAGCTATGCAGATGAATGGCATGAGGCACTTAAATTTATTAGTCGACACCACGCGCAATCTTTATACGTCCTTAGAAGAAGTGGAAATTCGTGCAAAAGAGCTGCATCAAACGTTAACGAGTCAACAGAAATTCATTTTGGATTCAAAAATTCAGTTCATTGTTGTTCGCGAGATTGGTCGTTAAGTAAAGATTGATGGCATAGCGATGACTCCGACTTCTCTACTTGAGTGAGTGCGCGCGCATCATTTGCTTCCTAATCTGGGTAAAACCCTAGGCCTTGATGTGTATTGATGCGCTAGCATACGGTAAACATCATTTACATACTTGGCCTTGTAACGATGATGTTCTATTTTTCTAAAACACGTCACGTTTTTTTCCATGTAAGGAGCTTTTTGTGCAAAAAAATCATCATACTTTTTTCATCAATGGCGGTTGGGTTGAACCAGAGTCAAAAAGTCGAATTGAGATTATCAATGCCGCGACAGAAGAGGTCATTGGCAGTGTGCCTGAAGCAAATGAGTGTGATGTAGATAAGGCTGTCGCAGCTGCTCGTCATGCTTTTTCAGAGTCAGACTGGGCAACTTGTTCACCCGCCATACGCGGCGCTGCAATCAATCGTTTTGCTGATGCATTAGAAAAGCGAGGGTCAAAGCTTGCAGAGGCAGTGAGCGTTCAAAACGGTATGCCGATTAACACAGCTGATCAGCTTGAAAGTGGATATTCTGTTGCATTGCTTCGTTACTACGCAGCGCTGGCAAGCAATATGGCAACCGATGAAAATCGAGCATCTCCTCTAGGCTTTAATACGGTGGTCCAAAAAAAACCAATCGGTGTAGTTGGTGCCATCATTCCATGGAATTTTCCAGTCATCTTGTCAATCATGAAAATTGGACCTGCGTTAGCGGCAGGGTGCACGATTGTTCTCAAACCTTCACCAGGTACGGTGCTTGACAGTTACATCGTTGCTGAAGCGGCTGAGGAAGCAAATTTCCCACCCGGCGTTATCAATTGGGTACCTGGCGGACGAGAACTCGGTGCTTACTTAGTTTCCCACCCAGGTGTCGACAAAGTGGCATTCACAGGTTCTACTGCGGCTGGACGTGAAATTGCACAAGCATGTGGGAAGTTACTGAGACCTGTTAGCTTGGAGTTAGGTGGAAAATCAGCATCAATCATCCTAGAGGATGCAAATCTTGAGGCTGTTTTGCAAGGGTTGCCATCTGTCTCAATGACAAGCAACGGTCAAGCATGTTTTTCTTGTACTCGGATTTTGGTTCCAAATTCTCGATATGCAGAATTTGTTGACGCAATCGCTACGACCGTAGCTTCATACAAAGTTGGTGATCCCCTTGACCGGGCAACTCAAATTGGACCTATGGGGTCTTCTGCGCACCGAGATCGTGTTGAGGCATATATAGCAAAAGGTAAAGCTGAAGCGAAACTTGTTGCAGGTGGCGGAAAGATGAGCGATTTGCCTCGTGGATGGTTTGTTCAACCAACAGTTTTTGCGGATGTAAATAATTCATCGACGATTGCACAAGAAGAAATTTTTGGACCCGTGCTTTCCATCATCCGATACCAAGATGAAAATGAGGCAATAAAAATTGCCAATGACTCCATGTATGGGCTAGGGGGAACGATTTGGTCTCAGGATCGTGAGCACGCCATGAAGTTGGCGAATCGTGTGGCAACAGGCACTCTTGGCATCAATGGCTACATGCCAGATATGAATGCCCCATTTGGGGGGGTTAAATCTAGCGGGTTAGGTCGCGAAATGGGACCGGAATCGATTGCAAGCTATCAGCAAATGAAGTCTATTTACGTGATGGGCTAAGCTGAAATCAAACTCAACAAAGCGAAATAAGAGTTGGGCAATCCCATCTGTTATTTCGCTAACAGGTTTAATGCTCTAGCTTTTGCTAATGCAGCAGAACGGTTTTTGACGTTTAGTTTTGTGTATAAATTTTTCAGATGCCATTTAACCGTTGTTAATGAGATGTCTATGTGGTCAGCAATTTGCTGATTAGACAAACCAACGTCGACATATCCCAGCATTTCATTTTCTCTCTCCGTTAAGTCTGAAAAAAGGCTTGGACTTTCGTCATGCAATGTGGAAATTTTTTCGAAAAATGACTGATTGGTGAAGGTTAAGTCCCTGCAGCGTTCGACAAAGAAACGTTTCTCATCAGGAGTGGCAAACCCCCATGCGCTAATTTTTGTATCGGCTACTATCGCTGAAAGACTTGCCGACTGCTCTATAAACGGCCGAACAATTCCGTAGCCCGTAGCAATTTTTATGGCTTGAGTTACGTGTCTTATAGCAAGTGCTTGTTCGTTTGTCCGAAGGCTGATTGTTGCAGATGCAAGTGATAGCTCTACCAATCGCAATGAACAGCTAGTCGCTTTTGCATAGCGAATTTGCTCGGTTATAAGATGCTCTGCCTGTTTAATTTTTCCACTTGCTAATAGCATTGCGATTCTGGTGTCAGATATCAGTGCGTCAAGGTGAGGAGTCAATGTTTCACTTGACGAGTTCTTATAGCTAAATTGCTCCTCAGCATCAAGACCTATCCTTCCAGCTTCTTTTAACGCATCTTCATGCTTGCCGAGTACAAGCATACGTCTAATCAGATAGCACGACAGCATTAGCGATAGCCTTGGTGCATAAGCGTTAGCAATTCCCCTTAATTGGACAATTGAAATTCGATCTTCGGAGTCACCATCCCATAGCATGACGGCTGCTTCTAAACCACAAGCGGCAGACTCTAAAAAACCATGAGTCCGTGATGTTTTACTGCCTGTTTTGAAAAGTTGCCACGCCTCATCAATGAGACCCATTTCTGCGGCGCACTTCGATGCAACCATTGACATCGTTCCATATATACCTGTGTCTTCGCCGAGTTTTGAGCGTATAGAGGTTAGTGCTGGAACTAACGTGGAATAAGCTGACGAAAAATTGCCTTCATAAATTTGAATCAGCGCCGCATACGATGCAACCCATCCATCTACGTACGGGCTGTTTAGTTGAAAGGCCGCCTCATGCGCGTTATTGATAGCATCTCTTGCTTCAACAAATCGAAATAATCTGGAATAGTATCCACATTCAATGCAGTTTGCTGCAGCATGATTAAAAGGGTCATCGGTTTGATTGGTCGCATTAACTAACCAAGTTGATGCGCCGATATGTGCCTCTTGTAGATGATCGCTCAAGCTGTCAATTGAAGCCCTGAGGATTGCGATTTTTCTCAGCAGATTACTTTTCGAAATTTCATCAAGCGCTGTTGATTTTTTTTCTACGCTCGTAACTAAAGCGGCACTTTGGCGTCTAGCGTAGTCATATCGTCGATGAAATGCTAAAGCCCATATGAACCAGTACTCTGCTTCTGGCCCCGCTTGATGACCAAGTTCGTGCAATGCCTCCACCCATTGGATGTATTGCATGATCAATCCACTATTGCGAATGCATGAGGGAGCTACTGTTTCTAAGATCTCACTTGCAGTAGTTGCAGACTTTGATGCAAGTGCATACTCAACAGATTCACGCCAATGTCCATTTTTTTTGCACCAATTAGCAGCCCTTGTTAAAACCGTTTGACGCTGTGCTGTTGTTAGTTCTTTTTCAGCTTCTCGAAGTAGATAGTCACGAAACAACCCGTGCAAGCGATACCAATGACGATTGCGATCAAGCGGAATGACAAAGACGTTTTTATCGATGAGATCAATTAAGTACTCCTTCGCACTATCAGTTCCCATAATCACTTCGCATAATTCGGAAGTGAATGTTCTTACTTGCGCGACGCAGTAAAGAAATTCTCGAACCTGAGGCGAAAATGCGGATAGGACTTGTTTATTTAAAAATCTAGCGAGCCCTTCATCCGACCCCGAGAAGTCTTTGAGTGCTAGATGTGGATCTGCTGAGTTGGATAGGATGATTTGCACCATTCGCACAGCCGCAGGCCAACCCTCTGTTTGTCTTGCGATGTTTTCTAGACCTTCACGACCTATGACTCTCGCCACATCAGAGCCAAGTAGGTTCCCGATTTCATCGATGCTGAAGCTTAGTTCGGTAGGACCTATGTGCTTTACAAGACCTTGTAATTGCGCGCTGGCGAGATCAATTGGAATGTCACGCGTACTAGATAAGACAATTTGTTTGGAAATCTTTGTGTTGAAGATTAGTTTGTTGAGCAGCGCTCCCAGCGAAATTTCAGTGCAACAGTTGATGTTGTCAATAAAGATGGTTAGAGGTAATTGGTAGTCATTGACCAAATCAATGAGTTCATCTATGCGAGTCTCAATTGGTGTTTGACCACGAAATAGTGCTTGTGTTGGGTGTAGCTTTAACTCATGCCCATTCAATAAAGCTTCTAGACCGCTGACGACACTTTCTGTCATCGTGTCACGGTCATCAAGCGCAAACCAAATTGCTTGTCGGCCTGTACGCTTCAATTCAGCATGCATCATTGACATAAGCACTGTTTTTCCGTAACCCACGGGTGCACTAATGGTTAAAACCTTGGGGGCATTTCCTGAGCTAGGTTTTAGATGCCCTAAAGCATGAGGTCGCAAAGGTTGGAAGCAATAAACTGGTGGGTCTGCTCTACGAATTGCACTGACGGACTCTGGTGTCCCCGCTAAGTCAATGCTGATCGGAGTTGCATCAAAACGTTGTTCATTTTTCATAATCTTTAGCCAAGACCAGACCTATTAGTGAAACCTCAATTTAATTGCGCCACTAGGGTTTACCAGTGAATTTTGGGATGGTTTTGCCCCTGCCAAAGGAGGGGGGCGTTAACGCATCGCGATCATAAACTGCCTTAACTTTAGCAAATTTGAAAGGCTTAAAAGATGGCAACTTTACTCAGTGATGCAGAAATTGCTCGCACAATTCCCATCGATCAAATTGACGTCAGTAACGTTGATCTCTACACGCGTGATGCCTTGCATCCTTACTTCGCACGCTTGCGCGCAGAGGCTCCGGTGCATTACTGCAAAGAGAGTGCGTATGGTCCCTACTGGTCAATCACAAAGTTTAATGACATCGTAGAGATTGATACCAATCACAAGGTCTTCTCGTCGGATCACAGTGTGGGCAGCTTTGTGCTTGATGACACCACACTCAATGCGGTCGATGGTGGTATTTCTTTGCCGAACTTCTTAGGTATGGATCCGCCTACACACGATATCCACCGCATGGCGGTGAGTCCAATTGTTGCGCCGCAGAACTTGGCTCGATTTGAAGTCACGATTCGCGAACGTACGCAGCGTGTTCTAGATTCGTTGCCAATTGGTAAAACTTTCAACTGGGTAGACCTTGTGTCGATTGAGTTGACCACCATGATGCTAGCAACGCTTCTTGATTTTCCATTTGAAGAGCGCAGAAAGCTTACCCGCTGGTCAGATGTCGTCACTACACGTCCAGGCTATGGGTTGGTAGATTCGTGGGAGCAGCGTGAAAATGAATTGAAAGAATGTTTGGAATATTTTCAGAAGCTTTATGCAGAGCGAAAAAGTGAGCCTCCTAAGCCAGACCTAATTTCTATGTTGGCACATTCGCCAGAAATGCAAGATTTGGGGCCGGTTGAATTTCTAGGTATGTTGGTGTTGTTGATTGTTGGTGGCAACGACACGACCCGCAGTTCCATGTCTGGGGGGGCACTTGCTTGGAACTTGTATCCGCAAGAGTTCGAAAAATTAAAAGCAAAGCCTGAATTGATTTCCAGCTTGATTCCGGAAATTGTGCGTTGGCAAACTCCTATTTCACATATGCGTCGTACGGCTCTAGTTGATGTGGAATTCAAGGGCCAAAAAATCCGTAAGGGTGACAAAGTTGTCATGTGGTACCTCTCTGGCAACAGAGATGAAGAGGTTATTTCTCATCCAATGGATTTCATCGCAGACAGACCACGTGCGCGTCATCACTTGTCGTTTGGTTTTGGCATCCATCGTTGTTTGGGAAATCGCTTAGCAGAATTGCAACTGAAAATTTTGTGGGAGGAGGCACTGAAGCGTTTTTCACGCATTGAATTGATGGGGGAGCCTGTACGAGTTCCTTCGAATTTAATTCATGGATTTATTGATCTGCCTGTTCAATTACATAAATAAATCCTGAAAAAGTTAACACTAAAAAATCAAAAATTAGGAGCAATAAAAATGCCAAAAATTACTTTTATCTCAGCAAATGGAATTGAAAAAACTGTTAATGCTGAAGTTGGTGTCAGTGCCATGGATGCCGCTATTCAAAATCTCGTTCCAGGAATTGATGCCGACTGCGGTGGAGCTGCTGCTTGCGGGACATGTCACGTTTATGTTGATTCTGCATGGACTGACAAAGCTGGACCTCCAACGCCAGGTATCGAAAAAGACATGCTTTCATTGACTGACAACGTGCTGCCAAGCAGTCGTTTGTCTTGTCAGATTCGTATGACAGAAGCTCTTGAGGGCTTGGTACTTCACATTCCGGAAAACCAGCACTGATTTTTAATCTGTTTGTAGCGTATCCAATGAGGAAACAAAAGAATGAAATTTAAGCCTGACTACATAATTGTTGGCGCGGGATCGGCAGGTTGCATTCTTGCTAATCGGTTGAGTGAAGATCCGTCAGTTCGCGTGCTCTTGCTTGAAGCAGGTGGAAAAGACGGAAGTCTCTTTTATAGGATGCCTGCTGGATTTTTCGAATTGATGAAAACCGGGAAGGGCAACTGGAACTATGAAACAGTTGCACAGCCAGAATTGAATGGTCGAAAAATTTATTTTCCCCGCGGAAAAGTGCTGGGTGGCTCAAGTTCAATCAACGGATTAGTTGCTTCACGAGGTAACTCCTTTGATTATGATCATTGGGCTGCGCTGGGTAACTCAGGATGGTCATACAACGATTGTTTGCCCTATTTCAAACGTTTAGAAAGCTTTGCAGGGGGAGACCCTGCGATGCGTGGACACGATGGGCCCATTGGAGTTACGTTGTCTCCTATTGAGACCATGAACCCAACTTCGCATGCTTGGATTGAAGGCGGAATGCAAGCCGGACATCCGTTCAATTTGGATGTCAATGCAGGAAACTCGTTTGGCGTTGCCCAAGTGCAGGGTAGCTACGCTAATGGTGTACGACAAAGTACATCATCTCAGTATTTGACGCCAGTTTTGCATAGGCAGAATCTTCAAGTCATTACGGGTGCGCTCGTTAAGAAGCTTGTGACTCATGCTGGGCGTGTTACGGGCATTGAATACATCAAGCGTGGTCAAGTACATACGTGTAGTGCCAATCGCGAGGTACTGCTGTCAGGTGGAGCCATTAATTCTCCGCAGATCTTGCAATTGTCTGGGATTGGTAATCCGAACGATATTCGTGCGCATGGTATTGCGGTTAAACATGAATTAAATGGGGTTGGTCGCAATTTGATTGATCATCTTTCGATTGCGGTTAAACAACGCATCACTAAACCTTACTCAATGCTTGGTGATCTGAAGCCACTTTCAATGGTCAAAGCCCTTGGGCAGTACCTCATGTTTAAGTCGGGCCCAACGACGGTGAGTGCGCTTGAAGCATGGGCACATTTGAAATCCAGTGAAGATATTACTCATCCAGATTTGCAAATTTATGCAGTGCCTCTCATGTACAACGACCACGGTCGTGATGTCATTAAGGAAGAAGGCGTCATGGCGGTCTTAAATGGAATTCAGCCGAAAAGTATTGGAACAGTAAAGATTTGCTCTAGTGATCCAACTGTCGCACCTGCAATTGATCCGAAGTACTTGTCAGATCCTGATGATTTACGTGTGATGAGAACAGGTATCAGGTTATCTCGTGAAATTTTTGCTCAAAAGGCATACGATGACTTCAGAGGCAGCGAATATGCACCGGGCGCTGGTGCGACCTCTGATACAGATCTCGATAGTTACATTCGTTCTGAAGCCTACACGCTGTATCACCCTGTTGGAACTTGCAAAATGGGACACGATGACATGGCAGTGGTAGATGACCAATTGAAAGTTCACGGCATCGACGGTCTGCGTGTCATTGATGCTTCAGTCATGCCCAGCATTACAAGTGGGAATACAAATTTTCCAACAATGATGATTGCGGAAAAAGCTGCGGATTTGATATTGGGTAAGAGCCGAAAAATGGTTGAATCAATTAGCAGTCAAAACTAAGGAGAAAAATAGATGCAAGATTTAGGTGCAAAAGGCGAATCCTGTCCATTTTCTTTTAACTTCGATCCTGAAACATTCAAAGTCGGTGATATGGTGAGTTACCGCATACCAGATCGCTTTCCAGATTTTCCATTTGTAGGCACATTGACCGAAGTCCACAAAGACTACGTTGAGATCTCTGCAAATGATCCACTCAATCCAACTAAGCTGATGAAAGGTACGAGGGAAAGTCGCCCCATCGTTACATCAGCTGAGGCACTTTCGGAGATTTCTGATGCTTAAAGCACGTGGCGTTTATAACCAAGATCATGAGATGTTTCGCGACGCAGTTCGCGGATTTATTAAGGCCGAAATTGTTCCGCATTTTGAACGTTGGGAGGCTGATGGCATCGTTGACAGAAGCTATTGGGAGAAGGGGGGCGCAGCTGGTTTGTTGTGTCCTCAAGTTCCAGAGGCATACGGCGGTGTTGGTGCTGACTTTTCGTACAACGCAATCGTCAACGAAGAAATTGGGTACGCAGGATTTGCGGGGCCTCTCACTAACTTTTCCGTGCACAGTGATGTTTGTTGCGGCTACATTCTTTCAATTGGTTCGGAGGAGCAGAAGAAGAAATGGTTGCCTCGCATGGTTTCAGGTGAAACCGTATGTGCAATTGCTATGACTGAGCCTGGCACCGGTAGCGATTTGCAGGGCATTAAAACACGTGCTGTTCGTGATGGCGATATTTATCGTGTCACTGGTGCGAAGACATTTATCTCTAATGGTCAGCATTGTGATCTGGTCATCGTCGTCGCACGTACATCGGATGCGCCAGGATCTAAAGGATTGAGCTTGGTTCTTGTTGAGACCGATCGCCCTGGTTTTCGACGTGGTAAGAACTTGAACAAGCTAGGACAATTATCCTCAGATACTTCTGAAATTTTTTTCGATGAAGTTGAAGTGCCAGCCGACAACTTGCTCGGAGGAGAGGGGGCAGGTTTTACTTCCTTGATGAATGAGTTGCCTCAAGAGCGGTTGATCATCGGTATTCATTCATTAGCAGCAGCTCAAAAAGCATTTGACATTACATGTACTTATGTACAAGAACGTCAAGCATTTGGAAAACCAATTGGTGATTTCCAAAATACACGCTACAAATTAGCTGATTTGAAGGCCGACTTGTTGGTCGGATGGGCGTTTATTGATCAATCGTTAGCAAAGCATTTATTGGGGCAGCTCAGTCCACTTGATGCGTCTACTGCCAAGCTTTGGTGTACTGAATTGCATGGGCGTATTGTTGATCAGTGCCTACAACTTCATGGTGGTTACGGGTTTATGCGTGAATATGAAATATGTCGTCTTTACGCGGATGCACGCGTGCAGCGTATCTACGGTGGAACTTCAGAAATTATGCGTGAACTTATTTCAAGAAATCTTCAGGGTTAATCAAATTCATGTCGCAACCAAACTGTCAAAAGATCGTGATTGTCGGTGCAGGCCATGGCGGTTGCTCTGTTGCCGCTTACTTGCGACAGTACGGTTTTGATGGAAAAATTGACCTTATAGGTGCTGAGTCTGTTCCTCCTTATCAACGCCCGCCTTTGTCGAAGGCTTGGATGAAAGGTGAAACAACAATTGAGGCTTTGGCGCTAAAGCCTGTAGCTTTCTATGAAACGGAAAAAATCCAGCTTCATCTGGGGATGCTAGTCAACCAAATAGATGTAAATAACTCTTCTGTGCGTCTTGCAAATGGAGCCACGATTTCTTACGACCGACTAATCTTGGCAACAGGTTCAGAAGCTAGATCGTTGCCCATGGATGGGGCTCAGTTTGAGAATGTCCTCTCGTTGCGTACATTGCATGATGCGGATCGATTGCGAGCAGTTCTTCTGCCAGGAAAAAAACTGGTCATTATTGGTGGTGGCTACGTTGGGCTTGAGTGTGCTGCAACCGCTCGGGCGTTGGGTGTCGATGTGGTTTTGATTGAGCGTTCAAACCGAATTCTTGAGCGCGTTGCAAGCAAGGATATTTCAGACTTCTTGCAAAAATTCCATGAAGATCGTGGTGTAGTTATCAAAACTGGTGCAGAGTTGCTTTCAATAAAAGGTGAGCACTCGGCTGAGTCTGTTGCGCTAAAAGACGGCCAAACGTTTCTGTGCGATGCAGTTCTAGTCGGCGTGGGTGCTAACCCCACAACTGCCTTGGCTGTCGAGGCTGGATTGACCTGTAATGATGGTGTAACCGTTGATGCAGATTGCCGTACATCGAATCCACATATTTTTGCAATTGGCGATGTTGCTAAAAGACCTCATGATTTATATGGTTGTGCACTTAGGCTCGAAAGTGTGCCCAGCGTCCTTGAACAAGCAAAACGTGTCGCTTCGGTCTTGAGCGGTCGTGTGCCTGCTGCTGCAGAGGTGCCTTGGTTTTGGTCAGATCAATTCGAATTGAAATTACAAATGACGGGCTTACTCGCAGGTGCCACGAATAGCCTTGTGCGAGGTGATCCAGCTCAGTCCAAATTTGCGGTGTACCACCTCTACGGTGGGTGTGTGATTGCCGTTGAGGCTGTCAACTCTCCTCAAGACTTTTTGGCGGGTAAAAAGTTGATAGCTATGAAGAAGGTTGTGGATATTGCATCGTTGTCAAATCACCAAATTCCTCTTGCTGATTTATTAAATTAATTGACAAGAATAGCTAGTGAAAAAATTAATGCTTACTACCAAAGGATGTGACCGCGCATTGTTGATCAATGATAGTTTGGAGCAACTTTCTGAATTCAATACCGATCTAACCCCGCTCGTTTATAAGTGTTTCTTTCGTCGTTATCCGGAGGCTCGTGAACTGTTTGGTCATGATGAAAATGATTCTTTGAAAGGCGACATGTTGTCACGTCTTATCGTGCAAATCATGGACTGTGCTGAAGGCCGAGCAAACTCAGAAATTATTGCCAGTTGGGCATCTGATCACATTGCTTACGGAGTCAAGTTTGAGATGTTTCCCGCAATGTTTGATAGCTTGGAGGAAGCCTTGCGCGAATTGTTAGGGGACGAATCTTGGACGCCAAGCTTGCAAGAGGCTTGGCGATTCCAATTTGGTGGATTGCTAGCCATCGTAGAGGCAGCTTTTCAAAGGTTTTCCCACACAGCTAAGTAATAGCCAAATACTTCAGCTGCACACTACCAAGGCACGGAATGCACGTGATATGCAAAACCGTACCTTTGAGTGTTTAATCCAAAGCGTCAGCACCCTTTGAATGCGGGAGCTCTTCTTTCGATCTGCGATGCAATCCCTTCCTTCGCATCTGCAGATCCAGAGACCCGGGCAAGTGTCAGTGCTTCATCTTCAAGTTGGGATTCGAGTTGTGGGAAACCACCCCGTAAAAATAGACGCTTAATTTCTCCGTAAGCGACGGTTGGACCATTGGCTAATTCCAGAGCCAATTCCATGGCTTTGGCTTCTAGATCTGCATCGGGCACTATGCGATCTATCAAACCAGATTGCAAGGCTTCTTGACTCTTGAGTACCTCACCTAGCATCACAAAGCGTCGCGCTCTAGCAGCACCCATGCGTGAAGTTAGGGTAATGGTAGAGCCGGAATCACAACTAAATCCAATTTTGGCAAATGCAGAACCGATCCGTGTCGATTCACCTGCCATCACGACGTCACAACCCGCAAGCAACGCAGCCGCGCCTCCCATTGCCCAGCCCTGTACAGCAACCACCACGGGTACTGGCAATTGCCAGGCGCGTTGAAGACCCATATGCAGGTCTGCAGTCCACCGTCTTACTAGGGGGGGCAAGTTTTCACGGAGTGGATAAAAAGTTTTTAAATCACCGCCAAAACTGAAGTTGTCACCGTCAGCCCGGATCAAAACTGCACGCAATGACGGCAAATCCCATAGGTCCGAAAAAACCTGCTTAAAGTCGGATGAAAAATTGCCATCAAAAGGATTGCCACGATCGGGTTGTGCCAAGCTAACGATGGCAAGGCCGCCTTGCATCTCAACACGAATTGAAGATGTTGTCTTCATAGGAAATTAGCTCCAGGATTGAAAGTTGTTAATCATCGGTAAAGTGTCCTCTAACGTACACTAGCACATCATATACCCTAATAACGTTTCACTATCTAATCAACTTCAAACTTCTTGCACGAGCCAATGCAGCTGAACGGTTGCGTACGCCAAGTTTGTTGTACAAATTATGTAGATGCCACTTAACTGTAGAAATGGAGAGTGACAAACGATCCGCTGCCTGTTCGTTGTTGAGACCTTCGCTAAGTAGATTTAGTAGTTGAATTTCACGTAAGTTGGGTGAGCTTGTCAATGTTGTGATCGCCATGTCATTGGGCTGAGTCGGCGTCTGGTGGTATTCACGAACTACATTTGTATGAGCAGCATCGCTAAAGCGAAGTCTTTCTAAGAATAGCCGTTCAGTCGGTCTGATCAGTCCGAATTCTTTGTCTTTGCTATTTACAAAAAATTGCTCTAAAAGCGCCATGCGTACTTTAAAAGGTTGAATCACATTTCCTGGGGTAGCTAATGCAATCGCCATTGCGAAATGATGAATGGCTTTCCCTGATCTTCCTAAACGTTGTTGTGCATCAGCCGCAATCAAATGAAGTTCTATGCGATCACGGTCTCTTTCTTGAAGGCTCGCCTCTTTTAGTTGCTTATTCACTTTTTCGAGCACGAGGTCATGCTCTCCACGAGCAAGCGCAAGTTCTAACCCAGCCAACATCCAGTCGCCACGATCACGCATGGGGATGACTTCATTCACGCGTGAGTTTTTGGTGAGCCCAATGCGATCGGCAATAGCCATCGCTTCATCAAATTGCGATTGCTCTATGAGTCTCCGAACCTTGCTGGCACCCAGCAATTTTTGCCCCCTCAGGGGATAGCTGTGAGCTACCCTGTCGAGGGCGGCTTCTGTGATTTCTTTCTCGTTTGGATTGCCCCAAAATGCAGAGCAACTCGTGAGACCTTGTTCAAGTGAAACCATTATCCCGTTATGCATTGCACGCTTCAATCCGCGAGCGGCTAATTCACGAGCCATCTCGGCTTGGCCAAGATCGAGCAAGGCTCGAGATCGTACGAAATCAATCGTAGCGACAACACTCGCATCATTGCCAATGACCTGTGCTACTTGTTTACGCACATCCATAAGAAGTTCTTCGGCAGCGTCGGGACGCGCTTGTCCAATCTCTACGCACCCTCGCAAGATGCCAACCCATGCAAGACCATAAGCGCTGTCTGAGCGGTCAATCGCGGGACGCGCACGACCCAAGCGCAATCGTGCGGCCATCATGTCACCTCGGTCAATTTCGGCTATGCCAGCAATGGACGTGATGGTCGACACGATCAAAGCACTTTCTTCCCAGCCATTTTCGAGCCAAGCGTTAGCTTGTTCATAAGCTGTTTCTAGCCGATCAATAAAGACATTGACCAACATTCTTAAAAAAAGTAGTCGTGAACTTAAGTCAATCACGGCATTCCCTAGCAAGACATCGTTTGCAACGCGGCGATCAAATTCATCTAACGCTTGACGAGCACGCTCATATTGAAGCGAGTCACACAAGGCCCAGATGAACCATGCATGGACTTCTAAAGATGGGGCAACGCCTGCGTCAAGCAACCTATCGACCCACTTGATTAATGAGCCCATCTGACCGTGGTCGCCTACTACGACATGTGCCATTCGGTCCAACAAACCTTGGGCCAAAACGGTGGATCCTGCTTCCAATGCAATGTCTATCGCTGTAACGTTGTCACCCTTTTCAAGGTGCCATTGGGCAGCCAAGTCAAGAACCTCATTGCGTCGCTTGACAGTCAGACGGTCTCGCCCCTCCACGATGAGAAACTCTCGCATCAGTGTGTGAAAGCGGAACCAACGTCGGGTACTGTCGAGTGGAAAAATCAGCACATTTCGCTGGACCAACATTGTTAACCATTCTTTTGCTTTGGGTCGTCCCGTCATGTGGGTTGCGAGGTCGTGGCTGAATTCACGAACCAAAGCGATTTCCACCATAAACTGAACAATCTCCGGTTCGAAACCAACCAATACACGGTGGGTCAAAACTTTCGCAATGTCTTTATGGTCGCCAGTGAAGTTACTCAGTACTTTGCTGATATCAAGTTTGCTTGTATGTTCTTGATTAGTTACATCAACGGTCAAAAGAATTTGTAATAACCGAACTGCTGCAGGCCACCCCTCAGTTTGAATGACGATGTTTTCGATTTCGGAATCGTTGGTATTTGAGATGCCAGCTTGTTTCAGTAGTTCAGCTGTCGTGGTTTTATCAAAACTTAAATGCTTCGCCGTTAGTTCGAAGGCACCAATTTCCAGTTTTGCCCTGCCTGTTTCTATTGGAATGGCTGTGGTGCTTGCCAGCACCAGATGTAACTTTGAATCTCGCGCATAAATTAAACGCTCTAGAAACAAGGTCAATCCATGGTCCTCGCAAAAACCAAGATTGTCAACAAACATCATCGTTTGTGTATCTTGGTTTGTGAGTAATTTGACCATGGCATCCACCTCAGCACCTCGATCTGCTAATCCTGCTGTCGCTTCTGCGGGGTTTGTGTACAGCGATAGGCCTTCATATTCGATGGCGGATTTGATTCGGTGAAGCAGGGAGGCTAAATCGATATCGCGATCATCAAGTTGAACCCAAATGCATCGACCGCCTCTGTACCCAAACTCTTTGTGCAGTCGGCTGAGCAGCACTGTCTTGCCATATCCCGGTGGTGCACTAACTACAACTAGCTTAGGAATGGGGTCTGCCTTAAGTAGCACTGACATTGCATGCGTCGTGACTGTCTCAAACGCGAAATTTGGTGGGCCGCCTTCTCGATGAGCGGCCTGTGATTGAGGGTTATTACTAGGCTCCGAAAAATTATGTTCATGTGCCAACGATGTTTCATTAGGGCTCAAAAGAAAACCTTCAAGAATTTTGTGGAGTCGAGCAAAATTTTCATACGCAAGGAAGTTCAGATGGATAGGGTTAGCCCTTGTTATTTCCCATCAAAAGGTGGGACAAGTATGGGCAGCGTTCCTGTCTAATGCAAATCATACGCTAACTCACTATAAGGATGAATGATGAGCAAACAGAACGATGGTCAGCCCTTGCAATCATCCAGCGCTTTTCGCCAAGCTCGTGCTGCTATCGCGCGTGCGCAGCGAGAACCGATGGCCATTGAATCAGTCAATGTTGCCGCACCGCGCGATGATGAAGTCTTGGTTCGACTCGTTGCCTCTGGGATTTGTCATACAGACATTGTGTGTCGCGATGCGTTTCCTGTGCCCATGCCAATTGTTTTGGGGCATGAGGGTGCAGGCATTGTTGAGACCGTTGGCTCAAAAGTCAGCGGATTGAAGGCGGGGGATCATGTCATCTTCTCATTCAACTCGTGTGGTTCTTGCTCAAATTGTCAGAGCCACGAACCTGCTTACTGTCACCAATTTTTGGGACTTAACTTTGGTGGTGTGCGATTAGAAGATGGTAGTTCTCCATTGAGTCAAAACGGCCAAATGGTTCACGGGAACTTTTTTGGTCAATCCAGCTTTGCGACGGCCGCAATCGTCAGAGCCAAGAATGCTGTCAAAGTTGACCAAGATCTTCCGTTGGAATTATTGGGCCCCTTGGGTTGCGGCATTCAAACAGGCGCAGGCGCTGTGATGAACTCTTTGAAGGTTCGTGAGGGGCGCGCCATCGTTATTTTTGGTGCTGGCGCTGTAGGTATGAGTGCTGTGATGGCTGCAAAGGTCGTTGGCGCTTCGTCTGTTATTTTGGTTGAGCCTAATGCGACCCGTCGCGCATTGGCCATAGAGCTGGGAGCAACTGCCACGATTGATCCTCGTGATGGATCGGATACTGCGACTGCAATTCGTGCGGCGAGTGGTGGTGCTGGTGTTGATTACGCCTTGGATACAACGGGCATCCCAGCCATCATGACTACTGCTAGCGAAGTAATGCTTCCAAATGGTCAGATTGGTCTTATTGGTATTCCTCCGCCGGATGCCACAGTTCCGCTCAACATCATGAGCATCTATGGCCGCGGCTTAAGTTTGAAATGTATCGTTGAGGGTGATAGCAACCCACAAGTCTTCATTCCGCAGCTCATTGAACTCTACAAAAGTGGCAAGTTGCCTTTTGACAAGCTCATTAAAAAGTTTCCATTCGAACAAATCAACGACGCAATGGATGCCTCTGAGCGTGGCGACGTCATCAAGCCCGTGATTATTTTTTAAATTTTGAAGGATCTAAATATGTGGGAATACACAAAATATTATTTGGCTGCACTCACGCAATTGATTGCGATGGTAGGTCTGTACCTAGGTGGGGACTATGTTTGGGCTGGATTGGCATTGTTTCCGGTCTTAGCCATCATTGACACCTTACTACCAATGGATTTGCGTACGCGTCAGATGACCAACAAAGCAGCAGCGTTCGTACCCGTTTGGCTGTCCACATTGTTTGGCCCGTTGTTGATGCTAGTGCTTGCATGGGCTGTTGGTACGCACGATTTGAACGCATGGCAACTGTTGGGTGCCGTTCTCAGTTGTGCTTGGTTGTCTGTGGTGCCATTGGTGCCTGCCGCTCATGAGTTGTATCACGCAAGAGGCCGAATTGGTCGCACCGTCGGTCGCTATGCTCAGGTTTGCTATCTCGACGCAACGCGCATGGAGGCGCATGTTGTGAGTCATCATCGAGATGTGGGGACGGATGATGACAGCGATACCGCTGCACGCGGCCAAACTCTCTACTCTTTTGCGCCCAAAGCTGTTTGGGAGTCAACTTTGTTGGCTCAGCGTATTGAGTCTGATGCGCTCGAAAAGCGAGGTTTTTCTCGTTGGTCGATTCGTCACCATTTGTGGCGCGCCATCTTGGCTCAGCTAATTTTTCAGACCATTATTTATAACATTGGTGGTTGGTCTGCAGTGGGGGTGGCCCTGTGCTCGATGGTCATTGCTCGATTCTGGATTGAGACGTTTAACTACTTTCAGCATTACGGCCAAGTTCGGGTTGAGGGGACGCCAATTGAAAAGCGTCACGTCTGGAATCACTTCGGCCCTCTTTCTCGTTTGATTGCATTCGAAATTACCAATCATGCTGATCATCACTTGAATTCGTACTTGTCCTATTACGAGTTGGTGCCCCATGAAAACTCGGTGCGCATGCCGAGTGTGTTTGTTTGCTTTCTTGCTGCATTAGTGCCGCCCCTTTGGTTCAACTTCATTATCAAACCCGCTCTCAAGCAATGGGACAACGAATTTGCCTCTCCTGCTGAGCAGAAATTAGCGGCTGAGCAAAACCGTGAAGCTGGCTGGGAAGAATGGTTAACCCAATCTGCCGTAGCGCAGTAAAGGAACAGTCATGCTTAATCTCATTCAACGACGCATGGTGGGGCATGCAGCTCTCGTCTTACTCATTGGTATGTTGGCTGGAGTGGGGCTCTTGATGAGTCTGCTCGGGGGACTAGAGATTTGGCCTGGCACTATCTTGCCGCTTCAGTTACCAGGATCTACAGATGCTTGGGTCCGCACACACATTGGCGGCATGCTCAATGCGTTCTTGATCATGATGGTGGCGCTTGTTTTGCCGATTGTTGATTTTGATGAAGCGAGCGCGCATCGAATGAGTTGGATGTTAGTAGGCACAGGTTGGGCTAACACGATTTTTTATTGGGCGGCAATTTTTGCTCCGAATCGAGCCTTGACGTTTGGAGATAACGCATTTGGTAGTGCAAACTTTGCCTCGATTTTGGGTCTTGCGCCGTCATTGTTTTTTGCTGTTGTCTCTATCGTCGCCGTCGCGCAACTTGCTCGTCAAGCCTTGCGTTGATGACTTGCAAGCTTGATTTTTCCTCAGTCACTTCTTCACAATTCATGTTCAATTTTCTAAAGTCTTTACTGGGTAAACCTGTCGAGCGACAGTTGCAAATATTGCCGCAAGGCATCACGGTCAGAATTGAGCCTGGAAAAACTTTGCTGGAAACAGCACTAGCGAATGGTGTTGCATTTCCTCATGACTGCACGGTAGGGACTTGTGCGTCTTGCAAGTCAAAGCTAAAGCAGGGGCGTGTTCGAGAGGCTACACCTTTTGGCTACACACTCTCAAAGCAAGAACTCGATGCCGGATTTATTTTGGCATGTCAAGCATTTCCGCGTGATGAGTTGACGATTGTTGAAATTGAAGCGCCTGGTGCTAACTTGCCGCCAGTTGAGTCCTTCACTGGCACCATTACCGAGACTGAAGCGCTCACTCATGACATTCTGAAAGTGACAGTGCGAACCGATCGCAAGATCAACTATGTCGCGGGCCAATACGCCAGCATAAAAGCACCTGGCTTAAGTCGCGCACGTCATTATTCTTTTGCTGATGCACCTCAACGTGAGGGACGTTCAGATCTTCACTTCTTTATTCGTAAAGTGCCTGGTGGCGCATTCACCGATGCACTCTTTAGTGGCAAGCTCACAGGGCAGCCCCTTGAAATTGATGGTCCGCACGGGAACTTTCATCTTCGTAACGGTAATGTACCGATGGTTTGCGTGGTTGGTGGTAGCGGTCTTGCCCCATTACTAAGTGTGCTGGAGCAAGCGCGTAAATCGCGCATTAACCGACCATGCACTTTGGTATTTGGTGCACGAACGCAAGCTGATCTTTACATGCTCGAAACACTGTGTGGCATGGGAGACGGTTGGCTGGGTAGTTATACCTTCGTCCCTGTTTTGTCACATGAGCCTATGGACAGTGACTGGGTTGGGGCACGCGGAATGGTGACTGACTTCATTGCAAATGCAGCAGGTGATATCGATTGGAATCATGCCGAAGCCTATATGTGCGGACCGCCCCCCATGATTGATGCTGCCATTTCAAGGTTGATGGATTTTGGGATGCCTTTAGAAGCCATTTACTTCGACAAATTCACGGACGGTAAAGATGCCGCAGATATTGGCACTTGCCATTGATTTATTAAACAAAGGGGAATGATATGAGTCAGATACACAACAAGACAGACGCCATCGAATTTTCTTACTGGCGCTTTTGTGCATGGATGGGGCCCGTCTTCATGTCGGTCTTTATTGTCTTTTGGGGCATCATGGGTCACAACATCCCGCCATGGAATGCGGATCTGCCTGCCGATGTCATAGCCGGTTGGTTTCGCACCGAGGCTAATACCATTCGTACGGGCATGGTGATGTCTATGACGTGCGCCGTCTTGTATGCCGTTTGGGGTTTGGCGATTGGACGCGTGATGACGCGAATTGTCCCCAACAGTATCCTCATTGATTTGCAAGTCTGGGGCGCTGGCCTGACTGTGGTCCCAGTCTTGGTATCCACCTCATTTTGGTTGACGGGCGCTTACCGTCCAGAGGATTTGCCTGACAACATTTTGCAATTGCTCTACGACATGGCTTGGCTCTTGATTGATCTGGCCTACTTTGTGACCTCTGTTCAAATGTTTGCTGCAGGAGCCGCTTTCATTCGTGACAAGCGTGCTACACCGCTCATCCCTAAGTGGCTGGCTTGGTATGGTATTTGGGTGGGCTTTATGTTCATCGCTGAATGTCTGATGCCCTTCTTTAAAACGGGCCCATTCGCTCGTGATGGCATGTTGAACTTCTGGATCGAATTCATGATCTGGTTTCTTTGGTGTCCTACGTTGACTTTCTATGTCGTCAAGGGCATTAACCGCATTGAGGCGGAAGAGCAGGCCTAAGAATTGATGTCTCAACAACTGATTCGTCTGACCCCTAGGCTTCCTGGGGACTACGGGGTTTGGGTGTTTGTTTTTGCCGACATGATGGCGTTTGGTTTGTTCTTTACGTTGTTCACGTTTGGGCGAATTTCGAATCCCGAGTTGTATGAATCTTCTCGTCAGGCACTCAACCCGATGTTTGGCTTGTTCAATACCTTGGTATTGTTGACGAGCAGTTGGTTTGTGGTGTTGGCTGTGCATGCTGCGAGCAGAGGATCGCGTCATCGGGTGATGCGTTATTTGCTGTTGGCCATCGTTGTAGGTGGCTGCTTTGCGGTGAGCAAAATTTATGAATACATCGAAAAATTCCGGGCTGGTATTTCCATGCTGACTAATGAATTTTTCATGTATTACTTCATCTTCACTGGCCTCCATTTTTTGCACTTCCTCATCGGTATCGTCGTGCTTTTGGTTTGCCTGGGGAAGTCACAAGTTCAGTCGATTGATCAATCATTTTTAAAATTTATTGAATCATGTGGAACCTATTGGCACATGGTCGATTTGTTGTGGATTGTGCTTTTCCCTTTGCTTTATTTGATCCGATGAACGCTTCCAAACATTTTGGTTTTCCAGTCACGGGCGTGTGGCTGGTGCTTGTCTCAGTTACTGTTTTTTCTTGGTGGTTGATTGACGCACATCGAGTCAGTCCTGCTATCACGTCAGTGGCTGTGTTGCTGATTGCCGCATTCAAGGTTCGGCTTGTGTTTTTGCACTTTATGGAGCTGCGCGCTGCACCTTTGCATTGGCGCATGGTCTTTGAGCTATGGGTTGTTTTTTTCTTCGGAATGATGTTGCTGGGGTATTTGCTTTAAAGATGGGGAGGAGGCTTAAAGCCGATGCCTCCCATGTATACCAAACATGGCAATTTTCCTAAAGAAATGTATCTGAATTCGGGAAAGTCCTTATCTTTTAAAAGGTAAGCCCAAGTTAGCATTCGCATGCGTATCGTAAGTGTCTAATATAGAAAGCATGCGTACGAGTGGTTTTGATGGTGGTTGGGTGATAAACATAAACAAGGAGATGTTATGACTAATCGAAGCAAGTTTTGCAGTCGTCGCACGGTGCTAGCCACCTTGTTGGCGGTGGCATATGCAGCGCCTTCATTGGCGAGTGAGTTTGAGTTTGGTGACGGCTGGCAAGGCAATGTCAGCTCGTCGGTTTCAGTGGGGTCAATGTGGCGTATCGCTGATCGCCTTCCTGCGCTTTACGGTCAAGAAAACGGCGCAAGAATTGGCTTGACCAACGGTACTGGTGCAAACACGATTGATGAGGGCAACCTGAACTATGCAAAAGGCGATCGCATTTCGACGCCGTTGAAGCTTTTCTCTGAAGTTGAAGGCAAGAAGGGTACGCAAGGCTTCTTGATTCGCGGTAAGGCATGGTATGACGACGCATTAATTAACAATAATGTGAAGTTCGGTAACCAAGGAAACGGATATTCCAGCGGCAAACCCATGTCTGACAGTGGTTTTGAGAAGTTGAGTAAGTACAGTGGTGTGTATCTGCTGGACGCGTATGTTTATGACACCTTTGATGGTTTGGATAAGCAGCCTTTGCAGGTACGCGTAGGAAATCAAGTGGTTAACTGGGGTGAAAGCTTGTTTGTGCAAGGCATCAATACCATTAACCCAATTGATGTTCCCGCGTTCCGTAAGCCTGGTGCTCAGTTGAAGGAGGTTTTCTTGCCTGTGCCAATTGTTCACGGTAGTCAAAGCTTGGGTGACAAAGGAACGGTTGAGGCTTTTGTTCAAACCAATTGGCGCAATACGCCTGTAGAAGCTAGTTGTGGTAACTATTGGGCTGTAGCGGGGGCTAATATATCTACAAATCCAGGCGCTTGTAACAATGCTGTAACTCTTACTGGTAGTAGTGCTACTGGAGTTGCCTACAACGCTTATGTTCCGCAAGTCGAGGGTAAGAAGGCTAAAAACTCTGGCGAATTCGGTTTGGCATATCGCTTTACTGCTGATAGTTTAGATACTGAGTTCGGTACATATTTCACAAACTTGCATTCTCGCCTGCCAGTCATTTCTGTTTTAAACAAGGTTGCTGGTCCTGGTGGTCCTGGTGGCAATGCGAGCCCAATTGCATCATTGTGGGAATATCCTGAAGACATTAAGACCTTTGGTTTGAGTGCCGCTACCAACATTAATGGTTGGTCGATGGGTGCGGAGGTTAGTAAATCATTTGATGTTCCTGCTCAAGTCGATGGCAATGATTTGTTGAATTCGTCCTTGCTTGCGACGGGCATAAATCCTAATGTGCCTAGAGGAACGCCTGTTACGCGATTTGGTCCTGCTGCAGTTGCCGCAATGAATGGTGATGGTTATTTGAAAGGTTATAGACTCGCAAATAAAACGCAATTCCAAGTAAACGGTGTGAAAGTTGGTCGCGACGTCTTGGGTGCTGATCAGTATTTGTTCGTTGCCGAGGCTGCCGTTCAAACTAATAACTTGCCAAACTATAAAAGCGATCCAACTGCACTGCGCTTTGGTCGCCCCTTTATCTTTGGTTCCGATGTTGGTTGTGCATCTGGAGGTCCAGCTGCAACCGCCGCAAATTGCGCAAACGATGGTTACATTTCAAGAAATGCTTGGGGCTATCGTTTGAAAGGTGAGTTGACTTATAACGGTTTAATTCCTGGCGTGACGGTCTATCCTGGTTTGTACTTTTCTCATGACGTGAAAGGTTACTCCATCGACAGTCAATTCATCGAAAAGCGCATGTCTTTGTCACCTACTGTACGTTTCAGTATGGACAAAAAATACACGCTTGAAGTGGGTGCCGTTTATTACAACCGCAGCGCGACTTATGACCCATTGCGCGACCGCGGTTTTGCCTACATTAACGCTGGCATGAGCTTCTAATTTAAAAGGGAGAGTTTGATATGAAATCAACTAAGACAAAATTTGCGTTGACCATTGGCGCAATCTTGGTGGCGGTCGGAACAACGGCTGCGCGCGCCGAATTGGATGCTAACCAACTGGCCCGCTTGGGTAAAGACTTGACGCCTAACGGCGCCGAGGCTGCAGGTAACAAAGAGGGCACCATTCCTGCATGGACCGGTGGCATGGTTGAACCACCTGCCGGATGGAAGCCATCTATGGGTTATGTCGACCCGTTCAAGGATGAAAAGCCTGTGCTGCGTATTGATGCAAAAAATGCAGATCAATACAAAGACAAAATCACTGCCGGCATGTTGGCAATGATCAAGAAGCACCCCAACTTCTACCTCAACGTTTACCCAACGCACCGTACATTTGCACAACCCAAGGCTGTGTATGACGCCACGAAGAAACAAGCGGCAACTGCGAAGTTGAATGGCTTGTCGATTCAAGGTTATGTTGGTCCAGGCACTCCTTTCCCTGCTCCTAAAACTGGGTTGGAAGCAATGTACAACCACACTACGCGCTTCTTTGGTGGTTACAAAACTTGCCGTGATTGGTTGCCCGTTCGTCCAACTGGTGACTACTACCGTGTTGGCTTCTGCGAGGACATGATCCAAGGCCAAAACATGGAGCCTCGTACCGAAGGCGGCATCTTCAGTTTCTTCGGTTACTACGATGCACCAGAAACCTTGATCGGTACCATTTACTTGGTGCACGACCCTGTAGATTTCACGCAAGGTAGCCGTCAAGCGTGGGTGTACAACGCCGGTCAACGTCGTGTTCGCCGTGCGCCTGATTTGGCTTACGACAACATCGAAGACGGCACAGAAGGCATGCGTACAACGGATGACTACTGGGGCTTCCAAGGTGCGATGGATCGCTACGACTTCAAGTTGGTGGGCAAGAAGGAAATGTACGTTCCCTACAACGCCTACAAGTTGCAAGACCCAACCATCAAATACAAAGACATGCTGGACAAAGGCCACGTCAAGTCTGACTTGATGCGCTATGAGTTGCATCGTGTGTGGGTGGTGGAAGCTACCTTGAAGCCCGGTACTTCGCATGTGATTGGTCGTAGAACTTTCTACATTGACGAAGACAGCAACACCATCGTGCAGGCCGACGGTTATGACGGTCGTGGCAACCTGTGGCGTGCGTATAGCTACCCACTGGTGCAAGCGTATGACGCAGGTGTGATGTTCCAAGCGCCGTTTATCAACAACGACTTGACGAACGGTAGTTTTATGTTGTCAGCGCTTACCAACGAGCGCAAGCAACCTGCCTACACATGGGGTGCAAAGGGTAAGGCTGCGGATTTCACGGCCGATGCGATCCGTCGCCGTGGTACTCGTTGATCTGAGCTAATCGTGAATAGTCGACCTCTTTTGTGAGGTCGGCTATTTACAAACCTAAGGGGCAGTGAAATTCAGGCTCTTTTGGTTTGTTTCTAAATCGGGGTTCAATGTGATGCATTCCTTCAAAAGAACTACCGCGGTCGTCGCGGCCTTGTTCTGGTTTTTTAACTCTGCTGCGGTGGCGGGTAATGAGAAGGTGATTCCACCTGTAGAGATCAAAGCAGGTCATGCAACGTTGTTGGATTTTGTTCAGGTCGGAAAAACTCTCGTGGCTGTCGGTGAACGAGGTTTGGTGATGCGGTCCGAGGATGCTGGACAGTCTTGGAAGGGGTTCAACATCCAGACCTCACGAACACTCACAGCGGTTCAATTTGTCAACGAAAAAGTTGGTGTTGTTGTTGGGCATGGCGGGACGATTCTGCGCACAGAGGATGCAGGTCTAACTTGGCAGGCAGTTCCTGTGAAAGATGTGGGGCGCGATGCCCTGCTAGGCGTTAGCGTCTTGAAAAACGGTGACTTTGTGGTGTGTGGTGCATTTGGCTTGTATTTGGTATCCCATGACCAAGGCAAATCTTGGACGCGTCAAACCATCATCAACGAAGATTTTGATCGACATATTTCAAAGGTCATTGAAACACGTCAATCCATGGTGCTAGTTGGTGAAACCGGTGTCATGGCTAGATCAGATGACGGTGGTCAAAAATGGACGGCGTTGAACTCTCCCTACGCTGGCTCCTACTTTGGTGTGCTGGAGATGAAAAGCGGCGCTTGGTTGGCTTACGGCATGCGAGGCAATATTTATCGCTCGACGGACCGAGGTGCGAGTTGGAGCAAAGTGCCATTCGACTCTAAGTCAAGCCTGAATGGCGGCAGCTTGTCACATGATGGGCGCGTGGTTTTGGCTGGTAACAACGGCTTGATAGCCGTTAGTTCTGACGATGGTCAGTCATTCAAAATTTCACATGTTCCTGAAGGGACTTCACTCTCACAAGCCCGTCTGATGAATGGGACTGACATCGTCTATATCGGCCACATGGCGACAGGTCGCCAGGCGTTGGCTGGCAAATAAATATTGAAGTTTCAACTGCACAAAAATGAATAAAAAAATTACAGACAAATCGTCAAAAGAATCATCGATTCATGGGGAGTTCGTTTCTGAGGAGTTCTCTCAGGATTGGATTGGGCGCATCGGATATCTAATTTTCCACTGGCGTTTGCCTTTGTTGATTATGGGAATTGTGATCACCGTGGTGTTGGGATTCTTCGCCACGCGATTGCAAGTGACGGCTGGATTTTCGAAGATGATCCCGCTCAATCATGAGTTCATGCAAACTTTCCGAGAGTACCAAGGTGACTTTGGCGGTGCGAACAATGTGATCCTGGCGATTAAAGTCAAGAAGGGCGACATCTACGACAAAGAAGTACTGGCAACGGTTCGAAGCATTACTGATGAAGTTTTTTACATCAAAGGTGTTGAACGTAGCTCGCTGACATCTTTGGTTACGCCCAATGTGCGTTACAACGAGGTAGTTGAAGAGGGCTTCAAAAGTGGCAATTTGGTGCCTGGTGATTTTGTGGGGCGCCCCGAGCAAATTGAACAGGTTCGCGCCAACGTTCTAAAGTCAGACTGGATTGGACGTATTGTTTCCACGGATATGACCGCTACGATGGTGGTTGCAACTCTGCAAGAGTTGGATCCAGAAACAGGTAAACGTTTGGACTTGCGCGAGGTGGGCGCCCAATTTGAAAAGATTCGCGAAAAATATGAAGATGATCGTGTATCTGTTCACATCATCGGATTTGCTAAATCTATTGCCGACATCGCTGATGGTGCATCCAGTGTGTTGTATTTCTTTATTGCAGCTTTCATCATCACTGCCGCTTTGCTTTACTGGTATTCCGGTTCGCCCATGTTGACGGCTTGGACATTGGTCGCTGCAACTATTCCTGTAATTTGGTTATTGGGATTGCTCCCGATTTTGGGCTTGGGCCTGGACCCCATGTCGATCTTGGTGCCATTTTTGATTTTTTCAATTGGCGTATCGCATGCAGTTCAAATGACCAACGCTTGGAAATTGGAGACACTTGATGGTGCTGACGGTGTTACCGCATCACGCAATTGCTTCTTGAAATTGTTTATTCCAGGCGCGACCGCGTTGTTAGCAAATGCGCTTGGGTTCATGGTGATTGCAGTGGTTGAGATTGAGATTGTGCGAGAGTTGGCATTGACCGCCACGATTGGTGTGTCTGTGATGATCATGACTAACAAAGTTTTGCTGCCAATTTTGTTGTCCTACATGACGATTTCTGCCGAGGCGGCACACAAGCTTCGTGGCAAGGAAACTGCCGGCGATTGGATTTGGGAAAAACTCGGTTTTTTAGCGACCAAGCGTGGTGCGTTACTTCCGATTGGTATTTCATTGATCTTGACTGCGGCAGCCTTCTACGAGACACGTAATCTCTTAATCGGTGACATCAGTATGGGGGTGCCTGAGTTGCGGGACGATTCGCGTTACAACCAAGATGTGAAAATGATTACAAGTCATTTCGCAATTGGCGTGGACTTGTTGCAAGTGATTGCAGAGGTGAAGGGTAACAACTCGCCTTGTTTGAGCCGCGATATGCAAGACAAACTCGAAAAGTTTGATTTCGAAATGCGCCAAGTTGAGGGTGTTGCTGCTGTTCGTAGCTTGGCTTCGTTTATCTCTGCGGTGACGCAAGATTTCGCTGAAGGTTGGGTCAAGTGGCGCATGTTGCCTGAAACAACAGAACAAATTGCGCAAGCTATCGGTTTTTCAACGCGATTTGGTAATGAATACCGTAATCCGCAGTGCAATGCAATGCCTGTTTCTCTATACACAACCGATCACAAGGCAACAACCATTGCCGCAGTGGTGGATCAGGTAAAGCGATTCAAGGCTGAGAACGATTCTGAAACTGTGACATTTCGTTTGGCCTCTGGCAACGTTGGGGTGATGGCTGCAACGAATGAAGTCGTGGAGCGTGCAGATACGATGGTTAATGCCACCTTGTTTGCTGCAGTGACTTTGTTGTGCTTTATCACTTTCCGTTCATGGCGGATCACATTGTGTATCGTGATTCCACTCGCTCTTGTGACGTTGACGTGTAACGCAATCATGGCAATTTTAGGTATTGGAGTTAAAGTGAATACTCTGCCAGTGATTGCGATTAGTGTGGGCGTGGGCGTTGACTACGGCATCTACTTGTTTGAACGTATTCGACATGAAATGGATGAGCGTGCTATGTCACTTCGTGAGGCGTTCATTGAGTCACTCAAGCAGCGGGGTACAGCATCTTTGTTCACAGCGGTCACGATGACTGTGTCAGTAGCAACTTGGGTCTTCTCTCCGCTGAAGTTTCAGGCTGATATGGGTATCTTGCTGGCTTGTATGTTCATGATTAACGTGTTCGCAGCAATTTTGTTGCTCCCTGCTTTGGCGGCCTACCTGGTCCCAGGTAAAAAGTGTTGATTAAGCTGATTGATAGAGGATAGCAGGCGTGCACATCTCCTCATCTGCTTTCAAGATAAGCAATAGAAGGGCATCGGGGATGTACAGACGTTTGCTGGTTTGCGGAATTTCTGCGCTTGGTATGACGATCCCAATGCCTGCATTGACAGTTCCCCCCTTACTTTCGCCGGTTGGGGCTGAGGTCGCGGGTAATGCAGCCGGGACTATTCCGGCGTGGACTGGTGGAATGCGTACGCCCCCTTCAGGTTGGCGCTCAACCCAAGGCTACATTGATCCGTTTGCTAGTGAGCAACCGTTACTCACCGTGACTGGTGCAAATATGCAAGAGTACCGTGACCGATTGACTCCAGGTGTGCAGGCTGTTCTGTCGCGTACGCCAGAGTTCCGGATGCCAATTTATCCTACACATCGCACAGCAGGTTATCCGGAAAAAAGCAAACCTCGCCAAGCGGTTACCTCTGCAGATTCGCAGGCGAAAACTGGCAGCGTACCGTTTCCTGAGCCGCGCAATGGTTTAGAAGCTATTTCAAATCATTTGCTACGTGACTTGGGAGGTGGTGTAGAGCGAAAATTTGATAGCTTCGTTGTCAGACGAAACGGTGATTTCACAAAAATTGGATTTCATGACAAACGTATTTATGACGAGAATTTTGACAAGTCAGTTCCCAATCGTTTGTTTTCATATATTGGCGATTTTCTAAGTCCTGCAGATTTAGTCGGCACGATATATCTGGTGCACGAACCTAACCCATTGTCTGCAGAAGAGCGCAAGGCCTGGATTTACAACGCTGGTCAACGCCGTGTGCGTCGTGCACCCGACTTAGCTTATGACAATGTGCAAAATGGATCCGATGGCTTGGCGATCGTAGACCAATACGACGGTTACAACGGCAGCCCAAATTTATATGAGTGGCAGTTGCTTGGTAAGCGCGAGATGCTTGTGCCTTACAACAATTACCGCATCTCTGACAAGCGCGTTCCCTATAGCGATGTGATCCGCAAGGGGGCTCCCAATTCAGAGCTACTTCGTTTTGAATTGCACCGTGTGTGGGTCGTGGAGGCTAAGTTGAAGTCAGGCCAGTCGCATGTGTATCCTCGTCGATTGTTCTATCTGGATGAAGACAGTTGGTCGGTTCTATTGAGTGAAGCTTATGACTCCCGCGGAAAAATGTGGCGAGTGGGTTTGCATTCTTTGGTGCAGTACTACGACGCATTGGTTCCGTGGTACCGGTTTGAGCTCTGGTTTGATTTGTCCAACGACAGTTATGTATTGACGGGGCTAGATAACGAATACAAAACACCTTGGACATTTGGTGTGAGTGGCTTAATTCAAGATTTTCAACCTGAAGCGCTAAGACGCATGGGTCATTAAGTGCCCACACAAGCAAATAAATTTAGACAGTAGATTTAAAAAAAGGAGACAGTTAAATGCACATTTTGGATAAAAACCGACCAACACCTGAATGGATTGAGTCGTTACGCAAGCAGTTTCCTACTGAACATGAAATAGACCGTACGCTGACACGACGCCTAAATCGTCGTGCTGGCCCTGGATTTAGTCCCTTGCCACTTGAAACTCTGGTGGATGGTGTTCAAGCGTTAATTCGTTCACAGCATTCAGGGGCGTTTGAAATACAAGAGGCGCGTTGGCTTTCTGGTGGAGCATCTAAATTGCAGATGGCATTTGTGCTTCAGTGGGATCGTCCAGGCGTAGGGCCAGAGCGCACGCGGATGGTGTTGCGCATGGAGCCTTCGGAATCCATTGTGGAAACGAGTCGTCTTCGTGAGTTTCAGTTGATCCGTGCCGTGCAGAGCGTTGTGCCTGTTCCACCCGTGTTTTGGTGTGATGAGGAAGGCCAATATCTGCCTTACCCTGCCTTGGTTTATGGATTTGCCGACGGTGTCAGCAAGCCTTCCGCGGGCGCGAGTGGCGTTTCGGGCCTTGGAACACATTTGTCAGAAGATTTGCGCAAGAAACTTGCACCGCAATTCGTGAGCATGTTGGCTGATATTCACAACTTCGATTACCGATCTGCAGATTTGTCTGCATTTGACGTTCCAAAATCCGGCACCGAATGTGCGCTGTGGAGCATCAATTGGTGGGAACGTGTGTGGGAAGAGGATCATGACGAGGCTTCTCCGATGATGAGTCTGGTTGCAGGATGGTTACGACAAAATTTACCGACGCTGGATAAGCCAACGCTGGTTCATGCTGACTATCGCGTTGGAAATTTTCTTTTTACTGAAGCTGATAGCAAAATTTCTGCGTGGCTAGATTGGGAGCTTGGTCGTATCGGCGATCCACACCAAGATTTAGCTTGGACAACTAGCTCAGCCTTCACTGTGCGTGATGAAAATGGTACACAACTGATTTGTGGTCTCATGCCTGAGGATGAGTTCTTTGCGGCCTATGAGAAAGCAAGTGGTCGCAAAGTAAATCGTAAAACACTGCATTGGTACAAGGTTCTGAACGCCTATTCAATTGCTGTACTTACATTGGCGACAGGCTATCGCATTGCAAGAAATGGGAAAACGCACCAAGACATCTTGGTGACGTGGTTAATTGGTATTGGCGCAGTGATATTAGAAGATATGCGCGAATTGATCGAAAAAGGAGAGTGATATGCAGATGCGTCCCGAAATTCAAATTCAAAGTATTTTGAAAGCCATGAGTGATGTGGTCTTGCCTGCGGTGGATCCTAAGAATCCTTTGGCTCAAGAGCAGGCTCGCTTGTGCATGGGCATGCTATCCGTGATGGCTGCACAGTTGCCACGCCAATTCAAATTTGACTGTGATGAATTGGCTCGCTTGTTAGATTTATCGAAGACCTTGCAAGGCTTATCTTCTGCCAAAGAGTTGGCTCCGACAGCATTGCAATCGCTACATCAAAGTGATTCGATCGGTAAGGAAGTACAACTGCGAGCTAAGGCCGATCCTTCTGAGGTTTTGGATGCTGTTCGCGCTTTGCGCGCCTCAACATCGCGGGTGATTCAAGAGGCGTTTAGTAACGATGCGACGGGAAGTAAAACTGGTGAGCTTCAGCGCACTATTTTGAACGTGAGCAAAGAGCAGATTTTGAGAGATCGTGCATGGGTGATCGGTCAAGGCTGGGAGTCTGACCCTAAAGCAGTGCCCCCCATCGATGAACTCATATCAAGTGCTAACAAGGCATCTTAAAAGTTATTTTCAATTAATTTCCACTTAAGGAAGAAAAATGTTTGACAACAAAGTTCTTGCAAATCCACAACTCATTTTGGATCTGACCCACGATGAACGCCATGTTCTTCGTAAAGTTCCGAATGCGCGTGAATCCGTACCTTACCTCCTGAACTTGCCTGAGGAAGGAATTGGGCTTTTTACTTACACATGGGTTAATGAAGCAGGGGAGGCAGGTGCGGTGATCGCTGTCTTTGGCCCTGGTGTTGGACCAACTCCATATGTTGAGAAGCTCGCGGATCGTCCTGTGCCAGCGAGTATGAATTTCGATAATTGGGAAATTGAAGGCTTGCATATGCAGCAAGATCTTAAATTCAACAAAGCACACGTCCAGTGGAAATCCGAAAAAATTGAATTGGATTTGAATTTCGAAGCCACGCATCCACCTTATGCCTATGGCAGCGATCCACGTGGTTGCATGTCTTACATTGCTGATGATCGCATTGAACAAAGTGGCGTTGCAGTTGGAACACTGAGGATTGGTGATCGCGTCATCAAGTTCAATACAACCGCACACCGTGATCACAGCTGGGGTACGCGTGATTGGCACGCTGCACAGAATTGGAAATGGGTACAGGCTCAATCTGGGAAGGATGTCGCTGTCCATTTTTGGATCATGGAAGCGTTAGGGAAAACGGAGCTTCGTGGGTATGTGTTCAAAGAGAACCGCATGTCACTGGTCACCCATGTCGATTTTGAATTTGTTTACGAGGGCGCTCTTAATGCAAAGCATTGGTCAGCAAAGGTAACAGATGCAGATCAACGCGTGACGACGTTGGGTGTAGAAGTTGTGTCCAGATTTGTGTTGAACCCAGACCCTGCATGTTGTTTGAATGAGCACGCTGGCCGTGCGTTGATTGATGGAAATCCGGGTGTCGCCTGGATTGAAATGATGTGGCCTGAAAGTTATCGTAATCACATCGGGACCGTTGGTCCTTACTAATTCAAACAGCGTTGAGCACCCCGAACAACAGATCAGAAAGCATTGTATGAATTCAAGCGACACGAAAAATCACACTACCAATTACTTTGTTTGGCGATTGTGTGCAATGAGTGGTCCTATTTTTCTATTGGGGTATGTTTTGGCGTGGGGTGTTTTAGGCATGAATATTCCACCGCTGTCGCCTAATACAACGTTGAATGATTTGTTTGAGCATTACGTGAAAAACAACGTTCAATTGCGTTCAGGATACGTGTTGAGTGTGTTTTTCATGCCTTTCTATTTTGTTTTTAGCAGCGTCATATCGCGCATCATGCAAAGGATAGAGGGGCGAGATGGCCCGCTTTCTATCGTTGAGCAGATGGGGGGGGCTACGACCGTTGTTGTCGGGTTGGTTGCAGGAATTCTTTGGCTGAGTGCTTGTTTCCGGATCGAGGAACGAACACCTGAAATTGTGCGGATGCTTCATGACACAGCGTGGCTATTTTTTGATACCACGTACATGGTGACAGGTCTTCAGATGGTGGCTATGGCGATAGTGTTTCTGCGCGATAAGCGATCAACACCTTTAATTCCTAAATGGTTGTGTTGGTTTTCTTTTTTTGTTGTTGCATCCTTCCTTCCATTGTCTCTGTTGCCATTTTTCTACACAGGGCCATTCGCATGGAGCGGTGCATTCAACTATTGGATCAGTTTAGGAAGTTGGTTTCTTTGGGTGACATTCCTTTGCTATTACATTTTCAAGGCGATCAATCGACTAGAAATGGAAGATGAGTTAGTTCTCAATTGAGGTGAGAGCGTATCTATTTGTTTGAAGGGAGATGAAATGTCGTTGAAAATTTTTGAATTTCACGTGGCCGCTTGATGCATTTCGAACTGACGGGTACACGTAACTTTCGTAGTCTTAAAGGCTTGCCCACTATAGATGGGCGAGTGATTTCAGGTCATAGCATCGTTCGCTCAGATCAACTTGATTTGCTGATTCCAGATGACTGGATCGTGCTTCGGACCCTTGGTATAAAAACTGTATGTGACTTGCGTAGTGAGTCAGAGCGCACACGTTACCCTAATGCATTGCCAACTTCAGAAATAAATCAACTTTCTATGGAGGTGTTGAACGACATTCGTTCGGATCCCAATTTAGTTGCCGCATTGAAGAGCAACCCAGATGAGCAAGGGGCAATTAATTTGATGCTCGAGGTGTATCGGAAGCTCCCGAATTCTTTGGCTCCGCATTTGTCAACTATGTTTGATTTGTTTCGATCAGAATCGGCGCCGGTCTTGATTCATTGCACAGCAGGGAAAGATCGAACAGGGTTTGCAGTAGCCGTCTTGTTGCACGCTCTCGGTGTGAAGCCTGAGGCCATCATGGACGACTACATCCTGTCAGGCCGTGAACATTGCATCTCGAATCCAGTACGAAGAGAGATGGTTGCAGATATCGTGAATCGTTTAGCAGGCCAGAAAAATTCTGAGTCCATGATCGATACCATCATGGACGCACGGGAAATCTATTTACAAACTGCATTCAATTCGATCGCTTCAAGTTATGGCTCTATGGACGCTTACATTCAAGCTCATACAGGTTTAGATTTAGAAGATCTACGAAAGTTTCGAGACCAATTTTTGATAAGCGCTGCCTAATTTTTAGGACGACAACGAAGCATTGCCATTCCCTCTAACGACATGACAACTTCTCCGTTCTGATTAATCACTTCTTGCCTTAGTGTGATCAAGCCACGATCAGGTTTGCTGCGTGAAAGCTGCGTCTTGATGACAGTGATTCGAGCATGTATGCGGTCTCCTGGCCTGACTGGTTTTATCCAACGAAGGTGATCAATGCCTGGTGATCCCATTGCAGATGCGGAGGATATAAAGTGATCGCACATCATTCGCATCAGTAGGGCGCTGGTCATCCAGCCGCTGGCTATGAGTCCACCAAAACTGGATGCCTCCGCAGCTGTTGGGTCTATATGAAATGATTGAGGATCGTATAGATTGGCGAAATCTATGATTTCTTTTTCGGTGACCAAGTGATCACCAAAGGTAAATTTTTCATCTGGTTTGTAGTCTTCAAACCATTTGTCTTTCATGGATGGCATCATTTTTTTTGCAAAAGTTCAGGTAGGTGGCTGCGATGGAATGCTTCAAATGACTTACTGCGCTGGTGCGGTTCAAGTGTCCATGTGTTGCGAGCATTGGGTGTTCCACCATCGACTCGAATGCAAGAGCCCGTGATGTAAGCGGCCGCAGGGGACAGTAAAAAAACGATAGCTGCAGATACCTCAGACTCGCTTCCGTAACGCTGAAGTGGCACGGTGGGTGGGAACTCCAGAATCTTTGCTTTTGCCTCGGGGGTGTACGTGTCAAAACCACTAGAAGCAATACCTCCAGGAGCGACTGTGTTGACCCTAACGTTTGATACGGCCCATTCACATGCCGCAGATTCAGTGAGGTTCAGCATGCCAGCACGTGCTGCGCCAGAGTGTGCAATGTCAGGCCATCCATTCCAAATGTCTGCAATGATGTTGACGATGGCTCCGCCATGATTTTCCATCCAACGGTTGTATGTTTCCCGCATGAAAATGAATCCACCAGTCAGGTTGTTGCGAACAACCGCCTCAAATCCTTTGGTTGAAATTGTTTTGAGTGCTGTACGGTATTGACCACCCGCATTATTTACCAGTGCATCGATACGACCACGCTCGCGAAGCACGGACTCAATTGTTTGGATGACAGCTTCTTCGTCCCGGATGTCACACGCATAAATACTGACACTTCCACCATCTTCCAGTATTTCAATTTTCACTGTTTCAAGCTTCTCAAGTGTGCGACCAACCAATACGACATGCGCCCCCAAGGAAGAGAGTTCATGCGCCGTGCAACGACCAATGCCACTGCCTCCTCCTGTGACGATGATGGTCTGACCTTTGAATAAATCAGGACGAAAAACTGATTGGTAGGGCATTGTTTTACTTTCGCTTGTTTCTGAAGTAGTCAATAATTTTACATAGTAACGCTCCATATGGTAACAATGCGAAACGTATGCATGCGATCTACAGGGTATATCCCTATGTTTTCCATTCATTTACGACCTAACATAAAAACAATACAGTCTGTTTGTTCAGTTAAATTGGAGAGTTTATGAGTGGAGTCAATCTGTCCAACCTTATTGAGGTTAATCGTGATGCTGGAACGTTTCGTGTGGCACGACAGTCGTTCACCGAACAAGAAGTATTCGAAGCAGAACGTTCAGAAATTTTTGATCGCTGCTGGTTGTACTTGGGGCACACCTCTGAGGTGACAAGGAAGGGGGCGTTTGTTACGCGCTCTGTTGGAGGTAGAAATTTAATTTTTAACCGAGATGCAGCAGGTACGGTCAATGCATTTTTAAATTCCTGCCCGCATCGTGGTGCCACTGTATGCCGTGAGCCAAAGGGAAATGCCAAAAATTTCACATGCAGTTATCACGGATGGGTATTCGGAGCCGATGGGAAGATGCGCGACTTGCCTGGAATCGATTCATATGCTGAAGGATTCAACGGAAGTGGTTGTGCGGATTTGGTGCCGGTGCCCAGATTGGATAAGTACCGAGATTTTTGGTTTGTTTGTTTTGATGTGAATGCTGTTTCTCTGATCGATTATTTGGCTGGTGCAACAGAGTATCTTGACTTAGTAGCGGACCAGTCAGAAGCGGGAATGGAAATCATCTCTGGTACGCAAGAGTACTCAATTCGCGCAAATTGGAAGTTGTTGGTCGAAAACAGTTTTGATGGTTATCACGCTTTATCTACACATGCTACATATTTTGATTACTTAAAAAATGTCAATGGCGCACTTCCGATGGGTAATGTTTTCGGCTTTGCAAAAGACTTGGGGAATGGTCATGCTGTTGTCGAATACGCAGCGCCTTGGGGGCGCCCTGTGGCTAACTGGGTTCCTTCGTGGGGTGAAGAGCAGAAGTCCGAAATCGATGCGATCTATGAAAAATTACGCGAAAAGCACGGAGAAGAGCGTGCAAATCGGATTGCAAAAAACAGTCGAAATCTTTTAATTTTCCCAAATCTAATGATTATTGACATCATGTCATTGACGTTGAGAACTTTCTATCCTAAGTCGCCTAGCTACAACGAGGTGACAGCTTGGGCCTTGGGGCCGGCTGAGGAGTCTGGTTGGATTCGAAATAACAGGTTACATAGTTTTTTGGAGTTTCTAGGTCCAGGAGGTTTTGCAACACCAGATGATGTGGAGATGCTTGAGCAGTGTCAGCATGGCTATTCGAATGCGAAGGAGGCTGGGTGGAATGATATTTCTAGGGGTATGAAAAAAGCTGAGCCAGCAACTGTCGATGAGCATCAAATTCGAGTTTTTTGGGAGCGTTGGCATCAGTTGGTGAAGCAGGCCCAAGTAAAGAAATAAGGAGCGGACGTGAATTCATTTCGATATAAGAAACCTGGTTACGTTGCACTTAATGTGACAGATTTGAATAAATCGGTGGCCTTTTATCGCGATCTAGTTGGGTTGCAATTGGCACCTGAATCGTCCGACGAGGTGGCCTATCTGCGGTGCAGCAAAGATCACCATAACGTTGTTCTCTATAAGTCTGAAGTCGCCGGAATCAAACGTATGGCGTTTGAACTCGAATCGGATCATCAGCTTGATTTGGCGATTGAGTACATCAAGGGGATGTCCTGGGTCTGGGCGGAGGTCCCCGAACCGGAAACAACTTTGCTAATGCAAGGACGCACGATACGGTTTCAAATTCCCGAGACTTCACTGACGTTTGAGTTCTACGCGCAGATGGCGCAAGCTAAAAGTGATTATGAACCAACGGTGGCGCAAATTCAGCGCTTAGGTCATGTGGTGATTCGTTGCGTTGATCGAGATGCTGTCCTAAAGACACTAACAGAACAATTGAACTTTAAGGTTTCAGATCAATTTGGAGACCAGGTGGCATTTTTGCGATGTTTTCCTAATCCATACCATCACAGTTTTGGTGTGAGTCGCGGAGATGTCAATGGTGTCCATCACATTAATTTCATGGTGAGAGATGTAGATGACATTGGGCGCGCTATGAATCGTATGAAGAAGGCTAACGTGCAAGTGATATACGGGCCTGGCAGGCATGATGTTTCGAACTCTATCTTTATCTATTTTCTAGATCCAGATGGAATGACCGTTGAATACAGTTTTGGGATGGAAGAGTTCCCAGAGCATGAGCCTCGATTTCCTCGCGTATTGCCACTGAAACCTGAAATATTAGACAGTTGGGGTGGGCATCCATCGCCAGGTTTTGGAAGCAATGGCGATATTGAAGTTGTGACGCTTCAATAACTTTGGGCATGTAGGCAAGTAAATGAACATGAAAAGTGAGAAAAATATGACGATGAGTTTTACGCGCAACGACATCGAAGAATTTCTGTATCGTGAAGCGGCGTTGCTAGATGGTTGGAGACTTGATGAATGGTTTTCATTGTTTACAAATGATGCCATTTATCACATCCCAACAGTAGGAACTGCTCCTGAGGTAACGCCAGAGAACACACTTTTTTATATCGCTGACGACTGGATTCGTTTAAGAGAGAGAGTTGTTCGGTTGCAAAAAAAATCTGCGCATGTGGAATGGCCCCGTTCGCGCACGCGGCACATGGTGACCAATGTTTTGATTGACAGTTCGAACGAAAAGTCACTAACTGTGTCTGCGGCATTTGCTGTTCATCGATTTAAAAATGGACACACTGATTTGTATGTGGGGGCGTATCGCTATTTTTTCGAAATAGATGCAGGGCAATTGAAAATTAAAGAGAAGCGCGTGATGTTGGACATGGATGCTCTTCGTCCTCACGGGCGTGTGAGCATTATTCTTTGAGTGCCTTGAATTCACAAATAACGAACACTACTATGCCTTTTAATGCTGAATATTCTTTGCGTTTTAGCAATCAAGTCGTTGTGATTACCGGTGCTGCGCAAGGCATCGGGTTTGCGATTGCAAAACAATTTGCAAAAGAAGGTGCATCAGTTGTTATGGCTGATGTATCTGAAGATGCGCTAGCTGTCGCCGTCAAAAGAGTAAAAAGTGAGCTCGGAGCTGACGCGATTGGTGTGTGCTGCGATCTGTCAAACGAGGCAGGTGCTCAGCTTTTGCAGGCTCAAACAAAGGCAACTTTTGGAGATGCCCACATATTAATCAACAACGCCGGAGGTGGAGTGATATTGCCGTTTTTGAGTCATACCCCTGATACTTTGCGTGCAACCATAGATCGAAATTTGTGGACAACCATCTGGTGTACGCGCGTATTTTTGCCAGCTATGGTTTCGCAGCAATACGGTCGTATCGTTAATCTCGGTGCTGATTCTGTGCGAAATGGATTGGCTGATCATGCTGCGTATAACGCAGCCAAGGGTGGTGTGCATGCATTAACGACAGGACTTGCTCGTGAGTTTGCAACGCTTGGCATTACCGTGAATACCGTTGCACCTTGTGCAGTGAATAGTGATCAGTTGAAAAAATTTGTCCAAGAAAAACCAGAAGTCGCCGCAAAGTTTATGAGTGTCATTCCAATGAATCGAGCCGCAGAGTTGGAAGAAGTTGGATCGATGGTGACTTATCTTGCTTCAAAAGACGCTTCGTTTGTGACTGGGCAGGTTATTAGCGTGAATGGTGGAAGTACGATGCTGTGACAAGTACATACTTTCAACAATACAAATGCAACTTATGAAAAAACAAACGCTAATAAATTTGTCGGATCAAAACGCATCGACATCTAAAAAAACTAGACGCACGCAGGCTGAACGTACAGAAGATATGCGTGTGCGCATACTTGATGCCGCAGTGAATGTTTTAGCGAGCAAAGGCTATGCGGGCTTTCGAACTGCTGATGTGGCAGAGGTCGCTGGCGTATCGCGCGGAGCGCAAACGCATCACTTTCCATCTAAGGATGCATTGGTTGTCGCCGTTGTTGAGCATGTATTTCAACGAACTGCCGAGCTAGGGCGTAAAAGGGCGCGGCGCGTATCGTCTATCGATGAAGCAATCAAAACGCTGTTATCTGACAGTCAGGATTTTTTCTTCAGTGAATTGTTCTTGATTGCTATGGATTTAGCGATTCAAGGACGACTAACTGCCAAGCATGATGGAAATTCGGTCGGCGATATTTCAGCAGCTTCCCGACTTCCCCTCGAAGCTATTTGGCTGAGTGCATTAATTGATTCGGGTATTCCTGAGCGCGTTGCAGAAGACTTGTTGTGGCTGACGATCAGTATCGTGAGAGGGTTGGCAGTTCGACGCTTATGGCAGAACGATGCCCGACGCTTCAATCGACTTTTTTTGGTTTGGCGACAAATGGTCGCAAGCTATGTTGAGTCGCTCACGTCTTCTGTCGAGTGTTTGAAAAAGTAGACTGAAGATCGCATTGAAATTATTTTTTGCTGTGTTGCTTTTAAGGAGTTTTCTATGAGTTTGTGGCTTGATTTTTTGGGTGTTGAAATCCGCTATGTTGAAACGCCTACGTATGGCCGAATTCGTATTGCTGAAGCTGGTCGTGGAAATAAAGAAATCATTATTTTTCAGCATGGAATGAATGGGCATCTCGAAGCGTATGCGAAAAATATCGCGCCTCTTTCTGAGAAGTTTCATGTCATCGCATTTGATTACGTAGGGCATGGGTTGTCTGAGAAAAAAGTTGATGTTTACAACCCTATCGTGTTCGCAGAGCAACTTAAAGAACTCATGGATGTGATGGAAATTCAATCAGCACATTTGTCGGGGGAGTCGTTGGGTGGGTGGGTGTCTGGCATCTTTGCTGCGAAGTATCCTGAACGTGTTCGTCGCTTGATGTTGAATACAGCTGGCGGTGTGCCTGTTGTGTCTGTAAAAGGGAAGCAGGATTTGCAGAATTTCATGGCACTGAATAAAGCGAACGTAGATGTTGTTCCTAATCGCGCCACAGTGACCGCACGCATGCAATGGTTGATGCATCCTAATAACCATGGATTGCTGAATGAAGAATTGATTGATTTGCGTTTGCGCATTTATCTTGCGCCAGAGACTCGTCGTGTTGCACCATCAATCAATGCTGTCATACAACACCATGATGAATATTTGATTCCCCTTAAGGAAATTAAGTGTGAAACCTTATTTCTTTGGACAAAAGATAACCCAATCCATGATATTGAAGCAGCTCATTCAGCCGCAAAGCAGGTGCCGCAGAGTAAGTTCTATTTGATGCAAGGTGATGCTGCGCATTGGCCTCAGTATGAAGTGCCGGAGGAGTTCAACTCTGTTGCTTCAATGTACTTTTTGACGGGGCAAATTCCTTCCTAACTAGATGTTAAGAAAAGTACGCAAGCATGATTGATGTTCATACGCATGTAGTTCCGGAAAATTTTCCAACCTATCTTGGTCGTCATCTGAATGTGCCATGGCCATCAATGACGCATGCGCAACCATGTCATAAGCATGTGATGGTCTCAGGTTCTATTTTTCGAACGGTATCTCATCAGTGCTGGAACTGCGATGTCCGTCGCTCTGACATGGCGGATCGCCAAGTTGGTATCGAGGTGTTGTCGCCTATGCCGGAATTACTCTCTTATTGGCTAGAGCCAGATGATGGTGCTGCGCTGTGTCTATATCTGAATGAAGTGATTGCAGAAATGGTTGCACATAGCCCTAAAAGCTTTGTAGGGTTGGGTGCGGTACCTTTGCAGAATGTTGACATGGCAATTCAAACGCTTGACTATGCTGTTCATAAATTGGGATTAGCTGGTGTTGAGATTGGTTCGAATGTCAATGGGATCGTAATAGGTGACCCTCGTTTTTATCCGTTCTTTGAAGCGGCTGCAAATTGGGGTGCTGCAATCTTTGTTCATCCTTTACGTCCCAGTGGCTTGGACCGTTTGGTGGGGCCTGCCGCACTGGAGCAAGTATTGGCATTTCCTGGTGATACAGGACTAGCTGCTGCATCCATGATCACTGGGGGAACTTTTTCAAAATTGCCTCACTTGAGAATTGCTTATAGCCACGGCGGTGGAACGCTTCAGGCTCTTCTGCCTCGTCTGCAATTTGCTTGGAATGCACTACCAAATATTTCTAATGCATTACACGGCGATCCATTGGATGCGGCACGTCGCATGTTTTATGACGATCTAGTCTATGACGCTCACACGATCCATCGTTTGATACAAGTGTTTGGTAGCGGTCAGATCATGGTGGGAACTGACTACCCTTTTGCGATCATGGATTCCAATCCGGATCAACGCTTGCGTTCGCTAGAGCTGCCAGATGTTGTGGTGAATCAACTGCGAAGCGGTAATGCGCGTCGTTGGTTGAATTTGGCTTAGTTTTCTGATTTTTTACTTTCGGAATAAATAAGATGAACTTGGTTGATCATGAAATACGAATCTCGGGTAGTGACATAGTTTTTAGATCGGCTTCAGGGGATAACTTGTTACGTGCAGGTCTTCGCGCGGGCATTGGCTTTCCTTATGAATGCAACGTGGGAGCATGCGGATCTTGCAAAGTTGAAGTGATTGAGGGCGAGACTCTTGATCTGTGGCCTGAGGCGCCTGGTTTAAGTGCCAAAGATCGCGCAAAGGGACGTCGCCTCGCGTGTCAGTGCAGGCCCTTGACCTCATGTGAAATAAAGATCAGACCTTCGGATGATTTTGTACCTGTTATTCGGCCACATCGCTTTGTCGCAGTACTAGTTGCACGTCGACCAGTAACGCATGACATTTATGAATTTAGTTTTCGATCCAATGACGGATCAAAATTTTTACCTGGTCAATATTTGCTAATGGATGTGCCGAATGGCGATCAGGTACGGGCTTATTCCATGTCAAACCTCTCTAATGCGGTTGGTTTGTGGAATGTGATGGTGCGCCGAGTTGTCAACGGAAAGATGAGCAATTGGCTGTTTGATTCACTCAAGATCGCTGATTCGATCAACATAGATGGTCCATATGGATTGGCTTATTTTCGCTCAGATATTTCGCGTGATGTAGTCTGCATAGCTGGAGGTTCTGGCTTCGCACCTATGCTGTCGATTGCTAATTCGGTTTCCATTGATCCTTCGATGACAGGACGGGCTGTTTCATTTTTTTATGGTGGTCGCACTGCGGTAGACATACCCACATTTAGCCAATGGCTCATTCGGCCTGAGTCAGTGGAATGTTATCCAGCCGTATCTACACCCGAGAAGGACGATCAGTCGGATTGGCACGGAGAACGTGGTTTTGTGCATGAGTTGGTGAGTCGCAAACTTACTGGAGATTTATGCGATCGAGAGTATTACTTGGCTGGCCCACCTCCCATGATAGAGGTCATGGTTCGAACGCTTATGTTGGAACACAAAGTTCCAGCCAGTCAGATTCACTTTGATAGATTTTTTTGAAAGTAAATAAACCTATGAAGCACCAAGATAACGCAATACCTTGCAAGGAATTTCATCTATGTCAAATTGATATTTTGGAAGAGGGCGAAGGACTTCGACTTGAGCTTGAAGGTAGGGCTCCAGTTGCGGTTTTTTCTGCTGATGGAAAGTTTTATGTAACGGACGATACCTGTTCTCACGGGGATGCATCCTTGTCTGAAGGGACGGTTGAAAACGGCTATGTGGAATGTCCATGGCATACGGGTCGTTTTTGTCTCAATACCGGTTCTGCATTGACGTTTCCGGCTGTAACACCTATCAAAGTTTACAAAACCATCGTGCGTGATGGTCAACTTTATATTGATCTTGAGGGAGACGAAGCATGAGTACTACATCAAATAAATCCATTCAACAAGCTGCTACCGCTTTGTTTGAGGCGAGAGCATCCAATACGCCGATTACCCCAATCTCTACAAGCCACGGGATTGTTGGCCTTAATGCAGCCTATGACGTTGCTGCGATTAACACGAAAGCTGCACTCAAAGCAGGACGACGTATTGTGGGACTCAAGGTGGGCTTAACTTCAAAAGCTGTACAAGTTCAATTGGGTGTCGATCAGCCTGATTTTGGCGTATTGTTCGATGATATGGAATTCTTGAATGGTCAAGATATTCCAACCAAACGATTGATTCAACCCAAAGTCGAAGCTGAGGTGGCATTCGTTGTTGGTCGTGATTTGAATTCGAAAAATCCAACCTACGCTGAATTTTTGAGCGTGTTGGACTATGCCTTACCTGCTATTGAGATCGTAGATAGCGCCATCATTGACTGGAAGATTAGTTTGGTGGATACCGTTGCTGACAACGCATCTAGCGCTTTGTATGTCTTGGGCGACCAGCCTATTTCTATCGGTCAAATCGCTTTAGGTGATTTGGGTATGGAGATGTCAAAAAATGGTGAGACAGTTTCTGTAGGAACTGGAGCCGCTTGTTTGGGGCATCCTTTGCGCGCAGCATATTGGCTGGCCAAGACTATGGCCTCTCTTGGTCAAGGACTTACAGCCGGGCAAGTGATCTTGTCGGGAGCTTTAGGACCTATGGTTCCTGTTAAATCCGGTGATTTAGTACAAGCCCATATTGCTGGTTTGGGTCGAGTTTCTTGTCGCATGGTTTAAACATTTTTATGACTAAAAAAATTAAAGCCGCAATTATTGGCAGTGGCAATATTGGCACTGATTTGATGATAAAGATACTTCGACATGGCAAGCACATAGAGATGGCAGTCATGGTGGGTATAGATGCAGAGTCAGATGGATTGGCTCGCGCGAGTCGAATGGGGGTCGCAACAACACACGAGGGTGTTGAAGGGCTCATGCGAATGCCCCAATTTAAGGATGTTGATATTGTTTTTGATGCAACCAGTGCAGCGGCACATGTCACAAATGATGCGTTACTCCGATCCAAAAAGTCCGAAATTCGAATGATTGACTTAACGCCTGCAGCGATAGGGCCTTACTGCATTCCCGTGGTAAATGGCGATCAGCATTTGGATGCGCTGAATGTAAATATGGTGACTTGTGGTGGGCAGGCAACCATTCCTATGGTTGCGGCTGTATCACGAATAGCAAAGGTTCACTACGGTGAGATCGTTGCCAGTATTGCTAGTAAAAGTGCAGGGCCTGGAACCAGAGCAAATATTGACGAATTCACTGAAACCACATCTAAAGCAATTGAAGTCGTGGGCGGGGCAGCGAAGGGTAAGGCCATCATTGTCATGAACCCTGCAGAGCCACCACTCATCATGCGCGATACCGTTTACACCCTAAGCGAATTCGCGTCAGAGGAGGCGATTGCGAATTCAATTGAGCAAATGGCGGTCGATGTGAACCGCTACGTGCCTGGCTATAGGCTTAAACAGAAGGTGCAATTTGATCGTATTGACACCCCTATCAATATTCCAGGTGTAGGTCCTCGTATGAGTGGTTTAAAGACCTCTATATTTCTCGAAGTTGAGGGGGCTGCTCACTACTTGCCAGCATACGCAGGCAACCTTGACATCATGACAAGTGCCGGTCTTTCTGCGGCCGAAAGAATCGCTGAGCGCATGCTTTTCGAGCAATAAACATGGATAGGACAACACTATGAGTCACGACATCAGTAAAAAAATCTATATATCCGATGTAACCCTTCGAGATGGTAGTCATGCAATTCGTCATCAATACAGCGTTGAGCAAGCAAAACAAATTGCAAAAGCACTTGATGATGCCAAAGTAGATTCAATCGAAGTAGCGCATGGCGACGGACTGCAAGGAGGTAGTTTTAATTATGGATTTGGTGCACATACAGATTTGGAGTGGATAGAAGCTGTAGCCAGTGTGGTTAAACACGCAAAAATTGCTACCCTTTTATTACCAGGTATCGGGACAGTTCATGATTTAAAAGCTGCTTATGATGCTGGCGCTCGCATTGTCCGTGTAGCTACGCATTGCACTGAGGCAGATGTGAGTCGCCAGCATATTGAATATGCCCGCCATCTAGGAATGGAGGCTGTAGGTTTTCTTATGATGAGTCATATGCAAACACCGAAAGGATTAGCTGAACAAGCCAAACTTATGGAAAGTTATGGCGCAACTGTTTGTTATGTGGTTGATTCGGGTGGTGCATTGAGTATGAATGATGTGCGAGACCGATTTCGTGCATTTAAGGATGTATTGAAACCAGAAACTAAAACAGGTATGCACGCTCACCACAATTTGAGCTTAGGTGTTGCGAATAGCATCGTTGCTGTTGAAGAGGGATGTGACCGCGTTGATGCGAGTTTGGCAGGCATGGGGGCAGGCGCGGGTAATGCCCCCCTTGAAGTGTTTATTGCTGCTGTCACAAGGTTGGGATGGCTGCATGGCACGGACCTGTACAAGTTGATGGACGCCGCGGACGATATCGTCCGCCCGCTGCAAGACCGTCCTGTACGAGTGGATCGCGAAACTTTGGCTCTTGGTTATGCAGGTGTGTATTCGAGTTTCTTACGTCATTCGGAAGTGGCCGCACAAAAGTATGGACTCAAAGCAGTGGACATATTGGTTGAGTTAGGTAAACGTCGCATGGTCGGTGGACAGGAGGACATGATTGTCGATGTGGCATTAGATTTACTTAAATCTCGAGCCCATGAAAATATTTAAGCAACCCGTCGAGTCAGAAATGACTTCATGTCAAATTAAATAAACGGAGACACTAAGCATGACTGCGTCCCTATCGGCATTTATTTCTGCGCGCAATTTCTTATTGCAGCATCGGGAAGACTACGAAGTCGCTAAACGTGATTTCTGCTGGCCCCAGCTCGACGAGTTCAACTGGGCACTTGACTACTTCGATACTGTTGCACAAGGCAATGACTCTCCAGCCTTGCATATCGTAGGAGAGGACGGCAATCAGGTTCGGCGTTCGTTCAGTGAAATGTCAATCCGCAGCTCACAGCTGGCTAACTTTCTTCGTAGCATAGGTGTAAAGCGTGGCGACCGCGTCATGCTGATGTTAGGTAATGTGCTTCCCTTGTGGGAAACGATGTTGGCTTGTTTCAAGTTGGGGGCGGTACTAATTCCCGCGACTGAATTACTTAACCCAGAGGATTTGCAAGATCGCGTGGATCGTGGTGAAGTAAAGCATGTGATAGCTGCGAATGCTCAGACAGGCAAGTTCGTTAACCTTTCCGGGCAGTTCACCAAAGTGGTTGTTGGTGATCCGGTGGATGGTTGGATTTCTTTTTCTGATTCAGAAACGGCTAAAACTAGTTTTCAACCAGACGGCGTCACCCGAGCAACCGATCCTTGCCTGTTGTATTTCACATCTGGGACAACCTCAAAGCCTAAGCTAGTCCTGCACACACATCAAAGCTACCCTGTTGGTCATTTGTCTACGATGTATTGGATTGGTTTGAAACCGGGTGATGTGCACTTGAACATCTCTTCACCAGGTTGGGCTAAGCATGCATGGAGCTGTTTTTTTGCGCCTTGGAATGCGGGTGCCTGCATTTTTATTTTTAATTACGCACGTTTTAATCCTGCCGCTTTGTTAGGTGCATTAGAGCAGCATCATGTTACAAGTCTCTGTGCACCGCCGACTGTCTGGCGAATGTTGGTTCAGGAGAATTTGTCAGCTTGCCGTGATCGTCTGTCATTGCGCGAACTCATTGGCGCGGGGGAGCCGCTAAATCCTGAAATTATTGACCGTGTACGTGAAGCTTGGGGTCTTACGATTCGTGATGGTTTTGGCCAGACGGAAACTACGGCACAAGTTGGCAACACTCCTGGACAGAAGCTTAAGTCAGGATCTATGGGGCGTCCATTGCCTGGTTACCGCGTTGTGTTGCTTGACGAAGATGGCAAAGAAAGCGATCAAGGCGAATTGAGTCTCGATCTTGCAAATAGGCCTCTAGGTCTTATGTCAGGTTACCAAGGGAACGATAAGGGAACTCAGGATGCTATGCGTGATGGCTACTACCATACAGGTGATACTGCCTCAAGTGATGACGATGGTTACATTACCTTTGTAGGTAGGGCTGATGATGTATTTAAATCTTCAGACTATCGAATCAGTCCATTCGAATTGGAAAGTGCTTTGATTGAGCACGAATCAGTGGCCGAGGTCGCTGTGATCCCTAGTCCAGATTCATTACGCCTGTCAGTGCCTAAGGCATACTTGATCCTGGTATCAGGGGTCACTCCATCGATGGAGTTGGCACGTGAAATCTTCTCTTTTTCCAAGCAAAGTCTTGCGCCCTACAAACGAGTGCGGCGTATCGAATTTGTGACTGAGTTGCCCAAGACAATCTCTGGCAAGATTCGGCGCAATCAATTACGTAACGATGAACGTGTAGTTCGCGAAGCTGGGGGTAGAGTCCCTGGAGAGTACTTTGAGGAAGATTTCAGCTAATCACAGCCTTGAACGACTGGATGTGAAAAGTTCTTTAATTTCGAACCAAAATCTGATTAAAGACCTAACTTATTCCAAGCTTCCTTTTTGCTAAGTTGGCGCACCGCGGCGATAGTGGGGAGTTGGCTAGCGCGTGGACGAGACTTCGCAGACTCCCAGTGATAGACTGATTGAGCGGAAGCACCAATCAACTTGCCCATTTGCTCAGCAGAAAGTCCAAGTTTCTTGCGTAGTGTGGCAAAACCACCTGCACGGAAGCGTAGGGCAGTGGCAGGTTCCTTTTCAACTTTAAGGACAGGCTTGGGCTGAGCCTTGTTCAGCTTTTTTACAGTTGCTTCAATAGCTGCGATGTGACGCTTCAATGCTGCTATGTCAGAGCGGTACTGAGCAGATGCTTTTTTCAACTGCTGCGTTTCAGCTCGGGCCTCTTTTTTTGCAATACGCGCGATTTCAGATTTCAGTTGATTTGCAAAGGTAGTCATAGAAATTCAGGAGATGAAAAGAAAGGATTAAACCGCTTTAGGTGTTGGTTTGCAATCGCCGCACATAAACATGCTTTGGTTGAGTAAGCGTTTAAAGGTGCCAAGCCCCCTTGGTTTATGAAGTCCACACTTGTAGCAACTCATCGTACTAGTGGGGTTGGATCCCCCAAACGGTGAACCGCCTTCTTTTGATTTGTAGCGAAGCCCGTTGCTGGCTATCTGTGTTGTTTGGTCTCTACTCATTTATGATTTTCGTTCTTTACTTACGAGAAGAAGCCCGCAGTAGTGGGCTTCAAAATCGAAGATTGGTACCGATTATCGACTTTACGCACTTGGGTCATCAAGTTTAATGAGCTGGTTAATCAGTTCATCAATGTCTGAATTTAGCGCGTTAATCCGAGTTTCGTTTTCTGCTGATGGGTGTTTTGAGTAAGCAATGTTTGCCACTTCTAGTTGTTCATAAAGAACGTCTAACCGCTTTTGAATGTCTAGCTTTGGAGCATTCATGCTTGAACCCAATCAGTTCAGGTGGTCTTTCAAGGTCTTACCTGGACGGAACTTAGGCACCTTAGCTGCCTTGATCTTGATGGCTGTACCAGTACGTGGGTTTCGACCCGTGCGAGCTGCACGCTTCCCAACAGAGAAAGAGCCGAAACCAACCAAGGAAACGGTACCGCCTTTTTTGAGCGTCTGCTTGATAGCATCAACGATTGATTCAAGTGCGCGTGTAGCGGCAGCTTTAGATATATCTGAATGATGGGCGATGTGCTCAATGAGTTCTGTCTTGTTCACGTTCTACATTCCTAAGTTTGAAAGAGCACGAATCCTAAATCAATCTTTATGCAGTTTGATGACTTTGCATATGTATACGGGTAGAGGATTTCCCGAGGTGATCTGACTCTTAAACTAAACTAGGCATAAATGAATACGACAACTGCTACTACCGAGAAAAATGTTGAATCGCGGCAGAGATGCGACTTCACCATTAAGGATAGGTGAAAACTGCGTTGTGGCTTCGATTGCTTCTAAGTTCATAGGTCCCATGCAGATCAACGGACCGAAAAATAAACAGTGAGAACACGTCGATTTGTCAAAGTATTACTTGCTTTTCTGGGTAACTTGGTCGAAGAACGGGAAATTGTCGATTCAGATTTATGAAATGAACCAATGCTCAAGCGAATCAATATCCAGTCCTTGATGCAGGCAAAAGCATCTTTGAGTGGTTCGGCCTTCGAAGCCTACCTTGGCCACTACGGCATCGAGATCAAAAATGCAGAACTCATGGATCTGTCAGTTCTTGCAGCGGCAATGCGCGGACTAGAAGGATACAGAATCGCTCAACTCGATAATTTCCATATCGGATACAAAATTCCCCAGATTGGGAAGGAATTTGATTTACTGAGATTCGGCAAAGAATCAATTGTAAATATTGAGTTGAAAAGTGAGTGCGCAGAGGAACAAATTCTGGCGCAACTGCTTCGCAATAGATATTACCTAAGCTTTATTGGAAGGGCGGTCCTTGCCTTCACGTTCGTTTCAAAAACAAAGACTCTCTACTACCTTACCCACCTTGACCGATTGGAAATCGCGGACCTAGGTCAGCTGCTTGCCATAATTTCAAACCAATTGGTTGACGACCTCTCGAATCCAGACGCCTTATTCGATCCATCCGCGTATCTTGTTTCACCTTTTAATTCTACCGAGAGATTCTTGGCTGGAGAATATTTCCTGACTCATCAGCAGGAGGAGGCCAAGGCTCGCATTCTTAATTTACTGCAGCCGTCAAAGCCGGCAGAGTTTGTCTCCATCACAGGTAGTGCAGGAACCGGAAAGACACTTCTCACTTATGACGTTGCAAAGGTCTTCATCGAGCGAGGGATGAGACTTCTCATCATCCATTGCGGTAATCTGAACGAGGGCCATATTGCCTTGAATTCAAAAGGATGGGACATCTCGCCGGCAAAAGAGCTTAAGGGGCGAGACCTAGCGAAATATGACTTGATTGTGGTTGACGAAGCACAGCGAATCTATGACTCTCAACTTAAGAATATTATGGAAAAAGCATCACAGCTTAATTTTCATTGCATCTTTTCCTATGACAAGATTCAAACACTACACATCAGCGAGGCCAAGAACAATGTAGCGGAGAAGATTGAGGCAATCAAGAATATCGCTCATTTTAAGTTGTCGGACAAGATCAGAACAAACAAGGAGATTGCCACCTTTATTAAGATGTTATTCAAAAATTCAAAGTCCATCCCAATCAGCAGCAATGGAAATATTCAAATCAATTATTTCCAAACGCTGGAGGATGCAAAGCAATACCTGGATGATCTTGACAAGGACAAATGGGAGGTCCTGAGATTTACTCCTTCTCAATACAATAACGAACATCACGAAAAGTATTCTGACGCCGAAGCAAAGACTGCGCACAAGGTGATTGGTCAGGAATTCGATGCTGTGGCCATTGCGATCGACCAATATTTCAAGTACGACCAGGCTGGAGATCTTATCTATGTCGGTGGCACCTACTATGCATCTGTAAGCATGCTGCGTCAGAACATCACGCGAGCCAGAAAGAGGCTGAACATTGTGTTGATCAATAACGAGCCGATCCTGACCCGATGCCTAGGAATCCTTAGCTAACGACAGCCTACAGCGCCTCAGCCTTAAACAATGCTTGGACTCATCGCAGGGGTTGCTAGACGAGAACATAAACAACATCCGACGCGCCTGCTCATATCGGATAGCGTCGCCCCCCTTCGAATTTGATGTTAGCTAGGCAGCTCGGGTGCCGCGCACATGATCGTTCGATACTGTTGACGTATTTGTGCTGGGCATTTGAACTATCCACTTCATGATTTAAAGTGTTGAATCGATGGGCTATAGATAACCCCACTATTGAGCATATGTTGAAGCGTTAGAAAAAATTTTCGTAAGGCCGTTACGTTGGCATAAAAAAGCCCATCCTGAGATGGGCTTTTGAAGGTTATAAATAACGAAAATTTTCTGTGTACTCAATCCGGTTGACTTTGTCTGGTGAGTCTCCAGTACTTACATATTGTCGTTTTCCTTGGCCGTTTGACAAAATATGTAGAGACTGAAAGTGTGCGTAATGATTGGCATGATTTGCTGTTAATCCAATTTCAATCCACCCAGCGCTTAATGCCTCTGAGATATCTAAACAAAGATTGTCAAGATCTGCCTCTTCTAAATCACATTCGAATTGATCGATTAACTCAAGCTCATCTTCTGTTAGATCTTTATAGCTTTTTTGTTGTTCATTACCGTCATCGTCCATTACGTGAACGGACAAGATTACATCAGGGTAGACAGTGGGATATTGCGAAACTCGCTCTTTAGAATAGAAATTGTCCCACTCTTTGGTGTATTCCCAGTGTTGAAAACCACTGCTCCATTTGTACCCGTTCAATTTGCGTTTCAATGCTTGTGCATCGTAAACGCAGTCTTGAGATTTAGAAAAAATAAGTCCGCCGTATGTATCTGCCATTTTAGTTCCTATAAATAATTTTTCATACGGATTTACCAATTCCGTATGATGGTTTGAATCGTAAAAAATTACGAATTAACTTAGTGGTAATATTCTAATTATATATTTTTTTTGATTTATTGTCAAGTTAATTAATTAAAATTTCATTGTGATATTCGTGAGGTTTAATTCAACGTCAATGCTAGAAATCTAAAATAAATAGAGAAAGTTTCATTCTTTTATGCGAATAGTCGTCGATTTAGTTAGGTGCTACTTGAAGCTTGTTTTGGGTTTCAAGTGTTTGCTCGATAAGCGCATTTACTTCTGCGCCGATTGCAGGCCCGATAACGAAACAACCTAAATCAGTGCACAGATCTTTGGACGTCGATAGTCTTTCATTGATCGCTCCAGAGACCGGGGATTTCTCTGGAGATGTCTTCATTTCGGGCCGTCGGTCGATTGCGTTTGAGTAACCTGTAAGAAATGGTTAAAATCAAAACGCGAGACCGAAAATGCAACCTGTTTGCTTTGAGGTAATTTGAGTTGGTATCCAAGCAGATAAAACTCAAGAAACACTGTATTTATGCGGTTTGACGGGGCTGATGTGAATCCCTCCGTTTCCGCCAAAATTAAGTCCGACAAGATTCATTCAAATCGGACGACAGCATGAGAAGCCCCGTAATACCTAGTGTTACGGGGCTTTTTCTATGTTGGTTACTCCAATGAGGTCCAGCTGCAGCTCGTTCTCAATCGTGTCATTTCCCGTGGTATTCCTATGTCGTAATCGTGGTATCGGGTATCCTGATCAAAAGGATGCAGAACCATGGCACTCACAGAGATCGCAGTCAAACAAGCCAAGCCCAAAGACAGAGCCTACAAACTGACCGATGCAGGCAGTCTGTTTCTGTTCATTTCGCCTTCTGGCGGAAAAAGCTGGCGTTGGCGCTACTACGCTGATGACAAGCAAAAGCTGTTGACACTGGGGATGTACCCCGATGTTTCCTTGGCCAAAGCCCGTGAATTGCGTGACGAGGCTCGCCGCGAGAAGAATGCTGGTCGTGATCCGATGCAGGAGCGCAAGACCGCCAAGTTGGTTCGTCAGATCGCAGCCGAGAATTCATTCGCGGCTGTTGCAGAGGCTTGGTTTGAGTATTGGAAGCCGACGAAGAGTCCGCGTCATGCCGAGTATGTGATCAAGCGTTTGCGTGCTGATGTGTTTCCCGAGCTTGGCGGACGTCCCATATCTGCGATTCAAACTGCAGAAGTGGTTGCGATGACAAAGAAGATCGCTGCTCGGGGTACCACCCATGCGTAGTTCCGCATGGCTACACCTTGTATTACTTAAACACGATGGCCGGACCTGCGCGCCACTGGGCTTTTCATAACGATCCCGCTCATGAGTGGATTTTGAAAAGTCCACCAACAGATCGTTAACCACTCACCGCGTGAATCTTTTCTAAAACACTAAGGAGACAACTTTATGAAACGACAACATTTTTTGCGAATTCTGGCTGTAACTGCTTGCAGTGCCGCAGCAATGGCACCAAGCCATGCGCAGAATTTTCCGAACCAAGCAGTCAAATGGATTGTTCCTTATGCCCCAGGCGGGACAACGGATGTGATTGCTAGAAATTTGGCTGTGAAAATGAGCCAAGACCTTGGTCAATCCGTCATCGTTGATAACAAACCAGGTGCGGCTAGCATCATTGGTGCGACAGCGATTGCTCGCTCGGCGCCTGATGGTTATACGGTTGGTACTGCGGACTCTGGCACGCTTGCCTTTAACCCCGCGATGTATGCAAGTTTGACGTATGACGCTAATAAAGACTTTACGTTGATTGGTGGGCTGGGACGCATGCCCTTGGTTCTTGCTGTGCAGCCCTCTTTCCCTGCGAAAGACTTAAAAGAATTCATGGCTTATGTGCAGAAGAATCCTGGAAAAGTGACTTCTGCATCTTCAGGGCCAGGCTCGCCTTTGCATGTCGCATTAGAGCTTTTTAAGCAGCGTAGTAAAACTGATATCTTGCATGTCCCATACAAAGGGTCTGCCCCAGCTTTACAAGATTTGATGGCTGGTCAAGTGCAGTCTATGTTTGTGGATCTGCCACCTAGTTTGTCGTTAATCAAGAGTGGCAAAGTCCGAGTGTTGGCCGTCGCAACACCACAAAGACTTTCAGTCTTGCCAGACGTTCCAACAATGGCAGAGGCAGGTTTTAGTTTTGAAGCTTATGCATGGCAAGGATTTGTGGGACCAGCTAAGTTGCCGCAATGCCAGCTACGGAGAACCATTGACGTCCTTGTCCGAAATCGCAAGCCTGGAAACCTTCTAGGCTGACCACCATTGAGGCTGGAAATTGGGCTGCAAATTGTTCGCCAACAGGCACCATGTCTTGCGCGCTTGCGCCTACGCCGTGAAACAACAAAAAGAGTTGTTGTGGCTGACCCGCTGGTTTTTGAATCATGATGGGAGAGGGCATTGGGTCTTTCAATAATTTAGACGACGTTCCGGTGTCGCACTCAGCCGGAAGCCCTCGTTGCTCAACTCAGACCGAGCGTCCGCTCACGGCCGAGAGCTTGATCTTCGGGATGACAGCCGAGTCATTAAAATCTGAGAAGGAGTTTTGAATTTCGCAATGAGGTGTTAATTCTTCGCTTTACTCTACTGAGTTCGTTGATGTAGCCGCCGCATTGGCACGCGCCGTGTGCAGCTTTTTGTAGCTGTCGATCAGGCGGTGGTGTCTATCAAGTCCTTCGAGTTTCATGCTGGTCGGCGTTAAGCCGAAGAAGCGCACGGTGCCATCCACAGATCCCATGACGGCATCCATTCGAGCATTGCCAAACATCCGACGGAAGTTGACTTCATAGTCTTCCAGCTCTAGGTCTTGATCGAGCATGACCTCTAGCACCACGTTCAAGGCTTGGTAAAACAATCTGCGCTCGACCGTGTTGTCGTTGAACTGCAAGAAGGCACCCACCAGCTCTTGGGCTTCTTCAAATTGTTTCAATGCCAGATGGATCAATAGCTTCAGCTCAAGAACGGTCAGTTGGCCCCAGTCCGTGTTTTCATCAAACTCAATCCCGATCAATGTGGCAATGTCAGAGTACTCATCCAGTTCGTTGTTCTCTAAACGCTCTAGCAGGGCAGACAAGCTGGCATCGTTCAAGCGATGCAAGTTCAAAATGTCGGCGCGAAACAGCAGTGCTTTGTTGGTGTTGTCCCAGATCAAATCTTCAATCGGGTAAACCTCCGAATACCCCGGCACCAAAATTCGGCAAGCGATGGCACCCAACTGGTCATACACCGCGGTGTAGACCTCTTTGCCCATGCCTTCGAGAATCGCTAGCAAGGTCGCGGCTTCCTCTGCATTGGCGTTTTCACCTTGGCCAGAAAAGTCCCATGCTACAAACTCGAAATCCGCTTTGGCACTGAAAAATCGCCACGACACGATGCCGCTGGAGTCGATGAAGTGCTCCACAAAGTTGTTGGGCTCGGTGACCGCGTTGCTCTCGAAGGTGGGTGGTGGTAAGTCGTTCAGGCCTTCAAAACTTCGGCCTTGCAGCAGTTCGGTGAGGCTGCGCTCCAGTGCCACTTCAAAGCTGGGGTGCGCGCCGAATGAGGCGAAGACACCGCCTGTGCGTGGGTTCATCAAGGTGACGCACATGACGGGGTAGGTGCCTCCCAATGATGCGTCTTTCACCAGCACCGGAAAGCCTTGTTCTTCCAGCCCTTGAATGCCAGCCAAGATGCTGGGGTACTTGGCCAGCACATCGTGCGGCACATCGGGCAAACAGATTTCGCCTTCCAAGATTTCGCGTTTGACGGCGCGCTCAAAAATTTCAGACAAGCATTGCACTTGCGCTTCGGCCAGTGTGTTGCCAGCGCTCATGCCATTGCTGACGAACAAGTTTTCGATCAGATTGGACGGGAAGTACACCACCTCGCCATCGGATTGGCGCACGTAGGGCAGGGAGCAAATGCCGCGCTGCGTATGGCCTGAGTTGGTATCGATCAAATGCGAGCCGCACAATTCGCCATCGGGGTTGTAGATTTGCAGGCAGTACGCGTCGAGAATTTCAGCGGGGAGTGCATCTTTACGACCAGGCTTGAACCAACGCTCATTTGGGTAGTGAACAAATGCCGAGCTGGCCATGTCTTCGCCCCAAAACGACCCTGCGTAGAAATGGTTGTTATTGAGTCGTTCGATGTATTCGCCCAACGCTGAGGCCAACGCGCTTTCTTTGGTCGAACCCTTGCCGTTGGTAAAACACATGGGTGAGTGTGCATCGCGGATGTGCAATGACCACACGTTGGGAATGATGTTGCGCCAAGAAGCAATTTCGATCTTGATGCCCAAGTCAGCCAAAACGCCAGACATGTTGGCGATGGTTTGCTCTAGTGGCAGATCTTTGCCGGCGATGTAGGTGCTGGTGTCAGACGTCGGCTTCAGGGTGAGTAAAGATTGCGCATCGGCATCCAAGTTCTCGACTTCTTCGATGACAAACTCAGGCCCTGCTTGCACCACTTTTTTGACCGTGCAGCGTTCGATCGAATTCAAAATGCCGCGGCGGTCCACCTCTTGGATGTCTGACGGCAACTCGACTTGAATTTTGAAAATTTGTTGGTAACGGTTCTCTGGGTCAACGATGTTGTTTTGCGAGAGGCGAATGTTTTCGGTCGGAATATTGCGTGTGACGCAGTACAGCTTCACAAAGTAGGCGGCACACAAAGCCGATGAGGCTAAAAAATAATCGAAGGGGCCAGGGGCCGAGCCATCGCCCTTGTAACGGATAGGCTGGTCTGCGACGACGGTGAAGTCATCGAACTTGGCTTCTAGGCGAAGTTTGTCGAGAAAGTTGACCTTAATTTCCATGGGCGATATTTTTAAAAGTACTCAAATTGATGTGATGAAAATGGTTCGTTATCACGCGGGTGACCAGTATATAAAGCCCAGTGAAAACAGGGCTTTATTTCGGCTTTCGTGGGTTGTGCGTCTTTAGATTAGGCCTTTGCGCTTGATCCAGTGATAAAAAGGCTCAGCCAACAACAACACGGCAATCACACGGCATGCTTGCAAGGCCGTGACAACCGCTACGCCAAGTTGCAGAACCTTAGCGGTGATCGCCATCTCTGCGATGCCGCCCGGCGCTGTGGCCAAAATCATTGTCGCTAACGGCAATTGTGTTAACGAGTTGTTCTATTACGTTTTCAAAGGCGAGCCAGTTGCTGAGAATGGTTTCGTTGATCTTAAAGATGACGTGCCTGTGGGATCTGTCCACTGGGCGGTATCCATGGCTTCAAGAAGAGTACGACCCCAAGAGCTTTTTCTTGGGGGAGTATTCAGATTTGTGCAAAAACTTCTTGCCGGAGGACTACCAACAAGTCAGTCGCGACTTTCGTGTTGTCGCGACCGTTCATGTGGAAGCGGAACGAGATCGAAGCGAGCAAGTCGCAGAAACAAAGTGGTTGCATGAGCAGTATGAAAAATATGGCATGCCAAACGCTGTTGTCGCGCATGCTTGGTTAGATCGACCAGAAACAGAGGAGCGGTTGTTGCAGCATTTGCAATTTCCTCTGGTGAAGGGCATTAGGAGTAAGCCTGTCGCTTCGGCTAGACCAGATCAATCTGTGAAAGGTCAGCGAGGAACAATGCAGGATGAGTCTTGGCTCCGAGGTTTGTCGCTGCTCAATCAATATGGATTAAGTTGGGATTTGCGCGTTCCCCAATGGCACCTTGTTGAGGCTGCTGACGTTGCAGCGCAATTTCCAGATCTGCCAATTGTTTTGAACCACCATGGATTTGCTTGGGATAGAAGTGATGAGGGGTTGCGTCGTTGGCGCTCGTCTATGGAGGCGATAGCACGTCAGCCCAACGTCCATGTGAAGCTTTCCGAATTTGGCTTGCGTGATCAACCTTGGGATTGGTCAGCGAATTCGTACATTGTTCGAGAAACGCTTGCCATATTTGGTTGGGAGCGCTGCATGTTTGCAAGCAATTTTCCCGTGGCGGGTCTTCGAATTTTCTATGCCGATCTCGTGAATGGCGTCATGCGCATGCTTGACCATTTGACTCAAGATCAGCAAGCGGCGGTAATGGCAAAAAATGCCATTCGCTTTTATCGCATCAATCAAACAAATGCTTTTTAGAACAAAGTTGTGTCAACGCGGCGTTCAAGAATTTGACTTTTAAACACGTTCCCATTTTTGGGGACAACTGAAGGAAAACATGTTGCAATCTTTTAATGCACGCACGGGTGATGTTTTTGGCAATGATGTTCTGGTCACGTCCAGCTCAGAGTTAGAAACCGCAATTCAAAAAGCCCATCATGCCTACGCTGACTGGCAATCAAGCGACGGTGAGACTCGCGCGAAGTTGCTAAATGCACTCGCTGATGCCATTGAAGCTGACCGTGAAAATTTGGTGAAGGTGGCAGATACAGAGACGGGTTTGGGTTTGCCTCGCTTGAATGGTGAATTGGATCGCACCGCATTCCAGTTGCGTCGATTCGCCACGCTTGCTAAGAATGGTGGTGCATTTGTTTTCACAGACGATCCTGCTGTCGCCGGCGGCCCTCCCGTTGGTCACCCGCGCATGATGCGTGTTCGCGTCCCTCTGGGGCCTGTCGCTATGTTCTCGGCCAGTAACTTTCCCTTTGCGTTCTCCGTCTTAGGGGGCGACACGGCCTCCGCTCTCGCCGCAGGTTGTACGGTGGTTGTCAAAGCACATTCAGGCCATCTGCACACTTCTGCCCGCGTCTATGAAGTTGCGAGCAAAGCAATCCAAGCACTGGGCATGGATGAGGGCTTGTTGCAAATGGTGCAAGGGGCGGGCAACCAAGTGGGCGTGGCTTTGATTCAGCACCCATTGATTGCAGCAGGGGCTTTCACAGGCTCAACCCGTGGTGGTGCCGCTTTGCGCGATGCAGCGCGTGCACGCCCACGTCCAATCCCTTTCTACGGTGAACTTGGTTCAGTCAATCCAGTGATCGCGACGCCCGCCGCTTTGAAAAAAGGTGGCGATGCTTTGGTTCAAACCTTAGCAGGCTCCATCACCTTGGGCTGCGGCCAGTTCTGCACCAACCCAGGTCTCTTGGTTCTTCAACGTTCGGACGAATCAACCAACTTTGTCCTTGCCTTGGTTGAAGCACTCAAGCCCCTCAAACCACACGCGATGCTGACTAAGGCCATGCGTAGCGCCCTTGATCAAGGGACAGCGGCACAAATCGAAGCCGGTGCTAAGCCACTGCTCTACACCCCTGTTGATGAGGTTTGCCCGAACCCTTACCTTGCAGAAGTCGATGCAAAGACTTTCATCTCGAAGTCCCAACTCCACGAAGAAGTATTTGGCCCTGCGACATTGATCGTGTGGACTGATTCAGTGACACAAACCTTAGAGGTGTTGAACACCGTGGGTGGCACATTGACGGTGACCTTCTGGGGGGCAGAAGAAGAATCTGCTGACGTTCACAAACTGGTGCGAGGTGCAACTGCCATTGCTGGCCGTGTTCTTTTCGCCGGTGTTCCGACAGGTGTTGCTGTCACTGCGGCTCAACAGCATGGTGGTCCATGGCCCTCATCAACTGAACCGATGACAACTTCAGTGGGTGATGCTGCGTTAGACCGATTCCTGCGCCCTGTGTCATTGCAAGATATGCCTGAGTGGTTGAAAAACCGCGAAGGTCGACCTTGCTAAATGCACGCCTTCATTTTGAATTCACGTTCTTTTTTCGTTCATTATTTTCAAGTGCCAATTCTTTGTTGTTTAAAACTCAGGAGACTTTCATGATGTCAAACTTTTTTAAATCTTTGGTGATTGCGACTTTAGGAATTTGCTTAACTTCTTGGGTCAGTGCCCAGGAAATCAAGGCTAGGTTAGGGACGAGCTTGCCAGAGGTTCATCCCCAAACAATCGGAGCTCGAAAATTTGCTGAGATCGTCGATAAAAAAAGCAATGGGCGTATCAAGATCACTGTTTATTCATCTGCGCAGTTGGGCAGTGATCAGCAAATGCAGTCCGCGTTACGCGGAGGAACGCAAGAATTCACCGTGCCCTCAACTGCGACTTTGGCAAACTTAGTCAAAGAATTTGGCGTCATCGGTTTGCCTTTTTCGTTTTCAAGCGAACGTCAAGCGGATGCTGTTTTGGATGGCCCATTCGGACAAAGCTTGATGGCGCGTTTACCGGAACGTGACTTGGTCGGTTTGGCATTTTGGGAGAATGGTTTTCGAAACTTTACGAATAGCAAACGTCCCATTGTCAAAGCGGATGATTTGACTGGCTTGAAAGTTCGAACCATGCAAAACAATCTTTATATTGATTTGTTCAATGGATTGGGCGCAAATGCTGTTCCTATGCCAGTGAATGAGTTGTTCACTGCGCTTGAGACGCACGCTGTGGATGCGCAAGAAAATCCATTCACTGTTGTGCATGCCCAAAAGTTTTATGACGTCCAAAAATACTTGTCAACAACCGGGCATGCCTACGACGCGTTGGCATTGATTGCCAGTAAAAAATTCTGGGATGGGTTGAAGCCTGAAGATCGTCAACTTTTGCTGGCTGCAGCCCAGGAAGCGACTTTGTATCAGCGCCAGGTTAGTCGTGAGTTGAACTCACGTACCCGATCTGAATTGGTCAAACTTGGTATGCAAATCAATGATGTTTCCGACGCCGAACGCCACCCGAAGGCAGTAAATCAATGCTGCGCAGGTGATTCAAATCTCGAATCGCAGTTAGGTCTGCGGGCTGTCGCAAATATTTTTGAGACAGCTGTGAGAGGGTGTCACCTGTTTGAATTTTGTAAACAATCAGCGGGCGCTCAATGGCCTTGTCTGGCTGTTGCGCATGCGCGGTTGTCAGCCAAATCGCACTTATCAATAGCGCCCATGCTTTACGCATCGGTGGTTCCGTTGACCGCCATCAGTCGGTAGCCAAATCCATAAATGGGTTTGAGTCGCAAGTGAGGCGATGTCGCTGCAAGGTCAAGTTTTTTGCGCAGCCACGAGACATGCACGTCGAGCGAACGCGAAAGTGCGTCACCTTCACCATGCCAAACTTCTTGCATCAGTCGTTCGCGTGAAACGGCACGTTCATGGTTTTCAAAAAGGAACAAAGCCAGTTTGAATTCTTTTTCAGACAAGCTGACTTGTTGGTTGTCGAAATGGACCGAGTTGTCCAGTTTGTTGAAAACGTAATTCAACAAGTTGCGCGTGGTGTCTTGGTCGTTGCGGTCAGGGTAGGTGCGGCGCAACAAAGCGGTCACGCGTGCGAGGAACTCTTGGGGGCGAACTGGCTTTGTGCAGTAGTCATCTGCACCCGCGTTGAGTGCCTCAATGATGTCCTGTTCATCTGTTCGGCTCGTGAGAAAGAGCACGGGCTCTTTGAGCCCTCGCACGTCACGGATGTGTTTGAGAACTTCGAGTCCGGACATGCGAGGTACTCGCCAGTCGAGCACAAACAGGTCGATGGTGTCTCTACCAATGGCTTTGACCATGTCTGCGCCATTGTTGAAAACGCTGGTGCTGTGGCCTGCGTTTTCAAGAATCTCGCAAACGTGTTGTGCGAGGTGAGGCTCGTCTTCTAAAAGTCCAATGTACATGGATCAATTTTAGAAGGTTTCGATGAGCGCTTTGTGTAGTTCGGGTGTCACTTCTGGCATCACACCGAACCAAGCACGGAAGGCGGGGCGTGCTTGATGTAAGAGCATGCCCAGGCCATTCACCGTGGTGTTGCCGCGCAAGCGTGCCGCAGCGAGCAGCGAGGTTTCTAGCGGGATGTAAATCGCATCGGAGACCAGGGCCGTGGTTGGTAATTGGTTGAGTTCAATGTCCAGTGCGGGCTGTCCGTGCATGCCTTGGTTGGTCGTATTGATCAGCAAGGCGGCACCTGCCAAGGCCTCGTGGCGTTCGGACCAATCGAAAGCGGAGACAGGTGTGCCGAATTCTTGTGCCAGTTCGTCGGCTTTGCTGCGCGTGCGGTTAAGGAGCCGGATTTCTGTGGCCCCTGCATCCATGAGGCTCACCACAATTGCGCGCGCTGCTCCACCTGCGCCCAAAATGACGATGGGGCCGGCGCTTGCGTGCCAGCCAGATTGCGCCTCGTGCAGACTTTCTAAGAAACCAAAGCCATCATTGTTAAAGCCGTGCAGGGCGCCGTCAGGTTGCACCACGATCGTGTTGATGGCCCCCATGCGTTGAGCAAGTGGATCGACCCAATCCATGCATTTCATCGCTTCCACTTTGTGTGGGATGGTGATGTTGCAGCCCGCTAAACCCAAGGCTTGGATGCCACGAATGGCGGCTTCGAGGTTGTTGGGGTTGACTGGAAATAGGCCGTAAGCGCCTTTTAAGTTGTATTGACGAATCCAGTGGTTATGAATGGCGGGGGAGCGGGAGTGGGCCACGGGCCATCCCATGACGCCCGCCATGATGAATGTGTTGTTCATGGTGAATGATGAAAGCAGATACCCGATGGTAGCCAATGAAGGCGTGCCTTTGGTTTGGATTGATGTCGTGGAGGTCAGGCAGTGAATGCGTTTTGATACTTTGCACGCTCATATCGAATTTCGGTCATTTCAGAGTTAGGAAGCACATTCAAAAAATACGCTAAGTGGTTGCGTTCAATGAACTTTTCTTCACAAATAAACAACAATAAATTGCAATTAATGTAGTTTTTGGTGGTTTGTTTGCTAAAATTTGAGCAAGGAGTCCATATGTCTAATCAATCTGATTCGCTCGAAAGTGTTGTTATCGGTGACGGCGTTGTCGTCAAAGGTACGTTCACTGTTCCCTCAAAAGCCATCATCAATGGCGTGATTGAGGGAGATTTAACTGCAGAAGAAGTCTTGATCGGCCCAACAGGCAAGATCACAGGCCGCGTTTCGGCCAAGGTCATTGATGTGCGTGGCCAACTCCACAACACCATCATTTCCGAGAAGAGCTTGATCGTTCGCTCCACCGGCAAAATCGCTGGCAAAGTTCAATACTCAGAAATTGAGATTGAAAAAGGTGGCGAAATCGAAGGTACCTTGAGTCAAGATGCCAACGGCCCCGTCATTCACGTCGGCGGTTCGACGCCTGCTTAACTGACTGCGGTTTAAATGTTGCGTCGACTCTTGGCCACTGTTCGCATGCTTCCTGGACTTGTGTCCAATGGATGGGTGCGTCAGTACGAAGACGCGCGCATCATTCTTGAGCAAAACGGTGATCTTCACTACCTCAACGTCAGTGGCCGTATGCAGCGCATCTTGGTGCGTGGCAGCATTTTGGCGACGGGTGCGATGTTGGTGGCGATTGCGGTGTTGTTTGCGACCAGCATCAACCTCATGCTGAGCCGAGCGAAGCTAGAGCGTTCGCACGAAGAGGTCTACCGCGCATTGCTCAGCAGTGCTTCCGATTCGGAAGGTATCGACCAGTTGAGTATGAGTGATGAGCAGATGGTGTCGCTGGCGCAGACCATCCGTGATCGAGACATGAGCATTCGCCGTTTTGTGGATACCTCCATGGTCGCGGTTTCTCAAGAGAACGTGACCATGAAGTCACAGCTTGAGTCCTCTGGTTTGACAGAGAAAATCGTCAAAATCATTCAGCAAAATGCGGCGAATGGTGGCTTCAACTTGGAAGACGATGTCAAGAGCAACCCCTTGCTCCGTGGCAAAGTGGCTGATGAGTTGTCAACCAACCGTGGTTTGCGCGAAGTTCTGTACGCATTGCCCAGTGTGATGCCTGTGCCGAATTACAGCGTGACATCGGACTTTGGTGTCCGTCGTCATCCCATTTCTGGACAAACACACTTCCATACGGGACTCGACTTGTTGAGTCAGACGGGCGATGAAAAAGTTCACCCCGTCAAGCCCGGTGTGGTGGTGCTGGCTCAGTTTCATACGCAATACGGCAACACCGTGGTGGTTCGCCACACAAACGGCGTGGAGTCGCTCTACGCGCATTTGGCAAATATCGAAGTGAAGTTGGGTGACAAAGTCACTAACGAATCTGTGCTGGGCAATATCGGCAGTACAGGTTCTTCGTCGACAGGTAAGCACCTGCATTTGGAAATTTTGATTGGTGGTTATCCAGTCAATCCACAAAAAGTTATACGGACGGCACAATATGTTCAACAAATCCAAAACCAACAACGTTAATTCATCGCAAGTGAATGCGTCTGACGTCGAAGACGAGCAAATGGAATCTCAGGTTGACGAGGTCGTGCCGGAGCAACAACCCGCAGTCGTAACGCCTGCCCCTACATCTAACCAGCGAACCAGCATGATGGACATGATTTCAACCACTGCCACCAAGCCTTCCATTTTGAGCGAAGGTTTTTCGTTCCGAGGTGAAATTGCCGCCAAAGGCGCCATTCACGTGGAAGGTGCTTTGAACGGCCAAATTCAAGTGGACGAGCTCACCATTGGTGCGCGCGGTCAAGTCGAAGGTGTTGTGACTTGCAGCAGCTTGCACATCAAAGGCAAGTTCTCTGGTACTGCAACTTGTAATGAGTTGATCGTGACTTCGTCTGCCTCTGTGGACGGTCATGTGGTGTACCAAACCCTGTCAGTTCAAAAGGGTGCGTCCATCAAGGGCGAACTCTTGTTGGTCAAGTAACTCACTGAGATGGCGTCACGCCTCGTGTGTTTATGAGCCAAGAAGAACTCTTTATCAACGGCGATTTGTTGCGCCTGCGTCGCGAAACCCAAGGCTGGGCTTTGAGTGATATGGCCACCCGTGCTTGCATGTCGGTCAAGCAAATCCGCCAGTTAGAAGAGGGCGGTATGAGCGCTTTTTACAGTGCTGCCGTCAAAGCAACCGCTGCGAAAAAAGTTGGCGCTTTGTTGGGTGTCTCTGTCGAAGAAGTCTTTGGCCAAGTGGTTGAACTGCTTGAAGTCGAAAGCGCGCTTGAAGAACCGTTGATTGCTGATGTTGCCGCTGTGCCCGTTGAGACAGCCGCTCCTGCAGAGAACCCGATTGCTGAACTTGCCGAATCTTCTGCGCAAATTGCCGTCCCCGATCAAGAGCCGGTTGTTTTAGCTCAGCCAGAAGAAACAAAATCCAAAACATCACTTTGGGTGATTGCCGGCTTGTTTGCGGCAGCGTTGGCCGTGGCTGCTTACATGCAACCCCAAGACGAGCCCGCTGCTGAGCCTGAGCCACCTTTGCAGCTTGTTCCTTCCGAGGCAACAGATGCTGCAAGCGCTGCAGAAGCGCAGGCCTCCAGCGCCTCTGGTTCTGTAGAAACTGTGGTCGTCCCCACAGCTCAAAAACCAGCGTCTTTGGTGAGCGCACCTGTTGCTGTGGCGACGCCTGCACCCGCACCCGCAGCAAGTAAGGCGCCTTAATTCGCTTTGCCTTGCAATTCAAAAAAGCCGCTTTTCAGCGGCTTTTTTAGTTTTTAGCGCCCAAGGCCAAAGCTTCTCGACGGCTGGTGGCTAATGGCTCAGCGTCTGGCGCTTGCATCGGCCATCCACCCATGTGTGTTTTGCTGAGTTCGTACAAGCCTTGCACCCATGTTGCGCTGTCGTTCAAGCAGGGGATGTAGTGGAACACCCCGCCGCCAGCGTGCAAATATGCTTCTTGTGCTTCTTGTGAAATTTCTTCCAAAGTTTCTAAGCAATCGCTGGTGAAACCTGGGCAAATCAGGTCCACCCGTTTCACACCTTGTTGTGCCAGTGCAATCAGGGTGGGTTCGGTGTAGGGCTCCAGCCATTTGGCTTTGCCAAAGCGGGATTGGAAGGTCACCATGTATTGCGCTTTGCTCAGGCCCAGTGCCTCGCCCAATAGGCGTGCTGTTTTGTAGCACTCGCAGTGGTAAGGGTCGCCCAAGTGCAGGGTACGTTCAGGCACGCCGTGAAAGCTCATCACCAAACGTTCGGGTTGCCCGTGAGTCGCCCAGTGTGTACACACGCGCTCGGCCAAGGCTTGGATGTAAGCGGGGTGGTCGTGGTAATGGTTGATAAAGCGAAACTCTGGCAACACGCGACTGCGCAAGCCCCAGTGGTAGACCGCATCAAACACGCTGGCCGTGGTGGTGCCTGAGTACTGTGGATAGGCTGGCACAACCAAGATGCGAGTGAAGCCTTCGGCCTTGAGCGCATCGAGTTGACTGGCAATCGACGGGTTGCCATAGCGCATGGCGTAACGCACGCTGACCGCTTCACCGTTGGCGCTGAACACGTTTTGCAGTGCTTGCGCTTGTTTGTCTGTCCAGACCTTCAACGGCGAGCCTTCTGCCGTCCAAATCGTGGCGTATTTGGCTGCCGATTTGGCTGGGCGCACGCGCAAGATGATGCCGTGCAGGATGGCCATCCACAGCAAACGGGGAATTTCAACCACGCGGTGATCTCCCAAAAACTCGGCAAGGTAACGGCGCACGGCGGGGGCGGTGGGCGCATCGGGTGTGCCTAAATTGCACAACAGCACGGCGGTGCGTGGTGTTTGACCGTGGGCAAAGGGCGGTTCGGGGTTGAAGGCAGGTTTGAACATGATGCGGTATTCTCGCCCAGCATGTTGAACCTTTCCAAAATCCAAGCCATAACCCTAGACCTAGACGACACCTTGTGGCCGGTCTGGCCCACCATCGCGCGCGCGGAGGTGGTTTTGCAAGATTGGCTGGCGTTGCACGCCCCGCAAACTGCGCTGTTGTGCGCACAGCCTGGCGTGAAGCAAGCGATCCGTGCGGAGATCAATCAGCGTCATGCCGACAAAGCGCATGATTTGACTTTTTTGCGCCGTGAAGCCATTCGCGAAAGCTTGCTGCGTTCTGGCGAATCGCCGCATTTGGCCGATGCCGCCTTTGAGGTGTTTTTTGCGGAGCGCCAAAACGTCAAGCTGTATGACGGTGTGCAACCCGCACTGGCACGCTTGGCGGCGCGTTACCCCTTGGTGGGGTTGTCAAATGGCAATGCCGATGTGTTTCGCACGGAGGCGGGGCCGTACTTTCAGGCGGCGGTCAGTGCGCGAGTCTTTGGTGTGGCCAAGCCCGATGCGCGTATTTTTCATGCGGCAGCGGCGCAGCTGAATCTTCCTGCTGAGGCCGTGTTGCACTTAGGTGATGACGCCACGACCGATGTGTTGGGCGCCCTCCGTGCAGGCATGCAAACCGCGTGGGTCAACACGCAAGGCCACGATTGGCCGCATGATTTAGCCCAACCGCTGACGGTCAGCCATTTGGCTGAGTTGTGTGACCACTTGTTGGCCTGATCGCACTGCGCCTTCGAGTGTGGAGGGGTAGGGGCCGCACACGTAATCACCGCAGGCCCAAAGTCCTGGTGCGATGAAGGGTTCGGGCCGATTCAGCAGCGGCGTGCATGCCAGCGTCGCACGTTTTTCGACCACGGTTTGCACCACTTCCAGATTCGTCAGTTCAAGTTGCTCGCACACTTGGTCGTACACCTGTTCGGTCACTTCATCGCGCTCTGCCGAGCAGGCGCTGACGACGGCGGCCAATAAGCCAGGTTGTGCGGTCAATGCGCCACGGTCGAACACAAACTGTGCAGGGGCTTGAGCGTCACTGTAAAGCGCCATCATGGGTCTGGGGAGCCCGGCATAACCAGCATCTGTGCAACGCAAATACACGGTGGCAATGGCGGTGTGCTGCAACTCCGCGCAGGCGTAAGCCCACTTGGGGGCTATGTCGGCGCTCAGGCGGGCTGCTTCCCACGGCGGGCAGGCCAAGAGGGTGGCTTGTGTGGGAGAGCTCGCATGAGTCAAGGCCTCCAGTGCGCCAGCTGTGATGCGCTGTCCTAAACGAATGTCGGCGCCTTGTGCGCTGAGCCACTGCAAACAAGCGTCTGGCAACAAGGCCCCTAAATCGATGCGCGGCACAAGCAGGTCAGAACTGCCTGACCCACCCAGCAACGCATCTTGCAGCACGCGCAAAAACACGGTGGCACTGGCTTGATGCAAGGGCGTGTTGAGCGCGGATAGACACAAAGGCTCGATCAACTGCTGCATCACGCGAGGGCTCAAGCGCGCATCTTCGCAAAGCTGCGCCACGGTCCATGCGTCGTCGCATGTGAAGCCCGTGCGTTGCCAATGCCATGAGGCTTGTATGAGGCTGGCTTTGTCTTTCAAGGACCAGCCATTTGCGCGGGCCACGCCTACGAGCAGGTTGAATGGCAAGGGCCAATCGGGCAAGCTCAGGCCTTGTCCATCGGGGAAACGCAGATCAAGTGGCAGGCGCTGCAGCAGGGTCTCGGGATTTAAGCCCACGGTTCGCATCAAGGCGAGGGTGTCGCGGTACGCGCCAATCAACACATGTTGGCCGTTGTCCAGGGGCTTGTCCGCAAAGTTTTGTTGCAAGCTGCGAGCGCGACCGCCCGCGAGCGGTGCGGCTTCAAACAGCGTGACCTGCCAGCCCGCTTGGGTGGCGGCCACGGCAGCAGCCAAACCGGCCCAGCCTGCACCCACGATGGTCAATTGCTTCATCACACGAGGCAGGGTGGTTTAGAAGCGGCCCAGTGCTTGCATCTTCCAAGCGAGCCAGAGTTTGCGCAGTGGGGTGAGGGCCACGCGTTGCTTGAGCACGGGAAACTTCTGGGCTTCGATCTCACGCAGCAAGGTGCGGTAGATGCTGGCCATCATCAAACCCGGTTTTTGATGCTTCCAATCATTCGCGGGCAGCAGAGCCAAGGCTTCGTCGTACAGGGCGTGTGCGCGTGCGGCTTGGAATTGCATGAGTGCTTGAAAGCGGTCCGAGTCCACGCGGTTCAAAATTTCGTGGGCTTTCACGTCGAACTGTTGCAGCTCGCTGACGGGCAGGTAAATGCGGCCACGCAGAGCGTCTTCACCCACGTCACGCAGGATGTTGGTGAGTTGAAACGCTTGGCCCAGCTTGTGGGCGTAGGCGGTGGTGGTCGCCTCTGTTTGGCCAAAAATCTTGGCCGAGACTTCGCCCACGACCCCCGCCACCAAGTGGCAGTAGCGCGTGAGGTTGGGGTAGTCGAGGTATCGGGTTTGCGTCAGGTCCATTTCGCAGCCATCAATCACAGATTGCAACGAGGCTTCTTCAATGCCGAACTCCGCCACCCAAGGCATCAGCGCTTGGGTCACTGGGTGGTTGGGTTGGCCTGCAAAGGCTTGGCGCACTTCGTTGTGCCACCACGCCAGTTTGCTGGCGGCGACGCCTTGGTCGGTCACCTCATCAACAACATCGTCTACCTCTCGGCAGAAGGCGTAAAACGCCGTGATGGCGGCGCGGCGCTGGGGGGGAAGAAAAAGAAAGGCGTAATAAAAGCTGCTGCCTGAAGCAGAAGCTTTTTGCTGAACGTAGTCTTGAGGTGTCATGTGTGCCTGATTATCGGGCACGCTGATGTGGTTTCAGGTGCAGTGCTTCACATGCGGATGCAACGCCAGAGGATGCGAAGGGCGTCTGTTTTTTGCAGCGTCGGGCGTTGAAGTTGTGTGGGGTCTGCGGTTTCAACGCGCGCATCCAGCTTGTCCAAGATACGTAAGCCACCTTGCACCACGGCACGCAGCTCCCAGCCCGCACGTCCTTTGACGCGGTGGACCAGCGGCGCGCCCTCCTGCATCAACGCGCGGGCAAAGCGACGTTCTTCTGCCTGTGTGTGGCCCTGCGGTAAATAGTCTCGGCCACGGCGCAAGTCTTCAGCACGGTCTTGCCAAAAGTTGATGAGTTGTAGTGCTGTGCAGATGGCGTCGCTTTGTGCCAGCGAGGTGTTGTCGCTCACGCCGTACAAGTGCAACATCAAGCGCCCCACGGGGTTGGCAGAGCGGCGGCAATAGTCCAGCAATTCGTTGCGGTCTCGGTAACGTTGGCCGACGCTGGTGTAGACCACGTCTTGCTCAAAGGCGTCGAGCAGGTCGAACAAGGGTTGTGTTGGCAACTGGTATTGCTGCACGGCGCGTTGCAGCGGGTCAAAGACCTGGGGCCAGCGTTGGCTAGGCGTGGTGGCGCTGCTGAGGCTCTTCGCTAAGTCTGCGCGGTATTCACCCAGTGCATCTAAGCGGTGGTGCGCGGGGTCGTGGCCTTCATCGGCCAAATCATCGGCCGTGCGTGCAAAGTGGTACAGCGCTTGGACGGCGGGGCGCAAACGCGCAGGGCACAGCCAAGAGGCGACGGGAAAGTTTTCGTAGTGCTCGATACTTGACATAGGTTCTTCGTATTGTCGTTGCCTCTTGTAAATTTGAGGTGAATCGAAATCGGCTACATTAATAACCAATCAGTCATTAACAAAATAAATACTTTATGTTGTCTTCACTTTTGCCTTCAAGACGCGTTGCACTAGCTCTGCTTGTTTCAGTGACTTTGGGGGCCTGCGGCAAAGGTCCAGCCCCCCAAGAGCCTGTGCGGGCTGTGAAAGTGTTGACCGTGGGGGAGTCCGATTCGACGATGGATTTGGAGTTTTCAGGGGAGGTCCGCGCTCGCGTGGAATCGAGCCTTGGGTTTCGTGTGGCTGGTAAAGTGCTCAGCCGTCCAGCCGAAATTGGTCAGCGCGTGAAGGCCGGTGAGTTGCTGGCGCAGCTTGACCCACAAGACTACCGCGTGACAGCCGATGCCGCTGCCGCCCAACTGGTGGCGGCGCAATCCAACCGTGATGTGGCGAGCGCAGATTTCAAACGTTACCAAGATCTGCATGCGCAGGGCTTTATCAGCGTGGCCGAGTTGCAGCGCCGCGAGGCTGCCTACATCTCAGCCCAGGCCCAATGGAAGCAAGCCCAAGCGCAAAGCTCGGTGCAAGGCAATCAATCGGGCTACACCCGCTTGTTGGCCGATGGCGCAGGCATTGTGACGTCGGTGGATGCCAGTGCAGGTCAAGTGGTGGCCGCAGGCCAGCCCGTGGTGCGCTTGGCGCTGGATGGTCCGCGTGATGTGGTGTTCTCCGTGGCAGAAGACAAACTGGGTTTGTTGAAAACAGGCGCCAAAGTGAAGGTCCGTCAGTGGGTGGACGGCAAGGTTCTCGAAGCCGTGGTGCGCGATGTGTCTGCCAGTGCGGACACGGTGACGCGCAGCTTTCTGGTCAAGGCCGCTTTGCCAAAAGAGGCCGCGCCTGTGCTGGGGTCTACCGTGACGGTCACGTTGTCGCTGGGGGATGCTGTGGCCGTGAAGTCCATCAAGTTGCCGACCAGCGCATTGCGTTTGGAAGCGGGCGCCACATCGGTGTGGTTGCTTGATCCCAACACCATGACCGTGAAGGCGCAAGCCATTGAAGTCAACACCGCCGAAGGCAACGATGCCGTGGTGACAGCGGGCTTGCAAAACGGCGATCAAGTGGTGCTGTCGGGTGTGCACGTGCTGACCGCAGGCCAAAAAGTGTCGATCTTCGGCGCAGCGAAGTGAGTTGAACATGGGCGATAAATTCAACCTCTCCAAATGGGCGCTTGACCATCCTGCGCTGACGCGTTACTTGATGGTCGTGCTGATGGTTTTGGGCGTCGCCGCTTATTTCCAATTGGGCCAAGACGAAGATCCACCGTTTACCTTTCGCGCCATGGTGGTGCGCACGTATTGGCCAGGCGCAACCGCGCAGCAAGTGGCCGAACAAGTCACCGACAAGCTGGAGCGCACGCTGCAAGAAGTGCCTTATGCTGACAAGATTCGCAGCTATTCCAAGCCGGGTGAATCGCAAATTATTTTTCAGTTGAAAGATTCAGCCAAGCCCAGCGATGTGCCCAGCGTTTGGTACGCGGTGCGCAAAAAGATTGGCGACATGCGCTACACCTTGCCGCCAGGCGTCCAGGGTCCGTTTTTCAACGATGATTTTGGCGATGTCTATGGCGTGATTTATGCACTCGATGCCCCAGGCTTCACACCCGCAGAGGTGAAGAAGTTTGCCGACGATGTGCGTCAGCAACTGCTGCGTGTGCCCGATGTGGCCAAGGTCGAGCAGTTTGGTGTGCAAGATGAAAAAATCTTCATTGAAATTCCACAAAAGCGCTTGGTTCAACTCGGCCTCGATGTGGGGGCGGTGTTGGCGCAACTCAGTCAAGAAAACGCGGTAGAAAACGCAGGCAGCGTGCAAGCGCCACTCGATGTGTTGCAAGTGCGCATTGGTGGTCAGTTTGAAACCGAAGCCCAGTTGCGTGCGATGCCCATTCGCGGCAGTTCGGGTCAGGAACTCAAGCTGGGTGACATTGCCACCGTCACCCGCGGCTATGTGGAGCCATCCACCGTCAAGGTCCATCACCAAGGCAAGCCTGTCATTGCATTGGGTGTTTCCATGGCCAAAGGCGGCGACATCATTGCGCTGGGTAAGTCTTTGGAAGTGGCGACGGCACGCATTGAGAAAACATTGCCCATCGGCGTGAGTTTGGTGCAGGTGCAAGACCAGCCCAAAGCCGTTGAAAAGTCGGTGGGCGAGTTTGTGCACGTGCTGATTGAAGCGGTGTTGATTGTGTTGCTGGTCAGCTTCGTGGCCTTGGGTTTGCACAAAGGCGGACGCTACGGCTGGTATGTGGACATGCGCCCAGGCTTGGTGGTGGCGATCACCATTCCCTTGGTGTTGGCCATGACGTTTTTGGCCATGAACTATTGGGGCATTGGTCTGCACAAGATTTCGCTGGGGTCGCTCATCATTGCGTTGGGGCTGTTGGTGGACGACGCCATCATCGCTGTCGAGATGATGGTGCGCAAAATGGAAGAGGGCTACGACCGTGTGCGTGCCGCCACCTTTGCGTATGAAGTGACCGCCATGCCCATGTTGACGGGCACGCTCATCACCGCTGCAGGCTTTTTGCCGATTGGCATGGCCAAGTCCACGGTGGGTGAATACACCTTTGCCATCTTTGCGGTGACGGTGATTGCGTTGGTGCTGAGTTGGTGGGTGTCGGTGTACTTTGTGCCGTATTTGGGCACCTTGCTGTTGCAGGTCAAACCCCATGGCGAGCACGGGGGCGAACACGAGCTGTTTGATGGCCCGTTCTACCGCCACTTTCGCACCGCAGTGACTTGGTGCGTGGAATACCGCTGGAAGGCGATTGGCATCACTTTGCTGATTTTCGTGTTGGGCTTGGTGGGCATGGGGCGTGTGCAGCAGCAGTTCTTCCCAGACTCTAGCCGCCCTGAAATTTTGGTGGACTTGTGGTTTCCTGAAGGCACGGCGTTCAAAGCCAACGAGGCTGTCACGCAGGCCGTGGAGCAGCGTTTGCTCAAAGAGCAGGGTGTGCAAACGGTGAGCACATGGATTGGCTCGGGTCTGCCGCGTTTTTACCTGCCGCTGGACCAAGTGTTTCCACAGAGCAACGTGTCGCAAATTGTGGTGATACCCGAGAGTTTGGAGCGCCGCGAGTCTTTGCGTTTGTCCTTGCCGGCCATGCTGGCGCAAGAGTTTCCAGAAGCCCGTGCGCGTGTGAAGCTATTGCCCAACGGCCCACCTGTGCCATACCCCGTGCAGTTCCGCGTGGTTGGGCCTGACCCCAAAGTCTTGCGTGCACGCGCCGATGAGGTGAAGGCGCAAATGCGTGCCAGCTCATCTACGCGTGGTGTCAACGACAACTGGAACGAAGCGGTCAAAGTTGTGCGTTTGGAGGTCGACCAAGCCAAAGCGCGCGCCTTGGGCGTGACCAGTCAATCCATTGCACAGGCCATGCGCACCTTGTTGGTGGGCTCGACCGTGGAACAGTTCCGCGAGGACAACAAGCTCATCGACATCGTGCTCCGCCAGCCCCTCAATGAGCGTGATGCCATCAGTGACTTGACCAATGCCTACATCCCCACCGCGTCAGGTCGCATGATTCCGGCCACGCAGATTGTGAAACCCGTGTTTTCTTGGGAGCCGGGCGTGATGTGGCGTGAAGGCCGTGAATACGCCATCACCGTGCAATGCGACATCATTGAAGGCTTGCAAGGCGCCACGGTCACCCAGCAACTGCTGCCAGACCTGAAGAAGCTGGAAGCCAAGTGGATGGAGACCGACACCCAGTCATACCGCATTGAAGTGGCGGGCGCGGTGGAGGAAAGCTCTAAAGGCTCTAGCTCCATCTCGGCAGGTATGCCCGTGATGTTGTTCATCACCTTTACTTTGCTGATGCTTCAGTTGCACAGCTTTAGCCGTGCCATGTTGGTGTTTTTGACCGGCCCGTTGGGCTTGGCTGGCGTGGCCGGTGCTTTGCTGGCGCTGAACCGCCCATTTGGTTTCGTGGCTTTGCTCGGCGTGATTGCCTTGATGGGCATGATCCAGCGCAATTCGGTCATTTTGATTGACCAAATTGAGCAAGACCGTGCCAGCGGCGTGCCCGCCTGGGAAGCGATTGTCGAATCCGCTGTGCGACGCTTGCGTCCTATCGTGCTCACGGCGGCGGCGGCGGTGTTGGCCATGATCCCGCTCACACGCAGCGTGTTTTGGGGGCCGATGGCTGTCGCGATCATGGGCGGCTTGATGGTGGCCACCGTCTTGACGCTGCTTGCCTTGCCCGCTATGTACGCGGCGTGGTTTAAGGTCGAAAAGCCGTCTAAAATGCAAGGCTGACCGATTTCAAGCGGGTGGTCTACCCTGACCACCCGTTGTTATTTAGAAACCCGCGCGGGTGGCGAAATTGGTAGACGCACCAGGTTTAGGTCCTGACGTCCGCAAGGATGTGCGGGTTCGAGTCCCGCCCCGCGCACCATTTGATTGATAGCAAGCGGCCACAAGGCCGCTGCTGACCATGCCAATTTAGGAGAAACCACATGGCCGTGACTGTTGAAACTTTGGAAAAATTGGAACGCAAGATCACCTTGTCGTTGCCTGTGGACATCATCACCAAGGAAGTGGACGTGCGTTTGAAGCGCGTGGCACGCCAAGTCAAGATTGACGGTTTCCGTCCAGGCAAAGTGCCGATGAACATCGTGGCTCAGCGCTATGGCTATTCCACCCAGTTCGAAGTGATGAACGACAAAGTGGGCGAAGCATTCCACTTGGCGACCAACGAAGCCAAATTGCGCGTTGCTGGCCAACCCCGCATCACTGAAAAAGAAGGCGCGCCTGAAGGCGAAATGCAATTCGAAGCCATCTTCGAGGTGTACCCAGAAGTGAAGTTTGCTGACATGGCCGGTGTTGACGTTGAAACCGTGTCTGCCGAAGTGACAGATGCTGCCATCGACAAAACCATCGACATCTTGCGCAAGCAACGCCGCACCTTCGCCCAACGTGGCTTGGACGGTGCCGCTCAAGACAGCGACCGCGTGACCATCGACTTCGAAGGCAAGATTGACGGCGAGCCATTCCAAGGCGGCAAAGCCGAAGACTTCCAGTTCTTGCTCGGCGAAGGCCAAATGCTCAAAGAATTTGAAGATGCGGTGCGCGGCATGAAGTCGGGCGAAAGCAAGACTTTCCCCCTGAGCTTCCCCGCTGACTACCACGGCAAAGACGTGGCCGGCAAACAATCCGATTTCTTGGTGACTTTGAAGAAAGTCGAAGCCGCTCACTTGCCAGAAGTGACCGACGAATTGGCCAAGTCTTTGGGCGTGGCTGAAGCCACCGTGGCAGGCTTGCGCGCTGACATCAAAAACAACCTCGAGCGCGAAGTGAAATTCCGCTTGTTGGGTCGCAACAAGCAAGCGGCTTTGGATGCTGTGGCCACTAAGGCTGAACTCGACCTGCCAAACGCCAGCGTGCAAGCTGAACTCGACCGCATGGTCGAAGGCGCTCGCGCTGACCTCAAGGCCCGTGGCATCAAAGACGCTGACAAAGCCCCGATCCCTGACGACGTGTTCCGCCCACAAGCTGAAAAGCGCGTGCGCATGGGCTTGGTGGTGGCTGATTTGGTTCGCGCCAACAACTTGCAAGCCACGGCTGAGCAAATCAAAGCGCACATCGAAGAACTGGCCTCTAGCTACGAGAAGCCAGCCGATGTGGTGCGTTGGTACTACAGCGACATGAGCCGTTTGGGCGAAGTTGAAGCCATCGTCATTGAAAACAACGTGACTGACTTCATCTTGTCTAAAGCTAAGGTCAACGCCAAAGCGATTTCATTCGACGAATTGATGGGTCAAGCCTGATCCTCCTACAAGGAAACAACATGAGCGCACTGGATACACAAGCCTTGGGCATGGTCCCCATGGTCATTGAGCAGTCGGGCCGCGGTGAGCGGTCTTACGACATCTATTCACGTTTGCTCAAAGAGCGCGTGATTTTCTTGGTGGGCGAAGTCAACGACCAAACCGCCAACTTGGTGGTGGCGCAATTGTTGTTCCTTGAGAGCGAGAACCCTGATAAGGACATCTCGCTCTACATCAACTCTCCAGGCGGCTCGGTGAGTGCAGGCATGTCGGTGTTCGACACCATGAACTTCATCAAGCCTCATGTGTCCACGCTGTGTATCGGCATGGCCGCCAGCATGGGCGCATTCTTGTTGGCCGCAGGCGAGAAGGGCAAGCGCTTTGCTTTGCCCAACTCCAAGGTCATGATTCACCAGCCTTTGGGCGGTACTCGTGGCCAAGCCACAGAAATCGAAATTCACGCCCGTGAAATCTTGAAGACGCGCGACCAATTGAACCGCATCTTGGCTGAGCGTACGGGCCAGCCGCTTGAGAAAATCGAGCGCGATACCGAACGCGATTACTATCTGAGTGCCGACGAGTCCAAAGAGTACGGTTTGATTGATCAAGTGATCAGCAAGCGCGGCTAAACGACAGACAACGCACACACAAACATAAACACGACATGGTTGATAAAAAAAGCGCTTCTGGCGAGAAAACGCTGTACTGCACCTTCTGCGGTAAGAGCCAGCACGAAGTCAAAAAACTCATCGCAGGCCCTTCGGTCTTCATTTGCGACGAGTGCATTGACTTGTGCAATGAAATCATCCGTGACGAGTTGCCAGGTCTAGAAGCGGCCAAAGAAAACGGCAGTGACCTGCCTACGCCCGCAGAAATCAAAGCCAACCTCGACAACTACGTGATTGGCCAAGAACCTGCCAAGCGCACGCTGGCCGTGGCGGTGTACAACCACTACAAACGCTTGAAGCACAAAGAGTCGTCCAAGAAAGACGATGTCGAGCTGACCAAAAGCAATATTTTGCTGATTGGCCCCACAGGCTCTGGCAAAACTTTGTTGGCCCAAACCATGGCGCGCATGTTGAATGTGCCTTTTGTCATGGCTGACGCCACCACCCTGACCGAAGCCGGTTATGTGGGTGAGGACGTTGAAAACATCATTCAAAAGCTGTTGCAAAGCTGCGAGTACGACGTGGAGCGCGCACAGCGCGGCATCGTCTACATCGACGAAATCGACAAGATTTCACGCAAGTCTGACAACCCCTCCATCACCCGTGATGTGTCGGGTGAGGGTGTGCAACAAGCCTTGCTCAAGCTGATTGAAGGCACGATGGCGAGCATTCCACCCCAAGGTGGACGCAAGCACCCCAACCAAGATTTCTTGCAAATTGACACGACCAACATCTTGTTCATTTGCGGTGGCGCTTTTGCAGGGCTTGAGAAAGTCATTGAAAACCGCACAGAAGCCTCTGGTATTGGCTTTGGCGCAACCGTCAAGAGCAAAGAATCACGCAGCTTGTCTGAGGTGTTTGGCGACGTCGAACCCGCTGACATCATCAAGTTTGGTTTGATTCCTGAACTCGTGGGCCGTATGCCTGTGGTCGCCACGTTGGCTGAGTTGACTGAAGACGCCTTGGTGCAAATCTTGACCGAGCCAAAGAATGCGCTGGTCAAGCAGTACAGCAAGCTCTTGGCCATGGAAGGTGCTGAGCTCGAAATTCGCCCCGCCGCCTTGCGTGCGATTGCCAAAAAAGCGTTGGCACGTAAAACAGGTGCACGTGGTTTACGCTCTATCCTTGAACAATCGCTGATCGACACCATGTACGAGTTACCCAATTCGTCCAACGTCGAAAAGGTGGTGGTTGAAGAGGCCACCATCGAAGAAAACAAACCTCCTTTGTTGGTGTACCGAGAGGCCGCCAAAAAGGCTTGATGATCGAACTCGGGGACAGAGCAAAACGCCTGTCCCTTTTTTACTGGAAGGCTGACCATGTCTGGACAACCCCTACTCCCTGCGACCCCTCTTGAACTGCCTTTGTTGCCTTTGCGCGATGTGGTGGTGTTCCCGCACATGGTCATCCCCTTGTTTGTGGGACGTCCTAAGAGCATCAAAGCCCTTGAGGCGGCGATGGCTGCAGAGCGACGCATCATGTTGGTGGCCCAAAAGGCCGCTGCCAAAGATGAGCCTGCTGTGACCGACATGTTTGAAGTCGGTTGCATTTCCACCATTTTGCAAATGCTCAAGCTGCCTGACGGCACCGTGAAGGTGTTGGTTGAAGGTCAGCAACGTGCCAAGGTGGATGGCATTGAAGATGGCGAATCTCACTTCACAGCCCATGTCACGCCCATCGAAGTCTTGCCCGCCGAAGCTGGCAGCGAAGTCGAGGCCTTGCGCCGTGCGGTGATGCAGCAGTTTGACCAATACGTCAAACTGAACAAAAAAATTCCACCCGAAATTCTCACTTCGATTGCCAGCATCGATGACGCTGGTCGGTTGGCAGACACCATTGCCGCGCACTTGCCCTTGAAGCTTGAGAGTAAACAAGTGGTGTTGGACTTGTCGCCCGTGCGCGACCGTTTGACGAACCTGTTTGAGCAAATCGAGCGTGAGGTTGAAATCCTCAATGTGGACAAAAAAATCCGTGGCCGCGTGAAGCGCCAAATGGAGAAAAACCAACGCGACTTCTATCTGAACGAGCAGGTCAAGGCCATCCAGAAAGAACTGGGCGAAGGCGAAGAGGGCGCGGACATTGAAGAGATCGAGAAAAAGATCAAAGCCGCGCGCATGCCACAAGAGGCTCGCAAGAAGGCCGAGGCTGAGTTGAAGAAACTCAAACTCATGTCACCCATGTCAGCGGAAGCCACTGTGGTGCGCAACTTCCTTGATGTGCTGGTGGGCTTGCCTTGGAACAAGAAAACCAAAATCAAACACGACCTCGGCAATGCCGAAGACGTGTTGAACGAAGACCATTACGGCCTTGACAAGGTCAAAGACCGCATCTTGGAATACCTCGCAGTGCAACAACGCGTGGACAAGGTGAAAGCGCCTATCTTGTGTTTGGTGGGGCCTCCTGGTGTGGGTAAAACCTCGCTCGGTCAATCCATTGCCAAAGCCACAGGGCGCAAGTACGTGCGCATGGCCTTGGGTGGTATGCGTGACGAAGCTGAGATTCGCGGCCACCGTCGCACCTACATTGGTGCGATGCCAGGCAAGGTGTTGCAAAGTTTGACCAAGGTCGGCACGCGTAATCCCCTGTTCTTGCTTGATGAAATTGACAAGCTCGGCATGGACTCGCGTGGCGACCCTTCCAGCGCTTTGTTGGAGGTGTTGGACCCCGAGCAAAACAACAAGTTCGCAGACCACTATGTGGAGGTCGATTACGACTTGAGCGATGTGATGTTTGTGGCCACCTCGAACTCGATGAACATTCCGCCAGCTTTGCTGGACCGCATGGAAGTGATTCGTTTGTCAGGCTACACCGAAGACGAAAAAACGCACATCGCCATGAAGTATTTGCTGCCCAAGCAAATGAAAAACAATGGCGTGAAAGATTTTGAGCTCTCGGTGGACGAAGCCGCTGTGCGCGACATCGTGCGCTACTACACGCGTGAAGCTGGCGTGCGCTCGTTAGAGCGTGAAATGTCCAAGATTTGCCGCAAGGTGGTCAAGGCTTTGCTGCTCAAGCAAATGACGCCACAAGTCAAAGTCACGGCAGACAACTTGCCCGACTTTCTTGGTGTGCGCAAGTACACCTATGGCCGTGCTGAGGCCGATAACCAAGTGGGTCAAGTCGTAGGCTTGGCTTGGACCGAAGTGGGGGGCGATTTGCTCACCATTGAGGCTGCCATCATGATTGGCAAGGGCACTATCACGCGTACGGGTTCACTCGGCGATGTGATGAAAGAGTCTGTCGAAGCAGCCCGCACTGTGGTGCGCAGCCGTGCACGTCGTTTGGGCATCTCGGAAGAGTTGCTCGAAAAGCGCGACATCCATATCCACGTGCCCGATGGCGCAACGCCCAAAGACGGTCCCAGTGCGGGTGCTGCCATGACCACCGCCTTGGTCTCCGCCCTGACAGGCATCCCTGTGCGTGCGGATGTGGCCATGACGGGTGAGATCACCTTGCGTGGCGAAGTTACAGCCATTGGCGGCTTGAAAGAGAAGCTGTTGGCGGCATTGCGCGGTGGCATCAAGACCGTGTTGATTCCAGAAGAAAACGTCAAAGACTTGCAAGAAATTCCAGAGAACGTGAAGAACGGTTTGGAAATCGTGCCGGTGCGTTGGATCGACAAAGTGCTGGAAATTGCGCTTGAGAAAATGCCCACGCCGTTGCCAGACGAAGTGCCTGTCGTTGCTGCAACACCTGCAGCTGTTGCAGGCGTCAAAGCCGAAGCGATCAAACATTAAGATTTTTCTAGCGCATGCCTAAACAGGCTGAAAAATGCGCTAGAATATGCGTCTTATGCGGGAATAGCTCAGTTGGTAGAGCGCAACCTTGCCAAGGTTGAGGTCGCGAGTTCGAGCCTCGTTTCCCGCTCCAAATTCGATAAGGGAAGCACACCATGCTTCCCTTTTTCGTCAAAGCCGATGGCGCGATAGCAAAGCGGTTATGCACCGGATTGCAAATCCGTTTAGCCCAGTTCGACTCTGGGTCGCGCCTCCAGAATAATGCCTGTACTTGTTTACAAGTACAGGCATTTTTTTAGCTTGAACTGGTCGAGAGTATGAAAAACAAATTGTGTTTGTTTGTATGTATTTTTGTCCTAACTGTAGATCTAGGACAAGCACAAACTAAAGGTGAGTTGACTGATTTCTTTCAAGCTGAAGTTAGTCAATTTCGACGCACAGGGGCATACGCCGAAGTCGAGGCTACGTGTCAAAGCCTTGCCAAAAAATACCCTGATGCTGTTCGATGCTTTAGTTTTGGACAGACGGCAGAGGGCCGACCCATTTATGCATTGGCAGTCAGTCGAAGTGGGGCATTAACACCTGCCCAAGCCCGACGTGCAGGTCTTCCCGTTGTACTTGCCATAGGTGGCACACATGCGGGCGAAATTGACGGTAAGGATGCCGGATTAATCTTGATCCGTGACATGCTCAGGAAAAATTCGACGGCTGATCCACTTAAGCAGCAAATCTTTTTATTTGTTCCGGTTTTTAATGTGGACGGACATGAGCGGACAAGTCCTTACAACCGACCTAATCAAAATGGGCCGAGTTTGCAGGGGGAGCGCGTGACTGCGCAACGCATCAACTTGAATCGTGATTGGATGTTGGGGCAGTCATCAGAGATGAATGCCATGTTGCGATTGATTTCACAGTGGGATCCATTGCTCACTTTAGATTTGCATGTGACAGATGGCGTGCGCTTTCGCCATGATGTGTCTTTGTCAATGTCTCCGATGTTCAGTGGCGATGATGCATTGCATGGTGTATCGGATGAATTTTCTAATGAGATAGTCGCGCGGCTGCAGGCCAAAGGCCATCACCCGCTGGATTTCACGCCAGTATTACTTGATTTTGAAAATCCTCGGGCAGGCATCATGCGCGATGCAGATGCCCCTCGTTTTTCACATGTCTATGCCGTCTTGCGTAATCGTATTGGTGTTTTGGTCGAAGACCATGCTTGGGATCCGTATGTAAAACGCGTACAAACAAGTAAAGATGTGCTGTCCGCTGCGCTAGAACTCATCGCCGAAAAAGGCCGGTATTTATTAAAGATCGCGCTTCAAGCAGATGAGCATGCTGAAAAAATGTACAGCGAAGTGTTGGCCACTGACTGGCAAAACATGCTTGAAACGGGGATAGAAATACCCTCAGGTCAGATCGATTTGTTGGGATATGAATACACGACGCATAACAATGCCCCTGTCGTCGGTGGGCGTCATATCACCTATCACTTGAATCAACCGGTGGTTTGGCGTGTGCCTGTGTATGGCGACATCCAACCTGTCAACGACGCGATTGTGACTTTGCCTCATGGGGGCTACATCATTCCTGCAGGGTGGGTGTCCGTCGTCTTACCTTATTTGCAAAAGCACGGCATCACGTATCAAGTTGTGCCTCGCGCGATGAAGGACATTGATGTGCAGGAATTACATGTTGACCCAGAAAGTATTTCGTTTGATGCGCGAACCTTTCAGGGGCGTTTGCGAACGAACGTCCAAGGTCAATGGATGAGTGGTCACGCCAATTTGCCTCAAGGTTCACTCTATGTTCCTATTCGTCAAGCGCGTGCATTGCTCGTTGCTCATTTGCTTGAACCAGCATCTCCAGATTCTTTGTCTCGATGGGGTTTGTTCAATACAGCCTATGAGGTGACAGATCACATCTCGAATCATCGCCAGCTGCAGATTGCGCAATGGATGTACGGAGAAGATAGACGCATTCGTGAGAGGTATGGCGAGGAACTTCACCGGAAGTTGTCTACGCTAAAGAAGGAATACCAAACGCGAATGGATAGAGATGACCGTTTCTTGGAGGACCCAGAACAACGCCTAGATTTCTGGATTCGAGAGATTCCGTATCACGACCCAACGTTTAACAAATACCCAGTGATGCGCGCAGAACGTTCATTAAGCATTCCTGAAGGTGGTCGTTAATTTTTAAAACTTTTCGCGGTTTAGAAACGCATTTCCTTTGTAAATGCTCAGTCCTAGTAGGTTGAGTATCAGAATAGACAAGAAAAAGTTGCGATACCAACGTGTTTCGTTGCTCGTTTTTTCTTGCGTCAAGATGTCCATGACGTGAGAGGTTGACGTGTGTTCTTGCAGACCTTGTTCGCAAATTTGATGGTTTGCGCCGTAGTGGTCGTTTTCTTTATCTTCATTGCGCTCGCAGTTGCTGAGCAACTTGTCTGTACTGATGTGAAGTTTTTGTTCTCGCTCAAACTTATCCGTGATGGCATTGAGGTTGGCTTCGTGCCGCCAGTTTGCAATGAGATAGGCCGGTAACAGTGTGCAGAGAAAAAAAGCGAGGCTAATTTTTTGAATGCGCGAGAGTTTCATGGTCTATATCCATCGACTAAGACCCATGCGCCGGTCGCGTTGTTGAGGCTGATTTGGCCAATCACATATGCTTTGGTCATACCGATCTCTCGCTTACTTGTAAAAAGCCTCGACTTTCCCTTTGAGCTTGATCAGCAAAGGTTTGCCCTTGCGGTCTAAGGTTTTGTTGGCAGGGACCTTGATCCAGCCTTCAGACAAACAATACTCTTCAACATCGAAACGTTCTTTGTCGTTGAAGTGAATGCCGATTTCATGTTCGAAGACCGCAGGTGCGTAATGAGGGCTGCGTGGGTCAATAGACAGGTGGTCAGGCAAGGCTGGGCGTTGAGTCGTTGTATCAGTCATGGCTTGATTTTCCATGATTTATGTTTGCAAATAAAATCACACCAAGTTATGCATAAATATTTACTTCTATTGTTCGTCATTGCACTGCAACCATCGGTTTGGGCGGGTTGGGTGTATTTCACGAATAACAACCACGGTTCGAACGATTACTACTACGCCCCCCTGGAGGACAAAGGCAAGGTGAAGGTCCTGCGCACGTTCACGCAAATGCCGGTGGACGCCAAAGTGCCGTACCACACGCCTAAAGCGGTGGTAAAGGTGACTTTGTATAACTACTCATCAGAGCAATCGACTTACGAGATCAACTGCCAAGAGCAATCGATTCAATTGATGGAGCGAATTTTTTATCGCGACATGGCGGGTAAGGTGCCATTCATCACGCATCAGACGAAAGATGCGTTTATTCAAGGCAGCAATTCAGAGTTTGCCAAGCAATTCATTAAAACGCCGCTGCGCTTTGATGACATCAAGCACTACCGCATCCATGAGGTGGCTTGCAAATAAAAGGGGACCGCTCTCGGCGGTGAATTGGAGTCCACACGCGCCCTCAAACTTCGGGCTGGTGGCGAGAGCGGTCATAAACCATAGCAACCTTGAACCCTCTATATCGGTGCAAGGTGCTAGGGCTTTAGCGGTTTAGCCAATCAAATCGACACGACCATCCAAACTCATCACGCCGGTGATGACGCTCAGCTTGGGGTGACGCTTTTGAACTTGGCGGCGGAACTCATTCAAAGCCTCTGCATGCGCTTCGGTTTCATCGTGCTTGTCAGCCACCTTGTCGTCACCGAACGCCAGTTTGGCAGCGCCGCAATCGCGGTGGGTGATGCCCACGACGCGCTTGATGTGATGCAACGAGACGGTGATGTCCAAGTTGTCCCAATACGCTTTGTGCCAAGCAGAGAACTTGGGGTGCACCGCGCCAATCGGGCCGCCTGCGATCACGAATTGGCTGTAGTTGTCCGTTAACTTGTCGCGGCTGATGCCTTGCAACAGGCCCATGTATTGCCAGCTCAGTGTGGTGAAACGTGGGTCAATGCAGTTGACCAGCATGGCTTCGTAGTTGCCGCTTGCAGCTTGGGCTTGGAAGGGCATCATACCCATCAAGCCGCCAGCCACCGTGGCAGCGCCGGCCGCTAAGAAGCCTCGGCGTGAGTGATTGCCGGCCAATTGAAGCGGGCCGCAGCAGGTGCAAGTAGGGGTCATGTTGCTCACAGTGGTGTCCTTGTTGAGTTTGAAAAAGATAGTTAGCCATTGGAGTTCGGCATCAAACCTATAACCTTGAGTGGTTTTGTAGGATTTGTTGATTTTTACAGATATCCGACGGTGCCCGTGCCATGGTGCTTAGGCCAACAAGGGACACCGATAATGGGCGCACATCATGTCTGAATCTCACTTGCCAGCCCCCACCTTTCGCGTTTTGAGCCTCATCCCTCCGATGACGCAGCTCAACACGCCTTACCCGTCCACCGCTTACCTGACGGGTTTTTTGCGTTCCCAGGGCGTGGATGCTGTGCAGGAGGATTTGGCTTTGGCCTTGGTGTTGGAGTTGTTCACGCCGAATGGGTTGGCCCAAGTGCGAGCGTCTGCCTTGGCGCAGCCAGAGGCCCAGCGCAGCGCCAGCGTGAATTATTTTCTAGACTATTTCGAGAGCTACCAATCCACCATCGCCCCCACCCTTGCATTTTTGCAAGGGCGTGATGCCACGCTGAGCCACCGCATTGCAGGCCGAGGCTTTTTACCAGAAGGCCCGCGCTTTGCTTCGCTGGACGCCTATGACGATGAAGGCAGTGGCGACCCCTTGGCTTGGGCCTTTGGGGCGTTGGGTCAACAAGACCGCGCACGCCACTTGGCTACTTTGTATTTGAACGACTTGGCCGATGTGCTGCGCGATGCAGTCGACAGCCGCTTTGAATTTGTGCGTTACGCCGAACAGCTGGCGGGCAGCCAGGCCACGTTCGAGCCCTTGGCCCAAGCTTTGGCCGCCGCCCCCACGCTGGTGGACGACACACTTCAAGCTTTGACGCTGGCGGTCATCGCCAAACACCAGCCGCAGTTGGTGTTGCTGTCCGTGCCTTTTCCTGGCGCGGTGTACGCAGCTTTTCGCATGGCGCAGACCATCAAGGCGCATCACCCACACATCCACATTGGCTTGGGCGGCGGGTTTGTCAACACCGAGTTACGCGAGCTGACTGAGCCTCGCGTGTTTGACTATGTTGACTTCATCAGCCTCGATGCTGGCGAGCGACCTTTGCTGGCTTTGCTTGAGCACTTGCAAGGCAAACGCAGCGTGCAGCGGTTGGTGCGTACCTTTGTGCGCAACGATGCGGGCGAAGTGCGCTTGATGAATTGGGCCGAGCCTGATGTACCGTTTGAGGATGTGGGCACACCCACTTGGGATGGCTTGCCGTTGGACCGTTACCTGTCGCTGCTTGACATGCTCAACCCCATGCACCGCCTGTGGAGCGATGGCCGTTGGAACAAGCTGACGGTGGCCCACGGCTGTTACTGGAAGAAGTGCAGTTTTTGCGACGTCAGCCTTGACTACATCTCGCGCTACGAAACGGCATCGGCAAGCACGTTGGTCGATCGCATTGAAAAAATCGTGGCCGAGACAGGGCAAACCGGTTTTCACTTTGTAGATGAGGCCGCACCACCCAAGGCCCTCAAAGCTTTGGCTGAAGAGCTGTTGCGCCGCAAGGTTCATATCTCTTGGTGGGGCAATATTCGCTTTGAAAAAACCTTCACGCCCGAGTTGGCTGAATTGCTTGCGCAGAGCGGTTGCATCGCCATGTCGGGCGGTTTGGAAGTTGCCTCAGATCGGCTTTTGAGTTTGATGAAAAAGGGCGTTTCGGTCGAGCAGGTGGCGCAAGTCACCAAAGGCTTCTCGGAGGCGGGCATCTTGGTGCATGCCTATTTGATGTACGGCTTTCCCACGCAGACACTGCAAGACACCGTGGATGCGCTGGAGTACGTGCGCCAACTGTTTGAGAACGGCTGTATTCAAAGCGGTTTCTTCCATCGCTTTGCATGTACCGTGCATTCACCTGTGGGACAAAACCCCGCTGACTACGGTGTGCAAGTGGTGCCCCTCCCAGAGGTGAGTTTTGCGAAAAACGACATTGCCTTCATTGACCCGACCGGCACAGACCATGACACCCTAGGCCTCGGACTGAAGAAGGCCATTTACAACTACATGCATGGCGTGGGCGTGGAAGAGGATGTGCGCCAGTGGTTTGAATTACCAAAGGCCAAGTGTCCGAAAACCACGGTGCCGCGTCACAAAATTGCCAAAGCCTTGGGCTATTGATGGCTCAGGGCGCGTTGGTAAAAAATGCGCTTCACCACTTCGACCACACCTAGATAGGTGACCACCATCGCCCCCAAGATGCCATAAAAATACGCAGGGGGTGCCACAAAACCCAAATGCGATCCCAGCGGTGTGAGCGGCAGCCCGATGGCCGTGGCCACAACCGCAATTGAGGTGAAGGCGAGCAACGGATGCGGCTTGCTCTTGAACGGGTTGCCGCGCGTGCGAATGATGAAAATCACCAACACCTGTGTGCAAAGCGACTCCACAAACCACCCCGTTTGAAACAGTTGTTCTTCGGCTTTCAAAACTTCCAGCAGCACATAGAAGGTCAAGAAGTCAAACACCGAGCTGATGGGGCCGATGACCAGCATGAAGTTTCGAATGAAGTCGAGGTCGAGCACGCGCGGTTTGGCCGTCTCTTGGACATCCACTTCATCCAAAGGAATTGGAATTTCAGAGATGTCATACAAAATGTTGTTCAGCAAAATTTGCGTGGGCAACATTGGCAAGAAGGGCAAAAATAAAGCCGCTCCCGCCATGCTGAACATATTGCCAAAGTTTGAGCTGGTCCCCATCATGATGTACTTCATGATGTTGCCAAACGTCCGGCGTCCTTCCAAGACGCCAGCGTGCAGCACATTCAAATCTTGTTTCAACATGATGATGTCGGCGGCTGCCTTGGCCACATCAACGGCTGAGTCCACAGATAAACCCACATCTGCTGCGTGCAGCGACGGCGCATCGTTGATGCCATCGCCCATATAGCCCACCACATGCCCATTACCCTTGAGCGCCAAGATGACGCGCTGTTTTTGCCCGGGGTTCACACGGCAAAACAGGTTCGCAGTTTCTACGCGGCGTTGCAGCGCTTGGTCGTCGAGTTGGGCAATTTCTTTGCCGGTCAACACACCCGTCACTTCAATGTTCAATTGCGCACACACATGACGCGTGACCAAATCACTGTCGCCGGTGACCACCTTGATGGTGACGCCCGCTTGTTGAAGTTTCGCAAGGGCAGGGGCTGCACTTTCTTTTGGAGGATCAAGAAAAGCGGCAAAGCCTGCCAACACCAAGGCCGATTCATCGTTCACCACGGCCATGGCGTGATCGCGTGGCACTTCGCGCCACGCCACACCGAGCACGCGCAAGCCGTCGCTTTCCAGTGCGTGGTAGCGATCACGAATCGCTTGCAAGCGAGCATCGTTGACTTCGCTGGGGGCGATGCGGCCTTCTGCGTTGACTTCTACATGCGTACACAAGCGAACAATGTCTTCGGCCGCACCTTTGGCGACCAGCCAGCGTTGCGTGCCGTTATCGACCAACACCGAGACGCAGCGGCGCTCAAAGTCAAACGGTATTTCATCAATTTTTTGCCAAGCGCTGACGTCGATGGTTTGGTGATTCAGAATGGCTTCGTCGAGCGGACTTTTCAAACCTGTTTCAAAAAAACTGTTGATGTAAGCCAGCTCTAAAACACGCGGGCTTTCTTGGCCACTGAGGTCTAAATGGCGCTCAAGGCGAATCTTGGCTTCTGTGAGCGTGCCTGTTTTATCGGTACACAACACATCCATCGAGCCCAAATCTTGGATCGCCGTTTGTCGCTTCACAATCATTTGGAGCTTGGCCAGTCGAATGGCACCACGTGACAGCGTGACCGACACCACCATCGGTAACAGCTCTGGCGTCAAGCCCACAGCCAACGCCACTGCAAACAAGAATGACTCCAACCAAGGTTTATGAAACCATGCGTTCACCAACAGCACAAACAACACCAACACCACGGTCAATCGCATGATGAGCATGCCAAAGCGACGCGTGCCTATTTCAAACGAGGTGGCGGGCGTGGGCTTTTGAATGCTGTCTGCGATGTCACCCATTGCCGTTTGCGTGCCCGTCTTGACGACCCACACACGTGCGCTGCCACCAATGACCGAGGTCCCCATGAAAACGGCATTGCTGGCTTCTTGCAAGTCGGTGGACGTTGGGAGCAAGGTGCTGGGATTTTTTTCAACGGGGTAGGCCTCACCCGTGAGCAACGATTGGTTGACGAAGAAGTCATTGGCTTCTAACACCAAGGCATCTGCAGGCACCAAACTGCCCGCACTCAACAAGACCACATCGCCTGGCACCACATCGCGTACCGGTATTTCTACAGATTGGCCATCACGCAGCACCGTGGTTCGCACCGAAACCGATTGCCGAAGTTTGTCCGCTGCAGCATTGGCTCGGAACTCTTGCACAAAGTCCAAAGTGACGCTCAGCAGCACGATGCCGCTGATGATGATGAAGTTTGTGATTTCACCCGTCAGTACCGACACGGAGCTTGCCAGCAACAGCACCACGACCAATGGATTTTTGAAGCGGGCGAGAAACTGGCGAATCAGCGACGGACCTTGATGGCGCGACAGTGTGTTGGGGCCAAAATTGCGGATGCGTTCCAGCGCTTCTGTCGATGACAACCCGAGACTTGCTGTTTTTTCTGTGTATTCGTTTGGCACAGCTATCCACCAAGGCACCGCGTTGGCGCTGATTTTGGGGCCTGCTGAATCTTGGGGCATCACCATCTTTAAATTTTCTTGATCCTAGTCCTGAAATCGGGTCAATTTGCGATTAGAATTACGGTTTCGGAATTAAACACTCCACGCGGGAATAGCTCAGTTGGTAGAGCGCAACCTTGCCAAGGTTGAGGTCGCGAGTTCGAGCCTCGTTTCCCGCTCCAAATTTAAAAGCCCCCAGACGCAAGTCTGAGGGCTTTTTTCTATTCTGGGTTTATTTCTTTGGCAATGTGCCGCCGCTCTTCACGCATTCATCCAGGGTTTTGAACTCGGTGAATTTCTTGGTGCGCTCGTAGCTGGTGCTGTTTTTGTCGTGACAAATGCCGGATTCCGATTTTTTCACAATCGGCTCAGCCGCTGCTTGACCGGCAACGGGGCGGCCACCACTTTTGATGCACTCGTCCATTGAGGCAAAGCCTGTGAATTTTTTGGTGTTACCAAAAGAGGCGCTGGTTTTGTCATGGCAAATGCCTGAATCTGATTTTTTAACCACGGGCTCTGCAGTTTCTTTTTTGTCTGCTGCATGTGACACGCTGAGGCACAAGCCCAGCAGGGTGGCCAGCAAAAGGTGGTGTGTGGTGCGCTGTGTCATGGATGCTCTCCTATAGGTTGTTCAACGGTTTCAAGTTTTAAGTCATGGTTAAAAATTTCCAGTGCCAATATAGACTAAAAATATGAAAAATCAGCGTTGCTTAGCGCACGTCACAGAGGTGGCTGGCGTAAAATCAGCGCACACAACGACACTGCCCGAGTGGTGAAATTGGTAGACACAAGAGACTTAAAATCTCTCGCTTCCGTAAGGGGCGTACCGGTTCGATTCCGGTCTCGGGCACCATCAATAAGCACAAGGAAGGAGTTTCGTCATGGCACGCTACAACGCCGCGTATGAAATTCATGTGCATGGACTGATTCCCCTACAGGCCGAAGTTGGCCTGGAACAGTTGCAAGACGCGTTGCGCCCTTTGTGGCAATACGCAGGCGCCTCATCGCTCGAGGACGGCGCAAGCAGCTCATACCCCGAAGAGCCCGGTATTCGTTTCAACCCCGAGGAACGCACATTGCAGATGTGCTGGACAGTCTCAGGCGATGACGATTTTCGTCAAAGCTTGGATGAAATGTGCATGAGCTTGAACGAGCTCACCGCCGCGGGTGCGCCCATTGAAGTCACGTTTTATGACAATGACTTTGACGAAGAGGACGATTCACGTGGCCAAGACTCACGCGATGATTTCATGATGCTGTTTGTAGGCCCCACACCTGCCGACATCATGCAAGCGCAACGCGACATGTTGGTCAATGACGTGATTCACCTGATGGAGCGCCACTTTGACGGCGCCGAATTGGGCGGCGTGGTCAACGAAATTGACAAGCTCTTTTCGGAGCGCTTTGACAACTTGGTGAACTCGCTCGATTTGGGGCGTCCCCCGCGTGGACCCAACGGCGGTCACGGCGGTGGCGGTCATGGTGGTCGCAAGCCACGCCATTTGCACTGACACGCAAGACGACAAACCGAAGCCCTATTGCTTCGGAGGCTTGAAGCCATAAAAAAACCGGCCTCTGCAAAGAGAGCCGGTTTTTTATTAGGCGTCTAAGGCTCAGTTGGATTGGATGCCAATGCCTTTGAATTCACCCGTAGCAATGCGCTTTTCCCACTCGGCTGGGCCGGTGATGTGCGCGCTGGTGCCGCCTGAATCCACAGCCACCGTCACGGGCATGTCGACCACGTCGAATTCGTAAATGGCTTCCATGCCGAGGTCGGCAAAGCCCACCACTTTCGCGTGTTTGATGGCTTTGGACACGAGGTAAGCCGCGCCGCCCACGGCCATCAGGTACGCCGACTTGTGCTTCTTGATCGCTTCAATCGCGGTTGGGCCGCGTTCGGCTTTACCCACCATAGAAATCAAGCCGGTTTGCGACAACATCATCTCGGTGAACTTGTCCATGCGGGTGGCTGTTGTTGGGCCAGCTGGGCCAACGACTTCGTCGCGCACAGGGTCCACTGGGCCGACGTAGTAAATCACGCGGTTGGTGAAGTCCACGGGCAGCTTCTCGCCTTTGGCCAACATGTCTTGGATGCGTTTGTGCGCCGCATCGCGGCCGGTGAGCATCTTGCCGTTGAGCAAAATAGTTTGACCAGGCTTCCAGCTCGCCACTTCTTCTTTGGTGAGGGTGTTGAGGTCTACGCGCTTGCTCTTTTGCGTGTCTGGGGTCCAGTTCACATCGGGCCACAGGTCGAGCGAGGGCGCTTCCAAATACACAGGGCCTGAGCCATCCATCACAAAGTGGGCGTGGCGTGTGGCGGCGCAGTTAGGAATCATCGCAATCGGCTTGCTGGCCGCGTGCGTGGGGTACATCTTGATCTTCACGTCGAGCACGGTGGTCAAGCCGCCCAAGCCTTGTGCGCCAATGCCCAAGGCGTTGACCTTGTGGTACAGCTCCAAGCGCAGTTCTTCAACTTGCGTGAGCTTCTCGCCCTTGCTCGATTTCTCCAGCAACTGGTACATGTCGAGGTCGTCCATCAAGCTTTCTTTGGCCATGAGCACGGCTTTTTCAGCGGTGCCGCCAATGCCAATGCCCAACATGCCAGGAGGGCACCAGCCTGCGCCCATGGTGGGCACCGTTTTCAGCACCCAATCGACGATGTTGTCGCTGGGGTTGAGCATGTACATCTTGGACTTGTTCTCGCTGCCGCCGCCTTTGGCTGCCACAGTCACGTCCACTTTGTCGCCTGGCACGATTTGCGTGAAGATCACGGCGGGCGTGTTGTCTTTGGTGTTTTTGCGCGCGAACTGAGGGTCATCGACCACCGAGGCGCGCAGCATGTTGTCGGGGTGGTTGTAGCCACGGCGCACGCCTTCGTTGATGGCGTCGTCCAAGCTGCCTGTGAAGCCTTCCCAGCGCACGTCCATACCAATTTTCAAGAACACGTTCACGATGCCCGTGTCTTGGCAAATGGGGCGGTGGCCCATGGCGCTCATCTTGCTGTTGGTCAAGATTTGCGCGATGGCGTCTTTGGCGGCTGGGCTTTGCTCGCGCTGGTACGCGCTGGCCAAGTGGCTGATGAAATCGGCGGGGTGGTAGTAGCTGATGTACTGCAGAGCGGCGGCGACCGATTCAATCAGGTCGTTTTGGCGGATCGTGGTCATGGATGAAGTCCTGAAAAAGGCCAGAGGTAATAACAGCGGGTGAGTTTACTCAAGGCCCCTGTCGGGATGCTGTCAGCTTGTACGTGACGTTTGGGCATAAAAAAACCGCTGAGGCGCGCAGCGGTTTCTCATGGGGTGACGTCGTTACTTGATGGTCAAGATCCAAGCGGCCAATTTCTTGGCTTCTGCATCGTTGACTTGGGTGTTTGCGGGCATGGGAATGGGCCCCCACACGCCTGCGCCACCTTTTTGAATTTTGGTGGCTAGCTTGTCCACCGCCGTTTTGTCGGATGCGTATTTGGCCGCCACGTCTTTGTAAGCTGGGCCGACCAGTTTTTTGTCGAGCGCGTGGCAGGCCATGCAGTTCTTTGATGTGGCCAAAGCTTGGTCAGCCCAAGCGGGGGCAGACACAGAGGTGACAGCGAAGGTGAGCAAAGTCAAAAGATTCTTTTTCATGTCATGGCCTCTTCAATGCGTTAAGTCGTAGACGTAGCGTCAGTTTATATCGGTCTGTGTGCGGTCACGTTTGTCCCCGCCCGTGGTGATGACTTGGCGTGTTGGCGTCGGGGAATGCATGGTGCGTGGGCGATAATCAAACAAGACTTTTATTGACGCTTTTTTGACCGGAGCCCTCACATGCCTGCATACCGTTCCAAGACCTCCACCGCTGGCCGCAACATGGCGGGTGCCCGCTCGCTGTGGCGCGCCACAGGCATGAAGGATGACGACTTCAGCAAACCCATCATCGCCATTGCCAACTCGTTCACACAGTTTGTGCCAGGCCATGTGCATCTGAAGGACTTGGGCCAACTGGTCGCGCGCGAAATTGAAGCCGCGGGTGGCGTGGCCAAAGAGTTCAACACCATCGCCGTGGACGACGGCATTGCCATGGGCCATGACGGCATGTTGTATTCGCTGCCCAGCCGCGACATCATTGCGGATTCAGTGGAGTACATGGTCAACGCCCACTGCGCGGATGCGATTGTGTGCATCTCCAACTGCGACAAGATCACCCCCGGCATGCTGATGGCCGCCATGCGCTTGAACATCCCCGTCATTTTTGTGTCGGGTGGCCCGATGGAAGCGGGCAAAGTGCGTCTGGCCAACCCAGAGACGCAAGTCATGGAATTCAAGAAGCTCGACTTGATTGACGCCATGGTGATGGCGGCGGACGACAAAGTGTCAGACGCCGATTTGGCTGAAGTCGAACGCTCGGCTTGCCCCACTTGCGGTTCATGCTCGGGCATGTTCACCGCCAACTCTATGAACTGTTTGGCCGAAGCCTTAGGCCTAGCCTTGCCCGGCAACGGCACCGTGGTGGCCACGCACGCTGACCGCGAACAACTGTTCAAACAAGCCGGCCGCACGATTGTGGATTTGTGCAAACGTTATTACGAACAAGACGACGCATCGGTGTTGCCGCGCTCGATGGGCTTCAAAGCGTTTGAAAACGCGATTGCGCTTGACATCGCCATGGGCGGCTCGACCAACACCATCCTGCACATCTTGGCGATTGCCCAAGAAGCCGAGATTGAATTCACCATGGCGGACATCGACCGCATGTCGAAAATCGTGCCTCAGTTGTGCAAGGTCGCACCCAACACCAACAAGTACCACATCGAAGACGTGCACCGCGCCGGCGGCATCATGGGCATCTTGGGCGAGTTGGACCGGGCAGGCAAGTTGCACACCGACGTGGGCACCGTGTTGGGCAAGACCATGAAGCAAGTCCTTGACGAATGGGACATCGCACGCAACCCATCTGACGCTGTGAAAAAGTTCTACATGGCCGGCCCCGCAGGCATTCCGACGCAAGTGGCCTTCAGCCAAAACACCCGTTGGCCTAGCCTCGACACTGACCGCTCCGAAGGTTGCATTCGCTCGCTCGACCATGCGTTCAACAAAGAAGGCGGCTTGGCCGTGTTGCGCGGCAACATCGCGCTCGACGGTTGTGTGGTGAAAACCGCGGGCGTGGACGACAGCTTGTTGGTGTTTGAAGGCCCCGCCCACGTGGTGGAAAGCCAAGACGAAGCCGTGGAAAACATCTTGAGCGACAAAGTCAAAGCAGGCGACATCGTCGTGGTGCGCTACGAAGGCCCCAAAGGCGGCCCCGGTATGCAAGAAATGTTGTACCCCACCAGTTACATCAAGTCCAAGGGCTTGGGTAAGGCCTGTGCGCTGTTGACCGATGGTCGCTTCTCTGGCGGCACTTCTGGTTTGTCGATTGGTCACTGCTCGCCCGAAGCGGCGGCTGGCGGCACCATTGGTTTGGTGAAGAACGGCGACCGCATTCGCATTGACATTCCCAATCGCAGCATCAATGTGTTGGTGAGCGATGAAGAACTGGCCAAGCGCCGTGTCGAGCAAGACAAGCTGGGCTGGAAGCCAGTGTTGGCGCGTCCTCGCAAAATCTCTGCTGCACTTAAAGCGTATGCCTTGCTGGCCACCTCGGCAGACAAAGGCGCGGTGCGTGATTTGTCTATGCTCGACTAATCAGCAGGCTTAGCGCGCATGTTGATTCACCCGCAAATTGATCCGGTGGCGTTGGCCATCGGCCCGCTGGCCATCCACTGGTATGGCCTGACTTACTTAGCTGCATTTGCTTTGTTTGTGGGCTTGGCACGCTTGCGTTTGACGCACGAGCCTTATGCCGCACAGGTGGTGTTGGGCTCTTGGTCTAAACAAGACATCGAAGACATTCTGTTTTACGGTGTGATGGGCGTGGTCTTGGGCGGGCGCATTGGCTACTGCGTGTTCTACAACCCCGCGTATTACCTTGAGCATCCACTCGAAGTGTTGGCCGTGTGGCAAGGCGGCATGAGTTTTCATGGTGGTATGTTGGGTGTGTTTGTGGCCACGGCCATATTTGCGTGGCAACGCCATCGCCCTTGGTTGTGGGTGACCGACTTCATTGCGCCTTGCGTGCCGACAGGCTTGGCCGCAGGACGCGTGGGCAATTTCATCAACGGCGAGTTGTGGGGCAGGGCTGCTGACCCTTCTCTGCCTTGGGCCATGGTGTTTCCGCAAAGTGGCAGCTTCATTCCGCGTCACCCTTCACAGATCTACCAGTTCTTAGGCGAAGGCCTTTTGCTGTTTGTGGTGTTGTGGTTGTACGCCCGCAAGCCACGTGCGGTTGGTGCTGTGTCTGGTGTGTTCATGATCGGCTATGGCAGCTTGCGCTTTATGGCCGAATACTTCCGCGAGCCCGATGCGCAATTGGGTTTGCTGGCACTGGACATGAGCATGGGCCAATGGCTGTGCGTGCCCATGGTGTTGGTGGGTGTGGCCTTGTGGCTGCGCGCAGTGCGCCAAACAAATCCCGTTTAATTTTTCGATTTAAGGGTTAATCCTTTCAGGGAAAGTCCCCGCGAATTAGGGCGGGTTTTGCGCTGTTTGAATCTCATAATTACACGTAATTACAGAGAAGCCAACAGCACCCTAACCTCATGCGCGCGCTCCCCAGTTCCTTGCACAACGATGTGGCTTCGCAGCTGCGCAACTACATCTTTGACGGCCAGCTCAGGCCCGGCAACTTCATTGACGAAGTGACCTTGTGTGAGCTGTGGTCCATCTCGCGCACGCCGTTACGCGAGGCGCTCAAAGTGCTGACTGCTGAAGGCTTGGTGCGCCATGAGCCGCGTCGAGGTTGCTTTGTGAACGAGGTGACCGAGCAAGACCTTGATGACATCTTTCCCGTCATTGCATTGCTTGAAGGGCGCTGTGCTTTTGATGCCACCCAACGCGCCACGCCAGCCGATGTTCAGGCGCTTGAGGTGTGGCACCAGCGCTTAAAGCAGCATGCCGAAGCAGGTCGCATCAACGACTATTACGAAGCCAATTTCGCCATTCACGAAGCCATCATTCAGCTGGCCAACAACAAGTGGCTGGCGCAAACCATTGCCGACTTGCGCAAAATTTTGAAGCTCGCGCGCTTGCAGCAGTTGCACGCACCCGGGCGTTTGAAGCAGAGTTTGAAAGAACACCTGGCGGTGTTTGCTGCACTCAAAGCGGGCGATGCGGCAGGTGCAGACCTTGCCATGCGCAATCATTTGTTGCAACAGCGCGAGGCCTTGCGTGAGCTGGCCTTCGCCAACCGCAGTGTGTTGACGGCTTGATGCCAGAAAGAAAACAGGAATGAACGCGACCACTTGGCTCAGCAGCAAGCTCAACTTGCTTCGCAACTCGGCTCCAGCCGCTGGCGAAGTCCCCAAGCCAGAGGACCGCTCCACGCGCGAGCGTTTGGATGCTACTTTGCGTCAAAAGAAAGAGGCCTTGTCACCACGTACCTTGCGCCGCACGCTCATGCTGTTGCAAGCCGTGGTGGATCCACGCGTGAGCGAAGTGGAGGGCGGTCGCCGAGCCAAAGCCTTGGCCGATTGGTATGCCAAAGCCGAGGCCGCAGAGCGTCAAGATTTGTGGCTGCTCATCAGCGAGCAGTTTGGACCAGACGCCGTGAAGGTGCGTGCCGCGCGTGACGACTACGACGCAGCCTTGGGCTCCGTGGACGAAGGCCCCGCTGAGATTCGTCTGCGCCGTGCCTTGGTGTCGCCCCGCACGCGCTTGCTGCAACGCTTTGCAGCGTCGGCAGGCGGCATGCGCTTTTTGGTGGACTTGCGTGCTGAGCTGTTGCCACACCTCAAAGGCAACAAGCGTTTGCTGGCGCTGGACGCTGAGCTAGAAAATTTGTTCTCCACTTGGTTTGATGTGGCCTTTTTAGAGCTGCGCAGCATCAGCTGGGATTCACCTGCTTCGCTGATTGAAAAGCTCATCAAGTACGAAGCGGTACACGACATTCGCAGTTGGGCTGATTTGAAAAACCGCTTGGACAGTGACCGCCGCTGTTACGGTTTCTTCCATCCCAGCTTGCCCAACGAGCCTTTGATTTTTGTGGAAGTGGCTTTGTTGAACGAGATGGCAGACAACATCATGCCGTTGCTTGACGAATTGGCCGCGCCAGAAGATTTGCAAAAGTCAACCGTGGCGATTTTTTATTCCATCAGCAACACGCAGGGTGGTTTGAAGGGTGTGAGCTTTGGCGACTCGCTCATCAAACGCGTGGTTGAAACTTTGCGTGGTGAATTCCCCAAGCTCAAAACCTTTGCCACTTTGTCACCCATTCCTAGCTTGCGCCCTTGGTTGTCCAAGAACGTGGAGACGTTGCTGGGTCACCTCAATGAAAAAGAACTGTCCGCTTTGGGGCGTGAAATCAGTTTCGAGCCACCCACAGCCAGCCATGTGTTGGCCGCCATTGAGCAGCCGCAAGTGCTGTCGGCGCTGTCTGCCAAATCGCCGTTGCGTCAATTTCTCACGCGTGCGGGTGCGCATTACTTGGGCCAAGCCAAACACGGTGAGCAAGTGCTCGATCCCGTGGCACGCTTTCACTTGGGCAACGGCGCGCGCATTGAGCGCATCAACTGGTTTGCTGACCCTTCGGCCAAAGGCGTCAAACAATCACATGGCTTGATGGTCAATTACCTTTACGACCTCAAGCGTTTAGACAAACACCGCCAAATGCTAGAAAAGGGCATTGCCCCAGCGTCAGGCGATGTGGAAGATATGTATTTCAAATGAGTCAGTGAATTAAAACCTTCGAGGAGACAAACATGAACCATCTCAAACCCAAAACAAACCGCCGACAGTGGATGACGCTTACCGCCGCCGCATGTGCTGCACTCAGCTTCGGCGCGCATGCGCAGACCGCATGGCCCACCAAACCCGTGACCCTGATTGTTCCGTTCCCTGCAGGCGGTGGCACCGACGCATTTGCCCGTCCGTTTTCGGGGCAGTTCTCTAAGCAGTCAGGTAAAACGTTGGTCATCGACAACCGCGGTGGTGCGGGTGGCAACTTAGGCGCGGGTGTCGCTGCCAAAGCCGCGCCCGATGGCTACACCTTGTTCATGGGGGCAGTGCATCATTCCATTGCACCGTCGATGTACGCCAAGCTCGACTATGACTTGGAGCGTGACTTTGTGCCGCTGACCATGATTGCCATGGTGCCGCAAGTGTTGGTGGTCAACCCCAAAAAGATCACGGGTGATTTCAAATCGTTCTTGGCCGACGTGCGCAAAAACCCCGGTAAATTCAACTACGGCTCCGCAGGTGGCGGCACCTCGCACCACATGGCGGGCGAGTTGTTCAAACTGCAAACCAACACCTTCATCACCCACATTCCGTACCGCGGTGCAGGGCCTGCGCTGCAAGACTTGATTGGCGGCAACGTGGACATGGTGTTTGATGGCTTGGGTTCTTCCGCGCAACACATCAAGAGCGGCCGCTTGAAAGCCTTGATGGTCTCGGGCAACAAACGCAATGCCGCTTTTCCTGATGTGCCATGTGCCGCAGAGCTGGGCTTGCCCGACTACACCGTCACCACTTGGTACGGCTTGTGGGCCCCCAAGGGTACGCCTGCAGACGTGCAAGCGCGCATTTTGGAAGAAGTGAGAAAAGCTTCTACCGGGGAAGAACTCAAAGTGGCTTGGGCCAACAACGGTGCAGATTTTCCCAACATGACCAGCGCACAATTTGGCAGCTTTGTGCACAACGAAATCAAGCGTTGGGCCGCCGTGGTCAAAGCCTCAGGCGCCAAACTCGACTAACTGAAAACAGACGATGAATCACAACCTCTATGCGGCTTTGCGTGCCGCGTTCCCCAAAGACTTAAACGCAACCGCCATCGAAACAGACGATGGTTTGTTCTACAGCTGGTCTGATTTGGAGCGCGCCAGCGCCATGATGGCCAACCTGCTCGACTCACTACACATCCCCAAAGGCTCGCGCGTGGCTGTGCAAGTGGAGAAGTCGGTCGAAGCCGTCATGCTCTACCTCGCCACCTTGCGCGCGGGCTATGTGTTCTTGCCCTTGAACACGGCGTACCAAAGCGCAGAGATTGAATATTTCATTGGCAACGCCGAACCCGCCGTGGTGGTGTGCAGCAGCAAGAACTTTGGCTGGGTCAGCAAAATTGCCTTCAAGGCGGGCACGCAAAACGTGTTCACCTTGGACGACAACCGCACAGGCAGCTTGTTAGAGCGTGCGGCACATTGCTCAGACAAACACCAAGTGGTGCAAAACAAGGCTGATGATTTGGCCGCCATTTTGTACACCAGTGGCACCACAGGCCGCAGCAAAGGCGCCATGCTCTCGCACGGCAACATGCTCAGCAATGCCCAAACCTTGAAAAAATACTGGGGCTGGAAGCCGGGCGATGTGCTGATTCACGCTTTGCCCATCTTTCATGTGCACGGTTTGTTTGTGGCCATCCATGGCGCCTTGCTCAATGGCAGCAAGATGATTTGGTTGTCCAAGTTCGACCCCAAACTGGTCATCGCCAAGATGCCCGAAGCCACCGTCTTCATGGGCGTGCCCACGCTCTATGTGCGCATGTTGGCAGAGCCAAGCCTCACCAAAGCGCAAGCCTCGAACATGCGTTTGTTCATTGCAGGTTCAGCGCCGTTGTTGCTTGAGACGTTCAACGAATGGCAAGAACGCACAGGTCAAACCATTCTCGAGCGCTACGGCATGAGCGAAACCGTCATGCTCACCTCCAACCCCTATGCCGCTGATGCGCGCTACCCCGGCCAAACCGAACGCCGTGGTGGCACCGTGGGCTTCCCGCTCCCCGGTGTGTCCTTGCGTGTGCAAGACGACCAAGGCCACGCCTTGCCCGTGGGTGAAATTGGCGGCATCCAAGTCAAAGGCCCCAACGTGTTTGGTGGCTATTGGCGCATGCCCGAGAAAACCAAAGAAGAATTCACTGCTGACGGTTACTTCAAAACAGGCGATGTGGGCAAAGTGGACGAGCGCGGCTACGTGGTCATCGTGGGCCGCAGCAAAGACCTCATCATCAGCGGCGGCTACAACGTCTACCCCGCAGAGATTGAGGGCTACATCAACGACATGCCAGGCGTGGCAGAAAGCGCCTTGATTGGTGTGCCGCACCCTGACTTTGGCGAAGTGGGCGTGGCGGTGGTCATTGCCAAACCCGGTGTCAAGGTGGATGCCGATGCTGTGGTTGCAGCGCTCAAGTCCCAACTGGCGAACTTCAAAATTCCGAAGAAGTGTTTTGTGGTCGCAGAGTTGCCGCGCAACACCATGGGCAAAGTACAAAAGAACTTGCTGCGCGATCAATACAAAGGCTTGTTCTAAGTTGTTGTCTCTGGCGGAACTTGATGCGCTTCGCCAAGACGATCAGCCGGTATCCGCTGCGACTCCTTCGCTTCGCTCTTGATGTCGCCGCAGCGGACACCGACTACTCGCCCTGGCTTCGAAAGGTAGTTCGCAACCATGCGATTCCCCACCCTCCGATGCTGATGGGGCTGTGCGGCGGCTGCCGATTTTTGGTACTCCAGCATGAGGTAGCCTCCGCACAGCCCCATCAGCATCAGCGAAAGAAATGACAGAAGTACAAACAAAAAAGCCACTCCCAAAAAGAGTGGCTTTTTCGTAGAGCGAGAAAACTTAGCCAGCCAAAGCCGCCGAGTTCACCCGCTGGGTGATGTGCGCCAAAGCCTCATCCACTTGGTCAATCAAGATCAAGCACAAGTCGCCCTTTTGCAAACGCTCCATCGCACGGTCAATCGCCAAAAACTCGCCGTGAATTTCATCGATGTGTGTTGTGCGTTTTGCGCCATCCAAACCTTGACGCAAAAGCTTCAACACCTCGCCATCCACACGGCCACGTTGACATGCGTCTTGGTACAACACCACGTCGTCAAACGCTTCACCAATCAGACGTGTTTGTTCGCGGATGTCTTCGTCACGGCGGTCGCCCGCGCCGCTGATCACCACACTGCGGCGCTGCGCTGGCAGGTTGGTCACGGCTTGCACCAAGGCTTTGATGGCGTCTGGGTTGTGGCCGTAGTCGGCAATCACGGTGGCACCTTTGTAGTCGAACACGTTGAAACGGCCGGGCACCGCATTGCTGTCGCTCACAAAGGTGGCCAAGCCTTTGCAGATGGTTTGCCAAGGCACACCCACCGCCCATGCCGCACCGATGGAAGCCATGGCGTTTTCAATTTGAAAGCCAATCGCGCCACTGCGTGTGACGGGGATTTCCGACAAAGGAATGCGCACCGAATGGTGGCCTTGCATGGCCACAATTTGGTCGTCTTCTACAAACAGCACGCGTTTGCCTTGCGCACGGTGTGTGGCAATGACAGGGTGGTGTGAATCCAAACCAAAGAACGTCACTTGGCCTGGGCACTTGTTGGCCATGGCCGCCACGATGGGGTCTGTTGCGTTCAGCACTGCGGTGCCAGATTCGGCTACGTTTTGCACGATGACGCGCTTTAACACCGCCAAGTCTTCCACTGTCGTGATGTAGTTCAAACCCAAGTGGTCACCCATACCGATGTTGGTGACCACGGCCACTTGGCAGCGGTCAAAGGCCAAGCCTTCACGCAACATGCCGCCACGTGCGGTTTCGAGCACCGCCGCATCCACATCGGGGTGGGCCAACACGTTGCGACCGCTGCGTGGGCCGCTGCAGTCGCCGCTGTCGGTTTGACGGCCGTTCACATACACACCATCGGTGTTGGTCATGCCCACGCGCAAACCATTGGCGCGCAGCAGGTGAGAGGTCAAACGCACGGTTGTGGTTTTGCCGTTTGTGCCTGTGACAGCAATCACGGGAATACGACCATCGCCACCATCGGGGAACATGGTGGCCATCACGGCTTCGCCCACATCGCGGCCTTTGCCGAACGAGGGGCTCAGGTGCATGCGCAAGCCTGGGGCAGCGTTGACTTCGACCACGCCGCCGCTTTGTTCTTCGAGGGGGCGCAACACGGATTCGCACACCACGTCGACACCGCAAATGTCCAGACCCACCATTTGCGCGGCTGCAATGGCACGCAGCGCGACTTCGGGGTGCACGTCATCGGTCACGTCGGTGGCAGTGCCGCCTGTGGAGAGGTTGGCGTTGTTGCGCAGAATCACGCGAGCGCCTTTGGCGGGCACGGAGTTGGCCTCAAAACCTTGTTCTTTCAGGCGCGCAATGGCGATGTCGTCAAAGCGAATTTTGGTCAGCGAGGTGGCATGGCCTTCGCCACGGCGAGGGTCGGCGTTGACGATGTCAACCAGTTCACGCACGGTGTTTTTGCCGTTACCGATGACCAGCGGCGGTTCACGGCGCGCCGCAGCCACCAGCTTGTTGCCCACGACCAACAAACGGTAATCGCTGCCGGGCAAGAAACGCTCGACCAACACATCATCACGGTGTGCGACCGCTGCGAGGTAAGCCGCTTTCACGCCTTCTTCGGTGGTGACGTTGACCGAGATACCTTTGCCTTGGTTGCCGTCGCGTGGTTTGACCACCACGGGCAAGCCGATTTCTTGTGCCGCAGCCCACGCATCTTCGGGGCTGATGGCTGGGCGACCCAAGGGCACGGGCACACCCGCTGCGTGCAGCAGCTTTTTGGTGAGTTCTTTGTCTTGCGCGATGGATTCGGCAATGGCACTGGTGGAGTCAATCTCAGCCGCTTGAATGCGGCGTTGTTTGCTGCCCCAGCCCAGTTGGACCAAGCTGCCTTCGGTCAAGCGACGGTAGGGAATGCCGCGTGCAATGGCTGCGTTGACGATGGAGCCCGTGGAGGGGCCCAGACGGATGTCTTCGTCGAGTTCACGCAATTGGTGAATGGCGGCGTCCACATCGAAGCTGGTGTTGTTGAATGCAGCAAGGCACAACTCATGGGCCAGTTTGATGGCCATGATGCCCACTTGCTCTTCGGTGTATTCCACCGCCACTTGGAACAAACCGTGGTCGGTGGTGGCTGTGGTGCGGCTGAAGGTGACAGGGCAGCCTGCTTCAATTTGTAAATGCAAAGTGGCGGCTTCCAGCGCATGCGCCATGCTGAGCTTGACCTTGTGGTCGGTGGGCTGCAAGTTGCCCACACCTGGAAACAAGTTACGCAGACGGTTTTCAAAGTCTGGGTGTTGGCTCAGGTCGACTTCATCCGCGTCACACGTGACCATGGCTTCCACAGCTGTGTGACGGGTCCAGAGGTTGGGACCGCGCAGGGCGCGGATACGAGAGACTTCCATTAGCCATTCATCCTTGCAACGTCTTTGGCAACATGTTGGTTTTGTTGCCCAAAATTTTTCAAACCAGCGCGAATCAGCAGTGGCGCGATGTCCAGCGACCAAGCGGTCGCCACAGCGGCCAGCAGGGTCGAAATGTGCAAACCGTCTTTGAGCAAGCGTGCAATCAACTCGAGGTCGAGGTGGAACAGCTGCGTTTCTTGGTCGCCACGCGCCAAGGTGACGTGGCCGTCTTTGCAGAACACCGCACGACCGCCCGCTTGTAAATGGGCCATCAAGGTGGCGTTGTCTTGCTGCTTGGCGTAGTACACCACTTCGCCATCGCTCAGTTCGGCCAAGGTGGTGACGGCTTCTTCGTCGGCGTTGAGGACGGCGGCGCCTTCGGGCAACACCAAGTCGATTTGTGTGCGAACCACGGTGCGCATTTGTTCTGCGGTTTGAATGTCGTGTTTTTCAATCAGCACGTCATTCGTTGCAGGCATGTTGGTCACGACACCGACCAGGCAGCGGTCGTAGGCCAAGCCTTCGTCCAAGATGTGTGCAGGCGTGGTTTCGAACACGGCGGCGTCCAGCGCGCGGTTGATGAGCAAGCGCTCCGAGGCTTCAAAGCCGCGTGAGTCGGTTTTGCCCAAGTGTTGTTGGTCCATGTACAGGCCATCTTTGCAAGCCAAGCCGGTGCGTTTGCCTGAGAGGTGCAGCAACCAAGCAACGAGCTGAGACAGCTCGGTGGTTTGCTGGCTACCCGAAATGCCCACCACGGGGATGCGGCCAGATTCATTGGGGCCAAACAGGTGCTCGACGATGGCCTTGCCCACAGGGCGGGGTTGACCCACTGCAGGCTTGACGTGCATCAGCAAGCCTGGGCCTGCATTGACCTCGATGATGGCGCCCTTGGTTTCTTCCAAAGGGCGAGAGATGTCTTGGGTGACGATGTCGATGCCGGCAATGTCCAAGCCAATCACGCGAGCGGCGAGGGTGGCCACGGCCGCGACTTCGGGGTGGACCAAATCGGTCACGTCGTTGTTGAGGTTGCCGTTGCGCTGCACCACCACGATGCGGTCTTTTTCGGGCACGCTGCTGGGCTCAAGGCCTTGGCGTTGAATTTCGAGCAACGACATTTCACCGCGTGGGGTGTGCAAGCGAATCAGGTCGAGCGGGAAGCCTTCGGCAATGCCGCGACGTGGGTCGGTGTTGATTTGGCTGTCAATCAACTGCTCCACGGTTGATGTGCCGTCACCGGTGATGTAAGCCGTTTCGCCACGGGTGGCGGCCACCACGCGGTCACCCACCACCAAGACGCGGTGCTCATCACCGCGCACATAGCGCTCGATCAACACTTCGCTGCCTTCTTTTTCAGCAGCCACCCAAGCTTGGCGCACGCCTGCTTCGGTGTTCACGTCGAGAGACACACCCCAGCCGCGGTTGCCATCCAAGGGCTTGACCACCACGGGCAAGCCGATGTCTTGCGCGGCTTCCCACGCTTCGTCTGCCGTTTTGACAATTTGGCCTTCAGGCACAGGAATGCCGCATTGCGTGAGCAAGCGTTTGGTCAAATCTTTGTCGCTAGAAATGCTTTCTGCGATGGCGCTGGTGCGGTCAGTTTCAGCGGTCCAGATGCGGCGCTGCTTGGCACCATAGCCCAGCTGCACCAAGTTGCCTTCGGTCAGGCGGATGAAGGGAGTTTTGCGTTCGACCGCTGCATCGACGATGCAGGCCGTGCTGGGGCCTAAACAGCGCAAGTCGGCGATCTTCTTCAAACGCTCGACGGTGGCTGCGATGTCAAAAGGCTTGTTGTTGGCGGCTGCCATCACGAGTTCACGGGCGGCCAAAAAGCTTTCGCGACCCAGTTCTTCGTGTTCGGTACGGAACACCACCTTGTAGATGCCGCGCTTGCTGATTTCACGGGCCTTGCCAAACTCAGCGCGGGCACCGGCCAAGAGCTGCAACTCGATGGAGACGTGCTCCATGATGTGGCCCATCCATGTGCCGCCGACCAAACGGGTCAAGAAGCCGCCACGGTGGCCCACACCGCAATGGTGTTCGACCAAGCCGGGCAACCAAGCGTTGATGCGGTCATTGAAACCGTCAATTTTGTTGGAGGGGTGGTCTTCCATCTCGCCCAAGTCGATGAGCGCTTCGATGATGGGGCGGTAAGTCCAGATATTGGGCCCACGCAGATAGTTCATGCGCAGGATTTGAATGTCTTTGAAGGCCATAAATGAGCGTGGGTTTAGCGCGCGTTTTGAGCGGCTGAAGCAGACGAGAGAGCCGAGGTCGTCACAGCGAGCGATGAGGCTGCGGCGATACAATCATTTGCATACGTGCGGGGGTGCAACAAAGTCTTGGCTCCTGCTTTTATTTTTATCGCCGTCCGTCGATTGACATCGATTGAAGCAGCAAAATTCCAATAATGAATTCTTCTTTATCGGCTTCCGCCAAAGTTGTTTTGCCCGAGGGCTGGCAAACTTCAGCTTTTGCACAACTGTCTACTCATGAAAACGTTCTAGCCTGGCTAGAGGTTGACTTGAATGCCCAATTGCATTTTTCGCTAGGGCTACTAATTGTGACAGACCAAAGGGTGCTTTTTGGCTCCCAGGAGGCTGGTTCAAGCCCCGTCTGGGACAGTTGGACATTGGCCGCTGGCATGAAGATGACGCACACCGATCATGCAGGTGTGGGTACTTTGAGCTTGGTGGATGCCACGCACCGCATCGCCAGCTGGCGATTCACCCTGACGCACAACGTCACGGCCATGCGCCTGCAAGAGAAGTTTGCCGAGCGCCTTGAGGTGTTGACCCATGGCAAATCGCTGGCGGCATCGGCTCAGGCTCGTTGCCCGCAGTGCAAATTGCAACTCGAACATGTGGGCGATGAATGCCCTGTGTGCAGCCGCGAGCAGCACGCGCCGCTGTCGACCTGGGGCTTATTCCGCCTCTGGCGCTTTGCCCATCCCTACCGCTGGCGTTTACTGGCTGGCTTTTTGTTGACGCTGGCTTCCACCGCGGCCACCTTGGTGCCGCCTTACCTGACCATGCCACTGATGGACGATGTGCTGATCCCGTTCCAAAACGGCAAAGACATCGACCATGATTTGGTTTACATGTATTTGGGCGGCTTGCTGGGCGCCGCTTTGCTGGCCTGGGGTTTGGGCTGGCTCAAAACCTACATCTTGGCCTTGGTGTCTGAACGCATCGGCGCTGACTTGCGCACCACGGCCTACGAACATTTGATGCGCTTGTCACTCGAATACTTTGGTGGTCGCCGCACCGGTGACTTGATGAACCGCATCGGCGCCGAGACCGACCGCATTTGCGTGTTTTTGTCGCTGCATTTGCTGGATTTCGCCACCGATGTATTGATGATTGTGATGACGGCCTCCATCCTCATCAGCATCGACCCCAAGCTGGCCGCGGCCACCTTGCTGCCGCTGCCGTTCATCGTGTGGTTGATTCACACCGTGCGTGACAAGCTGCGTACGGGTTTCGAGAAGATCGACCGCGTCTGGTCTGAGTTGACCAACGTGCTGGCCGACACCATTCCTGGCATCCGTGTCGTCAAAGCCTTCGCCCAAGAGACGCGTGAAGCCAACCGTTTCCGCGATGCCAACAAACACAACTTGGCCGTGAACGACCGCATCAACTTTGTGTGGTCTTTGTTCTCACCCACGGTCACGCTGATGACCGAAGTGGGTTTGCTGGTGGTGTGGGGCTTTGGCATTTACTTGGTGTCGCACCACCAAATTTCGGTGGGTGTGCTGGCCGCTTTCTTGGCCTACATCGGCCGCTTCTACACACGCCTTGATTCCATGAGTCGCATCGTCTCGCACACCCAAAAAGCGGCGGCGGGTGCCAAGCGTATTTTTGAAATCTTGGACCACGTGTCTAGCGTGCCTGAGACGACTCACCCACAAAAGTTGCCCACGCCTTTGCAAGGCAACATTGAAATTCAAGATGCTGGTTTCCGCTATGGCAACCGCGCGGTGATTCGCGGCATGAACCTGAGCATCCGCCCTGGCGAGATGATTGGCTTGGTCGGTCAAAGCGGTTCCGGCAAGAGCACCTTGGTCAACCTGATTTGCCGTTTCTACGACCTGAGCGAAGGTTCCATCAAGCTCGACGGCATCGACATCCGCAACATCTCGCTGTCTGACTTCCGCAGCCACATTGGCATGGTCTTGCAAGAGCCGTTTTTGTTCTTTGGCACGATTGCCGACAACATTGCCTACGGCAAGCCCGATGCCACACGTGAAGAAATTGTGTCGGCAGCGCGTGCGGCCCATGCCCATGAGTTCATCTTGCGTTTGCCGCAAGGCTATGACTCTTTGGTGGGCGAACGTGGCCAAGGCTTGTCAGGTGGCGAGCGTCAGCGCATCTCGATTGCACGTGCCTTGCTTATCAATCCACGCATCCTCATCTTGGACGAAGCCACCGCCTCGGTGGACACCGAAACAGAGCAAGAAATTCAAAAGGCTTTGGACAACTTGGTGCAAGGCCGCACCACGATTGCCATTGCGCACCGTTTGTCCACACTCAACAAAGCGGACCGTTTGGTGGTGATGGAGCAGGGCGTGGTGGTGGAAGAGGGCGACCACGACACGCTCATGGCGCGTCAAGGCGCGTACTACCGTCTGTATGAAGCCCAAGCGAAAAATGCAGAAGACGCCGTGGCGCGTGCTTCGACGAAGGAGTCTGTATGAGTGCCGCGTTGAACTTGGCCTTCACGTTGGCCTTTGACCCCTTTGGCAAATTGGTGGTGACCTTGGCCGACGGCACACAACATGTGGGTGCGGTGGTGGCGCGTGCGTTCCCGATTGCCACGCCTGACCAATGCATTTCCATCTTGAGCGCCGAAGGCAAAGAGTTGGCTTGGGTTGAAAATCTCAATGACTTGCCCGCAAATGAGCGTGAGATCGTGGCGCAAGCCCTGCAAGGCCGCGAGTTCATGCCCGAGATTTTGCGTTTGGACGGGGTGAACAGTTTTTCCACGCCCAGCATCTGGCGTGTGCAAACTAACCGTGGCCCCGCGCAGCTGGTGCTCAAAGGCGAGGAAGACATTCGCCGCTTGAGCGCGAGCCGACTCATTGTGGCGGATGCCCATGGCGTGCAGTTCTTGATTCGCGACTTGCCGTCGCTCGACCGTCACACCCGCAAGTTGCTGGACCGCTTTTTGTAAAGCGTTTGTCTTCAGCGGGGCGTGACTGACGTTAAGTTGGCCACGTGCTGCCGTGTTCTGGCACCACGGCACGCCAGCGCAGCTCGCGCTCAATGCGTTGACGCATGGCATCTGCGGCGTCTAGCTCGCCATGCACCACATAAACCTGGCTGGGGGCGTGCTTCATGTGCTTGAGCCAGCTGATGAGCTGTGTGGCGTCGGCATGGGCGGACGACGATTCAAGTTGCACCACTTCGGCATTCACGGCCACGTCTTGGGCGTGGATGCGCACGGTGCTGTTGCCCTTGGCCAAGGTGTCGCCACGTGTGCCCGGTGCTTGATAACCCGTGAGGATGACCATGTTGCGGTGGTCTGGCAGGTAATGCGCCAGGTGATGCAACACGCGCCCGCCCGTGGCCATGCCGCTGGCGGACAAGATCACCATCGGACCGTGGTGTTTGGCCAGCGCCTTGGATTGCTCCGGCGTTTCCACCATCGTGGCGATGTGCGCCATTTTGTGCAGCGCATGGGTATCCAAGCGCAGTGCATCCGGGTGACGCGGCAGTAACTCGGTGGTGTGTACCGCCATGGGGCTGTCCAAAAAGATGGGCAAGCTGCGCGGTATGTCGCCACGCTCTTTGAGAAGAGAAATGGCGTAGAGCAGCGCTTGCGCGCGACCCACGGCAAACACCGGCACCACGGCCACGCCACCGCGTGACGCTACGCGTTTCAAAGCGGGGGCCAACTCCGCCAACACATCTTCTTTCGGATGTGTGCGGTTGCCGTAGGTGGATTCAATCAACACGGTGTCGGCCTCTGGCGGCAGGTCTGGCGGGTTCATGACGAGGTCGTCAGGACGCCCCAAATCGCCGCTGAACAAAATGCGACGGCCAGCCACTTCTAACAAGATGCTGGCTGCGCCCAAGATGTGGCCCGCAGATGAAAACGTGGCTTTCCAACCCGGGATAGGCGAAAAAGTTTTGCCAATGACTTCCGGGTGCAGCAAGTTCAAACTGACGATGGCATCGTGCTTGCTGTACAGCGGCAGGGCGGGCGTGTGTTTGGAGTAACCGTGGCGGTTCAAGAACGCCGCATCTTCTTCTTGGATGTGGCCGCTGTCGGGCAACAAAATGGCGCACAAATCGCAGGTGGCAGGCGTTGCATGCACACGGCCGCGAAAGCCTTGGCGGTGCAGCAGTGGCAAATAGCCACTGTGGTCCAAGTGCGCGTGTGTGAGCAGCACGGCATCCACATCTGCGGCTTCGATGGGCATGGGATTCCAGTTGCGCAAGCGCAGCTGTTTGTAGCCCTGAAACAAACCGCAGTCGACGAGCAGCTTCTTGCCGTCGTGTTGCACGAGGTATTTAGAACCGGTGACCGTACCGGTGCCGCCCAAAAATGTGATGTTGACGCTCATGGGCGAAGTATCTCCTTTTTACGCGAAGACACTTCGCGCGTTTTAGTTGAAAAAGCGCTTGAGCTTGTCTGCCCAACCACCCTCGGCGGGTGAATGCTTGGCGCCACCTTTTTTCAGCGATTCATCCAGCTCTTTGAGCAGCTTGCGTTGGTGCTCGGTCAGTTTGACCGGTGTTTCCACAGAGATGTGGCAATACAAGTCGCCAGGGAAGCTGGAGCGAATGCCCTTCAAGCCCTTGCCGCGCAAACGGAATTGCTTGTCGCTTTGCGTGCCTTCAGGAATGTCAATCGCTGCTTCACCTGCCAGCGTCGGCACGCGAATTTCGCCACCCAAAGCCGCGGTGGTGATGCTGATCGGCACCGAGCAGTGCAGGTCGTCGCCATCGCGCTCGAAGATGTCGTGCTTCTTGACGCGAATCTCGATGAACAAATCACCGGGAGGGCCACCGTTGGTGCCGGGTTCGCCGTTGCCGGTGCTGCGAATGCGCATGCCGTCGTCAATGCCTGCTGGGATTTTGACTTCCAGCGTCTTTTGATTTTTGATCTTGCCTTGGCCATGACACATGGTGCAGGGTGAGGGAATGATCTTGCCCGTGCCTCGGCAGTGTGGGCAGGTTTGCTGCACACTGAAAAAGCCTTGGCGCATTTGCACCTGACCACTGCCGTGGCAGGTGGAGCAAGTCTTGACCGAGGTGCCGGGTTTGGCGCCTGTGCCATCACAGGTTTCACATTCGTCCCAACCGGGAATTTTGAGCTGCGCGTCTTTGCCATTCGCCGCTTCTTCGAGCGTGATTTCCATGGCGTAGCTGAGGTCGTTGCCACGGTACACCTGGCGGCCACCGGGGCCACGGCGTTGCTGGCCAAAAATGTCACCAAAGATATCGCCAAAGGCCTCACCAAAACCCGCACCACCAAAGCCGCCAGGACCACCTGGGCCACCACGCATATTCGGGTCCACACCCGCATGGCCGTACTGGTCGTAGGCTGCACGTTTTTCGGGGTCGGACAACATCTCGTAGGCCTCTTTGACCTCTTTGAACTGCGCCTCGGCTTCCTTGGCTTTGTCGCCTTGGTTGCGGTCGGGGTGGTACTTCATCGCGAGTTTGCGATAAGCCTTTTTGATCTCGTCGTCGCTCGCGCCTTTGGAGACGCCGAGCACTTCATAAAAATCGCGTTTGGACATGGTTGGCAGTGCCGTTTTTTTTGTGGGGCTTAGTCAAGACTTCGCCGCGTATTCACCTTTGCAGGCGAAACGCGGCGAGATCAGCTCAGAAGTTCAGAAAAGGGTTTAGCCTTTTTTGACTTCTTTCACTTCAGCGTCGACCACATTGTCGTCGGCTGGTTTGGCTTCAGGGCCAGCGGCTGCGCCGCCTGCGGCTTGGGCTGCTTGCATGTCAGCGTAGACTTTTTCGCCCAGTTTTTGTGAGGCAGTCATCAAGGCTTCGGTTTTGGCATCGATGTCGGCTTTGTCTTCGCCCTTCAATGCTTCTTCGACTTCTTTGATGGCGGCTTCGATGGCTTCTTTTTCGCCAGCGTCGAGCTTGTCGCCGTGCTCGCCCAAGCTCTTCTTCACGCTGTGCACAGCGGCGTCAGCTTGGTTGCGAGACTGCACGATTTCGAGCTTCTTCTTGTCTTCTGCGGCGTTCAACTCGGCGTCTTTCACCATTTGTTGAATCTCGTCTTCTGACAAACCAGAGTTGGCCTTGATCGTGATCTTGTTTTCTTTGCCAGTGGCTTTGTCTTTGGCGCCTACGTGCAAGATGCCGTTGGCGTCAATGTCAAACGACACTTCAATTTGAGGTGTGCCACGGGCCGCAGGTGCGATGCCTTCGAGGTTGAACTCACCCAAGCTCTTGTTGCCAGCGGCCATTTCGCGCTCGCCTTGGTAGACCTTGATGGTCACGGCGGGTTGGTTGTCGTCGGCAGTCGAGAAGGTTTGTGCAAACTTCGTGGGGATGGTCGTGTTCTTGGCGATCATCTTGGTCATCACGCCGCCCAGGGTTTCGATGCCCAAAGACAGCGGAGTCACGTCGAGCAACAACACGTCGGTGCGGTCGCCAGACAACACTTGACCTTGAATCGCAGCGCCCACGGCCACGGCTTCGTCAGGGTTCACGTCACGGCGTGGCTCTTGACCGAAGAACTCTTTGACCTTCTCTTGCACCTTGGGCATACGGCTCATACCGCCGACCAAGATCACGTCGTCAATGTCGCTCACCGACACGCCGGCATCTTTGATGGCCATGCGGCAAGGGGCGATGGTGCGCTCGACCAACTCTTCCACCAGTTGTTCCAGCTTGGCGCGGTTGAGCTTGATGTTCAAGTGCTTAGGACCCGAAGCGTCAGCCGTGATGTAAGGCAAGTTGATGTCGGTCGAAGTTGATGATGACAACTCAATCTTGGCTTTTTCAGCAGCTTCTTTGAGGCGTTGCAAGGCCAACACGTCTTTGGACAAATCAACGCCAGATTCTTTCTTGAACTCGGTGATGATGAAGTCGATGATGCGTTGGTCGAAGTCTTCGCCACCCAGGAAGGTGTCGCCGTTGGTGGACAGCACTTCAAATTGCTTCTCGCCATCAACGTCCGCGATTTCGATGATGGACACGTCAAACGTACCGCCACCCAAGTCATACACAGCAATCTTGCGATCGCCTTTTTCGGTTTTGTCCAAACCGAAAGCCAAAGCTGCAGCGGTGGGTTCGTTGATGATGCGCTTGACATCCAAACCTGCGATGCGGCCTGCATCTTTGGTGGCTTGGCGTTGTGCGTCGTTGAAGTAAGCGGGCACGGTGATGACGGCTTCGGTCACTTCTTCGCCGAGGTAGTCTTCGGCAGTTTTCTTCATCTTGCGCAGAATTTCAGCGCTGATTTGAGGAGGAGCCAACTTGTTGCCGCGCACTTCCACCCATGCGTCGCCGTTGTCGGCTTTGGCAATGGTGTAGGGCATCAAGTCGATGTCTTTTTGAACTTCTTTTTCCGCAAACTTGCGACCGATCAAACGCTTGACCGCGTACAGCGTGTTGCGTGGGTTGGTCACGGCTTGGCGTTTGGCAGAGGCGCCAACCAAAATTTCGCCGTCTTCTTGGTACGCAATGATCGACGGTGTGGTGCGAGCGCCTTCAGCGTTCTCGATCACTTTGGTGGTGTTGCCTTCCATGATGGCCACGCACGAGTTGGTGGTGCCCAAGTCAATACCGATGATTTTTCCCATGTTCTTACTCCAGTGATTTTTAAAAATTCAGATGGGCAGTAGTTAAGGCTAACTCTGCCAATTTCAAGTGTTTATTTAGGGGCCGCAACGGTCACCAAGGCAGGGCGCAACACGCGTTCCGCAATCAAATAGCCCTTTTGCAGCACGGCGACGATGGTGTTGGCCTCTTGGTCGGCGGGCACCACGCTGATGGCTTGGTGTTGGGCGGGGTCAAACTTGGCACCAGCCTCAGGGTCGATGGCGATCACTTTGTTGCGCTCCAAGGCGCTCTTGAGTTGACGCAGCGTGGCTTCTGCGCCTTCGCGGATTTGCTCAGGCGTGGCGGTTTGCACGGCCAAGCCCGCTTCGAGGCTGTCGAGCACGGGCAGCAAGCTGTCAGCAAAGCTTTCCAGCGCGAATTTGCGGGCTTTGGACACTTCGTCGTCCGCACGGCGGCGTGCGTTTTGTACATCGGCTTGGCCGCGCACGTATTGGTCTTGCAGTTCAGCGGCTTTGGCTTGCAAAGCAGCGATTTCGGCTTGGGCTGCAGCCAAAGGGTCTAGCGGGGCGGCTGGCTCAGCAGATGTGGCTTCAGGGGCGGGGGCCATGCCGGCCATGTGGGCTGCCAAATGTGCGGCCGCTGTGTCTTGATTTTCTGTAGGTTCTGACATGCTTTGTAGGGCTTGTTGGATGGATATTCAGCGAAGCTGGGGGCATCCAACCCTATTTCAAGAGGGGTTTTGTAAAAAAAGGGACGGAACAAAACAAAGCGGGGCTAAGCCCCGCTGAGTGACGGCAGTCCAAAGAGCTGCCGTGCCGTTTGTTTATTCGAGACCGAGCAGTTCGACGTCGAACTTCAAAGTGGCGTTCGGAGGAATCACACCGCCCGCGCCACGTGCGCCGTAGCCCAGCTCTGGCGGGATGATGAGGGTGCGTTGGCCACCGATCTTCATGCCTTGCACGCCTTCGTCCCAGCCTTTGATGACCATGCCGGCGCCCAGTGGGAACTCAAACGGGTCATTGCGGTCGCGGCTGGAGTCAAATTTGGCGCCTTGTTCGCCGTCTTTGTAGAGCCAGCCGGTGTAGTGCACGCTCACGTGCTGACCAGCGGCGGCTGTTGCGCCGTCGCCCACCACGTTGTCGATGTATTGCAGGCCGGAAGGGGTCGTGTTCATGGCAAATCCTTGAGGGGGTCTAAATTCGAAACCCTAGAGTGTACCGACCCCCGTTTTCAAAAGAAAAAGCCCCGATACCGAGGCATCGAGGCTTTGGGGGCCGTGCAATCGCAAGCGATTACATCTTGCACAAAGGCGAAGGTGGCGGTGTCAAAGACGCTGGGTACGTGTCTTCAATCACAGGGCGCAAGACACCATCAACCACCTTTGCGCGGCCCACGTAGTTAGGCAGCATCAGCTGGTTGTCGGCGGCACGCATGGTGACTTTGCCGTAGATGGTGTTGAGTTCAGCGCCGCGCAAGGCTTTGCTCACATCTTCGGGCTTCACGCTCTTGGCCAGACGCACGCCGTCAAACATGACTTGTGCGCCGTTGTAGGCCTGGCCTTCGGCATCGGTGGGCAAGCGGTTGAACTTGGCTTTCCATGCCGCCACGAATTCTTTGTTGCGTGGGTTGTTCAGGTCAGCGGCGTAGCCTGAGTTGCCGGGCACACCTTCAAGGTTTTTGCCAGTGGCGTTGATGATGAAGTTGGAAATCAGCGCGTGGCCAATCAAGGGCGTGTTGGGGATGAGGTTGAACTCGCCAGCTTGCTTGACGAAAGCCATGGCGTCGCGGCCAATCTCAGCCACCCAAATACCGTCCACGTTGGCGGCTTTGAGTTGGGCGATGTAAGGCGAGAAGTCCTTGGTGCCCATGGGGACGTACAAGGTCAATGGCACTTTCTTGCCTTGGGCTTCCATGGCTTTCTTGAACGATTCGCCAGAGTCACGGCCCCAGACGTAGTCGGCGGCGATCACGGCAAAGTTGTTGCCTTTGATTTTCTTGGCCCACTCGTTGATCATGGCGATGTCCATCGCGTCAGAGTGGTTGGTGCGGAAGCTGCGAGGCTTGCAGGTGTCACCAGTCAGCTTGTCCGACTTGCTGGCCTGGATGAAGTAAGCGGCATCCCAGCGGTCCAAGTTTTGGGCAATCGCCAAAGAGATGGACGAGGGCACAGCACCGATCAACAAGTTGTGGCCATCGCGGGCCATTTTTTCAGCCACGCGGCGGCCTGCGTCTGGCGTGCTTTCGTCGTCGCCTTCTTGGACTTCTACTTTGCGGCCATCCACGCCACCTTTGCTGTTGGCTTCTTCAATCGCGAATTTCACCGCGCGCATGACTTCTTCGCCTTGCTCGGCGAATACGCCAGATTTGGACGACACCAAGCCGACCTTGACCGGCTCTTTGCCTTGCGCCAAGGCGCTCAACGGCAAGGCTGTCACCAGCGCTGCGCTTGCCAACAGTTGATAGATTTTTTTATATTGCATGCTTGTCTCCTAGGAATGAAGGATTGCCGGAATCGGTCCGACGGCCGTTGGGAACGGGATGCGATGGCCTTAGACCATCACATGGCTTTCTAAATCTTTGAGGCCTTCTGGCGAGTTGCTCACCACGCCTTGTGCCACCACCGAGCCTTTGGCCATGGCCAAGTAACGGTGTGCCACGCGTGCGACGAGGCTCATGTTTTGTTCAATCAACAACAAGGCCGTACCTTGGTCAGCCACACGGTTGAAGATGTCCGCGAGTTGGTCCACGATCACGGGGGCCAAGCCCTCGGTCGGCTCGTCCAACAAGATCAAACTGGGGTTAGCCATCAAAGCGCGACCCACTGCCAGCATTTGTTGTTGGCCACCTGAGAGTGCCGTGCCCGGTGTGTGGGCACGCTCTTGCAAGATGGGGAAGAGCTTGTAAATCTCGGGCACAGACCATGGGCCTTTGCGACCTACGGCTGCGCCGAGCAAGAGGTTTTCTTCCACGGTCAAGTTGGCAATGATGCAGCGGCCTTGCGGCACCACCACGATGCCGTGTTGTGCGGCCATGTAGGGGCGGGGCTTGCTGATCTCATGCGCGCCTAAGTGGATGTGCCCGTTTTTGAGGTCGGCCAATCCCAAGATGGTGTTGACCACTGTGGTCTTGCCCACGCCGTTGCGACCAATCAAGGCCACGCGTTCGCCGGCGTTCACATGCAAGTTCAGGCCGTGCAAGATGTGTGCAGCGCCGTAGTAGGCGTGCACGTTTTTCAGGTTCAGTAAGGCGCTCATGCTGCACTCCCCAAATAAGCTTCACGCACGCGCGGGTCAGCGCGCACGGCGGCCGGCTCACCACTGGCGATGACGCGGCCCAATTCAAAAACAGTCACCACATCAGAGATGCCAAACACCACATCCATGTCGTGTTCCACCAGCAGCACGGACACATCCCAGCGCGAGGTGAGGGCTTTTAAGTGGTGCGCCAAATCGTGGGATTCTTTGACCGATAAACCGGCCATGGGCTCGTCCAGCAGCAGCACGCTGGGGCGGCCCACCAAGGCCAGGGCCAAGTCGAGGCGGCGTTGTTCGCCGTAGCCCAAGTCTTCGGCCATGACATGGGCCATGCGATCCAGTTCGAGTTCTTTGAGCACAGCATCTGCATCGGCGGCTGAGTCCTGCACGCCCATCTTGTGAGAGGCCAGTTCGACTTGTTTGCGAACGGGCATGCCGCCAAAAATGCTGGTGCGCTGGAAACTGCGTGACAAGCCGAGCATGCGGCGTTCGACCACGCCCATCTCACTCACATCGGTGCCACGTAGCGTGACTTTGCCGCGCGTCAAACGGCGACGACCGGTGATGGCGTCGATGACGGTGGATTTACCGGCGCCGTTGGGGCCGATCAGGCCGCGAATCTGGCCTTTTTCTAAAGTCAGGGACACACCATCAACGGCTTTGACGCCGCCGTAGTGGATGGCCACATCGTCGGCCTGGAGTACATAAGGAGAGGAATTGCTCATAGGGGTTCCGTGTCTGTGTGTCGGTCTATTTAGCGTTCTGTTTGCCGTTTAATGCGCGTCGGCCTTGGCACGTGACGCTGAGGCGGGCTTGCCGCGCCAGAGGGCTTGCAAGGCCCCCGCGATGCCCGTGGGCGAGAACACGATGACGGCGATCAAGGCCACACCAAAAATAGACATCCAGTGGGTGGCGTAGTCGCCCACCACGTCTTTGAAGATGAAATACACCACAGCGCCCAAGGCGGGGCCCCACAGGGCTTTGAAGCCGCCGACGACAACCATCATCAAGGCCATGCCCGACAAGCTCCAGTGCAAGTTCTCGGGGGAAACAAAGCCGGTGTTCAAGGTCGACAGCAAGCCCGCCACCGAGGTGACCACCGCAGACAGCGCATAGATGGCAGCGCGTGGAATGACGGTGGAGATGCCAATGAAGCGCGCACGTTCTTCGTTGTCGCGCACGGCTTCGGTGATGGCGCCAAAACGTGTGTTGAGCAACAAGGTCAGCAGCAACATGACGATGACCAAGGTGGACCAGCAAATCAAAAACATCGCAGCGGGTTTGAGGATGGCCGATTGGCTAAACCCAAAAATGGTGGAGGGCCAATCCACTTGCATGCCGTCAGCGCCACCCGTGATGCCGCGGGCGCGCGAGACCGACAAGAAGAACATTTGGCCAATCGCCAAGGTCAACATGCCAAACGCAATGCCGGGCACACGCACGATGATCAGGCCCACCACAAAGGCGGCAACACCCACGCCCACCAAGGTGGCCAAGATGGCCCATTCGACGGGCATGAGTTGTTGTTGCAAGGTGATGCCGATGGCGTAGCCGGCCACACCAAAATACAAGGCGTGACCAAAACTCACCAAGCCGTTTTGCTTGAGCAGCACGCCAATGCCCAAGGCAAAGACGGCGTACACCACGGCTTGGGTCAGCAGTGACAGGACGGTGTTTGAACTGATCACGGTCACCAAGCCCACGCCTGCGAGCAGGGCGGCGACAGAATAAGCAATAGCGCGAAGGGGGCTCATATCCAAAGTCCTCGGGAATTAAGTGCGGCTGCCAGCAAAACCTGCGGGCTTCCAAATCAAGATGGCGACCATGAACACAAAGGGCAGCAGCACCGATGCGTCAGGCAAATACACCGCGCCAATGGCCTGCACCATGCCCAGCAACAAAGCGGCAATGAAGGCCCCTGCGAGTGAGCCCAAGCCGCCAATCACGACCACCACAAAGGAGTCAATCAACACGTCAGAGCTCATGGAGGGTGACAACGACAAGAAGGGTGCAGCCACCACACCGGCCAAACCTGCCAACGCGGTGCCCAAGCCCACCACACCAGCGCTCAAGGCATCGGTGTTGACACCTTGCATGGCGGTGGTCACGGGGTCGGTGCTGGCGGCACGCACAAACAAACCAACCTTGGAGTGACGCAGCCACAGGCTCAGGCCCAGAGCCACAGCCGCGCCCATCACGATCACGCCAATGCGGTAAGCGGGCACGGAGGTGCCAAACAAATCGACAGAGAAATTCAAGGCCTCGGGGGCGGCGACAGAGAGGTTGCTCTTGCCCCAGACCGACTGCACCATGTCTTCGATGACGAGCAGCAAGCCGAAGGTGACCAACACCACGGTGAGGGGTTCGCGGTCTTGGAGCAGGCGAAAACCGTAGCGGTCCAGCAGCACACCCAAAACGGCCATCAAGGCGGGGGCGACTACCAAAGCGACCCAGAAGTTGCTTTGCAGGGCGACGGTGTAGCCGAGGTAGGCGCCCAGCATGTAGAGTGAGCCGTGGGCAAAGTTGACCACGCGGCGCAGGCCGTAGATCAAGGCCAGGCCTGAGCACATCACGATGAGCAATGCGCCGTAGACGAGGCCGTTAAAAAGGTTGATGGTCAACATGGTGTGAAAGTCTCCTGTGTTTTTGTGTGATGCGTTGTTCAGGCGTGTTCGATGTCGCCCAGCGCCATGTCGGGCGCACCCAGCACGCTCCAGCCGCCGTCCACAGCCAAGGTGGCACCCGTGACGTAGCTGGCGGCGGGGGAGGCCAAAAAGAAAATGGTTTCGGCAATTTCGGCTGGCTCGGCCATGCGTCCCAGCGGCGTGCGCTGCACGATGGCGGGTGCATTGATGGCTCCTTTTTCGGCCAAATCAGCCACCAAGGCGGTGGCGACATAGCCAGGTGCCACGGCATTCACGCGAATGCCCTTGCGCGCCCACTCGGTGGCGAGTGCGCGGGTCATGCCCAAAATGCCTGCTTTGGCAGCGCTGTAGGCGTTGCGTCCAGGAATGCCGCTGGTGCTGGCGATGGAGCCAATGTTGACGATGGCACCGCGGTTGCCTTTGGCATCGCGGCCTTGTGTTTGCATGTGTGCCAGCGCCGCTTGCGTCATCAAAAATGCGCCGCGCAAATGCACCGACAACACGCGGTCAAACGCATCGGCTGTTTGCTGCAAGGTGGGCACGGCTTGGTCGCCGATACCTGCGTTGTTGACCAACGCGTCGAGGCGGCCTTGTTGTGCCACCACTTGCGCCATGGCGGCGGACGCCTGCGCTTCGTTGGTGACGTCGCACAAGACACCCATGTGGTGCTGCCCTAAGGCTTGCGCACGTTCGCGCGCTTTGTCGCCATTCATGTCAAGCAACGCCACACGCCAGCCACGCGCCGCAAAGAGCTGGGCGGTGGCCCAGCCAATGCCGTCGGCAGCGCCAGTGATGGCGACAACCGGGTTGGACAATGAGGTGGCGTTGTGGTGCATATGGTTTTGGTTTAAATACGTCAATGTATTTACGTTTATTATCTTGAAGTGATTTTGGAATGGAAGGTGGTTTTTTCAATAAATCACTATCGTTTTCCCTGAATAATCAAGTCATTACGTGTGATTTCAATTTCAATTCAATTTCTCTTATTGAGTCAATGTGTTGATTTAAATTTGAAGGCTTCTCGCTCAGAGCGATGGCCAAGCGGGCATCCCGATGGCTTTGATGAGTCGTGTTTCTTGTGCGGTGATCAGATGTCCCGATGCCGCCAAGTACGCAGGAAAGTCGGGGTGGTTGTCGCGTGCTTTGCAGCGGCGTTCATAGTCCGCCAGATCGTCGTAGGCCCACAGGTGAATGAACTGGTTTTGCGGCCCCACCAAGCTGGTGTAGAACCCCACGGGGTGCCCCAATGTTTCCAGCAAAAGTGGCATGGCCAAGCGGTTGAACACTTCCACAAATTCAGGCATCTTGCGCAAGGCAATGGTGTAGATGCGGTGGTCGATGAGGGGTTTGTTCAAGTGGCTCATGCCTTCACTCCTGCTTTGTCTGCGATGTGGTTGCCGGTGACAAAACCAAAGGTCATGTTGGGGCCGTGTGTGATGCCTGCAGCGGGGTAGTTGCCACCCATGATGCTGGCTCGGTCGTTGCCCACGGCGTACAAGCCGCCAATGGCAGCCCCGTCGTCTTTGAGCACTTCGCCCACCACGCTGGTTTGAATGCCGTCAAACGTGCCCAAGTCGCCCATGATGACTTTCACCGCGTAGAACGGGCCGGTTTGCACCGGTGCCACACAAGGGTTGGGTTTGTTCTCGGGGTCGGCCAAATAGCGGTTGAAGGTGGTGGTGCCACGACCAAATGCGGGGTCTTGGCCGTTGACCGCGCCGACGTTGTAGTCACGCACGGTTTGCGCCAAGCCTGCGGGGTCAATGCCTGCGTTGTGGGCCAGCTCAGCCAAGGTCTTGCCTTCGATGAGGTAGCCGTTGCGCAAGAAACGGCCAATGGGCATGGGGGCAGGTTTGACAAAGCCGATGCCGTATTTGCCGAGCGTGGTCTTGTCACACACCAGCCACATGGCGGTGTCTTTTTGGTCATCGCAGGCGCGGATCAAATCAGCGCCTACGTCGTGGTACGAGTTGCTTTCGTTGGTGAAGCGTTGGCCGTTTTTCAGCACACCGATGATGCCGGGCTTGTAGCGATCTAACAGGTGCGGAAACACGCCGAACTCGCCATTGGCATAAGGCACATACGACACGGGCATCCAGGCTGCGGCGTCTTTGAAACGAATCTCCACTTTGCCGCCCACGGCTTCAGCCATGTTCAAGCCATCGCCCGTGTTGCTGATGGGGGTGGGTGACAAATGTTCGCCGCCACGTTGCAGGTGTGGGTAGGCTTTGGCGATGCGTTTGACATCGTGCGGAAAGCCGCCACACGCCAGCACCACGCCGTGACGTGCGGTGATGAGTCGCTCACCACCTTCGCCGCCAGCACGCACGCCGGTGGCGTGGTCGTTCTTCATTAAGATTTCTTTGACGGGGCTGCTGGTCAAGATCGGAATGCCCAGGTCGAGCGCCGATTTGGCCAAACGCGCTGCCAGAGCGTTGCCGCTGGTGACGTTGATACCGCGTTGGTACAGCGCCAATTCTTTGATATGCGTGACCAAGCGCTTGGCCACGTAGATGAACGAAGTCAGCGACTTGGTGGCTTGAAAGAAATGTTTCAAATCAGCGTTCGATGAGTTGAACATCATGCCGATGAAGGTGATGGTTTTGAGTGGCGGCTTCAAGCGCGGCATGTCTTTGCCCAAGCCGCGAATGTCAAAGGGCGCGGCCAAGATGGAGCGGCCAATGTCCACACCGCCCGCGACGGTGGGGTGGTAGTCGGGGTACATCGTGGGCACGAATTTCATCTCGGTGTCGCGCTCGAAGAATTCCACCATCTTGGGACCGTTGTCGATGAAGGCATCCACAGCCGCGGCATCAAAGTAGCTGCCGGTTTCTTGCATCATGTACGTGCGCACGGCCTCGCGGGTGTCGGCGGGGTTTTGCTTGCGACCGTGCTGATTCAGCGGTATCCACAACACGCCACCTGACAGTGCGGTGGTGCCACCAAAGACGGGTTCTTTTTCAAGCACCACCACATCTAGGCCGCGTTTTTTGGCGGTGATGGCGGCAGACAAACCGGCTGCGCCAGAGCCCACCACGATCACATCGCATTCAAAGTTTTGAGACATTGCGTTCTCCAAAGTAAATCAGTTCTGTACGGTTTTGTTGAAACCGGGGCGAGGCACCATGTCCATCAACATCGAGGACATGCCACCGTCCACCACCAACTCGGCGGCGTTCACATACGCGGCGCGTGGGCTGGCCAAGAAGGCGGCGACATCGGCAATGTCTTGTGGCTCGCCCACGCGGCGGCTGGCGGTGACGGCGGCGCGTTTGGCTTCAAAGCCAGGCTCTTCGTAAAACTTGGCTGACAGCGGGGTGCGAATCATGCCGGGGCAAACAGCGTTGCTGCGCACGCCCTGAGGGCCCCATTCCACCGCCATTTGGCGGGACATCAACAGCACGCCGGCTTTGCTTGCGCTGTAGGCGCCGCTGCTGGTTTGTGGAAACATGCTGGCGATGGATGCAATGTGTACCAACGCGCCCACGCCCGCTTCGCGCATGGGTTTGGCAAAAGTGCGTGCGCACAGCAAGTAGCCGGTGAGGTTGACATTGAGCACGTGGTTCCAGTCGTCCAGGCTCACCTCGTCCAAGCCGCCCGAGCGCAACAGCCCCGCGTTGTTGATGAAGGCGTAGCAAGTACCCAGCTCGTCGGCCACGCGTTCGGCGGCTGCTTTAACTTGGGACTCTTGGGTGGTGTCGCAGGCAATCGCGATGGCGGTGGCGCCTTGTGCGGTCAGCTGGGCGGCCACGGCTTGAGCGCCTTCGATGTTGCGGTCCAGCAGCGCGACTTTCGCGCCTGCGTCGGCCAGTGCTAGTGCAATGCCTGCGCCAATGCCACTTGCTGCGCCTGTGACGACGCACACACGTTCTTGCAATCCCAGCCAATGTTTTTGTTCGTTCATCGTCAGCACCTGTTGAAGTGCTTGTAGTTTGTGTGCGTGGCTTCTTTTTAAATTTGACGAATCCTGCAGTCACCAGGACAATTCATGCATACCGACCTAGGAATAACCCTGATGAAAAGCGCAATCCCCAGTTACGACTTGTACGGCGACCGACAACAAAGCGGCTGGACCAACTCGTTTCAGTTTGAATGGATTCCCGTCCGGTCATCCCCGTATAACTACGACATTCGCCCTCACAAGCACGATGCGTTCATTCAGATTTTGTACCTCACCCAAGGTGAGGGCGATGTGTTGATCAACGATGCACGTTACAAAGTCAGCAGTCCCGCCTTAATTCTTATACCGTCCCAAAACGTGCATGGTTTTCAGTTCAGTTCGAACATTGACGGCCCTGTGGTGACAGCAGCGCAAAAGTCACTCGAGTCGATGGCCGCCTTGGTGATGCCTGAATTGGTCTCGGTGTTGCGCAAGCCTGCTGTTTTGCATTTGGATGAATCCAGTCGCCATGCGGAAGCTTTGATGCCTTTGTTTTTGGGTATTGAGCGCGAATGGCGCGTGCATGCGGTGGGGCAGGTGGCGGCAGGTATGTCGCTGCTCATGGCCTTGTTGGTGCAGGTGGCGCGGTTGAGCAATCTGTTGGAGCCTGCGCCCATGGCGCACAACTCGCGCAAGGCCCAGCAGATTGAGAAATTTCGGGCCTTGGTGGATGCGCATTTTCGCGAGCGTCGCCCGATTGAAGACTATGCGAGCGAGATGGGGTTAACAGCAGGGCACCTCACGCGGTTGTGTCGTGAGGTGTTGAACGTGTCGAGCCAAGATGTGGTGAATGCGCGCATCTTGCATGAGGCGCAGCGTGAGCTGGTTTACTCGACCGATGGCATCAAGCAAATTGCCAATTTGGTGGGCTTTGTGGATGAGGCGTACTTCACGCGCTTTTTTAGAAAGCACATGGGGGTCACGCCTTCTGACTTTCGCGTGCGGGCGCTTCAGTCCATGAACGCCAAAGTGGCTTGAGCCTTATTCATCCTCGCTGCTAGGTTCGACAGATTGGTCGATTTTTTCCATGTTGTCCAGCAGCTTCAGCAGGTAGTGCAGGGTGTGGGTGAGGTCGCCGGTGGAGAAGTCGGTCAGCGCAGCTTCGTAGTACGCGCGAATTTTGGGTTGCGCATCTTGTTCCCAAATCTTGCGTCCGTGCTGGGTCATGGTCACGCGTTTGGCGCGGCGGTCGCGGGTGTCGGCCAGCAGTTCGATGTGGCCGTCGCGTTCCATGCGCCCAATTTGCCCGGACAGGTTTTGGCGGCTCACCTTCAAGTAACGCGCCAAGTCGCCCACGCTCAGGCCTCCTTCTGCGTCTGAGCGCGAGAGCGCGCCTAAGACTGCCCATTGCTGGGTGGTGAGGCCTTCTTTCTCAACAGCGCGCGTGCCTGTTTTGTGCAACATGTTGGCGCATTGGTAAAGGCGGAAAAACAACCTATTGGCCAATTCCATTCGGGCGAGATCGCTATTTTCTTTAGGGTAAACCATGGTGTTTTGCTCGAAAAAATGCTTGCGAGAACGTTTGTGTTTGGCGTAATATACGTAAACACATTGACATATATGCGGTATCTCAAACTGCATGATGTTGATGCAAAGCATAACAACCTTGCCAACCATGGAGAGCAGCATGCCCAAATTGAAAGACAAAACCGTCATCGTCACCGGAGGTGCCGGTGGCATCGGTGGCGCCACTTGCCGTCGATTCGCCGCTGAAGGCGCGAAGGTCGCGGTGTTCGACATGAACATCGAGGCGGCTCAAAAAGTGGCCGATGGCATCAAGGCTTCGGGCGGCACCGCTGCGGCTTTCAAGTGCGACATCACGGACCGCGCTGCGGTCGATGCCGCCGTGGCTGCCACCATCGCGCAACTCGGCCCGATTGATGTGTTGGTCAACAACGCGGGCTGGGATGTGTTCAAGCCCTTCGTCAAAACCGTGCCCGATGAATGGAGCAAGTTGATTGCCATCAACTTGACCGGCGCCTTGCACATGTTGCACGCTGTGTTGCCAGGCATGGTCGAGCGCAATGCCGGTCGCATTGTGAACATCGCCTCCGATGCCGCACGTGGTGGCTCATCTGGCGAAGCGGTGTATTCCGCTTGCAAAGGTGGCTTGGTGGCTTTGTCTAAAACTTTGGCGCGCGAACACGCGCGCCACAACATCACGGTCAACGTGGTGTGCCCCGGCCCAACCGACACCGCTTTGCTGGCAGGTGTGGCCGAAGGCGCACGCGATCCTGCGAAGTTGATCGAAGCCTTCCGCAGCGCGATTCCGTTGGGTCGTTTGGGTCAGCCCGACGACTTGGCCAATGCCATTGCTTTCTTTGGCAGCGACGACGCTTCTTTCATCACCGGCCAAGTCATCAGCGTGTCTGGTGGTTTGACCATGCACGGTTAATTTCACGCCTTCCCACTTATTTGGAGACACACATGCAATTCGAAGACATCCTTTACGAAAACCGCAACGGCGTGGCCTGGATCACGATCAACCGTGCCGACAAGATGAACGCATTTCGTGGCACCACCTGCGACGAAATCATCAAAGCCCTGAACAAAGCAGGCTACGACCGCAGCGTGGGCGCCATCGTGTTGGCGGGCGCGGGCGACCGTGCGTTTTGTACCGGCGGTGACCAATCGGCCCACGACGGCAACTACGACGGCCGCGGCACCATCGGCTTGCCTATGGAAGAGTTGCACACCGCCATTCGCGATGTGCCCAAGCCCGTGATTGCCCGTGTGCAAGGTTTTGCCATCGGTGGCGGCAACGTGTTGTGCACGATTTGTGACTTGACCATTTGCTCAGACAAAGCCGTGTTTGGCCAAGTCGGTCCCAAGATGGGTTCGGTGGACCCCGGCTACGGCACCGCCTTCTTGGCGCGTGTGGTGGGCGAGAAAAAAGCCCGCGAAATTTGGTACCTCAACCGCCGCTACACCGGCGCAGAAGCTGTGGCCATGGGCTTGGCCAACGTGTGCGTGCCACACGACCAGCTCGACGCCGAAGTGCAAAAGTGGGGCGAAGAAATTTGCGAACGCAGCCCCACAGCCTTGGCCATTGCCAAACGCAGCTTCAACGCCGACACCGCACACCAGTCCGGCATTGCCGGCTTGGGCATGTATGCGCTCAAGCTGTATTACGACACCGAAGAGTCACGCGAAGGCGTGAATGCGCTCAAAGAAAAGCGCAAGCCCGAGTTCCGTAAATACGCCAAGTAATTCGCCCGACCAAGGAGCCCCGTGATGAATCCCAATCCCTACATTGACGAAGACCTGCAAGCCTTGGCTGAAACCGTGCGTCGCTTTGCCGACGAACGTGTGAAGCCTGGCTTTTTAGAGCGCGACAAAACCCGCGTGTTGGACCGTGCGCTGTTGCGCGAGATGGGTGGACTGGGATTCATTTGCCCTGAACTGCCAGAAGAGTTTGGCGGTTTGGGCATGGGTTGCTTGGCTGCCGGTGTGATTCACGAAGAAATTGCCCGCGCTGATTTGAGCTTCTCTTACTTGAACTTGTTGGCGTCGCTGAACGGCCAAATTTTGTCCAAGTACGGCAACCCTGAGGTGGTGGCCCCTTGGTTGAAAAAGCTCACCCAAGGCGAAGCCATCTGCGCGATTGCGCTGACCGAACCACGCGGTGGTTCAGATGCAGCCAACTTGCGTTTGCGCATTGAGCGCGATGGCGATTTCTACGTCATCAACGGCGAAAAAACCTCGATCTCTGCCGCTGACCAAGCGGACATCACCGTGGTGTTCGGTCGCACCGGTTCGCCAGAAGACGGCGCCCATGGCGTGACCGCCTTGTTGGTGCCCATGGACACACCGGGCCTGACCACCAACCGTTTTGACTGCCATGGCCAACGTGCCATCGGTCGCGGTTCCATCTTCTTTGAAAACGTGCGCGTGCCGGTGAACCACCGTTTGGGTGACGAAAACAAAGGCTTTGTGCAAGTCATGCATGGTTTTGATTTCTCGCGCTCACTCATTGGCTTGCAGGTGTTGGCCGTGGCCCGTGTGGCGTTGGACGAAACGTGGGAATACATCACCCAACGTCAAGCCTTTGGCCAACCGCTGTCGGCCTTCCAAGGTGTGACCCACCCGCTCGCGCAATTCGACACCGAAGTCGAAGGCGCACGTCTGTTGTGTTTGCAAGGTTTGTGGTTGAAAGACAAGGGTTTGCCCCATACCGCAGAGGCCGGTATGGCCAAGTGGTGGGGCCCCAAGCTGGCCTACGATGTGATTCACCAGTGCTTGCTGTGCTACGGCCACGGTGGTTACGACCGAGGCTTGATGGAGCAACGCTTGCGTGATGTGTTGGGCTTCCAGATTGGCGACGGAACAGCGCAAATCATGAAGACCATCATTGCGCGCACACGTGCAGGACGCAAGTTTGTTCCCGCCTAAATAGCAAGTTAAAAAAATAAAAAAACATATATCCACTCAGGAGACAACCATGGAATTCGATGCCGTCTTAATCCCCCCACGTCGGGCACACAGCATTGCCAAAGGCTTTTGGCATGACCGCACCATCAACGATGACCTCGATGCCTGCGTCGCGGCTTGTCCTGACAAAACGGCACTGACGGCGATGCAAGCTGAAGGCGGTGCGGTGACACGCTTCACCTACCGTGAGTTAGCCAACATGGCTGACCGCGTGGCGATGGGTTTGACCCAACTCGGCGTGGGTAAAAACGACATCGTGGCCTGCCAGTTGCCCAACTGGTGGCAGTTCACCATCACCTATTTGGCGTGTTCGCGCATCGGTGCGGTGATGAACCCGCTCATGCACATCTTCCGCGAGCGCGAGTTGTCGTTCATGCTCAAGCATGGCGAAGCCAAGGTGCTCATCATTCCGCAAACTTTCCGCGGCTTTGATTACGAGAAGATGGTCAACGAGATCAAGCCCAGCTTGCCTGACTTGAAGCACGTGGTCGTGGTCAATGGCACGGGCGCAAACAGCTTTGAAGCCTTGCTCAGCGGCCCCGCGTGGGAAAAAGAAAGCCACGCGACAGCCGTGTTGACGCAGCACCGCCCCGGTCCAGACGATGTGACCCAACTCATTTACACCTCGGGCACCACGGGTGAACCCAAGGGTGTGATGCACACCGCCAACACGGTGATGGCCAACATCATTCCTTATGCCGCACGTTTGCACCTCGATGCCAACGACGTGGTGTTGATGGCGTCGCCCATGGCGCACCAAACTGGCTTTATGTATGGCTTGATGATGCCCATCATGCTCAAGTCCAGCGCGGTGTTGCTGGACGTGTGGGAGCCTTTGCGCGCCATTGATTTGATTCGCCAAGAAGGCGCCACCTTCACCATGGCCTCGACCCCGTTCTTGACGGACTTGGCCAAAAACGTGGAAGAGTCTGGCAAGAAAGTGCCCACACTGCGCACCTTCTTGTGCGCCGGTGCCCCCATCCCTGGCCCCTTGGTGGAGCAAGCGCGCAGCGTCTTGGGCACCAAGATCGTGTCGGCTTGGGGCATGACCGAAAACGGTGCTGTGACGTTGATTGAACTCAACGATCCCGATGAGCGCGCCTTCACCACCGACGGTTTGCCGTTGCCCGGTGTGGAACTCAAAGTCGTGAATGACGACGGCGCGGTTTTGCCAGCAGGCGAAGCGGGTAAGTTGTATGTGCGCTCATGCTCCAACTTTGGCGGCTATTTGAAGCGCGCACACCTCAATGGCACCGATGCCGAGGGGTGGTTTGACACGGGCGACTTGGCCCGCTTGGACGCGCAAGGTTATGTGCGCATCACGGGCCGCAGCAAAGACGTCATCATCCGTGGCGGCGAGAACATCCCTGTGGTGGAAATCGAATCCTTGTTGTATCGCCATCCAGCGATCGCCATGGCTGCCATCGTGGCGTACCCCGATGAGCGCTTGGGCGAACGTGCCTGTGCTGTGGTGGTCTTGAAGCCCGGCCAAAGCTTGGACTTGCCGGCCTTGGTGGATTACCTCAAGTCACAAAAAATCGCGTTGCAGTACATCCCCGAGAAACTGGAGATCCGTGACGCCATGCCTGCCACACCCTCCGGAAAAATTCAGAAATTCAAATTGCGCGAAATTCTGCGCGACGAGAAACGCTGAGCGAAAGAAGGGTGCACATGTCTCAACCCACCGTTTTGTTAGAGCGCCAAGGTCGCGTCGGGGTACTCACCCTGAACCGACCCGAGCAACTCAATGCCTTGAACGACACCTTGATGGACGCTTTGGGCGCAGCTTTGCTGGAGCTGGATGCGGACGATGGCATCGGAGCCATCGTCATCACCGGCAGCGACAAAGCGTTTGCCGCAGGTGCCGACATCGCGGCGATGGCGGATTGGGGCTACATGGATGTGTTCAGCTCCGCGTTCATCACGCGCAACTGGGAAACCATTCGCCAAGTCCGCAAGCCTGTGATTGCGGCGGTGGCTGGTTTTGCCATGGGCGGTGGCTGCGAGCTGGCGTTGGCCTGCGATCTGATCGTGGCAGCTGAGTCAGCCAAGTTTGCTTTGCCTGAAGTCAAGCTGGCCGTGTTGCCCGGTGCGGGTGGCACGCAGCGTTTGCCACGCGCCATTGGCAAAGCCAAGGCAATGGACATGTGTTTGTCCGCCCGCATGCTCAGTGCCGAAGAGGCTGACCGTTACGGCTTGGTGTCCCGTGTGGTGCCCAGCGACGCTTTGATGGCCGAGACCTTGAAGCTTGCCAACACCATTGCCGGGTTTTCTTTGCCTGCGCTCATCGCCATCAAAGAGTCGGTCAACCGCGCATGGGAAAGCTCGCTCACCGAAGGTGTCAAGTTTGAGCGCCACGCGCTGTACGCACGCTTTGCCAGCGCGGATGCACATGAAGGCATGCACGCCTTCTTAGAAAAACGCAAACCCACATTCCAGCACTGCTGACCCTTTTCACCCTTTTAGGAAAACCCTTCATGGCTCTCGACCAAGAATCTTTTGACCTTTTGCTGCCCACGCTGCAACGCTTTATTCAAGAGCGTTTGGTGCCCGCAGAAAACTACCTCGAAGAGCATGATGAGGTGCCCGCCGACATCGTCGAAGACATGAAAGAAATGGGCTTGTTTGGCCTGTCGATTCCCGAGGAGTTTGGCGGCATCGGCTTGTCGATGAGCCAAGAAGTGCAGGTCGCTTACGAGATCGGTCGAACTTCATTGGCCTTCCGTTCGGTGTTTGGCACCAACGTGGGCATTGGCTCGCAGGGCATCTTGATGGATGGCACGCCTGAGCAAAAAGCCAACATCTTGCCTAAGGTGGCCAGTGGTGAACTCATCATGTCGTTCGCCTTGACCGAGCCCGATGCAGGCTCGGATGCTGCCGCACTCAAAACCCGCGCTGATTTGGATGGCGACCACTACGTGCTCAACGGCACCAAGCGCTTCATCACCAATGCCCCACGTGCGGGCGCATTCACCTTGATGGCACGCACAGGTGGCCCGGGCGCAGGCGGCGTGTCATCGTTCATCGTCCCTTCAGATTTGCCGGGCATCAAGCTGGGCAAGACGGACAAAAAAATGGGCCAACGCGGCACCAAAACCTGCGACGTGATTTTGGAAAACGTGCGCGTGCCTGCGGCCAACATCATTGGTGGCGTGCCTGGTCAAGGCTTTAAAACCGCGATGAAGGTGTTGGACCGCGGCCGTTTGCACATCTCTGCCGTGTCGTGCGGCATGGCACATCGCATCATCGAAGAGGCCACCGCGTATGCGCGTGACCGCAAACAGTTTGGCAAAGCGATTGGTGAGTTTCAATTGATCCAAGCCATGTTGGCTGACAGCCAAGCCGAGTTGCTGGCGGGTTGGTCGCTGGTGCAAGACGTGGCCCAACGCTTTGACGGCAAGCCTGCGCATGTGTCTGATCCCGACGTGTCTATGCGCGTGTCCTGCGCTAAGTTGTTTTGCACGGAAATGGTGGGTCGCGTTGCGGACCGCGGCGTGCAGGTTCACGGCGGTGCGGGCTACATCAACGAGTATCCTGTAGAGCGTTTCTACCGCGACGTGCGCTTGTTGCGTCTGTACGAAGGTACCACCCAAATTCAACAACTTATTATTGGCCGAGAACTCTTGCGCCAAGCCTCTTAAGTCATCCCATTTTTCAATTTCTAGGAGCCCTCATGTCCACTTCATCGACTAAATTCCACTGGGACGACCCCTTCATGCTCGACCTGCAATTGACCGACGACGAGCGTCAAGTCAAAGAGGCCGCAGCTGCTTATTGCCAAGAACGCTTGGCACCGCGCGTGTTGGAAGCCTTCCGTCACGAAAAAACCGATGCTTCTATCTTTCGCGAAATGGGTGCGTTGGGCTTGTTGGGTCCCACCATTCCTGAAGCCTACGGCGGCGCAGGTATGAACTATGTTTGCTACGGCTTGGTGGCGCGCGAAGTTGAGCGCGTGGACTCTGGCTACCGCTCCATGATGAGCGTGCAATCGTCTTTGGTGATGGTGCCCATCAACGAGTTTGGCTCTGAAGCCCAAAAACAAAAGTACTTGCCCAAACTCGCCACCGGCGAGTGGATTGGTTGCTTTGGCTTGACCGAACCCAACCATGGCTCTGACCCCGGCAGCATGATCACGCGTGCCAAAAAAGTGGCGGGTGGTTACTCGCTGTCTGGCTCAAAAATGTGGATCACCAACAGCCCGATTGCGGATGTGTTTGTGGTGTGGGCCAAAGACGATGCAGGTGCGATTCGCGGCTTCATTTTGGAAAAAGGCTGGAAGGGCTTGACCGCCCCTGCGGTACACGGCAAGGTGGGCTTGCGCGCGTCGATCACGGGCGAAATCGTGATGGACGAAGTGTTTGTGCCAGAAGAAAACGCGTTCCCTGATGTGCGCGGCCTCAAAGGCCCCTTCACGTGTTTGAACAGCGCACGTTACGGCATTGCTTGGGGTGCTCTGGGTGCGGCTGAAGACTGCTACCACCGTGCACGCCAATACGTGTTGGACCGTCAACAGTTTGGCCGCCCCTTGGCTGCCAACCAATTGGTGCAAAAGAAGTTGGCTGACATGCTGACCGAAATTTCTTTGGGTTTGCAGTCTTGCCTGCGCTTAGGCCGCATGAAAGACGAGGGCATTGCCGCGGTGGAAATTACCTCCATCCTCAAACGCAACAGCTGCGGCAAGTCGCTCGACATCGCACGCGTGGCGCGCGACATGATGGGCGGCAACGGCATTTCTGACGAGTTCGGTGTGGCCCGCCATTTGGTGAACCTGGAAGTGGTCAACACCTACGAAGGCACGCACGATGTGCATGCTTTGATTTTGGGCCGCGCCATCACTGGCATCGCCGCCTTCAGCAACTAAGGAGTCGTCATGAAAGTTTTGGTCGCAGTCAAACGCGTGGTGGACTACAACGTCAAAGTCCGTGTGAAGTCGGACAACTCAGGCGTTGACATTGCAAACGTCAAGATGAGCATGAACCCGTTTGATGAGATTGCGGTGGAAGAAGCCGTGCGCCTCAAAGAAAAGGGTGTGGTCACTGAGGTGATCGCCGTGTCTTGCGGCGTGGCCCAGTGCCAAGAAACCTTGCGCACCGCGATGGCCATTGGCGCTGACCGTGGCATCTTGGTCGAGACCACTGAAGAACTGCAACCCTTGGCCGTGGCCAAGCTCCTCAAAGCTTTGGTCGACAAAGAGCAGCCTGGTTTGGTGATTTTGGGCAAACAAGCGATTGACGACGACTGCAACCAAACGGGCCAAATGTTGGCGGCTTTGGCAGACATGCCTCAAGCCACCTTTGCTTCCAAAGTTGAAGTCGACACCGCAGGTGGCATAAATGCCATGGACAAAGCCAGCGTGACCCGCGAAGTTGATGGTGGTTTGGAAACCATTTCGATCAGCCTGCCAGCCGTCATCACGACCGACTTGCGTTTGAACGAGCCTCGCTACGTGACCTTGCCCAACATCATGAAGGCCAAGAAAAAGCAACTCGATGTGTTCAAGCCTGAAGACTTGGGCGTAGATGTGGCACCCCGCATCAAGACCCTCAAAGTGGTGGAGCCTGCCAAGCGCAGCGCGGGCATCAAGGTGCCGGATGTGGCGACTTTGGTGGACAAGCTCAAGAACGTGGCAAAAGTTATTTAAGCCCGTCATCTCAACGAATACGCAGGAAATACGAACATGACATCCCTCGTGATTGCAGAACACGACAACGCCAGCATCAAAGGCGCAACCTTGAACACCGTCACAGCCGCAGCCGCCATGGGCGCAGACGTGCACGTGCTGGTGGCAGGCCACAACGCAGGTGCCGCCGCAGCGGCAGCAGCACAGATTGCTGGCGTGAGCAAAGTGATCCACGCCGATGGCGCCACACTGGAAGCAGGTTTGGCCGAAAACGTCGCAGCGCAAGTGCTGGCCATCGCTGGCAACTACACCCACATCTTGTTCCCCGCCACGGCGGCAGGTAAGAACGTGGCGCCTCGCGTCGCTGCCAAGCTGGACGTGGGCCAAATCAGCGACATCACCAAGGTCGATAGCCCAGACACGTTTGAACGCCCCATCTATGCAGGCAACGCGATTGCGACGGTGCAAAGCACAGATGCCGTCAAAGTCATCACCGTGCGCACCACAGGTTTTGATGCAGCAGCTTCTACTGGTGGTTCAGCTGCCGTGGAAACCGCAGCAGCAACAAGCGACTCAGGCAAAAGCAGTTTTGTGGGCCGTGAAGTCACCAAGAGCGACCGCCCAGAACTGACAGCAGCCAAGATCATCGTGTCTGGTGGTCGTGCCTTGGGCAGCTCAGAGAAGTTTGACGAAGTCATGACGCCACTGGCTGACAAGCTCGGAGCCGCCATTGGTGCCAGCCGCGCTGCGGTGGACGCAGGCTATGCCGCGAACGACTTGCAAGTGGGTCAAACCGGCAAGATCGTCGCGCCACAGTTGTACGTGGCCTGCGGCATCAGCGGCGCCATCCAACATTTGGCAGGTATGAAAGACAGCAAGGTCATCGTGGCCATCAACAAAGACCCAGAGGCACCGATCTTCAGCGTGGCGGACTTCGGCTTGGAGGCTGACCTTTTCACCGCGGTGCCAGAGTTGGTCGCTGCGTTGTGAGTGCTGTGATGGATGTTGCTGCATGCGTGCATGTTGAGGCCAGGGGTGATGTGTGTGTCATCACCATCGACAACCCGCCCATCAACGCCACGTCCTTGGCGGTACGCCAAGGTTTGATGGTGGCCATTTCTGATTTCAAAACCAATTCAGACTTTCAAGCGGCCGTCATCGTGGGGGCCGGCAGCACGTTTGTCGCAGGTGCTGACATCCGTGAGTTTGGCAAGCCCATGCAAGAGCCCATCTTGCCCGAGGTCATCCGTGCCATTGAAGACTGCGGCAAGCCCGTGGTGGCTGCATTGCATGGTGCTGCCTTGGGTGGTGGTTTCGAGTTGGCGCTCGCTTGTGATGCCCGTGTGGCCGATGCCAAAACAGTGGTGGGTTTGCCCGAGGTGTCGCTGGGCATTATTCCTGGTGCAGGTGGCACACAAATGCTGCCGCGCCGCGTGGGTGTGTCGCGTGCCATTCGCATGATTTGCGGCGCACAACGTATTTCAGCCAAAGAGGCCAAATCCCTCAACTTGTTGGACGAGGTAGTGGCCAGTGATGTGCTGGATGCCGCCGTAGCATTGGCCCGCCGCATGCAAGGCAAAAAGTGCCGCATCCGCGATGAAGTGGTGCCTGCCGAAGGGCCTGCACTGATTCAACAAGCCGCAGAGGAGGCGATGCGAGCAGGCAAACGTCGCCCTGCCGTCGAGGCCGCGATGGAGGCCATCAAATCGGCGGCGGTGCTGTCGATTGACGATGGCTTGGCCGATGAGCGTGCCGTGTTTTTGCAGTTGCGTTTGTCGCGTGAGGCTTATGCCTTGCGCCATGTGTTCTTTGCTGAGCGTGACAGCGCGAAGCTGCCTGCTGAGTTGAGCGCCAAACCCATTCCTATTGAAACCGTGTGCGTCATCGGTGCGGGCACCATGGGCACGGGCATTGCCATCAGCGTGTTGGATGCGGGCATGCAAGTGATCTTGCTTGAGCAAGATGCGGCTGCGCTTCAACGCGGACAAGACCGTGTGGTCGCGCATTACCGTGATCGCGTGGCGGCACAAAAAATGAAAGCCGACGTGGCCCAAGCACGCGAAGCGTGTTTGCACAGCACCCTCGATTGGGCGGACATGGCCAAAGCCGATTTGGTGATTGAAGCCGTGTTTGAAGACCTCGCAGTCAAGCAAGAAGTGTTCAAAAAAATTGACCAATTTGCACGTGCAGGCGCAGTGCTGGCCACCAACACCTCTTACTTGGATGTGGATGCAATCGCGCAAGCCACCTCACGCCCGCAAGACGTGTTGGGTCTGCACTTTTTCAGTCCTGCCAATGTGATGAAGCTGCTAGAGGTGGTGCGCGGCAAAGACTCGCGTCCCGACGTATTGGCCACAGGCATGGCTTTGGGCAAGCGCCTGCGCAAGCTGCCGGTGCTGGCGGGCAACCACTTTGGTTTCATTGGCAACCGCATTTACAACGCGTACCGCAACCAATGTGAATTCATGTTGGAAGACGGTGCATGGCCCGAGGATGTGGATGCCTCGCTCAAACAGTTTGGCATGGCCATGGGGCCATTTGCGGTGGCTGATTTGTCGGGGCTGGACATTGCCTGGCGCATGCGTCAGGCGCAGGCTGCCAGCCGCGGGCCGGGCGTGCGCTACGTGGACATCTTGGATCGCTTGTGCGAAGCCGGTCGCCTCGGGCGTAAAACAGGTGCGGGCTACTACATCTATGTGGATGGCAAGCAACAAGCGACGACCGATGAGGCGGTGCGCCACATCATTGAAGATGCGTCGCTACGTCGCGGCATCCAACGCAAACCGTTGAGCAGTGCCACGATTCAACGCCGTGCGTTGCTGACCATCGTCAACGAAGCCGCACGTTTGATGGGCGAGGGCGTGGCCAGCCGAGCCACAGACATTGACGTGGTGTTGGTGCATGGCTATGGTTTTCCGCGTTGGGAAGGTGGGCCCGTGTTTTGGGCCCGTCAGCAAAACCGAGAAGCCTTGACGCAAGAAATCAAAGACCTTGCCAGCCAATGCGGCGATGGCTTTGTGTTGGCAGATTTGTCTGTCTTGTTTGAAGATCAATAACGTTTACATCCCATGACACACGCTTTCATTTGCGATGCCATTCGCACACCCATTGGTCGCTACGGCGGTGCTTTGTCTTCTGTTCGCACCGATGATTTGGGGGCCATTCCCATCAAAGCGTTGATGGCGCGCAACCCCAACGTGGATTGGGCGCAAATCACCGATGTGCTGTATGGCTGCGCCAACCAAGCGGGCGAAGACAACCGCAACGTGGCCCACATGGCCAGCTTGTTGGCGGGCTTGCCCGTCGACGTGCCAGGTGCAACGATCAACCGCCTGTGCGGTTCTGGTTTGGATGCGGTGGGTACGGCGGCACGTGCCATCAAATCGGGCGAAGCGCAGTTGATGATTGCCGGTGGCGTGGAGAGCATGAGCCGTGCGCCCTTTGTCATGCCCAAAGCCGAGAGCGCCTTTGGCCGCAACAACGCGGTGTACGACACCACGATTGGCTGGCGTTTCATCAACAAGTTGATGAAAGACAAATATGGCGTGGACTCCATGCCAGAGACGGCAGAGAACGTGGCCGTGGAATTCAAGATCGAGCGTGAAGCCCAAGACCTGATGGCCTTGAACAGCCAACTGCGTGCAGTCGCTGCGCAGCAAGCCGGCCATTTGGCACGCGAAATCACACCCGTGCTGATTCCGCAAAAGAAGGGCGAGCCCACGGTGGTGGATACCGATGAACACCCTCGCGCCACCAGCTTGGAGGCTTTGGCCAAGCTCAAACCCATCGTGCGTCCCGATGGCTCAGTGACCGCAGGCAATGCCAGCGGCGTGAACGACGGGTCATGCGCGCTGCTCTTGGCGAATGAAGCCCATGCTGCCAAGAATGGGTTGACGCCCAAGGCGCGCGTGGTGGGCATGGCGACAGTTGGCGTGGCGCCGCGCATCATGGGCATTGGCCCTTTGCCTGCCACGCAAAAAGTGTTGGCGCAAACGGGCCTCACCATCGCCCAGATGGATGTGATTGAACTGAACGAGGCTTTTGCTGCGCAAGGTTTGGCCGTGACGCGGGGTCTGGGTTTGCGGGACGACGACCCGCGCGTGAACGCTTGGGGTGGTGCGATTGCGTTGGGTCACCCATTGGGGGCATCCGGCGCACGCTTGGCCACCACTGCAGTGAACCGCTTGCACGCCACAGGCGGTCGTTACGCGCTGTGCACCATGTGCATTGGTGTGGGGCAGGGGATTGCACTGATTCTTGAGCGGGTTTAACGATCTAGGACAATCAACGCATTCGTTACCTTTTGGGAAAATGCGTTATGCCAGTTCGTCGTTGGGTGTGGCCCCGTTTCGTCGCTGTTGTCGTGACCGGTTTTTGCGCTTTGGCTGGGGTGAATGCCCATGGCCAGTCGTACCCCACAAAGCCTTTGCGCATCGTTGTACCGTTTGGTGCAGGTGGTGTGGCTGACCTGACCGCACGTACGGTCGCGCAAAAAATGTCGGAAGGTTTGGGCCAAGCGGTGGTCATTGACAACCGCCCCGGCGCCGGTGGCATTGTGGCCGCTGAAATCGTGGCCAAATCCGAGCCCGATGGCTACACCGTTTTGCTGATGTCCAACGCCAACGCTGTGAGTGCGGGCTTGTTCAAGACCTTGCCATTTGACCCTGTGAAAGACTTCACGCCCGTTTCGTTGATGGGCACGTTTGACTTGGCCATCATCACCCATGGGGAATCACGCTTTCAATCATTGCCCGAGTTGTTGGCATGGGCTAAAGCCAACCCGGGGAAGCTCAACATTGGCAGCATCAACATCGGCAGCACCCAACATTTGACGGCTGAGTTGTTCAAATCGGTGGCGGGCTTAGATGCCCAAGTGGTGCCTTTCAATGGCACACCCGCCGTGATGACTGCACTACGCGGCGGGCAAATTGATGTGGCGGTGGAAGTGCTGAGCCCAGTGCTGCCGCAAATCAAGAGTGGGGCATTGCGTGCTTTGGCAGTGACCGGCCCAAAACGCAACATAGCTTTGCCACAAGTGCCGACAGCCAAAGAGAGTGGTGTGCCTAATTTGGTGTCGACCTCATGGAATGGTTTGGGCGTGCCAGCCAAAACACCCAAAGCGGTGGTGGACCGTTTGAACAAAGAGGTGAATGTGGCCTTGCAAAACGCAGCCGTGCGCCAAAAGTTGCTGGACTTGAATGTCGAGCCGCACCCCAGCACGGTGGTGCAAGCCCACGATTGGTTGCAAACTGAAATCAAGCGTTGGAGCGATGTGATTCAACGCGCGGGCATTCAAAAACAATAAGCGATCAATTCAATGCTCAATATCTTGACAATTACTGGCCCCATTTATTTGGTCATCGCGCTGGGCTTTGCGGCCACGCGTCGCGGCTTGTTCAGCAAGCTTGATGGCCAAGTGTTGGGTCGTTTTGTGCTGCACTTTGCGCTGCCCGCCATGCTTTTCAACACGCTGACGCAACGCGACTTTGCCGAGGTGATGAACCCAAGGTATTTGATCGCCTATGGCGTGGGCTCGGTGTTTTCTTTTGCACTTGGCTTTGGCGTGTGGCGTGTGTGGCGTAAAAAATCGCTCACGCAAAGCAGCCTGGTGGCGATGGGAGTGAGTTCGGCCAACAGTGGTTACGTGGGCTACCCCATCTTGTTGCAGCTCTTGGGGCCTGCAGCAGGTGTGGGTTTGGCGTTGACCGTGTTGGTCGAAAACTTGGTGACGATTCCGCTGGCCCTGGCCATGGCTGAAAGCGGTGAGACCGCCCATTTGTCATGGCGACACACCGTGCTTCAAAGCTTGAAACGCATGGCCAAAATTCCCATGATGCAAGCGATTGTGTTGGGCTTTGCGTTCTCCATCTTGGGTTTGCATTTGCCAGAGGTGTTGTCGAAGACCGTGAATTTATTTGCCGCCTCTACGGCCGCGATCGCGTTGTTTGTGAACGGCGGTTCTTTGGTCGGTATGCGTGTGCTGGGCCTGATTCAAGAGGTGCGCTGGATTGCCATCGGTAAATTGGTGGTGCACCCTTTGGCTGTTGGACTGATGCTGATGGTGGTGGGGCCTATGGAGCCGAGTCTCAAAATTTCTGCTGTGTTGCTGGCGGGGATGCCCATGCTTGGCATCTACCCCTTGTTGGCGCAACGTCACGGTGAAGAAGGTTTTTGTGCCGCCGCGTTGTTGGTGACCACCGTCACTTCCTTCTTCACCGTCAGTTTGATTGTTTGGGCCATGGGCGAGTTGCCGGGCTGGCACGTCTAAGCACACGCCATGCACATCAAAGAGTCTGAAGTTGAAGTCACGGCAGTTCGCGCCCAAGGCGCGGGCGGGCAAAACGTCAACAAAGTCTCGAGTGCCATTCATTTGCGGTTTGATGTCATGGCGTCGTCTTTGCCAGATGACGTGAAGGAGCGCTTGCTGGCCTTGCATGACCATCGCATCACCAACGAAGGCGTGGTGGTGATCAAAGCGCAAGAACACCGCAGCCAAGACATGAACCGCATCGAGGCCTTTGCGCGTTTGCTGGACTTGGTGCAAAGCGTGGCCAAGCCGCCCAAAAAACGCAAACCTACCAAGCCGACCTATGCCTCTAAGCTGCGCCGCTTGGACAGCAAAAAAAAGACCTCGGCGATCAAATCGAACCGAGGTCGGGTGCTTTAACAGCGGCGTGCTTTTAGGCTTTGCGCAAGAAGCAAGCCTTCAACATGTAGTTGCCCACATCCATCTTGCAGTCCACTTCGTGGTCGCCGCCAACCAAGCGAATGCTTTTGACCTTGGTGCCCATCTTGAGCGTGGTGGATGAGCCTTTGACCTTGAGGTCTTTGATGAGCACCACGGCATCGCCGTCTTTCAGCACCGTGCCGTTGGCATCTTTCACCACCGCCTCGTCTTCGTCGTCTGCAGCCGCGGCAGCCACCATGGGCCATTCATGCGCGCAATCAGCGCACACATAGTTGTCGCCGTCTTGGTAGGTGTTTTCTTGGGCGCATTGGGGGCAGGCTGGAATGGTGGACATGTTGTTGTTTTCTTTCAAAGGAGAGCAGTATAAATTTACGGGGTCAAGCGGCTGGTCTTTAACGCACTTGCAGCTTGATGCCATTGGTTGAGGCTGCTGTGATTTCGCCCACTTCGCAAGCGTTGGCAAAGCCATGCGTGTGGAAGATGGCCAGCACTTCTGCGACGGATTCTGGTGCGCAAGCCACCAACAAGCCGCCGCTGGTTTGGGGGTCGCTCAGCAGCGCTTGGTCGATCGCATCACGTTCAGGTGCCAGTTCAATCTCGTTGCCGTAGGCCGACCAGTTGCGGCCTGATGCGCCGGTGAGCATGCCTTGCTCGGCCAGCGCTCGCACACCGTGCAGCAAAGGCACTTGGTTCATGTGGAGTTGCACCGTGGTTTGAGAACCTCGTGCCATCTCGAGCGCATGACCTGCCAAGCCAAAGCCTGTCACATCGGTCATGGCGTGCACACCAGCCAAGGCTGACAGCGCCGTGCCCGGTGTGTTGAGCTGGGTGGTGTTGGCAATCATCTGTGCATAGCCCTCGGGGCTGAGCGCATTTTTCTTGAGAGCCGCGGACAACACGCCCACGCCCAAGGGCTTGCCCAAAACCAAGCGGTCACCCACGCGGGCATCGGCGTTGCGTTTGATGCGCTTGGGGTGAATCAAGCCCATCACGACCAAGCCGTAAATCGGCTCGACCGAGTCAATGGTGTGACCGCCCGCGATGGGGATGCCAGCCTCGCGGCACACGCTTTGGCCACCATCCAAAATTTTGCCAATGGTCTCGGGTGACAACATGTTGATGGGCATGCCCACCAAAGCCAAGGCCATGATGGGTGTGCCGCCCATGGCGTACACATCGCTGATGGCGTTGGTGGCGGCGATGCGACCAAAGTCAAACGGGTCATCCACGATGGGCATGAAGAAGTCGGTAGTGGCAATCAGCGCTTGCTCGTCGTTGAGCTGGTACACCGCAGCATCGTCAGCGGTTTCAATGCCCACCAACAACTGTGGCGGGATGGGCATGGCGCTGGTGCTTTTGAGAATTTCGCTCAACACGCCCGGGGCAATCTTGCAGCCACAGCCACCGCCATGGGACAAACTGGTCAGGCGAGGTTGGGTAGGGAGGGGCGGTGTGCTTGAAGTGGTCATAAAGATGCTTTTTTACGTAGACTTAGATTTTGCCAGCTACGAGGGGAAGCCCACAGATCGACCCAGTTGGCGATCTCGTTACCTGTTTGCGGGTAAGGATTTCATCAGATTCGTGTATTGGCCATCCAAGGTTTGAAAGCTATGCTTTTCAAACGGAATCATGGCTACACCGAGGTAAAGATGAGATCAGGAAAAGCAAAGACAACAGACGTATTCAGCGTTCATGACAAGGTCGATGTGGAAGCCTTCGACACGCTTTACTTCATGAACCTTGGACTTCTGAAAAGAATCAACCTGATTTCAAATGGCCGTGAAAGCACTATCGATGTCATCTTCGATGGCGACTGGGTTGGTTTTGATGGCATCCCGATTGGTTGCTACAGCTGCACGGCGATTTCTTTGGGCTCAGGCAAAGCATGGTCTATTCGTTATGACGATTTGTTGCGCGCAAGCGGTTACGAACCTGCGTTGATTCAAGGTGCCTTGACCGATTTCAGTCAGCAGTTGCTAAGGCGGCGTCATTCGCCGGTCTCTGTGAAAGCACTGTCCAACGATGGCCGTGTGGCTGATTTTTTACTGCAGTGGGGCCAATCTTTGGTGGAGCGGGGACGTGAGGCGGGGCCATTCACCATGCGCATGACGCGTGCTGACCTTGGGCTTTTGATGGGGCTGGACTTAGAAGCCATCAATCGTGCACTGTCGAACTTGGCGTTCCATGGGGCGATTGAGTTTGAGGGCAAAGAGCGAAGTGACATCTGTGTGCCAAGTCTCACAGGGCTCAAAGGTTTCATTCAGAGCGATGTCGCATTCTCACGCGTTGTATGGCAATGACAACGGCTGAGTCCCAAAGAACATGCCTCTATGACAGCCAGCAACTGAGCGTCGTCATGGACCAGATGGCCTACCAAATGGCTGGATTTGTGAGGGAGAAAAACCACAAGATGCTGATTCTTGGCGTGCGCCGTCGAGGCGCGCCATTGGCCGATCTTTTGGCTCAGCGCATGACCACATTGTGCGGCTTGCCTGCACCCGCGCGACTTGACTTGTTGGTCAAACGGTATGCCGACGATTTGACCTTGCTTCATCCAAAAACGCTGCTTGCGGAGGATGCATCAAGCGTGAATTTGGACCTGTCTGATACATGCGTTTGGGTCGTCGATGATGTGTTGTACACCGGACATTCTTTGCTCAAAGTGCTTGAGTATTTGATGGCCAAGCAGCCAGCCTCGGTTCGGTTTGCCGCGTTGGTGGATCGCGGTGTTGCGCGATTTCCCGTGCACTGTGATGTTGTCGGGGCTCATTTGGATGTTGCTCCCACAGACATTGTGGCGTGTCATGTGCCGCCTTATGAGCCTGTGTTTCAAATCGATTTGGTTCAGCCTAGGCGCGCGACATGATGTTTAAAAATCGAACAGATGCGGCGCAACAGTTGGCTAAGCACTTGGCGAGCTACAAAGACAAACACCCTTTGGTTTTGGCGATTCCGCGCGGTGCCGTGCCCATGGGGAAAATCATTGCGAACCACTTGCATGGTGACTTAGATGTTGTGTTGGTGCGAAAGCTGCGCGCGCCTTATTCCGAAGAGGTGGCCGTAGGCGCTGTGGATGAAAGTGGTTGGACTTACGTGTCACCCTATGCGGCCAGTCAAGGTGCAGATCAAGACTACATCGCGTCTGAAAAACACACCCAAATGGCAGTCATTTCTGAGCGACGTCACCTCTACACGCCCATTCGAAAACCGATTGATCCGATGGACCGTTGGGTGATTGTGGTGGACGATGGGCTCGCGACAGGAGCCACCATGATTGCCGCGTTGCACAGCTTGCGCCGTGCAGAGCCTCGCAAATTGATCTGCGCTGTGCCGGTTGCGTCACCTGAGGCTTTGTCGCGTGTGCGGCCTTTGGCAGATGATGTGGTTTGCTTGCATGCGCCTGCTGATTTTCATTTCATTGGCCAGTACTACCAAGAATTCAACCAAGTGTCAGATGCGGATGTGATGGCGTTGCTGACAAGCGGCTGATGTGATCATCAGCCGCATGGCTCTTAGAACCGGTATCCCACTGAGACACCATAGCCTTGTACTCTGATGCCATCCTTGTGGTAGTAGTTCATGTAGTCCACTTGTCCATAAACAGAAGATGTGAATTTCGTTTGCAAACCCACGCCATAGCTGAAGTGATCGGTATTTTTTTCGCCGCTTTCGGATGCCGTGATGTGTGAATGTGTCATACCCAAACGTGCGAACAGTTCGGTGTCGTTAGTCAATGCAACTTTAGGTTTGAGAGAAATGCCGAAGTTATTTGTTTTTCCAGCGAATAAAGTTTTTTTATCGTCTGAAACCGTAGCTGTGTACATGGCTTCGACTGCCCAATTTTCATGAATCTCTTTACCGACGATGAATCGCATCGTGTCAGGATGTGATGTGATGCCACCGTCTACTTTGAGCTCGATGGGTGAATAGCCGACTTCGCCGTAATAGCCTACATCAGACGGGTAAAGAATGGCTTGTGCTTGGGCCGTTGCAGCGCCAAAAATTGTCAGTGCGCATACGGCAAGAAAACGATGGGAAGTCATAAATAGTCCTTTCAAAAATGAAAGCGAATGATGGCATTCTCAATTTTTAAAGTCTGTTGCGCGGCGCACATTCAGACGCTGCTCCTTGACGAGGCACCCAAAGTGTTTTTTCGCACAGACGCCTAGGCGATGAATGCAGAAACTGGCGACACGCATCTTGCTTTCAAGATGCCATTTGGGTGGCGCTGAACGCGCCATGAATTTTTCATACTTGGAGAAATGCCAGTGACTAACTTAGCCCGTTTCAACCCTTTCCGTGAATTGACTGAACCTTTCGGGGATGACTTTTTCAAAGGCTTTGCGCTTCGACCGATCTACCGCATGACGGATGACCATCCACAGATGAAGTTAGACCTCAACGAAGATGAAAAAACCTACTTCGTGAAAGCAGAAATGCCTGGCGTGCACAAGGACGAAATCAAAGTCATGATTGATGGCAATCAAGTGTCAGTGACCGCTGAGACAAAAAAACAAAAAGAAGAAAAAGAAGGTGCGAAGACGATTCGCAGTGAGCGCTTTTACGGAAAGATTTTCCGTAGCTTCACTTTGGACCAAGCGATTGATCAGGCAACCGCCGTTGCCAAGTATGAAGATGGCGTGCTGGAGCTCACCTTGCCAAAGAAGCCTGGCAACCATTCAAAGCTGTTGAAGATTTCATAAGTTTGATACACCCAACCTCGACAAACCCGGACCTGTCGAGGTTGGATGCCTTGTTCGATTGACATCAAAGGAGCCTCCTATGGGCGAACGTTTAACGGTTGGCGAGATCTGCACACGTGAAGTGACTTTTGCCGACAAAGATACAAATTTAGTGACCGCCGCACAGTTGATGCGCCGCGATCATGTGGGGGCCTTGGTGGTTGTTGACCATCTCAATGGCGAGCGCAAGGTTTCTGGCCTTCTCACGGATCGAGACATCGTGACGTGTGTGATTGCACAAGGGATTGACCCTGATCCGTTATTTGTAGAAGACATCATGAGCGCGCCAGTGATCACCGTGCAAGAGGATGATTCGCTGATCGATTTAATGCGGACCATGCGTACTAACGGCATCCGTCGTGTTCCTGTGGTGAATGAGAAACAAGATCTTGTCGGGCTTGTCACGCTCGACGATGTGTTGAGACTGCTCGCCCAAGAGTTTGGTCTGTTGGTTGCGGCGATTGATAAAAGCACGCAGCGTGAAGTCAAACGTCGCCCCTGATGCCGAGAGGTTGGCTTCTCAGCTGAGGCTTGCGCGATCTAGGGTCATGGCCCTGCTGATTGGGGCTAATGTCTTCAGCCATTTCGTTGCGGGCAAAGGCCAACGCGTTTGAATCGTTTGCGCCTGGGCCTGCCATGTGCTTCTGTCAAACACGCGAGGTGTACGCAACGCCAGCACAATCGCATTGCCTGCTGGTGTGGGTTTGAATGCCCACACGGCGTCTTTGCCAAAAGCTGTTGTGATTTTTTCCAAGCTTTCGTCATAGCTGGAGGCTCGGCCAAATAAGTTCACCGCCATACAGCCTTCGTGGGTGAGCAAGCTGCGGCAATCACGGTAAAAATCTTCGCTGTCGATCACCGGGCGGGCGGCATCTTGGTCATACACATCAACTTGCAGGGCATCGATCTTTCCGTGCCATTGGTCATCGCTTGCAATTTCGGCGGCGTCGCCTAATACCACCTGTAATTTGTCGTTGTCTTTGGGTAGGTTGAACCACTGCCTGCATGTCGTTATCACCTGTGGGTTTAATTCGATGGCAGTGGTCCGCATCTTTAAATGCTGATAACAAAACTTGGTCAGTGATGCAGCGCCCAATCCCAGTTGCATGGCGTGTTTATGACTGACTTGATCTAAATCTGTGAATAACAACCAGCCCATCATGCGCTGTTGATATTCGAGGTGGATCTCAAACGGCTTGCTCACCTTCATAGAGCCCTGCACTGCGGGGGTACCCAAATGCAAAAAACGCATGTCGCCGTAGTCGGCAAAAGTGACCATAGGCAAATCGCCGTTTTGCCGCACCGCTTGATCGGTGTCGGCATGGCCTTGATGACTAAACGCACGTGCTTGTTTTTTGGCCATCCAAGCGCCAATCAGCATCGCCAAAACACAGCCGATCAAACCGTAAATCAGCTCAATGGGTTTCAAATCCATGTCCAATAATTCCTTTTAGACCAAAGAAAAAGTCTTGGGAGCAATGTAAACCACGCGTGGTTGGACCTTTAAAAACCAGCGCTTTGCTTGCTGTTTTTTTTAGGATAATTAGCTTTATGCCGCAGGACGCATCTGGTAAAAATTTCAATCTCGAAGCAAAGGCACTCATCGTGCTGGGATGCGCTGTTTTTTACACGTACGCCTTCAATCTAAACGTTTACTTTTTCGACCACTTTGCTTTTTCGCGGTTTGTGAATTGGGTGTTTATTCCAAGCGGTTTACAGCTTCTCTTTGTGCTCGTATTTTTAGAGCTTGGTGCAATGGGCGTGGTTGCTGGATCTGTTTTTATTCAATATACGAACACACCCGATGAGCATCTTTTCAATATCGTGACGAGCATCGTTTCAGGTGGATCTCCATTGCTGGCGCAAGCGATCGCTAAGCGTCTTTTTGGATTTGACGTCACACTGACTGGGTTCAATGCACAACTTTTGCTGAAGGTTTCCGTGCTGTTTGCTCTGGTGAGTCCAGTCCTTCACCAAATTTGGTATTTGTTTGTTGGGAGGACGGAGCACCTCGTCATGGACACAGTTGTGATGGCAATCGGTGATTGGTTTGGGACTGTGCTGGTGCTTGCTACTGCCGCTTGGACCTTGAAATTTTTTAGATTTCTAGCCAAAAGTAATTCAGACAAAAGGCCAGAGTAGTCGGCTGTTTTGCATCTGAAAAGTAGGGGGATATCAGAGAGCAAAGAAAAAGGGCCTTGCATCGCTGCAAGGCCCGTATTTATTGGCTCCTCGACCTGGGCTCGAACCAGGGACCTACGGATTAACAGAACGGAAATCCGTTGACAAGGTCTTTGAGAAGCCCGTAAGTAAAGGGCTCTAGCGGCTTTTGTGTTTTACCACTAAGATTACCACTAAAGAAAATTTAGAGGTTTTTGTGACTAAAACCAGTATATCAAACTCGAAATCAGGCGCATCAAATCCGTTGACGGGCACGCTACAGACCGTACCCAACCAACCCTCACGCCTCAAAATTTATAAAGTGGCTTCGTCGCCGTATTGGCAGGCGAGGGTGTACGTTGATGGTCGATACAGGATTAGTAGCCTAAAGACCCCCGACTTAAAGAAGGCTCAAGTTGAGGCTAAGCGGTTCTTTGTTAGAGCGTTGGTTGAGGCCGAAACAACCCCAACCATAGGGCGTCACAGTAAAGCGGCTTCTAAGGGCTTCGTCGCCGTTGGACAAGCCTTCATTGAGTCGCAGAACATCAAAGGCATGGAGCGGCGTTACAACGATGACCGCATCCGCTTCAACAAAGAGCTGGTGCCGTTCTTCAGTGAAAAAGATGTAGATGACATATCAAGTGCCGACATCGGTGAGCTGGCAAAGCAGCTTCAAACTAGTGGAAAGTCTCCTGCTACGACCAATCAGTATTTAATCGTCCTACGCAAAATTCTTAAATATTCCGCTGACAACCGCCTAATCCAAGCGGTGCCAAACTTTCCTCGTGTCAAAGGCAAGACCACGGTCACCAAGCGTGACTACTTTCCGATGGATGAATATAAGTTGCTGGTGAGCACCATTGAGGAAATGGCGAGCGAGGGTGTCAAGGTGCGTGGTGTGCCTGTGACGCTAGAGTTCAAATACCTCGTCCAGTTCATGGTCAATTCGTTTATTCGCCCGAGTGACCTTCGAGTGATGCGGCGTCAGCACGTCACAGTTAAGACGAACGACCAAGCTAAGTCGTCTGGTTCAAAGCACTTTTTGCTTCTTACGCATCCCGCCACTAAGACCACGGACCAAGAGGTGGTTACGATGCCAGCGGCGTACGGTATCTATCAGTCGCATATCAAGTTTCAAGACGCAGAGTTGAAGAAGCGTGAGACTGGCGAGAACAAAACACGCTCGAAGAAGCAGCTGACAGATTTTGTTTTCTTTCCTTACTATGCCAACAGAGACACCATGATTGCGGTGGCAGGGCGCATTTTTAGAGCGGTTATCAAGCGGGCCAAGTTGGAGCGTGAAGGTGAAAAGCACACGCTTTACAGCCTTCGCCACACATCGATCATGTATCGTTTGTTGCTTGGTAACGCAAGTACGCTGGAGTTGGCACGTAACGCTAGAACATCAGAAGCGATGATTGATAAACACTACGCCAGCAGGCTCACGCCAATGATGGCGGTGGAATCGTTACACAGTTTCAAAGACAAACCAGTGCCAGCCAAAAAAGCACCAGCTAAAAAGGCTGCTGTGAAGAAGACTGCTCCAGCAAAGAAGGCGGCTCCCGCTAAGAAGGCCGCACCAGCGAAACGGGTCAAAGCGTCACGACCACGGTCACCAGCTTAGCGTTACTCTGGGACTGGGAATATAAAAATTGCTTTTGTGGGCTGCGTTTGATTGCCTCTAGCAACTTCTCTTTGCTGATTGACGTGCCCGCCTTCTCGGTCAATTTCACCGCATCTTGGCTCATTGGCTTTTCCTTTCTTTTTCTTGATTTGTTGTTTTGTCCAGCGTTTGAAATTCAGCATCACACCAAATCAGCCTTTGCTCGACGGAAATTCTCAGGGTGATTAAAGTGGTCTGCCACAAAGCGGCGCAGGGCATAGCGAATCAAGTCTGAGCGATGGCATCCGAGCCTCTCACATAAGCCGTCTAAGTTGCGTGTGAAATCCTTTGTGGTTCTGAAGCCGAGGATTAGATTTCGATTGATGTGTCTTGTCATAAAGCCTTTCTTGTGTTTTCATGTGTTTTATATTTAGGACGTTTTTCAACGCCAGTAAAACGGGCTAAATAAGTCGAACGGAACACGCAATGAAACCCACCAACGAAAAACTCAAATGGCTTAAAGCCGATTCAAAAGCAACAATGAAAGCGTTGTTGGCGGAGTCGCTTAAGTCACGTTTTCTGGTTGGTTCGCACAACTCTAAAAAGCTCAAAAAGTCACTATCTACTGCTGGTCGATTGGACTTAGCCGATAGGACACTACTTACGCCCACCGTTCACAAGGCTCACGCTAAGCGTCTAAGCGACCGCTACCAAGCCCGATGGGACAAGATTAGGGGTAAGGCTACCTACGTTACAAGATTGGCTTTGAAAATGATGATGATTTGGTGAACGATGAGGCGTCGTGGATTGCTAAAAACTGGCGCAAGAATGAACTGCTACGACAAGAGCACGCACTCGATGGCATCACCGATATGCTGTCGCTGACGGTTCAAGAAATCGTTCAGCTTGCTCTAGTGATTGATGGTCTGATGGGACTTGACAGGACTAGAACTGGCTATCGTGTCTCTGTTGGAAAGTGACTTTTTGAATCGGCTTGAAACCCTTACTGGGCTTAGGTTTATGCCTAGGTAACTCATTACTACAGGGTTTAATTTGGCGCAGTCGCTTCGCTAATTATTAAGTAATACATTTTATGTAATCACTTTGTTTTCAGTCGTAATTAGCGGTTTGCTCTACCTAACCGTTACCCGCTGTTGTCTTTAATCTGAAAACCGTCAATAGTTCGCTCCCAAATTTCTATCAGGAGCAACTTATGACAGTCTTCGCCTACGCCCGTGTTTCAACGCTTCAACAAGCCAACGATGGTGATTCATTAGAGGCGCAGGTGAAACAGGTTCTTGGTTACGCATCATCACGTGGGCTTGAGCTTCAGGATGACGCCGTCTTTGTCGAAAAGGGGGTGAGTGGAGGGCAAGAGTTCGGCTCACGCCCTGCGGGTTCTAAATTGCTTGCCAGCCTTGGTGCTGGTGATATTGTGATTTTCCCAAAACTCGATCGTGGTTTCAGAAACACACGTGACGCTTTGAACGTTCTCCACACACTCAAGGAAAAGGGCGTGAGCGTTCATTCGATTGACCTTGGTGGTGATGTTACTGGTAACGGTGTCGGAGCCATCATCTTCACAATCCTGTCTGCCTTCGCCACGTTTGAACGTGAGCGAATTGCCAGCCGCATCAGCGAGGTCAAACAAATGCGGAAGGCTCAGGGCTATTTTGTTGGTGGTCGCCGAGCCTTTGGCTTTGATGTTGTTGATGGCGTTAAGGTACCGAACGAAGCGGAGCAGGGATTGATAAATGAAATGAAGGCGATGCGTGCCGCTGGCTCTAGCTTGCTCGCCGTTCATCGCTGGCTCACGGGCGAGATGGGGGTTAAGCTGGCTTACTCGTCTTTGAGGTTGGCGCTTGCTTCGGCACCTATAGATCTGACCAAATAAAACTGATGCTCCCGAGCTGATCTATCAAGATACACAAGTCACAAGGGATCGTTTTTATGACCCCGTCTATTCGGGCGGATAGAGCCAGAGCGATTAGTTTTTCTCCAACATCACCTGTTAGCTCAAGTTGTTGATAACGTTCAGGATAGGGCGTCAAAAGAGCCGTGTCACCGCTATGCTCAAAAATATACCGCCCAGCTTCAATCATTTAGCGAGGCTTATTAAATCACCATAAATTAATTGGTTACAAATTTCATTGTGAGTTCAACACGTAAGTCACGCTGTAGGGCTTAACGTCCACGAATTTAACTCGTACACCAGCGATGAACAACTCTGATTCTTTTTTGAAATCAAATACAAACTTTGTCACTGGCTCAGCTGATGAGCCGCCAACCGAAACATTGCTTTGAACTTGAATTCGAGGTGTGTTGCCGTAGCGATCCATTGTTGTTTCTGACGAGTTGCGGTTGATATCGACAACAGATAAAACCAACTCGCCTTGTTCGTTTACGCCCAAGAATTTGAGCTCAGCGTAGCCTCTGTCTACTTTCCCGCCAAACACGTCAGCTTTACCGAAGGCATTCGGCAGATCTGATATTCGATCTAATCTAAAAATTGTGCTTCCAACGCTAGCGGATAGTCTCGTTGCCGTCGGCTGGTTGAGATTTGACTGTGCGGTTATGGTGCCGCAACCGACTAAAGTCATTGCCAACGAAAGAGTAAGAATCCGAATTAGAAGCATTTTTTTCATTTCAATTTCGCAGTGGACGTTTTGTGCCAAAGATTGTAAAGATTTGATCATACAAATCAAAGCGACCACTAAACTTTTGACTTTAGTGGTGGCACAAAGAAAAAGGGGCTACGTTTTCACGTAACCCCTTGATTTCATTAGCCTATTTGGCTCCTCGACCTGGGCTCGAACCAGGGACCTACGGATTAACAGTCCGGCGCTCTACCAACTGAGCTATCGAGGAATACGAAAATTATAGCGCATTTTTTTCACGTTTTTCAGAGGTGAAACTGAATTGTTGCGCGAACGGTGCGAGGTGCCCCTGGATAGAGAAAGTACTGCCCATATTGTTTGGGGGATTCTCGCCAATAGTGTTTGTTGGCCAGGTTGTTGATGGCCAGTGTCCATGTGGAGGCCACGTTGTTGACTTGGGTGTCGTAGTGTGTGGTGGCGTCCACGGTGGTCCAGGCGGGCAGCATGATGGCACCGTATTCGGTGACGTTGCGTTCACCTTCGTGCGAAAGGCGAAGGCCAGAGCGCAGCCCCACGATGCTGGTCGAACGGTACTCGGCCATGCCGCGCAAGATGTACTTGGGCACGTTGATCGGGCGCTGACCATTCAGGTCCGTTTGAACCGTGGCGTTTTCACGTGTGGCATCAATCCATGTGGCGCTGCCGCCAACAGACCAGCGGGCCAAATTACTTTGGGCGTTGAGTTCAATGCCTTGGTGATGGGCTTGGCCATCCATTTGTCGGGTGCAGCTACCCACGTTTGTGTCGCAAGCGCCAAAGTCTGAGACGGCGGGGCGTGTGATGTCAAACCAAGTGATTTGCCAGCTGTCGCGCGGGCCTTGGCTTTTGATGCCCACTTCGCGTTGGGTGCTGCGCAGCGCGGGCAGGGGTTGGCCTGCATTGGTGTAGGTGTTTCTTCCGGGGGCGACTTCTGTTTCTAGTCCTTGTCCGTAGCTCATATAGACAAGATGTTGCGCTGTGAGTTGGTGGCTCAGAGCCAACCAAGGTGTGTTGACGCCGCGTGTGTCTTGTAGCGCTGCGCTGCCGTCGGTTCGTATGGTTTGGCGGTTCAGTTGGGTGTGGCGCAAGCCCAGCCATGCGTGGGTGCGTTCAGTCAATCGCACACGGTCATTCAACGCAATTTCGGTGGTGTAGTCGCTGCTGTTGGTTTGCCGATCAATGCTGTTCGTCGGGGTGGGCGTCAAGCCGCCATTGACGTTGGTCGTACCGACCAAGTTGTCTGTGTACGAGTACGGCATTTGGTTGATTTGACGTTGCCGCATGAGGCTGATCTTGAGGCTGTGCTCCAGTCCACCCAGTTGAGTTTGGCCGTGAATATCCGTTTGAATGGCTTCGTTTTTGCGGTGCTCGTTCTCGCTTCGATAGTCATGTATTTGAAAATCACCTTTGGGCGAAAGACAAAAACTATCTCGTTGATTGCTGTTGCATCCCGATGCGTATGTGAGCCTGTCATCTGTGCGCAAATATTGAGCGCCGTATTGCGTGCTCCACATCCAACCGTTGTCTAGCTGATGCTTCAGGCGAATGGTTCCTGTGAGGCCATCGAATACGCCGGGTTGCGAGCCGGGTTGCCGCGTGATGTTGCGTGTGCCATCGACAGCGCTGGGCAGCTCCAATCTGCGATTGACGTTACTTGGCCCGTCGGACGCCAATAAGCTGTAAAAGTTCACGCCAATTTGCTCGTGGTGGCTTTGTTCAAACTCCCACTCCAAGCGGTTGCTGCCGTTGATGCGCCAGTCCATGGCCAAGGCTGTTAAATGACGGGAGCCCTTGGTGTCGCGAATATAAGGATCGAGGTCTTCGTGCGCCACGTTGAAGCGGTAGCCGAAATCAGCGTCTTGACCAAAGCGTCCACCCAAATCGGCGGCCACCAAGCGGTTGTTTCCAGGCCCGTAACTGAGCGTGACATCACGCATGGTTTTTTCTGCGCTGGTGGGTGCGCGTTTGACCAAGTAGTTCACCAAACCGCCTGGCGAGCTGGTGCCAGACTGAATGCCGCTGGTGCCTTTGAGCAACTCAATGCGCTCTTTGTTGTCCATCGGAATGATGGTCTCGGCTGAGATGGGCAAGCCTTCGCGGCGGTAGTTGTAACGGTTGTCGAGCGCAAAGCCGCGCACGCTGAGCTTGTCCCAATAGGCGGGGAGGTTGTAGCTGTCGCTCACCGATGCGTCTAAGCGCAAAGCGTCGCTGACACGTTGTGCACCGATGTCGCGTAAGGTGGCTTGGTTGATGGTGCTGACACTGAGGGGCAGCTCTTGCAAGGGCACACCATCAAAGCCGGATACCCGAACGGGGGGCTCGGCCGTGATGGTGATTTCAGTCGGATTTTGTTGTGCCCAGACTGAGGAAGTCGCCGTAATACAAAGTGCAATCGCCCTTTTTGTGCGAGAAACTTCCAAAAATCTAGATTTCCGATTCATGCCCTTGACTTTACTTTATGTTTAGAGGCGGAATTGGACGCTGGCCCTTAAAGTACGCGGGGCACCGGGATAGAGGTAGTAGTGGTCGTACTGTTTGGGAGATTCGCGCCAGTAGTGTTTGTCGGCCACGTTGTCGATGGCCAAAGTCCAAGTAGAAGCAATGTTGTTGACTTTGGTGTCGTAATGGGCGGACGCGTCGAGCGTGGTCCAAGCGGGGAGCTGGATATCGCCATTGCTTTGTTCTGTGACGCCACGTTTGCCTTCGTGAGACAAGCGCACCCCTGTGCGTAAACCAGGCACGCTGCTGTAGCGGTATTCAGCCATGCCACGCAAGATGTAGGTGGGGACGTTCAGAGGACGTTGACCGTTCACGGAGGTGTCAATCACTGCGTTTTGTCGCTTGGCATCCATCCATGTGATGCCACTGCCTAGCTTCCAGTTTTGCACTGACGTGGTGCCACTGAGTTCGAGGCCACGATGACGCGCTTCCCCATCAATTTGACGATTGACTAAGCCACCGCTTGCAGGCGCATCGCCCGCGGTTGGGCGGGTGATGTCGAACCAAGTCACCTGCCAGTTGCTGGCCGATGTTTGTCCTTTGACACCCACTTCATGTTGGTAGCTACGCAGCACGGGAAGCGCTTGACCTGCGTTGGCGTAAGTTCCGGTTTTGTTGGGAGTGACTTCGGTTTCTATGCCCTGGCCGTAGCTGGCGTATACCGTGACGCTGTTGTCGAGGGCATGGCTGAGTGCCACCCAAGGCGTTGTCACATTGCGTGCGTCTTGAACCGGGCTGCTGCCATCGGTTCTCACGCTTTGTCGATTCATTTGGATCTGGCGCAAGCCAAGCCAAGCGGAGGTTTGTTGCGTGAGGTGTACGCGGTCTTTGAGGGCGAATTCGTTTGAGTACTCAGTTCGATTCGTCGAGTAGGGGGAGTCTGAGTAAGCGAACGTTGTGTCTACTTGATTTGAATATATGTTTGCGGAGCCTACATAGTTATTGGTTTGCGTCAAAGGCATCCTGTCCAGTTGTCTTTGACGCATAAAGCTGATTTTTAAATCATGTTTTTGTTGACCGATGACGGTTGATCCAGAAAATTCTGTTTGCACTGCTTGATTCAAGCGTCGTTCGTTTTCGCTGCGCCAATCGTAAAGATCAAAGTCTCCGTTGGATTTGAAGTTGGTCGCTATTCCATAGTTATCTGCACCAAAAGCGAATGACAAACGGTCATCTGTTTTTAATCGCTGTGTGCCATATTGCGTCGTCCACAACCAGCCATTGTCTAAGTTGTGTTTGAAGCGCACGCTGCCAGTGAATGCATCAAATACGCCAGGCTGTGACCAAGGCTGGTAGGTGAAGTTCTTTTTGCCATCCACGGTGGGCGGGAGTTGACCACCAAGCAGGCTATAGCCATTGACACCTATTTGTTCACGGTGACTTTGTTCAAATTCCCATTCCAATTTGCTATTAGCGTTCAGTCGCCAGTCCATAGCCAAGGCGACCAAATCGCGATGGCCGTTCGCATGTTTGATGTACGGATCCAGATCTTCATGGGCCACGTTGAAGCGGTAGCCAAAGTCAGCGTTTTCGCCGAAGCGTCCACCTAAATCAGCCGCCACCAAGCGGTTGTTGCCCTGTCCGTAGCTGAGGGTGATGTTGCGAATTTGCTGGTCAGCGTTGGTTGGCGCACGCTTGATCACGTAGTTCACCAAACCACCGGGAGCGCTGGTGCCTGCTTGCATGCCGCTGGTACCTTTGAGCAACTCGATGCGCTCTTTGTTATCCATGGGAATCATGGTTTCCGCGCTGATGGGCAAGCCTTCGCGTTGGTAGTTGTAGCGGTTGTTGAGGGTGAAACCGCGCACGCTCAGCATGTCCCAATAAGCGGGAGAGTTGTAGCTGTCGGTGACCGATGCGTCCAAGCGCAAGGCGTCAGAGACGCGTTGCGCGCCAATGTCTTGCAGTGTGGCGCTGTCGATGGTGGTGGTGTTGAACGGCAGCTCGTGCGCGGGCACATCGCCAAAGCCAGACACGCGCGCGGGCAGTTTGTCGGTGACGGTGATTTCAGTCGGATTTTGTTGCGCCCAAGCGTGGGATGCAATGCAGATGGCCACTGCCGCAGAAATGCGTGTGGCCTTGAAGAATGGCGAATGGTTTGCCATGACGTTTCCTTAAACGTATGACAGGTCGGCTGACTTTGAAACGAGTGAATGCTCTTGTGAGTGAAGAGCCTCGTAATAAGACCAAGCTTCCCTGCGCGAGGATTACCTCAATCAGGTTCAAAGGGACTTTCTCAGTCGAAGTCGGTGACGGCTTCAACACCCCTAGCGGATGCGTTATTGCTAACGCGATGTGAATTTTAAGCGAGTCCGAGCAAGCGGTGCAGCTCGGTCGATGTTGTCGTGTATTGCAGCAGGGTTTTTCGTGTGGGATGCACGATGGCCGCTGCGCCAAAGGCGGCGAGGGTGGCTTCGTGGAAGCCGCACAAGATGAGTTTTTTCTTGCCTGGGTAGGTGTTGATGTCGCCCACGGCAAAGATGCCTGGCACATCGGTGGCAAAGGTTTCGGTGTTGACTACCAGTTGCTTGCGCTCCATGGCCAAGCCCCAGTTGGTGATGGGGCCAAGCTTGGGCGAGAGACCTAAGAACGCCACCACATGTTGCGCTGGGCGCTCCATGGTTTGGCCATCGGGCGTGGCCACTTGCACGGCGTGAAGCTGGTTCGATGTGCTTAACAAGGCAGTAGGCTGGCCAATTTGCAGTTGCAACTTACCGCTGGCAACCGCATCGCGCATGGCTTGCAAGAGCACGGGTTCTGCGGTGAAGACATCGCGGCGGTGCATCAGCGTGACGCTGCGTGGTGCTTTTGTTTCGAGCGTGAGTTTCAACGCAGCCGCAACGGCAGATTCTTCGCCACCCAACACCACCACGTCTTGGTCCGCAAAGCGCGAGGCATTGCCCAAGCGGTAATGCACGTGCGTGCCTTCTAGCTCTGCTGCACCTTCTACGCTCAGCTTGCGCGCTTGAAACGCACCCACGCCTGCGGCGATAACCAACACCTTGCAAATGAAATGCTGTTGCGCAGACGTGCGCACCGAGATGAGGCCATCGCCCATGCGTTCGACCTCGGTCACTTCTTGGTTCAGGTGAAAGGTCGGTGCAAAAGGTTGGATTTGGGTTTGCAGCTGCGCCACCAACTCACGGCCCGTGCACACAGGGATGCCGGGAATGTCGTAAATCGGTTTCTCGGCGTACAGCTCGACGCACTGGCCGCCTACGTGGGGCAGTGCATCAATGATGTGACAACGAATGTCTTGCAGGCCGAGCTGAAAAGCTTGAAACAGGCCTACTGGGCCTGCGCCCACGATGACGGCATCGCTATGAATGGTGTGTGCCGTCATGGTGCGGTGCGGGCTAAGCGAGGTGCTTAGCGCTTGAGTTCAGCGAGCTTGCCGGTTTTGTCTTTCCACACTTCAGCGTCAGGCATAGGTGCTTTGCGCTTGGTGATGCTGGGCCAACCGATCAAGGACAACTCGGCGTTGAGCTTGGTCATGTGTTCTTGGCCTTCTGGCACATCTTCTTCGGCGTAGATGGCGTTCACAGGGCACTCGGGGATGCACACCGCGCAGTCGATGCACTCGTCTGGGTCGATGGTGAGGAAGTTAGGGCCTTCGCGGAAGCAGTCGACGGGACAAACGTCCACACAGTCGGTGTACTTACATTGGATACAGGCTTCGGTGACAACGTGCGTCATGACAATTCAATCGATGGGTAAAAAAGAGGGCGCAGCCGCGGTGTGCTGCTGCGCCAAGCCTTTGATTTTAAACGGGATTCAATACGGGGCTTTGCACTGGGTCAGTTCACCAGCACAGCGCCCGAGGTTTTGTGCGTGGCGGTGTCCACCAACACCAGCGCGCCCAAGATGCGCGACTGGGTGAAAGGCAAGGTCACCAAAGGCTCTTGCAAGGCCAAAGTGACGTGGCCAATGGCGTTGGGAGCCAGCTCGGTGGCTTCTTCTTCGGCCAAGGTGTTCACGTTCAGGCGGTGCACCACGCGTTGCACTTTGGCTTTCACCCAGCGGTGGCCGTGCAAAGCCCAGTAGACGCGACCCGCCACCAAGGGCTCGTCGTCCATCCAGGCGATGGTGGTGTTGAGTTGGCGTTGGCCTTCGGGTGAGCCAAGTTCTGCCAGCAACCAGTCGCCACGCGACACATCCACTTCGCGGTCCAGCACGATGCCCGCGCTGTGACCAGCGGCTTTGTTTTGTGGCTCGCGTGTGGCCGACAGCACTTGCGACACCACCGCAGTTTGGCCGCTTGGGAACACTTTGATGGTTTGACCTGGTTCGATGGTGCCTGTGGCCACACGGCCCCAGAACACGCGGCGGCCTTGGGTGGTCACGCCGGAGTCGTGGAATTTTTCGACCCACTGCACGGGGAAGCTGAAGGCCACCTCGGTTTCAGCGGGCGTGTTGGGCAAGGCTTCCAAGATGCTCAACAGGCTAGGGCCGGTGTAGCCGCACCAAGCGGCTTGGTCTGCGTTGGTGGTGTCCACCACGTTCCAGCCTTTGAGGGCGGACACAGGCACCATGGCCGTGATGGCAATGCCAGCTTCTTGGGCGAACTTGCGCAAAGCTGCTTCGATGTTTTGGTAGGCCAATGCGGGGTCGTCCACCGCATCGAGTTTGTTGATGGCAAACACGATGGAGGGCACGCGCAGCAGGTTGACCAACAGTGAGTGGCGACGCGTTTGGGGTAGCAGCTCCAAAGCTGGGTTTTTCCAATCCAGCTTGATGGCATCCACCAACACCACGGCAGCATCGGCGCTAGAGGCGGCGGTCACCATGTTGCGGGTGTACTGCTCGTGGCCGGGGGCGTCGCCGATGATGAACTTGCGTGCCTCGGTGTTGAAGTAGCGGTAGGCCACGTCAATCGTGATGCCTTGCTCGCGCTCGGCAGAGAGGCCGTCGGTCAACAAGGCCAGGTCGGTTTCACCTGAGCGTTGCACGCCTGCCAAGTGGTCTTGCAGCACGGCTTTGGTATCGACCAGCAAGCGGCCAATCAAGGTGCTTTTGCCGTCGTCGACCGAGCCGCAGGTGATGAATTTCAGGGCGGAGGAATGTTCAGAATTTTGCATATTAAAAGTACCCGTCTTTTTTGCGCTTCTCCATCGAAGCCTCAGAGGTTTTGTCGTCCATGCGGGTCGCGCCGCGTTCGCTCACATCGGCTGCCAAAGTTTCGATGACGATTTGTTCGGGCGTGGCCGCATCGCTTTCCACAGGGCAAGTGCACGTGATGTCGCCCACGGTGCGGAAACGCACGTCACGCACCACCACTTCTTCGCCGTCTTTCGGTGGCGTGAGTTCGGTCACGGGCACCAGCAGGCCGCGGCGGTCCACCACTTCGCGTTTGTGCGTGTAGTAGATCGAAGGCAGCGCGATTTTTTCGCGGGCGATGTATTGCCACACGTCCAGTTCGGTCCAGTTGGAGATGGGGAACACGCGGAAGTGCTCGCCGGGCTGCAACTTGTGGTTGAACAAGGTCCACAGTTCAGGACGTTGTGCCTTGGGTTGCCATTGGCCAAAGCTGTCGCGGTGGCTGAAGATGCGCTCTTTGGCGCGGGCTTTTTCTTCGTCACGGCGGGCGCCGCCAATGAGGGCGTCAAAGCGGAATTCTTCGATGGCTTCGAGCAAGGTGACCGACTGGTGCACGTTGCGGCTCTCACCAGGATGGGCCAAACGCACGGTGCCGCGCTTCATCGAGTCTTCCACGCTGCGAACGATCAGCTCAGCACCGAGTTCTTTGGCACGAGAGTCACGGAAATCGGTCACTTCTTTGAAGTTGTGACCCGTGTCAATCATCAACAGTGGGTAAGGAATGCGGCCAGCGCCAAACGCTTTTTCGGCGCACTTGAGCATGACCAACGAGTCTTTGCCACCCGAGAACAGCAGGGTGGGGCGCTCAAAAGCAGCGGCGACTTCGCGCAAGATGAAGATGGTTTCTTCTTCTAGCGCATCGAGGTGGGTGTTGCTTAAGTTGTGCAACTCAGTTTGTGTCGTGGCGTTCATAGCGTTTCTCGGTATCTAATTTTTATTTCTTCACGTGCAAGCCGCACTCTTTGGCGGCTTCGTCTTCCCACCACCAGCGGCCAGCGCGAAATTCTTCGCCCAGGCTGATCGCACGGGTGCAAGGGGCGCAGCCCACGCTGGGGAAAAACTGGTCGTGCAGGGGGTTGTAGTCCACGTTGTTTGTGGCGATGTAGTGCCACACGTCGCCCCATGTCCACTTGGCCAATGGGTTGAACTTGCTCAAATTCTTGGTGGCCACTTCGCTGTCGTCTTGCAAGGGCACATCAGCGCGGGCGCTCGATTGCTCTTGGCGCAAGCCCGTGATCCACGCACGTTGGCCTTTGAGGGCGCGAGCGAGGGGCTCCATCTTGCGAATGCCGCAGCATTCCTTGCGCAGCGCAATGCTTTTGTACATCGCGTCTTGGCCTTGGTTGCGCACAAACTGGATGACCGATTCATGCACAGGGCGATACACGTGGATAGGCGCGCGCGAGGTGGCCTCGGTGCGCTCTAGCAATGCCAATGTTTCGGTGTGTAGTGCGCCAGTTTCGAGCACGAACACGGGAATGTCGAGCTGCAAACTGTTGATGAGGTGGGTGATGACCACATCTTCAGCGCCCAAGCTGGAGGCTTGTGTGACGGGCGAAAACTCAGCCGCTGCGCGTTGCAACAAGGCTTGGGTTTCGGTCAGCTTGGCGGCGAAGTCGTCGCTGGCGCGGGCGTTCAAGGTGGTGGCCTTGGACTGACCGCTGGCAGACAGGAATGAACTGGTGCTCATGTTCTGAACCTACTCAAGCAACGCGGGCAAATTTGGGGTCGGCTGTGACGGCATCGCCTTGGTAGAAGGCTTTGTAGTGCGTCAACAGCTTTTCGCCATGTGCTGCGTCTTGGTCGTCGCGCAGCACCGCGCTAGAAAAACCGCTGCGTTGCATTTGCAGCAATTGGTCAATCAACACGTCGCCATGGGCACGGATGTCACCGCCAAAGCCGCGACGGCGCAGCACAAACGCTTGGCTGAAAGCGCGGCCATCGGTGAACTTGGGGAAGTTCAAATCGATGCGCTCCAAGCCTTCGAGGTCCAGGGTTTGCACGTCCACGTCGTTGGCCAACGCGCGTGCCGAAATTTCTTTATCAGCGCCGTCGGCGTTGTGTTGGGTAATGATTTGCAAGCTCATATTTATCTCGTATCTGTTTTAGGCTTAAGCAGCGCGTGCGGTGGTGTTGCGGGCCGAGTTGGCAGCTGCTTTGAACACATCAAAGCCCACGCGGTTCAGGGTGCGTGCAAAGGTTTCGTGGCCTTCACGCTTGTCGCGGTAGGTGTCCAACACGGCTTCCACCACATCCACCACTTCGGCGGCGGCGAATGAAGGGCCGACCACTTTGCCTGCTTTGGCAGGGCCGCTCAAGAACGAGCCGTCTGAGCCGCCGAGGGTGACTTGGTACCACTCTTGGCCGTCTTTGTCCACGCCCAAGATGCCAATGTGGCCGCTGTGGTGGTGGCCGCAGGAGTTGATGCAACCGCTGATATGTAAGTCAATCTCGCCCAAGTCAAACAACTCGTCGAGGTCTTGGTAACGCTCTGTGATGGCTGCTGCAATCGGCAACGAACGGGCGTTGGCCAAGGCGCAGTAATCGCCGCCGGGGCAAGCAATCATGTCGGTCAACAAGTGCACGTTCGCGCGGGCAAAGCCTGCGGCTTTGGCGGCTTGGTACAAGTCTGCCAATTGGTCAATGCGCACCCAAGGCAGCACCAAGTTTTGGTCGTGGTTCACGCGCACTTCGCCTGAGCTGAATTGGTCGGCCAAGTCAGCGGCAGTGGCGAGTTGGTCGGCAGTGGCATCGCCTGGGGCTTGGCCCAAACGTTTGAACGACAAGGTCACCACACGCAGGCCAGGGTTCTGGTGGCTGGTCACGTTTTGTTGCAACCAGCGGGTGAATTCTTTGTCAGCTTTGGCTTGTGCCAACAAGGCTTGTTCGGCCTTTTCTTGGGCTTCGTCCGATACAACATCCACGGGTGGCATCACAAAGCAGGCGCTCACGCGGTCGAGCTCGACTTGCGGGATGGTGTGGTGTGCGCCGCTTTCCAAGATGCGGTCAAACTCTTCGTTAACTTCGTCAAAGTAGCGTTGGCCTTCGGCCTTCACCAAAATTTTGATACGCGCTTTGTAGATGTTGTCGCGACGGCCCCAGCCGTTGTACACGCGCACCACGGCTTCGAGGTAGTTGATGATTTGGTTCCAAGGCAAGAACTCGCGAATCACGGTGCCGGTGATGGGCGTGCGGCCCATGCCGCCACCCACGTAAATTTTGAAGCCCACATTGCCTTCGTCATCACGCAGCAAGCGCAGGCCAATGTCGTGCCATTCAATGGCCGCACGGTCTTCGGTAGCGCCCGTGATGGCGATTTTGAATTTACGGGGCAGGTAAGCGAACTCGGGGTGCAAGGTGCTCCATTGGCGCAGCACTTCGGCGTAGGGGCGTGGGTCGACGTCTTCGTCCACCGCAATGCCGGCACGCTCGTCGCTGGTGATGTTGCGAATGCAGTTGCCGCTGGTTTGAATGCCGTGCAGGTTGACGCTGGCCAACAGCTCCATCACGTCGGCGCTTTTGTCCAACGGGATCCAGTTGAATTGCACGTTTTGACGCGTGGTGAAGTGGCCGTAGTTGGTGGTCAGCTTGGGCGCCTCAATCCCGCCAATTTTGTCTTGGGTGCTTTGGGCACGTTCGATCAGCTCAGCGGATGGGGTGTCGTAGTCGCGGGCGATTTGGGACAACACGCGCAACTGGGCGCTGTTGAGTTCGCCGTAAGGCACGGCCACGCGCAGCATGGGGGCGTAGCGTTGCACATACCAGCCGTTTTGCAAACGCAAAGGGCGGAAGTCATCGTCGGCCAATTTGCCAGCCAAGTTGCGGGTGAGTTGGTCGCGGTACTGCGCAGCGCGGGCTTTGACAAACTCTGAATCGAAGGCGGTGTATTGATACATCTAAGAACTCAAACGAAAAAATTAAGCAAAAACCAACTTGCTGCCAGCCCAAGCCAGCAACACAGAAAGAATCGAACGAATCACGCGCTCAGGCGTTTTGTGCATCAGGCGAGACCCCACCCAAATACCGGGCAAAGAGCCTGCGAGCAGCAAGCCCAACAGCGGCCAATCGACCGAGCCCAATGAAGCATGGCCTAAGCCAGCAGCCAAAGTCAACGGAACGGCATAAGCAATGTCAGCCGCCACGATGCGAGACAGCGGCAACTGTGGGTACAGGATCATAAGCACTGTCACGCCAATGGCACCCGCGCCCACGGAAGTCAGGGTCACCAATGTGCCGATGGCCGCGCCAAACAACACGGGCAAGGCCCAGTGACGAGGCTGCGTGGCTTCATGCAGGTTTTCTTCGGCCAGCACGACTGGGGCTTGTTTGCCGCGAATCACCTTGAACAGCATGGCGCTGGCTGTCAGCAACAGGGCAATGCCAAGCGTGAGCGTCATGACTTTTTGCACAGCGGGGTCAGATGGGCCGATGTTGTGCAGCACCCAAAGCGTCGCGGCAGAGGCGGGCAAGCTGCCCGCGCACAAGGCAATCACCACGCGCCAAGGCACCAAACGCTGGCGTGCAAAACTGAAGGTGCCACCCGCTTTGGTGAAGGCGGCAAACAGCAAATCTGTGCCCACGGCCATGTAGGGCTTGACGCCGAAGAAGAAAATCAAAATGGGCGTCATCAGCGAGCCGCCGCCCACCCCGGTCAAACCCACGACCAAGCCCACAAAAAAGCCAGCGAATACGAAACCAAAATCTTGCATGGCGTGGACTGTAGGGGTTCTTTATGCCAAAACCAACGATTTCTTTGTTTTACATATATGCCAAATTGGAATAAGGATTTTCAGAGGGAAAAAGACGTAAGCAAAGCGCAGGGGGAGGTGGGATAAAGTCAAGTGGATAATGCAGGCTTCGTGTGTGCAGTTAAGCGCTGCAAAACACTGAAACAGTATTTCTTTCACCCTATCCAAACGAAGAATGAGACCGAGCAATGGCTGCTGAAAAATCCAAAATTGTTTACACCCTGACTGACGAAGCCCCCTTGTTGGCGACTGCTTCGTTCTTGCCAATCATTCGTACTTTTGCCGCACCGGCTGGTATTGACGTGGTGTCAAGCGACATCTCTGTGGCCACCCGTATCTTGGGTGAATTTGCTGACTTGTTGCCCGAAGCTCAGCGCGTGCCGCACAACTTGTCCGAGTTGGGCAAGCTGACCTTGAAGCCAGAAGCCAACATCATCAAGCTCCCCAACATCAGCGCCTCCGTGGGCCAGTTGACCGCTGCCATCAAAGAGTTGCAGTCCAAAGGTTATGCCTTGCCTGACTACCCAGATGCGCCCACCACCGATGAAGACAAAGCCATCAAGGCCCGTTACGCCAAGTGTATCGGTAGCTCAGTGAACCCCGTTTTGCGCGAAGGTAACTCTGACCGCCGCGCGCCTCGCGCTGTGAAAGAGTTCGCACGTAAGAACCCACACAGCATGGCTGATTGGAGCCAAGCTTCTCGCTCACACGTGTCACACATGCACCACGGCGACTTCTACCACGGTGAAAAATCTTTGACCTTGGACAAAGCCCGTGACGTGAAGATGGAACTCATCACCAAGAGCGGCAAAACCATTCTGTTGAAGCCAAAAGTTTCTTTGCTCGACAAAGAAATCATCGACAGCATGTTCATGAGCAAAAAAGCATTGGTCGAGTTCTATGAAAAAGAAATCGAAGACGCGCACAAAACAGGTGTGATGTTCTCCTTGCACGTGAAGGCCACCATGATGAAGGTGTCTCACCCCATCGTGTTCGGTCACTGCGTGAAGATTTTCTACAAAGAAGCTTTCGCCAAGCACGCCAAACTGTTTGACGAGTTGGGCGTGAACGTGAACAACGGCATGGCCGATCTGTACAACAAGATCACCGCTTTGCCACAAAGCCAGCAAGACGAAATCAAGCGTGACTTGCACGCTTGCCACGAACATCGCCCAGAGTTGGCCATGGTCGATTCGGCCAAAGGCATCACCAACTTCCATTCGCCCAACGACATCATCGTGGACGCTTCCATGCCCGCCATGATCCGCAACGGCGGCAAGATGTGGGGTGCCGACGGCCGCTTGAAGGACGCCAAGGCTGTGATGCCTGAGTCGACTTTTGCCCGTATCTACCAAGAGATGATCAACTTCTGCAAGTGGCACGGCAACTTCGACCCCAAGACCATGGGCACTGTGCCTAACGTGGGTTTGATGGCGCAACAAGCCGAAGAATACGGTTCACACGACAAGACCTTTGAAATTCAAGAAGACGGCGTGGCCAACATCACCGACTTGGCCACAGGCGAAGTCTTGTTGAGCCAAAACGTGGAAGAAGGCGACATCTGGCGCATGTGCCAAGTCAAAGACGCTGCCATCCGTGACTGGGTGAAGTTGGCTGTGACACGCGCACGCAACTCTGGCATGCCTGCCATCTTCTGGTTGGACCCCTACCGTCCACACGAAAACGAGTTGATCAAAAAGGTCGACCTGTACTTGAAAGACCACGACACCAAAGGCCTGCACATCGAGCACATGTCTCAAGTGCGCGCCATGCGTTACACCTTGGAGCGCGTGAGCCGTGGCTTGGACACCATTTCGGTGACCGGCAACATCTTGCGTGACTACTTGACCGACTTGTTCCCCATCATGGAACTCGGTACCTCGGCCAAGATGTTGTCCATCGTGCCTTTGATGGCCGGTGGCGGTATGTACGAAACAGGCGCTGGCGGTTCAGCACCTAAGCATGTGCAACAGCTGGTGGAAGAAAACCACTTGCGTTGGGATTCACTGGGTGAGTTCTTGGCCTTGGCTGTGTCTTTCGAAGACATGGGTCTGAAAAACGGCAACGCCAAAGCCTCCGTGTTGGCCAAGACCTTAGATGCAGCAACCGGTAAATTGTTGGACACCAACAAAAACCCATCGCCTAAAACAGGTCAGCTCGACAACCGTGGCAGCCAGTTCTACTTGGCCATGTACTGGGCCCAAGAGTTGGCCGCGCAAACCGAAGACAAAGACTTGGCTGCCAAGTTCGCGCCTTTGGCCAAAACGCTGACTGAGAACGAAAAGAAGATCGTGGACGAACTCAACAGCGTCCAAGGCAAGCCCGTGGACATCGGCGGTTACTACCTGCCAGATGCCAAGAAGCTCGAAGCCATCATGCGCCCAAGCGCTACGTTCAACGCTGCTTTGGCTAGTGTCTAAGCTTCACTGAGGTTCTCAGGCCTCAGGTCGTTTAGTGAGGTGGCCCAGCTACCCAAGCCCTCCAGGCCGTCAGGCTTGGGGGGCTTTTTGTTGGACGCGATGTGTTTGTGCCTGAGTGGCAATCGCCTCACGCTGCTCAGCCGTAAGGCGGTTGAGGTTTTTCAGCTGCATCAACATGCGCGGGTTCTTGGCCAACATGTCGGCATGGCGGCTGAGGTAATCCCAATACAAAGTGGTGAAGGGGCAGGCTGTGTCGCCCGTGGATTCGGCAGGGTTGAAGCGACAGCCTTTGCAATGGTTGCTCATGCGGTCTATGTATTTGCCACTGGCCACATAGGGCTTGCTGGCCATTAGGCCGCCGTCAGCAAACTGGCTCATGCCCAAGGTGTTGGGCAGCTCCACCCATTCCACTGCGTCCACGTACACACCGAGGTACCACTGATGTACTTGCTTGGGTTCTACCCCCAGTAGCAGGGCGTAAAGGCCAGTGACCATCAAGCGTTGGATGTGATGCGCGTAGCCATGTTGCAAGGTTTGCGTGATGGCATCGCGCAAGCAGGCCATGTCGGTGTTGCCTGTCCAATAAAACTCAGGCAGCGGTTCGTGCGCTTGCTGTGCGTTGCCCTCGGCGTACTCGGGCATCTGGGTCCAGTAAATGCCGCGCACGTATTCACGCCAGCCCAAAATTTGCCGCACAAAACCTTCCACCGCTTGCAGTGGCGCATGGCCGTTGTGAAAGGCAGCCTCTGCCGCAGCCAGCACCTCACGCGGGTTGAGCAGCTTCAAGTTCAACGCGCACGACAGATGCGAGTGGTACAGCCACACTTCGCCTTCCCACATGGCATCTTGGTAAAGCCCAAAGCTGGGCAGTCGGTGTGTGATGAATTCATCCAATGCCACCAAGGCTTGTGCACGTGTGACGGGCCAACCAAACTGCGTGATGGAGCCTGGGTGATGCGCGAGTTTGTCATTCACCAAACGCATCACGTCTTGGGTGATGGCGTCAGGTGCCACACGCGTGGGGGCAGGCAGCAGGCCTGGGCCTTGTTTGCCAAAGCTGCCTCGGTTGTCGGCATCAAAGTTCCATTGGCCGCCGATGGGTTTTTTGCCCTCCATCAAGATGCCATTTTTCTGACGCAGCTCGCGGTAGAAATATTCAAGGCGCAACTGCTTGCGGTCTTTGGCATGCGCTGCAAAGTCGCGCACGGTGCTGAAGAAGTGCGTGTCGTCTTTGATCTCTAGCGGCAAGTCGTGTTGTTGCGCGACAGCGCGAAGGCTTTGCAACACACGCCAGTCGCCGGGGGCTGTCATCACCAAGAGTTGGGGTTGCACTTGGGCAATGGCTTTGTTCAGTTCTCCCGCTAGCGTGCCTGTGTTGTTCGTATCGTCTAGTTGGCTGTACACCAGAGGCCAGCCACGTGCTTGCAGGTGCGATGCAAAGTGCCGCATGGCGCTTAAGAAAATCGTGGTGCGTTGTTTTGACGAAGGGATGTGTGTGGACTCTTCCAGCACCTCGGCCATCCACACGGTGTCGTGCGCTGGGTCGAAATCGGTCAGGGCGGAGGCGTCTTCGTCCAGCTGGTCACCCAGGATGAGGATGAGGCGTTTGCGTGGGGGAGTCATGTGAGGCGCTTTTTAAAAATCAAAACCGAGCTGTTGTTTGTCGGTGGGTGTGGCAACTGATGTGCGGCGAGCGCTTGGTCGTTTGCCCCAGTTTTTACGCGAGGCGTGCTTGTCGACCACGGCTTTTTTGGCCGCTTTGACTTCGTCGGTTTGGCGTCGGCTGTGCAGCAACTGTTTGGCTTCGCGTGTGGCTTGGGCCAAGTCGACCACGGGCTGTGGCAACGCGCTGTTCATGTCGCCGCCCACAAACACGCCGAGGTGCGTTTGCATCGTGTGCGGCATGAGCCACGGCTCAAACAGCCAAGTGTCGGGCACTTGCCGCAACGCAGGCAGCCACTGCCGAACAAAGCGACCATGTGGGTCGTGGTCTTGGGCTTGTTTGATGGGGTTGTACACGCGCGTGGTGTTGATGCCCGTGGTGCCCGATTGCATTTGCAATTGGCTCCAGTGGATGCCTGGCTCATAGTCCAAAAACTGCGTGGCCAACCATTCGCCCACGGGGCGCCAATGCAGCCACAGCGGATAGGCCGCCACCGACACCAGCATGGCGCGCATGCGAAAGTTCAGCCAGCCGGTTTCGCGCAGCATGGTCACACACGCGTCCACCATAGGCCAGCCCGTGCGTGCGGCTTTGAGGGCTTCAAAGTGCACTTCGTTGAAATCGTGTTCGCGCAAGCCGTCGTAACCGCGATGCATGTTTTGCCATTCGATGGCGGGTTCGCTCTCGAGCTTTTGGATGAAGTGGCAGTGCCAATACAAACGGCTGATGAAGGCTGTCAGGCCCGCACGATGGCGGCTGGCCTGTGGCGGCAGCTGAGCGATGTGTGCGCGCGTGTGTTGCACCACCTCGCGCATGCTGATGCAGCCCCACGCCAAGTAGGCCGACAAACGCGAGCATGCATCGGGTGCCGACAACGGCGACGAAATGCCACCGCGATAGCCCAAGCTGCGTGCGTGCAAAAAACTGTGCAAGGTGTCTAAGGCCAAGTGGTGGCCACCGCGTTGGCGCAGGGGCGGGTTGTGTTGCAGGTGCTCGGGGGCTTGCATCTGCGAGGGTGTGCACCAAGCGCTGCGCACTTCAGTGGGTGTCTCGCTGTGGGATGCGGGTTGCCGCCAAAACCGCAACTCGCCCACATCCTGCAAAGGTTCCGCCATGTGCTGTTCCCAAGCTGATTGCCACAGGTTGCGGTTCTTCAACACACGCACCACACCAAACTGCGGGTACTCGTGCCAACCCACGTTGTGCGCTTGGCACCATGCGCCCACCCTCAGGTCGCGTGCGTAGGTAAAGCCGTTACCGGTTTCTTGATGCGCATGCAGTTGGCGAAAAGGCGCTTCGCTCCAAATGCGGCTCAGCACATCGGGCAGTTCACCTGTGTGCACTTCCACGCAACCACCTTGCAAACACAGCTCTGTATCGAGGGCTTGCAACGATTCACGCACAAACTCAAAGTGCTGTAAGGCCGCATCGGGTTGCAACCACAGTTCAGGCTCCACTACGTAAATGCAGCGGACAGGTCCATGTTGCGCGGCTTGAGCCAACGCGGCATGGTCTTGCCAGCGCAGGTCTCGCTTGAACCAAACCAGCTCGTAACTCATGGAGGCGTGGGTGATTTCTTTTGACGACAAGCATCCGAGCAGTACAACACCTGCTCCCAATTTTTGGCCCAAGCCTTGCGCCACGTCATGTCACGCCCGCAGGTTTTGCACGGCTTGCTGGGCAGGTTTTGCTTGTTACCTTTAAAAGTGTTTTTCTGCGACACAGGGTGGTTCTTCCATCGGGTAGGCGTCTGCGACGTAGGCAGGGCCTTTCATCAACATCACAATCGCGCAGCCAATCGCCAAGGTCAACACCAACGTCCAATGGAGCACCACGATTCCAACCATGACATAGAAAAACTGCTCTACCGCACGGGCGTTTTGCGTGGCGGGCTCAAGCTCATCCAACACGTAGGCGCCTGCACTGGCCAGCAAAGGCAGTGCAGTGCCCACGGCCAAAATGACATGCAGCCTTTGCCAAATTTGCCACTCGAGGCCTGCGGGTGAGCGTTGAAAGCCTGTGAGTTTGTTGAAGTAATTCATGGTTGTTCGAAGGTCTTGGCCAAGGTGTGGCTTTGATTATGTTTTCGTCGCCATCGAAGCGGGTTTATTTTTATGTTTTGCGTAGATAAATCGGCCCAAACTCTACTCAGTCAATGTCACCCAGACTTAAGCAGCAAGGGCATCAATGCTTTGGGCCAACATGAAATCTTTGTCCGTCAAACCCGCCACATGGTGGGTCCAAATGCGCACGTGCAGGTGCGTGTAGCTCGACAGCACTTCGGGGTGGTGGTCTTGCGCTTGTGCCAACTGGGCGATTTGGTTGAACAGTGCTACCGCTGCCTCAAAGCTGGCCAGGGTCCAGCTTTTGGACAGGCAGGGTGTGTGGTGTTGTGCGTGGCAGTCTAGCGTCCACCCCTTGAGGCCAGTCATCGCCAGTTGTATGTCTGTATTCAGGCGCGGCTCGCGTCGCTCGACGCAGGCAATGTGTGTGTTTAAGTGCATGACTGCAATTGCTCCAGCGTGACAAATTCAAGGGCTTTGGCGTGCGTGCATTCCAGTACCACCGGAGGTGCCATACCTGCCTCAAACGCTTCTTGCCAACGACGGGCGCACAAGCACCAGCGATCGCCGGCGTGCAGTCCTGCAAAGCGGTGTTCGGGGCGCGAAGTGATCAGGTCATTGCCGCGTTGCAGCGAGAAGTCTAAAAATGCTTGCGTGACTTTGGCGCACACCACGTGGCTGCCTTGGTCGTGCGCGTCGGTGTGGCAACAGCCGTCGCGGTAGTAGCCGGTGAGCGGGTCGTAAGAGCAGGGTACCAAGGCAGTGCCCAAAACGTTGCGTGCTTCGGTGGTCATGGTCAGTCTTTCGTTCGGTTAATCGCCAGAGTTCGCGCTAAGTGATATTTGCATCGTAGATGGCTTTGATTTTAGAAATGCATTCCAACCTTTGGTTGGCAATGGCTATCGCAAGGCTCTAGGATCGCGGCTGTTTTAAAAGCGCTCAAGAAACGGACACCGCATGGCAGAGGATTTGAAAATGGTGCTGCTCATTGGCAGTGCACCCGATGCCGTGCAGGCCAAAGACTGGGACTTGTCGATCTTTACCCAGCGCGTGGCCATCAACAACGCATGGCAAATCACGCCCGACTGGGATTATTTGGTGTACCCCGAAGACTTCGCGCCCGAGCGCTTGCCGCCTGCGCCGTTGAAGTCTTCTCAAAAGCTCATTGACGCACACGAATTTGTGCCACAGCAAAACAGCTATGGTGGTTTTGTGTATGCGGGCGGCACCATGGCGTTCACGGCGGGCTATTGGGCCTTGGGCGCTTTGAAGCCTGATCTGATCGCTTTTCTCGGATGCGACATGGTGTATCGCACAGCCACGGGTGAGAGCAGCCACTTTTATGGCCAAGGCACACCAGACCCTTTGCGGGAGGATGTGACTTTGCAGTCGCTCGAAGCTAAGTCGGTGCGCTTCATGGCGTTGGCGCAGATGCACCGCTGCGCTGTGGTGAATTTGTCAGAGCTGTCCGAGTCGCGTTTGTTGTTTCCGCGTGTGTCTGGGCTTGCGTTGGCCACGCCTTCTGTGTGCCGACACCTCTTGCAACAACAGGGCGAACTGCTGAACGCAGCAGGCGTAGCGCGCGCATTGCAGGCTGAAAAAGACTTGGGCTACATGGTGGCATCGGGGCGCTATTGGGAGCACGCGGCTGAGTTTGATGAAACGAAACTCAGTGACATCGACAACTTGTGGTTGCAGGCGATGCGGGTGGCTTAGACGGCGCTTTCGCGCAGATCAATCCCCTCATGGGTTGCAATTTTTTCTAAAGCGTTTTCAAACAACGAGCGTGCTGAGCCCGAGATGGAGCGCAGGTAAGCGTGCAAATGCGCGTCTTCTGCATTCCGGTTGAGGCACTCTTGGCTGTATTCCTCAAAGCTGGCCAGCTGGGCAATCAACTCGGCCACATGGCGCGGGCACTCGCACAGCACGTTGGTCGAAATTCCTGCCACGCGGCTGAGAGTGGCGTCTGAATATTTACGCGCTGCAATGACTGCACCCGTGGTGCCAAACTCTTGCGCACGTGCAGGGTCCACAAACAACACCGACTGCAACAATTCGGCCAGCTCGATGTCCGAGATGGGTTCGCGCCGCACGATGAGGCCTGAAAATTTCATGGCTTGCACCACGTTCTCGGGCGCGAAGTTGTACACCACGATGGTTTGCGCAAATTTATGTTTGTTGATCAGCGCCTGAATGTCTGTGTGCACCCCGGTTTGCAAGGTGTTGACCTTGACCAACAAGACCTGCGGCTGCTGTGCCAATTCGGCGTTGGCCGCGGTGGCCAAATCAACCAACACATCGGTCACTTTGATTTGGTTTTGCTTCAAGCCTGCTGCAAATTTTTTGGACTCAATGCGATTGGCCATGCTCAGGCCCACCACCGCCAGCGACACGGGCTGGCCTGGCGCGGCCAAGCTTTGGGGCGTGTTGTGCGGCAGGTTGCTCATACGGCGCAGTTGCGCAAGGTCGAGGTTGGCAATGGTGCTGATGGCATGCCCGTTTTGCGAGAGCAGTTTGAGCAGCAAGGCTTTTGAAACATCGTGCTCAGCAAACAGTCGTTGCTTGCCCTCGGTCTTGACGGGAGTGAACGCGCCGTAGCGGGTTTCCCAAATGCGCAAGGTGGACACAGGGATGCCCGTGGTTTTAGACACTGCACCAATGCGGTACAGGGCGGTCGATGTGAGGGCGCTGGTGTTCAAAAGAAGATTTTTGAGTAGAGGTTGCGTAGATTATGTGTCGAAATATAGAGATTATCAAATTAAATTAACTTTTGAGTAGATTGGTGCGTGAGAATTCCATTCAATAGGAGCTTGAACCATGATTTCAAAGAAAACCATCCACGCGATCGAAGTCTGTGTGTACTTGGCAGGCCAACGCCACGCAGGCTACGTCACCACTACTGAAATGTCGCCCAGACTTGATTTGTCGATCTCTTACCTCGAAAACATTCTCAAGCCGCTAAAAGCCCGCCACATCGTGAGTGCCATGAAAGGCCCTGGCGGTGGCTACATGATTCAGGGAGACATGTCACTGATTTCTATTTGGGACATCGCCTCGGTGTTGGAGTGCACGCTTGATGTTTCGCTCTCTACAGATGCGGACATGTGTCATGACAAATCAATGCCTGCCAGCTACGAGCTGGGCTTAGAGCAAATCGTCAAGGCCACACTCAGCAACTTCACTCTGGCCGATTTTGTGGACGAATCGCGCGACGAAGAAGCCCGCTCGTTTGTGCAAAGCATGGGCCGTTGCAAGTTCAAACCCATGGTGGCGCCGCTCATGCCCAAGGCCCCTAACTCGGTGTTTCAGTTGTCCATGATGATGGCCTGAAGCGCTTCACGCACGCACCACCAAACGCCGTGCGCTGCTAAACCCTGAAGGATTTGTATGAGTGAAGACCCGAGGTGCTGCGGCACTGGAACCTGCATCATCAATGCCGATGGCATGTGCTGGTGCGGCCAACGCTGGGATGGTGAAAAGATGTGTTTTCCAAAGTTAGATGCATCGCCTGCAGACAACGCCAACGCACCACAAGCGCCAGACATTTCATCCGACCACAAGCCATGACTCGGCATCTTTGAAAATCATGTCCTTCGTCCATGCACTCAAGAGGTCGCCGGAAGTACCGCTACATGTCAAGCCTTCTTCATGTCAGTTCGGATGGCGTGCGTTCGTACCAACCCTTGCTGCGGTTGACCACATGCACCACCAGCAACATCACCGGCACCTCAATCAGCACGCCTACGACCGTGGCCAGTGCGGCACCTGACTCGAAGCCAAACAAGCTGATGGCTGCTGCCACGGCCAGCTCGAAGAAGTTGGATGCACCAATCAGTGCAGATGGACAGGCCACGTTGTGGGCCTCGCCCACAGCGCGGTTCAGGTAATAAGCCAATGCGGAGTTGAACAGCACTTGGATGAGGATGGGTACGGCCAACAAGGCGATGACCATGGGCTGCTTCAAAATCGCTTCGCCTTGAAACGCAAACAACAGCACCAGCGTGGCCAGCAATGCGGCGATAGACCAAGGGCCAATGCGGGCCATGACCGCATCAAACTTGTCGGTGCCTTGTGCCAACAGCGCTTTACGAATCAACTGCGCCAACACCACCGGAATGACGATGTACAACACCACCGAGGTGATGAGCGTGTCCCAAGGCACGATGATGGCGGACAGGCCCAGCAAGAACGCGACCAGCGGTGCAAATGCCACCACCATGATGGCGTCGTTCAACGCCACTTGTGACAAGGTGAACAAAGGGTGGCCGTTGGTCAAACGGCTCCACACAAACACCATGGCTGTACAGGGCGCAGCGGCCAACAAAATCAGGCCAGCGATATAGCTGTCAATTTGGTCTGCAGGCAAGAGCGGTGCAAACAAATAGCGAATGAAAAACCAACCCAACAGCGCCATCGAAAACGGCTTGACCAACCAGTTCACAAACAGCGTCACGCCAATGCCTTTGATGTGCTGACGCACTTCGTGCAAAGCGCCAAAGTCCACCTTCACCAGCATGGGAATGATCATCACCCAAATCAGCAAGCCCACAGGTAAGTTGACTTGTGCATATTCGAGTTTGCCAATGGCTTGAAACAACTCAGGTTGCCACTGGCCCAGCGCAATGCCGACCACGATGCACAGGCCCACCCAAGCGGTGAGGTAGCGTTCAAAGAAATTCATGCTTTGACCTGCTGGCTCAGTTCGCGTGCGGTGTGTTGCAGCATGGTTTTTTGCAGCTTATCGGCGGGCAAGTCCACCAAAATTTGCAAGCGTTTTTGAATCATGTACAACGTGTTGCGAAAGGCGGCCAAGCGTTCCTCGTCGGTACCCTGCGCATCGGAAGGGTCTGGGTAACCCCAGTGGGCAGTGGCGGGTTGACCGGGCCAATAGGGGCAGACCTCACCAGCTGCGTTGTCGCAGACGGTGATGACCAAATCCATGTGCGGTGCATCAGCCTTGGCAAACTCGTCCCAAGTTTTGCTACGCAAATAGTCGGTTGCAATGCCCGCGGATTGCAGCACTTGCAACGCGAGTGGGTTGGGTTGTTGGTTTTCGCGAGGGCTGCTGCCTGCCGAGTAGGCTTTGAAGTGCGTGCCGCTGGCGCCTTGGGTGATGTGGTTCAGCATGGCTTCTGCCAAGATGCTGCGTGCAGAGTTGTGGGTGCACAAGAAAAGAACGTTGAGTGTGGTCATGGTGAGTCCTCGTGGCGTTTAAAAAAATATCAGTTAGCAGCAGCCGCCACCAGGCGTGCAGCACGAACCCGCTTTGACGCGGGGCTTGTCTGAGCTTGCTGTTGGTGAAGCGGCAGGCGTGGCGGCTTCAGGCGCGCAGCACACATCCATGGCCAAGCAAGCGGTGTGTTTGAGTGCGGTGGTCAGTGTCAAGGTGTGGCCATCGCTGCTGCCTGCGGTGACGGGGTATTGCGACACCACGCCTGCTTCGTGCTCAATCTCCACTGGCAAGTCGAGAGAGGGCAGCACATCGCCTGCGATGCGCAAGATGTTGGCGAGCTTGCTGGTTTCTAAGCGGTGGTCCACATCGCTGTGTACCCAAGTTTGCAGCAGGCAACTCTCGATCTTGCGACGCGTGCCGCCGCAATCCATAAAGCTCTTGGTCACGTGGCCCACTTCGGTGATGTGAAAGTGAGGGGCAACAGCCTCGCCGTTGGGCAACGTGATGCGCAAGGCTTGCTGTGGATGGGCTTCAAGCAAAGCCAAAAATTGTTCGACGTTCATCGCGAGTCCTTTCAATCAGTTAACAACAGGTTTTCGATGTCTCTGGCACCACGGCGCAAGATTGGCCTTGGCAGCAGTCTTGGGTGAGGTAAGTCAGCAAGTCGTTCATGCGGTCAAACTCGGCGCGGTAAATCAAGTGGCGACCGCTGGCCTCTGCGCTGACCAAGCCCGCGTGGCTCAAAGTTTTGAGGTGAAACGACAAAGCGCTCGGTGCGAGCTGCAACAACGCCGCGAGTGCGCCGGGCGTTAAACCTTCATTGCCCGCGACCACCAAGGCGCGAAAGGCGCGCAAACGTTGGCTTTGGGCCAATGCAGCCAAGGCCTCGACGACTTGTGTTTCGGGGTATTTTTGGTTTTCCATGTTTCAATAATACTTGAATTATTGAACCGATTAACTGTCATATTTGTCACACTTTCGTCACAATGGCTAGCTAAAGTCACAGCTGTTCTAACCAATTGAAGGAATCACATGAACACGAAACGTACATTCATCAAATCCGTGGCCGCCGCTGCAATGGCAACTTTGGCCATGGGTTCTGCCTTCGCTGCCGACATCACTGGCGCAGGCGCGACTTTCCCATTCCCTATGTATGCCAAGTGGGCTGAAGCCTACAAAGCCGCGACAGGCAATGGTTTGAACTACCAATCCATTGGTTCTTCTGGCGGTATCCGTCAAATCAAGGCCAAGACCGTGACTTTCGGTGCGACCGATGCACCTTTGTCTGGCGAAGAGCTCGACAAAGAAGGTTTGGTCCAGTTCCCAGCCATCATCGGTGGCACTGTGCCTGTGGTGAACCTCGAAGGTTTCAAGCCAGGCGAATTGCGCATCACTGGCGCCGTGTTGGCCGATATGTTCTTGGGCAAGGTTGCCAACTGGAACGACCCAAAAATCGCTGCTTTGAACCCAGGCAAAAAATTGCCTGACCAAGCCATCACCATCGTGCACCGCGCTGACGGTTCGGGCACCACGTTCAACTTCACCGACTACTTGACGGCTGTCAGCAAAGACTGGTCTGCCACAGTGGGCAAGGGCGCTGCTGTGAAGTGGCCAGCTCCTTCTTCAGTGGGTGGCAAGGGTAACGAAGGCGTTGCTGCCAACGTGAACCGCGTCAAGGGCTCTTTGGGCTACGTGGAATACGCGTATGTGAAAAAGAACAACATGACTTTCATGCAGCTCCAAAACGCTGATGGCAAGTATGTGGCTCCAGATGATTTGACATTCGCCGCTGCCGCTGCTGGCGCTGACTGGATGAGCGTGCCTGGTATGGGTGTGTCCATGGTGAATGCCAAGGGCGCTAACAGCTGGCCTATCAGCACTGCTTCGTTCATCTTGATGTACAAGCAACCCACTGACAAAGCTGCCGCTGCTGAAGCCATCAAGTTCTTTGATTGGTCATTCACGAACGGCAAGAAAATGGCGCAAGACCTCGATTACGTGGCTTTGCCAGACAGCTTGACGACTCAAATCCGCGCCAAAGTGTGGACACAAATTCAAAAGTAATTTGAATTGAGCTAACAAACTCCGTCGGCCTCCTTGTCAGTGCCGACGGATTTTTAGTTTTTAAGAAGTAGGGTGTTTCTATGAGTCTAGGGTCTGTCATGAGCTCACAAAATTTATTGAGAGAAGAATCAGGTCAAGCCGTCAGCGCTGACATGGTGGCGATTGCGCAGAAGCAACGCACGCAAGACTTCTTCTTTCACCGTATCACGCAAGCGTTTTCATTGCTCGTATTGGCGGCGCTGTTGGGCATCATCATTTCCTTGTTTGTGAATGCATGGCCTACTTTTCAAAAGTTTGGTTTTAACTTTTTGTGGCGCATCGAGTGGGACATCATCAATGCTGAGTTTGGTGCTGCCATCGCCATCGTTGGCACCATGGCCAGTGCTGGTATTGCACTTTTGCTCGCCGTGCCTTTGGCATTTGGTGTGGCTGTGTTTTTGACCGAGACCTGCCCTGTGTGGCTGCGTCGCCCCCTGGGCACATCGATTGAGTTGTTGGCCGCTGTGCCGTCCATCATCTACGGGATGTTTGGTTTGTTTGTGTTCGCGCCTTTGTTTGCCGACTACGTGCAAGTGCCGTTGCAACAAATCTTGGGTGGCATGCCTCTGGTGGGTTGGCTTTTTGGTGGTGCCACCAATGGCATGGGTATATTGGCGGCTGGCATTGTGCTGGCCTTCATGGTGCTGCCATTTATCGCGGCGGTGATGCGTGATGTGTTTGAAATCACGCCACCTATTCTGCGCGAATCAGCTTATGGTTTGGGTTGCACCACGTGGGAAGTGGTTCGCAAAGTGGTGTTGCCTTACACGCAAAAAGGTGTGATCGGCGGCGTCATGTTGGGCTTGGGTCGTGCCTTGGGTGAAACCATGGCGGTCACCTTTGTGATTGGCAACGCCAACCGCATGCCCACCTCCTTGTTCTCTCCCGGTACATCCATCGCATCAGTTCTGGCCAACGAGTTTGGCGAGGCTGAGGCGTTGCATTTCTCCACTTTGTTTGCGCTAGGTTTCTTGCTGTTTGTCATCACCTTTGTGGTGTTGGCTGCTGCCAAGATGATGATCATGCGTGCTGAAAAAGCCAAAGGCAACTAAGAGGTTTCTATGGAAATGAACAATCAACTTTACACAAAGCGCCGCGTCACCAGCATGCTGGGCTTGGTGTTTTCAATGAGCGCCATGGCCGTCGGTTTGGCCGTGTTGCTCTGGATTCTCTACGTGTTGTTTGCCAACGGCCTGTCAGCTTTGGACAGCAACTTGCTGACCAGCGACACACCCGCTCCCGGCACCGAAGGCGGTGGCTTGCGCAACGCCATCGTGGGCAGCTTGATGATCGTGGGTTTGACCGTGTTGGTCTCTACGCCTGTGGGCATCTTGGCGGGTGTTTACTTGACTGAATACGGTGACGAAAGCAAAACAGCCGAGCTGACCCGCTTTGTGACCGACATCATGTTGTCTGCGCCATCCATTGTGTTGGGCCTGTTCGTGTACGCGATTGCAGTGGCGACAGTGGGTAACTTCTCTGGCTACGCTGGTAGCTTGGCCTTGTCGCTCATTGCGGTGCCCGTCATCATGCGGACCACTGAAAACATGTTGCGCTTGGTGCCCGGTAGTTTGCGTGAAGCAGCTTTTGCTTTGGGCGCACCACGCTGGAAGGTTGCGACCTTCATCACATTGCGCGCTGCCAAAAGCGGCGTGATGACCGGCTTGTTGTTGGCTGTGGCCCGCATCAGTGGCGAGACAGCGCCTTTGCTGTTCACCGCTTTGAACAACCAGTTCTTCAGTACCAACATGGGCGCGCCCATGGCTAACTTGCCTGTGGTGATCTTCCAGTTCGCCATGAGTCCTTATGACAACTGGGTGCGTTTGGCTTGGGCCGGTGCTTTGTTGATCACCTTGACTGTGCTCGTGCTGAATATCTTGGCACGTGTGTTCTTCCGCGACAAAGTCAGCGCCTAATTTCAATCAGGAATTTACAAATGTCTGAAATCAAAACAGCACAAAAAAACGCCATCGAAGTTCGCGATCTGAACTTCTTCTACGGCAAATTTCAAGGCCTTCGCAATGTCACCATGGACATCGCGGAGCGCAAAGTCACCGCCTTCATTGGCCCATCTGGTTGCGGCAAATCCACCTTGTTGCGCACTTTGAACCGCATGTACAGCCTCTATCCAGGCCAACGTGCTGAAGGTGAAATCAATTTCTACGGCCAAAATATTTTGGATGCCAAGCAAGACTTGAACTTGCTGCGTGCGCGCATTGGCATGGTGTTTCAAAAGCCAACCCCATTCCCGATGACGATTTACGACAACATCGCCTTCGGTGTGCGTCTGTACGAAAACCTCAGCAAAACTGAGATGGACGAACGCGTCGAGTGGGCATTGACCAAAGCAGCGCTTTGGACAGAAGTCAAAGACAAGCTGGGTCAAAACGGTTTGTCACTCTCAGGTGGTCAGCAGCAACGTTTGTGCATCGCGCGCAGCGTGGCCGTGAAGCCCTCGGTGTTGTTGTTGGACGAGCCCACATCAGCGCTGGATCCTATTTCCACCGGCAAAGTGGAAGAATTGGTGCATGAGTTGAAAGCCGACTACACCATTGCGATCGTGACGCACAACATGCAGCAAGCTGCACGTTGCAGCGATTACACCGCTTACATGTATTTGGGAGAATTGGTGGAGTTTGGTGAGACAGAACAAATCTTCTTCAAACCCAACAAGACCGCCACTGAAGACTACATCACCGGCCGCTTCGGCTAATAGGAGAGATCACCATGCCAGAAAAACACCTGTCCTCGCAGTTCGATACTGACCTCAACAACATCTCCTCACACGTGATGGAGTTGGGCGGGTTGGTCGAGTCTCAAATTCGCCAAGCCATTTACGCTTTGTCGCAGTTCAGCCCAGAAGCGGCTGACGACGTGCTGGTGACTGAAAACAAAGTCAACAGTTTGGAAGTTGAAATTGACCGCGAAATCGCTTCTGTGATTGGCCGTCGCCAGCCTACAGCCCGTGATTTGCGTTTGCTCATGGCGATGTCTAAAACCACCGCCAATTTGGAGCGCGTGGGTGATGAGGCCGCCAAGATTGCCCGCATGGTCAAGTCCATCATCGAAGGCTCTGCCCCACGCTCGCTGCCCTCAAGCGACTTGCGCGTGTCTGCCAATTTGGCGTCCGGCCTGTTGCGTAAAGCGTTGGATGCGTTTGCGCGTTTGGATGTGCCGATGGCTGTGAGCATCTTGCGCGAAGACAACGAAATCGACAAAGAGTTCGATGGCTTTGTGCGCAAACTCATCACTTACATGATGGAAGACCCACGCACCATCTCTGCCAGCTTGGATTTGTTGTTCATCGCCAAAGCGATTGAGCGCATTGGTGACCATTCGAAAAACATTGCTGAATTCATCATCTACATCGTCAAGGGTGAGGACGTGCGCCACACCCCGTTGGCCGATGTTGAATCGTCGATGAGCTGATTGAAAGTCCTTTGAAGATGAAAGTTGCACGCGTTTTGGTGGTCGAGGATGAGTCAGCAATTGCTGAACTTATTTCGATCAATTTGCGTCATAACGGCATGTTGCCTTTGTTGGCTTCAGATGGCATCGCTGCACAAAAGCACATCGACGAGGTGTTGCCTGATGTGATCTTGCTGGACTGGATGCTGCCAGGGCAGAGTGGTTTGGAGTTGGCGCGTCGTTGGCGCGCTGACCCACGCACCAAGACGACGCCGATCTTGATGCTCACCGCACGTGGTGACGAGCCCGACAAAATTGCTGGCCTTGACGCAGGCGCGGACGACTACATCACCAAACCTTTCTCGACCCAAGAGTTGTTGGCACGCATTCGTGCCGTGCTGCGCCGCCGTGCGCCAGAGCAAGCCAGTGATGTGGTGCGCATTGGCGCGCTGCAACTGGATGGCTCGACCCACCGTGTGAGCTTTAACGACCAAGCCATCAAACTCGGGCCCACCGAGTTCAAATTGCTGAACTATTTGATGCACCATGCCGAGCGTGTGCATAGCCGCAGCCAGTTGCTAGACCGTGTGTGGGGCGACCATGTGTTCATCGAAGAACGCACTGTGGACGTGCATGTCAAACGCTTGCGCGAGGCTTTGGGGGATGCGGGTACGATGGTGGAAACTGTGCGTGGCGTAGGATACAGAATCACCCATCAACCCTAAATCCTTTGCAAGATTCATGTGATTACTCGGTTTCTCTCATTTTTTTCCTTGCTCGCTTTTGGTGCTGCAATTGGTTTTTCGTGGGCAGTCATTGGCGATAAGCCGCAACCCGTCGTTTATTTGTTAACGGGTGCTTTGATTGCCGGTTTGACTTGGATGTTGGTGGATGCCTGGCGTGGCTACCGGGTTCGTTCCTGGCTGCGTCATGGCGATTTGGCGATGGCACCACAAATGTCAGGCTGGTGGGGCGTGGTCTTGGAGCGCGCTCGCAAACTTTTACGCGAACGTGAACGCAGCATTGATGCAGGTGAGCAGCGTTTAAAAGACTTTTTATCTGCCATTCAAGCTTCACCCAATGGCGTGGTGATGCTTGATGCCAATGCCCAAATTGAGTGGTGCAACCAAACCGCAGCGACACAACTGGGCATCCATCCTGAGCGCGATGTGATGCAGCGCATCGGCAACTTGTTGCGTGATCCCATTTTTACGGCTTATATGGCTGTTGAACAGCCCGTTGAGCCCGTTGTGATTGCTGGGCGTAAACATCTGGTTGAACGCCCTGTGCGCATTTCTGTGCAACGTCACCGTTATGGCGAGGGCAAACAACTCTTACTCACCCGTGACGTCACGATGCTGGAGCAGGCTGAGGCCATGCGCCGCGATTTTGTGGCCAATGTGTCGCATGAAATTCGCACGCCATTGACCGTGATGACCGGCTTTGTTGAAACCTTGCAAACCCTGCCTTTGACAGAGGATGAACAAAAACGTTATTTGTCGTTGATGGCGACGCAAGCCGAACGCATGCAAGGTCTGGTGGAAGACTTGTTGACACTGTCGCGTTTGGAGGGAAGCCCTGTTCCCGGCTTAGACCACACCTTGTCTTTGGCCAGTCTGATGAAATCGTGCGAGCAAGAAGCGCAGGGCTTGTCTGTGACCATTTCAAATGGCGCTCAGGCCCAGCTGATTGAGTTTCATACAAACCCAGAGCTTGCTGGGGCTTTCGTTTTAGGCGAGGTCCGAGAGTTGCAGAGTGCCTTGTCTAATTTGGTGAGCAATGCGGTGCGCTACACCCCTGCGGGTGGTCGCATCAGTGTGGTGGCAGACCAAGCCATCGACGGCAGTTTGTTGATTTCTGTGCGCGATACGGGCACAGGTATCGCGGCTGAGCATTTGCCACGGTTGACCGAGCGTTTTTACCGTGTGGATCGCAGCCGTTCACGCGAATCCGGTGGCACGGGGTTGGGACTTGCCATTGTCAAGCACGTCATGCAACGCCACGGCGGAAGCTTGTCTATCTCCAGCGAGGTGGGGCAGGGCTCGTGCTTTAAGCTGATTTTCCCACCCTCGCGCTGGAACATGGGCCACTAAGCTGGGACCACGCGGCAGTCGCCGCAGAAAAAATGGTTGGCATTTAAGAAGCGGCGAAATGAGCCTGTAGATCGTGGCTTGTGCGTTCCGCATTTGATGCAGCTCATCATTTCGCCAGTTCTGCCCGTACCTTCGAAGGGTGAGCCATTTTTCTTGCGGCTATAGCGCAAGCCATCGTCTTTGATTTCAGAGGTTTCGTGTTTGTGATAAGTCATGTCAGCGTGAGCTCTATTTTTTGAGGCGTCTTTTCTCAAAGTGCTTGAGAAGTACGTAAGTGATCAGGCCGATGAATGCCGACCCAATTAAAAAACTACCGTATGCAATCGGCCAAGGCGTGCCTTCGGTCATCATGGAAAACTCAGACATGCCGCCCACACCGGCCAAAATGTTGATGGGCATGAACACCACGCTAAACACGGTCAGCTGATTCACGCGCTTGTTCTGGTTGATGTTGATGAAACCAATGGTGGCATCCATCAAAAAGTTGATCTTGTCGAACAAGAAGGCCGTGTGGCTGTTCAACGAGTCGATGTTGCGAAGAATTTGCTTGGCATCAGAGATTTGATCGGGGGTGAGCAAACGACCGCGCATCAAAAAGCTCAATGCACGCTGCGTGTCCAAAATGTTGCTGCGAATGCGGCCGTTTTGATCTTCTTCTTCGGCAATGTCAGCCAAGATGCCTGCCGCTTCTTGGTCTGTGATGGCTTCGCTCAACACATGGCGACCAACGACGCCAAGCTTGGCATAAATGTTTTCAAGCGAATCGGCAGACACTTCGACATCGGCACCGTAGAGATCGAGCAAAAGATCAACGCTGTCTGTCACATAGCCAGGTTGTGTCAGCGCCCTTCGGCGTTGCAGACGAAAGACGGAGAGTTCTTCGTTGCGCAAAGAGAACAAAACGCCGCCATGCAAGATGAACGCAACAGGCACACTTTTGGAGCTGCCATCGCGGTCCAACAGAAAGTTGGAATGCAGATGAATGTCATCGTTTTCTTCCACGTGGAATCGGGCACTGACCTCTAAATCTGTGGCTTCAATCGGGTCAGGTAGCTCGACACCAAAATGCGACCCCACAAAGACGCGTTCGGCTTTGGATGAGTTGATCAAGTCAACCCAGATCGGCTTTGCGCCTTCTAGGTCTTTGCGGCCAGAAATAGGAATGTTTTTGAGGCGGCCATCCACGAGTTCGTAGACGTTGATCTTGCTGTCTTCAAAGTCGGGTTGTCTATCGCCCGCGATGTCAACACGTCGTTCATCTGATATTTCCCAAAGCACGTCGTTTTCGCGCTCTGCGGGAATCTTGCCCCATAATTTTTTAGCATCGTCCAAAGGGAGCGCATCGAGGTAGCCCCCCAATTCCGTGGAGCTTTGCTTGGCAATGAAGTTGTGTAACTCTGCATCATGTTGCCGTTGCAGCAAGGATTCAACAAAATCCTGTTTGTGCATTTGTTGACTGTGGACCATGCCATCCACTAATTTTTGTTTGTTCAACATATCGATCAAATTTTTAAGTGACATGGCTTAGCAAAGGCTGTCGACGCTAGTTGAATTCAGAGTTAATGTGGTTTCTATCACTGATGAATTTATTAAATTTTCATGACACAGGTGTGACGGTGTCTGCCTGCCGTCAAAATATATCCATGCAAATGCGATATGAGGAGGTGATATGGAAATGGGTGTGATTTCGGAAGCTATCAAATTAGCCACGGCACCGGTATTTCTTTTGACGGGGGTGGGAGGTATCTTGAATGTGCTGGGTAACCGGTTGGCGCGGGTGATTGATCGCGCACGACGTGTTCAGTCGTTGATCGAGGATGCAAGCGAAAGCCGTGGCCTTGTCGCCGATCGGGTGAAGCGTTATTGCTTAGAGCTTGAGACCTTGAAACGTCGAAAACTCATCATCAACATTGCCACCGCCTTTTTGGTTCTGAGTGCGGTGTTGATTGCTTTGACCGTGATTGAACTCTTCTTCTCCGCCAGCATTGAGCCTGGCAAACTTCATCTTTCTAGCTGGGTGCCCATCACCTTCATCGGCAGTTTTTTATCGCTCGTTGTGGCTTGTGTTTTGTACTTTGCAGAAATCATGTACGCCTCCAACACCATCAGCTTTGATCCTATTCACCATGTGGAGTGATGGAAGCTACGTTTGTTGATTAGAAAATCTTTTCAGGCGTAATCCTGAGTCCGAATGAAATCCAACGCATGTTGGCCGTTCCGTTGAACTGTTGACCTATGGTCGTGTCAAGCTGGAAAAGGTTCGGGATGACAGAGTAGCGAGCGCCCATTTGCCAATAAGGGTTGGCTTGGTTGTCGCCAAATGATTCGGCGATCAGCAGGATGCGTTGCGATGCTTGCATTTCAGCACCTACACCCCAAGTGGCGCGATTTTCATTCGTTGCTTTGTCCCTTAGCCAACCCACATTGGTATGAAAAATCACCTTGTCGTTGTGGGTTGAGAATGAAACGGGGATGTAGGCATAGGTGTTGCCCAACAAGTTGGGACCAGGTGCGATGTGAGGGTGATTCACCGTTCCTATTGCAAGGCCCCATCCCCAGTCGTTGGTGGTTAACTGACGAAACAAGGTTTTACCTTGAACGATGAAGTCTTTGGTGGAGGGGTCACCTGCATTTGTCGCCGTGCCGCCACCTGCGGTCAGTTCAAAGTTGCCAGTGATGTTGCAGGCTGGCAGAACCCAAAACTCAGTGCTGTTTTTATACGAGCGAGACCAGCTTTCTAGCTGGCAGCTTTCGGCATTGGTTAGCCTTGCATCATCGGTGACAAAAGGCCTTGCTGCAAAGCTGTGGCCAGACATGACCACGAGCAACGCAAACATCCATCGCTGAATCGTTGTCGATGCCATCGTGCGCTAGCGCTCTCACAGGTAGTGGGAGAACTTGAGAAACAAGGCGGTCAGCCAAATGCCCATGCAAAACAAAATGCTCAGCAAGACGGCGGCACTGCCTAAATCTTTGCAACGTTTGGAGAGGTCATGCCATTGCGGACCAACGCGGTCGATGGCAGATTCAAGGCCTGTATTTAAGAGTTCAACTGTCAAAACAAAAATAACCGATCCTGAAAGAAGTGTGATCTCAACCCAGTTGCCACCCACATAAAACGAGAGGGGTATCAAAACAAAAGCGAGATACGCCTCTTGCCTGAACGCTGGCTCATTCATGGCGGCTTGCAAGCCCTGAATGGAATAACCCAGTGCGTGAATGATTCGATTCAACCCACGTCTTTGTTTTTGTAGGTTTTCATGAATTTCATTCATGGGATGTAAATTTAAAAAACATATGTGACGCCCGTGTGAATCTTGAGGTGATCGATACGCCTCAATAAATTTCAGGAACGATCATCTCGTCTGGCACGGGGTGGCGAATGTAGTCTGGGTTGCGCACGCGGGCAGGCAAGTCGATCTCTGGGTGCTCAATTTCGTGATAGTCGAAATGACCCAACAAGTGATGAATGCAATTCAAGCGCGCGCTTTTCTTGTCCACCGCTTGCACCACCCACCACGGCGCTTCGGGCGTGTGCGTGCGATCAATCATGGTCTCTTTGGCCACGGTGTAGTCTTCCCAGCGGCGGCGGCTCTCTAAGTCCATGGGGCTGAGCTTCCACTGCTTCAATGGGTCGTGAATGCGGCCCAAGAAACGTGCATGTTGCTCATCGTCGGTGATGGAGAACCAATATTTGATGAGGGTGATGCCGCTGCGGGCCAGCATTTTTTCAAACTCAGGCACGGTGCGGAAGAACTCTTCGTATTCATCGTCATTGCAGAATCCCATGACGCGTTCAACGCCTGCGCGGTTGTACCAGCTGCGGTCAAACAAAACGATTTCGCCAGCTGCAGGCAGATGAGCCACATAGCGTTGAAAGTACCACTGTGTACGCTCGCGGTCGTTGGGCGCGGGCAGGGCGGCCACGCGGCACACGCGAGGGTTGAGACGTTGGGTGATGCGTTTGATCACGCCGCCTTTACCCGCTGCATCGCGGCCTTCAAACAAGATCACCACTTTTTGCTTGGTGGCAACCACCCAATCTTGGAGTTTCACCAACTCGCCTTGCAGGCGAAGGAGCTCGCGGAAATATTTGACGCGATGGCTGTTGTCACCGTCTTCGTCGATGGACATCTCTAGCTCTTCGTCCAGCGTGTCCAAAATGTCATCGCGCAGGCGTTGAATTTGTTCTTCGTCGAGTTGGTTTTTGTCGCTCATGATGATTTCCTTTGCCGACATCATGACAACCCAGTGTTTCAACTTGATGACGGTTTGTCACTGAATGTTCACATTGGAGATTTACATTTTTGGGTTGTCTAAGAAAATACTTTCAAGAGGTGCCCTTATTACGTCTCGTATTCCTCTCATCGTGGCGCTTCTTCTGGCGTTGTCTGGGTGCGCCGTGCGCCCCTTTGTGGTGGACCAAACCGCGCAAGCGCTGGCAGGTCAACCCATGTCCAGTGAAGACGATTTGCAACTCGAACGCGAAGCGAGTGCTTTTTATTTAAAGTTTTCTGAATCGGTCCTCAAAGAAACACCAGGCCACCTGAAGTTGGCCGAGGTCGTGTCTGCAGGCTTCACGCAATATGCCTATGCATTTGTGGCCTTTGATGCAGAAAAAATCGACGCCAAAAATCCAAAAGCTGCAGCCGAGATGCGTGAGCGTGCTGCCCGTTTGTATGCCCGCGCGCACCGACATGCCATGACCGCGCTAGAGCGCAGTGATGCAGGCTTTGCTGCCGCCTTGCGGGCGACAGACCCTAAAAAATACCCACGTCTGACGCAGGCCCAGGTGCCGCTGGCGTATTGGGCCGCGGCATCCCTTGGTGGGTTGATTTCAATGTCCAAAGACGATCCAGAGCTGGTGGCTGATTTGCCCTTGTCCATGCGGTTGGCAGAACTTGCTTGGCAAACCAATCCTGCGTATGGTCAAGGTTCGTTGGCCAGTTTGATGGGCACCTTGGAGTCTGCCAAAGTAGGCGGCTCACGGCAAAAGGCGACACAGTATTTTGACCAAGCCATTGATTTGAGCCGTGGTCAAGAAGCTGGCCCCTACGTGGCGAAGGCTGAGAGTGTGGCTTTGCCTGCGGAGGACAGAAAACAATTCGAGCAACTGCTTCGCCAAGCGCTGGACATCAGCAAGCAACACCGCAGTTTGCAAAACGAAGTGATGCGTGAACGTGCGCAGTGGCTACTGGCCAGCGCAGATGATCTTTTCTGAAAGTATTGAATGTCTCCATTGATTAAATCTTGTTTGCAAATTGGTTTGGGTTTGAGCTTGTTGTGTAGCCAAGCAGCCTCGTGGGCGGCGCCGGATAAGCAGTTGCGTCTGGGCACTTTGGCTCCCAAGAATTCGCTGTATCACCGCCAACTGATGGAGGTGGGTGAGGCTTGGCGCGCGGCACAAGGTGGCAATGCCAAATTCGTGGTGTACCCAGATGGCAGTCAAGGTGGCGAGACAGAACTTGCGCGTCGCATGCGCATTGGTCAGTTGCAAGGTGCTTTGTTGTCAGTGATGGGTTTGCGTGAAATCGAACCCTCGATTGCGGCCTTGCAGTCCATGCCCTTGTTGTTCAAATCGTGGGAAGAGTTGGACTATGTGCGTGAAAAAATGCGCCCCGCCATGGAGAAAAAGTTTCTCGACAAAGGCTTCGTGGTGCTGACCTGGGGTGACGCAGGTTGGGTGCGTTTCTTTTCTAAAGACCCCGCATTCAAGCCTGAGGATTACCAAAAGATGAAGTTCTTTGCTTGGGGCGGCGAGGCCGACCAGCAAGAAATCATGAAGAGCATGGGCTACACACCTGTGCCTTTGGAAACCAGTGACATCTTGCCTTCTGTGCAAACAGGCATGATCAATGTGGTGCCTTCCACGCCTTACTTTGCCTTGGCCAGTCAGGTCTACACCATGGCTCCTAATATGCTGGAAATCAACTGGGCACCGATCGTGGGTGCGTTGGTGATCACCAAAAAATCTTGGGATGACATGACGCCTGAGGCGCAAGCGGCCGTGCGCGTCGCCAGTGACAAAGCGGGTGCGCAGCTTCGCACCAAAGCACGCCAAGAAGTAGAAGAAGCCGTCGATGCCATGAAAAAGCGTGGCTTGGTGGTGAACAAACCCAATGCAGAGCAAATGCGCGCTTGGAATGAGTTGGCTGAAAAACTCTACCCACGCATTCGCGGCACCTTGGTGCCCGCCGACACCTTTGACGAAGTGTTCCGTCATGTGAAGGCTTATCGCGCAGGTAAAGGCAAATGATGGGGCGGTTGTTGCGCGGCCTGACGCAGGCCGATGCGTGGCTGGCCGCCTTGGCGCTGGCCTTGATGGCGTTGATTCCTTTGGTCGAAATTTTGTCTCGCCCCTTGATGGGCAAAGGCATTGATAACGCCCCAGTGGTGGTGCAGCATCTGGGCTTGCTGATGGCGATGGCCGGTGCCATTGCCGCAGAACGTTTTGGGCATCTCACCAGTTTGGGTGTGATGGTGCCGCGTTTGTACGGGGTGGGGCAGTTTGGTGCCGCAGCCGTTTGCGGTGTGTTGACATGGGCCAGCGGGCAATTGGTGTTCAGCGAAATGTCGGCCGAGCAAGTGTTGGCCTATGGCATTCCTGTGTGGTGGTTTCAGGCCACCATGCCTTTGGGTTTTGCACTTTTGGCGTTGAAGCTGGGCGCACGTTGTAGCGCGCAGTGGGGTGTGAAGTTTGTCTGCGCGCTGGCGGCACCTTTGCTGGGTGCTTATCTGGCTTTCAGCTTCGATGGTGAGGCGTTGCCACTGTTGCCTTGGGTGATCGGACTGGTGTTGATGTTGTCGTTTGGTGCGCCCATCTTTGCTGTGCTCGGTGGTTTGGCGCTCGCCTTGTTTTGGCAAGATGGTTTGCCGATAGCTTCGATTGCGCTGTCGCATTACCAAATCACGGTGAACCCGTCGTTGCCAGCGCTGCCGCTCTTTACCTTGGCAGGATTGATTTTTGCCAGCACGGGTGCCGCACAACGCTTAGGTGCTGTGTTCGTCGCTTTGTTTGGCGGTGGTAAGACCGGCACGGTCATCGCTGCCACTGTGTTGTGTTCGTGTTTCACCGCATTCACAGGCGGCAGTGGGGTGACCATCTTGGCCCTAGGCGGTTTGCTGCTGCCTTTGCTGAAAGGTGTGGGCTATCCAGATCGCAAGGGCATCAGCCTGATCACCAGTGCCAGTGCCTTGGGGGTTTTGTTGGCACCGTCTGTGCCGTTGATCATGTACGCCATCATTGCCCGTGTGCCCATCAACACCATGTTTTTCGCCGGCGTGGTTCCCGCGGTGGTGATGGTGGTGTGCTTGCTGATTTTTGGTGGCTACCTTCGCCAAGATGCGGTTCGTGTCGAGCCCTCCGTCAAGCCCGCCTTTAACCCGCACGCCTTGCGTGAGGCCGCTTGGCATGCCAAGTGGGAATTGTTTGCACCTGTGGTTGCCATCGGTTCATTGGGCGGCGGCTTTGCCACGCCGACTGAAAGCGCTGCACTGACCGCCGTCTATGCGGTGCTCACACAAGCATGGGCACACCGTGAGTTGGACCTCAAGAAGTTGGGCGAGTCGTTGTCGCAATGCACCCAAATCATTGGTGGTGTGATGCTGATTTTGGGCATGGCTTTGGGCCTGACCAACTACTTGGTCGATGCAGGAATTCCAGATTTGGCCATCGAATGGGTGCAAAGCGTCACACAAAACAAATGGGTGTTTTTGTTGGCCTTGAACGTGTTCTTGTTTGCTGCGGGTGCGTTGATGGAAATCTACGCCGCGATCGTGGTGTTGGTCCCTTTGCTGTTGCCTTTGGCGATCAGCTATGGCATTGATCCGGTGCACTTTGGCATCATCTTTTTGGCCAACATGGAGATGGGCTTTTTGTGCCCACCCGCTGGCATGAACATTTACTTCGCCTCAGCCGTGTTCAAGCAACCCATTCGCACAGTGGCCGCTTCGGTGGCCCCCGCCTTGCTGGCCATTTTTGTGGGCACCCTGTTGATTTCGTGGCTGCCGCTGCTCGCCACCGGCCTGCCAAGTTTTGTGATGTCGCTTATGCGTTGAGCAGCTCAAGTTGGCTGCTGACGCTGCGGTGTGACAAATGCGCCAAGGTTCTGCGCGAGTGGCCTTCTGGCGAAAGCATCTCGCCCACATAAACCTTGGCGTGGATGCCAGACGCAGCGCGCATCACTTGGTGCAAAGATTGAACAAAGCCAACGTCTCCGATGAAGGCGGCCTTGGTGCACAAGCCACCGGTGTGTGGGTTGGTGTAGCGAATGGCCAAAGGTTGTACTTGGATGTTGTGGTTGATCGCAGCTTCAAACAAGTTGGCGTGGAACAGGCTGACCGAGCTGCCCTCGCTGCTGGTACCTTCAGGAAAACCGGCCACGCAGTACCCGTGATGCAACGCGCTGGAGAGTTCGTCCACCATGCGGCGCGCAGAGCTGGGTGAGCCTCGGTCGACAAACACCACACCGCAACCCGTGGCAATGCTGCCCACGATGGGCCAGCTTCTGACCTCTGATTTGGCTACAAAAATACTGGGCTGAATGGTTTGAATAATGAGGGCATCGACCCAGGACACATGGTTGGCCACCAACAAGCGAGGTGCGCTCTCGTGGTCTGTCGCCGCCAAGGGCATCTCGTGGATCACTTGGATGCCAAGGATGCCCAGTGTTTTTTGTGACCAGTTTCTAATTTCTTCAAGTTTTCTTTCGCGACTTAAGCGAGGGAACTTGATCCATAAAATCCAAAAAGCACGCCCGAAGGCATTGAGAAGTCTTAGATATTTCATCAGCATAGTTGGCCGATAAGCATAGTCGTCGTGTGTGACAGATCGGTGACTGTATGGGTCGTTTTGTCACGAATATTTCACACAACCTTCTTGGTTAATTCACACGCGCTGTCAAGAATCAACGCCATTGATTTACTAAGGACAGACTATGAAAGAACTGCCAAACCCAACTATGCCGCTGTCATTCATTGACGTGCCACGGGGGTCGCTTCATCGAAACGATCATGACGCTCAAAAAGTTTCTATCTCGGAACAAAAAACGCAAACCCGCCCGAGTCTGATTGTTGAATGGGCCAAGCACCAAGATGAGGTGCGTGAAGCCCAGCGCCTGCGCTATGACGTGTTCGCCACTGAAATGGGCGCACGTTTGAAAGAAAGCATTCCCGGTCACGACATTGATTTGTTCGATGACTTTTGCGAACACCTCATCATTCGCGATGATGTGACTGAACAAGTGATCGGCACCTACCGCGTGTTGACCCCTGCACAAGCCAAGCGCATTGGCAGCACCTATTCAGACTTGGAATTTGATTTGACACGTCTGCGTCAATACCGCGAACGCATGGTGGAGTTGGGTCGTAGCTGCGTGCACCCTGAACACCGTCACGGCGGCGTCATCATGGCTTTGTGGGGCGCCTTGGCTGAGTTCATGGTGCGCAACAAACTCGACGTGATGATTGGTTGTGCCAGCATCCCGATGCTGCACCAAGGTGTGGTGAGCGGTGAAGTCGCCGCCAGCATTTGGCACCAGCTTAAGAAAACGCATTTGGCCGGTATCGAAAACCAAGTGACACCACGCTTGGCATTGCCGGTTGATCAGTGGGAAGTGAACCCCGCCTTTGAGCCACCTGCGTTGATCAAAGGTTATTTGCGTTTAGGTGCCAAAGTTTTGGGCGCGCCCGCTTGGGACCCAGACTTCAACACGGCTGATTTGCCCATGTTGATGAAGATCAACGACATGCCCCCTCGCTATCGCAAACACTTCTTGGGCGCTTGATGCACTACAGAGCCATCTTCATCTCGGACTTGCATCTGGGTACGCCCGGATGTCAAGCAGACGCATTGCTGGATTTCTTAAAGGAACACACCAGCGATTATTTGTATCTGGTGGGTGACATCATTGATGGCTGGCAATTGCGTCGCCGTTGGTATTGGCCGCAGGCGCACAACGATGTGATTCAAAAATTGCTGCGCAAAGCGCGCAAAGGCTGCCGCGTGATTTATGTGCCCGGCAACCACGATGAATTTGCAAGGCATTTCCTCGACCATCACTTTGGTGGCATTGAGGTGGTGGAAGAGGCGGTTCACAAAACCGCCGATGGTCGCCAACTTTGGGTGATTCATGGCGACTACTTTGACGCCGTGGTGCAGCAGGCCAAATGGCTGGCGTATGTTGGTGACTATTTGTATGAGTTCACGCTCAGGCTCAACCGCTATCTGAACAACATGCGCGGACGTTTGGGCTTGCCCTATTGGTCGCTGTCGGCTTACCTCAAACACAAGGTCAAAAAGGCACTCAACTACGTCACAGATTTTGAAAATGCGGTGGCACATGAGGCCGCCAAGCATGGCTATCAAGGTGTGGTGTGTGGGCACATTCACCGTGCAGAGATTCGTGATGTGAATGGCGTGTTGTATTGCAACGATGGTGACTGGGTTGAGAGCCGCAGTGCCTTGGTTGAAAACGAACAAGGTGAGTTGTCGCTTCTGTATTGGCAAACAGAACCTGTGGTGATTCAGAAGCCTCAGTTGGTCAAAGTCGCATGAAAATTGCCCTCATCACAGATGCTTGGCGTCCCCAAATCAACGGTGTTGTCACAACGTTGGTCGAGTTGGTTGACCAGCTCAACGCCAAGGGTCATGTGGTGGAGGTCATTCATCCTGATTTGTTCCAAACCCGTCCATGCCCAGGTTATGCGGGCATTGATTTGGCGGTGAAACCCTACCCGCAATTGGCGCAGCAGTTAGAGGCGTTTCAACCCGATGTGATTCATGTGGCCACGGAAGGGCCTTTGGGTTGGGCCGCTCGCAAATATTGCTTGAAGCACGGCCTGCCGTTCACGACGGCGTTTCATACCCGTTTCCCAGAAGTTCTGAAAGCTGCGCTGCGTATCCCACTTTGGATAGGCTACGCCATCTTTCGACACTTTCACAAACCTTCAGCCGGTGTGCTGGTTCCCACGCAAGGCGTGATGCGTTTGCTGGATGGCTGGGGTTTTAAAAATTTACGAAGCTGGACGCACGGTGTCGACATGCACCTGTTTGGCTATTCAGAGACCGTGGCCAATCATCCTGATTTGGATGATTTGCCTCGCCCAATTGCTTTGTATGTGGGCCGTGTTTCATACGAGAAAAACATAGCCAGTTTCTTGGCCATGCCCTGGCATGGCAGCAAAGTGGTGTGTGGCGTGGGCCCCCTTGAGAACGAGTTGAAAGACAAGTTTCACCATGTCCGTTGGTTGGGCGTGCTGCCCCGGGATGAACTGGCGCGCGTGTATGCCACGGCGGATGTGTTCACATTCCCCAGCCGCAATGAAACATTTGGCTTGGTCATGCTCGAAGCCATGGCCTGCGGCACACCGGTGGCGGCTTATCCTGTGGATGGCCCGTTGGAGGTCCTGCGCCCAGAGGCTGACAATCCGCATCACCGCAAAGGCGGTGTGCTGCATGAGGATTTGGCGTATGCCAGTCTCGAAGCTTTAAAAATTCCACGAATCGAAGCACGCACGCAAGCGTTGTCCTTCAGTTGGGATGAGTCCACACGCTTGTTTGAGCAGCACTTGGTCCGCATCACGCGTGACACAACACAAGGCCTTGAGGTGCATCCATGACCGCGCTTCATTTCTATCCGAATGCGCTCAGTGATCCTATTTTTGAAAGTTATTTGCGTGACACGCACCGTTACCTAGACTACTTGGACGTCAAGGATCAATTGCTGCCAGAGGTGTTTGCATCTATCCAACCCATGCCCGTCAGCGGGCATTTTCGATTCGCGTGTACCAATCGTTTTGAAGGCCAATTTCCAGCAATCCGTATGCAGTCGCCCGTTGGTTTTGTGCCCGATGTGATCTACATTGAGTTTCCGCCTCGGCATGAGTCTTTTCATGTCAAACAAGCCGGGCAAGACAGCAAGCTGCAAGGCTTGGATAACCTCGCCAACCATTTACGCGTGTTGCTGGCGATGGGCATTGCGCATTGGCATCCGACCTAAATACATGCACCTCATTCACGTTTGCGGTTGATGCCTAAAGGTTTTTACTTTCTCATCGGTGCTCAGTTTGCATCGGGTCTGGCTGACAACGCGCTGCTGATTTTAGGAATTTACTTTTTAAATGAGCAGGGTTACCCAGGCTGGTGGGCGCCTTTGTTGAAGTTCTCTTTGACATTGGCCTATGTCTTTCTTGCTTCTGTGGTGGGCCCATTGGCGGATGCTTTTTCTAAAAGCCAATTGATGGCTTTTATGAATGCACTCAAAATTTGTGGCGTTTTGCTTTTGCTGAGTGGCGCTCAGCCGTTGCTTGCTTTTGCCCTGATTGGGCTCGCGGCCTCTGTGTATGCGCCTTCCAAATATGGCTTGGTGACCGAGTCTGTGCCGCCGCGTTTGTTGGTGCGTGCCAATGCGTGGTTAGAAGTATCTGTGGTGCTTGCGGTCATTTTTGGCATCGCTTTGGGTGGGGCGCTGACAGGTTTGTCTGAATCACATGTGGCGCAAGATTGGATGGCCAATTTTTCAAACTTGCCCACGTTTTTCATTCAAACCAAAACCTTGCTCGCGATGTGTGTGGTGACGGCGGTGTATGTGATCGCCGCAATGTTGAATTTGGGATTGAAGCCGATGGGTGGGCGTGTGCATTTGGTGCCCCTCACCATTCACGCCATGCAATGGCGAACTTTCTGGAAGTCAAACACCAGACTTTGGCGTGACCCGCTGGGCGGTGTGTCCCTCTACGTGACCACCTTGTATTGGGGGGTAGGGGCGGTCATGCAATTTGCCGTTTTGTTATGGGCGCAGCAAACGTTGGGTTTGTCGCTCAAGTACGGGGCTTATTTGCAGGCGTTGGTGGCCTTGGGTGTCATCCTCGGGGCCTATTTGGCGGGGCGACGCTTCAAATTGCACTCTGCACGTCAAGCCTTGCCATGGGGCGTGCTGCTGGCCGTGCTGCTGCCCGTGGTGGTGGTGACATCCCACGTCTGGCTGGCAGTTCCGCTTTTGCTCTGCGTTGGCTTGGCGGGGGGCATGTTGCTGGTGCCCATGAACGCCTTGCTTCAGCACCGAGGCATGCAAGTGCTCAGCTCTGGCCGATCCATTGCCGTGCAAGGCTTTAACGAAAACCTGTGCGTGTTGCTGATGTTGGCGGCTTACAGCGCGTTGCTGGCCTTGAATGTGTCGCTGACATTCATCATGGTGTTGTTGGCCGTGATGCTCACAGCCGGAATGGCGCCGCTGTGCTTGTTACTTTGGCGCCAGTTCCGTTAACCGATTTCAATCGCACGCTGAAAAATACTTTCAGCTTGACCGGCAATTTCATCCCAGCCTAAGTGCTCAATGCTGGTGCGTGTGAATTCACGGGCCTTGATCAGTGTCTGCTTGTCGCTGGTGATCTCCAGTGCGCGGTTCACATAGGCTTTGGAATCGTCGCTGTTGACCAACCAACCGTTTTTCTTGTCGGTGATGAACTCGCCGGCGGCTGCGCAATCAAAAGCCAGCACAGGCGTTGCGCTTGAGAGGGCTTCTAAAGTCACGTTACCGAAGGTTTCGGTCAGGCTAGGGAACAGCAGCAAATCTGCGCTGGCGTAAAGGTTGGCTAATTGCTCGTGTGTGCACATGCCCGCAAAGACGGCGTCTGGGCATTTGGCTTCAATGGTGGCGCGCATGGGGCCGTCACCGGCAAACACCATTTTCACAGGACGTCCCGCGGCCATGAGTGTTTGATACGTTTGAAGCGTGAGGTCTAAGTTTTTCTCTGCGGCCAATCGACCGACAGACAGCAGCACAATGGTCTCAGGGCTTGCGCCCCAGCTGTCACGTAGAACGTCGGATCGGTTGCTGGGGTGGAACATTTGCGTGTCGATGCCACGAGCCACAACTTTTAAATTTTTAAAACCCAAGGCCTCCAGTTGGTATTTCATGGCCTGCGTCGGCACCATGGTGAAGGCTGTGCGGTTGTGAAATTTGCGCAAGTACGCCACGATGGGCTTGCTCAACCAACCCACGCCGTAATGTTGGCAATAGCTGTGAAAGTTGGTTCGAAAATCAGAGGTCACAGGCAAACGCAGTGTTTGCGCAGCTTGCAAGGCAGACCAGCTCAAAGGGCCTTCTGTGGCCACGTGAACCAAGTCAGGACGCTTGATGCTCCAGGCTTTGATGAGCGCTTTTTTGCTGGGCAAGCCGAGTTTGAGTTGGGGGTATCTTGGAATAGGCAAGCCACGCAATAGCAGCTCAGACCACCCCGTTTGTTCTACGCCTGCATCGTGTTTGTCTTGGCGTGGGCGAATCAACTGAATGGTGTGCTGTCGCTTGCCCAAATGGTGAATCAGCTTGGAGAGTGTGACAGCCACGCCATTGACTTCTGGGGGCCATGTTTCTGTCACAACTGCAATTCGCAAGAACCTCTGTGTGGGTTCAAAATGCTCGACCATGATGGGGGGTTCGCTTGTGAGGTTCATGCCTCACATGGTTGCTGCTGAATTTAACAACTTGATGACATTGCGTGTATTTGAAGTTTTTATTTCATCTGTGTTTTTTGAGATTTGTCACCAATTTTTCACATGACAAGCTCATGATTGCGGTGTTCTAAAACACATGAGGAATAGACGTGAAAAATTTTCTGGAAGCATTGCGCATTCAACGCTGGGATGACCATCGCTACTACCACCATTGCCGCATCAATCAATCGTTGCACTTGCTCAGCGCGATTTGCTTTTTGATTTCTTACGCCTTGTTGTTTGTTGACCCTGCATGGGCCGCCTTGTTGGCTTGGTTGGTGTCGATGACCGCGCGTCAATCGGGCCACTTCTTTTTTGAACCCTTGGGCTATGACCATGTGAACGACGCCAGCAACGAGTTCAAAGAAGAAATCAAGGTGGGTTACAACCTGCGCCGTAAAGTGGTGTTGTTGAGCCTGTGGGTGTTGTTGCCTTTGGTGATTTACTACTTCCCTGGTCAGTTCGATGTGATTCCAACCCATGAAAACTTGATGGAGTTTTTACATGCAGTTGGCTACGCTTGGTTGTTCTTGGGCGTGGGCGGCTTGTTGTTCAGAACCATTCATTTGTGCTTCATCAAAGATGTGCAAACGGGCGTGGTGTGGATGACCAAAATCTTGACCGACCCATTCCATGATGTGTACCTGTATCACAAAGCACCTTTGCAGTTGCTGCGTGGTCAGCGCTTCGATCAAAACTTCTTGAACGCAAGCCACTAAGACGCAGCGTTACAAAACATTTAAGAGGCATTCAGGTCATTGACCTGAATGCCTTTTTTGTTTTATCGGAAGAATGTTTCTTTCAAAATGCTGCGGCGAATGTTCTTGTTGGTCAGCTCGGGCGAGTGCCACCACCAGCCATCATTTTTCATTTGGGTCGCCGCCAAGATGAAGCGTTGCACCACGGCTTCAAAATCTGCATCGCTGTAGTTGAGGCTGAAGATCAAGCGCCCAGTCCCCACCCAGCTCAGCGCCAGGCCTTGGATTCTCAAGTAGTACTGCAGCATCCAGTTGTAGCGGCTTGGCTGTGTGTAGAACAAGGTCCACACACTTGACATGTTTGCGGCTTGCAACGGAATGTCGTGCGATTGCATGGCACCGTTGAAGAACTGAACGCGTGCGTTCCAGCGCTCGTCCAGTCCTTCGTAGATGCTTTGAATTTCAGGGGTTTCGAGTTGGTCCAGAAACGCAGACATGGCGCCCATCACTGCAGGGTGCTCTTTGAACGTACCACGCGCAAAGCAAATGTCCGCAGGGCGGTCTGGGTGGAAACGGTGCATCCATTCTTTTTTGCCGCACACCACGCCAACGGGGAACCCGCCGCCCAATGTTTTGCCGTACGTCACCATATCGGCCTGCACGCCGAAATACGCTTGTGCGCCACCGTATGCCAAGCGAAAACCTAAGAACACTTCGTCAAAAATTAGCACCACGCCGTTGTCAGTACAGGCTTGACGCAACTTGTGCAACCAGGCGGTATAAGCCTCGCGGTCATACGCGGCTTTGCGACTGCTGTCGACCAGTGTGGTGTCGCCGGGGGCATTGGCGTTGGGGTGCAAGGCTTGCAGTGGATTGACCAATACGCAAGCAATGTCTTTGCGTGTGCGGATCACCTCTAGGCTGCGTTCGCTCATGTCGCTGAGGGTGTAGGTCTCACGCGGGGGCATGGGGTTGCCGGGGCCGGGTTGCACGTCTTCCCACCAGCCGTGGTAAGCGCCGCAGAACCGCACAATGTTTTTGCGTTTGGTGTGATAACGCGCCAAACGAACGGCTTGCATCACAGCTTCTGTGCCTGACATGTGGAACGAGACTTCGTCCATGCCCGAAATCTTTTTCAGACGCGCGGCGTTGCTGGCCACGCAAGGGTGGTAAGCCCCAAGAATTGGCCCCAGACTTTGGGTTTTGGCCATGCCGTCGGCCATGGTTTTTTTGTAGAAATCGGCGCCAAAAACGTTGACACCGTAAGAGCCTGTCAGGTCATAAAACGATTGCCCGTCCAAGTCTGTGACAAAGACACCTGTGGCCGATTGCAAGAACGAGCCAACCTTCAGATGCTCCTGCACCAAGGGGCTGAATTGAAAGGGCACACGGTATGCCGAAATGAATTGCATGTCCGAGATGTCTTCTCGGGCCGCGGCGGTGGCCTGAATGCTCAAAGGGTGGCGCGCTTTGAGCACCTCTGCAACTTTGAAAAATGCTTGGCGGCGAAGATTTTGTACCTCAAATGGCGCGTTGTCACATTTAAAGAACACTTGCTCGTCAAAATGGTAGCCGGGCAGCATGCGAGCCAAGCGCTTGGCCATGCGCGAGTGTCCTGCGAGCGAGCGGTGTTTGGCGCGAGAGAGTTGAAGTCGTCGATAGATAGACGGTGTCAATGTGGCCAATGCACCCAAACTCATCCAAGTGGTGTTCACAGTCAATTTCCTTGTGTTAGAGATAGACCTTTGTATTCAAATTAAGTGACAAGACGATGAAGATTCGAAATAAATTTCAAAATTTCCTCCTGCAAGAGGACCTCAATTTTTTATTGACAAACCGTATACCGCGTATCACCTTGACGCGCTTCATGGGATGGTGGAGCCAGTTGCGAAATCCCTTGATCGTCAAAGGCACCATTGCGGTGTGGCGTTGGTTCACCGATTTGGATTTGAGTGAGTCCAAGCAGCAAAAATTTGCCAGCGTGCATGAATGCTTTACACGCGAGTTGCGACCAGGACTGCGCCCCATCGACCCGAATCCTTCGGTGCTGAGTTCACCGTGTGATGCGATCGTGGGGGCCTGTGGCGAAATTCGGAATGGCATGGTGTTTCAAGCCAAGGGCTTTCCTTACAACCTCCACAGCTTGCTGAGTGCGCCTGAATTGATTCAGCGTTGGCCCAGTTTGCTAGAGGGAGGCACCTTCATCACCCTGCGTTTGACCAGCAGCATGTACCACCGTTTTCATGCACCTTGCAACGCGCACTTGAGTCACGTGACCTACATCTCAGGCGATACCTGGAACGTCAACCCCATCGCATTGACGCGTGTGCAAGAGTTGTTTTGCAAGAACGAAAGAGCGGTGTTGCAAATGCAAACCGGCGATGGCGTGCCATTTTTGATCGTCCCTGTGGCCGCAGTGTTGGTGGCGAGCATGCGTTTTCACGCCGTGGATGTGCTGCTGAACCTTCGCTACAAAGGACCGAATGAAATTCCTTGCGATGCGGACTATGCCAAAGGGCAGGAGATGGGCTGGTTTGAGCATGGCTCCACCATCTTGGTGTTTGTGCCGGCAGGCTTTGGATTGGCCGATGGCATTGAGAGCGGTCACCGAATTCGCATGGGCGAGGCGCTGTTGGTGAAAAACTGATCGGCGTTGAAATAAATTCACTGGGTCTGTCACCAAAGGTTCACTGTGCCTTGTCATCCTTGGTGTTGCAGCAATCCGCTGTAATCTGAATGGAGCTTTGTCAATGAATCAAGTACATACCCATGTTGCTGAAACCCCAGTGGATGAAGATTTGCTCAACGAGCACGATGATGACGAAGAATACGAAACCATCGGTGATTACCACCGCCTTGCTGCCTTGCATTATTCGCAAGCCGCGAAGCACCATTCTTTAGCCGCGGATGCGGATGACCAGGGCCACGAAGAAGCCCGTAACTCGCATGTGTTTTTGGCATACCGCCACAAGCTCATGGCCAATCAATATGCCGAATTGGCTGTGATTGAAAGCGACGAGTTGGGCGACGACGACGTTGAGGAAGATGTCGTGGTCTGAATCCACGGCTGATCGACGTGGTCCAGCCTAAGGAAAGAATCTCAACGGATTCTTTCCTTTTTTATTGCATCAAAGGCAGGCTTGCTGCAAGTGCGCGTTGTAGTGCGCAAGGTTCGGCACGTGTTTGTCTTTGACTTTGGCTAAGTCGTCATAACGTCGCAGACGCACAGCCTCTTCGGCAAAGGGTTGCACGATGAAGTTTTGGGCTTGTGACTCATCAAATATGCCACCTTGCTGTTCCAAGCTGTGCTTAGAGGCCGGCGATAAATCAGCCCAGTACCCTGGATCAATCAAGCACAAATAGCGTTTCGCATCCACGTGCATGCGAATGGGTTCAAGCACAGCATCGGGGAAGATGCCGCGCAAAAATGGCAGCGCAATGAATTGGTGCAAATCATCCTCGGTGGTGTCATGCTCAACGGCACCTTCGCGCTCGGCGGCCAGCAAGTGTCCCAAGTCGTGAAGCAAACAGGCGGTGATGGTCTCAGCGGTCTCACCAGCGAGCTCCGCCAAGTTGGCACACTGCAGCGCATGTTCAAGCTGGCTGATGGCTTCCATGCCATATTGGGTTTGACCGCGGCGTAGCAGCAGTTCGTTGACTTCTTGTAGCGTTAGAGACATGCGTGACCTCACACAAAAAATTTGCGAATACGAGCAGACACCAAATCGATGATGCTCACGGACAAGATGATGATCAACATCACCGCGCAGGTTTCAGCGTACTGAAAGCCGCGGATGATTTCCCACAGCACCACACCAATGCCACCCGCACCCACCATGCCCACGACCGAAGCCGAGCGCACATTGGACTCAAAGCGGTAGAGCGTGAATGAGATCCACAACGGGATGACTTGTGGAATAACGCCATACACAATTTCATGCATGGCCGATGCGCCGGTAGAGCGGATACCTTCTACAGGTTGTGGGTCAATGGCTTCCACGGCCTCAGAAAATAACTTTGCCAAGATGCCCGAGGTGTGAATCCACAAAGCCAACACGCCCGCAAACGGGCCCAAGCCCACGGCCACCACAAACAACATGGCAAACACCATTTCGTTGATGGCGCGAAACGCATCCATCAAACGACGCACGGGCTGATACACCCACCAAGGCACGATGTTGGCCGATGCCAGCAAAGCCATCGGAATGGCCGTGATGAAGGCCAAAGCCGTGCCCCACAAGGCAATTTGCAGGGTGACGACCATCTCGTCCACATAGACGCGCCATTGTGAAAAATTGGGCGGGAAAAACTCGGCGGCATATTTGGTTATGTTGCCCGAGTCACGAAACAACTCGACGGGACGCATGTCCGCGCCTTGCCAAGAGGCGGCCAACAGCAGCAGCAAAACGCCCCACGTGAAATACCAAGTGAGGCTGCGTTTAGAACCGGCAGTTTCAGCCAGAGCGTGCAAGGGAGCGTGGGCGATAGGAGGCATGGGGCACTTCAAAGTGAGCCCGGCTTCTCACTGCACTTGGTGTGCAAGGAGAAGCCGGAGGTTCAGACGAACAAAAATTACTTCACTGCAGCCAATTGCTGATCGATCTCAGCCAATTTGGCTTTCTTATCGGCGTCAGACAAAGTGGTGTCTGCCTCGATCTTGTTGCGCTTGCCGAACAGATCCAACTGGCGGATGGGCTTGAGTTGGTCGTTGGTGGAAGCCTTGAAGCCAGACAGCTTAGAGATCTTCATGACGATCTCTTTTTCGCGTGGGTCTGTTTTGGCGTAGTTGTAGAAGAAGGTCTTGATCTTGGCCTTGGTGGCTTCTGGCAAGTTCTTGCTCATGACCAGTGGGTCCAAAGGAATCAACGGTGAAGTCCAGATGATCTTCACTTCTTTCACTTTTTCTGGCTGATGCGCTTTGAGCTTTTCAATGTTCTCGCTGTTGTTGGTCGCCACGTCCACTTGCTTGTTGGCAACCGCCAAGATGTTGGTCTCGTGGTTGGCATTACGCACCACTTTGAAGGCGGTTTTTGGGTCCACCTTGTTTTGTGAAAACACGTAAAAACCGGGCACCAAGAAGCCAGAGGTGGAGTTAGGGTCACCGTTGCCAAAGCTCAGGTTTTTGCTGTTGGCGAACATGTCGTTCAAGTTGTTCAACGGGCTGTCTTTGTGCACGATGAGGTGTGAGTAGTAGCCTTGGCTGCCATCGGCGTTGACCATTTGTGCGAACACTTCGCCGTTGGAGCGGTCGACCGCTTCCATGGCTGACTTGTTGCCCATCCATGCCAATTGCACTTTGTTGAAGCGCATGCCTTCGATGATGCCGGCGTAGTCAGAAGCAAAGAATGTTTTGACCTTCAAGCCTGTTTGCTTTTCCATGTCTTCGATCAAAGGCATCCAGTCAGACTTGATGTTTTGTGAAGATTCGGTGGAGATGAAACCAAAGTTGATCTCTTGCGCCATGGCGCCGGTGATGCTCAGGCCGATGGCCATGGCAGCAATTGTTTTCTTAAACATAGCTAAAACTCCAGTAGGGTTGAAAAGAAAAAACAAGAATGAAAACGTCAAGCCGCTTGTGCCATTGAGGTGGACCAAGCCAAAGCGGGCGCAGGGTGGTGTGCAGGGGGAGAGGTCAACAATTCGCTGCCACTCAAAAACTCATCGGCTTGCATGCCGTACAACTGACGCAAGAGTTCGGGGGTGAGCTTGGCGGATGGGCCGTCGTACACCACTTGGCCTTGGTTCAAAGCGATGACGCGCGGGCAGTAACGAATGGCCATGTCGACCTGGTGCAAAGACACCACCACGGTGCGGCCATCTTCGCGTTGGATGGTAGACAAAATCTCCATCACCTTGCGCGATGACTCGGGGTCGAGCGAGGCGATGGGTTCATCAGCCAACACCAACTTGGCGCCTTGCACCAGAGTGCGTGCGATCGCGGCGCGTTGTTGTTGCCCGCCAGACAGCGTGGAGGCGCGCTGTGCATGGCAGTCCAGAATGCCCACGCGTTCTAAGGCTTCTAGCGCCGATGAGCGATCGTGTGCGTTGAACAAACCCAACACACCGCGCCACCAAGGCATGCCGTGCAAACGGCCCACCAACACATTGACCAAAACGGATAAGCGATCAACCAAGTTGAATTGTTGAAAGACAAAACCCACTTGCGAGCGAATGGTTCGCACATCGTGGGTGATGCGGCCATTGCGTTGCACACATTGACCATTCACTTCGATCAACGAGCCGGGCGCTGCATCCGCTTCTAACAAACCTGCGACCATGCGCAGCAAGGTGGATTTGCCTGAGCCTGAGGCGCCAATCAGCGCCACCATTTCGCTGTCACCAATGTGCAAATTGATGTCGCGCAAGGCGTGCTTGCCGTTGGCGAAATGCTTGTCTAATTTTTCAATACGAAGCGCCATAAAAGCGATCCTCTAAGTTGTCTATACAAACTCAGTGTGCAGAGCCTGTGTGACAGGCTTTTGACACTGCGAAAAGAAATTACAAAACGCGTTGGCCTTCGCGCCACACGGCGCGCACCACGGCATGGCGCTTGCCGTGTGGCAGGTTCACCACACGCACCTGAATCAAATCAGCCCGCAGTCCGACGGCAATTTGGCCTCGGTCTTTCAGACCGGTGGCTTGTGCAGGGTTGTGCGACACCGTGGCAATGGCCTGTGGCAGCGTCAAGATGTCATCGTCCACCAAGCGCATGGCAGCGCTGAGCAAGCTGCCCGGCACGTAGTCGGATGACAGGATGTCGAGCAGGCCGTGGCGCGCCAATTCGGCGGCTGCTACGTTGCCAGAGTGCGAACCTCCGCGCACCACGTTGGGCCCGCCCATCACGTTCAACAAGCCATGCTCGTGCGCTGTACGCGCGGCCAACACGGTGGTGGGGAATTCGGACATGCTTGCGCCTTCTGCATGGGCTTGTTGCACATGCGCGGGCGTGGTGTCGTCATGGCTGGCGAGTGCAATGCCGTGGGTTTGGCAGTAGTTCACAAAGTAAGCGCGGTGTGGGGCTGCGTAACGGGCTTGTAACTCGGCGGCCAGCTGCACTTGGCGCTCAAACTTTTCATTCGACCAGCCTTTTTTGCCGGTGTAGTACACACGGGCCACATCGATGTTTTCCCACTGGCGTTGGCCGGGTGTGTGGTCCATCAAAGAGATCAGCGACAGGCGTGGGTGGTCATGAAAAGGGGTAAACAAATCGATCGTGTTGGGGGCTGGCAATTCGCAACGCACATGCAGGTGGTGGTCAGCACGCAACAGGCCTTCACGCGCACAGGTGTCCAGCGTTTCAATGACGGGGTCCCACGTGCTGCCGCGCAAGCTGTCGGGGTCGGCATCGCCCACGCCCAACGCATCAAACACGGTGGTGATGCCTGCTGCAGCGACTTCGGCATCGTGCGCCAACAGGGCTGGCATTTCGGCCCATTGCACTTTGGGGCGGGGCATGAGGTGGCGCTCGAAGTTGTCGGTGTGCATCTCGACAAAGCCTGGCATGAGGTAATCGCCTTGTAGGTCCCAGCCATCGGCTTGAGAGGCGGGGCCTTGGTCCACGGAGGTGATCAAACCTTGTGCCACCGACACGCTGCCAAGCACCACTTCGTGAGGCAAAACCAATTGGGCATTTTTAAAAATAGCGGTACTCATTCGGCTTCCTTGGCGGTGTTTCTGAATTGCGCCACATCGATGTGACGTGTGGCGACGGCTTGGCCCACATGGGTGTCGTGAAAAATGCCCATCACAGCGGCACCACGTGCGACCGCTTCTTGAATCAAGTCGATCACGGTGTGTGTGTTGGCGGCATCGAGCGAGGCGGTGGGTTCGTCTAGCAACAGAATGGGGCGCGGCTTGATCATGTTGCGCGCGATGTTGATGCGCTGTTGTTCACCACCAGAGAAGGTAGCAGGGGGCAAGTGCCACAAGCGTTCGTGAATGCGCAAACGTGTCAGCCACGTGCGGGCTTGCTCGCGCGCCGCCTCGATGGCTTCGGTTTGGTCTGCGGCATCGTCGATGAGCGATTCGGCCACCACGTCTAAGGCGGACACACGTGGGATGACGCGCAAGAATTGGCTTACATAACCCACGGTGTCGCGGCGCATGCGCACCAGTTCACGCGGGGTGGCTTGGGTGAGTTCAAGCACGCGGCCATCGGCTTGACGCACATCAATGTCGCCGCTGGTGGCGCGGTAGTTGGCGTAAATGAGCTTGAGCAAGGTGCTTTTGCCCATGCCCGAAGGACCATCGAGCACCACACATTCGCCTGCGGCGAGTGATAAGTTCACGTTGTGGAGCACCTGCAATTCGGCGCCGTGTTGGTGGTGCAGCGTGAAGCGCTTGGACACCTGTTTCATATGCAGCATGGTGATTTCTCTCAAACGGTTCAGGGTTGCAAAACAGAAGACACCAGCAACTGGGTGTAGGGATGTTGCGGGTCGTCCAGCACTTGGTCGGTCAAACCCGCTTCCACCACGCGGCCACGCTGCATGACCATCATGCGGTGGGCCAGCAAACGTGCGACGGCCAAATCGTGGGTGACGATGACCACGGCCAATTGCATTTGGCGTGTGAGTTGGCGCAGCAAATCCAGCAAGCGTGCTTGCACCGACACATCCAAGCCAGAGGTGGGTTCATCCATGAACACCAAGCGCGGTTGGGTCACCAAGTTGCGTGCAATTTGTAAACGTTGACGCATGCCGCCCGAGAAGGTGCGTGGCGTGTCGTCGATGCGCGCAGGGTCGATCTCGACACGTTGCAACCATTCCTCGGCTGTGCTGCGCAAGCGGCCATAGTGACGCTCGCCCAAGCCCATCAAACGTTCGCCCACGTTGGCACCGGCGGACACGTCCATGCGCAAACCATCGGCCGCGTGTTGGTGCACAAAACCCCAGTCGGTGCGTGCCAGCAGGCGTTGCTGTGCTTCGGTCATGGTGTAGATGTCTTGCATCTGTCCATCGCGATTGAGAAATTCGACGTGGCCCGCATCGGGGCGGCTGCGTGCCGCAATGGTGTTGAGCAAGGTGGATTTGCCCGAGCCCGATTCGCCGACCACGGCCATCACTTCGCCTGGCCACAAATCGAAGCTGGCTTCGTGCAGGGCAATTCGTTCACCGTAGCTTTTTCCCACGCCGCGCACACGCAACAAGGGTGGAGAGTTGTCTAAGGTAGGCATGTCACATCTCGATTAAAAAACTGAAGCCATGTCGCTGAAAACCCAGCGACTCATAAAAAGCATGGGCGCGTTCGCGCTTTTGGTTGGACGACAGCACCAGCTTGTAGCAACCCGCTTCGCGCGCCAAGGCCATGGCGTGGTGCATCATGTCGCGGCCTATGCCTTGAGACTGATGGGCGTCACTCACCACCACGTCCTCGACGATGGCCGAGGGTGTGCCTTGATGAGCAAGGTTGTGCATGACCAGCAAGGCGAAGGTGCCCACCACACGGTCGGCGTCACATGCCACAAACAAACGGTAGTTGGGGTAGTGGCTGAACTGCGCCAACAGTTGCTCGGCTTCTTCGATGGCTAGCACTTGGCCGTTGTCCATGGCGGGCTGGGCGTACAACGCCAAAACGCTGGGCAAATCGGCAGCGGTGGCTTGACGCACATGAACGTCCATATTCACGCTCATGCTGCCTCCGAAGATTGTTCGTCTTGCCGTGTTTGGCAGTAGTCCGAGTCAGAGCACACATGCATGCGCGCCCCTGCATCGTCGGTGATGATTTCGTCGAGGAACGAATCTGTGGCTCCGCATTTGGCACACACCGCATTCCATTTTTGAATCTCAAAGGGATGGTCTTCAAACGCCAAGCTCTCGACGGCTGTGTAGGGTGGCACGGCGTAAATACGTTTTTCACGGCCTGCACCAAACAACTGCAAGGCTGGGTTCATGTGCATCTTGGGGTTGTCGAACTTGGGGTTGGGCGAGGGCGACATGATGTAGCGGTGGTTCACCATGACGGGGTAGTCGTAGGTGGTCGCGATGTGGCCGTAACGCGCAATGTCTTCATACAGCTTGACGTGCATCAGGCCGTATTCGGCCAAGCCATGCAGCGTGCGTGTTTCGGTTTCGCGCGGCTCTAAGCGCTGCATGGGCTCAGGCACAGGCACTTGGAACACGATGATTTGGCCTTCAACCAAAGGCTTTTCGGGAATGCGGTGACGCGTTTGAATGAGTGTGGCTTCGTGCGTGCGCGTGGTGGTGTTCACGCCTGCGGTGCGTTCAAAGAAACGGCGAATGTTCACGGCGTTCACGGTGTCGTCAGAGCCTTGGTCAATCACCTTGAGGGTGTCGTCAGGCCCGATGACTGACGCGGTGACTTGAATGCCACCTGTGCCCCAACCGTAAGGCAGTGGCATTTCGCGCGAGCCAAACGGCACTTGGTAGCCGGGGATGGCCACGGCTTTGAGGATGCTGCGGCGAATCATGCGCTTGGTGCGTTCGTCCAAATACGCAAAGTTCACGTCGGGTGCGGTGTCGTTCATGGTTGCTCCTGCGTATCGGCATCGCTGCCGTGGCTTGCGCGCATCTTGCGCACCAGTTCCAACTCGGATTGAAAGTCCACGTAATGCGGCAGCTTCAAGTGCTGCACAAAGCCTGAGGCTTCTAGGCTGTCGCTGTGCGAGAGCACAAACTCTTGCATTTGCGCGGGCGATTCAATGGCTTCACCCAGCTCGTCGGCGCGCAAGGCACGGTCCACCAAACTCATGGCCATGGCTTTGCGTTCGCTGTGGCCAAAAGCCAAGCCGTAGCCGCGTGTGAATTTGGGCGGTTCGGTTTTGCTGCCACCAAATTGGTTGACCATTTCGCATTCGGTGATTTCGATGTCGCCAATCGAGATGGCAAAGCCCAGTTCTTCGGGTTCGATCTCAATCGCCACTTGGCCCAAGCGCACTTCACCCACAAATGGGTGGGTGTGCGAATAACCGCGTTGCGTGGAATACGCCATGGCTAACAAGAAACCTTCGTCACCACGTGCGATGTTTTGCAAACGCGTGGCGCGGTTGGCTGGAAAGCGCAAGGGCTCGCGCGTCAGGTCCATCGGCGCGGGGTCATGTTCGGGGCAAGGGAAGGTTTCAATCAAACCTTCTTGGTTGAGCAAATCCACCACGCGTGGCACCTGCTCAGGCAGGGTGTTGGCGGTTGGCGCAGAGCTTGTTTCATGTGCACCTTCTGCTTGCGCATTGGCCAGCAGTGTGAAGTCCAGCAAACGCTGGGTGTAGTCATACGTGGGGCCCAACACTTGGCCACCTGGCAAATCTTTGAAGGTGGCGGAGATGCGGCGGTCCAGCTGCATGTGCGCGGTGTCGAGCGCACAGGTGTTGCCCAAGCGTGGCAAGGTGGCGCGGTAGGCACGCAGCAAAAAGATGGCTTCGACCAAATCGCCGCTGGCTTGCTTGATGGCCAGTGCGGCGAGTTCGGGGTCATAGACCGAGCCTTCGGTCATCACGCGGTCCACCGACAGTTTGAGCTGTTGACGAATTTGTTCGACGCTGAGTTCGGGTTGTGTGGTGTCGCCACGGCGCTGCTCGGCGAGCAACTTGTAGCTGTTGAGGATGGCGGTTTCTCCGCCTTTGACGGCCACGTACATCTCAGGCCTCCTGTGTGTGGGTGATGTGGGTGGTGCGCGGCAGGCCCACCACATGGGTGGGCGTGGTCAGCAGCACATCGACCCCACGTGGAAAGCTGTCGTGGTTGTGTTGCCACGCGTGTGTGAAATCAGGTGTCAGTCCGTTCACTTGCAACTGGCGTTGGTCTGGAATGCCAGGGCCTTGCAGCGTCCAACCTGCAACGTCTGCATGCACGGCCAAGGTTTCGATCACGCAGGTGGCAGATTGGTCGGGGTAGGCATCGCTGCCCAAGCGCAGGGTGTTTAGCGCTGGCAGTGCATCACCCAAAGCGATCCACAAGAAATGCGCCTCATTGGCTTCAGCCACGATGTGGCAGCCCGTGTGAAAGCGCAGCCACATGGCGGTGTCGCTGCGGGCCAGTGCGGGGGACAGCCACAGCGTGGTGTCGGCGTCGAGCAAGCCCAACAACAATGCAGCGGCTGCTGGTTGTCCATGTCGGGGCAGGACGCAGTCGGTTGGCATGAGGATGGGACGACCGGGATGCGACAGCGCATCCAGTGCGGCACGGAACACGGCTTGGCTGCCAAACGCTTCGTGGGTGAAGCCAGCGGCGATGTGTTGCAAGTCTTGCGCTTTCATGATTCGTCTCCCTCGTCATCGGCACCGGCTTCGCGTGCCACGGTGAGAAAGTCCACCTTGGTGGTTTGTGCGCGTGTGTGACGCTCGGCTTGTTCTTGTTGCAGATGTGCGCGCAGTGGTGCGAGCAAGCTGGCTTCAAGTGCGGTGTGTTGCGTGGGGTCTTGCAACAAGGCATCAGCGACAGCTGCCAGTTGGGCTTGGCGGTGGTTGCGGCCCAGCACATACGACACGCCCACTGGGGCTTCGCTGTTGGCATGGCTCAAACGCAGTGCGCAACGGGTGACGGTGACTTCGCCTAAGTTAAAGCGCTCGCCTGTGCCGCCAACGCGGCCTTGAACCATCATCAAGCCCGTCTCTGGGCGGCGCAGCCATTGCGGCTGTGTGTCGGTGTGGCTCGCCAGTGCGTGGTCCAGCAGGTGCTGTGGCGCTCTTGCGAGCAAGGCCATCCACGACTGACGCGTGGGCGGCGAACTTTTGTCAAACGTCTGAAACATCTTTGTGGCACCCTATCACTTGTCTATACAACTCAAACATGGATGCAAGCTTAGGCAATGCATGTGTAACTTTTATGACGGATGTGATGTCTTCATCGCGCGAGCCTGATCATTTTTGGTCGCGCATCGCCAACGAGCTGGCCGAGGCCATTGGGCAAGGGGTGTATCCGCCCGGTGTTCGCTTGCCTTCTGAGCACAGTTTGGCGCAGCAGTTTGGCGTGAACCGCCACACCATTCGACGTTCGTTGGCCAGCTTGGGGCAGCGTGGCTTGGTACACGCCTCACAAGGTCGCGGTACGTTTGTCGAATCGTTCGCGGTGGATTTGGTGTTGGGCAAGCGCACGCGCCATCGCCACAGTTTGACGAATGCGGGCCTGCGCGGCGGGTTGCAAGTGCTGCAATCCCATCAGGTAGAGGGTGGGCCAGATGAGGCGCAGGCCTTGCGTGTGCCTGTGGGCAGCCCGCTGTTGTATTTGCAGGTGTTGGGGGAGGGGGCTGGCCAGCCGTTGCACTTGAGTGAGCGGTTTTTTCCATTGCCACGGTTCAGTAATTTAGCGGCGGTGGTTGAACACAGTGGCTCTATCACCGAAGCGTTTGCGCAGCATGGTGTGCCAGATTATTTGCGACAAGAAAGTCGCATCAGTGCCAGACTGCCCGCCAAAGAAGTGGCCGAATTGCTAGGGCAGACCCCATCGCGTCCAGCCTTGTTGGTGACCAGCGTGAACGTGGACACAGCAGGTGTGCCGATTGAATTTTCTAAAGCTTGGTTTGCGGGTGACCGCGTGACATTGACGGTGAATCATCATGAGTCTTGATGCGAAATATTTGGCAACGCCTTATCGCTGTGCAGTTTATTTTGTGCCCGACATTCACAGTGCGTGGTGGCAGGCGGGCAGTGCGTGGCTAGGCCGTTGCGCGGCCACGGGGCAACCGATGACGCAGCCATCGGTGCTGGGTATCTCGCAAGAGGCCCAATGGGCTTGCACCTCAGACCCAAGGCGTTATGGTTGGCATGCCACGCTCAAAGCGCCTTTCAAAATAAAGGCTGGTGAAAATTTGAGATCGGTGATGTCTGCGCTTCGCGACTTAGCCCGCACTTTGCCAGCGTTTGATTTACCGCCGTTACAGGTCAGCTCAGCGGGTGATTTTTTGGCACTTCGACCTGTGGGAGATGTGTCGCACATCAACAGCACGGCAGCGGCTTGTGTGATGGGTTTGCATCGTTTTGCCAGTCCATTGAGCGAGGCCGATTTGGCTCGCCGTCGGCAAGCACCGCTCACGCCTGAACAAGACAAGTTGTTGATGGCGTGGGGCTACCCCTATGTGTTGGATGCGTTTGAGTTTCATCTGTCGCTCACCGGTCGGTTGGATGGCATGAGCCAAGATGAAAGAGCCGCTTGGCAGCAAGCGGCGCAGGCGTATTTTGAACACCTGCCGGTCTGCCGCTTTGACCGTCTTACGCTGTTTGTTGAACCCGAACGTGGTGCGAATTTTCAACTGTTTGAACACGTGGAGTTGCGCGGATGAACCGTCGTTTGATTTATGTGGTCGGTCCTTCGGGCGCTGGCAAAGATAGCTTGCTTTCGTGGTTGCGGGCTCAAACGCCGGCCTCGGCGCCTGTGTGTTGGACGCGACGAACGATTGATCGCCCCCCTTCGGCGAGCGCGGATGCTGAAAAGCATGAGCCAGTTGATGCGTTGGCGTTTGAACAGCTGGTGTCGGAAGATGCGTTTGCCATGCATTGGCAAGCCAACACGCATCGCTATGGCATACGCAAATCTGAACTTGCAGGTTTGGCCGATTCACAGCATTGCGTGATGGTGAATGGTTCACGTGCGCACATTCCGGTGGCTGCCCATGACTATCCGGGGATGACGGTGCTGCACATCACGGCGGCCCCAGAGGTGTTGCGGCAGCGTTTGCTCGGGCGCGGCCGTGAAAGTGCGCAAGCGATTGAAGCGCGCTTGCAAAGAGCGGTCGATTTGCAGGTGCCAAGCGGCTGCCGGTTGCTTGAAATATCAAATGACACCACGTTGGCCGAAGCAGGGCAGACGCTGCTGATGCGTTTGCAAAACGCAGAGCTTTGGCCGATCAAGTCAATGTGAGCATGGCTGCAATGGCTGCGGCTAGACACAGGCCTAAGCCCGTTGCTATTTTTGTACCGTACTGTTTGCCGCCGCTGACATAAGCGAGAAAGACTTTGGATGTGGCGCTTGCCCCAAAGATGGCAATCACACCCCAGCGCGCCTGAACCGACGGATCGATGTGGGGTGGACTCAGCTGCGCAATGCTGACTGCGGCTGCATGTATTTCAACCAAACCCACAACGATGGCGGTGGTCAAGGTGCCTGAATCGCCAAATACGTCTCGCAGCCAAGCCGAGCCAAGGCTGACCGCGCTCATGACTGCGGCAATGACCAAGGCGTGTGAAATTTGGAATGCACCTTGTGTCGATGGCAATTCAAACGCGTGGGTCTTGGATGCGCCGTGCAGAAGGTAAAGCGCCACCAACAAGAGCGTGGCGCCTGCGAACAAAAGTGCCCATGCCACCGACAGCATCAATCCGGGGGCTGTGGCGCTTAGGACAAGCGTGAACAGCATGAGTGAGGAAAGCGTGGACAACAACGCCGCAGCGCTGGCGATGGATTCAAATTCGGGTTTTGTCCGAGTTTTTCGTCCGAATTCAGCGACGGCTGCGGTTGAGGAGATGAAGCCTGAAAAAAAACCGGCCAGTGGCAATCCCCATGTCACGCCAGAGGCGCGCATGGCAATGTGGCCGAACATGCCAACGCCCATGATCAACACCACGATCTTCCACATGGCATAAGGCTTGAGTGCGTTCCATGGGTCAATCGCCTCCGTGGGCAACAGGGGTTGCACCACCAGGGCGGATGCGCAGAGCATCAGTGAATCTCTCAGCTCTCGTTCGGTGAGTATTTCTTGGCTGAATCGGCGCAAGGGTTTTTTGACAAACAGCAAACCCGCAACAATGACGCCCATGCCCGCAGATAACGCTGAATTTTGGATGGCTAAACCCGCCAACACCATCGTCAGTAGCAGCGTGAATTCCCCTGTCATGCCAGGGTCTTCATGGGCTGATTGGCGGTAGCCAATGACAACCATGGCGCCTGTTGCCAGGAAGGCCGCGATAAACACGTGAATGCCCATGCTGAAAGTGATGGCCCCAAGCAGTGCCACGATGGCGTGCGTTCTGACGCCAGCCTTCATCACGCCTGGCTTGTGTAGCCGCTCCCGGACCGTGCCAATGAGCAGCCCTATGCCTAGCGCAGTCAACAGTTCAATTAAATATTTATCCCAGTCCATGGCATCATCTTAGTGATTCAGGTGATGGATACTTTCGCTTATGAACGCATGCCATCCATGTCAATAATTTGTCATGATAAATTGCGAGAATTGATATTAGGTTAGGTAGTAACTAAATGGCTATTGGCACCCCCAGCAAAGACGCACACACGAACAGAAATGTTGAATGGCTAGACCGAGACTTAAGTCTTCTGGCTTTCAATGCGCGTGTGCTCGATTGGGCCAAACGCCCTGACGTGCCCTTGCTTGAACGCTTGCGCTACTTGTGCATCGTGTCGTCTAACCTAGATGAATTCTTTGAAGTGCGTGCCGCACTGCATCACAGCTTGGAACACCCCAAGGCTCCTTTGGATGCCGCAGGCACACAGGCACAAAACTCGCTCAGCAAAGTGGCGCATACTTTGGTGGACGAGCAATACGCGCTGTACAACGATGTGCTGATGCCCGCCTTTGCCAAAGAAGGTGTGCGCATCTTGTCGCACGGCGAACGCACCTTGGCACAACACCAATGGGTGAAATCGTTTTTTGAACGAGAAGTTCGCCCCTTGTTGTTGCCTGTGGGTTTAGATCCCGCGCACCCATTTCCGCAAGTGGCCAACAAGTCGCTCAACTTCATCGTGCGCTTGTCGGGCAAAGACGCATTTGGGCGCGATAACGAAATCGCCATCGTCAAGGTGCCGCGCAGTTTGCCGCGCTTGATTCCGCTGCCAGACAAACTTTCGGGCAAACGCCAGTTGTTTGTGTCAATCTCCAGCGTGATTCGTTCGCACTTGAAAGATTTATTCCCCGGTCGCGATGTGGGGCAATTTTCACAGTTCCGTGTCACGCGCCATTCGGATTTGGCCGTGGACGAAGAGGACGTGAAGAACTTGCGTACCGCTTTGCGCAAAGGTTTGGTGCATCGCAATTACGGCCAAGCTGTTCGCTTAGAAGTGTCGTCCGGTTGCTCTGAGTACTTGTCTGAGTTTTTGTTGCAGCAGTTTGAGCTGCCACACTCGGCTTTGTACCGCGTGCACGGCCCTGTGAATTTGGTGCGTTTGAACCAGTTGATTGATTTGGTGGACAACCCCAAGTGGTTGTTCTCGCGGTACAACGCCAGCTACCCGCAGCAGATGGTCACCAATGGCTCTCTCTTCGAGCGCTTGCAAGCGGGTGATGTGATGATTCATCAGCCGTATGAAAGTTTCGACGGTGTGTTGGCTTTCTTGCGTGAGGCGGTGCGCGACCCCGATGTGCTGGCCATCAAGCAAACCATTTATCGCACGGGGGCTGACTCGGTGTTGATGGAATTGTTGCGCGAGGCGGTGCAGCGCGGCAAAGAGGTGACGGTGGTGGTGGAGCTCAAAGCGCGCTTTGACGAAGAAGCCAACATCAACTGGGCTGAGAAGCTTGAATACATTGGTGCCCAAGTGGTGTACGGTGTGGTGGGTTTAAAAACCCACGCCAAGATGCTGCTGGTGTCGCGTCGCGAAGGGCGCAGCATCCGCCGCTATGCGCATTTGTCCACCGGCAACTACAACCCACGCACGGCCAAGCTCTACACCGATTTGAGTCACATCACCTGTGACACCAAGCTCACACAAGATGTGGAGAGCGTTTTCAATTTGCTGGCCAACCAAAGCAAAATTCCGCGCTTGCACAAACTGATGATTGCACCTTTCCAGTTGCAACGCAGCTTGATTGACAAGATGGAGAAGATGGCACAAGCCGCCGCCCAAGGCGTGGCTGGCCGCATCATCTTGAAGATGAACACGCTCACCGATGAAAAGCTGATGGAGGCGTTGGTGCGTGCAGGCCAAGCCGGTGTGCAAATTGATTTGATCATTCGTGGCGCTTGCATGTTGCCTGCGCAACGTCCGGGGCTGACCGACAACATCCGCGTGCGCTCCATCATTGGACGTTTCTTGGAGCATTCGCGTGTGTTCTATTTCCGAACGGGCAATGACGAGTCTTTGTATTTGTCGAGCGCCGATTGGATGAACCGCAACATGCTGCGACGCGTCGAGCTGGCATGGCCTGTGGAAGATGCTGCGTTGCGTCAGCGCGTGATTGACGAGTGTTTGGTGGCTTATCTGTACGACAACGTGGATGCTTGGCGCATGGATGCGGATGGCCAGTACACACGTGTGCAAGCTGTCAAGCCAAGACGTGTGTCGACTAAAACATCGCAGGTCGTGCCGCCTGTGCCTGCGCACGGTGCGCAAGCTGCCTTGATGGCTCTGTACGCCGCCAAGATGTGATCCTGACTGAAGGAAGGGGCTAGAGATGGACTTGATTTTGTGGCGCCATGCCGAAGCTGAAAATGCAGTCGAAGGCGGAGATGACTTGTCGAGATCGCTCACCAAGAAAGGTGAGCGTCAAGCCATGCGCATGGCCTCTTGGCTAGACCGTCACTTGCCAGAAGGTACGCGTGTGTTGGTGAGTCCCTCACGTCGCACGCAGCAAACCGTGATGGCCCTCGGGCGTAAATTTAAGTTGCGTGATGAGTTGGTGCCTGAGACATCAGTCGAAGATGTGATGAGTTTGCTCAAGTGGCACCCAGAGACAGGGCCGCAGCTCAAAGGCCCCGTGTTGGTGGTGGGGCATCAGCCCTATTTGGGGCAATTGGTGGCGCGGCTGTTGGGTATGCAAGAAGACGTGTGCCCTGTGCGCAAGGGCGGTGTCTGGTGGCTACGCACCCGTGTGCGCGACGGTCAATCACAAACTGTGTTGCTGACCGTCGCTTGTCCTGAACTTATTTCGAGTTCTTTGGACGACCGGTCTTGATGGTCGGCACGTTGCTCAAAGCAGCTTTGAACTGAATGTCGCTCATGGCGGCGAGGGCTTTGACGCCAGCACGCAGCAATTCGCTTTTCTTCACAGACTGACCCAGCTTGCCCGCACGCAGCTTGAGGCTGTCGATGACCACGTATTCATCTTTAGGGATGGTGAAGCTGTCGCGAACCAACTTTGGTTTTTTCACTTTGGCTGGCTTCACCACTTTGACGGCTTTCACTGGCTTTTGTGCGGCTGTCTTGATGGGCGCTTTTTTAACTGCAGTTTTTGTCGCGGTTTTTGTTGTTACTTTTTTCACAACTGGTTTTTTAACGGCAGCTTTTTTTGCAGCAGGCTTTTTCACAACAGGTTTTTTGGCTGCTGGAGTTTTGACTGTCGGTGCTTTAACGGCGGCTTGAACGATGGTTTTTTGAGCAGTGGTGTTCACTTGTTGATCCCTTCAAAATTAATGAAGTAAACAGTTTATACGGTTTATTTAAATCTACCAAGTGTCACACAAGTCATCTATTTGTCACAAACTCAAACACCCAAGGCACTTTTTGCCATGAGGCACTTTCTTGCTTCAGCAAGTGCGTAGATTGTGGGTAGTCATTGACCCACGCATCAGAAGCGGTCAGGGTGATGCGTTGCTTGTGGTCATCGCAGTGCAGCTTCAACACTTGGTGCTCGGGGTCTTTGCGTGCGTGGCAAAGAATCAGGCTCAGACGCAAGGCCATCAGGAGTTTGGCAAATTCGGTTTCTTCCAATTCAGCTTCTAATTTTTTGAGCTTGCCGCGTTGGCCTAAGACCAACAAACCCAATCGGTGAAGCTCGGGCATGCTAAAGCCCAAAAGGTCAGCGTTGTCTAGGATGTAAGCGCCGTGCTTGTGGTAGTCGCTATGAGAAATTGCAACACCTACCTCGTGCAGCTGGGCGGCCCAGCTTAGTTTGCGGCAGCGTCGTTCCATGTGCGTGGTTTCATCGCTGCTCAGCTTGGGGTACATGAACTGCAGCAAGTGCGTGGCCACGCGACCCACGCGATGGCCTTGGGTGGTATCGACTGAAAATTTCACAGCCAACCGTTGAATGGACAAATCGCGCGTGTCTGTGTCGTGGTCTTCGCGTTCCACCATTTCAAACAGCACGCCATGACGCAAGGCACCTTGTGCCACATGCAGGGTTGTGACTTGCAGCAGCGTCATCAAAGCGCGCAAGACACTCACGCCGCCACCAATCACGGCGCGGCGGTCGTCTTTCAGACCTTCGAGCTGAACTTTGCTGGCTTGGCCTGCACGAACCAAGCACTTCACCAACCAATCCAAACCGTCTAGGCTGATTTCGTCTGCAGGAAAGCCAGACAAAGCCAAGATGTCTGCCACAGCCCCCACCGTGCCCGATGCGCCATAGGCTTTTTGCCATTGGTCGCGAGGGTAGGCGGAGATGGCTTCTTCAAGCACAGCTTGTGCAGCAATTTCAGCGCGGTAAAACGCTTGCTCAGTGAATTCGCCCGTGGGGAAATACCGCATCGACCACGCCACACTGCCCACTCGGAACGAGGCAGTTTCTGTGGCGTCTAAGCCTTGACCTAGCACCAACTCGGTGGAGCGCCCGCCAATGTCAATCACCAAGCGACGTTCGTTGTCGCTCGGCAGCATGTGAGCCACGCCTTGGTAAATCAAGCGGGCTTCTTCGGTGCCTGGGATAACTTCGATAGGGAAACCCAAAATTTCGCAGCCCTTCACCAAAAATTCGTCACGGTTTTTGGCTTCGCGCAAAGTCTGTGTCGCTACGGCGCGGACCTGTGATTTTTTGAACCCAGCCAGTCGTTCGGCGAATCGTGCCAAACAGTCCCAGCCGCGTTGCATGGCTTCTTGTGTGAGGTTGCGGTTTTCGTCTAAACCGTTGCCTTGGCGGACGGTTTCTTTGAGGTAAGCCACACGCTGAATCTGACCGTGGTCGTAGCGACCAATTTCGAGGCGAAAGCTGTTGGAGCCCAAATCAATGGCTGCGAGAAGTGTGCCGTGTTTCATGAAAACAATATTACCGTTTATTCGTGACAAATATATGTCATATTTCTGTCATCCGCGTTCATCACTTTGACACACGGGTGTTTGATAATTTGGTTCATAAGGTCAAGATTTAATTTAACCATGCCTAAGAGGAATATCCAGATGAACCGTCCCCTGATTTCTGCTGTTGCGTTGGCCGTTGGTCTTTTTGCTCACACGCTGGCACAAGCCCAGGCCACGCCTGTTGTGCAAGGTCCTGAAGCTGTGGCTGATTGGTTCAATTCGGGTAAGTCTTTCATTGAACAAGGCAAGGCCTTGCACGACAACAACCGCCGTGCCAAAAACGTGATTTTGTTTGTGGGTGACGGTATGGGCGTGAGCACCATCACGGCTGCGCGCATCTTGGAAGGACAGTTGAAGGGCAAGCCGGGCGAAGAAAATCGCTTGTCTTTTGATCGCTTTCCCTACACCGCCTTGTCCAAAACTTATTCTTGGGATCAGCAAACCTCTGACTCCGCACCGACCATGACCGCCATGGCCACTGGCTACAAAGCACGTGAGGGCATGTTGTCGGTCAACCACACCACGCCACGCGGCGAGTGCAATGCGGCAGTCATTGAGGCTAAAAAAGTACGCACGGTGTTGGAACATGCCGCTGACGCAGGCAAGTCCACAGGCATTGTGTCTACCGCGCGCATCACCCACGCCACACCTGCCGCCTTGTATGCCCACACGGCCATGCGCGATTGGGAAGCGGATTCCAACTTGCCCGTGACAGACGTCAACACAGGTGCTGCCTGCCGCGGTGCAGACAGTGCGGTGAAAGACATTGCGCGCCAAATGATCGAAGTGTCTCCCTCCGTTCGCAAGAGCCTCAAGGTTGCTTTGGGTGGTGGTCGCACGTACTTCATGCCTAATTCGGTGATGGACCCCGAGTACGCCAAAGACAAAGGCCGTCGTTTGGACGGCCGTGATTTGACACAAGAGTGGGTGACGACACGCAGCCCCTACGGTCGCGCTGCCTACGCGTGGAACAAGGCGCAATTCGATGCGTTTGAACCTGCCAACAACAGCTACTTGCTGGGCCTGTTCGAGCCTTCGCATGCGCAGTACGAAGCAGACCGCGCCAACGACCCAGCAGGTGAACCATCGTTGACTGAAATGACCGACAAAGCTTTGCGCGTGTTGTTGAAAGATCCCAAAGGATTCTTCCTGCACGTGGAAGGTGGCCGCATTGACCATGCCCACCATGCCGGAAACGCCAAACGGGCATTGCTTGACACCATCGAGTTTTCTAACTCGATTCAGCGTACGGTGGATGTCTTGAAAGCTGCGGGCGCTTTGGAAGACACACTCATCATCGTCACGGCTGACCACAGCCACACCTTCACCATCGCTGGCTACCCCAGCCGCGGCAACAACATTTTGGGCTTGGTGCGCGAAGTGCCTGCCAAGGATGGCGCACCGTTGAAAAATAGCTTGGATGCCAATGGCCGTCCCTACACCACCTTGGCTTACACCAACGGCCCAGGCTACCGTGCTGGTGGTCGCCCAGACTTGACAAATGTGGACACCACAGACGTTGAGTTTTTGCAAGAAGCCACCGTGCCGATGGCCTCTGAAACCCATGCGGGTGAAGACGTGGCAATTTATGCACGCGGTCCCAAAGCGCATTTGGTGCGCGGTTCGATGGAGCAAAACTGGATTTACCACGTGATGATGGAAGCTTTGAAATAAGCCTGGCATCCCTGTTTGTTGTCCATTATTTTGAAAATGCTTTCTCTGAGGCTGCTGCTCTCATTTGTCATGGCTTGGGCATTGGTCACTGCGGCCCAAGCGCATGACGTTGAGCGCACGGCATCTGCGCCATTCGGCTTGGATGCCGAGGCTAGCCCGCTTGCCGCGCGCTATGCCGTGACCGTTGATCGTCCGTCGTTAGGTAAGTTCAAGGACAAGCCGACGCTTCACACGTGGTACTTTTACCGCGACGCCCAGCGGGTTGCCTTGCTAAAAGGCAGCGTGGACGAGGTGTGGTACCGCGATGCGCAGCAGCGCATCAGCTTCGAGCGTGTTTTTCACGACGATGCGCGTGTGGTGGACTACAGCACAGGCGAGTTAACAACCTTGCACGTCAAAGTGAATTGGGCCGCGCTGTCTACTTTTGTCGATCCATCCGAGTTGGCGCAACTCAAGCTGGTTTCAAAGCATGGCAAAGGCCGCGATGCCCGTTGGCATTTGGTGGGATGGATCGGGCCAGAGCGTGTGACCGTCGATTGGCGACCTGCGCTGCAGTTGCCGCAACGCCTGACCCGCCAGATCAAAGGTGGGTCAACCGTGGCAATGGCATTGATTGAATCGTCGCCAACCCCTTTGCCGAACTGGCCTGTGGCTGGGATGAAGTCCGCCAACTATTTGCATTTGGATGCAGCTGATTTTGGAGACATGGACTACGACCCCGTGGTGCGAAAGTCTGAGGCCTTGGACACGCGACTAGGCTGGCGAGCTTCACACAAACACGATTGATGCAGGGGGCATTGCACGTGTAGGCGTGGGGTGTGCTGGATCGTTTAGTGCGTCAAGGCATCCAGGCTCGCGCAAACGTTTGTCACGCTGGGCCGCTTGGCAGGCGCATCGTCCAAGCAATGTTGTGCCAGTTGAATCAAGGCTTGATGGTGGGTCGCTTCGGCGGGTGTGGCATCACATTGCAAAGCCAGCTCTTCCAGCAAACAACCCAAAGCACGTACTTCGAGTTTTTCTAAACCATGCGCGAGTGCGGCATCGCGCACATCAAAAAATGCAGCCGCACCAAAGTCGCCCAGCAGCGCATTGCCATCTGGCGTGTGCAAGATGTTGTGCGCGTACAAGTCGCCATGCAAGATGCCACGCGTGTGCAAGTGCTGTGTGGCCAGTGCAATACCTTGTGCCATGCGCAGGGTGGCTGACCAGCCGAAGCGTTGGTGGGCGGGGTACACATCGCGCGTGCAGCTCTCTAGGCTGGGTGGGCTAGCCAAGTTGCCGAATGCTGGCGAAATCAAGGGCATGACCAAGGCTTGAACTTGCTGCGGATGGTCGCTCACACGGCCCATGGCCGACACCAAATGCGGATGCGAACCTGCATGCATGCAAGCCGCCATTTCGCAGTCGGGCAAACCATCGCTGGTGACGGCCCCTTTGAACAGCTTGACGGCTACGGTTTGCTCACCTTCGTCCGTGCGCAGCGTGGCTTGGTGAATCACACCCGATGCGCCTTCACCCAGTTGGTGTTGCAGTTGTAGCTGAGCCCATGCCATGTTTTGCATGGGCGCGTTAGCGATAGCCGCTGATTCCAAGTGTTCGCAGAATGGGTTGCCTGCGTACGCCAGCCAAGTCAGACGTGGCATGTCTAGTAGCCACTCTGGGAATTCAGTCAGCTGATTTGCGGAGATACGGAGGAGTTCTAAGAGACTGCACTTTGCCAACTCTGGCGGCAAGCAACGCAATTGATTGCCTGCCAGTGCCAGCTTTTGCATCTGCATGCATTGCCCAATTTCAGCAGGCAATGATGTGAGCGCGTTGTCTGTGAGGATGAGCCAACGCAGCAGCGGGGGCAAAGCCTTGGGTGACACCTGCGCGATGCGATTGGCTTTGAAGCCCACCATGCTGAGCTGCTGGCATTGGCCCAGCACTTCGGGCAATTCGGTGAAGGGGTTGTCGGAGCAAAAAATCACGCGCAGTTTGTGCAGGCGTGGCAGGTCGTCGGGCAGGGCGCTCAGCTGGTTGCCTGATAAATCTAAGATTTCCAGCGAATCAGCCAGCTCAAAAATTTCGCGTGGAAATTCGGTCAAGCCGCAGCGCAGTTGCAGGCGCTTGATGCCTGTCAGTTCGCCGCGACGCAGTTGTTCAAGGGTGTGCATACTTCAGCGCAAGAAATCAAAGCGGAATGAGCTTGACGGCCAAACCCACCAAGGCACACAGGGTGATGACTTCCATCACGCCGCGCTTGTATTTGAACAAGGCCACGGCCGCAGCGATGGCAATGAGTGCTGAACGCACATCAAACGCCCCTGCAAAACCTTCGGGCCACAAGAGGTGATAGCCAAAGAACAAAGCCAAGTTCAGCACCACGCCGACCACCGCAGCGGTGATGGCGGTGAGGGGGGCGGTGAATTTGAGGTTGCGGTGCGTGCTCTCCACCAACGGGCCACCCGCCAAGATGAAGATGAATGAGGGCAGGAACGTGAACCACGTCACGAGGCACGCGGCCAAAGCGCCTGCGGCCAACAAACTCTCAGGCCCCAGCAAGGCTTTGACATAGCCGCCGATGAACGCTACGAACGCCACCACCATGATGAGTGGGCCGGGTGTGGTTTCGCCCAAGGCCAAGCCGTCCATCATTTGCGTGGGCGTGACCCAGCCAAACTGGCTGACTGCGCCTTGGTACACATAGGGCAGCACGGCATACGCGCCACCAAAGGTGAGCAACGCGGCTTTGGTGAAGAACCAACCCATTTGCGTGAAGCTGTGGTCCCAACCAAACACCGCGTACAACACGCCCATGGGCACGGCCCACAGCACCGCACCTGCCAACAACACTTGCGCCAACCCTGCGTAGCTGAAATGCGCGTGTGCAGGTGTGGGCGTGTGGTCGTCAATCAAGGCAGGGCCATACGAAGCCTTGGAGGCGCCGTGCCCACCGCCGGTTTGAAAGGTGTGAGGCGATACGCGGCCACCCACATAGCCCACGGCAGCCGCCACACCCACGATGAACGGGAAGGGCACATCGAGTGCAAAGATGGCCACAAACGACGCCGCCGCGATGGCCCACAACATGTTGTTCTTCAAGGCTCGTGAACCAATGCGATGCGCTGCTTGCACCACGATGGCCGTGACCGCAGGCTTGATGCCAAAGAACAAACCGGCCACCCAAGGCACATCGCCAAACGCGATGTACACCCACGACAACGCAATGAGAATAGCCAAGGACGGCAACACAAACAAAGCCCCAGCCACCACACCACCCCAACGCTTGTGCATGAGCCAACCGATGTAGGTCACCAGCTGTTGCGCCTCTGGCCCCGGCAAAACCATGCAGTAATTGAGCGCGTGCAAAAAGCGTCTCTCAGACAACCAACGGCGGCGCTCCACCAGCTCTTGATGCAGGATGGCAATCTGCCCCGCAGGCCCACCAAAGCTGATGAAGCCGAGCTTGAGCCAAAACCAAAAGGCTTCAGCCATGCTGACCGCCGCAGGCGCTTGCATGTCTGGTGACTCGTTTTGCTCAGTTGTGTTGTGTGAAGTTTGAGTCATGTGAGTGCGGTGTGATGTGTGTGATGCGAAGGGACTTAAGCTTTCGGCTTGAACCGTGTGGCATCTAAAAACTTGGCCAATCGTGCCTCAATCGGCAGCGGCTCGCCATGCCATTGTGCAGCCAACAATTCACCGCAGAGCAAGCCCAGTGTCAAACCGCGCGAGCCCATGGCTGTGTTCATGTACAAGCCCTCGGGTGCATTGGGCACGCGGCCCGTCATGGGTAAGCGGTCGTGCACGCCGCAGCGCACACCGGCCCAGCCATGCACGCATGGCGCGTCTGTGCCTACCGTTGCAAACAAGGGGGCAAGTGCGGCAGCCGTGTCTGGCTCTAAAGCCTGCAAGCGTTCTAAGTTCTCGGCATGGTCGGCATCGAGCAAGCGTGCATCGCCGTTGATGCGGTCATAGGTGGCACCGGTGTACCAAGCGGGTCCGTCGGGCGAGGTGATGTTGTGCACAAAGCTGCCATTGCCGTTCACCGGTGTGGCGGGCATGTACGCACCTGAAGGCACATCGGCCATCAAGCCCCAAGACACTTGGCCGCGTAGCGGGTTGATGCGTGGGGCACTACCGTCTTCTGTTGCGGTGGCAATGAGCGCTGCAGAGCCAGGGCCTGCTGCTAACACCACGCGCGATGATTCGGCTAAGACCTTGCTGCCTTGCAGAACTTGCCATTTGGATTTGCCTGTGTTTGCAAGGTGAAAGTGGTTTGTTGCCGGCGGTGTTTGCGCGTTGTATGCCTCGTGCGTGACGCACTTGAGCGCATCCACTTTCGCATTGCCTTGCCAACGGATGTTGGGATGGTTGAGCAATGCACGCACCAACTGTGCAGGCCGCAGCCATGCGCCGTGTGGGTGCCAATACGCGTCATCGGGGGCGGGCGGTGGTGCTTTGTGTGTCCAGTCGTTCGCGGTGTCGGCGTGCTCGTGGAGCCAGCTCAGTGGCACACCACCGCGTCGGGTTTTGCCGGACAGGCGGCGTTCACGCACGCCGGTGCAACCCCAGTCCACATCTTCGGTCAGTAACAAACGCATGGTTTGTTCCATGAGTCGCAAGCCCGCACGCGAGAGACGTGACACACCACTGTCGTCGTGCGAGGTGTGCGGGGCCACCACGCCCACGGGCAAGCCCGATGCCCCGGCGGCAGGTGCATCGCCTGCATCCAGCACCGTCACTTGCCAGCCGCGTTCGGCCAGTGCGCGTGCCGTGCCTGCGCCTGCAATGCCTGCACCGATGATGGTCACCGTGCGTTCATTCAACGCGGGCGCGTCGACAGGTGGGACGCACGGGCCCGTGGGGTGTGCGCGTAGCACGTCGGCAAACTCGGGCCAATCTTCATGCGGACCCACGCACAGCGTGAGCGAAAGGCGGGCATGGCTGTGCGAATTCTGTGATGTCTCAGTCGTGTGGCGGCGTGCATCGCCATTCAGCGCAAACCGCAAGCGATGTATGCCAGGCAGCAAGCCCCAGCATTGTTCGGCCAGTTGTTGTGCGAATGAAAGAAGCTCTGGGTGTGCAGCGGCAGCTGTTAGCAGCGCATCTGCCTGCAAAGGCTGTGCCGTGTGCGCCACCACATGCAAGTGGGTGGGGCGTGCCACATCTGCCGCCCAGTCGTGCCACAGACGTAGAAAAGCCAGCTCGTCAAAGCTGGCTTGGGTGTGGCACCAGCCGATGTGGCCGTGCCATGCGTTGCGACGCGTCACGCAGGTTTATGCGCTCGGCGGCACGTAGCCTTGCACAGCGTCCGCGCCGTCGCCAAAGAAATGTTTTTCCATTTGACGCTTCAGGTATTCACGGGCGCGCAGGTCGGCCAAGTTCAAACGGTTTTCGTTCACCAACATGGTTTGTTGCTTGATCCAATCGGCCCATGCTTGTTTGCTGACGCTTTCCCAAATGCGCTTGCCCAGCTCGCCTGGGTACGGTGGCAAGTCGAGGCCCTCTGCTTCGGTGCCGAGTTTGATGCATTGAACGGTGCGTGACATGTGATGTGCTTCTCTGAAATGAAGGTTAAAAACTTTAGGCAAGACTGTAGCAATATTTAAATCACCTTGAAGTGGTGTGTGCCATCGCGTGCGAGCTGCTCAACCAAGCCAAACTCCCAGTCGAGGTAGCCCTGCATGGCTTCCACAGGGTTGTTGGTGCCCTCATAAGGACGGCGGTAGCGGTCCACGCGCTCGACAGCCATTTGGTGGTCGCCGGTTTGCAGCTTGCCACCTGCGGCCAGCCAAGCGGCGTTGCCGCCTTCCAGCCACACCACGTCCACGCCAGCTTTGGCCAGTGCTTGCACATCAGCCACGGCAAAGCGTGACACGCTACCGTTTTGGCAGGTCAGCACATAGCGGTAGCCTTTGTGGGCGGCTGCGAGTGATTCTTTGAGCTGCGTGCGCAGCACCCACCACGCGCTGTGAATGTGGCCTTGGATGTATTGGGCGCTGGTGCTGAAGTCCAGCACCACCGTGTGGCTGTTGCGGTCGGCCAGCCAAGCTTTGACTTGTTCAACGTTGACGGACGTGACCTTGCCTTGTGTCTCAGGCACTCGCAGCGGCGGTGTGTCGGTGTGTGTGAAGTCTTCGGCGGTGAGACCTGCTACCACGTACACCTCCCAGCCCATTTGGGCCAGCCACGAGGCCGACATGTGGGCGCGTGTGCCATCGTTGTCGCACAGCACGATGCGTGCGCCGCGCACGGCGGCTTGGTGGTCGGTCTCTTGCACCAGTTGGCCGCCGGGGGCGCTGCGTGCGCCGGCCACATGTCCTGCTGCGTATTCTTCGGGCGTGCGCACATCAAAGAAATAGGTGGTGCGTGTGTTGTCGGCCATCCAAGTGTTCAGCTCATCCATGCGCACGCGTTTCACACCCGCACGCATGGCCACCGCAAACGCGCTGGCCGCAGCTTTGGTGCGGGTGGCATCGTCTACTTCGGGGAAATGTTCTTTTGCACCTTTGACCAACTCTTGGCCTGCCAGTGTCCAACCAATCGTGCCGTTGCGCAGGGCGCTCACGGGGTTGGGAATGCCCGAGTTGATGAGCGACTGCGTGCCAATGATGCTACGCGTGCGGCCCGCGCAGTTGACGATGATGCGCGTGGTGGCATTGGGCGCGAGTGCGCGTGCGCGCAACACCAGCTCGGCCCCTGGCACGCTGATGCCACTGGGAATGCTCATGGTTTGGTACTCGTCAAAACGGCGTGCGTCCATGACCACCACATTGGCTTTGGCGTCGATGAGGGCTTTGACTTCTTGCGCGGAGAGTGAGGGTGTGTGGCGCTTGGACTCGACCAACTCACCAAACGATTTGCTGGGCACGTTGACATCGCGGAACACTTCACCGCCTGCGTCTTGCCAGCCTTGGAGGCCACCGGCGAGCAGATGCACATTCGTGTAGCCCATCCGTTTCAAGGTGCGAGCTGCGGGCAGGGCGAGGTCGTCGCCATTGAACGCGGTGCCGTACACCACGATGAAGGTGTCGAGGCGAGGGATGCGCGTCCAGGCATCGGCTTCGATGCGGCCCAGTGGCAGGTTGGCTGCGAACAGCGGGTGGCATTGGGCGAAGGGGTCTTCCTCGCGCACGTCGAGGATGGCGATTTCTTGGCGTTGCAAGAGGGTTTCGTGAATGCGGGCGTAGGCAGCGAGGGGAAACTCAAGCGGCGCTTCAGCCTTGGCATTGCTGTAGCCAGAAATAAATTCTTTCACCGTGCCGTCTTCATGAAACACATGGCGGCTGACCTTGCCAATGTTGGCGCCATACACATGGATGCTGATGGAGGCTTGGTCGGCGAGTGCGTTCCACACGCGGTGCACATCGCCAATGGAGGGTGACACGGCTTCGACGTGTCCGGGCTCGAGTCTGGTTTGCTCGCCACTGGGTTGCCAATGGCCTTGCGCATTTTTGGCAAAGGGTTGGCACAGCTCGGCGCCACGCAACATGCCAATCAGGCCCCACACGGTGTGGTCGTGGATGGGCGTGGCTTGGCCGGGGCCCCACACAAAACTGACCACCGAAAAACGGTCATCAGGGTCGGCATAAAGCAAAAACTGTTGGTAGCGCTCGGGGTTGGGCTGGGCGTACTCGTCAGGCAGCCAATCGTCTTGGGCCACCAGCTCGGCCAGCAGGGTTTTGCCGCTCGCCAAAATGGCGGCTTCGTCAGAGGTGCTGGTGAGTAAGGCACCCAGCTGGGTGACGAAGTTGTGTAAACGGGGTGTATCGGCGAGCTGTGGCGTGCGTAAAGTCATGGCTTTGTATCGTGTAATGTGCGCTGGTCGCGTCTGCTCTGATTGTTTCACAGCGACAATCAAACCTAGCCCCTTTGGAGACAGTTGTGTTTGTAAAACTTTTGGATAGTTCTCGCCGCGTTTGCTTGTTCATCTTCTTGGTGTGTGCGGGTCTGCTCAGCTTTGGCATGTATTTGCAGCATGTGGTGGGTTTAGAGCCTTGCCCTATGTGCATCGTGCAGCGCTATGTGATGGTGTTGATGGGTTTGGTGGCCTTGTTGGGCGCAGGCTTGTCCGGGCGCAAAACCTCGCTGGTCGTGGGCAGCTTGTTGGGCTTGCTCGCAGGCAGCGGTGCCTATGTGGCGGCACGCCAAACATGGCTGCAGTGGTACCCACCCGAGGTGGTGTCGTGTGGCCGCGACTTCTACGGCATGATCGAAACTTTCCCGCTGCAACGTGCCATTCCCATGATTTTTAAGGGCGGTGGCGATTGCTCAAAAGTGGATTGGACTTTCTTGGGCGGCTCGATTGCCAACTGGTCGTTTGTGGCGTTTGTGGGTTTGGGTCTATTGGCCTTGGCCACCGTAGCCCGCTTGCTGTGTCAACCGGTGACGACTGACAAAGACGCGACCGAAGACGTGGCGTCATAAACTGACATTTGCTAAATAAAAACGGGGCTTGTTAGCCCCGTTTTTATTTACAGCTTCTTCACCAAGACTAAGCTCTTGCGGTCCCAGTTGTATTTGCGCTTGCGGGCTTCGGGTAACCAGTCGGGGTCGACCTGCATAAAACCGCGTTTCAAGAACCAATGTTTGGTGCGCGTGGTCAACACAAAAATGCTCTTGAGGCCTTTGTTACGGGCGCGTTGCTCGATGCGCTTCAAGATTTTTTCGCCATCGCCTTGGCCTTGCGATTGGGGTGACACGGTGAGTGCCGCCATCTCAGCGGTTTGGGCTTCAGGGTAGGGGTACAGCGCGGCGCAGGCAAAGATCACGCCGTCATGCTCGATGACGGTGTATTGGCCCACATCGCGCTCAATCTCGTTGCGGTCACGCTTGACCAGCGTGCCGTCTTTCTCAAACGGCTCAATCAGTTGCAAGATACCGCCCACGTCCTCGTGCGTGGCTTCGCGCAGCTCTTCCAGCTTCTCGTCGACCACCATGGTGCCGATGCCATCGTGCATGTACACCTCTAGCAACAGCGAACCATCCACCGCAAACGGCAAGATGTGGCTACGCTCCACGCCTGTCTCACACGCCTTCACGCAATGCTGCAAGTAAAACGCAATGTCGGAGGGGTTGGATGTGTGTGGCAGGGTGGCCAGCAGTTTTTTGGCTGCGTCCAAAGGCAACTCGGTGTCGATGGGGTTGTCTTCGCTGGCAGGCTCCGCAGGGTTGATGCGAATACCCGGTGTTTCGGTCACAAACAGCAGTTTGTCAGCTTGCAAAGCGGTGGCCACAGACGTGGCTACTTCTTCCATGGTCAGGTTGAACGCTTCGCCGGTCGGTGAGAAGCCAAACGGCGAGATGAGCACCATGGAGCCCGAGGCGAGGGTTTGGGTGATGCCCGCCACGTCCACTTTGCGCACGAGGCCTGAGTGTTGAAAGTCCACGCCATCCAAGATGCCCACAGGGCGGGCCGTGATGAAGTTGCCCGAAATCACTCGGACCGTGGCACCCGCCATGGGCGTGTTGGGGAGGGCTTGGCTGAAAGCGGCTTCAATTTCAAAGCGCAGTTGACCCGCGGCTTCTTGCGCGCAGTCGAGGGCCACGCCGTCGGTGATGCGCATGCCGTGTGAGTAGTGGGGCACGTGGCCTTTGGCGGCCAGTTGCTCGTTCACCTGTGGACGAAAGCCGTGGACCAACACAATGCGCACGCCCATGCTTTGGATGAGCGCCAAGTCTTGTGCCAAGTTGGGCAGCTTGCCCGCGGCAATGGCTTCGCCCGCGATGCCGACCACAAAGGTCTTGCCGCGATGCATGTGAATGTAGGGCGCGACCGAACGGAACCAAGGCACAAAGGTGAAGTCAAAAACGGCGGACATGTGGGCTGGTTTGTGGCGGGTAAGTGGGTGAGCGTTCTCGGTGGAAGCCGGACGGGGATAATTGCGGATTGTCTATCAAGTTAGTGCCTGTTTTGTCCACGCCCGTTCCCTTCCAGATTGAATTTCCAGAATCGTTGCCCGTCTCGGCCAGACGCGAGGAAATCATGGCCGCCATGCAGGCCCACCAAGTGGTCATCGTGTGTGGCGAAACGGGCTCGGGCAAAACCACGCAACTGCCCAAAATGGCGCTGGCTCTGGGCCGCGGGCAAGGGCGCGAATTGGGGGCCAACCCCAAGCCCGGCCAACGCAAACAAATCATTGGCCACACCCAACCGCGCCGCATTGCCGCCAGTTCGGTGGCCAAGCGTATTGCTGAAGAGCTGAACACGCCCTTGGGCGATGTGGTGGGTTTCAAGGTGCGGTTTCAAGACCGACTGAGCAAAGACGCTTCGGTCAAGTTGATGACCGACGGCATCTTGCTGGCCGAAACGCAAACCGATCCGCTGCTCAAAGCCTACGACACCATCATCATTGACGAGGCCCACGAGCGCAGCCTGAACATCGACTTTTTGCTGGGCTACTTGCGCGAAATCTTGCCGCGCAGGCCGGATCTTAAAATCATCGTCACCTCGGCCACGATTGATGCCGACCGGTTTGCCCAACACTTTGCGTCGATGAGACCGGCGCAGGGCCGCCCCAAGGCGGGCTCAGCCCCCTCGGGGGGCAGCGACCCACACGAAGTGGGGGAGCGTGGGGGCATGGTGTTATGCCCCGCGCCAGTCTTGATGGTCTCGGGCCGCACCTTCCCCGTGGAGATGCGCTATCGCCCGTTTGAAGAAAGCCGTGATTACGACCTGAACAACGCCATTTCTGACGGCGTGGACGAGCTGTGGAGCAACCCCTCGCAGCAAGGTGACATCTTGGTGTTCTTGCCTGGCGAGCGCGAGATTCGCGAAGCCGCCGACCACCTCCGCGCGCACCTGAGCCACTCGCCCGTGATGCGCAGCGCCGAAGTGCTGCCGCTGTTCGCACGCCTGTCCAGCGCCGAGCAAGACCGCGTGTTCGACACGCGTGGCGGGCGCCGCATTGTGCTGGCCACCAACGTGGCCGAAACCTCGCTGACCGTGCCTGGCATTCGCTACGTGATTGATGCAGGCACCGCTCGCGTGAAGCGCTACAGCTGGCGCAGCAAGGTGGAGCAGTTGATGGTCGAGCCCATCAGCCAAGCTGCGGCCAACCAACGCGCAGGCCGATGCGGTCGCGTGGCCAACGGCATTTGCATTCGCTTGTACGACGAAGTGGATTTCAACGGCAGAACGAAATTCACCGACCCCGAAATTTTGCGCAGCTCGCTCGCAGGCGTGATCTTGCGCATGAAGTCGCTGCACTTGGGCAACGTGGAGCAGTTTCCGTTCTTGGAGGCGCCACGCCCCAAAGCCATCGCCGACGGCTACCAACTCTTGAGCGAACTCGGTGCGGTGGACGACGACAACGAACTCACGCCCATGGGCCGCGAGTTGTCCAGACTGCCCCTCGACCCCCGCGTGGGCCGCATGATTTTGGAAGCGCGTGACCGCAACGCTTTGGACGAAGTGTTGGTCATTGCCTCGGCCTTGAGCGTGCAAGACGTGCGTGACCGCCCGATGGAGGCGCAGGCTGCCGCCGACCAAGCCCACGCCAAGTTTGACGACGACCGCAGCGAATTCAGCGGCTACCTCAACCTCTGGCATTGGCTAGACAACGCCCGCGGCGGCAAGCCGCACGCACCCGCGGCTGTCAACGCGCAGAGCATGGGCAAGCTGCAACTCGGCGGCAAGCCACAGGCCCACAAACAAGGCGCCATCCAAGTGGGCGCAACGGGCGTGCCCGCCGTGCATAAGCTGAGCAACCGCCAATACGAAGCGCTGTTGCGTCAAAACTTCATCAACGTGCGTCGTGTGCGCGAGTGGCGCGACACGCACAGCCAGTTGCTCACCGTGGTGACGGAGCACAAGTGGCGTTTGAACACCTTGCCCGCCAGTTACGAGCAGTTGCATTTGTCCATGTTGGCGGGCTTGCTGGGCAACGTGGGCTGCAAGCTCGAACCCGCCGCAGGGCAAACCAGCAGCAACGAATACCTGGGCGCGCGCAGCATCAAGTTTTACCCGCACCCTGGCGCGCACTTGCGCAAGAAGCCGGGGCGCTGGTTGGTGGTGGCTGAGTTGGTCGAGACCACGCGCTTGTTTGGCCGTGGCATCGCCGCCATCGAGCCGCAGTGGCTGGAGCAAGTGGGCCGCCATTTGCTGAAAAAACAATTGCTCGACCCACATTGGGAAAAGAAAGCGGGCGAAGTCAAAGCCCTAGAGCGCGCCACCTTGTACGGTTTGGTGGTCTACAACGGCCGCCGCGTCAGCTACAGCAAAGTGGACTTGGCCGGCGCACGCGAAATCTTCATTCGCGAGGCTTTGGTGGCGGGCGAGCTCGACACCAAGCTGCCGTTCTTGGCTGCCAACCAAAAGCTCATCGCGCAAGTGGAAGAGCTGGAACACAAATCGCGCCGCCAAGACGTGTTGGTGGACGACGCGCTGATTTACGCCTTTTACGACCAGCAGTTGCCCGCCGACGTGTGCGGCTTGGTGACGCTGGAAAGCTGGTACCGCGACGAGGTGAAACGCCAGCCCAAGCTGCTGCACCTCAGCCGCGAAGAGCTGATGCGCCATCAAGCCGCGGGCATCACCACGCAAGCGTTTCCGAAGACGCTGCGTATGGGCGGTGTGGACTGCGCGGCCGACTATTTGCACGAACCCGGCGACGCCAAAGACGGCCTGACCGTGACCGTGCCGCTGTTTGTGCTGAACCAAGTCAGCGAAGAACGCGCCGAGTGGCTGGTGCCGGGCATGCTGAACCAAAAAATTCACGCCTTGCTCAAAACCTTGCACCAACGGCCCCGTTCGCGCTTAGTTCCTCTGCCTGAAAGCGCCGCCCGCTTGACCGAGGCTTTGTCGACAGACGTGGCGTTTGGCTCTGGCCCCTTGGTGGATGCCTTGCTCAAGCTGGTGCGCGACGCCACCCAAGTGGATGTGAAGCGCGCCGACTTCAAACTCGACATGCTGGCCCCGCACCTGTTCATGAACTTTCGGGTGGTGGACGAACACGGGCGCCAGTTGGGCCACGGCCGCAACTTGGGCGCGTTGAAAGCCGAGTTGGGCAGCCAAGCGCGTGGCGCGTTTCAGGCGTTGGCAGCGCTCAAAGGCGTGGGCACATTGTCGACGGCGTCTGGCACGACGGATGCGGGTCAAGGTGGGGCGCAAGCTTCTGGTGGGGCGGGGCGAGGTGCCGATGCATCCGTGCGTGGAACGACGCACGCCTCCCGTGGCGGTGCCAATGCCCCGCGTGATGCGGGTGGCGCGGGCGGTACCCGTGCATCAGGCGCGGGCCAAAAAGGCGCGCCTGCCGAGCAGCGTTACACCACCTGGAGCTTTGGCGAGTTGCCCGAGTTGATGGAAATCACCAAAGGCAACCAAACCCTCATTGGCTTTCCGGCCTTGGTGGATGTGGGCGACGCCGTGTGCATCGAGGTGTTTGACGAGCCCGAAGTGGCCGCTACCAAACACCGCGCGGGCCTGCGCCGCTTGTTTGCCATGCAGATCAAAGACGCGCTCAAGTACTTGGAGAAAAACTTACCCGACCTGCAAAAAATGTCGGTCGCGTACATGATGGTCGGCAAGTCGCCCGATGGCTCAGGCGGCGGCACTGCCGAAGAGTTGAAACAGCAAATTTTGGACGTGGCCTTAGACCGCGCTTTCTTGCTCGACCCACTCCCAACAAGCGAGGCCGATTTCAAACGCCGTCTCGACGAAGGCCGTGGCCGATTGACCTTGATTGCCAACGAAGTGGCACGCTTGGCCGCCACCGTGCTGACCGAGTTTGCCGCAGCCAACCGCAAAGTCAAAGACACCAAAACCAGCCCCGACAGCGTGGCCGACGCCGCCCAGCAATTGCAACGCTTGGTGGGCAAACGCTTCATCACCGACACGCCATTTGGCCAGCTGCAACACTTCGCCCGCTACCTCAAAGCCGTGGTGCTGCGCCTCGATAAACTGCGCGCCGACCCCGCACGCGATGCCGCCAAACTGGCCGAACTCAAACCGCTGGAGCAGAAGTATTGGCGCTTGGTGGCCGAACGCAAAGGCGTGACCGATGCGCGCATGCAAGAGTTCAGGTGGCTACTGGAAGAGCTGCGCGTGAGCTTCTTCGCGCAAGAGCTGCGCACGCCCCAGCCGGTGAGTGTGAAACGGCTGGATAAGGCTTGGCAGCAGTTGAGTTATTGAGTTTGTAAAACGCATTGCTGAAGCTCAACTTGCTCAATTAATTTGGCGACTTATCTAAGCTGATGTCTTGCCCAGCAAGTCAAATGTTGCCTTGCTTTTTATAAACAAATTGTTTATACTGAGAGCCAGTGCATGATTCAAAACTTCGCCAACGACGAAACTGAAAAACTGTTTGCCACGGGTAGGTCACGCCGTCTTCCGCCAGAAATACTCAAACGTGCAGTGATGCGATTGGCTCAGCTGCATGCAGCCACCGAAGTGGATGACCTGCGAATGCCTCCGTCAAACCGATTGGAAGCATTGACGGGAAATTTACAGGGCAAGTGGAGTGTGCGCATCAATGACCGTTGGCGTTTGTGCTTTCGGTTTGAGCGGGGTCATGCCCATGATGTTGAAATTGTGGATTACCACTGAGGAGTAATGACGATGACTGCCCTAAAACCAAAGAACGGTTTGCCCGCCATTCACCCTGGTGAATTTTTGCGCGAAGCATTGGACGAACTGGGCATGACCCAAGCGTCGTTTGCCGAGGCCATTGGCGTGTCACCCATGCGTGTGTCACATCTGCTCAAAGGCGACCGTCCTGTGACTGCTGAGATGGCTTTGCGTTTGGGCCGTGCTTTAGGCCAAACGCCCCAATACTGGCTGAACTTACAAGCCACCTTCGATTTGAAAGTGGCGCAGTTGGAAATGAAAGACAGCCTCAAAGCGGTGCGGATGTTAGCGGTGGCTTGAGTAGTTAATCAACCGCTGCTGCAACGATGCCTCGCCCAAAGGTCTTAACCGTGCATAGTCCAACAACTCGGCCAAATAGCGCCTTTGCCTTGCCACTCGTACAACACGCTCCCAGCCAACAGCACATAGTGCCAAGGTGGGCCACTGCGTTGTTCTTCAGTTAGGTTGTTAACGCGATTTCTTCACCGCCCCAAACGGACAGTGATTCGGCCTTGGTCCCACTTGCGGGTGCAGTCGGCAGGTGTTGGGGCGTTTGTCGTAAACGGTGCAGCGGCGGGTTTGGGCATCTAAGAATTGGCAGTCGCCGCTGGCACGGCGGGCGAGGGTGAATATGCTGTTCTTGAAATTGAAGTGCTCAATCAAGCCAGCTTTGCTTAAGCGTTTGGCGATCTGTTTGGGTTCTTCGTGTTCGGCTTCAAAGGGGTCGACCAGTTCTAAGCGCACCAAGTCTGGCAGCTTGACTTCGACGGGCATGGTGCAGCAGTTGGCGGCGCAGGTGTCGCACAGGCCGTTGCGATAGCGAGTCCAGGTTTCTGGGCGGTCCACATCAACCACTGAAATGGGCGACCTCATAGCTCGGGGGCCTTGTACACCAGCACTTTGAGCGCGCGTTCGGGCGACACATCGGCAAATACCGCGGGGTTGGTGACGCGGTGTTCAAACTTGAGTTCTGGCGCGAGTTCTTGCATTTGGTCTTGCAAAAAAGAGAGACCCAGTTCGGGGGCATTGAGGCACAACAAGGCGTGTCCGCCGGGGGCCAACAGTTCTGGCAAACGGCGCATGAGACGAGCGTAATCTTTGGTGGCCACAAAGCTGCCTTTTTGGTAGCTGGGTGGGTCCACGATGACCAGTCCGTAGGGACCACTGCGTGTGATCTTGCCCCAGGTTTTGAAAATGTCGTGCGCTAAAAAACTCGCACCCGAGTTGAGGCCGTTGAGCTGGTGGTTTTGCTGGCCCGTGGCCATGGCGCCGTGGCTCATGTCCACGTTCACCACGTGTTTGGCGCCGGCCTGTTGTGCCACGACGGAGAAGGCGCAGGTGTAGGCAAACAGGTTGAGCACTTTGAGTTTGGGGTGGGCTGCCACATGGTGGCGTACCCAGCGGCGGCCTTCGGCCATGTCGAGAAACAGGCCGTGGTTTTGGCCTTTGAGCACATGCACCCGAAAGCGTGCGCCTTCTTCGGTGACCACATGCGGGTCAGGCACAGCGCCGCTAATCAGCCGAGTTTCAGTTTGGCTTTCATGGCGGCATTGAAACACCCAGTTGAGGGGCTGCTCAGGGGCGATCTGTTGCCAGCGCGCTTGCAAGGCTGCATCCACAGCGGCCAGCTCATCGTCGGTGGTGGGTTTGAAACTGGTGAGAACGAAGACGGGCGGGAAGGCGTCGAGCGCCCAATGTTCGCAGCCTGGGTGCAAACCACCTCGGCCATGAAACACGCGTTGTGCATCGGTTGAAAGTGCCATCGTGGCGATGGCGTTGAGTAGTGCTTGCATGGTGTGTCTTAACCGCGCATCGGCCCTGTTTTGGCCAGCATCGAGAGCGCATCCCATAACAACACCGGTTGTTTGCGGTTCTTGGGGTTGCTGGGCAGCACGTACCGGTTGCCTGCTGGCAGCACGTGCAGTTGCAGTCCCAGCATTTCGAGTTTGTCGCCTTCGTCAATCGTGTCCAAGTTGCTGCGCATGTAGCGTGGATCGACCAGCGTGACGGCACCGCGCCCAACAATTTCTACCGACTGGTTGGGCTCGATCACCAAGGCGGTGTCTTCGTCAATGCCCACGCCCAAGAGGTCGGGGCGTTGTGCCAAAGCTGAGAGCAAACGGCTCAAGCGGTGGCGTTGCGAGAAGTGTTGGTCCACGATGGCGTTGGGCATGAAGCTCAGGCCAATGTCCATGGACACCACGTCTTTTTCTGGTGTTGGCGTGGGCGCTCCTTGCGCCAGCATGTGGCGCGACATGACAGCCGCGCCTGCGCTGGTGCCCGCAATGCACGTGTTGTTCAGATGGAAAGCGCGGTGCATGGCCTGCGATGCAGGAGATTCCCACAAGCATTGCATGAGTCTGTTTTGGTCGCCGCCGGTGATGAAGATGCCATCGGCTTCAGCCAGTTGGCTGATCACTTCGGGCTTTGAGGCATCGTCGCGGGTGAGCATGGGGACCACCTCGCAGTTGCGTGCGCCTAGGTCTTGAAACACGGCTTGGTAGCTGGCCCACACCACATCGGGCACGCCACTGGCGGCGTTGACGACGCGAATTTTGGCGTTCGAACCACCGCTGAGTTCAAGAAACTTGCGCAAGATGATGCGGTCTTGTTTGCGGTCTTCCGCGCCACCAATGATGACCAAGCGGCCTTGCATTTTGGCGGTTTGTGCGGCGAGCCCGATGGGCAATGCTGCGCTGGCCAGCAGGCTGAGCAGCTGGCGTCGGTGAATGGAGGTCATGTTTAAAAAGGGAACTTACAAACGCGCCAAACGGCCCAGTGCCAACTTCAAGGTTTCGTCTTTCTTGGCATAGCAAAAGCGCACCACGCGTTGGTCAAACCCATCGGCGTAAAAGGCCGAGAGGGGAATGGCGGCCACGCCAATTTCAGAGGTGAGCCATTTGCAGAAATCGGCTTCGCTCAGGTCTTTTTCAGGCACGCCCAGGTTGGCTATGCGCACGCACTGAAAGTAGCTGCCTTCCGAGGGCAGCAGCTCAAACTTGGTCTGAGCCAAGCCTTGGCGAAACAGGTCGCGCTTGGCGGCGTAGAAAGCGGGCAGTTCCAAGTAGGGTTGTGGGTCTTTGAGGAAAGCTGCCAAGCCGTGTTGCACGGGCGTGTTGACGGTGAACACGTTGAACTGATGCACCTTGCGGAATTCGGCGCTGTAGGCCGCAGGCGCAGCGACGTAACCGATTTTCCAGCCCGTGACGTGGAAGGTTTTGCCAAAGCTCGACACGATGAACGCACGCTCGGCCAAGCCAGGGAAGCTAGAGGCGCTTAAGTGTTGCAGCGGTGCGTAGACCATGTGTTCGTACACCTCGTCGCTGATGAGCACGATGCTGGTGGGCGCGAGTAGCTCTTGTAATTTCAGCATTTCCTCGCGCGTCCACACGGTGGCGCTGGGATTGTGCGGGCTGTTGACGATGATGGCGCGGGTCTTTGGGGTGATGGCCGCCGCGATTTTGTCGAAGTCGGGGCGGAAGGTGCCGGGCGTGAGCGGCACGCGCACGGCCACGCCGCCCGCCATGTCGATGTTGGGGATGTAGCTGTCGTAGCAGGGTTCGAGCACGATGACTTCGTCACCCGCACGCACCACCGCCAAGATGATGCTGAGGATGGCTTGTGTGGCGCCCGCTGTGATGGTGATTTCGCTGGTGGGGTCGTAGCGGTGTTGGTAGAGCGACTCAATCTTGTCGGCCACGGCTTCGCGCAGGGCGGGCACGCCGGTCATGGGCGGGTATTGGTTGAGGCCGTGGGTCATGGCGTCATTGACGCAGGCGACGAGCTTGGGGTCGCAGTCAAAGTCAGGGAAGCCTTGGCCGAGGTTGACGGCATTTTTTTCAGCAGCCAAAGCCGACATCACTGTGAAGATGGTGGTGCCGATTTTGGGGAACTTGGTGTCGAGGTGCGGTGTGGTCATCACGGGGCTCACATGTTGAAGTCAGTAGGGTGGCCGTCGAGGGCCTTCATGATCAGGTTGCGGTCGAGGCGGTCGCTCAAGAGTGCGGCAAAGTCATACACAAAGTGGCGAATGTAGGCGCTGCGTTTGAACGCAATACGCGCCACGTTTTTGCCAAACAGCTGCGAGGCGGGGCGTGCCACGAGGTCGTCGTCCAAGCCGTCTTTCACGGCCATCTCGGCCACGATGCCCACGCCCAAACCCAAACGCACGTAGGTCTTGATGACGTCTGAGTCAATCGCTTCGAGCGCGATGCGTGGCGTGAGGTTTTTGGCTGCAAAGGCTTTGTCAATGCGCGTGCGACCCGTGAACGACGGGTGGTAGGTGATGATGGGTTCAGCCGCCAAGTCTTCCAACGTGATGCGCACTTTGCCCGCGAGCGGGTGTGATTTGGGGATGACCAACATGTGTTCCCACTCATAGCAGGGCAGGGTCACCAGTTCGGGGTATTCAGAGAGCGACTCAGTGGCAATGCCAATCTCGGCCACTTCGTCCATCACCATTTGCGCCACTTGCGCAGGGGCGCCTTGGTGCAGACTGATGTTCACATTGGGGTAGGCCTCGCGCAGCTTGGCCACGGGCACGGGCAGCACATAGCGGGCTTGTGTGTGGGTGGTGGCGATGGACAAGGTGCCGCTGTCTTCGGCACTGAACTGCTCGCCAATGCGTTTGAGGTTGCCCACCTCGCGCAAGATAACTTCGATGCTGCGCAGCACATGCTGGCCTGGCTCGGTCACGCGCTTGAGGCGTTTGCCGTGTCGCGAGAAGATTTCGATGCCGAGTTCTTCTTCTAGCTCAATGATGGCTTTGGACACGCCGGGCTGTGACGTGTGAAGCGATTTCGCAACCTCGGTGAGGTTGAGGTTGCGGCGAACGGCTTCTTGGACGAAACGGAATTGATGTAGGTTCATGGCGTGGCGGTGTAAAAAGCACCGCCATTATGCCCTGAGCATCTAACTAATCGATTCTTTATGCTTTGTAATAACCGCGATACCACTCGACAAACCGAGCGATGCCGGTGCTCAACGGTGTGGCGGGTGTGAAGCCGATGCATGCTTGCAGTTGGGTGGTGTCTGCAAAGGTGGCGGTCACGTCGCCGGGTTGGGCGGGCTTCATGATCTTGTTGGCTTCGACGCCCACGGCCTGCTCAATGGTGTGTACAAAGTCCATCAGCTGCACGGGATCTGAGTTACCAATGTTCAAGACGCGATAAGGCGCCCAGCTTTCGGCACAGCCAGGCTCTTGACCCTTGGCAAAAGTTTGTGGCACGGGTGGGCGGTCAAGCACACGCAGGGCGGATTCGACAATGTCGTCCACATAGGTGAAGTCGCGCATTTGCTGCCCGTGGTTGTAAATCTCTATAGGTTGCCCTTTGATGATGGCATCCGCAAATTTGAAAGGCGCCATGTCGGGGCGTCCCCAAGGTCCATAGACCGTGAAGAAGCGCAGGCCCGTGGTGGGCGTGCCATACAAGTGGCTGTAGGTGTGGGCCATCAATTCGTTGGCGCGTTTGGTGGCGGCATACAGGCTGACGGGGTGGTCCACGGGGTCTGACTCTTTGAAAGGCAATTTTTCGTTGCCGCCATACACGCTGGAGCTGCTGGCGTAGGCCAAATGCTTGACTTGCCAGTGGCGCGACCATTCAAGAATGTTCAAGAAAGCGACCAAGTTGGATTGCGCATACACATGCGGGTGGTCGATGGAGTAGCGCACGCCTGGCTGCGCAGCGAGGTGAAGAATGGCATCGGGACGCCAAGTGCCTAGCTCTGCTTCGATGGCCGACATGTTGACCAAGTCTTCTTCGATGAAGCGGAAGTTGGGCTGGCCCAGCAACTGCTGCATGCGTGCATGCTTGAGTTTGACGTCGTAATAAGGGGTGAAGTTGTCAATGCCGACCACGTCGTCACCGCGTGCCAAAAGTCGTTGGGCCGCGTGCATGCCGATAAAGCCGGCGCATCCTGTGAGTAATACTTTCATGCGGTGATTGTCCCGCAAAATGGCGAAGACGGACCTTCGCGCATTCACACCTGTGCTTTGTGCATGCGCCTCGCTCGCCAATGCACATAAACCCAGCGTGTCGACCATGCGCAGCCCCACAGCAGCAGTCCGCCAAACAGCACATCGCCCAAGAAGTGGCCGCCTTGTGCCATGCGAATCAGGCCCAGCACCAAGCCAGCAGCCCAGCCAATGGCCAGCCAGCGGCGACGCGTGCGTGTGGTGGCCAATGCACCAAGGCTGATGAGCACAAAGCCAGTGCCCGCATGGCCACTCATGAATGAGCAATTGCGCTCACAGGCCGAACTAGGAATCAATGGCGATGCATAAGCTTCAGCTCCCCCAAGCTCGGTGATCTGACTGGGGCGTGGTCGGCCCCAGTGGTCTTTGAAACCTTCATGCATGAGGATCCAAAGGCCCAAAATCAAACAGGCTGACAAGGCCATGGCCTTGCGGCGCGTGGCGGGTGTCATCCAACGTTTTGCAAAGGCCAGCATGAGCAAGCTGGCCACCAGCATGAACCTGCCCACCCAAGGCACGGTCATGTGCCATGTGGGCACCCAAGACCACTGGTCAGCAGCAAACCCGACGCCCGGGGTGTAAAACCAGCTGGCGATGCGAAGATCAAGCTCAGGCCAAACCAGGTACACCGCGATGCCAATCAGGGTGAGGGCAAGCCAGATTTGGACTTCATGGCGTTGGGGGCGTGTCATTTTTGTGTTTGCAGCAACCAAGCTTGCAGGGTGATGCGGCCCGACTGCGCTTCGCCGAGTTTGCGGGCATTCGGATATCGGCTCAGCAGCATGGCGTCTGGCTCACTCGGATTGAGCCACACCACCGCTTTGTCGGTGGCGTTGGCGGGCCAAGGCTGTTTCCATTCAAAGTGGTGGTGAACGCCGCCATCTCTGTTCCACGCGTAGAGCTTGGGCGCCAGCGTGCGAAGGCTGTAGGCCGCTTGCACCAGCGTGCTGCGGTCGCCTGTGATCCAAGGCAAATCGCGGTAAGGAGTGAGTGCGGGTTTCAGCGTTTGCAAGGACTCATCCCAGCCGCGCATGCGGCCCCAGATGTCCCATTTGGATTGGTTGGGCTGGGTTTGAACGCCCACCCATTGTTTGATGTCGCCCCCCGTGGCGATGAACCCGCTCAACGCCAAGCCAGCCAGGCAGATCCAGAGAAAACGCGTCAACGACAGCGCGTGTTGATTCGCCCAGTATGCCAACCACAAGCACACACCCAAAGCCATGGGCACAGACCAGTTGATCAGGGCTTTTGAGTTGAGTGCTTGCACCAACCCCAAGGTCAGGATGGGGAAGGAGAAAGCAAGCGCGTAAGTGCGTGGTGTCCAAATGCGTGTTGGTTCAGCAGATGAAGCCTGTGCTAAGGCAACACGGTTGGCGCGGTGTTTGCGCCAAAGCCAAATGCCAAGCAGCCAGACGCTTGGCCCCAAAATCAACAGTTGGCCAAAAGAAAATTCGAGTCCAGATGCCAAAGCGCGGCGCCATCCACCTGCGCCATCTGCGATGGTTGAGCCGGTTTCTTGCACCGTGATTTCTAAGGTGTGTTGTGCCGTCGGCCAGTGGTTGGCCACATTCCACGCCAAGTGTGGCAGCAGCACCAGCACGGCCACGGCGCTGGCGATCAAGCCGCCGAAAAACACGTGGCGACGGTGTGATGGTGGGGCTGTCACCAAAAGCCAAACTGCTGAAATGCCCAAGGCCAGTGCACTGTATTTAGACAACACACCGAGCCCTAAGCTCAGACCACAGGCGATCCACCAGCCAGTGGCGCGCATGCCTGAGGCATGCGCGGCTTCCCAAAGGGTGACCATGCAAAGCGCCCAGAACAAGGTGAGTGGCGCATCGGTCGTGACGCTCAGGCCCAACAGCCCCGAAATCAATGTGGCCGAAAACAACCCCCCTGCAAAAATCGCAGTGCGCATGCCGCTCATGCGGTAGGCCAACCAACCCAGCACCCATGCGCTCAGGACCCAGCAAGCCATCGACAAGGCTTTCACGCCCAGCAGCGAATCGCCCCATAAAGCGGTAGACGCTTTGATGAGTGCGACCAAGACCGGCGGCTTCGAGAAGTAGCCCCATTGCAAGTCACGTGACCACAGCCAATACTGCGCCTCGTCCACATGCAAGCCCGCTCCGCTGAGGGTGAATTCGAACATCCTCAAGCCCAACAAGGCGATGGAGATCAGCGCGAGAACGACGAGCGTGGTGGGGGTCGCAGTGGAGGTCCGGTTCATAGCTTGGGCGTCAGGTCGTGGCTCAGGGGATGGGCTTGAGCAGCAGCAGACCGCGATGGCTGTGCGCTGTTTCGTAGCGGTTCATGGGCAGGCCCTCCACGCGGTCGTGGCGCACGATGACCCAATCGGTTGCCGATGGGGGCTGTTGTGTGGTCGGGTTGCCGAGATAAAAGGCAAAACTCGGTTGGTGCATGCGCCACTGCACGATGCGTGCTTCGGGGTGGTGTTGGCGAGCCCATGTGGCGACTTCTTGGAAGGGCGCTTGGAGCACTTGGCCTAACCATGGAATCACGATGCCAATCCACAGCATGCTGACCAGCCAAACGCAAGTCATGAGACGAGCCCAGGCATTGCAGCGCCGTGTGACGGCCAGTAGCACACCCACCAAACCAATGCAAGCCGCGGCGATTTGAACCACCCACCCATCGGGAGCGCTGGCGAGCAAAGGCTGCACCCATGTGTCAGTCACCGTGCTGGCGCCCCACGCGGCGATGAAAGGCACGGCAAAAGCCAACGCGCAAGATAGACCCGTGCAAATCCAAAGCACGGCCTGCCAAGCTGTAGATGCTGGGCTGTTGACCGATTGAGCCACCATCAACAACACCAAGGGCGTGATGCCGTAGAGCATGTAGTGCGGAAGCTTGGTTCCTGAGAGCGAGAAAAATCCCAGCACGAACAACACCCAAATCCACAAAAAGCGTTGCAATGGGTCGGTCCATTGCGCGCGCATGCTACCCAGCAAACGAGCGCACCACGGTGACCACGGCAGCAGCAGCAAGGGCAAAACCATCACGTAGTAAAGCGGGTTGCCGCGGTGGCCCTCTAAGGTGTCGGTGAAACGCTGGACGTTATGTTTGAGAAAGAACCCCTCCACAAAAGCCATCTCATGCCGTTGCAAAGCATAGAGGTACCAAGGTGCAGCAATGGCAAGCATGAGCAACCAACCCTTGGGCTCCCAAAATGCCAGCCAAGCGGTGCGGCCACGGTCAGTTGCCAATGACCAGAGAAATAAAGTGACGCCCGGAATCAGTAGTGCCACAGGGCCTTTGGTGAGTAGGCCCAGTCCGCACCACACATAAGCCCATCGCAATGCGGTGCGCGAGCCTGTGGACGCAAAATTCCACAAGCACAAGCCCGTGGCAATCAGCAAGGCGTTGAGCATGCCATCGGCTGTGGCAGCGCGGCCAATGGCCAACAGACCCAAACTCGACCCCAGCATGAAGGCCGCACGTTGCCCGGCTTCATCGCCCCATTGTTTCGAGGCGAAGCGCCAGACACCGAAGGTGGCGGCCAACACAGCCAAGGCCGATGGCAGCCGAGCGACCCAGTCGTAAGGGCCGATCAAAGCCATCAAGGCCGCTTGGCACCAATAGATGAAGATGGGTTTGTCAAAGCGATCAGCGCCATTGAGGGTGGTGTGTCCCCAATCGCCAGAGGTCAACATTTCGCGTGAAGCTTCGGCAAAAGCCCCTTCGTCGACATCGAACAGGGGCGCGCCCGCGAGGCGGACTAAATACAGACTCAGTAGCGCGAGTGCGACCCAAGTTGCGCTCGTCCAGCGAAAGGGGTTGCAGCAACGAATCATGCGGATGCGGTGTGCCAGCCCTCGGACGGCTCGGGTGTGTCGTCACGCATCACGTGGTAAGAGCGTGCGCCGCTTTGGTCGAAATAGCTGCGCATCAAAATTTCAGCCAACACACCGGTGGTCAGCATTTGCACGCCAGCCAGCAATGCGAAAAAGCCCAACCACAACAAGGGGCGGCCGCCCACTTGTTCGCCGAACAACTTCAACACGCCCAAGTAAGACAGGATCAAGCTGCCCACGGCTGAGAAAACCAGGCCAATGCCGCCAAAGAAGTGGCCAGGACGCGTGCCAAAGCGCAGGAAGAAGTACATGGCCAGCAAGTCCACGATCACACGGAAGGTGCGAGAAATGCCGTATTTGGACTCGCCCAACACCCGTGCATGGTGACGCACTGGCTCTTCGGCCATGCGGCGCGGGGAGGTGACTGTGGCCAGCCAAGCAGGGATGAAACGGTGCATTTCGCCATACAGACGAACTTTGCGGAGCACATCGCCACGAAACGCTTTGAGACTGCAGCCCAAGTCTTTGAAGTCCAGCCCGGACACTTTGCGAATCAAGGTGTTCGCAATCATGGAGGGGAACTTGCGCAAGATGAAACCATCCTGGCGTTTTTGGCGCCAACCCGCCACCATGTCGAGGTCTTCGTTGAGCAGGCGAGCGACCAGCTTGGGGATGTCGCGCGGGTCATTTTGCAAATCACCGTCCATGGTGACGATCACGTCACCACGCGCAGCATCAATACCGGCTTGCATGGCCGCGGTTTGTTTGAAGTTGCGTCGCAACTCCACCACGCGAATGTGTGGGCCAATTTCTTTGGCGCGCTTGAGCAAAGCGACGACGGTGTTGTCTGAGCTGCCATCATCGACCAAGATCATTTCCCAAGGCATGGGGTAGTGGCTCAGGGCGTCTTGCACCGCATCAATTTGCAAGGGGGCGTTGTCTTGCTCGTTGTACATGGGCACGACGACCGACAAGGTGTGGTGTGGCATGGGTGTGATGGGGTCTGACATGATGTGAAAACCTTATTGAGAAAATGTGGCTGGCGCCCCGTCCAAGCGATGAAGTGGCTTTTGACTCCAGCCCAAAATACGTGCCACTGTGGCAGACCCTACGGTGACAGCCAAAGCCATCAAGTGCACAGCCAAAGCCGTGGCCGCAATTTCTTGCCAAGGCAGTGTGGCTGTCCATTGGATGCCGAAAATGACACCGCCTTCGTAGGGGCCAAAACCCGCTGGAGGCTGTAAGGGAAGTGTAGCGGCGAGCTCGCCCCCCACGGAGCCGTGTAAGGCGGTTCTAAAGTCGATCGGCAGCATGACCCAAAGCGGCCAAGCAATGGCGCAGGCTTTCAGGATCCAGTTGGAAATGGCATACATCCAGCTTTCCCAAGCGGGCGGCGGTGCTTGAAATGGCGCAGTGCCTTCTTTGCGGGACATGCGGTACATCAACCAAGTCCAGCTCAAAGGCAGCACCCACATGGCCAATGCCATCAGCACAACCGCCAGCCCCAAGCTGATTTCTATAGAAAACGGGGCAAACAGGGCCACGGAAAGCCCACCCAAAACAGCCATGTCTTGCACGCGCAGCCTGAGCAAGCTGATGCTGGCTTGGCGGATAGAGATGCCGCCTTGTCGGTGCAGCACCCAGACATAAATGGCTTCGCCGCCGCGCATGGGCACGAGTACCACCCAAGCACTGTGTCGCACCATCAGGCCCCAGGCTTCGCGCCAACCCATGTCGAGCGTGTCACGCCATTCTGTACGAACACGACCCGCTCTGAGCAGATGGCTGGCGACCAAGCTGATGGCGCTGACGAACCAAATATAGGCGGGTACGCGTTGCCAAGCGCTCATGGCGACTTCCCAGTCGACGGCGCGCAGCATCCAAGCCATGACGGCGATGGCGATGAGGGTGACGGCGATGGAGGTCCACAGCTTTTTTGAAGAAGTTTTCATGCGAGATTTTCAGAGGTGGGGCGCGACCACCAAGTCTGGATGCGCCACACAAGGCTCAGCACTGCGATGCCGCCCAGCAGCCATTGCCAGACCAAGGCCAGTGGCATGCCTTCGTCAAAAGTGAAGGCTGCCCAAGCGCCAAGCGCCTCAACAAATACGGGTAACCATGGAAAAGCTTGCGCGTTCTGACGCGGCCATGGAAATGGAAAACGCCAAGCCAGCCAACCCACCATCAGCCCTAAGCCTGCGCCCACCAGCACATCGGCAGGCCAGTGCGCGCCCACGGCGATGCGGGAGACGGCGATGGTTGCGACGATGGCCCATGACAGCCACTCGAGCCAGCGCGGGTAGGCGTGCGAACGAATCAAACAAACCCACAGCGTGCCCATCGAGAGTGCGGCAAGGGCGTGACCCGACGGCATGGAGTGGTGGTTGATGACGGGATTGCCAATGAAGTGCAGCAAGTCCACAGGCAAAACGACACCAGGCCTCGGCAGACTCAGCAATGGTTTGATCGCGTGCGTCACGATGCCGCCAATGATGAATCCGGTCAGCACCACACGAGCGCCTAAGTCACTTCTGCTCAGGGCGCTCACCAAAATCAACACGGCCCAGCCCAAGCCAGATACCGTGATGCATGACCAAAACGTGTCTGGTAGCAGACGGGCTGCTTGGTTGAGCTCAAGCATCAGAGCCGGATGCCAATCCGAGTTTTGGGTCAGGACGCCTACCGCGATGAGCAAAGCCGCCATCGCAAACCAAACACGCCCGTTAGGCGGCGATGAATCGTTGTGGTGCATGCTGGCGCAGATGTGGCTGTGGTGAATCAATCGCTGCCAAACAAATCGCGGGTGTAGACCTTGTCTGCCACATCGCTGAGTTCCGCTGTTTGTCGGTTGGCGACGATCACGTCGCATTGCGACTTGAACGACGCTAGGTCATGCGTGACTTCGGATTTGAAAAACTCTTCTTGCGCCAACAGAGGTTCGTAAACAATCACGCGAACGCCTTTGGCTTTGAGCCGTTTCATCACGCCCTGAATGCTGCTGGCGCGGAAGTTGTCGCTGCCCGCTTTCATGATGAGTCGGAAGATGCCCACGGTGCTTGGCTTGCGACGCAGAATGTCATCGGCAATGAAGTCTTTGCGCGTGCTGTTGGCGCTGACGATGGCGCCAATGAGCGTTTGCGGCACATTGCTGTAATTGGCCAGCAACTGCTTGGTGTCTTTGGGGAGGCAATAGCCGCCGTAGCCAAAACTTGGGTTGTTGTAGTGGCTACCAATGCGTGGGTCTAGACAAACACCATCAATGATTTGGCGCGTGTCCAGGTTGTGCGAGGCTGCGTAGCTGTCAAGCTCGTTGAAATAAGCCACGCGCAGGGCGAGATAGGTATTGGCGAAAAGCTTGATGGCTTCGGCTTCTGTGCTGCCGGTGAATAGCACCTGCACGTCGGGTTTGAGAGACGCCTCTTGTAGTAAACCTGCAAAGACACGGGCGCGTTCGGAAACCTCACCCACCACAATTCGGCTGGGGTACAGGTTGTCATGCAAGGCTTTGCCTTCGCGCAAGAATTCGGGGCTGAAGAAAATTTGTTCAGTCCCCAACTCGGCACGGATTTTTTCAGTGAAGCCCACGGGAATGGTGGACTTGATCACCATCACCGCTTTGGGTGCGATGCGCTTCACATCTGCAATCACCGACTCAACGGAGCGGGTGTTGAAGTAATTGGTTTGGGGGTCGTAATCCGTCGGGGTGGCAATGATCACGTAGTCAGCGCCTTGGTAGGCGTCGACAGGATCTAGCGTTGCACGTAAATTGAGCGTTTTTTCAGCCAAATAGGCTTCAATGTCGCGGTCGTCGATGGGGGAATGTCGTGCATTGATGGCTTTGACGCGCTCGTCAACGATGTCGAGGGCCACCACTTCGTGACGTTGTGCGAGTAAAACTGCGTTAGAAAGACCGACGTAACCTGTGCCTGCAATGGCGATTTTCATAAGTTTTCACGCAATTATTAAAATCACTCATTCTAACATTTGGCCTTGATTGGCCACTGCGTCACTCGAGGGCGATGTCGGCTAGTAAATCCAACAGTTTGGCTTGTTCTCCGACGGCGGGCTGGCAGGTGATGTCCACTGTGGGGTGCGCGACTTTTAAGGCGCGGATCAACTCGGGCAAGTCCTCACGCGCATGACGCCCAACGCCTAAAAACATGGGGACCACGCACATGCTGGTGGCACCTGCGCCCACCAGCGCATCGGCAACCTGCGGCAAGCTAGGTTCGGTGAGCTCCAAATAGGCGCATCGAACCACCGTCGTGGGTGAGCGTTGGGTGATACGTTCAGCCACCGATTGGATGGGCTTGTGCCACAGCGGATCACGCGAACCGTGGGCAAACAAAATAATGGTGTGCATCGTTTATTGGCGCACCACCAACCAACCAAAAGCGGCCAGCGATGCGCAGGTGTAAAGCATGCCCGGGGCTGCGGCTGCAAACCACGGGGACCAATTGTTGATATTACCCACGTAGCTGAAGACGTTGTTGAGCAAGAAAAAGCTGATGCCAGCCAAAACGCCGCCAAACACATGGCTGGCAATGTTGCCGCTGCGCGAGTGCAGGTAGGCAAATGGAAGCGCCAGCACCACCATGACCAAGCAGCTGAGTGGGTAGAACACTTTTTTCCAAAACTCGATCTCAAAACGCTGAGAGGTTTGGCCGTTGGCGTTCAAGTGCTTGATGTATTGGAACAAATCAATGGTGCTCATGCGCCCGGGCTTCAAGATGGCGACAGCGATCATTTCACTGGTAATTTCAGAGGGCCAACGAATTTGGTCGGCATGTGTCCTGAGTAAATGATTTTTGCCAGTATTGAGCTCGAGTTCGTTGCGTACGGTTTGACGCAGTACCCATGCATCGTTCTCGATTTTGGCATCGGCAGCCTGGCTCAGAGACTGCCACTCACCGTCGGCATTGAATTCAAAAATGCGAATGCCTTGCGGAGAACCATCAGGTGACAGTTGGTAGATGTTCAGAAATACTTTTTTGTTTTCTTGGGTCTCTCGCAACCAAGCTCCGGTATGCCCCACTTTGATTTCTGAGCCCAAGTAACGTGACTTGAGCAGCTGTGCATAGCGATCAGACACGGGGGTGAGGTAGTCACCCACGGCAAATGTGATGATGACAAACACAGCGCCCAACCACATGAGGTTTTTAAGCGCGAGAAGCGGTGTCAGTCCGCTGGTGCGCAAAATGGTGAATTCCGAACTTTGAGCCAACCGAGACATCACAAAAATGGTGCCAATCAACACAGAGATGGGGAGAAGCTCATACAAATGACTGGGGACGGAGAGCAACACAAAACCAAACGCATGTCGGAGTTGGTACACATTGTTATTGCCTCCCACGTTGGGCAATTCGTCAATGAAGTCAAAGAAAAAGAAGAGGGCAAGGAAGCAAAACGTGACAAAAGTCACCGACACCACAACTTCGTTGTAAATCAGCTTGCGAAGGGTTTTCATAAATCAGGCGTCGTTAGGCGCTTGCACGCGTAAAAAGTTGACGCCAACTCCAGTGGTAGTGACGCGCAGAGAGCCATGCAAACGCTAACAAAAAGACGCCGCCGTGTAACAGGATGAGCAAAGGAACGACGCCGACTTTACCCGCGCGAACCCAGCTTTGCCCGAGGTTGATCAAGTTGAAGTACACGACAAAGATGAGCAGCGCTTGTGCCAAGTTGCCGCCTCGTCCGACACGATGGTTTGCGCTGGTGATGGCCAACGCGATGATCAACACATTGAATGCTGAAATGGCCACACCCAAGCGCCACCCCAATTCGGCGAGATTGCCGGGCTGGGGATTTTGAATCAGCTGGCGCGTGCTGATGGTTTTGGCTTGTGGCGCCTCTGCGGTCTTGACCGATTCATTCAGTTGGCTGGTGTAACGCTTGAATTGCGTGACTTTGATTTCAGATTTGCCAATCGTTTGTTCAATGCGTTGGCCGTTTTCCAGCGCTAAAAACGGCTCATCGTTGATGCTTTCTATATGCCCAGTTTTAGACGACGTCATCGATTGCTTGTTGTGATCCGTCGATGAAATGAAGATGTTTTTACCTTCTTTGTTGTCAATGCTTTCTTTGTCAATGAAAAAGACACGTGACCCACTGGCTGATTCTTGAAACTGGCCTGGCGCGACGCGCTCGAGGTCGCCGCGTCGTTCGTAGCGATCTTTGAGTTCACCAATTTGCTGGTTAGACCAAGGCCAGACCAAAAGCATAAGCACGAAAACGCTCAGCAACATAGGCCATGCGAATCGCAGCATGGGTGTCATCAGAGAGCGCAGTCCTTTGCCGCTGACATACCAGATGACCATTTCGCTTTCTAAATACATGCGCGAGAGCGTTCCCACGGCCGCAATGAACAGGCTCATGGTCAACACAATCGGCAAATGACCCAACATGGTGTAACCCATGATCAAGCTGATCTCGGCGGGGTTGACCGTGCCGTTAGAGGCCTGACCGAGCGTGCGTATAAGCATCATGGTCATCACGATGGTGACCAAGACGATCAGCGTGGCGCCAAAACTGCGCGCCAGCTCTTTGCGAATGGAGGAATGGAATAACATCAGTGACAGAGGAAAACCGCAATTATGAACTTCGAGCTCAAGACCCTAGATTTACACGCTGCAGCCACGCATAAAACCGATGCGCTGATTATCTTGGTATCTGCCAAGGACAAGCCTGCCAAAGACGTTTTGTCGCAACTTATTTCTGAAGCACGCAAAAGCGGTGATTTGGATGAGTCGCCCGCCAAGCTGCTGAGCGTGTGGCGTCCTCAAGGCGTGAACGCCCAACGCGTGGTTTTGGTTTCTAGCGGCGACGGCAGTGCCCGCGTGGTCCGCCAGGCCGTCACCGCTGCGGTGGCTTCGCTGAAGACGGCCAAGCCAGCCCACATCACCGTGTGTTTGGCCGATGCCAGCGAACATCGCCTGCAAGCCGCGGCCCAAGCTGTGGTCGACACCAGCTATGTCTACACCGCCACCAAACCCTCGGCCAAAGCCGCAGGCTTGACGCGCGTGGTGTTGGCTTTGCCAACGGCTGAAAAGACCAAAGCCGCTAAACACGAGTTTGACCTGGCCCGTGCCCAAGTGGCCGGTGTGTCGTTGGCCAAAGAGTGGGGCAACCGTCCCGCCAACCACGCCACGCCCACGCATTTGGCCGATGTGGCCAAGGCCTTGGGTAAAAAGGCGGGCATCCATTGCCAAGTGCTTGGCCCCAAAGAGATCGAGAAGCTCGGCATGGGCTCCTTCGCCGCAGTGGCGCGTGGCTCGGTCGAGCCTTTGCGCTTCATCGTGTTGCAGTACACCGGTGCCGCCAAAACAGTGGCCCCTACGGTGTTGGTAGGCAAGGGCATCACGTTTGACACGGGGGGTATCTCCCTCAAACCAGGCCCCGGCATGGACGAGATGAAGTTCGACATGTGCGGCGCAGCCAGCGTGCTGGGCACCTTTGAAGCGCTGTCGCACTTGAAACCCGCCATCAACGTGGTTGGCTTGATCCCCACCTGTGAAAACATGCCCGATGGCACCGCCTTGAAGCCCGGTGACGTGATCACCAGCATGAGCGGCCAAACCATTGAGGTGCTCAACACCGATGCCGAAGGTCGCCTGATTTTGTGTGACGCCTTGACCTATGCCACACGCTTCAAGCCCCGCGCCGTGATTGACATTGCCACGCTGACTGGTGCTTGCGTGATTTCGTTGGGCCATGTGCGCAGCGGTTTGTTCTCGCCCTCGGATGACTTGGCCAATGCCTTGTTCGCCGCCGGCGAAGCTGCCTTGGACCCTTGCTGGCGCTTGCCTTTGGACGAGGAATATGCCGAAGGTCTCAAGTCCAACTTCGCCGATGTGGCCAACGTGGCAGGGCGCGAGGGTGGCTCCATCACCGCAGCCAAGTTCTTGCAGCGTTTTGCCAAAGACTACCCATGGGCACATTTGGACATCGCGGGTTCAGCTTGGAAGAGCGGCGCGGCCAAAGGCGCGACGGGTCGCCCCGTGGGCTTGCTGCTGCAATACCTGTTGGGCACGACTCCGGCTGCGTCAAAAGTGCCTGCAAAGAAAGCGAAATGACGGAAATAGCCTTTCACTTCAACGCGCCAGACAAGCTGGCCTATGCCTGCCGCTTGTTGCGCAAGGCCGTGGCCAGTGGCGCGCGCGTGGTGGTGACGGGCGCGCCTGCTTCGCTGCAAGCGCTAGACACGTTGTTGTGGACCTTCTCGCCTCTTGAGTTTGTGGCGCATTGCCGCGCTGGCAGCCCTGCTGAACAGTTGATGGCGTCGCCCGTGGTGCTGGCTGCACAAATTGAAGGCGGACCTGAGTTGCCGCATCACCAAGTGCTGCTGAATTTGGGCAGCGAGGTAGCAGCAGGTTACGAGCGCTTTGAACGCACGATTGAAGTGGTCACCCTCGACGACGAAGACCGCCAGCAAGCACGCCAACGCTGGAAGCACTATGCCGATCGCGGGTATTCCATCACGCGCCATGATTTAAAGCTGAAGGACACTTCGGCCTGATTTTTCAGTGTTTTTCTTTTCCACCTTTAAGGAGTTCTTGATGCATCTCTCTTTCAAATTGACAGCCGTTGCAACTTTGGCTGCGCTCAGCAGTTTGGCCCTAGCGCAAGAACAAGTGGTGAAGATTGGTCATGTGGCGCCTTTGAGCGGTGCCATCGCTCACTTAGGCAAAGACAACGAATACGGCGCACGTTTGGCCATTGAAGAACTCAACGCCAAAGGCGTGAGCATCAACGGCAAGAAAGTGAAATTGGAGCTTGTGGCCGAAGACGATGCCGCCGATCCCAAGCAAGGCACAGCCGCCGCGCAAAAGTTGGTAGATGCCAAAGTCAGCGGCGTGATTGGCCACTTGAACTCAGGCACGACCATTCCAGCGTCCAAGATTTACAGCGATGCGGGCATTCCTCAAATTTCGCCATCCTCGACCAACCCTAAGTACACACGCCAAGGCTACAAAACAGCCTTCCGCGTGGTGGCGGACGACGTGCATTTGGGCGGCACCTTGGGCCGCTATGCGGTGAACGAGCTCAAAGGCAAATCAATTGCCGTGATCGACGACCGCACAGCCTACGGCCAAGGTGTGGCTGAAGAATTCGAAAAAGCGGTCAAGGCCGCTGGCGGCAACTTGGTGGGCCATGAGTTCACCACCGACAAAGCCACCGACTTCATGCCCATCTTGACCACCCTCAAAGGGAAGAAACCAGACATCATCTTCTTCGGCGGCATGGATGCCGTGGGCGGCCCGATGATGAAGCAAATGAAGTCTCTTGGTATCAAAGCCAAATTCATGGGCGGTGACGGTATTTGCACCAACGAGATGATCAAGCTTGCGGGCGACGCCATGGCTGACGGCCAAGTGGTGTGTGCGGAGGCGGGCGGTGTGGACGGTACGTTGAAGAAGGGCATGGACGACTTCAGCGCCAAGTTCAAGAAGCGCTTCAACGACGACGTGAAGCTGTATTCGCCTTATGTGTATGACGCCGTGTACGTGATGGTCGATGCCATGCAGCGTGCCAAGTCCAGTGAGCCTGCCAAGTACTTGCCAGAGTTGGCCAAAACCACAGGCTTCAAGGGTGTGACGGGCACGATTTCGTTTGACGCCAAAGGTGACATCAAGAACGGTGCTTTGACGCTCTACACCTTCAAGGCTGGCAAGCGCGATCAAATTGCGGTGGTGCATTAATTCTTAATGACTCATTTTGAATTTTTGAAAACCACCTTCGGGTGGTTTTTTTATGTTTTTCGAAATCAATAAACTTATACAAATCAAGTACTTATCTTTTTGTTTTTAATTTGATCTTAATTATTTTATAAATTGTGTACACCGAATCAAAGTCTGACGCGTTGATTTCTCACTAAGTTCTCAGGAGCCTAAATTGGATAAATCAGTTGTTCAGATCGAATCGCCAGATGTGGCTGTGGAGCGTCGCTTCAAAATCGTGTGTTCAGAAAAGACTGGCATCAAAGCCACGTTCGATCGCATCCGCGCCCAGCTCGCCCAAGAGGCAGAGCAACGAAGCCGTCCAGCTTCGCGCATGTATTCCGGTTTCAGAGCCGTGAAAGCTTAAGCTAAATTTATTTTCAAAGGCGCCTTGATGGCGCCTTTTTTATGAGATCTATTTTATTAATTACGCTTTAAATTCAAAGACTTGTACGCTCTGAGGCGTATGGACGGTTAAGGCAGCTGTCTTGATAATTTCGCGCGACGACTGCTTGACGCGAGGTTATTTTGCTTTCTAAATTCACGAAGTTTTTTTCGACCGACATTGCCGTCGATTTAGGCACAGCCAACACGCTGATTTACACCAAAGAACACGGCATCGTTTTGGACGAACCGTCGGTCGTTGTGATTAAAAAAGACGGCAAGATCTATGGCAAAACTTCGGTGTTAGCCATTGGCAATGAAGCCAAAGCCATGTTGGGGCGTGTGCCGGCAGGCATTGAGGCGATTCGCCCCATGAAAGATGGCGTGATTGCCGACTTCACCGTGACCGAGGTGATGCTCAAGCACTTCATCAAGCTGGCGCATCCGCACATGTTTTTCAAGCCCAGCCCACGCATTGTGATTTGCGTGCCGTGCGGCTCTACCCAGGTTGAGCGACGCGCTATTCGCGAATCAGCCTTGGGCGCTGGTGCCTCTGAGGTCTATCTGATTGAAGAACCCATGGCCGCCGCCATTGGCGCGGGCCTGCCCGTGACCGAGCCTTGCGGCTCTATGGTGGTGGACATTGGTGGTGGCACCACCGAGGTCGGCATTGTGTCCTTGGGCGGCATGGTTTACAAAAACAGCGCGCGCATTGGTGGCGACAAGTTTGACGAAGCCATCGTCAACTACATCCGCCGCAATTTCGGCATGTTGATTGGCGAGCAAACGGCGGAGCGCATCAAGAAGCAAATTGCCACCGCATTTCCCACGGGTGATGTGAGGGAAATGGAAATCACTGGGCGTAATTTGAGTCAAGGCATTCCGCAAAGCTTCACCATCAGCTCCACTGAAATCTTGGAGGCCTTGACCGACACGCTCAACAACTTGGTGTCCACGGTCAAGATCGCGCTGGAACGCACGCCGCCAGAGCTGAGCTCGGACATCGCTGAGCGCGGCATCATGCTCACGGGCGGTGGTGCTTTGTTGCGCGATTTGGACCGTTTGATTTCTGAAGAAACCGGTTTGCCGGTGTTGATCGCGGAAGATCCCTTGACCTGTGTGGCCCGTGGTTGCGGTTTGGCACTGGAGCAGTTGCACAGCGTCAGCGGCATCTTCACGGCAGATTAATAAGGCCCCCCTTCAGCGGGGCTTAAGCTGGCTTGGTTTAAGATTCCAACCGTGACGCAGCAAACCTCCCTATTCAAAACGATGTGCCTTTATTTGGCCATTGCGCTGGTCGCCTTATTGGCGATCGGCCCGTTTTTGCACGCGCATTACGGCGCGTCTAAGGTGACAGGCTTGCATGTGGCTGGCGTGAATTCTGTGGTTGCAACGGCAGAGCCTGCGTTGGCGATGACTTATTTCAGCCAAGATGAAGAGCAAGAGTCTGCGGCTGTGGGCGTCGAGACTTCTTATGCGCGACAAATAACGCTGGATGTTCAAGACCAGCCTCAAAGCGTGTTGATCCTCACCGTCTTTGTCATGGCGGCGCTGATTCAGCGTGTTGTTTCTTTCTTGCCCAAGCCAGACACGCAACGTGCTGGTCGTCCTTCTTTTCTTGCGGGCTTTCCGCCGCTGCCACACGCACCTCCTACGTTTCGTTTCTGACTTTTAACGCGTGTGCACGTTCTTGTGCATCGTCTGTCGGTGAGTGATGTGTGGAGTTTGTGATGTTCACTTCTTTCAAGTTTTTTGTTCGTGGCGCTTTTGTGTGGACGTTGTCTGCATGGGTGTTGGGTGCGTTGGCGCAGGTCGCGCCGGCTCAATCTACGGCCAGTGCGCCTTTGTTGTTGCCCCTCAACGTCAAGCAACAAGCCAGCCTCGGTGTGCAAGTGGCGGCAGTGCAGGCGTCTACAGGCGGTCAGTTGTTGGCCAGCGCCACGGTGGTCGTGCCGCCGGGCAAAGAGTTCACCGTGTCAGCGCCTTATGCGGGCCAAGTGTCTCGGCTGCTGGTGGGCGTGGGGGACACGGTCAAAGCTGGTGCCGCCTTGGCGCATTTCACCAGCCCCATGTTGGGCGACGCACGTCGACTGCTCAACGAAGCGTCGCTGGATTACAAAAACGCCTCAGCCGCTGCACAGCGCGACCAAGCCATGTTTGACGAAGGCATCATCCCAGCCGTGCGTTTGCAGTTGAGCCGTTCCAAACAAGAAGCCGCACAAGCGCAGCTGCATGCACGCGAGGCCGAGCTGGTTGCCGCAGGCATGCGCTTTGATGCCAACACAGGCTACGCCACGGGCACGCTCAAAGCGCCGTTGTCGGGCACGGTGTCTGAAGCCTTTGTTGCCGTGGGTCAACGCGTGGAGGCGGGGGCTATGTTGTTCAAACTGGCTGACAGTTCGCAGTTACAACTCGACGTGCAGCTCTCGTCCGACAAAGCCGCGCAGTTGCAAGTGGGAGACGAGGTGAGCATTGCCTCGCGCAATGCCAAAGCCAAAATCATGGGTGTGAGCCGCGCGGTGGATGCCAGTCAGTCGGCTCGCGCACGCGCCACAGTGACGAGCCGTGGCAGCTTGCAAGCGGGTGAGTTGGTGTCAATCACCGTGCATGCCAAAGGCAAAGCCAGCTTGGTCAAACCTGATACGCAATGGCTGGTGCCTGCACGTGCGGTCACACAGTGGCGCGGCAAGCCGTGGCTGTTTGTGGCGAATGACAAAGGGTTTGAAGCGCAAGCAGTGACTGTGGTGTCGTCCACCGACGACTTGTCATTGGTCGAAGCGACGTTACCTGCGGGCAGCAAAGTGGCGGTCACAGGCATCGCCTCCTTGCGTGCCTTGTTGCAAAAGGACGAGTGATGTTTGAACACCTGATTCGTCTGAGTCTGCGTTTTCGTAGCCTCACGCTGGCGTGTGCTGGCCTGCTGTTTATTGCTGGCACCTACGCATGGCTCAATTTGCCGATTGATGCCTTTCCAGATATTTCGCCTACGCAGGCCAAAGTCATTCTCAAAATTCCAGGCATGACACCCGAAGAGGTGGAGCAGCGGGTGGTCAAACCCATCGAGCAAGAGCTGCTGAGCATTCCCAACAAACGCATCGTGCGTTCCATCTCTAAATACGGCATTGCCGACATCACCATCGACTTTGACGAGGGTGTGGATTTGTATTGGGCACGCCAACAAGTGTCTGAGCGTTTGGGCTCGGTCATGCGCGATTTGCCGGCCAGTGTGAGCGGTGGTTTGGCCCCCATCACCACGCCGCTGAGCGAGGTCTACATGTTCACACTCGAAGGCGACTTCGGCTTGGCTGAAAAACGCCGCGTGCTCGACTGGGTGATTCGCCCCGAGCTACGCACCATCCCCGGTGTGGCCGAGGTCAACTCGCTCGGTGGCGAAGTGCAAACCTTTGAAGTGATTCCCAACACCGCCAAGATGGCAGCCATGGGTGTGAGCATGACGGACTTGCGACAAGCCTTGCTCGCCAACAACAGCAACGATGGCGCAGGCCGTTTGACCGCTGGCGAAGAAGCCTTGGTGGTGCGCGTAGAAGGCGCTGTGAAAACGCTGGACGATTTACGTGCCGTGCGTTTGAGCACCACGCGCAACACGAAGGTGCAACTTGACGATGTGGCCACCGTCACGCACGGTGCACTCACACGCTACGGCGCAGTCACACACGACGGCCAAGGTGAAGCCGTCGAGGGCTTGGTGCTGGGCATGCGCGGTGTGAATGCCCGCCAGTTGGTGAATGCTGTGGACGCCAAGTTGGCCGAGATGGCGCCACGTTTGCCCAAAGGTATGGCGGTGAAAACCTTTTACAACCGAGGCGAATTGGTCACGCGCGCCGCAGACACGGTGATTCACGCGTTGATTGAAGCGGCCGTGTTGGTGTGCATCACCTTGTATGTGTTCTTGGGCGGCATGCGTGCCGCGGTGGTGGTGGCTGTGGCTTTGCCTTTGTCGCTGTTGAGCACCTTCATGCTCATGCGCGGCTTTGGCTTAACGGCCAACTTGATGAGCTTGGGCGGCTTGGCCATCGCGCTGGGTATGTTGGTCGACGCGGCGGTGGTGGTGGTGGAAAACATTGAAACCGCATTTGCGTCGCACCCAAAGGGCCACGCTTTGTCGAAGACCGAAATATTGCTGCGTGCGGTGCGTCAAGTGGTCAAGCCTGTGGCGTCTGGTGTGCTGATCATTTGCGTGGTGTTTTTGCCGCTGCTGAGTCTTGAAGGCTTAGAAGGCAAGCTGTTTGCGCCTGTGGCCGTGACCATCATCATGGCATTGGCCTCATCGCTGTTGTTGGCCTTCAGTGTGATTCCGGCTTTGGCATCCATGGTGTTAAAAGAAGAGGGGGCGCACGAGCCAGTGGTGATGCAAAAAATCCATGCCGCGTATTTGCGCTTGCGTGAACGCGTGTGGGCCAAGCCGCAGTGGTTGTATGGCGTGTCGGTGGCATCACTGGTGGTGGCTGCGGTACTTTACAGCTTCATTGGCAAAACCTTCATGCCCACCTTGGATGAAGGCGATATCTTGGTGCAGTTGCAAAAGCTGCCTTCCATTTCACTCGAAGCTTCATTGGAAATTGACACCCGTGTTCAGCAAGCCATTTTGGACAACGTGCCCGAGGTCAAGTCCATCGTCGCCCGTGCAGGCTCGGACGAGTTGGGGCTAGACCCCATGGGCTTGAACGAGACGGACACCTTCTTGGTACTCAAACCCAAAAGCGAATGGCGCGGCAACAAAGACGACATCATCGACGCACTGCGCGTGGTGCTGGATGGTTTTCCGGGCTTGGTCTATGGTTTCACCCAGCCCATTGAAATGCGCGTGTCTGAAATGCTCACCGGCACACGCGGCGATGTGGCTATCAAAATTTTTGGCACAGACTTGGGGAGCTTGAACGAAGCTGCCCATCAAATTGCCGATGCCGTGCGCACCGTTCCCGGTGCTGCCGAGGTGATTGCACCCAAGGCCGAAGGTTTGCAATACGTGTCGGTCAGTTTGAACCGAACGACGATGGGCCAAGCGGGTTTCAGTGTGGAGGCCTTGCAGCAAGCATTCAAAAACCAAGTGGAGGGTGAGTCACTCGGCTACGTGTTGCAAGACGGTGTGCGCATGCCGCTCACCTTGCGCGGCAACGAAGCCACGCGTCAAAGTCCAGAAGCATTTAAAAATTTGCAGCTCGCTGCACCCGATGGCCGCGTGTGGGCCGCCAGTGCTTTGGCCGACATTCGCTTGGTCGATGGCCCCATCCGTGTGGACCACGAGCAAAGCACGCGCTTCACCAGCATTCAGGTGTCGGTGGATGGGCGCGATTTGACGGGCTTTGTGGGCGATGCCCAAAAAGCCGTAGCAGCCTTAAAGCTACCCAGCGATGTGCGCATTGTGTGGGGTGGCCAGTTTGAAAACCAACAACGCGCGACGGCGCGTTTGGGGTTGGTCATTCCTGCGGCCATGGTGCTTATCTTTACCATCTTGGTGTTCACCTTTGGTTCGGCCATTCAGGCGGGCATCATCTTCTTGAACATCCCGTTTGCGTTGGTGGGCGGTGTGGTCGCACTCGCGGTCTCGGGCGAGTATTTGTCGGTGCCTGCCTCGGTGGGCTTCATCGCGCTGTTGGGCATTGCCGTGCTCAATGGTGTGGTGATGGTGACGCACTTCAACGAACGTTTGCTCGACGGCGAAGCGATGGATGTGGTGGTCCGCCTAGGCACGGAACGCCGTTTGCGTCCTGTGTTGATGACGGCAGTCATCACCGCGCTGGGCATGATTCCGTTGCTGTTTGCCACAGGGCCTGGTTCGGAAATTCAACGACCCTTGGCCATTGTGGTGACGGGTGGTTTGCTCAGCTCTACCTTGTTGACCTTGTTGCTGCTGCCCAAATTGTTTGAGCGCTTTGGTGGGTTAGAAAGCGTGCCGTGGCATGCGCTCACGCGCTTCTTGCCTTGGAGAAAATCATGAGACGTTTTTTGACATCTGATGTCTTGACCGCTGCTGTTGCTTGCACTTTGGCGTTGACGCTGGAGGCAGCGCAGGCGCAGCAGTCTGCTGTTTCTGCAACAACAGCAGCATCTTCTGCTGCGTCATCAGCCTCAGCCTCGACGGTGACATCACCGCTCTTGCCTTATCTCCCCGCCGAAGCTGCGGTGAAAGACGCCTTGCTCAGCAGCCCCTTGATGCAAGCCGCGCGCTCTAAAAAAGAAGCAGGCACAGCGCGCGCCAAAGGCATTGATTCAGGCACCGCCGAGTTCACCTTGCGCAGCACGTCGCAACGCCGCCGTGATGTGGCCGCAGGTACACAACTGCACGAGTCGATGGTGAGCATCGAACGGCCCGTGCGTTTTTGGGGCAAACGCGGCATGGACGCGGACCTCGCCACGCAAACCCAAGCCTTTGCCGACATCGAATACGCCGATGCCATGCACGAAGGCGCGCGCGAGTTGATGCGTTTTTGGTTTGCTTACCTGCGCGCTTTGGCTGACCAAAAGAATGCGGTGACCACCTTTGACTTGGCCGCCAAAATGCAGCGCCTCACGCAAAGTCAACTCAAGCAAGGTGAAATTTCCCAGCTCGATGCCGAGCTGGCCAATGCCGAGTTTGAACGCATCACCGCGGCACGTTCGGTGGCCGATGCGCAGTTGGCTTCCAGCGCCTCAGCCTTCACGCGTCGCTATGCGGGCATGGTGTTGCCCACGCAGATGCCAGCTTCCTTGCGATTAAACGCATCGACCAGCTTGCCTGCTCTGACTGAAACCATGGCAGCCATGCGTCAAGAGTTTTTGGATAAAAACCACGAGCTCAACATGATGCGTGTGGACGCACAACGTTTGCGCCTCGCCGCAGACCGTGCCTCGCGTGACCGCTTGCCCGACCCGACTGTGGGCGTGTTCAGTGGACGCGAGCGGGCGGGGGCCGAAACCATTTCGGGTGTGATGTTCTCGATGCCATTCCCCAGTGCCTCACGCTTTCATCATGCCAGCGCCTTGGTGGCTGACGCGCAAGCCGCCAGCGACAAAGTGCTGCTGGCCGAGCAACAGCTGGGCGCCATGTTTGACAGCATGTGGATTCAGTTTCAGCACAAACGCACAGCCGCTGACAACTTGAAATCTGCGGCCCAACGTCAAGCCTTAGCCGCAGAAAAATCGGTCAAGGCCTACACCTTGGGCGAAGGCAGTTTGTCGGACGTGCTGCTGATTGCGCGCCTTGCCAGCGACAACCTCAACGCCGCCGAGCGCATGCAGCTAGAGGTGGTGGAGTTGCTGGCGTTGATTCGTCTAGATCTGCATCAGATCTGGGACTTTGACGAGTAACCCGTTCCTAAATCTTCCGTTTAGGCGAGTTCAGCAATCAACTCAATTTCCACGCAAGCACCCAAAGGCAATTGCGCCACGCCAAACGCGCTGCGTGCGTGTGCGCCTTTGTCGCCAAACACTTGGCCAATCAGTTCGCTGCAGCCGTTGGTCACCAAGTGGTGTTCGGTGTAGTCGGGGCTGGAGTTGACCAAGCTCATCACTTTGACGATGCGCTTGATTTTGTTCAAGTCGCCCACTGCGGCGTGCAGCGTGCCCAACAAATCCACAGCCACTGCGCGAGCCGCTTGTGCGCCTTCGGCGGTTTGCATGGTCTTGCCCAGTTGGCCCGTCCACACTTTGCCGTCTTGTTTGGCGATGTGGCCGCTTAAAAACACCAAGTTGCCTGTTTGCACAAACGGCACGTAGGCCGCAGCGGGGACAGCCACGGGAGGCAGGGTGATGTTCAGGGCTTGGAGTTTGTCGTAAACGCTCATGTGGATTCCTTGTTTGAATCCGATGATTTTAAGAGCGTGCGACGTGTGTCGCGAAGCTCAGAGTGCTTCGCTTTGACTTTGTGATTGGCCTTGCGACTGACCTTGCGATTGACTTTGGGTTTGTGATTGCGACTGTGTTTGCCCAGACGCAGCCGCCAACTCAGAAGCCGGTTGCACCGTCACAGCCACTTCCAACGTGTGACTAGCCCCACCATGAATCACACCGCGCACGGGCGACACGTCAGCATAGTCGCGGCCAATGGCCAAGGTCACGTAGTCGATGCCGGGCGAGCTTAAGCCCCAACGGTTGTTGGTGGGGTCGAGGTCAAACCATTGACCGTGGGTGGCGAGTGCACCGGTTTTGGCGGTCTCGGCGGCATCGTCCAAAACGTCTGGCACATAGACCGACACCCAGGCGTGCGAGGCGTCGCTGCCAATCAAACGGGTTTGGCCTTCTGGCACTTCAGTCACCAAATAGCCGCTCACATAGCGCGCCGCTAAACCTTGCGTGCGCAAGCAGCCGATGAGGATGTGGGCAAAGTCTTGGCACACGCCTTTGCGGTTTTTGAGGGCTTCTAGCGTTGGTGTGTTGATGTCGGTGCTGGCCGTCTCGTAGGTGAACTCTTGGTGAATGCGGGTCATCAAATCACAGGCCGCCACCAGCACGGGACGGGCAGGGATGAAGCTGGCACGCGCGTATTCGGCAAAGTCGGGGTGAGGCTGCACATAGGGCGAGGCGAACACGTATTCGGTGGCGGCGTCCCACGCTGCGCCCGAGTGATACACAAAGTGCTCACGCACGTTTTCCCATGCGGGGGTTGTCAGCGCTTGCTCGGGTGGGTAGGGGATGAAGTGGGTGTCTACCGTGCTCTTGGCGGTGATGTTGAGTGTGTCGTGCACCACAGGCAGCGAGAAGAAGGTGCGGTTGTTGCCAAACACATCCACATGCGTGCTGGTGGCTGCTGGTGTGGGCGTGATGTGCAGCTCGGCGTGTTGCACCGTTTGTGCGGCATCGCTGCGCGGTAGTAAATGCGCCATGTGCTGCGCGGTGTTGACCTGCGGCACATAGTGGTAAGTGGTGGTGTGGGTGATGTACAGCAGCATGGCTCAGGCCCCCACGCTGTCGGCGTCGTCGGTGTGGCTGAAGTAGTGCGCCGTGATGGCGTCAGATACTTGCCATGCGGCTTGCATGCACTCGGTCAGGCACGCACGCAGGTTAGGGTGGTGACCCACGTCATTAGGCGTGCAGAGCTGTTCTAAATCGGTTTGCTTCAAGTCGGGTACCAAGCGCGCTAAAGCGTCGGGTTCGCCCATGGGGGTGTCGGCCAATTTGGACAAGCGCCCACGCAGCGTGCGTGCCACCCAAGCGAGTGAGCGCGGGTTGTCGTTGTCTTGCACCAGCAGCTCAATCAGCGGAGCCAGTTCGCGGCTTTGTTGGTACTGCGCTTGGAAGGTGATGGTGCTGTCAAACAGCGACAACAGCGCTGCATAGTGCGAGCTGTTTTCATCTGCACTGTCAGCGTCATCGGCGGTGTGTTCAAACGCACCCACTTCGACAGCCAAGTCGAGTGCGGATGACAAAAATCCCAAACGCTCCACGTGGCGGCCAATGCTCAGCAGTTGCCAGCCGTCGTCACGCGTCATGCGGTCGGTTTGCGCGCCAGTGATGGCGGCGAGTGCCGAGCTGGCCGCATCGAGGGCCTGCATGGCTTGCACGGCAGAGAACGCACGCGGTGAGCCCGCTTGTGCGCAATCGGCGCTGAATTGGTCCACACAATGCACGATGGCATTCCAGTGTTCGGGCGACAAGCGCTCGCGCAGTGACGAGGCCGCTTGCTGCAAAGCGCGCAAGTTGTAGCCAACGCTGGTGCTGTGCTCGTCTTGGTCCAAGCACGCAATGAGCGTGCGTTCAAACACACGGCGGCGTGCGCCCATGCTGGGGGTGCTGGTGGGTTTGTCTTCGCCAGCAGCGTGTGCCGATGGCACGCCCGCGGGCACCAAGCCTTGACGTTGGGTGAGCAACTGCAACCATGCCCACAAGCTGCGTGAGGCAGGGTCTTCGCCGTTCAAGGCTTCGATGCACAAGCGCACCAAGCGCACCATGTTTTCGCTGCGCTCGGTGTAGCGGCCCAGCCAATACAAGTTTTCGGCAGCGCGGCTGGTGACCATGCGCTCGCGGTGTTTGAAGCCAGAGGTGGCGTTGTACTTGGGCAGCAAGCTGCTGCGGTCAATGTCGGCATGGGTTTGCACCCACACATCGGCGCTGCTGCCGCCGCGTTGCATGGAGGCAATTTGTGCATCCGGTGCGGCAATGCGTGCCAAACCACCGGGCAACACACGCCACGCATCTGGGCCATCGCCAGCGCTGTTGCGCAAGGCAAACACACGCAGCATGACCGAGCGTTGCACCACGCCTTCGGTGGTGTTTTTCCACGTGGGCATTTGCGACAGTGGTGAGTAAGCCTGCAAGGTGTAGCGGTCGGGTTGGCGGGTGATGCGCCCCACCCATTCGTCGCGTTGCGCTTGGGTGAGTGTGCGACCTAAAACAGACTGAATGGTTGCATCAAACGTGCCGTGCGTGGCCGAGCCCGGGTAGGTGGGCTTGATGGCCATGTGTTCGAGTTGCGGCAACACCGAGGCCAAGGCCGCACGCTCGCCACACCACCAAGTGTCGAGAGCTGGCAGTTGCAGTTCTTCGCCCAACAGCTTTTCGCTGAGTGCGGGCAAGAAACCCAACAAAGCAGGCGACTCTAAAAATGCCGAGCCCGGTGCGTTGGCCACCACCACGTTGCCAGCGCGCACGGCTTGCAGCAAACCGGGAATGCCCAAGGTGGAGTCAGCGCGTAATTCAAGTGGGTCTAAGAACTCATCGTCCATGCGCTTGAGCAACACATGCACGGGCTCTAAGCCGCGCAAGGTACGCAGGTACACGCGTTCGTCACGCACAGTCAGGTCATGGCCTTCGACCAAGGTGAGGCCTAAGTAACGGGCGAGGTACGCGTGTTCAAAATAGGTTTCGTTGTACGGCCCGGGAGTGAGTAAGGCCACGTGGGCATTGGCACCTTCGGGGCTGTGCGCTTTGAGGGACTCCACCCACACACGGTAGGTGGCCGCCAAGCGCTGAATGTTCATGGCCTCAAACGCTTGCGGGAATTGGCGCGAAATGAGCAAGCGGTTTTCTAGCAAATAGCCCAAGCCCGAAGGCGCTTGCGTGCGCTGCGACACCACGGCCCAGTGGCCATCGGGTCCGCGTGCCAAGTCAAACGCAGCGATGTGCAAATGCGTGCCACCCACAGGTGCCACGCCATGCATGGCACGCAAGTAGCCGGGGTGGCCTTGCACCAAAGCGGGCGGAATCATGGCTTCGCGAATCAATTGCTGCGGGCCATACACATCGGCCATCATGCGCTCGAGCAAACGTGCGCGTTGCTTCACGCCCACTTCAATGTGCTGCCAGCTCTCAGGCGTGAGGATGAGGGGGAACAGGTCCAACGCCCAAGGCCGCTGCGGACCGCCTTGGCTGGCGTACACGTTGTAGGTGATGCCGTTGTCGCGCACTTGGCGCGCCAAGGTTTGGGTGCGACGGTCTAGGTCGTCTAGGCCGGTGTTGCCGAGCTGTTCAAAAAACGTGCGCCAAGGTGAAGACAGGTCTTCTGCGTTAGCTGCTTGTACGTTTGCCTCTTCTGCCATTGCTTTGGCCGCCGATGCAACTGCAGGCGAACACTTGCCTTGTAGCTCATCAAAGTGCCCGCTGTCGGCGGGATGTGCAAGGCCTTTCACCACGTCAACCAAACGCGGTGAGGCAATAGACGCTGAAGGGGGCGAGGAGGGCTTTTGCACAGTGGCTGCATTGTCTCACCGCCTTCGGGTTTGGCCATGGTTTGAATAGGGTGTTTAGACGCGTCGCAAATCCAACGTGAACGGGAACTCTTTGCTGGCAGGCACCCCCACGGTGGCTTGCGGCACATCCAGTTTGCCCGGTGTGTGGCCCAGCGGGAAGAAGCGCGACAAGCGGCGGCTCTCAGCCTCGTACGCGTTGACAGGAAAGCTGTCGTAGTTGCGCCCGCCCGGATGCGCCACGTGGTACTGACAGCCACCGACCGAGCGCTTCATCCAGGTGTCCACAATGTCAAACGTCAGCGGCACATGCACGCCAATGGTGGGGTGCAAGGCCGACGACGGCGCCCATGCGCGGTAACGCACACCGGCCACGTATTCGCCCACCGTGCCTGTGGGTTGCAAAGGCAGCGGCGTGCCATTGACCGTGATGGTGTGGCGGCTGGGGTTGAGCCCCGCCACATGCACCTCGATGCGTTCGAGTGATGAGTCCACATAGCGCACCGTGCCGCCACTTGAGCCTTCTTCGCCCATGACGTGCCAAGGTTCCAAAGCGTTGCGCAGGGTGAGGTTGATGCCCAGCGTTTGCAAATCGCCCACGCGTGGAAAACGGAATTCAAAGTGCGGCGCAAACCATGCGGGGTCGAACTGAAAACCACAATCGCCCAGCTCAGTCAGCACATCGTCAAAGTCGGCTTTGACAAAATGCGGCAACAAGAAGCGGTCATGCAGCTCGGTGCCCCAACGCGTTGCGGGGGCTTGGTAGGGTGTTTCCCAAAAACGTGCGACCAAGGCGCGCAGCAAGAGCTGCTGCACGATGCTCATGCGTTCATGCGGCGGCATTTCAAAGGCGCGTAGTTCGAGCAAGCCCAAACGTCCGGTGGATGAATCAGGTGAGTACAGCTTGTCGATACAAAACTCACTGCGGTGCGTGTTGCCTGTGACGTCAATCAGCAAGTTGCGCAGCGTGCGGTCCACGATCCACGGTGGCATGTCTGCGCCAAACTTCTCGCGGTTCTTTTGGATTTCAGCCAGCGCAATTTCTAGCTCGTAAATTTGGTCATTGCGCGCTTCGTCCACACGCGGTGCTTGGCTGGTGGGTCCAATGAACATGCCGCTGAACAGGTAGCTCAAGCTTGGGTGGTTGTGCCAATACAAGATGAGCGAGGCCAACAGCTCGGGCTTGCGCAAAAACGGACTGTCCGCAGGCGTGGCACCACCCATGACGATGTGGTTGCCGCCGCCCGTGCCGGTGTGGCGGCCGTCGGTCATGAACTTCTCGGCAGACAGGCGCGATTCAAACGCGGCCTTGTACAAGAACTCGGTGTGGTCCACGATTTCCAGCCAGTTGTGGGCGGGGTGGATGTTGACTTCAATCACACCAGGGTCAGGCGTGACTTGTAGTACTTTCAGGCGCACATCGCGCGGGGGCGGATAGCCTTCCAACACAAGGCGCACGCCCAACTCTTCAGCGGTGGCTTCAATCGCACTTAGCAGTTCTAGGTAGTCTTCCAAGTCGCCGAGCGGCGGCATGAAGACGTAAATCAAACCTTGTGGGTTTTCCATCGCCTTCAACTCAACGGCGGGGCCGTTGGCACGCGATGGGTCACGCACCTCCACGCAAATGGCGGTGCGGGTGATCCAATGCGCGGATTGGTCTTTGGCTGGTACGGGGTGCGCAGTGCCGGGCACAAAGCCGTCTTGGCCCATGCCCGTTTGCAAGCCCACGGTGCCGCCTTGGGCCAAGCCACCACCCGCCACGTGCGTGTTGATGTGGTGGTCATAGTGCGTGTGGCGTGCATGGTGCGAATACTGCGCACGCAAAGCCGCCGCATGAGGCAGGGGCTTGCGCTCGGCAAAGTGGTCTTGCTCAATCGCGTAGGGGTAGTCGGCTTGGCTGACCCACGGCAGTGAGTCGAGTGGCAAGCGCAAGCCCATGGGCGAGTCGCCAGGCACGAGGTACATGCGCTCATCGCGCAAGAACCAAGGGCCGGTGCTCCAGCGCGGGCCGCCTGCCACTTCGCCCGCTTTGAGGGGCAGCACATAGCCCACGGTTTTGTCTAGGCCTTGGTCAAACACGCGGCGCAGTCGCACGCGTTCCATCTCGTCGTCGAGCTTGGCATCAAATGGGTCGACGTTGACAGGCAAGCGGCGCTCGCGCCACAGGTAGTACCAGGTGTCTTCATAGCCCGGGGTGATGTATTGGTCGTCCAGCCCCAGTTTGTGTGCGAGGGTTTGGGTGAAGCGTTGTGCGTCTTCGGTGGTGTAGTTGCTTGGCACACGTTCGTCGGCAAACAAGTCGGGGTTGTGCCAGCAAGGGTGGCCGTCGGTGCGCCAGTAAATGCCCAGCGCCCAACGTGGCAGCTGCTCGCCCGGGTACCACTTGCCTTGGCCGAAATGCAAGAAGCCGCCATCACCGTATTCGGCACGCAGCTTATGCACCAATTCGGTGGCAAAGCCGCGTTTGGTCGGGCCCAGTGCATCGGTGTTCCATTCTGGTGCGTCGCGGTCGTGCACGGTGACGAAGGTGGGCTCGCCACCCATGGTCAGGCGCACATCGCCTTCCGTCAGTCGGCGGTCCACCTCGTCGCCCAAGGCCAGCACTTCCATCCATTCTTCTTCGGTGTAGGGCTTGGTCACGCGTGGTGATTCGAGCACGCGGGTGACTTTCATCTCGTGGCCAAATTCCACCTCGGCTTCGTCCACCAAGCCTTCAATGGGGGCGGCGCTCGATGGTTGGGGTGTGCAAGCCAGCGGAATGTGACCTTCACCAGCCAGCAAGCCAGAGGTCGGGTCTAAGCCAATCCAGCCTGCGCCGGGTAGGTATACCTCGCACCAAGCGTGCAAGTCGGTGAAGTCCACCTCGGTGCCGCTGGGGCCGTCGAGTGACTTCACATCGGGGGCGAGTTGAATCAAATAACCAGAGGCAAAGCGAGCGGCCAAGCCACAGTGGCGCAGCAAATTCACCAGCAACCATGCGGTGTCGCGGCACGAGCCGCTGCGCAGGGTGAGGGTTTCTTCGGGCGTTTGCACACCGGGCTCCATGCGGATGGTGTACGCGATGTCTTCGTGCAGCTTGCGGTTGATTTCCACCAGAAAGTCGATGGTGCGAATGGGCTCGCGCTTGAGCGCCTTGAAGTCGATGCTTTTGAAATAGTGCTTGAAATTGGGTGTGAAGCGGTTGGTCAACAAGTAGGGGGCCAGCTCTTGCGCCGAGGTCACGCCATAGGCGAAGGGGAACTTTTCGGCGTGTGGCTCGAGGAAGAAGTCGAACGGGTTGTACACCGCCATCTCCACCACCAAGTCCACCGTGACCTTGAACTCGCGCGTTTTTTCAGGAAACACCAAGCGGGCTTGGTAGTTAGAAAAGGGGTCTTGCTGCCAGTTGATGAAGTGCTCGGGCTCGACCTTGAGTGAGTACGAAATCACGTTGCTGCGGCAGTGGGGCGCAGGGCGCAGGCGGATGACCTGCGGGCCTAACTCAACCAAGCGGTCGTAGCTGTAGTGGGTGACGTGGTGGAGTGCGGCATGGATAGACATGAACTACAACTAGCAAAACACGCGCCAAGCCTGATGCGCCAATGCGGTGCACATTTGGGTCCAGGCGTTGGCTTAAGTTTGGGCTCAAGTTTTCTGTGGCCCCGCCGATACCCTAGGCAAGTCAGTTTTATCTTTGATATCCACCATGCGTTCACGCCACTTCTCTGTTGTTGCTTTTGTGTTGACCAGCCTACTGGCCTGGGCCGCGCCTGCTTCGGCTGAGTGGAGCGAGTTGGTGAAGGAAGACGAAGCCACCTATTACTTCGACAAAGAAGCGGTCATGCCCGTGCACGTGTCGCGCTATGCATGGGTGCTGACCGATTTGCCAAAGGGCGAAAAGACGCCAACTGGTGAAAACTACAAGTCGATGATGCTGCGCGTGCGCATGTACTGCAAAAACGACACGGTGGTACGCCTGTCGGTGAGCTACTTTGACAAGCAAATGGGCAAGGGCAAAGAAGTGGCTTCGGACGATGTGCACGAGTGGCGCCCACGCGAATACCCGATTCGCCCCAACACCTACCTTGCAGCTTTGAAGAAAGAAGTTTGCGGCGGTTCTAAAGCTGCTTCGGGCTAAGCACAACCCGACTCATTCCTTGGATGCATCAAGCCCCTGCCGAATGGTTGGGGCTTTTTAACTTGTGAGTGGGCATCGCCCCTGTGCCGCTGCGTTGGGTCGAACATGCGGCCATGTTTTCTGTCATCACACCATTTGCTTTGGGCTGGATTGCGGGCACGGCTTTGCAGTTGCAGCAGGCGCAGTTGTGGGCGGGTGAGGTGTATTGGGGTTTGGGCGCGGCAGGGCTGATGTCGGCGTATACCGCAACGCGTATAGATGTTTGGCGCTCTGTCTTCACACAGCTAGAAACATTGCCAATCGTTCGCCACGTTTTCGTAGGGCCCACGCGTGTGTCTGCTGAAGCTTGGTTGCAAGCCGCTGTTTGGTTTGCGTTGGCAGGCGTGTTGGCTTTTGCCCAAACGGGCGCACGAGCCAGCCACTACGCGCAAATAGCTTTGAACCCTGCACTCGAAGGCCGCACCTTGCAAGTGGTAGGCGTCGTGGCCAATTTGCCGCAACGCATGGAAGACAGTGCGCGGTTTCGCTTCGAGGTGGAATCGGCTCGCGACAGCGATGGCGCACTGGTGCAGCTGCCGCCGCAGTTGCTGCTGGGTTGGTACGGCAACCGATTGAACGGCAGCGACGACAAAGTGCAACCACCGCCCGCTGATTTACGTCCCGGTGACCGTTGGCAATTGGCGGTGCGCCTCAAAGCACCGCATGGTCACATCAACCCACACGGGTTTGATTACGAGCTGTGGTTGTGGGAGCAAGGCTTGCAAGCCACGGGCTATGTGCGCAACGGGGCCAAAGACGTACCGCCGCAATGGTTGGGGCAAACATGGACGCACCCTGTGGAGCGGCTGCGTCAGCGCGTGCGCAGCAGCATCGATGCCCATGTGGCCGACCGCGCAGTGGCCGGCATTGTGTCGGCCTTGCTCGTGGGCGACCAAGCGGCGATTGAGCGCGTGGATTGGGATGTGTTTCGTGCCACCGGCGTGGCGCATCTGATGGCGATTTCGGGTTTGCACATCACGGGCTTGGCGTGGCTGGCTGCCATGTGTGTGGGCTGGTTGTGGCGGCGTAGCGATGTGTGGTCGGCCCGCAAGCCTTGGAGTTTGTGGCTGCCCGCACCCGTCGCCGCAAGCGCGTGTGCTGCAGGGGTGGCGCTGGCGTATGCGGTGTTCACCGGCTGGGGCGTACCCGCACAGCGCACGGTGTGGATGCTGGGTGTGGTCACGCTGCTGCGTGTGTATGGCTTGCGTTGGCCTTGGGTGCAGGTGTGGTTGAGCGTGTGTGCGGTGGTGTTGGCGCTGGACCCGTGGGCGCTGATGCAAGCAGGGTTTTGGTTGAGCTTTGTGGCGGTGGGTGTGTTGTTTTCGTCGGGGTCGCATGCGCCTGCCACCACGCTGTGGGCCGCTGCCCAACGCATGTGGCGCGAGCAGTGGTTGATGAGCGTGTGCTTGGCCCCGCTGACCTTGCTGCTGTTTCACCAAGTGTCTGTCGTGGGTTTGTTCGCCAACTTGTTGGCCGTGCCGTGGGTGACCTTGGTGGTGACGCCGCTGTGTTTGTTGGGGTTGGTGTTGCCATTCGCATGGAACATGGCGGCCGAGGCTTTGCAGTGGTTGGTGTGGGGGCTCAAGGCATGTGCGGGTGTGTCGTGGGCGCAATGGTCTGCACCTGCTGCGCCTTTGTGGGCGGGGGCCGCTGCATTGGTGGGTATGGGCATGTGGGCCATGCGCTTGCCCATGTGGTTGCGTTGGTTTGGCGTAGCCTTGGTGCTGCCGGTGCTCAGTTGGCAAACACCGCGGCCTGGACACGGCACGTTTGAACTGGTGGCGGCTGACATGGGACAGGGCCACGCGGTGTTGGTGCGCACGGCCACGCACAGCTTGTTGTACGACACAGGGCCGCGTTACTCGGCCGAGACCGATGCAGGCCAGCGTGTACTCGTGCCCTTGCTGCGTGCGTGGGGTGAGCGGCTAGACCGCATCGTCATCAGTCACCAAGACAGCGACCACAGCGGTGGCGCGCCTGCGGTGATGGCGATGCAGCCGCAAGCGGATGTGCTGACTTCTATTCCACCAGAGCATCCGTTGCAGCAATTAGGCGCTATGCAGCGCTGTGAACGCGGGCAGTCGTGGACGTGGGATGGTGTGCATTTTGAGGTGTTGCATCCGAGTGCGGCTGACTACACACGCAAACTCAAACCCAATGCGCTGAGTTGTGTGTTGCGCGTGACGGCTTCGCGTTTGCAGGCCACCAGTACAAGCGATGTGGCCTTACATCCCACACACGCGTTGCAATACAAAGACAGAGCCGTGTCGGCCTTGCTCGCAGGCGACATCGAAGCCGGACAAGAGCAAGACCTGCTGCAAAGCGGTCAAGCCCTGCAAGCCGATTGGCTACTGGTGCCGCACCACGGCAGCGCCACGTCATCCACGCAAACCTTTCTGGATGCGGTGCAGCCCAGCGTCGCCATCGTGCAAGCGGGTTACCGCAACCGCTTTGGTCATCCTAGGCTTGATGTTCTGAAGCGTTACAGCGATTTAGGGGTGCTCGTGGTGCAAACACCCCGTTGTGGTGCGTCGACATGGCGCAGTGCGCAACCCAACTTGGTGCAATGTGAGCGAAATCAAAGACAACGCTATTGGCAACACGTATTCTGAAGGCTGGCATCCAATTTGCGTAAGTGTTGCTAGGAGTTCCCAAGATGCACAAGTTTGATGAAATGTATGCCCAGCTGCCGTTTATCGACAGCGCGGTGCGCCCCCACTACCGGAACTACTTGGATTGGCTCAAGCGCCAAGACCCACAGACCATGCGCGACAGGCGCGAAGAGGCCGAGATGATTTTCCGTCGCGTCGGCATCACCTTCGCGGTGTACGGCGACAAGGATGAAGACGGTGCAGGCACCGAGCGCCTCATTCCGTTTGATTTGATTCCCCGCATCATTCCCGCCCATGAGTGGACGAGCATGCAGCAAGGTTTGGTGCAACGCGTGAATGCGTTGAACATGTTCATCCACGACGTGTACCACGCGCAGAACATTCTCAAAGCGGGCCTCATTCCGAGTGAGCAGATTTTGAACAACGCGCAGTACCGCCCCGAGATGCATGGGGTGGATGTGCCGCACCAGGTGTATTCGCAAATCAGCGGCATCGACATCGTGCGTGCGCCTGATGCCCAAGGCAACGGCGAGTACTACGTGCTCGAAGACAACTTGCGTGTGCCCAGCGGCGTGAGCTACATGCTGGAAGACCGCAAGATGATGATGCGCCTCTTCCCCGAGTTGTTCAGCCAACACCGCGTGGCCCCGGTGGCGCATTACCCAGACTTGTTGCTAGAAACTTTGCGGGCCAGCAGCCCATCGACCACCGACAACCCCACCGTGGTGGTGCTCACGCCTGGCATGTACAACAGCGCTTACTTTGAACACGCCTTTTTGGCGCAACAAATGGGTGTGGAGTTGGTCGAAGGCCAAGACCTGTTTGTGAAAGACAACTTCGTCTACATGCGCACCACACGCGGCCCCAAACGCGTGGACGTGATTTACCGCCGTGTGGACGATGACTTCCTCGACCCCAGCGTGTTCCGTTCCACATCGACGCTGGGCTGTGCCGGATTGATGGAGGTTTACAAAGCTGGCCATGTGAACATTTGCAATGCGGTGGGCACCGGCATTGCCGATGACAAATCCATCTACCCCTATGTGCCGCAAATGATTGAGTTCTATTTGGGTGAGAAGCCCATCCTCAACAACGTGCCGACTTTCCAATGCCGCAAGAAAGACGACTTGGCGTACACGCTGGCCAACCTCGACAAGCTCGTGGTGAAGGAAGTGCACGGCGCAGGTGGCTACGGCATGTTGGTTGGGCCTGCCGCGACCAAGGCAGAGATTGAAGAGTTCCGCCAAGTGTTGCTGGCCAAGCCTGACGGCTACATCTCGCAACCCACGCTGAGCTTGTCGAGCTGCCCCACGTATGTGGAGAGCGGCATTGCGCCGCGCCACATCGATTTGCGCCCCTTCGTGTTGAGCGGCAAGACCGTGCAAATGGTGCCCGGCGGCTTGACCCGCGTGGCGCTGAAAGAAGGCTCACTGGTGGTGAACTCGTCTCAAGGCGGCGGCACCAAAGACACATGGATTCTTGAGGTTTAACAATGCTGAGCCGTACCGCTGACCACCTTTTTTGGATGTCCCGTTATACCGAACGGGCCGAGAACACCGCACGCCTGCTGGACGTGAACTACCAAACCTCTTTGCTGCCGCAGTCTGCCGAAGTGGCGCTGCTGGGTTGGGAGGGCTTGCTGTCCATCAGCGAGTTGCTGCCCGCGTACCAAGCCCGTCACGGCGACATCACGCCACAACGCGTGATGGAGTTCATGGTGAAGGACGAGAACAACCCGTCTTCCATCATCTCGTGCTTGCGCGCTGCGCGTGAGAACGCACGTGCTGTGCGCGGCAGCCTCACCACGGAAGTGTGGGAGACACAAAACCAAACTTGGTTGGAACTCAACCGCATCTTGAAGAGTGGCTTGTTGGAGAGCGACCCCGGTGAATTTTTTGAATGGGTCAAGTTCCGCTCGCACCTGTCACGCGGCGTGACCGTGGGCACCATGCTGATGGACGAAGCCTTGCACTTCATGCGCTTGGGCACTTTCCTTGAGCGCGCCGACAACACCGCACGTTTGGTGGATGTGAAGTTCCATGCCGTGCATGGTGACTTGTTTGCCGATGGCACAGAGAAAACTGAGCAGCACGACTTCTACCACTGGAGCGCAATTTTGCGCAGCGTGTCTGGCTTTGAGATTTATCGCAAGGTTTATCGTGATGTGATTCACCCCGAGCGCGTGGCTGAGTTGCTGATCTTGCGCGCCGACATGCCACGCTCGCTGCATGCGTGCTTGAACGAAGTGGTCAACAACATCTCGATGGTGTCGGACGACCGCTCGCTAGAAAGCTATCGCCGCGCGGGCAAGCTGTGTGCCGAGATGGAATTCAGTCGCATTGAAGAAATCTTGGCCAATGGTTTGCACGCCTACCTCACGCAGTTCTTGGACCGCGTGAATGAAATTGGCGCGAGCATCAGCCGGGAGTTTTTGGTGCCGAATTGATTCGGTCGTTAAACGAAAAAGGCGTCAGCGGTAGCGAAAGCGGACTAACCGCCGCGACGCATCATGTCGAAGAACTCGACGTTCGACTTGGTCGCCTTCATGCTCTTCAAGACCATTTCCATGGATTCGATCTCGTCCATGTTGTACATGAACTGACGCAGGATGCGGGTCTTTGACAAGATCTCGGGTGGCAGCAACAGCTCTTCACGGCGTGTGCCACTGCGGTTGAGCTGAATAGCGGGGAACACGCGCTTTTCGTACAAGCGGCGGTCGAGGTGAATTTCGCAGTTACCCGTGCCTTTGAATTCTTCAAAGATCACTTCGTCCATGCGGCTGCCGGTATCGACCAAGGCCGTAGCGATGATGGTGAGTGAGCCACCTTCTTCCACTTTACGGGCGGCACCAAAGAAGCGCTTGGGGCGTTGCAAGGCGTTGGAGTCCACGCCGCCTGACAACACTTTGCCCGACGAGGGCACCACGTTGTTGTAAGCGCGGGCGAGGCGGGTGATGGAGTCAAGCAAGATGACCACATCTTTTTTCAATTCCACCAAACGCTTGGCGCGCTCAATCACCATTTCGGCCACGTGAACGTGGCGTGCGGCGGGTTCGTCAAAGGTGGAGGCAATCACTTCGGCTTTCACCGAGCGTTGCATTTCGGTCACTTCTTCGGGGCGCTCGTCCACCAACAACACCATCATGTGAGCGTCGGGGTAGTTGGCCGCGATGGCGTGGGCGATGTGTTGCATCATCACGGTCTTACCGCTCTTGGGTGGCGCGACGACCAAGGCGCGTTGGCCTTTGCCGATGGGCGCAATGATGTCGATGATGCGACCAGTGATGTTTTCTTCGCCCTTGATTTCGCGTTCCAGCTTCATCTGTTCGCGGGGGAACAGCGGGGTCAAGTTCTCGAACATGACCTTGTGCTTGTTGTTCTCAGGCAGGTCGTCGTTGACCTTGTCCAGCTTGGTCAGTGCAAAGTAGCGCTCGCCGTCTTTGGGGATGCGCACTTCGCCTTCAATCATGTCGCCGGTGTGCAGGTTGAAGCGACGCACTTGGCTGGGGCTGATGTAGATGTCGTCCGTCGAGGCGGTGTAGCTGGTGTCGGGGCTGCGCAAGAAGCCAAAGCCGTCGGGCAAGATTTCGAGCACACCGTCAGCAAACACTTGTTCACCCGCGCGGGCGCGCTTTTTGATGATGGCAAACATCAGCTCTTGCTTGCGCATGCGGCCTGTGTTTTCGATTTCGAGTTCTTCGGCTTGTTTCAGCACTTCAGACACATGCAGTGCCTTGAGTTCGTTCAGATGCATCTTGGGACTCCAGTAAGGGAGTTCGTTAAAAAATAGGGGGGGAGGTCGGAGCGAGGTGAGACATACCTCTGGACCGGAATTCAAGCCCTGATGGGGAGCCGAGTAGCCTCATGGGCCGCAAGGTGAATTCGGATTTAATTATGACAGGAAAAAAGCCCGCAGACCAAATAATCTGCGGGCTTTCTGGATTAACGTTTTTGGCAGTTTTTAAGCCAATTGTTGGTCAATGAAGGCGGTCAATTGGGCTTTGCTCATGGCGCCCACTTTGGTGGCAGCCAGTTGGCCACTTTTGAACACCATCAAGGTGGGGATGCCACGGATGCCCAGCTTGCCGGGGATGTCGCGGTTTTCGTCCACGTTCATCTTGGCGATTTGCAGCTTGCCTTCGTAGGCGGTGGCTACTTCGTCCAAGATGGGGGCAATCATTTTGCAAGGACCGCACCATTCGGCCCAATAGTCCACCAACACGGGTTTGTCAGCTTGCAGAACGTCTGCTTCGAAGCTGGAATCGGTGATGTGTTTGATCAAATCGCTGGCCATGGTTTATTTCCTCTTTCAATTGGCGATAGAGCTACAGTTGGGGCATTGTGGCAGAAACCAAGTACCCCCATGAAAACTCTCACCATTGATGTTGTCTCCGATGTTGTCTGTCCCTGGTGCTATGTGGGCAAACGTCGCTTAGAGCGTGCTTTGGCACTTTTGGCAGTTCAGCACCCCGATGTGGACCCCGAAGTGCGCTGGCACACCTTCCAGCTCAACCCAGACATGGCCCCCGAAGGCATGGCCCGCGCGGACTATGTGCGCAACAAGTTTGGCGACGAAGGCAGCGCCATTTACGAACGTGTGGCTGGCGTGGGCAAAGAAGTGGGTATTCCATTTGCGTTTGATCGCATTGTTCGACAGCCCAACACGGTCGTGGCGCACAGCTTGATTGCGGTGTCTGAGCCCGGCATGGTGCAAGACGCGATGGTGGAAGCCTTTTTCAAGGCTTATTTTCTGGACGGCCTGGACCTGACCCAAGCCTCGGTGTTGCTAGACATTGCCGAGTCAGCGGGGATGGACCGCGCGGTGGCCGAGCAGCATTTACAAAACTCGGCGCTGCACAGTCAAACCCTCGACAGCGACAAAGCCGCGCGTGAAATGGGCATCACCGGTGTGCCGTTTTTCATCTTCAACCGCCAAGTGGGTTTGTCGGGTGCGCACGAGGCCGAAACCCTGTTGCAAGGCATGGTCGAGGCGATGAACGCCGCCACAGACGATTAATCTTTTTCGATCAACGGGGTTTGAAGGGGCTGAGCCGCTGCCGCCACGCAGTAGATGAGGTGGTAAACCAAGCCCACAAAGACGCTACCGCCCACGAGGTTGCCCAAAATCACGGGCACCAAGTTGCCCAACATGCCCGCCACGCTCAGGGCATTGCTTGCCACGCCAAGGGCGTTACCAGCAGCCGCTGGCTCAAAGTATTGAATGATGAGTGCGAGCTGCATGACATACATATTGGCAATGCTGTGTTCAAACCCCGCAGCCACAAAGGCGGTGATGGGGAAGACGATGGCAATCACCTTGTCTATCACGCTGCGGCCCGCCATGGCCATCCACACCGCCATGCACACCAACACGTTGCACAACACACCCCTGAAAAACGCTTCGTGCCAGGCTAGATTTTGTTTGGCCAGTGCAATTTTCAAAACGGTTGTGCCAATGGCTCCGCCATTCATGTGCGTGTGACCGCTCAGATACACCAGCAGTGCCAAGCCAGTGGTACCCACAAAGTTGGCCGCGCACACCCAGAGCCAGTTGCGCAGCACTTCGCGTGTGGTGATTTGCCCATCCGCCCACGCCATGGCCAGCAAGTTGTTGCCTGTGAACAGCTCAGCCCCTGCAATCACCACCAAGATCAAGCCTAAGCAAAACACAAAGCCGCCCAGCAGCTGGCTGACGGCAAAGCTGAGGCTGGCATCGGACTTGACGATGATGAAAAGCAAGCCGCCCAAGCCAATAAATGCGCCCGCCAACAAGCCCAGCATGACCAAGGGCAGGGTGGCCATGTGCGCTTTGGCGACGCCCACGGTTTCTACTTTGGCGGCGATTTCTTTGGGGGCATAGGCATCAGAGCCAAACAGTTCGGGCATAGGCGTTGTGGCGAGTGTTGATTTGCTGAATTTACTACTTCAACTGGCAGAATTGACGCACTCTTTGTTTTTTCGGAGCCTATGTATGTCTCAGTCATCTTCCAACATGGTTCGCGCCTTGGTGTTGCGCGAGCTAGAAGCAGGCAAACGTGACGATGGGCTGTGGCTGCAAGCCATGTCTGAATCAAAGATGGACCCAACCAAAGCACAGGTGCGCTACTTAGAGTTGCGCACGCAAGCCATGCAAGGTGATGTGAAGGGTTTGCTGATCAAGCAAATTCGTGGTGCAGTGGCTCAAGACAGTGGCGTGCGTCTAAGCAACGCCAGCTTGGCTGATTACCTGTCGGCCAAAACCCTCAACAAATAACGTTGCGCAGTTTGGGCGGCATATCTATCGCGGGGTAACGCTTGGCCGGTTTGACTTGCGTTCGCTGGAGCGACAGCATGAGGTCGGTTTGCGCCGAAGGGTCTGGCAACTTGAATTCATACCCCAAGCCAATTTGTGTCGCAGCAGCTTTGCGTTGCAGCAACTGAGAAACCATCATGTGGATGTAGGCGTCTTTGGCGCTGTCTGACCAGGTTTCCCACTCTTCGCGGAAGGTCTTGATGTGGGCACGCAAAAACTTGCCCAACTCAGCACTGTCAACCTCGTGCTGGATGGTTTCGTAGGCCTTGTCGATGAAAGGCTGAATGGCATCGGGGGCTTGAATTTCTGCAGGTGCAGACGCCTTTTCGGGCGCTTCGGGAGCGCTCGGTGCAGGATCTTGGGGTGCTTCTGTGATTTCTTCGGCCATCCCACCGTATCGGCACGGGCTGAGTTTTTCTTTAGCGGATAAAAAAAAATTAGGTGACGGGCCCGACCTTTGTCACCCCAATCACCCATACCATCACTTTCAGAGGAGAAATGAGGTTGATATAACTTCAATACCTCTGCCAAGTGATACACATCTATGAAGCACCAAATTGGCATTATCA